>Ga0222427_100024_pt1 | contig 516523 bp, 383 predicted proteins | sample 2B20Ametagenome_FD_182890 | JGI IMG/M metagenome (GOLD analysis project Ga0222427, IMG submission 182890) | Enriched microbial communities from leaf-cutter ant dump, University of Wisconsin, Madison, United States - 2B20A (version 2) | ecosystem: Environmental > Terrestrial > Nest > Insects... | reverse complement strand
TAAAATTTCTCTACGTCTGCCTCGATAGCAGCAACTACTTCTTTAACTTTTGCAAATTTTTCCATTGTTATAATTTTAATTTATTGGTCAAATATATCATTTAAACGGAATAAACAAGCAATTCTTTATTTTTTTGATGTGCTTTTTTCAACTAAGTTTTTAACAATTCACATTTCTTAACCATTAAACTACTTAATTACGGTAAGTAGGCATACGCATTCTGTGTGTGCTAAGGCTTGAAAAGGATAATCGTAGTGATAGTTAAGTAATTGTCCTTCTGATAGATACTGTTCATTTTCTTTTGCCAAAAAGCTCAAGCTGCCTTCTATAAGATACAAATCCATCAATAAATGACTCTCCTCAGGACCTGATTGTATTTTTTCACCTTTTTTTAGCGCTACTAAGGTTACAGTGGCATGTTCCGATTTAAAAACGGTTATCGCATTCTTTCCGTTTTCATGATAAGCAGTTTCATTTTTGATTTCTCTAATGAACCTAGGTAAATCTACAGGAACCATTTGCCCGTCCAAAGTGCGACCTCCCGTTGGGCGTTGTGGAGTGGCGTTATTGAATTTTTCTTCCATGGCTTTTTTTGTTAATAACAGTTAGTTACTGAGGGATGTTTGCTGAATGTGGCAATGTTTAAAATTATTGCTATACAAAATAGGTTAAAATAGCGAACTTTGCTAGCCATGTCTCTATACATTAGCTCACTAAATACTGGCAGTAATGGCAATTGTTTCTATATCGGTAATCAAGATGATGCCGTATTGATAGATGCTGGCCTAAGCTGTAAGGAAACCGAAATTAGACTTGGCCGTTTGGGTTTAAGTATGCAAAAAGTTCGAGCTATTTTTATCAGTCATGAACATACCGACCATATCAAAGGCTTGCCTGTGTTGGCCAAGAAATACCAGTTACCTATTTATATTACTGCAAAAACGCATTTGGGAGGCCGACAAATACTGCCTTCACATTTGATTTATTCGTTTTCAAGTACAGAATCTATTGTAATTGGCGATTTGGAGGTCGCAGCGTTCCCAAAATTACATGATGCCGCAGAACCACACAGTTTCACCGTAGCCTATAACAACATTAAAATTGGTGTGTTTACAGATATAGGTGATCATTGTGAAAACCTCATTTATCATTTTAAACAATGCCACGCAGCTTTTTTAGAAGCCAATTATGATGACGAAATGTTGGACAAAGGGAACTACCCCTATTTTTTAAAAAGAAGAATACGCGGTGGCAATGGTCACTTATCCAATAAAAAGGCACTCGAGTTATTTGTAAACCATCGGCCTGAGTTCATGAGCCACCTGTTTCTTTCGCATTTGAGTAGAGAAAACAATTGTCCTCAATTAGTGCATGAACTATTCAATGAAGTAGCCAACGGCACTGAAATTATTGTAGCATCAAGGTTAGAAGAAACACCAGTCTATCAAATTGGCTTAAAGCAAACTATGCCAGTTCTTTCAGCGTTGTAGTTTGTTCAGTTACACTTAAACGATGTTTTATACCACATTTCAAGGCATAATTGGCCTTTTGGTGGCCAACGGGAAAGTCAAAACACACTGGATAGTTAAACTCTTTTACCTTCTCCATTACGATTTGTTCTAATGTTTTACCGAAACCTTCGCCTTCATCGTCCTTCTTCACTCTAAATCCACCAATAATTAAACCTTTCAGTTTGTTTAGTTTACCACTGCGTTTAAGGTTAAAAAACATTCTGTCAATACTATAAAGGTATTCTCCTACATCTTCTACAAATAAAATCTTGCCATCGGTTTTGATTTCCGAAGCACTGCCGGCCAAATTTTCTATACAGCGAAGGTTCCCTCCGATCAGCTCCCCTTCGGCCGCTCCTAACCTGTTGTTTGATTGGTAACTGGCTTCGTAGTTCATCAACTCCTCACCTTTTAGTGCTTTTTCTATAGATTTAATGGTATCTATTTGTATGGGTTCAGCTTTTGTCCAATCGTTCGGAAAACTGTTGCACATTTTAGAATGGATGCTGGCGAAGCGATAGTTGCTATTTAAATGGCAATGCAAAACGGTAATGTCACTAAAACCAATCAGCCATTTGGGCGAAATCTTAAAAATACTGAAATCCAGTTGATCTATGATCCGCACGGCTCCATAACCACCCCGAGCACACATTATGGCTTTAATACTCGTATCATCAAGCATTTGTTGTAAATCTGCAAGTCGTTCTTCATCAGTGCCACCAAAGGTAAAATCACGGGCACCAACCGTTTTTCCTATGGCTATTTTAAAGCCCCAGCTTTCCATTTGCTGTATAGCAGGCGCAATTTCGTCGTAAGTAATAAATCCCGCCGGACAAGTAATGCCAATGATGTCTCCCTGTTTTAAATAAGGCGGACGTTTATGTTTAACGGTTTTACCACTTGGTTGGCTAAGAGCAGCGTTGCTTTTTAAAGCGTATAACATGGCCGATGCTGGCAATAACGACGAAAGGAATAGTTTGCGGTTCATGATAGGGCAATTTACCAATTAGCCAACAATACGCAAAGTGTTTTAAAAAGAAGAGCGAAAACACAAGGTCTTCGCTCCTTACAGTCCTGCCATTCGCCTTTAGTCCCGCGTTGCACTTGGGAGCTGCCGGCTGCTGTCAGGTCTATTGTACAACGTTAATCAGTACGTCGTCAAATTTCTAATTTCCCCTCTACTGAATCATCCATTGTTTTTCCGGTAATGATCGAGGCCGCCATCTTGATAAAAGCAATCGCTTCCCCATGTTTGGTATCCCAGTAATAAACTTGTGTTGGCGCCACTTTGATTACGCTGATTTTCTCGTCATCTTTTCCATCTTGGAACCAAACTTTAAGTAGCGGATTCCATAGCTCCTCGATCTTTTTTCGGTCTTCTATAATTTCACTAATGCCATAAACATTTAAAAAACCTGAATTTTTATGGTGCTGAAAAAATAAGTGCGTTAACGGGTCGACGTCAATCTCTTTATTCTTTTCACTGTCTATCTGGCTCATGAACCATAAATTACCCTCGTCATCTACATCCAACACCGACATAGGCCTTACCGATAGCGGCAAACCAGTTTTAATACCAGTACAGAAGAAACAGTTTTCTGCTCCTTTTGTCAAGTCCTTCAGTTTTTCAACCGCTTCCTTCCCTTCAAGTGCTTTGATGTGATCGTTTGTATTTTGCGTATTGTTAGAGCTATCTCTGCTCGTATCTAAATTTTCCATAATTTTCGTTAAGATTTAAACAATGTTTTTAAAACAGTAGCGGTAACTAATGCTCCAAATAAATAATAACCTACGGTTAATACCTTGGTTTGTGTAGTACGCGTTACGGGAGTAGAATCTAAACCTAATGGTTCTGGCAGTTGGATAGCGCCTATACCAGCGCTTAACCCTAAAGCCACCGCTTTTGGCCAAATGTATTTGCCATTGCCACCAATCATACTGTAATAAGTTGCGTTGGCGATAAGGTCCGCTTCCAAGGTCACTTGATGTAAAGCGTCTTCGTCTACAATTGGCGCACCCACTTGACTGAGCGTTTTATTCACCACTTCCTCTCCCAATAAATTAATTTGGGGTGCATTTCTAACATTCTTGCGTACTACCTCGTGCAATATGTTTAAAGCCACAGAGCCTATCAGGCCCGCGGTCATGTTCTTGATCCATCTCATTGCTTATAATTTTATACTTAACCAATCAATAGCTTGGTCAAGCTGTGATAATTTGAAACCTTTAGATTCGCCAGGGGCGATGTAGCTAAAAGCATCTGTGAATTTTTCCACGGCTGTTTCATCGGTAACTACGGCTATTTTTTTCCATTTGGTAAAATGTTTCAAGCCTGCTACCATATCTTGAAACCAAGCCCCAGCGGTAAAGTTTTCTACAGGTGTTTCAAGCACCAATAGATAATAAATTTCGTTGTATTTTTGGGTGAGTACTTCTAATCCCGGGAGCAATACGCTTTTAAGGTCATCGGCCGTGACCTGCCCCGTGGCTCTTACGCCAAATACGTGTGGTGGTATATCTTTGATAATGCTTAACATAACTATAAATTTTATTAAGCATAACAGATTTTAGAAGCTGATAGTTTCGCTAATTTGTGATTTTGGGATTTGGCGGTTGAGATTTAGAAAGTTTTAAAAACTTCTTAAATCCTATCTAGCATAGATTTTTTCTGTGGCTTTGTATCATAGTCCCCTCTTCGAGGAACAAGGAGAAGGAAAAGAAAATGATTGAAATAATATTAATCCCCTCTTTATCTCCCTCCAAAGGGAGAGATAGCCAGTACTATTCTTAACTCTCTCTCCGGGGTATTAATGATGGTTCATCGTGTAACATAGCTTAAAAGTCTGCATAGCGCAGTTGAAAGCTAAGCTGTCTCCACAGGCGTAGCCAACTGTTGAGAAATGGCAGCGCCATCGGTAAGTAATTCTTGGGTGATGCTTCTAGTGTAGTCAATAATCTCAGATTTGAAGTCTTGAACAGAAGCCCCCGAACGGATTTCCTCTAAACGTTTTTCCCAAGCGCCAGTTAATTCGGCCTGTGCAATACGTTTATCTTTAACCACTTCATAAACTGCCAATCCTTTAGCGGTTGGAACCAAATTACGTTTTTCACGCACAATATATTCTCTTGTGAGCAAGGTTTCGATGATGGCCGCTCTGGTGGCAGGAGTACCTAAACCACTATCTTTCATGGCATATCTAAGCTCTTCATCTTCAATTTCTTTACCACAGGTTTCTAAAGCTTTTAATAAAGAAGCTTCGTTGTACATGGCTTTCGGTTTGGTCTGCTTTTCCAAGAAGGCTTTGTTCACAATAGGCAAAGCTTCTCCTTTCTTCACTTTTGGTAAAGCTGGATTGTCCTCATCCTTTTTATCATCTTCTACCTCGTTAAAAACAGAACGCCATCCCGCAGAGCGGATTACAGTACCGTTGGCCACAAAAACAATTTCTGATTGGATAGTGATTTTAGTCACCTCTTTTACACATTCCTGATGGAAAGCCTCTAACATACGACCGGCAACTAAATCATAAATAGCCTGATGATCTTTGCTTAGACTACCAGGTTTAATGCCTGTAATTAAAATAGCATGGTGGTCGGTTACCTTTTTAGCATTTACACTTCTTTTGTTTAGAGCCATTTCTTGCATGGTTACCGCCGATTTTGCAAATTGGCCGTGATCGGTTAAGCTAGAAATCAATGCAGGGACAGTTGCAAAAATATCATCGCCAATGTAGCGACTGCCCGTACGTGGATAGGTAACCAATTTACTTTCGTACAGGTTCTGTAACAAGCTCAAAGTTTGATCTGCGGTAAAACCATTCTTTTTATTGGCTTCCTGTTGCAAACTACTTAAATCGTGTAACAATGGAGGCGGCTCTTTTCTGGGTTTAGCTTCTACTGCAGTAATATTTCCTCCATTGCTGAAGCCAGAAGCAACGTTCTGTACTTTTTCAAAAATGGCTTCTCCTTCCTCTTTGGCATCGAAACTATCTACAGAAATGGCTTTGAATAATTGTCCATCTTTATCGAGCTGAATACCTATTTGGTAATATATTTTAGGAACGAAGCTTTTAATCTCCAGATACCGGGCACAAATCATAGCTAAAGTTGGTGTTTGCACCCTACCTAACGACAGCACACTCCTATTACCTGCCGAAATACTTAATGCCTGTGTCGCATTCATGCCTACTAGCCAGTCCGATACAGAGCGACAATGCGCTGAACTGAATAAAGTATCATATTCCGTACCAGGTTTCAGGTTTCTAAAACCGTCTTTAATGGCTTCATCAGTTTGTGAAGAAATCCAAAGACGTTTAAATGGCTTTTTACACTTTAAATAGGAATAAATGTACCTAAAAATCAGCTCACCCTCACGCCCAGCATCCGTAGCTACAATGATTTCTGTAGCCTCGTCAAATAGCATTTTAATGGTGTCTAGCTGCTTTCTTACCCCAGGATCTTCTACCATTCCATCCTTGGTTTTTATTTTACGGATAGAAAGTTTAAATTTCTGTGGCAACATGGGCAAATGTTCCTTTCGCCAACCAAAAAAGCCATATTCTTGTGGCGGAGCAAGTTGTAACAGATGCCCAAAGGCCCAAGTGAAGGAATAGCCCTTGCCTTCAATGTAACCATCTTTACGGGTTGTAGCTCCAAAAACTTTGGCTAACTCACGTCCTACAGAGGGTTTTTCGGCAATTACTATCTTCATATCTGAATAAAATGGAGGTTAAATATCCTAAATTTAAAATACTTGTACAGGTTCATTTTATCAACACTCCAATATACAACTGAACCCTAGGTAAATAAACCCGATTGTAGCCGACATATTTTTTGTTGATATGGAACGTCCATAAGCTGTCATGCTGAGCTTGTCGAAGTGTTTGTGCATTATTAACCTCATAGGTTTCAAAAACCTACGAGGTTTGATTAGAAAGTGTTTGTTCATTTTCAATGAATTAAATTAAATCACCAAAATATTTTCGAATGAAATTTAAACAGCTTGTTAAACTATTCTATCTTTATAGTGAAAATGAGCATTACCTTACGTGACATATCCAAAGCATTAAATCTTTCGGTTTCTACCGTTTCAAGGGCACTTACCGATAGCCACGAGATTGGTGAAGAAACTAAGCAAAAGGTATTGGCTTATGCCAAGGAGCATCATTATGTGCCCAACCGCATGGCCCGTAGTTTGAAAGTGGGCAAAACACGTTCCATAGGTGTGGTGATCTGCTCCATCGATAATAACTTTGTAGCACAAATGCTTGACGGCATTGATCAAATTTGTGCCGAAAGCGGCTATCAAATCATTATTATGCAGAGCAAAGAGTCTTATGAACAAGAACAGGCCTGTATCAATTTACTCCATGCAAGTGGTGTGGATGGTATCATGATTTCGCCCTCCTACCAAACTACCGATTTTAGCCATTTAAAGGAATTGCAATCGCAAGGATTTCCGGTAGTGCTTTTTGATCGGATCAGCGAAAAGCTAAATGCCCATAAAATTGCTGCCAATAATTTAAGTGGAGCTTACCAGGCCACTACACATCTTATAGCAAATGGTTTCACCCGCATAGCACACCTTAATAGTAATGCAACGCTTACTACTACCGCTGAGCGTTTTGAGGGCTATAAAAAAGCATTGGAGGATCATGGTATCAATTATCAAGAAGAACTGGTCGCTTTTTGTGATACCGCTCAACAGATAGATCAAAGTGTAGCTGAAGCTATGGAGCAACTACTTAAGCAACAACCTCAAGCTATATTTACGGCTACAGATTTGCTCAGCACTAAAGTATTAGCATATTTAGTAGAACGGAAATTTACCATCCCAAAGGATATTGCATTGATTGGCTTTAGCAATTCTGATTTGGCCGCTATTTTAAATCCTCCATTAAGTACAGTACGCCAACCTTCGCGTCAAATTGGTGAACTGGCAGCGCAGACGTTAATTAACCTCATTAAAGGAAAAGATATTGGCCCAGAAGAAACTATCCTACTGGATACCGAATTACAAATCAGAAAATCGAGCGGTAGCTAGCTTCTTTTGACATTGTCACGACCTCCATATGAGGCAGTTTTAAAGTAATTACGTAATTTTGCAACTTATTTACGACAATGAGCAAGCACGGAAGAATTTTAGTAGCCATGAGTGGCGGGGTTGATAGTTCGGTAGCATCAGTGATGCTGCATGAACAGGGTTATGAAGTTATTGGCCTAACCATGAAGACTTGGGATTACGCCACATCAGGCAGTAACAGCAAGGAAACCGGCTGCTGCAGTTTGGATAGCATTAATGATGCCCGTACACTTGCCGTAAATTATGGTTTCCCACACTATATTTTGGATATCAGAGATGAGTTTGGCGATTTTGTGATCGACAACTTCGTAGATGAATATTTAGCGGGTAGAACACCAAACCCTTGTGTTTTGTGCAATACCTATATTAAATGGGAAGCATTATTGAAACGCGCTGATAAACTTGATTGTGAGTTTATTGCTACTGGACACTACGCCAACATTCGTCAACAAGACAGTGGCCGTTACGTAATTTCTAAAGGTAAAGACGAAAACAAAGATCAATCTTATGTGCTTTGGGGAGTATCGCAAGAAAACTTAGCAAGGACCAAATTTCCTTTAGGTAGTTTTACCAAAGCCGAAATTAGACAGATGGCACTGGATATGGGACAAGAGGAATTAGCTAAAAAAAGCGAGAGTTATGAGATTTGCTTTGTCCCTGATAACGATTACCGCGCTTTCTTAAAACATAAAGTAGAAGATTTAGAGGAGCGTGTTGCTGGTGGAAACTTTGTTAATACCCAAGGAATGGTAATTGGTCAACACAAAGGTTATCCGTTTTATACCATTGGCCAACGTAAAGGTTTAGGGGTAGCTTTTGGCGAACCTATGTTTGTGACCCAAATTTTACCTGAAAGCAATACGGTTGTTTTAGGCAGAGCCGATGAATTGGAACGCCGTGAAGCGATGGTTAGGAACGTTAACTTGATTAAATACGAAAATATCAACGAGCCTTTGGATAATGTAGTGACCAAAATTCGCTATAAAGATGCAGGTACATTAAGCACCATAGTACAAGAGAAAGATCAAATGCGGGTGGTTTTTGATCATGCGGTCTCTGCCATTGCTCCAGGCCAATCTGCCGTGTTTTACGAAGGCAGTGATTTGTTAGGCGGCGGATTTTTGATTTAGTTGATTAGTTTTCTTTCGCCAATATTCTCGCTAACTCAATTCCTCTTTCTTAGTGGGGTGCCCAACGGCGAGTATTTAAGTCAAAGTTCATAGATATATTAAGATTTACGAAGTTTCGGAAACTTCGTAAGTCTTATTCGACATCAAATCATTTTGCTATCAGATTGTCCTCTCCCCATTTATCCATCGGCTCTAGTATTTGTTGAAGCGACAGGCCAAGCTCAGTTAATTCATATTCCACCTTTGGTGGTACTTGTTGATGGACAATCCTATTAACCAGGCCATCACTTTCAAGCTCCTTAAGTTTTGAAATCAGCATTCGTTCAGAAATTCCAACCAATCTAGCTCTTAGCTCGCTATAGCGAAGTTTTCTTTCATTCAAAAGATAAGTGAGAATACTTATCTTCCATCGGCCGCCAATTAACGAAAGGGTTAAAGCAATACCACAGTGGTTTTTCCAATAAATTTCATTGGTACTATTAGTGGAGTTTTCTTTTCTCTTATCCATACTTACTTTTTTGTTAGTATCATACAATTTTGTATGTTCTATTATTTCTGAAAGTTAATAAAGACATTTGTATTCTAAACAAAAGGAAATGGAAATTTTTAAGTCAGCCGTTCATTGGTTAAGTTATGCCTACTATCTTTATGTATTTGGATATGCTTCATTATTTAAGGTTTTTCAAAAACAATCGATGATGCAAAGTATGCAGTCGTTGGGTTTTAATAAAATCTGGACAATTATTATAGGTGTTGGTGAACTGATAGGTGTAATCCTGATTGTAGTAGGTATTTTCAAGCCCCAATTAAAAAATATGGGAATATTGCTGTTGTTTCCTTTTGCGATTGGTGCATTTACAGCACACATGGCTCATCAGGAATATCAGCATTTTTATAATTCTTTAATCGTTTGTGTATTAACGGTTATTTTACTGGTGACGGATAAACACTTCAACGTAATTCTTTAAAATGGCTATGCGGCAATGAGCGCTCTTAATCAAGAAGCACTTATTCGCCGCTAATTAAGTCGTCAAAGTCTTTAATTTGAGACAGTTTGATCAGTGGTTTCGAAGGAATTTTAAACCATTTCTCTTTAAATACTTCATCCCCACCCTCGGCATTCTGGTTTGTGTTTTCTTTCACCAGTTTCTTACTTGTTAAAAAATTGATACTGGTTTCTCGCTCAATCCTAGGGCCAAAATTGTCGCTAGCATCATAGCCAATCAGTTCAAAATCAGCATTGCGAAATCTAAAAGTATAACGCCAATAACCATATCTGCCATGCCCATAATGGAAGTAAAGATTTCCCTTTTCTATTTGGATACTGAGTTCTGGTGGGAAATAAACGCCACCCTCTTCGTTTTCTGAGGAAAAGCAATCTAAGTTTTTAAGTGTCAGCTCATATCGCCCCTTTTTGTTCAGTAAAATGATAATTCCCCTTCGGTTACGGTCTACCCGCTCATCGAAGCGATTGACAATGATTTTGCTTTTGTCGGTTCCTTTAACAATCAATACCTCGTCCAAGTAACCATCTTTATTAAGGTCACCTTTTATTTTTTCAAAAAGTACAAATCCTTTGGGGATAAAGCTAGTTAGCTTTTCTTGCTGTTTTGAAATTGCCTTAGTGGTATTCCTTCCTTGTTTGATCTGTAAAATATTCGCTTTTTCAATGCGGTCTTTTGATTCGCTAGAGCTATAACAGAGCAATAGTGTTGCTGTTAAACCGAAACCAAGTAAGTATCTTTTCATAACAAAACTGTAAAAACTGTTTTGGATAATTCTTTAGGATAATTTTATCATTTCCTTAAACCTCAAAAATAGTCCTTAGCAAGTTAAATATTTACGATTAGATTATTTATTAAAAACAATTTCTTCAATTATCTTTGCGGCTCATTTTAAAAGACTAATCACATTGATCGACGTAAATAACATTTCGGTATCATTTGGCGGTACAACGCTATTCAGCGACGTATCTTTTTCCATTAACGAGAACGACAAAATAGCCCTGATGGGTAAAAATGGCGCAGGTAAATCTACCCTGTTGAAAATTATTGCTGGGGCTGGTAAAGCTACCAGTGGTCATGTATCTGGCCCTAAAGATGCTGTGATTGCCTATTTGCCGCAACATTTGCTTACCGAAGATAATGTAACAGTTTTTGAAGAAACCTCTAAAGCTTTTAGCGAAGTTTACCACATGCGTGATGAACTGGAAAGCTTAAACGAGCAGTTGAACATCCGCACAGATTACGATACCGACGACTACATGAAGTTGATTGAAAGAGTATCTGAACTGAGTGAAAAATTCTATTCAATTGAAGAAGTAAATTACGATGCGGAAGTAGAAAAAGTGCTAAAAGGACTTGGTTTCTTACGTTCCGATTTTACTCGTCAAACTTCTGAGTTTTCTGGTGGATGGCGTATGCGTATAGAATTGGCAAAAATTTTATTGAAAAAGCCAGATTTGATTTTGTTAGATGAGCCTACCAACCACATGGATATTGAAAGTATCCAATGGCTAGAAGACTTTTTGATCAATTCTGCCAAAGCAGTAATTGTAATTTCTCACGACCGTGCCTTTGTAGATAACATTACCAATAGAACCATTGAAGTAACCATGGGCCGTATTTACGATTATAAAGCGAAATACAGTCATTACCTACAATTGCGCCAGGAGCGCCGTGAGCACCAATTAAAAGCTTACGAAGAGCAGCAACGCTTTATTGCCGATAACCAAGAGTTTATTGACAGATTTAAAGGAACTTATTCCAAGACACTTCAAGTGCAATCGCGGGTAAAGATGTTGGAGAAATTGGAAGTTATCGAAGTTGATGAAGTAGACAACTCTGCACTACGTTTAAAATTCCCTCCTTCTCCCCGCTCAGGAAATTATCCCGTAATCGTGGAAGAATTAACCAAAGCCTATGGTGATCATTTGGTATTTGAGAAAGCATCGATGGTTATTGAACGAGGTCAGAAAGTAGCTTTTGTAGGTAAAAATGGAGAAGGTAAGTCGACCATGATCAAAGCCATTATGGGCGAAATTGATTACGAAGGTGAATTGAAGGTTGGGCACAATGTAAAGATTGGCTACTTTGCTCAAAATCAGGCGGCTTTATTGGATGGCGATCTAACTGTTTTTGATACCATTGATCAAATTGCAGTGGGTGATGTGCGTGTAAAAATCAAAGATTTATTAGGTGCTTTCATGTTTAGTGGTGATGATACGACCAAAAAAGTAAAGGTTTTATCGGGTGGTGAGAAAACACGTTTGGCTATGATCAAACTTTTACTTGAACCTGTAAACGTATTAATTCTGGATGAGCCTACCAACCATTTGGACATGAAAACCAAAGATATTATTAAGGATGCACTACGTGATTTTGATGGTACTTTAATCTTGGTATCCCACGACAGGGATTTCCTAGATGGTTTGGCTGAAAAGGTGTTTGAATTTGGAAATAAACGGGTTCGTGAGCATTTCGAAGATATCAAAGGATTCTTAGCCTATAAGAAAATGGATAGCTTGAAAGAGATTGAAAAATAAAATAGAAAGGCGCTTAAAGGCGCCTTTTTTGTTATTTATGTTTTGTTTTTTGTAAAAGGTTGAGCAGTGTATAAGCTGCTTCGCGGTCTCAGCTACACTGTGTTCCGCTCGAAATGACGCGTGGATGTTAGGTCTTTGGAGATTTGAAGCATTACGCCAACTTCTGCCCAAAAATCTTACTTAAACTCTCATACAAAGCCGGGTGTTTGTCTTTCATCCGTTCAGGATTTTCAAAAAAGTATTCAGAGGTTACCGCAAAAAACTCCGCTTCATTGGTGATGGCATAAGGATTAATATCCGACTGATTGTCTTCAATTTTTTGGATTTCCTGATGCATCATTTTTACCCATGGAATAGCATAGCCATGTTTCATAAAATTTTGAGGCACACCATCCGTAGCGCCATCAGATTTATCTAACAGATGCACAAATTCGTGAATACCTGTATTTTCTCTGCCAGCACTTTTGCTAAAGCCATGTCGTAATGCTGATTGAGACAGAATCATTTGTCCGTTCATGTAACCATCCCCTACCATACCCATAATATTTCGTTCACCTTCGGCAAATTGAAAATCTTTGTTGAACGTATCGGGATATAGCAGTACCGTACCTAGGTTTCGGTATTCCCAATCATCAAAACCTAAAATGGGAATTACAGCACTAGCACCAACCAATATCCTATCAAGAGGAGTAATTTCAACACCGATACCTTCAATTTTAATTCCACCCAAAAAATGAGCTAGCTTTTCTTCAAACACTTTACGTTTATTTGCGTCAAGCGCTGTATAAAACTCCACATTGTTCAGCAACAGTTTTCTGTCTTGGTCACTTAAAACATTGGGGATAATTTTCTTTTTTCTAAAAATAAAATAGAGTGCGAGCGCAAAGAAAACAAGTAGGATAAAATATGGGTATAAGTTCACAGGAATAAGTTTGCTAGCGTTAAGGGATAGATTTCCTATAGAAAGAAGAGGCAGTAAGAGCTTCGCTTTTCTTACTGCCTCTTGAGATTAAAAGTTTTTTACAATCTGCTCGTCAAGAGGTTTTACGGCAGAACGGTAACGGTGTACCAACTCTCCTTTTTCATTGATCAAGAATTTTTCAAAGTTCCATTTAATGTCACCTGTAAAATCTGGGTTCGATTGTGTAGTTAAGTACTGGAACAATGGGGAAATACCTTCGCCTTTTACATCGCTTTTTTCAGCAATTAAAAAGGTAGTATTGAATTTGCTGGTACAAAACTCTTTAATTTCGGCATTGCTTCCCAATTCCTGTCCTCCAAAATTTGCTGATGGAAAGCCGATCAATACCACATCTTTACCATATTGTTTATGTAATTTCTCTAAATCCTCATACTGCTTGGTATATCCACATTTAGATGCAGTATTTACAATCAAAATTTTCTTTCCCTTAAACTTAGAAAGCTTTACGTCTTTGCCATCTAAGGTTTTGAAAGAGAAACCATAAATGTCTTTAGGGGGATTTGGTGCTATCATTAAGCCCAAAAACAATAATAATGTATTAAACATGATTTTTAGTTTTTATATAAAACGAATATAGTTAGAAAAAGATTATGAAGTTCTAACTAAACTGTAGCTTTTAAGTAAACTTCTACAGCCTTTAAACAATTATCTTTAAAACCAGTCTTAGATTTGCTGTTGCTTGAAATAACAAAGCCGACTTCTCAAGTTTTGTATGATAGCTCAAAATATTTATATATTTGATTAAATGAAATCTAGCCGATTATCATATTACACGCTCGTACTCTTGACCAGCGTTTTGTTGTTCTCTTCTTGTAATAAAGAAAAGAATGCATCTAAACCTGATATGGCGCTAAATTATTTTCCGTTAAAGGTTGACCAGATCAATATCTATAATGTAGATTCCACAGTTTACAACGATTTTAATAATTCTACTACTTTATTCCAATTCCAATTAAAGGACATCGTTGTTGGCAAATTTAAAGACGGTGAAGGCTATGAAACTTATAGAATTGAACGATTTAAGAAAACAAGCACAGAAGATTGGTTTTTCCAAAAATTAATTACCCGCCGTATTTTAAATAGCAGAGCCGAAGAAGTTATTGATAATAAAAGATATATAAGATTGGTTTTCCCTCCTTCTCTACAATCAGCTTGGAATGGTAATCTTTACAATGACTTAGATGTTTGGAAGCATGAAATTACAGCTATTGATATTCCGCTAACTATAGGCACTAATCTGCTGGATTCGACCTTAAGCATTACGCAACATAACGAAGTTAATTTGATCAGAGAAGATGTTTACTTGGAAACTTATGCCAAAGATGTAGGTTTAGTTGTGAAAGAAGTAAAAGCTTATGATAAAGATATCTCTTCAGGAAGAATTCGCAGAGGTTTCAAGTATAAAATGCAATTAGATTCTTATAGCTCCAAGTAGTTTTTAGGCTATTCGGTCCATTAAAATCAGCTGATATTACCCCATCGATTTAAAGGCTTAACCCATTAGGCATTAAATACTCCTATTTATACACGCCAAGCAATTTATTTCAAAAAAAACACATCCAATTTTGATTTTGGTTTATTTTATAGTTTTATTTGCACAAAAACCCCTAATTAATGGCAAAAAATTTATTGATAGTTGAGTCACCCGCAAAAGCAAAAACCATAGAAGGATACCTTGGAAAAGATTTCCTAGTAAAATCTAGCTACGGACACATTCGCGATTTGGTTAAAGGTGACATGGGCATTGATGTTGACAATAATTTTTCGCAAACTTATGAAGTACCCGCCGATAAAAAACAGGTCGTTACCGAACTTAAAAAACTAGCTAAGGATGCCGAAACGGTTTGGCTAGCATCCGATGAGGACCGAGAGGGAGAAGCTATTTCTTGGCACTTATTTGAAACATTAGGGTTAAAAACAGAAAAAACGAAACGTATTGTATTTCACGAAATTACCAAGCCTGCCATATTAAAAGCGATAGAAACTCCTAGAGGTATAGACTATAACCTGGTTTATGCACAACAAGCTCGCAGGGTGTTAGATCGTTTAGTAGGTTTTGAACTTTCACCAGTACTTTGGAAAAAAGTAAAACCATCACTTTCTGCAGGTCGTGTACAGTCTGTTGCTGTGCGTTTAATTGTAGATAGAGAACGTGAGATCAACAATTTTGAAAGTACAGCTGCCTTTAAGGTTACAGCACAATTTACCACTGGTAAAGGAAAGGAAATCGTTAAAGCCGAATTGCCCCAGCGATTTGAGAAAGCGGAAGAAGCAGAGAAATTTCTCCAAGACTGCATCAATGCCAATTTCAAGGTAAACAATTTGGAAGTTAAGCCTGCTAAACGTAATCCAGCAGCACCTTTTACCACTTCCACCCTACAGCAGGAAGCATCTAGAAAGTTAGGTTTTTCCGTAGCACGTACCATGCAAATTGCACAAAAGCTTTATGAAAATGGTAAAATTACCTACATGCGTACCGATTCGGTGAACTTATCGGAAACGGCTATTGCTGCTGCTGCCGCCGAAATTAAATCGGCCTACGGTAACCAATACCACCAACCAAGAGTTTATAAAACGAAATCTGCAGGTGCGCAAGAGGCTCACGAAGCCATCCGTCCTACTTATTTCGACCAACATACTATTAATGGCGATGCCTCTGAACGACGTTTATACGAGTTGATCTGGAAACGTGCCATTGCTTCGCAAATGAGTGAAGCTATTTTTGAGAAAACCACCGTTGATATTGGTGTAAGTACCCGTAACGAAGTTTTTGGTGCAGAGGGTGAAGTGATGAAATTTGACGGTTTCTTAAAAGTGTATTTAGAGTCTACTGACGATGAAGACGATGAAAACGAAGATAATCTACTTCCTCCATTGGTGAGAGGTCAGGAGCTTGCTTTAAAGGAAATGTTGGCCACAGAGCGTTTCTCGAGACCGCCAGCACGTTATACTGAGGCTAGTTTGGTAAAGAAATTAGAAGAGCTTGGCATTGGCCGTCCGTCTACGTATGCCCCAACCATTTCAACCATCCAAAACAGAGGTTATGTGGTGAAGGAAGATAGAGATGGTAAAAAGAGAGAATATCTTGCATTTGCATTGAGCAATGGAAATATCAGTAAACAGAAGAAATCGGAAATTACCGGAGCCGAAAAGGCAAAGCTCTTCCCTACTGATATTGGTGAGGTAGTTAACGATTTCTTGGTAGCGCATTTTAAAGGAATTGTAGACTTTAATTTTACTGCTAAAGTAGAAAAACAGTTTGATGAAATAGCGCAAGGCCTCCAAGAATGGACAGCCATGCTTCACTCCTTCTATAAACCTTTCCATAATGAGGTAGAAACCACCATTGAAACGGCAGATAGAGCTACTGGCGAACGTTTGCTGGGGATTGATCCAGTAAGTGGTAAAAATGTTTATACCAAAGTAGGCCGTTTTGGACCGTTGGTTCAAATAGGAGAAATTAGCGATAATGATGATGATAAACCTCGTTACGCTAGTTTAACGAAGATCCAATCTGTAGGAACCATTACGTTGGAAGAAGCTTTAGACCTGTTTAAACTCCCATTCCAATTGGAAGATTATCAAGGCAAAGAAGTTTCCGTTGGCTTAGGTCGCTTTGGACCTTATGTAAAATGGGGAGATACCTTTATTTCCATCCCTAAAAACATAGATCCTTTAACCATAGATAACGATAGAGCGATTGAAATCATCAGTGAGAAACTAGATGCCGATGCTCCAGTAGCTCATTACCAAAATATGCCAGTTACCAAGGGAAAAGGTCGTTTTGGACCGTTCATTAAATGGAATGACCTGTTTATCAATGTACCAAAAGCTTACAATTTTGATCATCTTTCCCAAAAAGATATTGATGAATTGATCAGTAAAAAAATCGAAAAAGAGAATAATCGCTTTATTCAGCAATGGGCTGAGTACAAAATAGCTATCGAAAACGGCAGATGGGGACCTTTTATACGCTTTGGTAAAGACATGCTGAAATTGGGCAATAATCCAGCTACAAAGCAGAAATATACTGCTGAAGAGCTTTCGACTATTTCTTTAGATGAAGTAAAAGCTCTAATTGTAGCGCAAAAGCCAGATGCTTTTGAAAGCAAAAAGAAAGCACCAGCAAAAAAAGCGGTAGCAAAGAAAAAGTAATCAAAAGAACAAAGAATAAGGAGCAAGGATTAAGGACAACGTAGGTTCTTTACTCCTTGTTCTTTTATCTTTACTCTCCATTATGAAAAAAGACTTACCTGAAAATATTGTAGAAGATGTAGCCATTGCGGTAGTCCTCATGAGTGAAACGCCAGAAGTGAAAAACTGGACAGTTTATTTGGTGAACTTGAAAAACGAACCCATCACTAACGTACTGATTACCTCAAAGGGTTATGGAGAAAAGGACGGCAAAGAGGTAAAAACATCTTTATTACGACATTTCATTGGCGACGTAAGCGCACAAGGATATGCAGGTGTGGAAGCCATTGATCCCGCCGTTTTTGGACTAACTAACGAGTATTGGTTGAGTTACTATATAGGTAATACCATTTACGATAAAAAATTCATTTTCCTTCCCGAAAGTATTGTTGATAGTAATTTGATTAGAATTCCTGTGGTGAATAAACCTGGGGTGATGATTAAATAGGTTTCTGTTACATAGGAATCCACTGTTGTCATGCCCAACTCGATTGGGCATCGTAATGCAATGATAGGATTGTTAAGCTAAAACGTTTGTTTGCATATTACTTCACCTCAGTTTCCTTTTTTTAAAAGGTGTTCTGAACCATTAAGACTTACGAAATTTCCAAAAATTCGTAAGTCTCATACGTCCCTTCTATGTTCAAAACTGCGAGTTGTTAAGAACTCTTTTCTCCCGATCCTAAACAGTTTCATTGTTTTTTTCGTTAATTTCATACGTACTCACATTACCATCCATATGAATCAAGAAAATACGTCTAAACGCCCCAATCTCAAGGTTATTTTAATTGGTGCTCTAGTTTTGGCCCTTGTTACAGCGGGCTATTTCTTACTTAAAAAAGATAGAAAACAAGACCATACGCAATTTGCGAAATATATTGATGCCTATACTTCGGGCATTGTATCTAAAAAGAGTAACATTCGTATCCATCTTGCCAATTCTGTAAGCAATACAGCCGATTTAGGTGAGGTAAACCAAGATCTCTTTGATTTCTCGCCTAACATTAAAGGTAAAACGTATTGGATTGATGCACAGACTTTAGAGTTTAGGCCTGAGGAAGATTTAAAACCTGATCAAAAATATGAAGCTACCTTAAACTTGGCCAAAATATTACCTGTTGAGAAAGGATTAGAAGAGTTTGAATTTGACTTCAAAATCATCAGACCTGCCCTATCGCTTTTGGAAAATGGTTTGGTATCGCAAAATAATACCTCCATGAACCTGATGAAGCTGACAGGAGAAATCAATACTGCCGATGCCGAAGATGCACAAAACATTGAAAGGGCCTTAACTGTAGATTTTAACCAGAAACTGAAAGTAAAGTGGAGCCATAATCCACAAAAACAAATTTCAACTTTTACCATTGATAGTATTGCCAAGACTAACAGTGAACAAAACCTTAGTTTAAAATGGGATGGTAATGTAATTGGAGCCGATGATAATAGCGGAGAAGTGAGTTTACAAGTGCCGGCCCTAAATGTTTTTAAGGTTTTGGCAATTAAAGCAGTACAGCAGCAAGAAGATTTTGTATTGATCCAATGCTCTGAGCCCATAAGCGTTACGCAAGATTTGGCCGGATTAGTTACCATAGGAAGCTTGAGCGATTTAAGGTTCACCATTGATGGAAGCCAAATTAAGGCCTATGCTCCTGATGCTTTGGAAGGTAACTATAATGTCATCGTTAACCAAAGTATCAACAATATTAACGGCAGCAATTTGCAAAGCTCAAAAACGGCCAATGTAATTTTTGAGAACAAAAAGCCTGCGGTAAGTATTGCAGGTGCAGGTACTATTTTACCTAATTCTGGTAAGCTGGTACTTCCTTTTGAAGCCGTTAATCTTAAGGCGGTCGATGTAACCATCATTAAAATCTATCAAGGAAATATTCCTCAGTTCTTTCAGGTAAACAATTATAAAGAAGGAAATGAACTACGCCGCGTAGCGAAACCTATCTTACAGAAAACCATCTACCTTAATGAAGACAAATCTTTAGATCTACATAAAAAGAACCGGTTTACGTTAGACCTTGACAAACTCATCAAAACCGAACCCGGTGCCATGTACCGCGTAAGCATTATGTTTAAGCAAGCTTATAGTGTGTATGGCTGTACTCAGACAGGTGCTAACAATAGCAATGAAGGTGACGAGGAATATGAAGGTTATGATTATGGACAGAAAATAGATGAAGACGATGATTTTTGGAATAATTATAACAACTACTACCCTAGCGGTTATCGTTGGAGCGAACGCGAAGATGCATGCTCGCCATCTTATTACACCAGCGAAAGATGGGCGCATAGAAATTTACTATCCTCAAATATCGGGTTAATTGCCAAAAGAGGTAATGATGAAAGCATGTTGGTGGTCGCTACCGATTTACTTTCTGCCAAACCTATGAGCGGGGTAAGTATTGAATTGCTTGATTATCAAAAGCAAGTGCTTACCACGGTAAAAACTGATGGCGATGGAATGGCAAGCTTTTCATTGAAAAGAAAACCATTTTTATTAGTAGCTAAAAACGGAAACGAACGCGGTTATCTTAAACTAGATGACGGTAATTCGTTACCGCTATCAAGATTTGATGTTGGAGGCGATGTAGTTCAGAATGGTATTAAAGGATTTATTTATGGCGAAAGAGGTGTTTGGCGACCAGGAGATAGCCTTTACCTTTCCTTTATTTTGGAAGACAAGCTTCAAAAACTACCTGACAATTACCCTGTAGTGTTTGAGCTTTATAACCCTAAAGGACAACTCATTAAAAAACAAAGCAATGCCAAACCTGTCAATGGGTTTTATAGCTTTAAAACAGCTACCGAAAGTACTGCACCAACGGGCAGTTGGCAGACTAAATTCAAAGCTGGCGGTGCCGTGTTTACCAAAAGCATTAAAATAGAAACCGTTACACCAAATCGTATTAAAATCAATTTTGACCTTGGAGGCAAAAAGTATCTAGGCAATGGCAGAGCTTCTGCAGCCACCTTATCTGCAAAATGGCTATTTGGTACACCTGCGCAAAATTTAAAAGCTAAAGTTGATATTAATTTGAGCAGAGATGCTACCACCTTTAAAAACTTCCAGGACTATTCTTTTGATAATCCCATTGTACAATTCGACACGCAATTAAGAACAGTTTTCGAAGGTACCTTAAATAATAATGGTGTAGCGGTGGTCAACACCAACTTGAATAATATGACGGCTGCTCCTGGTATTCTAAGGGCCAATATCACGACCAAAGTATTTGAACCAGGAGGTAACTTTAGCATTGATAATTTTAGCATCCCTTACCATATTTACGATAATTATTTCGGTATAAAAGCGCCACAAGGTGATAAGCTCACTGGCATGTTAGTGACTGGCAAAAACCACGAAGTGGATATTGTGAACGTAAATAGAGATGGGGTATTGATCAACGCCAATAAACCTGTTACCGTAGCCCTCTATAAAATCCAGTGGCGTTGGTGGTGGGAGCAAAATAACGAGGAGAGCTTCGCCAATTTTACACAAAACGAATATAACAAGCTCGTTAAAGTTGAACAAGTACAAATGGTTGGCGGTAAAGCCAAATGGAACCTAAGGGTTGATGAACCTGAATGGGGAAGATATTTAATCATTGTAGGTGGCAGCAATGGTGGAGGCCATTTCGCCGCTAGAGAAGTTTACGTAGATTGGCCAGGGTGGGCGCAACGTGAGCAAGGAAATAATCCTACCGAAGCTTCTATGTTATCTTTCACCGCTAACAAAGCAAAATACAATGTTGGCGAAGAAGTCACACTTACCATTCCTTCTCCAGAAAATGGCAGAGCATTAATTTCCATAGAAAATGGCAGCAGAGTAGTTAAAACGTTCTGGACAGATACCAAAAAAGGTCAAACGCAGTTCCGCTTCAAGGCTGAGAAGACCATGACACCTAACGTGTTTGCCAATGTGACATTATTGCAACCACACAGCCAAACGGTTAATGACATGCCTATCAGGATGTATGGTGCCATCCCGTTGAATATTGAAGATCCTGAAACCATTTTAAAACCTCAAATCAGTATTGCAAAAGAATTGCGCCCAGAAACGGAAAGCAGTTTGTCTATCAGTGAAGAAAAAGGCAAAGCGATGACTTATACCATTGCTATTGTAGATGAGGGTTTGTTGGACCTTACCCGATTTAAAACTCCTGATCCACATGCCTCTTTCTATGCTAGAGAAGGTTTAGGTGTGAAAACTTGGGATCTTTTTGATCAAGTATTAGGCGCATGGGGTGGCAATTTAGAAAGGATTTTAAGCATAGGTGGTGATGCCGCAGTAAATAAAAACATCAACCCTGCTAAAGCAAACAGATTTAAGCCGGTAGTGAAGTTCATGGGCCCTTTCCAATTAGCCAAAGGCGAAAAGAAAACCCATAAATTTACTTTGCCACAATATATAGGCAGTGTAAAGGTAATGGTGGTGGCAGGTAACAACGGAGCTTATGGTCATGCAGAAAAAGCAGTAGAAGTTAAAAAGCCAATCATGCTTTTAGCTTCGGTACCACGAGTGATTGGCCCAGGCGAAAGCTTTACGTTGCCAGTGAACGTTTTTGCAACCAATAACAACATCAAAAATGTATCGGTAAGCTTGCAAACCAGCAACCTGCAAATTAACCAAACCAATCAGCAAAGTTTAGCTTTTGCCAAGGCTGGCGATCAATTAACTTATTTTAACGTAACCGCACCAAATAAAACAGGTATTGCCAAAATCAGGATCATTGCCCAAAGTGGAAAAGAAAAAACAGTTTCAGATGTAGAGTTAGATATCCGGAACCCTAATCCAATAGTTACTAATGTAGTTTCTGCGGTGATACAACCTGGACAATCGTGGAGTGGTAACTATCAAGCCATCGGTACAGCGGGCACCAATAGCGGTACTTTGGAAGTATCCTCTATCCCTCCTATCAATTTGGAAAAACGACTTGGTTATCTTATCCGATATCCACATGGTTGTGTAGAGCAAACTACCTCAGGCATTTTCCCACAACTGTATTTGGATAAATTATCGGCATTAAATGAGCAAAAGAAAGCACAAATAGAACGTAATATCAAAGCCGGCATTAATAAACTTAAAGGTTTCCAAACTACTGATGGAGGTTTGGCTTACTGGCCAGGCAATAATACCGCCGACGAATGGGGAACCAATTATGCTGGTCATTTCCTCATTGAAGCACAAGAAAGCGGCTATGCACTTCCAGTTGGCTTATACGATGGTTTAATGCGCTATCAGAAAAGTAAGGCCAACAACTGGACACCTAATGCCAATAATTTCTATGGCGGAGATCTGAGTCAGGCCTACCGTTTATATGTATTGGCTCTGGCCAAGAAACCAGAAATGGCTGCCATGAACAGATTAAGAGCTTTTGAATACCTCACAGATGCAGCTAAATGGAGATTAGCAGCTGCTTACCAGATGGCTGGCCAAAGTGCCGCCGCCAATAGCTTGATTAAAGGCCTGCCTACTCAAGTAGAAGCTTATCAGCAATTAGGTGGCACCTATGGTTCCGACTTAAGGGATCAAGCCATGATCATGGAAACTTTGACCTTGATGGGACAACGCAACAGAGCACTGCAATTGCTTAATAAAGTAGCTGCTAAATTGGGCGAAGATCAATGGTACAGTACGCAAACGACAGCCTATAGTTTGTTAGCTATTGCTAAGTTCTGTGGTGAACAAAAATCTGCCCGACAGCTTAATTTCCAATACGTATTAGATGGTGTGAAAGGTAACGTTAACAACAATCAGTATTACAGCAGTACGCCTATTAATTTTAAAGGAAATAGTGCTAGCATCACTAACAGGGGTAATAGCGTACTTTTTGCTCGTTTAATTGTACAAGGACGACCAGCTACTGGTCAGAATGATTTCTTGCCAAACCATCCTGATTTATTGGACATGGAAGTGAGTTATAAAACTATGAAAGGACAAACACTAAATCCTGCAAAATTAAAACAGGGGCAAGATTTTTATGCGGAAGTAACAGTAAGGAACACTGGCCGACAAGGTTTGTATGAACAAATGGCATTAACCCAAATCTTCCCTTCGGGATGGGAAGTCATCAATACTCGTTTACATGATAATGAAGGCGCATTTACTTCATCTGCTTACGATTATCAGGACATTAGAGACGACAGGGTTCTCACCTACTTTAGTTTAAGGGAAAACGAAACCAAAACCTTTAGGGTATTGTTAAACGCATCTTATCTGGGGAGATTCTATCTTTCTACAGTTCAATGCGAAGCCATGTACAACAATAATATCAGTGCTGCAACGCCTGGCACGTGGGTAGAGGTGTATAAATAACCTAGTCCCGTCATTTCGACGAGGAACGAGGAGAAATCTAGCAATTTGTTAGATTTCTCCCAAAGGTCGAAATGACGGAAATATGCCCTAAATCCTAGGCCAAACATTAGTGAGTATAAAGCGTACAAAACCAGCTGAAAATTTAATTACAGTAAGTATTTTCTCCATAATAAAGCCTCCTTTGGTTATATATCAATGCAGCTTGAAAATTGTTACCTTATAAAGTTTCAGATTTCATACCTACGCGGAAATGACGAGAACGAATAAGAAAAAATGAAGAAAGAAATCAGAGCCATTTTATATGTTGATGCCTTGTTCTTGGCGGTGACTGTTTTCTTTTGGTTTTCACTTCCCAAACCGCTTTTCAAAACTCCTACTTCATTTGTGGTAGAAGCTAGTAATGGAGAACTGTTGAGTGCATCTATCGCTAAAGATGGTCAATGGCGATTTCCCGTAGCTGACACTGTACCTGATAAATTCGCAAAATGTATCATTACTTTCGAAGACAAGCGCTTCTACCACCACTTTGGCGTTGATTTAATAGCAGTAGCTAGAGCCAGTGTTCAAAACATTAAAGCTAAAAGTGTCACCAGCGGTGCTAGTACCTTGAGTATGCAGGTCATCCGTCTTTCCAGAAAAAAACAACGCAGTTTTCTACAAAAGATAGCCGAAATGTGGATGGCTACACGTTTGGAAATGACTTATTCAAAGGATGAAATTTTAGCCCTGTATGCAGCCAATGCGCCATTTGGGAGCAATGTAATTGGCTTAGAAGCAGCCAGCTGGCGATATTATGGTAGAGCAGCCGAGCAACTATCGTGGGGCGAAATGGCTACCTTAGCAGTACTGCCCAATAGCCCTTCTCTGGTTCATCCTGGTAAAAATGCTACCAAACTTATTATCAAAAGAAATAACCTTTTGGATAAGCTGGCAGATGCGAAAATTATTGATCGTAGCACGGCTCAACTTTCAAAAGCCGAACCTATTCCTGCTGCTCCTCTGGCTCTGCCACAACATGCACCACATCTCCTCAATCGGTTTAAGGATGAAATTAAACAGTTGGGAGAAACTAGCACCAAAATTACTTCTACCATCAATTACGATTTGCAGCTTGAACTGAATCGCCTCATTGCACAATATCATCAAAAATTTAGTGCTAATGGTATCAATAACCTTTCGGCAATTGTTTTAAGTGTAGCTGATGGCAAAGTGTTGGGATATGTTGGAAATTGCTATCTACCCCAACAAAAAGAAATGGAAAGCCACGTGGACATGATCAGGGCACCTCGTAGCCCTGGCAGTACACTTAAACCTATCTTGTACGCCAGTATGATTAACGATGGTTTTATATTACCGCAAACCCTTATTCCCGATGTTCCTACGCAAATTGGCGGCTACTCACCAATGAACTTTGATTTAGGATATGATGGCGCTATTCCAGCAGATAGAGCTCTTAGCCGCTCCCTAAATATTCCTGCAGTTAAAATGTTGCAACAGTATAAGTATGAACGTTTTTACGATAAATTAAAGAAGTTACAATTCACTACTTTAAACAAACCTGCCGACCACTATGGCTTATCGCTTATTTTGGGAGGTAGCGAGGTGACCATGTGGGATTTAAGCAAATCCTATTTAGGTATGGCCCGTACTTTGAACCACTACAATACCTATCAAGGAAAATATAATTCTGCTGATTATGCTGCGCCACTCTACATCAATCACACAAAGCAAGAAAAAGAAAATATAGAACAGACTTCGCAGTTAGACCATGGAAGTATATGGGCAACTTTTAATGCCATGGAAGAGGTAATGAGGCCGGGAGACGAAGGTTTATGGCAACAATTCAGTTCATCGCAACGGGTAGCGTGGAAAACGGGAACTAGCTTCGGTTTTAGAGATGCTTGGTCGGTTGGATTGACCCCGAAATATGTAGTTTGTGTTTGGGTAGGCAATGCCGATGGCGAAGGTAGGCCAGGGCTTACAGGCATTGAGGCAGCAGCACCACTGATGTTTGATGTTTTTAGGCTTCTGCCCTCTTCAAAATGGTTTGAGATGCCTAAAACTAAGCTCAAAAAAATAGTAGTGTGTAAGCAAAGTGGCTATAAAGCATCTAAAACTTGTGAAACAAAAGTAGCGCAATGGGTTCCGCCAGTTGGAGAAAAAACAACGCTATGTCCCTACCATAAACTGGTACATTTGGACGCTACGGAAAGCTATCAAGTAAACAATCAATGTTATAGTATTAGCCAAATGAAGCATAAAGGTTGGTTCGTTTTGCCACCTACCATGGAATATTACTATAGAGCTAAAAATGCAGACTACAAAACTTTGCCACCATTTATGGAAGGTTGTCAATATGAAAATATGTCGACCATGGAAATGATTTACCCTAAACCCAACGCCATGGTATACATTCCTTTGGAAATTGACGGCAATAGAGGAAAAGCAGTTTTTAATGCAGCGCATCGTAATGCTAATGCTACTATACATTGGCATATTGACGAACAATATATTGGCACCACTAAAAACTATCACCAAATGGCCGTTAGTCCAGCACCTGGAAAACATCTGCTTACGTTAACCGACGATAACGGAGAGAGATTGGTGCAGGTATTTACCGTGCTGAATAAGGATAAGGAAAACTAGTGTTGTGTTTAGATTTAAAACACAAATCATTGGTAAACAACATAATAAAACTTTTAACTTTTAACTTAATACTAATTGGGTTTAATGTATTTGCGTTCAATGGTTCCCATACAAATGAGAAACTGAGCCAACATATAAGTAGTCATTACCCAAAAATCGCCCATATCCATTCGTTCTACAAATTTGTTATAGGCTAAAGTCGCATCTGAAATGATAAACAAGATTGCCCCTAATAAAATCCAGAGAAAGCTTTTGTAATTGGTTCTTTCGTATCTCAAAGCTGCTGTAATTCCCATCAGCGTAATTACAAAACAATAAACCAAAACAGGAACATTCATATCGCCAAGATATGGGCGCAAGAAATAATAATAGGAAATGCAAAAGAAACCAAACACGATAAAAATAGGCAGTACAGAACGTTTTTCACCTTCCATCCTGTTGCTAAGATCTACATAAAATGCGGCTATGTAAAACAAATGCGCAATAAGAAATGCTCCCAAGCCAAGCATAAAATAGAGCTGGTGATGTCCCGAAAACATTAAAAATACATCGCCCAATAAAGAAAAGAACAAACCCTTTTTGATTTTACTGGTAAAACGGCTTTTTTTCTTAATAGTTAGATAAATAAAAAGCATTAACGAAACGGTGATTAAAGGTTTCGTAACAAACCTTACTTCCCTTAAGTTATTGGTAACCGCCAATAATTCTGCAAAAAAGACGATTGCAAATGCAAAGCTGAATTGTGAATATTTCTTAAGCATTTCGATATTTAGATTTGATGTAGAAAAAGTAGCCAAGCATTAACAAATGGATTAGGGTTAAGCCTCCTATCCATTGTAGATTGAAATTGAGTTTGTATAAAAAATACAGGGTAAAGAATCCTAATAAATATCTCACACTCTCAATGGCAACGAACCAACGCTTTTTCTCTAACAAGGCCCCACAAGTAAGCATGCTAATGACATTAAAGGTGGCCAACAACATATTGGTGGTTAGGGATAATTTATCAAAGAAAAATAACTGATAAGAACCTAAGCCTAATGCCAAAAGAAATAGTAGCACTGCGTACCCCATACTCACTATAGAAGCTTGAGTATCAAATTTTCTGTAATTGACCACATCTATTTCTGGAGCAAATTGAAATCCCCCCAATTTCTCTGGAAACCAACCTGGGGGTTTTATAAAAACTCTGACTTTATCGGTAATATTATCAGATTTCTTCGCTGTTTCTATCAAGTCTTTCCAGTAGTGTAGATTTGCCCAAACAGGGTTCCAACTAGCCAAAGGCTTCGTAATGCCGTAATACACCTCCTCTTCTTCCTTTTGAAAAGTGCCAAACATCATATCCCATATGATCAAAGTACCTGCATGGTTCTTATCAATATATTTAGGATTGGAACCATGATGAACACGGTGATGGGACGGTGTGTTTAGAATATATTCCAGAAAACCCATACTTTTTATGGTACGCGTATGTATCCAAAATTGGTAAAGCGTATTAAAAGAGCTAAGGGTTAAAAACATAATAGGATCAAAACCTATCAGCGCCAAAGGCAAATAAAACACCCACGAAAACCATCCCTGAAACCACGATTGCCTTAGCGCTACCGTTAAATTATATTCCTCTGATTGATGGTGAACAATGTGTGCGGCCCATAGTGCATTAATTTGGTGACTCATTCTGTGAAACCAATAATAAAAGAAATCTACCCCAATGAACAAAATGATCCAGGTCCAAATAGTATTGGGGATTTCAAATAAACGCCAATGCTCAAAAATGTACATATAGCCTATAAACAGGACCGATTTCATGAAAAGCCCCACCAATTGCGAACCTATCCCCTGACTAAGATTAGCAATAGAATCATTCAATCGATAATATTTTAGCTTTTTATAAAAGGTATAGGCTAATTCAATTCCAATAAGAATGAAAAAAATAGGTACCGATAGGGCTATGTAATTGGTCTTCATCTGGTTTTATTTGGCTTTTCCACCAAGCAGAAGCCTATAATCGCTCTATCTGGTGGTTCATTAATCTAATTTAATGAAATATCCGAATAAGTTAACGCAGACTAAAAAGAAGCAATAAATTATTTAGTATTGAGTAGTTTCAACAATTTCACTGCCGGTGCATTGGTAATATAATCTGCAACATTGGGATGGTTGCAACTCTCAAGTTCATTAATTGCATCTAACGACACCTCGTCAAAATCCATGCTCCAATCTTTGAAATAACGTTTATCCGCTAAGCCTTCGGCTACAAGTTTCGTGGCAATTAAACGCGAATCTTTTTCGATAGATTGATAAACTTCTTTGATAGCATGCTCATCCCCTTCTAACACCTGTATAAATGTTCCTTCGCAATAAATGAGCTTACCTGTAATTCCCAATTGCCCATTTCGCTCTCTAGCTTGATTTAATAATTCCTCAAAATCTTTCTGCTCAAACTTAAAGCTCTCCACTCCATAGTATAATAGATAATAAATCATATCTCCCTTCACTTTGCCCGCAATTTAAGGCTTTATGATGAGAAACAGAACTATTTTCATATTAAGTAACTCTTTGAATGCTGATAGATTTTATCCATTCCTTTTTGCCGCAACATTTACAAATAACTTGATTTGCGGGTTCCAGCAAATCTGTATATCCGCAAAAGCTACAGGAATAATAGTCCTTATACTTTATTTCCTCTATTTTATGACAAAACAAAGCAGGTAATATGGGAAGGCCATATTTTACTTCATCATCCTTATAGTAAAATACGCTAATGCTTCCTGTAGTTTCTAAAATGGCCAAATGAACTTGTCCTAAGTGTGAAACATTTTTTAAGCGTAGCTCAGCAAAGAATTCATCTTGTGCCAGACTTTCCTTCTTAAAGTTTTCAATGGCAAACCTACCATGTTCTATTACGCAGGTACAACTTCCTTCTAAAAGGATTTCTATTTTTTTGCTCTTATTTACAAAATATGAGGTCACTTTATATGCAATTACAACAACCACAAACACGGCAATGGCCGAAAGTATCCCTACTTCCTTGTAAAACATGGGATCACCAGCTGCCGAACCGAGCCCAACAATCACAACCAGTTCAAAAACGGAAAGCTGTTTAACACCTCGCTTGCCTAAAATTCTTAGACTAACGAGCACTACCAAATACATAATGAGGGTACGAAGCATGATTTCTGGGATAAACACCCAATCTTCATCTCCAAAAAGGATTTTTTCTAAACTTTCTGTGTGTGATGCCATATGATAGCTTTTAAGCTATAAAACGCAGACATCCCTAATTTGTTTAGCCTATAGACTACCTAGATACTGTTTAAGTAAGGTTTTATTGGCCCGTTGCTTCCAAGCGTTAATGAGTAGCTCCTTCAGTACTTCGGGTTCAACCAGATCTAAATTTACTAACATGTACTTATAGTTTACGTAATGTGGCGTAATGGTAAATGTTTTAGGATTTTCTTGCAGCCATTTTTCCCGTTCTTCGGTGTAGATTACCAAATGCTCTTCATTTTCCTTTAAACGAGCAAAAAGACACTTGTTTACATAAAAAGCGGGCGTATCAAAACATAACTTTTCAGAAGTAGCAGGCAATTGTACTACTACATTCCGTATAAAAGTAAGTGCCAATACGGTTCTCTGGCCCATCGTTTAACCTCTTGCAGCCATCTTGATCATTCGGTGAGCTAAATCTTTACCAAGGTATTTATCAATAATGGCATGTACTACATATAAAATAGGTGTCATTAATAACGCCACCACAAATTTATAAGTATAGCCAACTAAACCAATGGCTGCCACCATTTGCCAACTCCAATGATAGGCCGGGTTAAGGTAAAATGCAATAAAAATAACCACAAAACTGTCTATCAGTTGTGATACTAAAGTAGAGCCCGTAGCACGTAACCATAGTGCTTTTTCTCCGGTAAACTTCTTAATACGGTGAAAGATCAATACATCAACCATTTGCCCTATTAAAAACGCGGTGATAGAGCCTACAATGATCCACATGCCCTGCCCAAATATGGCATCAAAAGCATTGGGCATGTTCAATGGTTTACCATTAACTTCTTGGGTCAACCAAAAGTCGGCAGGCTCTAGTTTAATGGCCATCCATACTACAAAAAAGGCAAAACCAATTAGTATAGCGGTTAATATAGATAGAAAACGTACTTGCTTTACACCAAAATATTCATTGATAATATCCGTCATGATGAACACGATAGGCCAAGTAAGTACACCTGCCGACATATTATAAGACAGATTTGGAACACCAAACAGGTTAATATCAAATTTCTTAATTCCCAATACACCTTCAACAGAGAATATTTTTACGCCGATAAATTCAGACATTAAAGTATTTGCCACGAAAAAGGCACCGAGAACTAGCAATAATCTACTTTCTTTGGTTTTAAAAGTCATAGCAACTAAAATAGAAAAAATAATTCAGCCACAAATGCGCAGATAATTATAATTAAACCAAAAAATAGTTTTTTATCTGTGCATCTGTGGCTAAAAAACTACAACAATTTTAATTATTTTCGTAGCAGATGATGAATATAAACTCGAAATTACCTGCTGTGGGCACAACTATTTTCACGGTAATGTCCAAACTCGCTGCAGACCATCAAGCCATTAACCTATCGCAGGGTTTCCCTGATTATGATCCCGACCAGCAACTTATAGCCGAAATTAGCCAAGCCATGAAAACTGGCTTTAACCAATATGCACCTATGGCAGGCCTACTTTCGTTACGGGAGTTTATTTCAGAAAAAATAGAGAGTTCGTATGGCGCAAAATATCATCCAGAAACAGAAATAACAGTTACCGCAGGTGGTACACAGGCTATTTTTACAGCTTTAAATACTTTTATCAGTGCTGGCGACGAAGTAATCATATTTGAACCAGCTTATGATTGCTACGCTCCTACCATTAAATTACTGGGTGGACTGGTAAAGCCTTTCGAACTACAAGCTCCTGATTATAAAATTGATTGGGAAATGGTGAAGAAGCTCTTTTCGGCAAATACCAAAATGATCATCATCAATACCCCACATAACCCTAGCGGAAGCATTTTACGTAAACAAGATATTGATGCACTGATCAAGCTCACTAAGGATACTGATATTCTCATTTTAAGTGACGAAGTTTACGAACATATTATCTTTGATGGCGAACAACATCAAAGCATAGCTTTATACCCTGAATTAGCCGAAAGAAGCTTAATTGTGGCCTCTTTTGGAAAACTGCTACATGCCACTGGATGGAAAGTAGGTTATTGCCTCGCACCAGAAAAACTCATGTCCGAATTTAGGAAGATACACCAATTTAATGTTTTTAGCGTTAATACCCCTATGCAAGCAGGTATCGCTAATTATTTAAAATCTTCCAACGTATATCAGGAAATTCCTGTATTCTTCCAACAGAAGAGAGATCATTTCCAACAATTACTTAAACAAACAAAATTTGAACTTTTACCCTGTAAAGGCTCTTACTTTCAATGTGTAAGTTTCGGGAATATCAGTAATGAGAAAGATACCGATTTTGCAAAGCGATTGGTAAGCACCGTAGGCGTAGCAGCCATTCCCGTTTCGGCATTTTACACTAAAAAAATCGACAACAAAGTCATTCGCTTTTGTTTTGCCAAACAAGATAGCACGCTCGAAAAAGCTGTAGAGAAACTAACTAAATTATAAACAATAAATCGCTCATGGAACCACATTACCTCAACATCCCAAACTTAAAAATCACGATTTTTCAGGCCTACCTATTCTGGGAAAACATAGAAAAAAACTTACAGAATATAGGCTTACGATTATCGGGTGGAGTACGTGAGAAAACCGATTTAATTGTTCTTCCAGAAATGTTCAACACCGGTTTTACGATGAAAGCTAAGGAATTGGCAGAAGACATGGACGGCCAAACCATGCAATGGATTAAAAAAACCGCTGCTAGTTATGACTGTGTAGTTACCGGAAGTTTAATCATCAAAGAAAACGGCAACTATTACAATCGCATGGTTTGGGTAAAACCAGATGGTGATTGCCAATACTATGATAAACACCATCTTTTTAGTCTAGGCGAAGAAGACAAACATTTTTCAGCAGGTAATGAACAAGTGATTGTGGAACTGAAGGGTTGGAAAATACGATTGGCCGTTTGCTATGATCTACGCTTCCCTGTGTGGTTAAGGAATAAAGATACAGCTTATGATATTTTATTATTGGTGGCGAGTTGGCCAGATAAGCGTTCCTCGCACTGGAGAACCTTGATTCATGCCAGAGCCATAGAAAACCAAAGCTATGTAATTGGCGTAAATCGCGTTGGGCACGATGGCAACCAAATTTATCACAGCGGACACTCTATGTGCATTGATCCTTTGGGCAATACCGTATATTATAAACCTGAAGACGAAGACCTATATACTTTCAGTATTAATTACACCGAATTAGAAAAAATTAGACGACAATTTCCTTTTTTGAAAGATTCTGACGATTTTGAGTTTAACTAACTTAATCATGTATAATCGGAGGAAATTTATTCAAACCACTGCGCTTTCTGCAGCTATTGTGACATTGAACAAAGCTTGTATTTCAAAAAGCAGCAGTATTAACAAGCCCATTGTAATATCTACTTGGGATTTTGGAGTAGCGGCAAATGCCGAAGCTTGGAAAACACTTAGTGCCAATGGCAAGGCCCTTGACGCAGTTGAAAGTGGCGTTAGAATAGCGGAAGCAGATGTTAAGAACCAATCTGTGGGATATGGCGGCTTACCTGATAGAGATGGTATTGTCACTTTAGATGCCAGTATCATGGACCATTTAGGCAATTGCGGAGCCGTACTTGCCCTAGAACAAATCAAACACCCTATTTCGGTTGCTCGTTTGGTGATGGAAAAAACACCACACGTAATGCTTGCTGGAGATGGTGCCTTGCAATTTGCTTTAGAACAGGGATTTAAAAGGGAGAATCTACTTATCGAAAAAAGTAAGAAAGATTGGTTAGAATGGTTGAAAACAGCTAAATACGAACCTGTAAGTAATATTGAAAACAAGTTGTATGATAAAGCCGCTCCCGAAAAACTACCTGGCAATCAATACAATCACGATACCATTGGGATGTTAGCACTTGATGCACAAGGTAATTTAGCAGGGGCCTGTACCACCAGTGGAATGGCCTACAAGTTACATGGTCGTGTTGGCGATAGCCCTATTATCGGTGCTGGTTTATATATTGACAATGAAATTGGTGGTGCAACCTCTACCGGTGTTGGCGAAGAAGTAGTTCGTAACGTTGGTTCTTTTCTGGTAGTTGAATTAATGCGTCAAGGATATTCGCCCGAAGAAGCCTGCAAAGAGGCGGTAATGCGAATCATCAAAAAGAAAACAAAAAGTACAAAGGACTTACAAGTTGGCTTTTTAGCGCTTAATAAAAATGGTGAATACGGTGCTTTTGCCATACAAAAAGGTTTCACCTTTGCCGTTTGCGATAGTCAAAAGCAAGATTTAGTCATTAAAGGGAAAAGTCATTATTAATGGACTATCAATTAGAAATCTGTGCCAATTCAATTGAATCAGCCATTGCCGCAGAACAAGGTGGTGCCGATAGAATTGAATTGTGTACTAATTTAGCTGAAGGTGGTACTACTCCCAGTTATGGACAAATCAAATGGTGTATAGAGAATCTCAAATTAGAAGTTTGGCCTTTGATACGTCCACGTGGAGGTGATTTTTTATACACAGATGCAGAATTTGAATGTATATTGAACGATATATCTTTCTGCAAACAAATTGGTTGCCATGGCATAGTTACAGGGATACTAAATGAAGAAGGTAAAGTAGATCAGGTCCGCTGTCAGAAAGTTATTGAAGCTGCCTCCCCTATGCCTGTTGCTTTCCATAGAGCTTTTGACATGAGCAAAAATTTGGAAGACAGCTTGGAGGTTATCGTTAATTTAGGTTTTGTTCGGATTTTAACCTCTGGAGGTAAAGCAAATGCTGAAATTGGGGCTAGTGAAATTGCCAAGCTAGTTTTACAAGCTAAGGATTGCATTGAAATTATGCCCGGTGCAGGGATAAATAATAACAACTTAACAGAAATTGCTAAAATCACAGGGGCGAAGTGCTTTCATACCACTGCTAAAGATAAATTCTCTAGCAAAATGATTTTCCAAAATAAAATTGGTAAAATGGGAGATAAAAATGCAGATGAATTTAGCTGTGACCAAACCGATTTAAATAAAGTAAAAATTTTAAAGGAAATACTCAACACTTTATAAATGAGTTTACTAAAAATATTATTCGGAGCGATTCTATCTGTCATTTATTGCACTGTAAATGCCCAAACTACAGCACCCAGTTTTGTAAAAGGCACTTTTGTCGACGATTATGGCATTAAGTATTCGATTAATGATACCCTATGGGTACAGCATCCAAATATTAAATACCATATTATTAAGTGGAACGAAAAAGAGCAATATCTCATTGCTAAAAATGGTAGTGGCCATAAGGCAGATGAAAACAAATATACTCGTATTGATTTCATGACCTTTGAAGGAATGGCCCCGTTTAATTGGGGATTTTGCCTTACCGCTTACAAAGCCAAAACCGATGAAGAAGCTGAAAAAACAGCTGCAGCCGACAGGAAAAATCCTCGAAAAGGTTGCAATGGCTATCCTTTTTCAAGGATGAAAATAAGCCAATAATTTCTATCAGTCATTGGCTGAACTACGCAAAAGCTTCAATACTTTGTATTCATTGTATGCCATAATGATATTATAGCCCAATAATGCAATAACCAACGGATTAATATGATCCATAAAATCTAATCCCATGATGGCTGAAGGGATAAAAACCAAAACTACAGTGCCAATAGAAAGGAAAAAAGATGTTTTAATTGAGCTAAACAGTATGGACAACCTTATCATGTTATCCCTTTTAGATTGATTGGGATTACGAAATAAACGGATAAGATTACTCAACAAGTAAAAAAAGATTAGAAATACCGCCACACCCGACAACAGCGAATTGTCTAAAGCTGGAAATCGTAAATGTTTAGCCAAAATGAAGTAGCTTACTACAATCACACAGATCAGTATTTTAGTCAGTTGAAAGTTTTTTCCCTTCACCAACCATTGAGAAAAAGTATTATCCTTCTGATCAAGTGAAAGTAACTTTAACCGAGCATCATCACTAAGTGCAGTAAATGGGTTGATAAGACCAATGACCACCATTAGCAACGTCGTATAAAATTGAAAGGAAATATCTGCGATTAAAATGCCTATTCGCTCTTCAGTTAGTATTTTGACCGAAAGCAGCGTCAACAAAATGATTAAAGCCATCACCACATGGAATACAAATGGAAAATAATTGGTCAACTTATCTTTTCCCATAGCAGAGGAATCAATGACCTGCCCCTCCCTATCGATAATGTTATTTACCCTGCGAACAATAGCTATAATGAAGAAAATAAAAATGAAGCCCATCAGATTGTATAAGGTCGATATAACAAAGATATATTTTACCCAAAGAACAAAGAAATACGCACAGCACATTCCATCACATTATTTCAGGTAAAAAATATATCTTTGCACAAAGATGAAGCATATACGTAATTTCTGCATAATTGCACATATTGACCACGGTAAGAGCACTTTGGCCGACCGTTTATTAGAATATACCAACACGATTTCGCAGCGTGAAGCGCAAGCGCAGTTGTTGGACAACATGGATTTGGAGCGCGAACGAGGCATTACCATCAAAAGTCACGCGATACAAATGAACTATAAACTTGATGGTCAAGAATATGTGTTCAATTTAATTGATACTCCAGGGCACGTGGATTTTTCGTATGAAGTCTCGCGTTCAATTGCTGCCTGCGAAGGTGCTTTATTGATTGTTGATGCTTCTCAAGGTATACAGGCTCAAACCATTTCTAATCTTTATTTAGCATTAGAGCACGATTTAGAAATTATTCCAATTCTGAATAAAATGGACTTACCTGGTGCAATGCCAGAAGAAGTAAAAGACCAAATTATTGACTTAATTGGTTGCAAAAGAGAAGATATTATTCCTGCTTCGGGTAAAACCGGCATGGGTATTCCTGATATTCTGCAAGCTATTGTAGAACGTGTACCTGCGCCTGTTGGTAATCCGGAAGCGCCATTGCAAGCGTTGATTTTTGACAGTGTTTTTAACTCTTTTAGAGGTATCATTGCTTACTATAAAGTAGTAAATGGCGAAATCAAAAAAGGCGATAAAGTAAGGTTTATCAATACTGAAAGACAATACATTGCCGATGAAGTAGGCATTTTGAAACTAGATATGGCCCCACGTAATTCCGTAAAAACTGGAGATGTAGGTTATATCATTTCAGGAATTAAAGAAGCTCGGGAAGTAAAAGTTGGTGATACCATTACGACCGTAGAAAATGGTTCAGCAGAAGGTATTCAAGGCTTTGAAGAGGTTAAGCCGATGGTATTTGCAGGTATTTATCCAGTAGATACTGAGGACTATGAAGAATTGAGAGAAGCCATGCATAAATTGCAACTGAACGATGCTTCCATTGTATTTGAGCCAGAAAGTTCTGCTGCTTTAGGATTTGGTTTCCGTTGCGGTTTCTTGGGAATGTTGCACATGGAGATTATCCAAGAACGTTTAGAACGTGAATTCGACATGACGGTTATTACTACCGTTCCGAACGTATCATACAATGCTTATGGCACTAAAGGTGATCAATTTGTGGTGAATAACCCTTCTGATTTACCTGACCCTAGCAAATTGGATTACGTAGAAGAGCCATTCATTAAAGCAAATATCATCACCAAAGCCGAGTTTGTTGGCCCAGTATTAAGTTTGTGTATCCAGAAGCGTGGAATTATCGTTAACCAATCTTATTTAACTTCTGATAGAGTTGAATTGATTTTCGAAATGCCAATGGGCGAAATTGTATTTGATTTCTATGATAAATTGAAGACCATTTCTAAAGGCTATGCTTCTTTTGATTACCATCCTATCGGTTATCGTAAATCAGATTTAGTGAGATTAGATATGTTGTTGAACGAGGAACCTGTAGATGCCTTATCTTCATTGATCCACCGTTCAAATGCTTATGACTTCGGTAAAAAAATCTGTGAGAAATTAAAAGAGCTTTTACCTCGTCAGCAGTTTGAAATTAAGATACAAGCTTCTATTGGCGCTAAAGTTATTGCCCGCGAAACCATTAGTGCTTTACGTAAAGACGTTACTGCTAAATGTTACGGTGGTGATATTTCACGTAAACGTAAGCTATTAGAAAAGCAGAAAAAAGGAAAGAAACGTATGCGCCAAGTAGGTAACGTAGAAATACCTCAAAGTGCTTTCATGGCAGTGTTAAAATTAGATTAATTTGATATTTAGATATTAGTAGTTAGTATTTAGACGACTACGCATTTATCTAAATACTAACTACTAAATACGATATACTTACAAATGCAATTACTAGACGGAAAATACGTATCAGAAAAAGTTAAAGTAGAAATAGCGGAAGAGGCAGCTCAATTTTTAGCAGACACAAGCAGAAAACCTCATTTGGTGGCAATTTTAGTGGGTAATGATGGTGGTAGCGAAACTTATGTGGCCAGTAAAATGAAAAACTGCGAAAAGGTAGGTTTTAAATCTTCTTTATATCGTTATGATAACACCGTAACAGAAGCCGAATTACTTGAAAAGGTTAGAGAAATTAATGCTGACGAAGACGTTGATGGATTAATTGTTCAACTACCTTTGCCTAAACATATAGATCCTGAGAAAGTTACTGAAGCCATTGATCCTAAAAAAGATGTAGATGGTTTCCATCCTATCAATTTGGGAAGAATGATGCGTAACTTGCCTTGTTATATTCCAGCTACGCCTTATGGTATTTTGTTGATGTTACAAGCTTACAGTATTGATACTACTGGAATGCACTGCGTAGTGGTTGGTCGTAGTAATATTGTGGGTAGCCCAATGAGTGTATTGATGGCTCGTAATGCTAATCCGGGAAATTGTACGGTTACTTTAACTCATAGCAAAACAAAAGACCTTAAAGAACAGGTTTTACAAGCAGATATCATTATCGCAGCCATCGGAAGAAAGAATTTTATCACAGCTGATATGGTTAAACCTGGTGCTATTGTAATTGATGTGGGTATCAATAGAGAAACCTCTACAGAAACCAAATCTGGTTATAAGTTATATGGAGATGTTGATTTTGAAAATGTAGCACCTAAATCTTCCTATATCACCCCGGTTCCTGGTGGAGTAGGTTTGATGACGATTGTTGGTTTATTGAAAAATACATTGGCTTCTGCAAGGAAAGAGATATATTAATTACACATTTAAAAAATTTTAACCACCTTAGACATTTAAGTACATTTTAGTTTTTGTTTCACATGCTACTTAATGTTCTTAGGTTTCTAAGGTGGTTCATAAAAATATCTCTTAAACTTAGATAGTCATAAAAATTCAACTAAACAAACGCTTCCAAAAACTCTCTTTCAACCCAATATAAACACCATCCTCTCGTTCTTCAACAGGATATATATCGATGTAATCACCTTGACCTGCTGCTCCCCTCCCAGTTTGCAGGTCATATTCATAACGATGAATTGGACAAATGATGTGGCCGTGTTTACACCAACCGCCACTTAATATTCCACCAGCATGGGGGCAGGTATTTTGTACCGCGTAAAGCCTACTTTGATGTTTGATCAAACATATTTTCTTTCCATCCAACTTGACAAGGCTTACAAAATCCTCTTCTGGCAATTCAATATCAAGTTTACACCACTTCATTAAGCTTTATATTCTGTTAAAATTACTTTAGCAAGATACAGAACTTATGTATTTATAGCATAAATATTTACCTTTGTGCCCTTAATTTATGGCACATCAAATTCCAGAAGACGGCACATTACTTCCTTTAATGGAAGAATTTTACACTATACAGGGCGAAGGTTTCAACACAGGTAAAGCGGCTTATTTTATCCGTTTGGGAGGTTGCGACGTGGGCTGTCACTGGTGTGATGTGAAAGAAAGCTGGGATGCAGAACTTCACCCGTTGACTACAGCCGACGATATTGCTGCCAAAGCGGCCATTTATCCTGGAAAGGCAGTGGTGGTAACTGGCGGTGAGCCATTGATCTACAACCTTGATTATTTAACCAAAAAACTTCAAGATCAAGGTATATTAACTTTTATTGAAACCTCTGGAGCTTATCCCCTTTCTGGTTCATGGGATTGGATTTGCTTATCGCCTAAAAAATTCAAGGCTCCAAGACCAGACATTGCTCCTTTTGCCAACGAATTAAAGGTAATTGTTTTCAATAAAAGCGATTTTGAATGGGCGGAGAAATATGCGGAAATGGTTGGACCAAACTGCAAGCTATATTTACAGCCAGAATGGTCAAAAGCCAAAACTGTAACTCCGCTAATTGTTGATTATGTGATGGCTAATCCAAAATGGGAAATTTCTTTACAAACCCATAAATTTCTAAATATTCCTTAGCCTAACTGTTGCGTTGCTAATTTGTTTTATTGTTGCTAACTTGCTTAGCTGAATTCCGTTTGACTTTTAGTCTTTCGAATTAAATCATTTGATATGCGCAGGTTCCTTCTGATATTTGTTTGTTTAAGCCAATTTGTATACGGTCAATCTACCATTAAAAAAGCACAAAATAGCTTTGAAGATGCCCAACAGTATGTAAGACAAAATGTTTTTGATGAGGCCATCAAATATTTGAATGAAGCTGTAAAAGCCGATCCAAAATTCCAACGTGCCTATCTACAACTTGGTGACATCTATAAACGTCTTAGAAATACTCAGAAAGCAAAGGAAAACTATCGTTTGGCCGTAAAATCAGCAGTTGTAGAAAATGCTAGTGTCTATTTTAATTTGGGCGAAACAGAGCTACAAACAGGTGATTACAAAGAAGCGAAACAAAATTTCGAACTGTTCTTAGCTCATGCAATTAATGCCGAGCAAAAATTTAGGGATAAGGCCCAAAAGTATATTCTAGACTGTAATTTCTCCGTGGAAGCTATTAAAAAGCCAGTTCCATATGAACCTTTCAATATGGGTTTTTATGTCAATAGCGAATATCGTGACTACTTTCCAGTACTTACTGCTGACGGGCAGCGAATTATCTTCACCAGAAACATTAATGGAAATGAAGACTTTTATACCTCAGTAAAGAAAAATGGAGAATGGCAAAAGGCCGAGTCATTAAGTCAAAACATCAATACGCCAAACTTTAATGAAGGTGCGCAATCTATATCGCCCGATGGCAGATATTTGTTTTTCACCAGTTGTAATCGACCAGACGGTGCCGGACGCTGTGATTTATATGTCTGTAGACGCGAAGGTAATGATTGGAGCGCTCCTGTAAATTTAGGGCCAACAATCAATACACCAGAATGGGAATCTCAGCCGTCTATTAGCGCAGACGGTAGTACTTTATATTTTTTGAGTAACAGGACAGGTGGTTTTGGAGGTTACGACCTCTGGAAATCTATTTTGAATGACGAAGGACAATGGACTACCCCTACCAATTTAGGACCCAACATCAATACGCCCTATGATGAAGCTACTCCTTTCATTCATCCTGATGGTAAAACCTTATATTTTTCTTCCGATGGTTGGCCGGGATTTGGACAAAAGGATATTTTTTACAGTAAATTACAGGCCGATGGCACTTTTTCTAAACCTATCAATTTAGGCTACCCTATTAATACCTTTAACGATGAATTTGGATTTGTGGTAAGTGCTGACGGAAAGGAAGGCCTATTTTCCTCTAATTTAAAAGGCGGTTTTGGAGATGTAGATATTTATCGTTTTAAATTACCAGAAAATGTAAAGCCTAATCCAGTAACCTATGTTAAAGGGATTATTAAAGATCGTGAAACCAAGAAAACATTAGAAGCTTCCGTTTTGATCATTAATTTAAGAACCAAGGATGCAGCTTACAATGAATATACAGATAAAGGTACAGGAGATTTTATGGCGGTGATGCCTGCCAATGAGCAATATTCATTTAACATCTTGGCAGATGGCTATCTGTTATATTCGAACCATTACGATATTAAACCAACAGATGCCAACAAACCTTATGAAGTTGAAATTCTATTAGATAAAATTAGTGTAGGTAGTAAGGTATTGCTCAACAATATCTTTTTCGATACTAACAAATATGAACTTTTACCTGCTTCTATGGTGGAGTTGAACTTACTTGCCGAAACGCTTAAAAGTAATACCAATATGGTAATAGAAATACAAGGGCATACCGATAATGTGGGCGACGTAAAAGCAAATCAGAAGCTTTCAGAAAATAGAGCAAAATCGGTCTATGATTACCTCATTGCTAAAGGTATTGACAAGAAACAACTCACTTACAGAGGATATGGTGAAGAAAAACCGGCTTTTGAAAATACGTCAGAAGAAGGCAGACAGAAAAACAGAAGAACTGAATTTTTGGTTGTGAAAATATAATCATTTCTGTCACTCTGAGCTTAGCGAAGAATCTCTTAGTTAAGTTTCAAAGAGATTCCTCGTAACCTCGAAATGACAAAAGCACTATAAAATAGCTTGTCTAATTCTTATTAGTTTTACCAACAAATCTTCTAGCAAAGCTAAATTAAGCATATTGGCACCGTCAGATTTTGGTAACTACCGGATTAAGATGTGATTTTTCTACCTTTCAACACCTTTATTGGTGAACCTTCGGCAAGCATTACCGATACCGGTGTTGCTTGACTTAAGAATTCGAAATCCTTTCCATAATTAGCTCCAAAGTCCACATCAATATCGTATTCCATAACAGGATACACTTCCCATCTCGGGTGTTCAACTTGATATTCGGAAGTAAGATTTAAACCGATTTTGGTATATCCCCAAAAATGCTCGGTAATAAATTCCTCTTTACTACCTACTTGCATAGCTTCGCTATTTGGAGCGGTAATCACAGAAAGCTTATTCCATTTTCCAGCCTTCCAAAGGTATTCGACTAATAATTCCTTCTCGCCAAGTACCCATTTATGTTTCATGGGCAGAGTTTGGTAGTTTTCTTTATAAATGGTGTTGGCTACAAAAGTAATAGCAGGTTTAGGAACTATTTCTTTGATGAAAACGACACCTCTTTTCCAAGTGCCATTCTCCTTATACTTCACATAAAACCTTAAGTTAACTTCTTCAAAATTGGTGTGAAATGGAATACCAAATCCGCGAAGCTTGGTATCTATAAACATAAAACCCACTAAACTAACATAGTATTTACCATGCCAATCATCTAATTCAGTAAAAGGTGGTAAATATTTCAGTAAAATTTCTTTGTCAACTTCATAATTTGCCAAAGCTAGCTTACGCCACTCCGCAGACAAAAAAATACCACTTCTAGCCATTTATGGATTTAGATTACCGCTTGTCTAATTCTTATTAGTTTTACCAGCAAATCTTCTAGCAAAGCTAAATTAAGCATATTGGCACCGTCAGATTTAGCATTTGCTGGGTCGGGATGTGTTTCAATAAACAAGCCGTCTGCTCCAACAGCAATTGCCGCTTTGGCTATGGTCGTAATCAATTCTGGTTTTCCGCCAGTGACTCCACTGCTTTGGTTGGGTTGTTGTAACGAGTGTGTGCAGTCCATTACTACTGGTACCCCAAAACCTTGCATTTCAGGTAAGCCTCTGTAATCAACAATTAAATCTTGATAACCAAAGGTATTGCCCCTATCTGTTAAAATTACTTTTTGATTTCCCGCTTCTTGGATTTTCTCCACCGCAAATTTCATGGAACCCGCTGAAAGGAATTGACCTTTCTTCACATTCACTACTTTTCCGGTAGCGGCAGCAGCAAGCAATAGATCGGTTTGGCGACAAAGGAATGCTGGTATCTGAAGTACGTCAACATAAGCAGCAGCCATAGCAGCTTCATCACTTTCATGAATATCAGTAACCGTTGGTACATTGAATTCCCTACCTACTTTTTCCAATATTTTAAGAGCCTTTTCGTCTCCTATTCCCGTAAAAGAACTGCCTTTACTTCTATTGGCTTTTCGGTACGAGCCTTTAAAAATATAAGGAATATTAAGCTTATCGGTGAGGGTAACTATTTTCTCGGCAATTCGTAACGCAATTTCTTCTCCTTCAATAGCACAAGGACCAGCCATTAAGAAAAAGTTGTTACTATCTGTATGTTTTAATTTATCTAAGTAGTTTATCATTTTTGATTTTAGTATTGAGTATTTAGAGATGAATATTGAGACTTACTAAAAAAACCTTAATATTCACTTTACTAATTTCCTAGCTCACTCATGAATTTAATACGCATCAATTGGATTTCTTCTCTTGTGTAATCAGTTTCACCCAAATCTCTCAATGCCAAATCTATGGAATCAGTATCTGCCGATTGGAAGTAGTCAAAAACTTCATCTTGCCTATCTTCATCAATCATTTCGTCAATGTAATAAGTCAAGTTAAGTTTTGTGCCTGAGTTCACAATCGCTTCCACTTCCTTAATTACATCAGCATAGGTAATGCCTTTGGAACGAGCGATATCCTCCAAACTAATTTGTCTATCAATATTTTGGATAATAGAAACTTTTAAAGCAGATTTATTCGCTTGAGTTTTGATCACCATATCAACTGGCCTGTCAATATCATTATCCTCCACATATTTCTTGATCAATTCGATAAAAGGTGCACCGAATTTAAGTGCCTTACCGTTACCAACCCCCGAAATTTGTTTGAGTTCCTCACTGCTGATTGGATAATGCGTACACATTTCTTCCAACGATGGGTCTTGGAAAACCACGAATGGAGGCACATTTTTTTGCTTAGCTATTTTCTTACGAAGATCTTTCAATAATTGCAATAACTGCGTATCTAATGCAGTTGTGCCTTGTTTCGCTTCCTCTTCGTCATCATCACCAGTGGCGTCTACAATCTCATTTAATATAAATTTGAGACTATATGGACTTTCAATAAATTCACGTCCTATTTTGGTAAGCTTTAATAAGCCGTAATTGTCAATGTCCTTTGCTAAAAAGTTATTCAGCACAGCCTGTCTAAGCAACGATTTCCATAAGTTTTCACCATCGGTCTTACCTGAACCAAATTCTGGCAGTTTGCTATGCTCGTATGCAATGGTCTGCGCAGTTTCGTGGCCCATAAAGACATTGATCAAATGGGCATCATCAAATTTCTCACCGCTAGTTTCAACCAACTTAAGCAAGGTGAGTAACTTTTCTTCGGCTTCAAACTGTTGTTTTGGTTTCTTACAGTTGTCGCACATGCAGTTACAGCCAGTTTCATTGAAGTTCTCACCGAAATAATGTAAAATCTGCTTTCTTCTACAAACAGAGGATTCAGCATAATCAATTACTTCCTTTAAGATTTGAGTGCCAATTTCACGTTCAGATACAGGCTTGTCCTTCATGAATTTGGCCAGTTTCTCCACGTCTTTTTGAGAATAAAAGGCTATACAAACCCCTTCACCTCCATCCCGTCCAGCCCTACCAGTTTCCTGATAATACCCTTCCATACTTTTAGGCACATCGTGGTGAATTACAAACCTTACATCTGGTTTATCAATACCCATTCCAAAAGCAATAGTTGCAACAATCACCTCCACATCTTCCATCAGAAATTTATCTTGCGTGTCGGCTCTAACTTTTGGCTCCAATCCTGCATGATAAGGCAAAGCTTTAATGCCATTGATGTTTAAAGTTTCCGCTACTTCTTCTACCTTTTTTCGACTTAAACAGTAAATAATACCCGATTTCCCTGGATTATATTTTACATATTTGATAATCTCTTTGGTGATATTTTTCTTGGGGCGGATTTCATAAAACAGATTTGGCCTATTAAACGACGATTTGAACAAAGTAGCATCCGTCATGCCCAAGTTCTTAATAATATCTTGTTGCACCTTAGGAGTTGCTGTAGCCGTTAGTGCAATAATTGGAATGTTTTCACCTAATCCAGCAATTACCTGTCTAATTTTCCTGTATTCTGGCCTAAAATCATGTCCCCATTCTGAAATACAGTGGGCTTCGTCTACGGCAACAAAGGAAATTTTCAATAATCTCAAAAAATCTACATTCTCTTGTTTTGATAAAGACTCAGGGGCTACATACAATAATTTGGTATGTCCGTTCAATAAATCGGTTTTTACTTGCGTAATTTCCGATTTTGTCAATGATGAGTTTAAAAAATGTGCGATACTATCACTGCCACCAAATGCTCTGATTTGGTCTACCTGATTTTTCATCAAGGCAATTAATGGAGAAATAACAATGGCAGTTCCTTCGCTCATTAAAGCTGGTAACTGATAACAGATGGATTTTCCACCACCTGTTGGCATAATTACAAATGTATTTTTTCCCTCTAATATGTTGGTAATAATCGATTCTTGATCACCTTTAAAATTATCGAAACCGAAGAATGCTTGAAGGTTATCAAATAAAGACTTCTTGACGTCCATTTCCTGTGCTGAATATTGTGTGCTATTATTGTTCAAAATAACATAATTTTGCAGTAATTAAAGTATTAATTTACTAATAAATTCTCTTTGGAAAGTAAAAAATCTATAATTGATTCCGCTACATCTACGCTGAAGCTGGAATCTGGGGCCATAATGAGGCTTATCGACTATATTAACGATGATTTTATCGAAGTGGTTAACACTATTTTGAGTAGTAGTGGCCGAGTAATTGTAACAGGAATTGGCAAAAGTGCCATCATTGCACAAAAGATTGTAGCGACTTTTAACTCTACTGGAACACCCGCCATTTTTATGCATGCTGCAGATGCTGTGCATGGCGATTTAGGGATGATTCAAAAGGATGATGTAGTCCTTTGTCTGTCCAAAAGTGGGAATACTCCAGAAATCAAACTTTTAGCCCCTCTGTTAAAATTATCTGGAAATAAATTGGTGGCAATGTTGGGTAATACACAGTCGGATTTGGCCCAACAAGCCGATTTAATCTTGAATACAACCGTAGAAAAAGAAGCTTGTCCTCACAATTTAGCTCCTACAACAAGCACTACTGCTCAACTAGCCATGGGCGATGCATTGGCTATCTGTTTATTACAAGCTAGAAACTTCCAGTCTACTGATTTTGCCAAATATCATCCAGGAGGTGCTTTAGGCAAAAGGTTATACCTAAAGGCTGGCGACTTGGCTTTAAAAAATGAAAAACCTTCAATATCGGCAAATGCACCAGTAAAGGATATTATTATTGAAATTAGTAAAAACCGTTTGGGAGCCGTTGTTGTTACTAACGGTGACGACATCCTAGGTGTCATTACGGATGGCGACATTAGACGCATGCTTGAAAAACATACTAATTTGGAGAATATCAAAGCTAACGATTTAATGAACGCCAATCCTAAAACAATAGATAGTGAAGAGTTGGCTTTATTAGCTTTAGAAATTATCAAAAAGAATAACATTACGCAAATCTTAGTAACTAAAGAAGGGCGATATTTCGGCTTAGTTCATTTACATGATCTATTGCAAGAGGGTATCGTATAAAAACATATATTTGCCTTGAATATGAATAAAAATAGGTACGCATTAATCATGGCTGGTGGCGTTGGAAGTCGTTTTTGGCCAGTAAGTAGAACAGAATTTCCTAAACAATTTATAGATTTTTTTGGCGTTGGCAAAACGCTTATACAAAGTACCTACGAGCGTTTTCTTCAAATCTGCTTACCAGAAAACATTTTCATTGTTACCAACGAAAGCTATGTAGATCTTATTAAAGAGCAAATACCTCAGCTAAGTGAAAACCAAATTTTGGCAGAGCCGATGATGCGCAATACTGCGCCTTGCATTGCCTATGGTTCTTCTAAAATTGCTGAACTTAATCCAGATGCAGTAATTGTAGTTGCTCCTTCTGACCATACTATTGGTAATCAAGCGGCTTTTGTTAATGCTATTGAACAATCAATGGATGCTGCAAGTGATAATAATTGTTTGATTACCTTAGGCATAAAACCAAACAGACCTGATACAGGGTATGGTTATATCCAATTTAATAATGAGGTGCTAGAGGGAAATGAGGAGATACGTCAGGTGAAGATATTTACTGAAAAACCTAATTTAGAACTAGCCAAATCATTTTTGCAAAGTGGTGATTTTCTTTGGAATGCGGGAATTTTTATTTGGTCGGCGAAGGCAATTAATAAAGCATTGGAAAAACATTTGCCAGATATGCATGAAATTTTCGTTAGTGGTAAAACTTCCTATAATACTCCAAATGAAAAGGCTTTTATATCAAATGCTTATCAGCTTTGCACTAATATTTCCATTGATTTTGGTATTATGGAGAAAGCGGACAATGTTTATGTTCTTCCTGCAGATTTTGGATGGTCTGACTTGGGCACTTGGGCTTCTATCTATGAAATAGCCGAAAAAGATTACGTAGGTAATGCGGTAATTCCTTCAGAGCAGGTCATGATGTACGACTCTTCCAATTGTATGGTGAATGTACCACAGGAAAAACTAGTGATTTTACAAGGGATGCATGACTACATTGTAGTTGAATCTAACAATACACTTTTAATCTGCAAACGTGCAGAAGAACAGAATGTAAAGAATATAGTTGCAGACGTAAAATCTAAATTTGGAGGTAAATTTATTTAATCCATACCAACAAAAAATATTATTTTTTTGTTGTGGTTCTAAAATCAATTAAGTATGGAATTAACGGGTATTGTTTTTTTGATCGAAAACCAGAATTAACAAGAATTTGATATTGTTTATCAGGCTCAAAATTGGCTTCAAAAGTAAACGACTTATGGTCTTCTGAAAAACCTGCAACTTTTGTAATTTTCAGCAGATTTTTTTCTCCCAAAGGTCCTAATTCAAAGTTTCTGAAATTTGGATCCATTTCTTCTGAAAAATCGATGGTAAATGTTGTAGTATGGGGATTTACTTTTCTACTGTTAATACCTAATACCCTTGGTCTTTTCTTCTCAAATTCGGCTTTATAAAATGAAAGAGGTCGGTTAAAATATTTTGTATTTTCTACAAACTTAATCAGCTCGCTCTCACTGTTATAATCTAATTCAATCATTTCCTTTACAGCTAGCATTTTGTTTGTAGATAGCTCATAATACTTTTTGCAAATCGCATAACCTACAAAATAACCCAGATCGCGCATCCCAAATTGGTTTTTCGGACTGTTCATTATCCAATTGTAAATATTTGGCGAAAACATTTCTTTTACATATTCAATTTTAATCCTTTCCTCATTTTTATACCCAAAATCAATTTGAGGGTTTGGAGATTTTTTAGCTAGTGTAATTTCTGCTAAAAATTCCGCAACACCCTCCATTATTGTTTGTGATAAAAGTGTATTTCCAATGGTTTCTTTTTGTTGGGTATGAATATATTCGTGAACATTTAAAAACACAACATTGTTAATTGGATTAGTATTAAAATGATTTTTTAAATGTGGATACCGACTATCTAACTCACTCGAGATTACAGATTGGTCAGCAAGTGCAACCTCACTTCCAATTAACACCATCCCATCATTTGTTGTGCCTCCTGTTCTTAACACACCTATTTCAAAATAGATGTCAATAGGCTTTAAAGATGGGTATATGCCTCTTAACTTATTTATGCCATTTTCAATTTCTTTTGAAAACTGGGTAGATTTTAAAGTATTGTTACGAACAGATTGCCAAAATTTGGGATAATTGTTTATCGCATAAATATATTCTTCGGCAGAATATCTTCTTGCCCGAATAATACCATTTAAACCAGGAGTCCCTTTGTTGATATATATTGTTTTAATTAACTCTAACTGTTTTAATGAATCTTTTTCTAAAACAATTTTATCAAAGGCCTTCCAAAAATTGGCAATATCTTCAGTAATTATTCTCTGGCTAAAACTTAAGAACGGCAAGGTTAATAAAATTAAGGCAATCAGTTTTTTCATTACTACGTTTTTTCAACAAAAGACGTAACGAAATTGGGCAACGTTGCACCTTAAGCTAAAAAAACTATAGACTTCTTTGCCTAACGGCCTCGTATAAAATAACACCTGCGGCAACAGAAACGTTTAAGGATTCTATTTTCCCGGCCATTGGTATTTTTGCCAAGTGATTAGCTACTCTTAACAGCTCATTAGAAATACCTTCATCTTCAGATCCCATTACAATGGCGGTAGGCATGGTGTAGTCAGGAACGTAAATCAAATCGTTTGTTTTTTCTGTACAGGCAACTACCTGCAAACCACTTTCCTGTAAAAATAAGCAGGTTTTATGCAAATTGGCATGTCTACAAACCGGAATGGAAAACAGTGCCCCTGCTGAAGTTTTAATGGCATCGGCGTTAATTTGAGCAGCATTTTTTAAAGGTACAACAATCGCATGAACACCTACACAGGCAGCGGTTCTGGCAATGGCTCCCATGTTGCGAACATCAGTTACACTATCCAATACTAATATTAGCGGGGTCTCCCCTTTTTCGTAAATGGCAGGAACAATGTCTTCAATATTTTGATAAGTAATTGGAGAAACAACAGCGATTACCCCTTGATGGTTCTTTTGAGTCATCCTATTCAATTTCTCAATAGGAACCACAGTCATAGGAATCAAAGAACCAGACAGCAAAGCTTTTAATTCGAGAAATAATCCACCAGATAAGCCTCTTTGAACATAAATCGTTTCAATATCACGACCAGCTTTTATAGCTTCAATTACTGCTCTAATACCAAAAATAAATTCGTTATTCTCTTTAATCCTCTGCGGTCTTCTAAAATTATCCATGCCTATTAAATGTTGTGCAAAAGTAATTATTAAAAGTTCATTACAAGCTTATCCACATAAAATTGTTTACAACTATATGGCATTTATAATATAGTGAAAAAAATCATTGAATTAGCATTCAAGTTGTTGACAACCTAGTTAAAACTTCTTCAAACAAAACGCCCTTATTTTAGTTACTTTTGCTCTATGAGCATGGATAACGAACAAAAGGGACAAGGCAAATTTTCATTATCAGCCAGGAAAAGCCGACTAGCCAATACCATCACTACAGTTGACAAAATACAACCCCAAGCTACTGATTTGGAAGAAGCGGTATTAGGTGCCCTAATGTTAGAAAAAGATGCCCTATCTGCCGTTATTGATGTACTCAAGCCGGAACTTTTTTACGACGAAAGACATAAGAAGGTTTTCGAAGCGATACAAGCGCTTTTTCAAAAATCTAAGCCCGTTGATATCTTAACCGTAACGACTGAATTGCGTACCAATGGTGCTTTAGAAATGATTGGTGGTGCATATTATGTGACTTACCTTACCAATCGGGTATCATCAGCGGCAAATATTGAATTTCACGCTCGTATTATTTCCCAAAAATACATTCAACGTGAGCTGATCAGAATTTCTACTGAAATCATTAAAAATGCTTACGAGGACACTACGGATATTTTCGATCTTTTAGATATGGCCGAAAAGAACTTGTTTGATATTGCACAAAATAACTTGCGAAGAGATACGCAAAAAATGGATGCCATTATCAAGCAATCATTAGCATCTTTGGAGGAATTGAGAACCAAAACAGATGGATTAACTGGTGTTCCTTCTGGATTTACGGATTTAGACAGGGTAACTGGCGGATGGCAAAAATCGGATTTGGTGATTATTGCAGCTCGTCCAGCGATGGGTAAAACGGCATTTGTATTAAGTTGTGCTCGTAATGCCGCGGTCGATTTTCAAAAACCGGTAGTAGTGTTCTCCTTAGAGATGTCTTCCGTTCAGTTGGTAAATCGTTTGATTTCGGGAGAAGCCGAAATTGAACAGGAAAAAATCAGAAAAGGTAATTTGGCCGAATGGGAATGGCAACAATTACATAGTAAAATTGGTAGACTTTCAGAAGCTCCTCTTTTAATTGATGATACCCCAGCGTTGAATATTTTCGAATTTAGGGCTAAGTGCCGTAGGTTAAAATCGCAATATGATATACAAATGGTTATTGTCGATTATTTGCAGTTAATGCATGGTAAAGGCGAAGGCGGCGGTAACCGTGAACAGGAAATTGGTAGTATTTCGCGTGCCTTGAAATCAGTGGCAAAAGAGCTAGATGTTTCCGTGATTGCACTTTCGCAGTTAAGTCGTGCGGTAGAAAGTAGACCGGGACAAAACGGTAAACGTCCAATGTTGTCCGATTTACGTGAATCTGGTTCTATTGAGCAGGATGCGGATATGGTACTCTTCCTTTATCGTCCGGAATATTACGGGATTATGGAAGATGAAAGTGGTCGTTCAAATGCAGGCGTAGGCGAAGTAATCATTGGTAAGAACCGTCACGGTGAAACAGGTATCGTACCACTGAGATTTATTGGTAAATATGTGAAGTTTGCCGATTTGGAAGATAGTTTCCTTCCTCCTTCTAGTTTCTCTGCCGGAAGCGATAGCAGCATGATGCCTTCGGAGAATTTTGATAGACCAGCAGGAAATATTATCATTAGGCCATCGAGTATGAATGACATGCCGGATGACGATCCGCCGTTCTAAGATATCCAAATAAAAAGGCTGATGAAACGTTTCATCAGCCTTTTTATTTGCTTTTACGTCACCTTGCAATGAGGGGCACATAGTCAAATTTATCAACGATATTATAACTAACTTGCCTTTGCATCTGGTTTTTCTTCACCAAAAATCCACCAGGCTTTTTTAGGTGATTGCAATTTAAATATTGGCGCAGTTTCTTTATATTTTCTGATGTGGCTTACCACTTCTTCAACGTCATCAGTAAATAATAACAAATCCATATCTTCTGGACTGATGGTCTTTTCAGCCATCATTCTTTCAATATGCAGATAAATTTCATGATGAAATTCCTTGCCCATAATTACTATAGGGAATTTCTCTACTTTACCTGTTTGAATCAGTGTTAAGGTTTCAAAAAACTCATCTAAAGTACCAAAACCGCCCGGCAGTACTACAAAGGCATAAGAGTACTTTCTTAACAATTCTTTCCTCACAAAGAAATATTCGATGTTTACCGAAGTGTCCAAGTATGGATTTTCATGTTGCTCGTGTGGCAATACAATATTACATCCTACAGATAAGCCTCCTGCATCTTTTGCTCCCCTATTAGCGGCTTCCATAATTCCAGGACCTCCGCCTGTCATAATTGTAAAACCCAGTTTTGAAATCTCCGCAGATACTTTGCGGGCCATTTCATAATAGGGATGATCTTCTTTAAAACGTGCTGAACCGAAGACAGTCACACAAGGTCCCACAAAATGTAGCTTTCTAAAACCTTTGTAAAACTGATAAATTACTCCTAAAACGTATTTCAATTCCCTCCAACGCGTTCTGGCTCCCTTTAAAAAACTAACTTCTTCCTTAACAAATTTATTCATAGCAAATTATATCATGTATCCCAAAAACAAGCCAACAAGAATAATTAATGCCGGACTAATTTTGGTAAAATTCAATAATAAAAACGTAACAAGTACAATACTCAAAAATAGCCAATTTAATCCTACGGGTGTTATCAACATCACAAAAGCGGCAATGATAAAGCCTACACTTACCGCATTAATACCTGAAAGTGAGTGCTTAATTCGAGATATTTTTTTCAGATCATTCCAAAAAGGCACAATAAAAAGTACCAAAATCAACCCTGGTAGGTTAATGCCCAAAACAGCCAACAACCCTCCTGTAGCCTGTCCGAGTACTCCATATCCGCCGTGCCTCATGCCCAGGGCACCTATATAACTGGTAAAGGAAAATGTGGGACCCGGCAAAATCTGTTGAAAGGCAAAACCAGAAAGAAAATCAGTTTGATTAAGGTAATGCTTCATTTGCACAAACTCAGTAAACATCATAGGTACCAAAACCTGTCCACCCCCAAAAATAAAAATACCGTTACGATAAAAGTTTTCGAATAACCTGATGGGTAAACTAAACGGCGAAGTCCTATTGATCAAGGCACCAAGCATCGCCATAAAAAGAAGTACACCAACAAAGTAACCTAGTTTTTTAGGGTTTACGTTAGCAAATAAACGTACTCGTAGTTCTGTTTCTTCACTAGGTGTACCAATAGCAGACGATACCATTCCACCAATTAAAATTGCCAAAGGAAACACATATGCCTCACGTAACACCAAAGTGCCCACTAATGCGCCAAAGGCCAAGAATATAGAAACTTGGGTCGTTAACACCTTTTTCCCTAGTTGAAAAGCACCATAAGCTACCACTCCCAATGCGATGGGATGAATATACTCTAAGGCTTCTGCAAACTTATGTTTTTGGTCCAACAAAGCATACCAAATAGCAGCCAAGGTCATGATGGCAGCTGATGGCAGAATCCAAATCAAAAAAGTGATGATGGCTAATTTGAGCCCACCTACTTTATAAGCAATACCTGCTAAGGTTTGTGTAGAGGCTGGACCAGGCAATACTTGCGCCAGAGCATTCAATTCTAGCAACTCTTCTTCGCTGATAAAATTAATTTGGTTAACAAAGTACCGTAGCAATAACGACAAGTGTGCCTGTGCTCCACCAAAAGCGGTGAAGGTGAAAAAGAACACATTTCTAATGAAAAGAATCTGTCGTTTGGCCATTAACTCGGTTAACTGATTTGTTGAATTGGTTATTTTCTTAGTCGTCCTCGTAATCTAAACCCGCGGCACTGTTATATGCACCTTGTAGTTCTGATAGAGCATGCATATCTCTTTTTTGTCTTGCTACTTGCATGCCTGTTTGGTAAACGTTTATGGCTTCATCTTTATTCCCCAATTTTTCATAGAGTTTTCCCAAGTGATAATAAGTTCCCACATAATTAGGATGTTTCTCTGTTAACTCAAGGTAATATTTAAGTGCATTTTCTGTATCGTTTTGCACGTTATACTCTGTTGCAATGGCATAGAGTATAAAACTGTCATTTGGATCGGCTGATAAAAATTCGAATAACTTGGCTAATCGTTGGTTTTGCATTTTAATTCCTTGCTTTTTTAATTAGATTTGCAAAAATACATTTAAGGATTACAGTCCTTATTTGCACAAACAAAAGTAGAATTTAAAGGTTCTTTAACTTTATTGGCAAATATATAACATATCAACCAGTGCAATAATTTAATTGACATAGCTGAATTTTACCTTAATCAAATATATAAATATGAAAATTCTAGTTTGTATCAGTAACGTTCCAGACACGACCACAAAAATAACCTTTACAGGCGACAATACCCAATTCAATACTGCCGGAGTACAATACATTGTTAATCCATATGATGAAATTGCACTTTCAAGAGCTATTGAGCTTTGCGAAGGAGGCAAAGGAACCGTAACCGTAATTAACGTTGGCGAAAGCGGCACAGAACCAACCATCAGAAAGGCTTTGGCTATTGGTGCTGATGATGCTGTGAGAATAAACGCTGCTCCAAGAGACGCTTATTTTGTAGCTAAACAAATTGCAGAATATGCAAAATCTAACGAGTTCGATATGATTTTATGCGGTAGAGAATCCATTGATTACAACGGTTCTCAAGTTGCAGCAATGGTTGGCGAATTCTTAGACATCCCTTCTATTTCTATCATTAAAAAATTAGATTACGATGGTTCTACAGCAACTATTGAACGCGAAATTGAAGGCGGTAAAGAAGTAGTGAGTGTAAGCGGTAAATTTGTAGCTAGCTGCGCCGAAGGAACAGCGGAAGCCAAAATCCCTAACATGAGAGGCATCATGTCGGCCCGCACCAAGCCATTGCAAACCGTTGAAGCCGTAGAGGTTCCAGAGCTTAGCAAAATCAGCAAGTTTGAAACTCCTGCTCCTCGTGGCTCAGTTAAGTTAATTCCGGCAGAAAGTGCTGAAGAGTTAATTAACTTATTGCATACCGAAGCTAAAGTGATTTAATTATCCTTAAGCTAATCCAATCATTTAAACGTTAAATTAGAAAAACATCCCTTTGGGATTTCAAATAGATTAATATGTCAGTATTAGTATATGTAGAGCAAGTTGAAGGAAAATTCAAAAAATCAGTATTCGAAGCGGTATCTTATGCAAAAGCCATTGCCAATCAGCAAGGAACTAGCTTAAGTGCCATATCTATTGGCAATGTTGCTGATAGCGACCTGAATGAACTTGGAAAATATGGTGCCAGCAAAGTTTTAAAGGTAGAAGCAGACCAGCTAAAGAATTTTGTAAACCAAGCCTATGCTTCTGTGATTGCCGAAGCAGCTAAAAAGGAAGGCGCAAATACCGTAGTGCTTTCAAACTCTTTCTCAGGAAAAGGTTTAGCGCCTCGAGTAGCGGTGAAACTTGATGCAGGATTAATAGATGGTGCTGTGGAATTGCCAACAGATGATTTCTCCGTAAAGAAAACTGCTTTCTCCGGAAAAGCATTCGCCATTACAACATTAACCTCTGCTAATAAAGTAATTGCCTTAAATCCTAATGCTTTTGGCGTAAAGGAAAATCCTACCAGTATTGCTATTGAAAACTTCAGTCCCGATGTAAAATCAAGCGATTTAGCTGCTATTGTTAAAGAAATCGTTCGTGCTACTGATAAAGTTTCACTTCCTGATGCCGAAATTGTTGTTTCAGGTGGTAGAGGCTTGAAAGGCCCTGAAAACTGGGGAATGGTAGAAGAATTGGCAGATCTTTTGGGGGCAGCAACCGCTTGCTCAAAGCCAGTTTCTGATGCGGATTGGAGACCTCACTCTGAGCACGTTGGACAAACGGGTATCGCCATTAGTCCAAACCTATATATTGCTATTGGCATTTCAGGTGCTATCCAACATTTAGCTGGTGTAAGCTCGTCAAAAGTAATTGTGGTGATCAATAAAGACCCTGAAGCACCTTTCTTTAAGGTAGCTGACTATGGCATTGTTGGTGACGCTTTTGAAGTAGTTCCTAAAATAATTGCAGCATTAAAAGCACACAAAGGCTAATTAAATCGCTGGTTTTTAAGGATGAAGAAGGTTAAACTTGATATTGTAGGATTGTCGTACAGCCAAACCCAATCTGGTGCATACGCACTGGTATTGGGAGAAGTTAATGGGCGTAGAAGACTTCCAATTATAATAGGTGCATTTGAGGCGCAAGCCATCGCCATTGAAATTGAGAAGATGTCTCCTACCCGACCACTTACTCATGATTTATTTAAATCATTTGCGCAAGCCTATCAGGTAGAAATTACTGAGGTATTGATTTATAATTTGGTTGACGGGGTATTTTTTGCCAAACTGATTTGCAATAAAGATGGAGAGCAGGTAGAGATAGATGCCCGTACTTCGGATGCTATTGCCATTGCAGTTAGGTTCAATGCAGTTATTTACACCTACGAGTTTATTCTTGCTTCAGCTGGAATTGTGATTGAAGGCAATGATTTTCTATTCCTAGAAAATATAGAAAGCATTACCAGTGGACAAAGTACAGAAGAAACACCGTCACCAATGCCGGTATCAGGATATCAAAGTTTATCTTTAGAAGAACTACAACAAAAATTAGAAAAAGCACTAACCGACGAAGCTTATGAAAAAGCCGCTCGGATTAGGGATGAAATTAATAGAAGAAATGCAGGTAAATAACCTGCATTTTTTGTTTAGTTACAATTTGTAAACGCATATTGATATTGAAATATCTCTGTGATAAAAAATCTAGCGGACGAGCACTGTTAAATTTGTCATGTACTAAAAAAAAGTCCTATCTTCAAACCGTTCAAAACTAAACGAAATTATTACTGATGAATATTAAGCTACGCTTAACGATCATGAGCTTCATGCAGTTCTTTGTATGGGGTGCATGGCTAATCACAATTGCCAACTATTGGTTTGGTACTAAACAATGGGATGGAACACAATTTGGTGCCATTTTCGCTACTATGGGGTTTGCTTCTTTGTTTATGCCCACACTTACCGGTATTTTAGCAGATAAATGGATCAATGCAGAAAAGCTTTACGCCATACTACATATCCTTTATGCTTTAGTATTATTCTATATTCCTCAGGTAGAAACACCCAACTCATTTTTCTGGACCATGTTGTTAGCGATGTGCTTTTACATGCCAACCATTTCACTAAGTAATTCTATTTCTTATAACACTTTAAAGTCAAACCATTTGGATGTGGTAAAAGATTTTCCTCCTATTAGAGTTTGGGGAACAATTGGATTTATCGCTGCCATGTGGGTTACTAACTTAACAGGAAGTAAAGCTTCGGCTTATCAATTCTATATTGCTGGTTCTGGAGCATTTATGTTAGGCTTATATGCTTTTACCCTTCCAGAATGTAAACCTTCAAAACTAATTTCAGAAAAAGCAAGTTGGGTAGAAACATTTGGTTTGAGTGCATTCAAACTATTTGCAACTTACAAAATGGCTTTGTTTTTTGTTTTCTCGATGTTTTTAGGTGGCGCATTACAATTAACAAATGCTTATGGAGATGTTTTCCTTGATGAGTTTAAACATTTCCCGAAATATGCCGAGTCATTTGTGGTAGAGTATTCAACCATTATCATGTCTATTTCTCAGGTATCTGAAACGTTATTTATTTTAGCTATTCCTTTCTTTTTAAAACGCTTCGGAATTAAAAAAGTAATGATCATAGCCATGCTGGCCTGGGTTTTCAGATTTGGCTTATTTGCCTACGGAAATCCAGCAGGTAACCTTTGGATGATTGTTTTTTCATGTATTGTTTATGGCATGGCCTTTGATTTTTTCAATATCTCTGGCTCATTGTTCGTAGAAACATCAACTACTCCAAAAACACGTTCATCAGCACAAGGGCTTTTCATGATGATGACCAACGGTTTCGGCGCTGTATTTGGTAGTTTAGTTTCAGGATGGTTAATTGATAAATATTTTACCAATTCATTTAATAATATCAATACCGTTGCTGGTTATGTTGATTCTACTAATGACAACGCCCACCTTCTATCTTTTGTAAAAAGCCAAGGGATAAATATTTTGGCCGATGGTAGTTTCGATAAAGCTTTGTTGATGAAGGACTGGCATCATATATGGCTTTCTTTTACCGTATATGCACTTATTATCACCATACTATTCGCCGTAATGTTTAAACACAAACATACACGTGCTGAAGAAGAAGCTATCAATAAAATTAGTCACTAATACATTTAAACCCGATGTCATCCGTAAAGCTTAGGAAAGAAAAAGATTGTTTAAACTGCGGTCACCATGTTGAAGATACTTATTGCCCCCATTGCGGACAGGAGAACATAGAGCTAAAAGAAGATGCGCTGCACATGATCACCCACGCCATTGCAGATTACTTCCATTTTGAACATAAGTTTTTTGGCACGATAAAACCACTTCTTCTTAAGCCAGGTAAGCTTACTGTTGATTATGTAGCTGGAAAACGGGCTTCTTTTCTACATCCCATCAAGCTTTACATCTTCATCAGTATCGTATTTTTCATCACCATTTTTAGTGGTAGCGAGAAGAAAAAACACGAGTCAGAAAGTAAAGCGGCAGCCGTTACTGAAAAAATAGAAAAAGACACTTTAGTTTCAGATGATATAGAAGAAGTGAAACAGGTGTTGAAATATCTACCCATAGCTAGAGTAAAAAAGGATAGTATTTTAAGAGAGGTTGAAAAGGATATCAAGGAAAAGGGAAAAACAACCATCAACATTGATTCTTTACCATATAAGAAAAGTAGATTTAGTGCTTTTGCTAGAAATGGAACGATAGAAGAATATGAGAAGAAGCAACGTGCCTTACCTAAAGATCAACGTGATAATTTTATAGAGAACTACTTTACTAAAAAGAGTATACAGTTTAACAAATATCCAGATCCGAGCCAAAAAATAAAAGAGGACATGATTAAGCTTGTCCCCAAAATGATGTTTGTACTTCTTCCCCTTTTCGCACTGATTTTAAAATTGGTTTACATTAGAAAGAGGCGCTTCTACTACGAGCATCTTATTTATTCTTTTCATACCCATTCGGCAATATTCTTAAGCTTTATTGTTTCTGCGGTATTGGTATGGCTAACTCGCTTTGTTATAAATATTGAATGGCTAATTGGAACTGCTGGGTTTTTCTATATTGTTTGGTACATTTATCGCTCGCTTAGGACCTTTTATGGTAGCAAAAGATGGATTACTGTACTTAAATTATTTTTCCTTATATTTTGTTATAGCATATTGCTAACACTCTGTTTCATAGGAATTATTGCAATCAGCTTTATTAACGGTTAGTACAAGTTAGCTGTAAATACAAAAAGGCGTTGTAGATTTTGAAATCTATAACGCCTTTTTAGTTATAGTTCTAAAAAGCTTGTTGCATAAAAAAGCCGGCAATCCACCGGCTTAAACAACTATATTTGGTTGTAAAGAGAGTTCTTAATTATTACAAGTGCTTGTCAACATCACCAACGTATATTTGACGTGGTCTGCCAATTGGCTCCTTGTTTGTTCTCATTTCTTTCCACTGGGCAATCCATCCCGGAAGACGACCTAAAGCGAAAAGTACCGTAAACATTTCTGATGGGAACCCTAAGGCTCTATAGATAATACCCGAATAGAAATCAACGTTTGGATATAATTTACGGTCAATAAAATACTGATCAGTTAACGCCGCTTGCTCTAGTTTTTTAGCAATTTCCAATACAGGATCATTAATCCCTAAGCTTTCTAAAATATCATCACAAGCTTTTTTAATAATTTTAGCTCTTGGGTCAAAGTTTTTGTACACGCGGTGACCAAAGCCCATCATACGGAATGGATCATTTTTATCCTTAGCTTTTGCAATCCATTTATCAGTATCACCACCATCAGCTTTAATTCTTTCCAACATTTCGATTACCGCTTGGTTAGCACCGCCATGCAATGGACCCCAAAGTGCAGAAATACCAGCTGAAATAGAAGCGTAAAGGTTGCAATCAGATGAACCTACAATTCTAACGGTAGATGTTGAGCAGTTTTGCTCGTGATCAGCGTGTAGAATCAGTAATTTATTCATTGCACTTACTACTACCGGATTCGGTTCAAAATCTTCGGTACGTTGACCAAAGGTCATCCATAAATAGTTAGTGATGTAGTCGTATTTGTTTTTAGGATAAATTAGCGGGTGACCTAAAGATTTTTTATAAATGAAAGCTACTATAGTGGTCATTTTAGCTAACATTTTGATAATGGTAAGGTCTTTCTCCTCTTCTGATTGATTAGGTTCTAAACTCTCAGGGTAAAACGTTGAAAGCGAGCAAACCAATGACGATAATTGGGCCATTGGGTGGGATTTTGACGGATAACCATCAAAAAATTTCTTCATATCCTCATGAATCAGCGTATGCATGCTGATATCTGTTTGGAATTTTTCTATTCTTTCTTGAGATGGAAGTTCGCCGTAAATCAATAAATAAGCTACTTCTAAAAATGATGCTTTTTCAGCTAATTCTTCAATAGGATAACCGCGATATTTTAATATACCTTGTTCGCCATCTAAAAAGGTAATGGCACTTTTAGTAGAACCTGTATTCTTGTATCCAAAATCTAATGTAATGTGACCTGTTAGATCTCTTAATTTTGAAATATCGATAGCCTTCTCTCCTTCTGTTCCAGTAATGATTGGAAACTCATAGGTCTCTCCGTCTATCTTAATTTCTGCAGTAGTTGACATATATCTAAAATTTTATATAATTATAAGTAGTTATTTCCTTTTATTAAAATTTACGTTAAAACAAATATAAGGTTGTTACACTTTTTAATGGGCTCTAACCTCGTTTTAATATCTTTTTGAACTATTTCGCCTTGATTTCTTCGGCTACCCTACCGCATTCCATCATCTCATCTCCATAATATGGGTTACGAATATTTTTTTCGCTAGCCAGCCAGTCACCGCCATCTCCATTATTGGCCATTGGACAATGTTGTAGATAAATAGTGCCCGAAGTTAAAGCCGCATGTTTAAAAACAGGAATCAATTCTACATTCAAATCAGTAAAAGCAGCTCGTTGTGCTTTTAAATCTTTGGCTTTGGCAATTTTGTTTGATATGGAGGCTGCATTTTCACAACCATTAAATCCATTAAGCGCAGTTGCTAATTCATTAGCTGCCGGTTTTGCCTCATTATAATTACTGGCTACCAATTGGTCTTTCAATTTGATATAGCTGGTATAAATTGCTTTCAGTTTCTCATCACTAAAGCCTAAAGCCACTGCTTTACTAGTATCATTAGCAAGTACTGCGGTACTATCTTTTGTTTCTGTAGATTTATTAGCGCTATTACACGCCATTAATATAGCCACAGCTACTAAACCCAAATATTTTTTCCCTTGCATATTGTTATGTTTTATGGATTGTTATTTGGCAAAACCATCCATGAAGAGTATATTTTGTTTTGTGCTCAAAATAGCATTTATAATTCTAAAATCACAAAAAAAGCCCCGATAAAATTACCGGAGCCTAATAATATTATATTTTAATTATAATTTGTTAACCAATGCTTATAATTTGAAACCATAAGCTAGGCGTAAACCCACATAACCGTTGTTAGTACCGCTTTTTGAAAGGCCTTCATATTTAACACCTAGGTCTAAACCATTGCTCCAAGCGTAACCAATTGCAGGCGAGTAGGTAAACCAAGTACCCCCACCAGTATTAGTGCTAAAAGCAGCACCAGCTTCGGCTAAACCATAGGCCCCTGAACCAGTATCGCTAAAAAAGTATTTTAAACCCGCTTTAGCTGGAATATAGTTAAAGTTACCTACTTCAACAGTGGTATTGCCCATAGTGATATCTTTATTAAAAATTGAGGTAAAACCTGCAGTAATTGGAATAGATAATTGTCTATCAATATCTATTTGATAACGTAGGTCGGCTCCAAGAGCAAAGCTAGAACCGGAATTAGTTGGTATACCTGCATTTACTCCAATACCTAATTTTTGTCTAGAAGGATTGGTCGGTTCTGACTGTGCCTGAACATTAGTAGTGACGAAAATAGCCAATGCAGCTACTGCAACAGCTATTGATTTTGTATACTTTTTCATTTGTTTTTTAATTAGCTGATGTATGTCCATCTTATCATCTTATTTGATTTTTAATCGATGGGCTTTCATCTGTTTATTTAACATTTGTGATTGCTTTTGTTACAACACGCAATCGCTGCAAAATGTTCAAACAATATGCCATTATGCTTTAAAAAAGCTCTCAAAAAACAACATAACATAATAATTAACAATTAATTACCTTAAAAAACAAGAAGCTATATTTTTTAGGTAACGTACACTATTTTATTAGTGAAAAATGTACTAAATACTAAACAAGTCTATTAGATAGTAATGATGTTTTAGTAGTTGGTAATGATTAAATGAGTGGCTTTTCTGTTGTTTCGTCCCCTTACATTGTAAACGTACCTTTTGTCGAAAGTTGTGATTTTAATATGTGGATGACTATATAATTCACAGATAAATGGTGTTTCCTTAATGACCACCATCCATTTAGCGGGACAGCTAATTAGAAAATCTGCAAGCCGTTTCTGATCATTTTGAGTAAAACTATTTTGATCATACTCGGAGAACTCGCTATCATAGGGCGGGTCTAAAAAAATAAAATCCGTAGGGGTAAGGTGCAAACTGCCCAAAAGCATTTCAAAATCCTTGCTGTGAATCTCAATATTTTGAAACAAAGATTGAACTGGTTTGGTAAACATTGAATTGGCCTTCTTCCTAAATTTCTTTCTGTTATATAAGATACCACCGTAAGGAATATTAAATACTCCTTTTTTGTTATATCTGAACATAGAAGCATAGCAAAACTCCCTTACAAAGTACCAATTAGCAGCAGCATCAGCTTCATTCAGAAATTTCCTTTTAGTGTTTTTATTCAGCAGGCTTCTGAAAAACAGATAAGTTCCGCTTTTGAGCGCCGTTTCGAAATGAAGCTTCAGTTCTTCGAGATTAAAAGTGTTGCTTGATTTTACACTGATACGCTGCAATCGCGATGCTTTGTTCTCTATTCCTTTTCTAAGGCATAGGTAAAAATCCTTGGGATTCTTTAGAAAATCTACATTGCTTAGCGTTTCCAAATTGCTCAAAGCCTGGGAAAGTTCTGTTTCAATGGAAATGGTTAAAGCTGAGAGCTCCATTGCCACTTGGATGTACTCACAAAATTTTTGTCCGGTGCTTTCCCAAAGTATTTCAGCGAGTGTCGTTACCTCATCCCAAGCATCGGCATACTGATTAAGCCTACTTTTAAATGCTCTGTTTTTTATTTGTTGATAAAATCGGATCAAGTCCTGGCTTTTGTCATTTATGATTACCGGAGTTTGAGGTTGTAGGGCAAAGAAAACACCACCGCCGCCAAAGAAAGGTTCTATGTATCGCTCGAAAGATGGGATATACTCTTGAAATAAGGCGAATTCTCTGTACTTCCCTCCTGTCCATTTAATAATTGGCCTTATTTTGCGGTTCATGTAGCGAAGATGCAATTATTTTAGATCAAAATGCTCTTTGACTAGGCCAAAGGCCATATTTTTAACCAAATCATTATCTATCGCTTCAATCCAATTGATGTGTACCCCGTCTTTTTCCATCTTACGGAAAAATGTCATTTGCCTTTTAGCAAATTGACATATGGCTATACCTAAGCGTTCTTTTAAATCGCTAAAATTGATTTCCTTTTTTAAATAAGAGAATACGAACTTGTATTCTAAACCGTAAAAAGTTAGCATTTCTTCACTTACTCCGTTATCCAGTAGATTTTGAACTTCTTCTATTAGCCCGTTGGATAGCCTTGTATCTAATCTTGTTAAAATTTTATTTCTCCGAGTATCTATCTCATCATATAATCCAATGACAAGCGGGCTTAACTCGGTCCGCTGTTCAGCGGTAAAATCATGATGGTTTAAATATTCTGCAATTTCGATGGCTCTAATTAATCTCTTGTGTGAGCTTACATCCGCATGTGCCCTTAAGTTAATGGGGTATTTTCCTAACTCGTTTTGCAATGTTTCTTTATTTAGCAAAATCAGCTGTTTTCTTAACTCTTCATTTACTGGAATTGCGGTAAGTTCATGTTTTTGCAGCAAACTATGAATGTACATTCCCGTGCCACCGCATAAAATTGGAAGTTTTTTTGCTTCTCGTATATGCTCAAATGCGCTATAAAAATCCTCCTTAAATGCATTTACCTGATAACGTTCGCCAGCAGACTTTATATTGATCAGATGATATGGGATTTTTTGATTATTGACTTCATATTCCAAGAGGTCTTTCCCTGTTCCAATATCCATTCCACTAAAAACTTGCCTGCTATCCGCACTAATGACCTCGCCATTAAAAGTGTGGGCCAATTGTACTGCCAACCTAGTTTTTCCAACCGCTGTTGCGCCAAGTACAATCAACAAATTTTTATTGGACATTTGTATAGAAATGATATTTGAGGTTTCCGGTATTAAATATTTTGACCAAATCGACACTGGCCAAAAAACTGTCCAAATTTAATACATTTTGGGCTTCATAAGCCGCCATTATTTTTTTTGGCAACCGATGTGCATAATGCCTTGTCATGGTTTTGGTGTCTACGTAAAAAATAACCGGATCTGTATTTCCTGACGACTTGAAACCTAACTTATCATATCCCTTGCCTAATGACCAATCTCTATCAGCATAGGTCATCAAATCATTAACACTCACCAGCGCTAAAAAATGTGAAATCAACTTCCCCAACCCACCAACGATAGTTATGCCATTTTCAGTCGCGAAACGCACCAATTCAGCTGATTTATAATGTGCTCCTTTACTTTTCATAGGCCTAGAAGCAGCAAAACAAGCTACGGCCTTGATTTCGCCATTAAATAATAGCCCAAAATTGTATTTTGTTTTGATATAGCCCTGTAGATGATATTGTTCTAAAAAGCTTTTAGTGACTTCTGCATTTACCTCCAGTATCTTTCCCTTACGGCCGTGTAAACTTTGATTTAAACCACAAAATGAATGTATCCTGCTTAAAACCTGCGCTCTTTTATTGGTCCATATATCTTCCCAGAGATGAACCAATAATATACCTTTTTGTGCATAAACGGCTTGTAGAGAGATGAGTTGCTGAGGTGAAAAAGTAGCACTTATAGGTAAAAGGTTAACATATACTTTTCCTTTAATACTCACCAGGTAAAATGGATGGGTCTGTATTTCCTCCACAGCATGATAACTATTTTGTACTGTTAAAAAGAAATCTTCCTGAAATAACGGATTTAAACCCACTCGTTTTGTTTATAAATTTTGTACCCTTTATCAAATGCATCAGCAATATGCCCCATTAATATATCGTCTATTTTTTTGATGTGAAAACACGATTTTCCTTTAAGTAACTTCAATAGGTCGGGATGTATCATGTCTCTTACTTCTGGATTGGTATAAAGCAACATGAAATGAAGTGTTATATCGCTTTTCAATACCTTTAGCCCAGCAAAATATATTTCATTCCTTTCGCGGCCTAGCAAAGTCACATTTTTCTCACTCCAAAGATCGTATTCACTATCTGAATTTATTCTAGATGTAAATCCCAAAGCTTCGTAAGGTTGCATGCTTGCTCTAATGGTTTGGAAAATTTCAATTAAATCTGTTTTCATATGTCGGGTTTGTTTAGGTTGATGGCAAACTTATAAGTTATTTGTTAATTAGGATAACACTTTTTACATAGAAATGTTTCTGATAAAGAATAAGTGCGTTTATCAATGAATTTAAAAATGTCCAATAAAAAACGCCCATGCTTTTTAAACATGGACGTTATATTTATATATGATAGAGTTTATTGCTTTTTCTGCACTCGACCGCTTTTTCTATCCTCGGCCCTACCTATGGCATAACCTGCTCCAGCACCAGCTAAACCACCAATAATAGCACCACGAGCATTATTTTTATCAATTAATATGCCACCTAATGCACCAACTCCGGCGCCAATGGCTGTACCTTTTGCAGCATCACTCCAACCTTTTTTCTTTGCTTGTGTGGTAGTTACCCCAGCTGACGAAGTAGTTACTGTACGACCAGAACTATATGTTGAGGAAGCGCTGCGTCTAGCCGCCGCTAATTCCGCTTGGTGTCTTTCTTCTACCCTACGTTTTTCAGCTTCTACTTCTGCACGTTTAAAGCTATCTAGTTTAATACTATCTCTATATTTTGCGATCGCTTGTTCTTTTTCTAAAGCGACCTGTTTATCACTTTTACCGCAAGAGACTAAAACTGTCGCCCCAATTGCGATGATGGCTAATATATTTTTCATCGTTCTTTAGTTTTAATTAGTTAATAATGGCTATAGGCATGATGAACAATCTGCTGTCGTTTCATCAGCTTATGCCAACTATTTAAGCTTTCGAAAAAACTATGCCAAACTATTACTCTTCCTATAAAAGTTTATATTTAATAACCAAACAAAATACATCACAAACGATTGAAAAACAACAACTTGCCATATTTAAAAAATATCAGGAAGTCTTTTCATTATGTGAATAAATATGGAGACTAATAGCATTTCAAACCTTAGATAGCACACCTAAAATGTTTAACAATTGTCGGCTATTCCGTACAAAAAACATATCTTGTACCCTTATTTTGATTGTAACGAATGAGGTTAACGATATGGGGTGCCGCGCAACAGGTTACTGGAAGCATGCATCTTTTACAGCTGAAAAACTATAACATTTTAATTGATTGTGGACTTGATTACGAAAAAGGCTCTTACCAAGAACAAAATTTATTCTTTCCTTTCAATCCTACAGACATTGATTTAGTTATTTTAACCCATGCGCATATCGACCATTCGGGAAATTTGCCCACGCTAATCAGAATGGGTTATCAAGGCCAGATTTTGTGTACTGGCCCTACGGCAGATCTCACCGAAATTTTGCTTTTTGATTCGGTAAACATCTTTCTAGGTAAGCAAAATAAAAAACATAGAGGTAGAAAAAGAGGGCATAGCGGACCACAGCCTTTATATCTTCAAAAGCATGTGATGGAAACTATGGATAGGTTTGTAACCATTGGTTTTCATAAGCCTTTTAAAATTAACGGCGATATCGAAGTCACGTTTGTTCCTGTAGGTCACTTGCTTGGAGCTGCTGCTGTAGTTTTAAATATCAATGATGAAGGTGTAGCTAAAAAAATTGCTTTTACAGGTGATATCGGGCGAAAAAACTACCCTGTATTGGTAAGCCCAGAACCTTTGCCTGCAGTTGATTATTTGGTTTGTGAAGCAACTTATGGTGGTCGTTTGCATAGCAATGAGGCTACCCTTGAAGACACATTGGTAGAAGTGATCAATGAAACTTGTGTTAAAAATCCGGGCAGATTGATTATTCCTGCTTTTAGCATCGGCAGAACACAGTCTTTGATTTTTAAGCTCAATCAAATATTCGATAAAGGATTACTTCCGCCAGTTGAGGTATTTGTTGATAGCCCCTTAGCAAGCTACGCGACAGAAATCTACCGCAAACATCATCAATATGTAAACGAGGAGGCGAAAGGCTTTTATTTGGATAAAGGTGATGAATTTGAATTTGAGCATCTTACTTATTTGCGTACACAGAAAGAAAGCTTAGCGGTTAGCAATTATCTTGACCCTTGCATCATTATTTCATCGGCCGGCATGTTGGAAGGTGGTAGAATACAAGACCACATTTATTACAACATTCAAAATTACTATTGTACCATCCTTTTCATAGGGTATTGTGCGAAAGGTACTCTGGGAGATAGATTATTACGTGGCGATCCTATTATCCGTTTGCGAAATAGAGACTTAATGGTTTATGCCAAGATTGCTAAAACAGATTTGTTAAGTGGACATGGAGACCATAACGACCTTATGGAAACGGTAAAGCAGCAAGATGTAGCAAAGCTGAAGAAAGTATTCCTTGTGCATGGAGAGATCAATAGCTTGACCGCCTTCCGAACAGCTTTACAAGAAGAAGGTTATGAAGTAGAGATTCCGGAACGAGGAGTTAGTTATGAGCTTTAGAAATAGCAGAAATTAACGCGGCGTTCTCTCTCGTTCATGAAATTCCAACTCACCGAAATTTCGTGAGTAGAACCACTATAGCCTGCTAAGCTACCTATGCTATGATCATAAGAATAACCCAACCTCAGTTTTTCACTGATGAATATTTCGGCCATACCAATTAATGCATTTGGGTTTCTGGTATTACCCACCACAGCAGGCTTATTATATAATTTAACGCCAGTTCTGTAGCCGGCTCCTATCCATATCTTTTGCTTAAATAAAAAGAAAGCATTCAAATCAAGCACCGTTGGCCCGTTAATATCATCTTTGATTAAGAAAAATGGCTTGAAATCAATTTCATATTCTACTAAGGGAATAAGTGTACCGCCAGTGAGGTAAAAATGCGGTTTAGGCGTAGGAAAGTTAAAATCTAGTTTTTTCTTGTCCATTAAAAACCTGCCTATGATATTATTTACCGAAGCGCCAACGTACATACGAGGGGTAGAAAAAAAGGCTCCTGCACGTACATCTGGTACAATTTGTTTCACGGTACCTGTTGGAATAAAATTATCATCTAGGTCACCGGGTTCCAACATATCGCCATAAATACCGAATTGTTGAAACCCAGCACCTAAACCAAAAGCCAGTCTATTCGTTTCGTCTTCATTAACAGGGAAACGATAAGCATAATTGGCAAAAGCCGAAAGATTTTTTTGAGCACCCAATTGATCAGATGATAAAATGAGTGACAGGCCAACTCTTTCGTTAGGCATTAACATATCGGCAGCAAAAGAGAAACTTTTAGGTGCACCATTAATACCTGTCCATTGATTTCTATAAGTAGCATTGAGATTTAATCGCTCCCGGTAACCCGCATACGCTGGATTGATATAAATCGCATTAAATATATATTGACTGTATTGCGCATCTTGTTGTGCAAAACTGCCAAAGCTTAACATTGAAAACAAAAAGATAATATGCCAACTTCTTCTTCCCATCCTATTTATCTCTTAATAATGTAATATAACCTGTTACGGCACTTTGATTGCCTTCTCTCGACACTAATTTGAGCACATAGTAATATGTACCTTCACTCAAACCATCGCCACTCCAATTATTGAGGTATTTAACTGGGCTTCTATATACCTCATTACCCCATCTGTTGAAAATAGATAAGCTACTTTCTTTATAAAGTTCAATACCCGCTATTTTAAGTACATCATTTTTACCATCGCCATTTGGTGTAATCACATTTGGCACTTTAATGGTACCAATGATTTTTTTAACATCAGTAGAGGTATTATTGTCTGGATCTGGATCCGGCAGTGTTACATCGCCACCTACAACCTTAGCAGTATTGATAATGTCACCTGCCATTATTCCCTGCGCTTTGATTACTAATCTCACCTCATCTCCACTGCGCAATAATGGAATGGTCCAGTCAATTCTTCCATTGGCATATTGTGGTATACCACTGCCACTTGTATAACTTTCAATGGAGAGAAACTTCAGATTCGGAGGAAAAATGTCGGTCACCTGAACATTGGGATTATCCGTGTTTTCTATGTTACGAACCGTAATTGTATAGGTAAAAGGTTCATTGGGGCCTACAAATTTCTCCTCCGATTTTTTTAGTATCTCTAAATTTGAAAATTCAACAATTACATTCACTACATCGGATAAATCCGACGAGCAACCCTCCTGACTAATAGCCTTTACCTGGTATTCGCCCTCGGTAGTGGCATTATACATTGCAGTGTTTGCTCCGGATATAGGTTGCCCATACCTATACCACTGGTAAGAAAATGTACCGCTTGGATGATCGACTTTTAACGTTGCCGACCCTCCCAGTCTTATTCTTACCGGATTGGTGGTCTGTGCTTTTACAGTTGTTATCTGAAAAAGCAATATAGCCAAGTATATTAACCTCCGGAGCTTCACGCTTTATTAGTTAGCCAAAACGATTGTAGGTTTTCCTGGTTTAGGCGTTACGGTGATTGTTTGAGTAGTAGTTGAGCTTACCTCGCAGCCAGTTGTAGGACGTAATTGACCTGTGTTACCTGCTAAAAGTGTATATTTCACAGTTGCACTAAATATATATGCACCTGGAGTAGTAGTATTTAATGTAAACACATTTTGATCGGTAGTGCTAGCATTATCAGAACCAATGCTGGCCACTGGAATTGTAGTTCCATTACGTGTTGCCGACCAAGTATAGCTATAACCAACGCCATCAGGTAATCCTGCAGCAGGTGTTGCAGTAGCAGTAATTTGTGAATTGGTAGCAGAACCACTGTTACCCTCACAATAAGTAGTGTTGGTTGGCGTACTTAATGCCAAGGTTTTAGTTGGTAGCTTATAAATTGAAAATGGATCAGAAGGATCTCCCCAACAGCCAGCTGCCGATTCGATACGAGAGGTATAGTTATGCGGTCCTACTAACAGATTCGCTGGAACAGTATAATTTGCTGAACCAGCACCAGAATAAGTAAACACTGTAACTTCACTGCCATCTAAATACCAGTGTACTTTATCACCGTTAGCTAAATTTGGCTCATCTGGTCGCAGATCTACTGTTCCATTATCACATAAGTAAACATTGTAATAGGTTTGAGCATAACTGGAAAAAGTTAAGCCCAAAAGTAAAACTAAGGTAGTTAATACGGTGCGGGTAATTGTTGTTTTCATTGTTTTGGGGTTTGTTTGTAATGTTCTAATTGATAATATTGTTAATTGACAAGTTGTATAATTGCTTTTGATGGATATGGCGTAATTACTATTTGAAATGAAAGATTACCACTGCTATCACCTGCCGCGTTTTTTACACGCAATGTGGCATTGTAAGTTCCAACAGGTGCTGTATTTGGTACGGCTACATTGATGTTTGCACTGGTAGCTGGTGCAACAATAGTTGGCAATGCAGCATCTGTCACATTTACAAAACCTTCGCCTTGGGCTACGCTATCCCATACAATACTGTAGGTCGTTGGGTTTACTTTTGGATCGGTGTAAGGTAAAACGATATTGGTGCCTCCAAAACAGATACTATGCACTGGTAAAAGTGTCACCAAAGGTGGTTCACGAACAATGTAAGTTTCCGTGTAAGTACAATTATTTTCATCTGTTACGGTTAGTGTGTATTGCCCTGGGAGTAGATTGCTGATATCTCGAGTGGTTACAATGCTACCATCAGGATATACCCAGCGATAGGTATGTGCGCCAACACCGCCAAAGGAAACAATAGAAATTGCACCATTATTAGCGCCATAAGTACTGATATGGGTAATCGTTTCCGTTAAATCTAATAATGGTTTGGGTTGATTAATGGTTAATGTTCCTATATCGTAAGCGCCTAGTGGATCAGTAACTCTAAACTGTATAGTAATGGTGCCAAAAAATCTAACCAATGGATCAAAACGAAAAGTTCCATTAGCATTTAAAGTTAGGGTTCCTTTTGAGGTGTCATAAGTTCCTTCTAAAGTATAAACCAAGGTAGAAGCTGTGTGTGCTGCATCAGGATCCGTAGCGGTAAGTTGTCCTGCAGCTTCAACCTCACATTCAATTACATCAACTTCTAAATTGTTAGGGCGAGGTTTGGCATTAATGTGCACATCTTCGCCAGTTGAAGCAGCATGGTCACCATTATAGTTAGTGCCGTTAACATTACCAGCACCTCCTGTTTCATAGGTCGAATTGCTTCCCACGAAAGCATTTGTAGCAGCTGTTACTCTTCTATTTGGATTTGCGGAAGTACGTGTTGGGTCTAAATAAGTAGACTGTGCGCTAGCATGATGCATACCTTCTGCCACATTGTTAGCGATGCTAACGTTAATGGTAAATACTACCTGTGCACCTGGAGGAATGTTATAAGCATCGGCCAAATTGGTAGAACCAATATAATAAACACCGCCAACCAAATTTACAGGAGGAACAGTAGCACCTGCAGCACCTCCTACCAAGCTAGCGCTAATTGAAGTCAAAGTAAATCCGGTTGGTAATTTTAGCTCCGCTTGCACACCGCCAGCATTTCCACCCGAGGTACCATTAGTAATTGTTAAAGTATAGGTAGCAGTAGTTCCTGGGTTTCTACTTCCCGGAATACCTGGGTTGGCTTCTGTTAATACCGTTGTAAGTGTTGGATAACAAATTTGACCACCACCTTGTAAGTGTGGAGGTAAACTGGCACTGGTAAATGAAAGCACTTGACCTGCTGTTCCACCTTCTGCCTGGTGAGTAATACCTGCTCCATTATTGGTGCGACCTGCCACTCCTGCCACTACAGATGTCGAAATTGTAGCCCCCGGTACATTGTGGTAAATCATACCTCCGCCACCACCGCCGCCAGGTCCATGTTCATCTCCTCCATCATTTAAAGTATTTCCTCCTCGCCCGCCGTTGGCTTGTAAGGTTAGATTGGCACCTGCACTATTAGCTAAAGATCTTACAAAAATAGTACCTCCGGCTCCACCACCTCCAGCACCATCAGGAGAATTAGCAAAAACGCCGGGTTGACCTTCGCCACCATTGGCCATGATCAAACCAGCACCAGTAATTCTTTCAACGTTAACAAGTATAATACCACCACCAACACCACCTTTTACTCCTGTAGTAGCGTTATTAGCATCACCGCCGCCGCCGCCGCCGCCCATAATTAGGCGAGTAACATCAACGGGAACGGTACTTCCTGGCCTTCCTCCGTTTGGATAAGTATTATTACCAGAATTGTAAGACTCCCAACCTCGACCACCTACTCCACCAAAACCACCATTTCCTCCTCCGCCGCCTCCGGAGTTGTGGTCATTACCACCACCACCGCCATTGGCTGGTGCTCCACGACCATAAGAACCTCCTGGTAATCCTTCATCTATGTTGTCAAAATCTTTATAGCCATCAAACATGTAACGCGGTGTACCTGCAATACCCTCACCTTTACCTACGGAAGTTGTAATTGATGAATTGCCTACATAAACGTCATTTCTATTACGATTGGAGGTAGCTACGGGACCAAAACCTCCCCTAAATCCTTTTTGCGAGGCATCTATTTTAAAACCTCCAAAATTCATATTCCCAGCCACATCAAAAGCAATAACACCACCTGCTTTACCGTTGTAAGGTACAGTAGTGATGTCTGCAGTAAGCGTTAAATTAGAATACTGTGGTACTCTAACAATCTGAAATCTTCTTTGTCCGCGAGTGGCTGTTGGCGCCGCATTCACATAGGTATTCACCACACCATTTCCTGTACCTGCGCCACGGAAATTTAATGTACCGCCAGTAATGGGCACAATGTTCAACGCAATCACATATTCGAATTTACCTGAAAAGCCGATATCGGTATACCCTGTACCGCCCAAGGCATCAGCTCCGCTATTGTTAGTTCCGCTACCGTATAAATTACTATTGTCGGAATTAATCAACGCATCCTGCATTTGGATAATCAATATTAAATCACCTGGACGAATGGCAATATTTCCATAGTTATTTCCATAAGCGTCTGTCGCAGGCACCGCCTCTAACAAAATAGACTTATCCCCGGCATTTAGGGTTTTGTTACCTGATATGGGATAATAAGTATTGATAGGATTGGTATTGGTACTTGGGCCATCAATTCCAGAAGTACCACACACTTGAGCTTTGAGTTGAAAAAAGAATAGCAGCAGACACACAAAAACACCAAAGCTTTTGCTTAAAGAAGCGTATCGTTCAGATACTGTATTCCGAGCGGTATAAAACTTTAACAAAATGTATGTTTACTCTTAATTGTGTTTGGCCAAAACAACCCCTCAATGCTTACATTTCAGAATTATCGTCTCGAAAATAAATGATCTTTTACACATAGTGAAATTATTTCCACACTTATTTTAAAATACTACAATTAAGCGGTTTTTGTGTGTATTTTTTTACACAACAATCCCTCTTAACATTCAGTTAAAATACCATTAACACGGTAGTTAAATTCCCCAATTTTACACAATAAAAAAGTCGCTACATTTTACACGTAACGACCTATATAATAACAAATTAAAAATGTCAGTAATAGATGTTGCTGCTACTTACTTTTATAGCTGTACCCGTACCATTTGTTCAGATAGCCTATAATTGCCCTGTTGAATCTTTCTGCAGCCACTTCTCTAATATTTTCATTATTCCTAATGGTTATCCCAGGTGTTTCTGCCTGTATGGAAGAGATTTTATCTTGGAAACCTTTAATTGATCCTAAAATTACCGTACCATATTTACGAGTACAGTACCCCCCATTAAAATAGGGTCGTTTTTTAGGGTTGCCCTCTGCATCAGCACCAAATAAATCAGCGTTTGCTTCAAGCGTCTTTAAATTAGTTCCAGGTACAGCAATCACTTTCTCATTTTCTAACAATCCCCCAAAACTGTATGGGCCTCTGATCAGTTCCGAAAAACGTACTGTAGGATTAGCTTTGGCAATAGCTGCTATTGACGATGAATCGGCCAGTTGATCTAAATATTCATCGCTTTGCGAAATTGCATAATTACTCAAGCCATATCCCAATTCTGTTTGATCAATAAACTTGCTTTCCAAGGTTTTACCAGTAACGGAAATATAGGTTTGAGGACTTTGATAGGTATGAGCCTGTCCATGCAAATCTAGGAATAGTGCACCTTTACTGTTTTTTTGGTGCTCAGCCATATATGCTATTGCTGCTTTCAACAAACTATGATAACTCAAGTATGTATTCTTAGCATCTTCATTTTGATATCTGTTATCTACTTCAGATGGAAAAGTGTTCGGGTCCATTCTTTTCCTGGCAATGGTATTGATCATTATCCAAGCACGTTTTTGGGTAGAAGACTTGAAATTTGCTGCAATTTTAAAGGCTAAGGGCAAAGTATTAATATCTCTGCCTGTAGTGCCTGTTTCTGGAATTTCAGGTTTTCCAATATTTATTCCATCATGAGGAACACCTAAAATCAATGGAGCATCTTCATCTCCAACAACCAATTTCACGTATTGCTTAAAACCATAAACGGTATCTCCTGCTTTATAGGTTTTACCTTGGTAGGTAAAGGTATTCTCTAAGGTGCTTTTGCTATTTTTAAATGAAAAACTAAAAACTAGCAAAAATAATGGCAATACCATTAATCCATGTTTAATTTTAGGCCGCATATATCTCATAACACTATTTGTTTTTAAGATAGTCTGTATTTTATGGGAAATGGTTCGATAAAAGTTAAATTATTTATGAAAATAGATTTTGGTATGCTCAGACCAAGTAGCTAAGTCAGGAATATCATAATGTTCGAGGATGTTATTTACCACTAAACCATATCTATCTTTTACTAAAGGTTGCTTAAGGATTTGGCCATAGCTTCCGAGGCATTGATATAAATGGATTTGCTTTATATCCGACCTCAAAAATGCTGCGTGCAGTGCCACAATACCAATATTTCCCTTCGTATTGATTTCTATTTCAGCTCCGGATAACTTTTCATCTTTAGAAATAAAGTCCAGAAGAGTAGATAGGTCTTCAACCCTTTGCCCAATTAAAGGTTTTCCAATGTGTAGCGCTAACATTGCATTACGGTAATCCTTGCTGAAATACTTTGGGTCATTCATTTCCGTTTTATCAGCTGTTTCTCCGGTACCACGCAAATCAGCGAAAATAAAAGCAGTACCCTCGCCCGCAGTATCGAGGGTATCAATCAGCTTTGATTTTCCTTCATCACCTAGCCACACCACTATTTTTTTTATCTTATTTTTGGGGTAAGCAATTAAAACGGGTAGCGGTACTTCATCATCTTTACGGAGAATCAATTTCTCAAAAGAAAGCCTTTGTACTTGAATCTCGCCTACCCTTTCAACGTTAGGCTTTCGGAAATCTAAATTGACATTCAACAAGTTTTGTATAGCTTTTTTGCGTTGTTGTATATCCAATTTTGCAAATGCTTTGCGACTCTCGGCATATTGGCTAAAAAGCAATTCATTCTGCTTTTGCACAGATACTTCCTTAGGAAAACTTAAATTCACCTTATGTTTTAAACTAGCAAACAGATCTTTATCGGTCAATGTTTCCAGTACGGACTCTACAACAGGCCGATCATCGTTGTAAAACCATTTACGGAGCCATTGCACCGCTTTTTCTCTTTTAGGTTTTGATATGCCATGACCATCATCAAAGGTAAATAACGATAACTTTTCTGGATGACCTAAATTTGTGTAGACTTTTTTCAAGTCGTTAAATGATTGTAAGGTACCATTGTAGTCGATAAAGTCGTAGCGACCTGCAAGGACTAATGTAGGTTTAGGAGCGGCAGCAATGAGATAATCGCTCATTTCCAATAAAGAAGCGCCTTCATTTGGGATTTGGGCACATCCATCAGCTGCGCCAGTCGTGGCCAAAGTATTTTCGCGACTGGCCAAGTAACTACAAGGTACCATCGCTTTTACCCTATCATCAATAGCGGCAAAGTAAATGGTTTGCATACCGCCGCCGCTGTTTCCCATGCAGGCAATTTTTGAGGAATCAACTTCTTTTCTTGTTAGCAAATAATCTAAACCACGCTGGTTATCAAATAATTCATAAGCCGCAACCGAAGTACCTAGCAAGTTAGAAGATAAATTTAGCAACGTATGCTCCGTGGTTGAACCTCTGGTTAAAGACTTTCCGTTTTCATCAGTGAACTGCACTCTTTCACTCTGCGAAATAGGATCGATAACAAAGACTACAAAACCATTTTTTGCTAAAAGAATCGCTGTTTTTTGATAGCTTTCAGTGGCTTTGGAAGCGTCTTCATGTCCGCAGAAAAGTAATACACCAGGAAGTTTTTCGGTTATTTTTGGGAGATATAAATTGGCTGTGACGTGATGGTTTTGAAAGCTTTGATAAACAATTTTCTCAATTCTATACCCATCTCGTTCGATGGCTCCCGTTATTTGAGCATTTAAAGTTGCCTTTGGCGGCATTTTATGAAATAAAGCGTTGGCATTTTGCTTTACTTTTTTGAGGTAAGCAAGTGTTTTTGCTTTACTTTTTAAGGCTTCATAAAAATCTAGGTTACGTTTTTCATACTGCATTCTCATTTGCTGTACCAAATAGGTATTCAAGCTTACGTCTGCTTTCCAATCGAGTACGTTGTACTGTTTTTGGGCGAACGCGTTGGTACACAAAAAAAGGAAAATTAGAACTAGTTTGCCAGCTCTAGACATTCCTTTGCTCGTCTGGATGGCATATGCTTGGAAATTTACCAGTTCTTTACTTCTTCCCACAAATCTCTCCATGTTGGATTAAAATTCTCTATGAGTTTAATTTCTTTATTCTGCTCCCCGCTTTTATCCTTTTTTCTTCTGAAATTGCTTCGTTTATATGAGGATAAAAACAAAAATAAACCAGCTTATCCACATTGTATTTTGATGTAAATGAAGTGGGAAAAAGCTTTTCTCTATGTTCAATTATTCTAAAAATCAAATCAGAAGTTACTCCGGTATACAACGTTGTATGTGTGTAATTTGTAAGAATGTAAACGACTCCACCTCTTTCCATTCTTAAATTTAGGTATTGCTTTGGCTTTTACAAAATCTCATATACCAATGTAATTACGATAACGAGGAAGCTATTTTTAACTTATCATATAAGATTGCTTCACCCCTCACATTCCCCCTTCGCTTCGGTTCGCAATGACGGTCTATTTACGTGAGTGCAAATACATTGGTATAGGCTCTAATCTCGTCATTGCGAGGAGAAACGACGAAGCAATCTTTAATGTCAGCTTATTCGCCGTTTGATTTCAACCATTTTGGATATTCCTTGGCCAATAGGTTTTGCGCAAAGGTGCCATACCAAGCGTAGCCTACTCTTCTCTCCTTGCTGATTTCTTCTACACTAGCTTTAATAGAATTGTCTCTATCCCCAAATACTGGTTTGTTGGTATCTAAATCGTAGAAACGGGCCCAACTGATGGCTTCTGCATCCGGCACTAAACCTTTATCGTTATTTGCAATGCTACCATACTTGTAACCCACTATTTTTGTACTTTCAAACCAATCCACAGCATTTTTAATCGCCGTTTTAATTTCACTGGATGGATTTTTCAATTTCATTAGAAATCTTACAATTCCAACAGATTCACCGGTACTTAACGATGCAGGTTCAAAAGTCCTAGCCTTGGCTGGCTTCAAAGTATTTTGATCGTATTGTGCTGCCCAAATTACGGGCTTTCCATTTTGGACAATTTGAGTTTTCAAAACACAATCAATTCCATTTTTTAAAGCTTTCTCCGCTTTAGGTAAGTAACTAGCATTCACTACTTCAAAACCATTGGTTTGATAAACAATATTCAACATTACCGTTAAAGCATTAATCATGGCGTTATCGTTATAGGTAATCTCTGCCCTGTAACTACTTTTATCAGGATAGTATTGCGGCCATCCGCCATTAGCATATTGTGCTTTCAAGAGATAATCAATTCCCTTTTCTGCAGCTTGTAGGTATTTTTTGTTTGCCGTTTGTTGATAAGCAAGTACCAAAGCGTTGATTTCCCTACTGGTAGCATTATTATCAATAGTAGCATGAAGTGGCGAAGTAGCCTTGATTTTCTGCATTAAAGCGTCAGTGAGTGGATATTCATATTTCACCACACTTTTATCTTCCAATTGCTTAGGCCATCCGCCATTACTTAGTTGATAAACTAGCATTTTTTCGGCAATGCTATCTGTTTTAATACTTGCATTGGACGCATTTTGCGCTGTTGCACAACTGCTTAAACCCATGCAAACTATTAGAATAATGAACACATTTTTCATTTTATTTCTATTTCTTCGCAGCAACTTGCTTCGCCAACCAATTCACCAATTCTTGTCCTGCCTCAAAGTTTTTATAATTAGCCGGTAGTTTTCTACCATCTACATACTCATTATACAACCATGGATCGCCAATTACAAAAACAGTGCCTTTCCCAAACTTGGTCACAGACATTACATCGTCACCATCTTTATCCTTTAGGATAGATTTGGCATTTCCCGATAATTTCAAACTACTATATTCTTTAATGAACAAATCTTTTGGCTTGAAAATTTCATTTCCAACGGGAACAATCACTTTTGCCGTTTCAAAATTAGCCGGCACAGGTACTGTTCCTTTGCTATCGCCATTAAAATGCACGCCAAAAACGTTGGCTAGTTTATTGAAATTGGTTAATTCTACGTTAGGTGCATCATTGCCCATTAACACCAATACGCCACCAGCTTTTACCCACTCACTAATATGCTTGATATCTGTGGTTGAAATAAAATTCGGATTTGGATTTTCCTTCTCAAAATCTGGATCTACAATGATATAAACAGCAGCATTCTTTAAATTAGTTGGTGTTGGTGCTTGATACAAGGTATTCAATTTGAAGCCTGAATTTTGGAACTGTTCACCCCAAAAAGAAAATCCACCATTGGGCCGTTCATCCCACTTGTAATGCCACGATTGGTCATTACCACTTTGGTCTTTCTTGGTTTCATTATTAAAGTAGGAGTCCAAAACAACGGTCTTACCTTTTCCAATTTTTGGTGTAGCAGCAATCTCCATTTCATTAGCGGCCAATAGGAAGGCTCCTACTCCCTTTGGATCGTTGGTAATCACTTTCTCGCTCACATAATATTTATAACTACCGTCGCGGTAAGGTTTACCGCCCAAGCCCGAAACTTCCACCGTTCCTTTTAAATTCACTTTCCCCGAAGCTCTCTGCGCTATAAACTGTTTTTGAATACCTTTATATCCTTTATCGGCTACGGAAAAATAGGAAGCTGGCAGCCAACCGTTTCTAACTGCTTTGGCAAAAGTATACACAAACATACTTGAAGCCGATGCTTCCAAATAATTACCTTTTCCCATTGGCTTATCTAACACATCAAACCATAAACCGCTTTTAGGATCTTGCACTTTTTGAACTGCTTGTGCAAATCGATTTAAAATGGCAATAATCTCTTTTCTACGAGGATGGTTCTCAGGGAAATTATCTAATACATCTACCATGGCCATTCCATACCATCCCATAGCTCGACCCCAAAAGTTGGGCGATTTGCCTGTGGTTTTATCAGCCCAAGCTTCCGCCTTCGATTCGTCCCAACCATGGTACAGCAAGCCTGTTTTTGCATCTCTGGCGTTTTTCTCCATCCATACAAATTGATTGGCAATATCATCAAAAGCTTTTTCGTCCTTTACTAAAGCGGCATACTCTGCATAAAATGGCTGTCCCATGTACAAACCATCCAACCACATTTGATAAGGATAGATTTTTTTATGCCAAAAACCACCTTCTTTAGTACGTGGATGTTGTTTTAACTGCTCCCATAAAGTAGTTGCTGCGGTAAAATATTTTTTGTTTCCAGTAACCTTGTACAAGGTCAGCAAAATGCGTCCGTTTTTAACGTTGTCGATGTTGTAATCAGCCTGTTTGTAACGTTCAATTTTACCTTCCTTAGTCACAAAGAAATCCATGCTTTTTTGCATGTACTTGAAATATTCTCCGTTTCCAGTTCTTCGCCAGATCCCATCAATACCTTCTAAAACCACGCCTTGATCATAGGCCCATTTCACTTTTTTAGGCACCTCTGGATTAAGGTTCAAGGAATCTTTCCAAATTTCCATGACCGTAGCTGCCATTTGTTGCGAAAGGGGTTGCGTTTGTGCAGCTGCATTGAACGATAAAGCCGATGAGACAATGGCTACTGCACTATAGTTGAAAAACTTGTTCATTTGTGTTTACTTATTAATTTGTAACGATTTTTCTTGCGCTCCAGCTAAAAACTCCGCTTTACGCTGCGCTTTAGAAGCATCTAAGCCAGAAGTTGTAATGTTGCTGTTTCTGTCACCACTGATTCTGAAAAGCAAATCAGCACTATTATAGCTGATATTTTTCAAGTTCACCTCATTACCATTTTGGATATTAATCAACGGATTACCATGTTCAATAGTCAGCTTTATATTGCTCAAATTAATTTTCTTACCTTCTTGGATATCAATTCCTTGTTTAGATTTGATGTTGATGTTGTTCAGGTTGATATTGGCGATACTCATTTCGGGCAAACCACGTACAAAAATGGCTTTTTCAGCTCCATCACAAACTACGTTATCAATATAAAAATCTTTGAAAACTGGCGTTTCTTCGGTTACCGGCAAAGCTTCTACTTTTGGAACTTCTCGTTTATCGCCCACTAAGGCAATTGGATCAACAGCAGCATAGTACATATCAAACAAAATAGCCTCTCCAGGAATATCCATCATATTGATATTTTTGATGTGGATATTTTCAACTACTCCGCCCCTGCCTCTTGTAGTCTTAAAACGCAAACCTATATCAGTACCAATAAACGTACAATCGTACACAAAAATATTTTTGGCACCACCGCTCATTTCACTACCAATTACAAAACCACCATGAGCGTGGTAAACGGTACTATTTCTTACAATTACATTTTCGGTTGGCATGGCTCGTTTCCTGCCCCAAGCATCACGACCTGATTTGATACAAATTCCATCATCACCTACATCAAAAGTACTGTTTTCAATCAACACATTTTTGCACGACTCAATGTCAATACCGTCGCCGTTTTGTGCATACCAAGGGTTTTTAGCATAAACATTTCTTACGGTCACATCTTCGCACATTAATGGGTGGATGTTCCAAGCGGCTGAATTTTGGAAAGTCACGCCTTCTAACAACACTTTCTTGCAAGAAGCAAATACCAGTAAGTTCGGGCGAAAGAAATCTTTGATAGAATCATAATACTCGGCGTTTTTATCGGTTCTTATTTCTCCCGGGTTGCCTTTAATTTTCGAGCCATCCAAGCTTTTTTGCGAAGGATACCAAGTTTTCTTATCTTCTGAAAGTACGCCACCAGATGCTACCAAGTTTTTCCATTGGGTTTCTGTGAGTTTAGTTTTTTTTACCATCCGCCAAGCATCACCACCACCATCAACAATGCCTTGCCCAGTCACGGCAATATTGGTTTGATTGGTAGCCCACAACGGCGACTGGTTACGCATTTGTGGCAACCCTTCCCAATTGCTTTGTACCAAATTATACTGGCTAAAATCCCTAGTAAACTGCAAGATTGCATTTTTTTGAAGATGTAGGTTGACATTACTTTTCAGTTCAATTGGCCCAGTAATCCATAAACCTTTTGGCACCAACACTACGCCACCACCTTTTTGATGACAGGCAATAATGGCGTCATTAATATTTTTGGTCACTAAAGTTACACCATCGCTTTTAGCACCATAATTCACAATACTGAAAGTGTCTTTTTTGAATGAAGTTTGAGCTACTACAGGCAAATTATTAAAGGAATATGTCTTTTTCGCACTCGTTTGTGCCTGTGTGAGCATAGGTGCAGCAATGATTACAGCAAATATCGAAGCAACAATTTTCTTCATGTTCATGTGTATTATAAATGGTTCCTAAGTGATGAATTACTAATTTGCTTATGAGTGCTGTTCAATTACTTTTAATCTCACTACTCATAACCATCATCCGTAACACTATTCAATAACAAGTCTACACAGTTTAGGGCAGTAAACGAACTAAAAGCCCGAAAATAACTGTGCAAACGTTCCCAAATGATCAGTTGTAAACAATAAGTTACAGGTTATACATTCAACTTTTTGGAAAAGCACTTCCTGTTCTCTTCTGAGCCTTCAGTCCTGCTTTCGCTCATAGTCCTCGGTTTCGTTAAACTCAACCTGCGAGCTATACCGCTCAATCAGGTTTATCATCAAAAGTCAGTAAGCTTGTGGCAATACTCGTCAAAAAAAGAAACTTATTAAGCGTTCTATTTTGTTATCCTAAACCAATCAAAATCAGCAAAGCCACTATCATTGGTTTGTTGTTCACGAGTGGCAAACAGTCCTATTTTCGCACCAATCCATTTACCTGGGCTTGCTTCAAAAACATCTTCAATATCAGTGAAAGTATTTCCATCTTTACTATAACTGAATTGACATTTACCTCCTTTGCTTACCTTAACTCTTAGATACATTTCTTTGCTGTCTAATTTCAACAATGTTTTCTCTACTTCAGCTTTACCTTTGTCTGCGTTTTTACAAACCGAATAAACTAAATACAGACCATCTTTTTTAGACTTTAAAGCTAAATAAGCATAGCTTAAACCGTAAATGGTTAGGCCGGCTTTTTCATTATCCAGTTTAGGATTTGTAGTAAAATCAAGTTTAGTAGTCACAGTAAACTCTTCTGTAGGGAATTTTTGCATTAGGATATTGGGTACCTCCCAAAGATTTTTAGCGCTATCAGGCGTTTTAACCGTATATAACCGCAAACTTCCTTTACTTGGATTTAAAAATGACCAAGTAGCCAATGGATTGGCCTGCCATTGCCATTGCAAGCCCAATTTGTCGCCATTAAATTCATCGCTTTCTGCCGGAGTAAAAATGGTACTGGGCTTAATAACGGTAGGTTTTTTATGAGTGAGTACTGGCTCGCCAACGCCATCACCGTCTTTATACAGCCCTATTACGGGCCAATCTTTAATCCATTTCATGGGCTGTAAATGAACCACACGCCCATAAGCGTCCTTATCCTGAAAATGTAGAAACCAATCTTCTCCATTTGGTGTATTTACCCAAGCTCCTTGGTGAGGTCCATTAATTGGTGAATTGCCCTGATCCATCACCACTTTGCGTTCATAAGGTCCAAACACGTTCTTTGAGCGCAATACCAATTGCCAACCTGTAGAAACTCCTCCGGCTGGCGCAAAAATATAGTAGTAGCCATTCCGTTTATAAAACTTAGGTCCTTCCAGAGTTGGATCTTGTTCATGTCCATCAAATACTATTCTACCTTCGGTAATGGTCTTATCACCAGCCTTGTTCATTTCTTTAACCACTATGAGGCTTTTTATGCCGGCTCTACTACCTGCGTAGGCATGTACCAAATAAACTTTACCATCATTATCCCATAAAGGACAGGGGTCTATTAAACCTTTTCCGGCTTCCACCAATATAGGATCCGTCCAAGGACCTGTGATGTTTTTTGCCTTGGTGAGATAGATTCCAAAATCAGGATCTGGATAATAAATGTAAAATTCATTATTGTGGTGGCGGATTGCTGGTGCCCAAACTCCGTTTCCATGCTGTGTTTTAGAGAAATGTTCAAATGGAGGTTGTCTTTTAAGCGCATGGCCTATCAGCTTCCAATTCACCAAATCTGTAGATTCTAAAATGGGTAAGCCCGGCACGGCATCAAAACTTGAAGCAATCATGTAAAACTTGTCACCTACCCTTATTGCATCAGGATCAGAATAATCGGCATCAATTACCGGGTTTTTATAATTTCCGTTGCCCAAGTCGGGTACCCAAACCTTTGAGATTTCTTTTTGAGCAGATACTTTCAAGGAAAATATAGCGAATAAAATCACGAAAATTGGCTTCATCTTACTACTTGTTTGCTTATTTGTATTGCGCTTCGGTAATGGCTTTCACCACACTATTAATATAAACCTCAATGTTGTCATACGCAGAACTTAAATCTTTTCCGTTTGCATTGGCCTTATTAGGATCTAACTTATTAGCAATCTCCCATTCATCGGGCATACCATCACCATCAGTATCTTTTAATACAGCAGTTTGATTTAAAACTGGCCATCCACCAACATCTGTCTGCGAATCAATAATTCCCTTGAAGCCTGTTTTTGACCCGTTATAAGTTACCATTCCGTTTTTTACCTCATTGGTTACCCTAGTATCAATGGCATCACGTTTATAACTTGCCCCTGCATAAAGCAACACCATGTTGTAGGCTTGTTCTGCTGTGTGTATGGTAATTGCTTCTGTTGCGAAAGGATTTGCCTGTTTGGCCAAAATGAAGTTTGCTGCGCTCAGGCTAGAATTTCTATCCACGCCACCATTCCAATTATCAGTGCTAACCGCTGTACTATTGGCCACTACGTTACCTGCTACATAAAATTTACCATATCCGGGAGCGTAGTTGGTTACATCAGGTTCCATATATAGTTCTACAATACGGTTTCGTTTACTGGAAGCAGTAGCTGGCCCAGCTTTATAATAGTTGTTAACGATGTTGTATTCTCCGTTTTCGCCACCATAACTGCTATTTGCACCCCAGTTGTAAACTACGTTATTTCGATAATCTACTTTATCAATACCAAATGAACTTTTTCCTGTACCTGCTCTACTCCCGCCATCAAACCTTGGGTTACGACTATTATGATGTGCTAGTAAATTATGATGGAAAGTAGCGCTTGAACCTCCCCAAATAGCACCATAACCGTGGTCATCTTTCTCATGAAAAGATTTATTTAGGCTTTCTGATAAAATGCACCATTGCATCGTAAAGTTCTTATTGGCATAAAAAGATGAACACTCATCAATAGACCAGCTCATTGAACAATGATCAATGACGATGTTTTCTTTGCCACGTCCCCAAAGTGCATCTTGTTCATTCTGCGTTAGATCACCCATACGGAAACGCATATATCTAATGATGACGTTGTTTGCATTGACGTTCATTTCATAGTTTTGGACACAGATTCCATCGCCTGGTGCTGTTTGTCCGGCAATAGTTACATCACCATTATTAATTTGCAACCTACTTTTAAGGATGATATTCCCCGAAACCTCGAACACAATGATTCGGGCGCCAGATGCTGCAATAGCCTCTCTCAAACTTCCTGCGCCAGCATCATTCAAATTAGTGACCTTAATTACTCTACCTCCTCTACCTCCCGTAGCATTTTTGCCATAACCTTCGGCGCCGGGAAATGCGTAGGCATTCTCCTGTACTTGCACAGGTTTATCTTCATTGATTACGGGATCTTTCTTTACCGGAGGAGCTTCAGTTTTTTTGGAACAACTTAAGAAGACGAAAGCGCCCAACAATAGGTATAATTGATTTCTTCTCATCTTTTATTTATTTAGTTTCTGGCAGCCATTTATTTGCTCCTGAGAAAATGTTTTTTAGGGTATATTTCTTCAGTTCTTTTTTACTGAGTTGATGCGACCAATCAATTCGTTGTCCAGCAACGTAACCCGGTCCTAGTGAATTATACTCTGCATAATAGCTTTGTTTGTGGTTATCGTTTTTATTCCAAGGGCTCCAACCTTGTGGTAAGATATGATCGCCCATTTCGGTGTTAATGAACACGGTTTTAGCAAATGGCCGCCAAGGCCTACCGAGGTAAACTTTCTTAAATTCTGGTTCTGCGGTAAGCTTACAATTAAAAAACACGAAACCAAAAGGCTGATACTCCGTAGTGGATGCTGCTGTGATGTAAGAATTCTTTTTGCTATGGATATGACAGCGTTCGAAAACTACAGTTGCCGCACCAAAAATAAAATCTGTAGTGCCTTCAATGTAACAGTCCACATAATATTGTCTACTGGTATCTGCCGATGGAAACAACGTGTCCTGATTTCCAATAATTTTACAGTTTTTAATAATTACCCGATCAGCTTCTACATGCAAAGCTACAGCTTGTCCTACTGGACCAGCACTGTTTTCGAAGGTTAGATTCTCTGCCACAAACTCATTTCCCTGTACCAATACTGAATGTGAGGTATAGGTGTTGATATTACCTTTTCCTGAGTAATCATCGTAAGTAATGATGGTATTTTCCTTGTTTTCGCCAACAAGCCGGATCTTGGTCTTTTGAGCAGGGATAATGAGCTTTTCTTTATAAACCCCAGCTTTAACATAGATGTTGACTGGTATATCGCTATAGTCGCGAACGGCCATTACTGCCTCTTGGATAGTGGCATAATTTCCACTTCCATCTTTGGCTACTTTTAATTCCTTAGGATAATCTTGCGCTTTTGAAGTCATAAACCCGACAAGGCAGCACCAAAAGAATATGAGCTTTTTCATGATTAATAAATTTCAGTAGTTCGAAATGGCTAGTTATTCCAAAGGTTTCCAGCCATTGAAAATTTTCTCAAGCTTATAATTTTCCTGTACTTCCTTTGCCGTCAGCTGATGTGACCATTTTACACGGGCATTGTTGTTTGTTCCCAAGCCTTTACTTTTATATTCTGCGTAGAACGATGTTTTTTCTGCATCTGGTTTATTCCAGTTGTGCCAACCTTCGGGTTTGATCTGCTTTCCTAAATCGCAGTTGATAAAAACAGTTTTGGCGTAGGGTCGCCATGGTCTACCTAGGTAAAAAGAACCTTCTTCAGCATCACCGTGAATACGGCTATTGAGAAATACATAACCATATTTAGTGCTATCAGGTGTAGATGCTGCGGTAACATAACCTGCTTTTTTACAGAAGATTTCACAATCCTCAAAAACAGCAGTAGCGGAACCGAAAATAAAATCCACCGTTCCTTCAATGTAGCATTTGTAGTAATATTGCCTGCTTCCGTAGCCATAGGTGTAAAGGGTATCTTGAAAACCCAACATCCTGCAATTGATAAACCTAGCTTTATCGCCAGCGACAAACAAGGCTACCGCTTGACCCACTGGACCGGCCGTGTTTTGAAAAGTAATGTTCTGTGCTGTAAACTGAGGGCCATACACGTAAAAACTCGACGAACCAGAAGTTCCTTTTTCCTCTCCAAAGATATTTTTCTTTTGGGCCCAATCGTCGTAAGTTAAGATGGTTTTGGCAACGCTTTCGCCAATTAAAGTGACAAGATGTTTAGACGGTGAAAGGTTAAGTTTTTCTTTATAAATACCATTTTTGATAAAGATAGTTGTTGTTGTCTTCCGAAAATCGGGCACTGCATTTAGAGCTTCCTGTACGGTGGTAAAATTACCCGAGCCATCTTGGGCCACTACAAAATCATATACAGTTTTAGGTTGTGCAGTTGCAGAAAAGCCAATTAACCATACAAGCACCAAAATATACAACCCTTTAACGTTCATTACTTTTTCACTATTGGTTTTACAATCTGATTGGCTAGCGGTAATTTGAGGTTTTTAATTTCTTGAAGCACAATTTGGGCTATTTTTCTGGCTCCCAATTCGCTAAAATGCGTGTTGTCTACTTTTCCTTCTGGATAGTTGGGATGTTCATTAGGCTGCAATTGTAGGAACAATAATTTTGAATGCTCTTCGCCCACCTGTTGATAAAGTGCACGGCTTTTTTCGTCTAAATCAATTAACTGCACATTCAACTTTGCAGCTATTTCTTTTACCAAAGGGGTATATTCCTGATGGGTTTCAAGTGCTTTTCCGTCTTTATCAAATTTTCTCCTTGATACTGGCGTAATTAAAACAGGTGTAGCCTGCTTGGCCCTAGCTTCATTAACAAATTTTGTCAGATTTTCTTTGTACTGTTCTGGTGTAGTATAGCGGTCTACTTTTTCTTTGCTTTCATCATTGTGTCCAAACTGGATCAATACATAGTCTCCCTTTTTCATGGTCGATAAAGCAGTTGTCCATAAACCTTCGCTCAAAAAAGTACGGGTACTACGTCCATTTTTCGCCAAGTTATTTACCACTACAGTATGGTCAAAAAAATAAGTAAAAGGCATACCCCAACCTGTTTCGGGATAAGCTGTGGTTAACTTGTTGGCCGCAGTAGAATCTCCAATGATGAAAACGGTAGTTTGATCTTGCTTCATAGGAAATAAAATTGCGAATAAGAAATAGGAAGTTAAAAGAAATTGACGAAACATAAATTTGAAAAAAGAATTAAAACAAGATGGGGCTATAAACCCCATCTTGTTATGTTATAGTCTCCATCTTGGATCACCTGCGCTAGCTTTACCAGCGAAAGTATCATCCTTAACTTTGAAATTACCACTTGTCGGTGTTGTAAATAAAGCTGTACTTGTCCCATTATAAGTACTTATACCAGGAATCGCATTTAAAGAAAATGAAACATCAGAAGCTTGATAGTTATTATCAAAAGTTGCTACAGTACCGCCTCTTATACCTCTTCCCGTATTGGCAGGAGAGTAGCTTTTTCCTATAATGTTATTTTTAAAAGTATACGATGTAGACACGATTTGTGCATTATAGTCAATTAAGTATCTGGCATCACCAACTATGTTATAAAACGTATTGTTTTCAACTGCTACTGAAACCGAAGGAGCTAAATTATGTAAAATTAATCCGTAGCCGATGTTAGAAAAAGTACTATTGGTAATGGCAATGTTATTGATCTTACCTGTGGCAACATTGGTATTAATAAATGCATAAGCACCATTACTTCCGTTGTTACTGATATCATCAACTGTACAATTATTTACCACTACTTTGTTAATAGTAATCGCGTTAGAACTTTGTAAACGCAAAGCAGTATTTACTAGATTTCTGATAGTGCAATTTTCAAAAGATACTTGTTCCATCGTTGAAGCTATACTTTGGTTAATTAAATACTGACGCTTAGTACCTGTAGCATCACCATTAGCGTAACCTGTTAGATCAACATTTTCAAAATGCAATTTACCTCCAACACTAGGTAAAGTAATTAACGAAAATGAAACAATAGGTTTTATGGGGCCTGCTTCTCCAATAATACTGATATCTAACCCGGCTGGAAGTACAACAGTAGCGTCAGAATTGTATTTAGTGCCTTGTAATATTACAAATCTGGTGCTAGCCGTGGCAGCCTGTATTTTAGCTGCTAAATCATCAGTTGCGGCTACGTATACTACATCGGCGCCAGTTGGTAAGTTAGGAAGTGTGGTGAAGTTCTTAGTTCCTCTTACGGCTGTATTATTTAAAATAGTTGCAGTATAAGTAGTCAAGGGAGATAAACCAGTAATCGTAGCTTGTCCAGCAGCAATTTCTACTGGGGTAAGTACTTTATTAATGTTGCCTGGCATTATTTTGATACTTGTTACAAATGCAGCCGCTGGCCAATTTAAGGTAACTGAATTCGGTGTTAATTTATCAGAAGTAATATCTTGAAAAATTTGTTCCGGTTCGGTTTTAAAAGCGATATTCACCCACTTAGAATCACTAGCGCCATTATTACCTACAGACTTCATACGGGCATAATATTGTGTATCTCCACTCAAATTCGCAATCGTATAAGTGGTTAGCGTATTTGAAATATCAACGATACTTTTTTCTGGTGTTCCTGAATAATCTGCAGTTTGATAAAGCTCTATGGTATAAGACTTAGTATTTTTTATCTTTTCCCATGTAAATACTGCATTAACTTTACCTGAAACTACCACTTTTAACCCACTTACCGCAAATGATCTAGCGAAATTTGGCTCAATTTGTTGAAGATCGCTTTCTTTACAACCAGCGGTCAGCAGCATTACTGCTAAAGCTACATTAAATATATTTTTAAAAATTCTTTTCATTGTAATCAGATTAAAGTCCTAAATAGCTGTTATTTAGTTTGCCATCAGAAGCGTCTAAAAACACTTGCCAAATAGGCCAATGTGGTTGTTTACTTGGTTGTTTTACATAAAGTGCGTTCCAAGTTTCAACAGATGTCCCCGATGTGGTTGATGACAATTTCCAATCTACTGCTGTATAACCGGTTTTAGCAGCTCCAATAACATCAGTATCTCCTTTATCTAATCCATAGATATCAATGGTCTCGTTATCAGCGTTTAATTTCCAATAAACTTTTGTAGGCCATTGTCCATAGTTGTTTACTTTGTTATGTAAATCTTGCAGGTTTGTTCTATTAGCTGCTAAAGCAGCGTCTAATTTATTCCAACGAATTAAATCCTGCTTTCTAATCATTTCACCAACAAACTCTAATGCTCTTTGCTTCATAATTACATTTTCCAAGAACTGCTGTTTATCGGTAAATGATGCTGCATAGGTCATGTAAGCCGCTGCTTTTGCTGAATTGCTTCCATACGCTCTATCTACAATTTTCTTTAGTTGCGGAAGGGCTGCCGCTGGGCCATCCAATTCGTTGATAGCTTCTGTTGCCATTAAAATTACATCGGCAAAACGCATTACCATCCAGTTAATACCATCATCATTTGTTGAAGTAACGCGTCTGGTCATCCATTCGTAACGATATTTACCTAAATACATGGTACTCATGGTTGAAATTCTTTGTACAGCGGTAGAAGGTGTAGCCGGTCCCCATCCGTATGGTGTAACACTAACATTTCTACGAGTATCCTCTTTATCAAAATCGTACCATACCGTAGGGTTAGCCAATACTGAACCTCCACGTGCTTGTGCAGTGTATTTGTCTACACTGGCATGCGCAACTCCTAAGTCGAATATTACCCTACCCCTACCTTCGGCAAACGGTATTTCCCACATCGATTCTTGCCCTGCAGTAGTAATCTCTTTACATAAATTCTGAAATACTGTTTGGAAACTAGGCATCAAAACTCCGCGATTATCATTAATTAGCTCCAGACATTCATCTTTAGCAATTTGATACATTTTGCTTCTTGTTAGTTCTGGATCGTTACTTAAACGTATTGCACCGTCCAAATGCATATTGTAACCACCCGCCATTAAAGCTATACGAGCTCTTAATCCTTTAGCAAAAGCCTTATTAATATTCTCAACAGTTCTAGTTCTATTAGTAGCATTTGGCCATGCCAAATATTCTTCAGCCTCTAATAAATCTGCTAGTATTTGTTTGTAGATTACATCCATATCAGATCTTGGTAAGCTTAAAGTCGCGTTAGTAACTGGTTCAAATCTTGCAGGTACATTACCCCAACCTTTAATCAAATCCATATACATGAATGCCCTCAGTGTTAGCGCCTCGCCATAAAGCTGACCTAATTGGGCATTGTTTTCGATATCGCCATAAGCTTTAAACCCTTTGATTGCTAAATTAGCACGTTCAACACCTGAATATAACATGGCGTATACATTTGTACTAACATTCATTTGAGTATTATTTACATTGGTATTATAGTTACCCATACGAGATTTTTCGGTAGTGAATGAAGTGATACCTGATAAGATCTCAGTATCTGTATTAGTACCATAAAGTGCAATGTATCTGCCCCGGTAAGAGTTAGTTTCTGCAAATGTTTGTAGAATACCAGTGATTACACCCTCAGCCAAACGAACAGTAGAATACAATTCTTTATCTTCTATAGAAGATTTCAAAGGCGCTTCCAGTGCTTTTTTGCAGCTGCTTAACATCACTAATGCAGCTAAAAACAAACTTATATAATTAATTTTTTTCATTACGTTTTAGCATTAAAAGTTAACATTTAAACCGAATATAATCGACCTACTTCTTGGATACGCAGAATAATCAACACCTGGAGTTAATCCTGTACTTCTTCTGGTGGATACCTCTGGATCGTAACCTGAATAGTTAGTTACTATAAACACATTATTTGCAGAGGTATAAAACCTCACTTTTTTCAAACGAATCTTATTTGTAATACTTGTAGGCAAGGTATAGCCTAAGGTTACTGTAGAAAGTCTTAAGAAAGAACCGTCCTCCACAGCCCAATCAGATAATACATAATTAGTGTAAGGCGACCATAAAGTAGTATTAGCATTCATTGCAGTTAACTCAGCTGGGTCATTGCTAATAGTACCATCAGTACGAAGGTTCGTCCATCTTCTTCCAGAAGCCATATCACTGGTTAAGTTTCTATAGCTTGTGTTTCCAGTTGAGGTATATTCAATTTTATTGGCATTGTAAACATCGTTGCCATAGCTCCAATTAAAATAAGCGGCAAAATCAAAATCAAACAAGCGACCATTTAATGAGAAACCACCGGTGTGTTTTGGTAACGCATTACCAATAATTTCTCTATCACTGGTATTTACCACACCATCTCCGTTAAGGTCAACCAATTTATGCTGACCGGGTCTAATGTTACCTACAACAGAACTAGAATTTGGCACACCCGTTTTTAAAGTCCAAGTAGAGCCATTTACACCAGAAAAATCTGAAACTTCATATCTTCCAGCACTTCTATAGCCATAAATTTGACCCAGTGGTTGCCCAGCTAATACTTTATAATCCTCTCCTATCGCAGTAGAAGCCCAACCAGACGTTCCATTGATATTCTCAACTGCACCTATCGAAACTACTTTATTTCTGTTGAATGAAATATTTGCATTAAATCCTAAATCAAAGTTTTTCTTTTGGATAGCACGATAGTTAACTCCAAACTCTAAACCTTTATTTTGTGTTTCGCCGATGTTTCTATATTGAAACTCATAACCTACACCAGTAATTGGATAAAGGACCAATAAATCCTTAGTGTTATTCAAATAAATATCTGCTGTGGCTGTAACTTTAGAATTAAACAAGCCAAAATCTAATCCAATATTACGCGACACTGTGGTTTCCCATTTCAAATCTGGGTTATACATGATTTTACCTAACGACCAGAAATTGCTTGCACCATTAATCCAAGAAGTCGTTGAATTTGAATAAGCCTGTATGATCTGCCCGGGAGGAATATTATTATTACCTGATTCGCCATAACTTGCTCTCAATTTCAAGTCAGATAACCAAGATTTTGTACCATTCATAAAATCTTCCTGAATAATTCTCCAGGCTCCCGAAACTGATGGGAAATATCCCCATTGGTTACCTACACCAAATTTAGAAGAGCCATCAGCTCTAAATGCAACACTCAACAAGTACTTTCCTTTGTAATCGTAGTTTGCTCTACCAAAAAATGAAAGTAGTTTATCATCTTGAGAAAAAGCATTATCGGTAGAAAAGGGCGTACCTAAAGTAGTGAAATGACGAGTTTGGTCAAAATTAAAATTAAGAGGAAAACCATGAATTACATTATTTAACGCTGAATTCTCTACTAATAAATATTCCTGTCCTAATAATGCCGTCAGATTATGATCCTTGGGAAGTAACTTTCTAAAATTATAGTTTAAAGTATTGGTATTTCTCAACGAAGTTCTTGTTGAGTTTGTTAACGTTAAAGCTGGCTGATTTTGATTCAATCCCGCTGGTACATTTCTAACGTAGTAAGTAGTCAACCCATAAAAACGGTCATTAGTATTGTTTCCTACTTCATAGCCAATATCAGATCTAAATTTTAAATCATCCATGATATCGTAGGTTAAGGCACCTGTAAAAGTATACTGTTTACGAGTAATCAATTGATCATTATCTGTAACTGCAGTTGTAGGAGTATACAAGTTGAAATCGTCTTCGATGTTATCGGCAGTAGTTAAACCCGGCACTGAAAAAGGTGGGTATAGTACGGCATATTTTAAACGAGAATCTGCTGAAGAAACCTCTTTTGTTTCATTAGCACCACCTCCATTAATTTTAGCGTCAGAATAACGTAAACCTAAATCAATAGAAAGACTTTTGTAAAGCTTATGATTTAGCTTGAAGTTGATGTTTTGACGTTGGAAGCCTGACAACATCATGATTGCTCTATCTTTAACAAAGTTATGGCTTAAGCTATATTTTGTTTTATCGCTTCCACCCATGATGCTCAAATTATGGTTAATGGTGTTACCTCTACGTCCAAAAACTATATTCTGCCAATCGTTTGAGGCAATATCTTTGTACATATCCATGTCCTCAAAAGCTCCAAAATAATCTGTATAACCAGACAGAGAACCTGTACCTGGCGTAATTAGTCTTTCGTGCTCATATTGCCACAATACATAATCAGAAGGAGTCAATACATCCAAAGTATTAGCAATCTTTCTGAAACCACCGAATAGATTGTAAGAAATACTAGTCTTATTTTCCTTTGAACTTTTTGTAGTCACTAAAATTACACCATTTGCACCTCTGGAGCCATAAATAGCAGTAGAAGAAGCATCTTTTAGGATATCAATGCTTTCAATATCTTGTGGAGCAATATCTGAGATAGTATTCACAGGGAAGCCATCTACAATATATAAAGGCTCGTTACTTTGGGTAATAGAAGAACCACCTCTCACACGTACATTTATTTCCGCATCGGGAGAACCTTCGGTAGTGGCAATATTTACACCAGCTACTCTACCCTGAATGGCTTCCAAAGCAGATGAAACTGGGGCAGCGGCAATGGTAGCGGCTCCAACAGATGAAACGGCACCAGTAATCGCTTCTCTTTTTACCGTGCCGTAGCCAATATTTACAATTTTTACTTCGCTAAGCGTTGTAGAACTTTCTTCTAAAGCGGCATTTACTTGTGTTTTAGTCCCTACCGCAACCTCTAAATTATCGAAACCAATAGAATTAAACACTAAAGTTGTAGTGCCGTTTGCAGGAATTGAAATTTTATAAGTTCCATCAGCACCAGTAGATACCGCATTTTTTGTTCCTTTAATGGTTACGGCCACACCAGGAAGTGGCGATCCGGTAGCCTTTTCGGTTACCTTTCCTGTCACTTGCCTTGTTTGTGCATGCACTAACTGGATACCCATAGCCAATACACAAAAAAACAGTAAGATTTTTTTCATACAATATGGTTAAAATTTGGTTATATGAGAATGGGTTTAGAGCCATCCCTTAACAATTCTACAACGTTTTTTTAAGATATAGCACGGATGGGTAGGTATAAATTTATGCAATCGTTCCCGACAACGTTGCCAAAATGAAGCAAAAATTATATCTTTAGTACAATAGAGAAATAGTACTATTTTTGAGAGACTTATTTACCAAAACAAACTCCGTAATTTTACAAACAAAGCATGTTCGAGCCCGTAACCATAAAAGATATAGCAAAAGCACTAGGTCTGTCTACTTCCACTGTTTCCAGAGCGTTGAGAGACACTTACGAAATTAGCCCCGCTACAAAGAAACTGGTTACAGACTACGCAAAGCAAATTGGTTATAAACCCAACCCTATTGCATTAAGTTTAAAGGAGCGCCGGAGCAAATCTATTGGCGTAGTAGTTAGCGAGGTGGCCAACAGTTATTTTTCACAAGCTATTGATGGCATTGAATCCATCGCTTACGACAAAGGTTACCACGTTATCATCTCACAAACACATGAATCATATGAAAGAGAGGTCATTAACGTAAACCATTTGGCATCAAGATCGGTAGATGGTCTTTTAGTTTCTCTATCTTCACAAACCTCAGACATTTCACACTTAAAATCACTGCACGACAAAGGTTTACCTATTGTTTTCTTCGACCGCGTAGCAGATGAAATTGTAACCCATAAAGTAATTGCCGACAATGAAAAAGGTGCTTTTGAGGCTACCGATTATCTAATCAAATCAGGCTACAAAAGAATTGCACATCTTACCAGTTCCAGTTACCTCTCCATCAGTATAGAGCGCCTATCAGGTTATAAAAAGGCATTAGCACACCATGGAATTGCCTTTAGGGACGATTATGTAAAATACTGCCCTCACGGAGGTATGTTATACGAAGAAACAGAAACAGCAATTAAAGAATTACTAGCGCTAAAAAATAAGCCAAATGCTATTTTTGTAGCTGGCGATAGGCTAAGCACTGGATGTTTAAGTGTATTTAAAAACCTAGATGTGGCCGTACCCGAAGATATGGCCATCGCAGGTTTCAGTAATTCAGATGTATTGGATCTTTTCAATCCCTCCCTTACTTCAGTGAGGCAACCCGCTTATGAAATAGGTCGCCTTGCCACCGAAATGCTGCTCAAAATTATTGAAGCGAAATATCCTATTGAAGAGTTTGAGAAGAAGATTTTAGATACCAATCTTTACATTAGATAGTTATTGAGGCAATTTATAAGCCTGTCTGGCTAATAATTTCCAATCCTTTCCTTGTAACTGCCAAACTAGCAAAATACCAAGGTGAACTTCTCCCGGTTTACCACCGTCGTTAGTTTTAGCATGCAATTCATGACGTACAACTCCTGTATTGCCAGTAACTTTAATCGTCTGATTTTTTAAATCAATACTCACAAAATCAGATTTACCGCTAGCAATGGTTTCCACAAAAGTAGCTTTGTCTTCTATTTTTCCGCCCGAATGACCGTAGCTCAAATCAGTAGCAGCAACTTCTTCCAATGCTTTACGCTCGCCGCTAACCATTGCATTTTTCAGTTTTTCAACGGCATTTGACAAATTTTGTTCGGCTTTACTCTGTGCAAAAGCATAAGTGCTAGACATCAATGCTAAAATTAAAATCAGTTTTTTCATATTATTATTAGTGCATAAAAAAGCATACCCGCCTTTTTAAGGAATAAAAAGAAAGGTATGCTTAACTCAAGTATCTTTATTTATTTTTCAGTAAATCTCTAATCTCACCTAGTAAAATCTCTTCTTTAGATGGTGCTGGTGGCGCCGATGGGGCTACTTCTTCTTTTCGTTTTAGGCTGTTAATTCCTTTAATCATTAAAAAGATCACAAAAGCCAACAATAGGAAATTGATAGCTACTGTAATAAAATTACCATAGGCGAAAATGGCAGTTTCTGGTATTTTACGTGCTTCTTCCAAAGCTGTATTAGCCGGCACATCTCCTTTTAGTACAATGTATAACTGGCTAAAGTCAGGCTGCCCAATAATGGCCGAAACGATTGGCATCACCAAATCCTTTACTACGCTATCGATAATCTTGCCAAAGGCACCACCAATGATCACACCGACAGCTAGATCCATTACATTGCCTTTTATGGCAAATTCTTTAAATTCTTTTACAAATCCCATATAAACGTGTTTTTAGTTAGGTAATATATTTTTTTAGTTACAGTAAACTTACTGAAAAGATAATTAATTAATCAAATTAACAAATAAAAATCTAAAGCTTTTGTTGTATTTTTGGAACTCGAATTCATCCCAAATATGCTAAAACAACACCTTCAGCAAAAGTTATTACAAAAGTTATCACCTCAACAGATCCAGTTTATCAAGTTGTTGCAGGTACCAACGGTAGCTTTAGATACTCGTATCAAGGAAGAATTAGAAGAAAATCCCGCTCTTGAAGATTCCAGCTTAATGTCGTTAGATGAACCTAAAGGAGAATACGACGACTTGCAGGACGAAAGAGATGACTTTGATGGTGATAAAGGTGAAGACACTAGTCTTGATGAATTCAACGTAGACGATTATTTACAAGACGATAACACCAACGATTACAGCACTTCATATAATAATGGCGATGACGAGGAAGATAAAAAGGAAACACCTATTGCCATTGAAACCACTTTTTTTGAAAGCTTACAACAACAATTAGATTTAGTCCCCCTATCTGACCAAGACTTCATCATTGGTAAACAGATCATTGGTAGCCTAGATGACGATGGTTATCTGCGTAGGCCAATTGCTTCTATGATTGATGACTTAGCTTTTTCCCAAAATGTGATGGTGGAAGAAGAAGATGTATTGGAAATGTTAAAGCTAATTCAAAGTTTTGACCCCCCAGGAATCGCCGCTAGAGACTTACAGGAGTGCCTAACCCTACAATTGAAAAGAAAGGATATTACCAATCCGTTAATTAAAAAGGCCATCGAAATTGTAGAGCACCATCTTGATGAGTTTACCAGAAAACACTATGATAAACTAGAGCGTGCCGTTGGACTTAACAGCGAAGAGCTGAAAGAAGTTGTGGCTGAGATTTTACGCCTCAATCCTAAACCAGGCGATTCAAATCAGGTGACGACCAAGCAAATGCAAATCATCCCCGACTTCCATATCAACAATAACGATGGCGTTTTAGTGCTTACCTTAAATGCTAGAAATGCTCCAGAATTGAGAGTAAGTCGTTCATATATGGATATGTTTGAGCATTACGATAAGGCTTCCCAGAAGGATAAAAAAATGAAAGAGGCCGTACAGTTCGTAAAACAAAAACTTGATTCGGCCAGATGGTTTATTGATGCCATTAAACAAAGACAGCAAACCTTGCTAAAAACCATGAATGCAATCATGCATTATCAATATGATTATTTCTTAACTGGCGATGAACGTAAGTTGAGACCAATGATTTTAAAAGATATTGCAGACAAAATAGACATGGATATTTCTACCGTATCAAGGGTAGCCAATTCTAAATATGTTCAAACTGAATTTGGTACTTTCTTGCTAAAATCTTTCTTCTCAGAAGCGATACAAACCGAAAGTGGCGAAGAGGTTTCCAATAAAGAAGTAAAAAAGATATTGGAAGATTGTATTGGCAAAGAAGACAAACGCAAACCTTTGGCCGATGAACGCCTAACCGAAATCCTAAAAGAGCATGGTTACAACATTGCCAGGAGAACAGTGGCTAAATACCGTGAACAGATGAACATTCCGGTAGCAAGGTTAAGGAAAGAACTCTAATCCCCTATTTACGAGCTAACCTCAATGTAGTTGGTGCTTTTATCTAAGCTAAAAGAGCAGTCTAACTGTAATTTCGTGCGAGCCAGATGAGGCTGTTTTTAACTGCGAAGTGGTGTAGTCGTAAGCATAACCTACACCTACTATTCCGGCAACGTTAAAACCTACATTTCCAAAAAAAGCATCATCTTTACGATAACCACCCCCTACCCAAAAATTATCTCGGTAGGCAAATTTCAAATTTAAATCGAAAGCCTTAGGTAATGGATTTACCATTTTTAGCATTACTGAAGGTGTTAAGGAAAAATTATTGCCAATCCAAAATTTATATCCACCGGTTAAAAAGTAATGTGCTACTTCTTTTCCAGTATTAAAGGAACCATCAAAAGCCAATTTGTTCTTAATGATCTGCTGCATGGAAGCTCCTACATAAAAAGTGGCAGAATAAAAGTAAATCCCAGCATTTAGATCTGGTGTAAACTTATTGATTTGCCCAGAATTGGCAGTTACCGGATCATCTGGTTCATCAAAGATCAGCGATTGCGCATCCAACCCTAATCTATTGACCCCTAATCCTACTCCTACAGAAAAATTGGCTCGCTCACCTATGGCCAAATGATAGGCATAAGTTAAATTTCCGGTCATTCGATTTAAGGGGCCAGCCTTATCATTAATAAATAAGGCACCAATACTATGATGCGCCATAGAGCCTGAGTAATCGAACATATCATCCTTGGTTTGTGGTTCAACTACTCCCAGATCACTAGAACGATAATTAGCCATATCACCCCCAAAAGAAATCGGCATGCTGAAACTTACGTAACTGGTTTTAGGAGCATTTTCTAAACCTTGCCATTGCGTACGCAAACCAAACCGCAAATCCCTACCCTTATAAAGGCCAGTTACCGCTGGATTTAATACCGACATATTCTGCACATATTGCGAATAATGCGGGCGTTGTTGAGCAAATGCCGTAACCAACATCAGTTTTAAAGCTATCAAAACAATTAACTTTCTCATCTTAAAATGGTCACTGATCCTGTATATTTTTTACGGCCATTATTGGGCTCAATAATATAATAATAAACGCCTACAGGTAAATCTGTACCGTTTAATTTCCCATCCCATGGAGTATGGTAAGGCGATGCCTCAAAAACCTTTTGCCCATATCTATTAAATATAGAAATAGTGCCCTGTACAAGAGTTTCCAAATATTTGATGTTCCAAGTATCGTTTTTACCATCGCCATTAGGACTAAATACATTCGGAATACTCGGGTTTTCGTGCACATTCACCACATACTCATACACAGTTTCGCAGTTATTGGATGTTACGGTTAAGGTATATCTTGTAGTTTTGGTAGGTTTTGCAATTGGATTCAAAATATTATCAGCACTTAACCCATCTGCTGGGGCCCATTTATACTTAATGTCGGGTGCTGTTTTTGTGACTTTTGCGTCAACAGGTTTTTGCCCCCCAAATAAAATATCCATGCTAGGCTGTAATGTAATCTCCGGAAGCTTATCAACAATTACATTAATGTTTTTCTCTTCCACACAACCATGGCTTGAAGTAAAAACATACTTGATATTAAAGTTACCAGCCCCACTTATTCTTGGACTAAACACACCCGTGCTCGAAATACCTGTACCACTAAAGGATGAGCTTCCAGCTATTATATTTTCATCGGTAACCACCAACTGAACAGGGTCTGCATTTTCGCAAAGCGAAGAAATATCATTGACCTTTAACATAGGTGCTGGATAAACGCTAACAATGACCGGGGCACTCTCAGTGAAACATCCCTGTCCTGAATAAGCCCTCATCACTACTTTGTAGTCTTTCTTAGTTGCCACGTTTGGATATTTGTGCAAATACATTTCCCCTAATGTGGGGCTATCATCAGCAACTGCTACATTTGGCCCACCATTTTCATAGTCGAATATCCACTCAATTTTGATAATTTTTCCAAAAGAAATACTGCTTTTATTTTCAAATACAACTTCCTTATTGGCACATAAATTAGCGGGGTCTTTCACTTCAAAAACAGCATTGGGGTTGCTTCCACTAATGATCACCTGTCTGGTAAAAACCGTAGAACATCCCTGATCGGTAGTGCCTATGAGTGTAATGTTATATGTCCCAGCGGCATTAAATTTATGGTTGGGGCTTTGTTTGATATCTTGTACCGGGTCGCTCACACCATCGCCAAAATCCCAACACCAAGCCACAAAATTACCTTTTACCGCTGTAGCCTCAAACTGAACAATGTCATTCACACATGAACCCGGATCTTTAAAGGTTATTTCCGGATTTTCAACAATAGTAATGGTTTTCACAATGGTATCAGCACAACCACTTGACGAAACTGAAATTAGTTTTACCTGATAGTTTCCTGCTGCCTTATATTTCGAAGTTGGCGATGGGTCAGAAGAATTAGGCTGCCCATTTCCAAAATCCCAAGTTTGGCTAACCACATTAGAGTTTACAGCCGTGGTTTGGTTCACAAACTTAATATCATTGTCAATACAAAATGGTCCAACAGCATTAAAATTTGATTTAGGAGCAACAATAATGTCAATATTTTTGGACACCGTTAAATTACACCCCATATCTGTTACTACCTTCAACTTTACCGTTTTAGTTCCTGGGGTAGCAAATTTATGCTTTGGGTTTTGAAGGGCCGATTTTAGGCCATCGCCAAAATCCCATTCCCAAGCCGTTATATTTCCACCAGTTCTAGGCGAAGCATCTGTAAATTGTACATCAGTATTAACACAGGCCCATACAGGTGCACTAATTGCGGGGGAGAACATATCAAAAACGGTAAAAATCTCCTCGTCTACAGCACAAACAGCGGCAGCTGGCTTTTGGATCAATGCCCTGATCACATAATTTCCCGCGGTAGCAAAATAAGTAGGTGCTACAGTATACTTATACAAGTAATAAGTTTGTCCATCTTCTACCTGAGTAGTATAACTCGGTGTATTAATTACTTCTGTTCTGGCTCCGTTGTTAAGGTTCCAAGTAATTTTATCAGTAACATAAGGCAGTTTTAACACAAAATTGATATCTGTACCTAAACAAAAGTTACTTGAGGCCACATTAACCCCATTAGGAAAAACCTGGATATTGCTTTTCAGATTTTTCAAATCGGTGCCTGCTAAATAGGCGTATGATTCTACCGACCCATAACCGTAGGCAATGGCCACAAATCCGCCGCTGGCAATTAAACGGTGCTGATCGCTTGAATTAGTCACATCTACCACTGCATAACTATATTCACTATTAGCGATAGGTTTAAAGAGTGTAGAGATAGTGCCTCCATCCAGAGTAAACCCTTGAATGTCTACCGTTTTAATAATGATATTCAGAAAATATTTCGAGATATTGGTATTTACCCCTGGTACACTATTCAATCTTGAATAAACGGCAATATCCTTTAAAGTCTGTTCAATAGGATTAAGAATGGTCATCTCCGGATCTCCCAAATAAGGACCTCCTTGGTTTGACTGTACACTATTTGCCAAATTACAGGTTTGCGAAGTTTGGTATTGCGCCACTGCAATGGGAGAAGAAGCTTTAATTACATTAGGCGAAGTACTATAAAAAGTAATCACACTTCCTTTTTGGTAAGGATTTGATAAAGCGGTGCCATTAGCCACGGTAGTACTACCATTAACGTTAACTATGGTGTTATCCTCCGCTACAATGATTTTAATAATATCCGTGTTCCCATTTAAAGTGTTGTAAAAAGGGGCTGATACAAAGTTCTTGCCCCAAGCCGTTACAGGGAACAATTGCTGAAACAGGTTATCGCCCCCGTTAGGTACTCTTGAGTTGCCCAATTCACAAAATGCCGACCAAGTAGTGCCCGAAAAAACTGCTATTGGGGTACAACCACTTACCGCTTTAATCAAAGTACCGGTCAGATCATAGGTCGATTGGTATTGATAAACATCGCCTTTATTTAAAGTAATTTGGAATTTGTTATGGGCAGTCCGTGTCCCATCAGAGCTAGCCTGTGTGGGAGTAATATCTATAAGCGTACCGTCTTTAATACCTACAATGGCAAATTGAGAATATACAGAAGCGGTTGTATTTCCTTTATTCTGCTCTGAAAAAACATAATATTCCTGTTCAAGCGATGCCGTAGGTAATACCAATGTAGATCCCGTACGGGCATTATTGGAAATTACACAATATAAAGAAATAGGCTTGGCCGAAGTAACATTGATTCCCTTGTCTACCTCTGTAAAGTTCGATGAACCGATATAAACACCATGAAGATTTGGATTGATAAAAACAGGTGTAACCACATTGGCTGCAATACTGCCGCTGGAAATCACCTTTCCTCCCGATTTTACTTCATAGGTAGTACTTACATCCGACGACAGAAATAGGGTCATGCGTGACACTAAACCATCCACATGGCCCGTATAGGCCAGCCAAAAGTCAGTACCCCTATTTGAGGTAGATTGAGCGTAAGTATTTAAGTGATTGAAAAGCAGCAATATTAGCAATATCGCAAACAAAACCCTGCTTTTCATTTCAGCTTAAAATAAGAACAATTAGATGGCATGAAATCTTCATCAAAAAATTGAAAACATTAACAATTAGATACAATTAATCTTATTGATAAAACGTATCGAGATAAAGCTTGAGAGCGGTTATGACAATAGGTTTTGACGAGCGATAAATTCAAGTTGTTGGTTAGCGATCAAGAGCTTTTCAGTTAATTCCCTGTTTTCTTTTCGGAGCGTATAAATTTCTATGGCCTTATCTATATTTATCCTCAAATCCTCTTCCATCCAAGGCTTTTGGATATACCTATACACCTGGCCTTTATTAATAGCGTCAATCACAGCATCAATATCCGTATAACCCGTTAAAATCATTCTAATAGGCTCAGGGTATTTTTCTAAAATAGAAGCCAAAAACTCAACGCCGGTAGTTTTAGGCATTCTTTGGTCGGTAATGATTACCTGTATATCTTCTGCATCCAAAATCTTTCGCCCCTCTTCTGCAGACTCCGCCGTAAAAACTTTATATAGTCTACGAAAGGTTGCCGCAAAAGCGCTCAAATTATGTGGTTCATCATCAACGTAAAGGATATTCGCTGTCATTTCTTTGCTAATAAAAGTTAAAAATACTTTTTTAATGTAATTCTAAAAAACTAATTTAGTCTTTTAGCCTTGAAAAACATGTTTCTTCCGCAATATTTTATTTTCCCTAGACCAAACAATGCATTCTAAAGCCGCACCCCAATCGTTACAAGAGCTCATTGGGCAAACCCAAAAAATCAGCAATATCTACAAGCCTATTAAACTGAATTTGAGCAATCAAGAAGACCTCAATCAGTTTAACAAAATTATCAAAGAAGAACCCCAAATACAGGTTTTCGATACCATAAAATTACAAGTTAAAGAACTTGTAAAATGTTTGCAACCATTTCTAGCTTTAAACCCTTCCCAGATAGATGTTGCCGTCGACAAACGTTTTAACAATATTCCCGAACACGAGTATGGGAATTGGTTCTATTACCCATGGTCAAATAAGTTAGTTCATCTCCTAAATGAAGAAGAATTTACCATAGTAAGAACCAATAGAAATAAATATAAAATTACCGAAGAAGAACAACAGACCCTAGCCACTAAGAAAATTGGTGTAATGGGACTATCAGTTGGTCAATCGGTTTCCTTAACACTTGCCATGGAACGTGGCTTTGGAGAACTACGCATTGCCGATTTTGATGAACTTGACCTCAGTAACATCAACCGGATTAGAACCGGTGTACATAATATACAGCTAAAGAAAACGGTAATTGTTGCGCGTGAAATTGCCGAAATAGACCCTTATTTAAATGTAGTATGTTACCACGATGGCATTACCGACGAGAATATCCATCGGTTTTTAACCGAAGGTGGTAAATTGGACCTGCTCATTGACGAATGCGACAGCTTTGATATCAAAATCAACAGCAGAAAAATTGCCCGTCAGCTACAAATACCTGTACTTATGGAAGGTAGCGATCGCGGAACCATTGATATAGAACGTTTTGATCTTGACCCTCAACGTCCTATTTTACATGGGTTGGTAGAACACTTGGATATGGATAAGTTCAGTTCGTTAAAAACCTTCGACGAGAGGATTCCTTACATCACCGCAGTTACCGGATTGGAAACCCTCTCTCCTCGCATGAAGGCTTCTGCCGTTGAACTGATGGCCACTATTTCTACCTGGCCGCAATTGGCCAGTGCCGTTACCTTTGGTGGTGGTGTAAGTGCCGATCTGTCTAGGAAAATACTACTTAACAGCCTTAAAGTTTCAGGTAGGTTCTTTTTAGATTTAGATGAACTCATTGCAGATCCAGTTACAGAAAATCAGCAGGCACAACCTACTGACGAAAAATCTTCATTAACCCTTGCGGAGATAGAAACGTTTATTGCCCAAAACAATTTAAATAACTGGGACAATACAGGAATGGAATTATCTGAACAAAGCCTGTTATCTTTAATAGAAGCGGCTAAAAAAGCGCCATCGGGAGGTAACAATCAACCTTGGAGATTTCATTACCAAAACAAGCAGCTCCATTTATTTTTGGAAGAAAGCGCTACCGGAGCATATTTAGATCCACAGCATATTTCGTCATATACCTCTATTGGTGCTGCCATCGAAAATCTTTTGTTAACCGCCGCTACCGAAAACCTAAAGGTAAATTGGCAGCTAACACCACAACTGGCTCCCAGACACTTAGCTATTTTTACCTTTAGCAAAGGTGAAGGACCAAACGACCAGGAAGAAACGCTTCAAAAGCAAATAGACAATAGGCATACCAACCGAAAAGCACCTCCAAAACAAGAAATTAGCCAGGCAGATATGGATCAGCTCATGACACTTGTTGAGCAAACCGAAGGTGTTCAACTAACTTTTGTTAAAGACCCTGAAAAAATCAATGCCTTATCCAAAATAGCAACCCAAGCTGATCTACTGAGGATGTTTATCCCTGAAGCACATGAAGATTTCATTACCCGTGAAATGCGTTGGACACCAGCGCAAGCTAATGAAAGCGAAGACGGCATAGGCATACATACTTTAGATTTGAGCAATAATGATCAATCAGGCATCCGTATGTTGCGTGACCGCAGAATGATTGATTTTCTACAAAAAATTAAAGGCGGAAGTGCATTTGGTCGCCTCTTGGCCCAGCAGTTCAATACCTCATCAGCTATTGGACTCATTACCATCCCTAACAATGAGGTAACCTCTTGGATAAATTGTGGCATTGCAGCCGAAAGAATGTGGCTGGGAGCCACCAACTTAGATTTCCAAATACACCCAGTGAATGTCCCAATCATCTTTTTTTATAAAAATTCTATAGAGAAAAACCTACCTTTAGCAGAAGAAAAAAGAATTGAATTAATTAAAGCAGAAAAAGAGTTAAATATTATTTTTGACGGGCCTAAAAACCAAATCCCAGCATTTATGTTTAGGATTTTCAAGGCAAGCGCATCTCCGGAAAGAACCATCAGAAAGTCGAACAATAAAATTTTCTCCATTGGAAGGGCATAACTCAGATATAAAAAACATCAACTTCACTGCGTTTAGAGCCATAAACGATAGAAATGCCTGCTTGCAGTTTGTTGAAGGACACAGACGTGTACTTGAAATATTTGGGATTACTCAAATTACTTCAGCAAAAGCAGATTGGGTTTCAAATCCAGATGTTTATGTGATGCTGGTAACCGATGCCGATACAGGGAAAGCTTTAGGTGGGGGAAGAATACACAGGGCCAACCGCAAAAATCCATTACCCATTGAAGAAGCCGTAGGCTATATGGACGATAAAATCTATAAAATGGTTGACGATTATACCGATGCTGGAACCGGAGAAGTAGCAGGCGTATGGAATTCGTTCGAAATTGCGGGTTTAGGCATAGGAAGCCTTCATTTAAGCACAGCTTGTGTGGCCTATTCTAAGTTTATTGGCATTACCACCTTGTTTGGATTAGCAGCCCCGGCTACCTATAGAAACGTAGTGAGAGGCGGATTTAGAGTAGTAACCGACTTGGGCAATAACGGCAAGTTCTATTATCCTAAAGATGACATGACCGCTACAGTACTGTTCAACCATGATATTATAAATCTTCCGCTAACCTTAGAACCACAGAGAACTATTGCTTTTGAAATGAGGAGAGATATTGTTTATAAAACTGAAATTACATCCAAACAGGGCGATGTTGTAACCTTAACATTCGACCTATCCAGAACATGACAAAGGGCATTTTTTATAGGCTGCTAATCATTATATCCATCCTATTTATTGGGAACAGTAATAGCTACGCCACATCCGAAATTGATACACTACCTTTCAAAGCACAATATTACAAAGACAGTAGCAACCAACTTGATATCAATCAGGTTGATAAAAAAACATTTATACCCGTACAATCAGATATTTTCAATTTTGGAGTAGATAACGCCACCTTTTGGTTGAAATTTGATGCCGAAAGAGATTTGATCTTTAACAAAGATATTCTTTTGATAGAGCAAGCCCGATTTTTAATGGGCGATATGTACTATCAAAAAGCCAATACAAAGCCCCAGATCACCAAGCCATTTAATTTTTTTAGAGATAGTATAAAAAAAGTGCCCTCGGAATTGCCTATCTCCTACCTGACACCATCAAAAAAGGCGATGCACTGTTTCTTAAATTAAAATCACATGAAGCCTTCATTACCAAAATTTCTATCCTTAACGAGGGAGAGCTACGTGATAAATATGCATTAAAGGACATCATTTTTGGCATTTACACAGGTGTAATGCTGATCATGTTTGTTTACAATCTCTTCCTCTTTATCATTGTAAGAGACCGTAGCTACGTATTTTATGTTTTCTATATCTTCTTTACCTGGTTAACCCAAATTTCTATTCAAGGCTACGGTTCAAAATACATGTGGCATACGGCGTCGCCAATTAACCACTATTCAGTAGTACTCTACTCCTTGCTAGGTTTGGTATTTGCCAGTTTTTTTACAACCTCTTTTCTTAATACCAAAATATTTGCCCCTCGCATCCATAAGCTCATTAAGGTATTTATTTTATTAACCCTTAGCAATATCGCATTGCTGTTTATTGCCGATACCTATGTAGGCTTTATTACCATGCAATTGACCACTGTTTTAGGGGTGGTGATTGCGCTGTCATCCTCATATTACGTTTATTTTAAAAAACATTTTAAACCAGCAGGTTTCTATCTTATTGCTTGGTCCATATTATTAGTTGGAGCAGTTCTATTCATTTTGAAAGATTATGGGGTTTTACCTTACAATACTTTTACCACCTACCTGCTACAAATATCATCGGCTATAGAAGTCATGTTGCTTTCATTTGCACTGGCAGATAAGATCAATTATTTCAAAAAGGAAAATGAAACCTCACAAGCACAGGCCCTACAAGCTTCATTAGAAAATCAGCATTTGATCAAAGAGCAAAACGTAATGCTCGAAAGAAAAGTGAAGGAACGTACTGAAGAGCTTGAAAATGCCAATTTAACCCTCAACGACACACTAAACAACTTAAAATCTACCCAATCTCAATTGGTTGATGCCGAGAAAATGGCAGCTTTAGGTCAGCTTACAGCGGGTATTGCTCACGAGATCAACAATCCAATCAACTTTGTTACTTCTAATGTAAAACCATTGCAGTTAGACATCGACGACCTTAAGGATATCATCAAAAAATACGAAGAAATTGACTTAGAGAAAGAAATAAAACCTCAAATAGATGCTATTGAAGCCTATAAAAAACAAATAGACCTTAACTTCATCAATAATGAAATCACTTCGCTCCTTTCGGGAATTAGCGAAGGGGCTAAACGTACAGCCGAAATCATCAGGAGCTTACGTAATTTTAGCCGGGTTGATGAAACCGATATGAAAGCCATCGACTTGAACGAGGGCCTTTTATCTACATTAGTACTGGTCAGAAATACCCTACCTGATAACCTAACGGTAATTAAAGAGCTTGGAAATCTTCCAAAAGTAGAATGCATGCCTGGCAAAATCAATCAGGTGTTCATGAACTTAGTTTCCAATGCCGTACAAGCCATCAAGAGCAAAGAGGTACAGGAAGAAGAAGAATTCCTCACCATTAAAAGCTGGTACGAAGATCAAAAAGTACATATCAGCATTAAAGATAGCGGTACAGGAATGAGCGAAGAAGTTAAACATCGCATATTTGAACCCTTCTTTACCACTAAAGACATTGGCGAAGGTACTGGTTTAGGACTATCTATCGTGTTCAGTATCATTGAAAAACATAAAGGACATATAGATGTTGTTTCCAAAGTAGGTGAAGGAACCGAATTTATTATTACATTGCATGTAAATACATTATAAATAAAACGGCAACATGAGCATACCTACAGTACGTGTCTTATACATAGATGACGAAGAAAACAACCTTCAGGCATTTAGGGCAAGTTTTAGGCGGCAATATGAAATTTACACCGCTATATCCGCTGCCGAAGGTCTTTTAATTCTCCAGAATGTAGACGTACATGTAGTGATTGCCGATCAAAAAATGCCAAATACTACTGGCGTTGAGTTTTTCAAGAGCATTGTAGAAACGCACCCCGACCCTATACGAATCCTCCTGACCGGATATACAGATATCGAAGCCTTGGCCGATGCCATCAACCACGGTGATATTTACCGGTACATTACCAAGCCCTGGAACGACTTGGAACTCCATAACTCCATCAAAAATGCCTACGATGCCTATAAAGCAAAGATAGACCTTCGTAACAAAATGACTGAGTTGGAGAAAACCAATGACGAACTCAATCGGTTTATCTATAGTATTTCGCACGAACTTAGAGCCCCATTGGTATCTGTAATCGGTATCATTAACTTGGTGAAAATGGAGGACCTATACCACTCCAGCGGTGAATATTGGAGCCTTATTGAAACCTGTTCCAATAAACTAGACTACTACATCCAAAAAACATTACAATACTATAAAAATACCAAAGACGTTCCAGATCATAGTGAAATAGACTTTGAAAAACTGGTGGGCGAATTGATTGAACTCCACGCCTATTCCGATAGAGATACCGGATTTAATGTAAATATTAACCAAAGTGTTAAATTTGTAGGTGATGCTTTCAGAATTGAAGTGATATTGAGCAATCTCATCTCCAACGCCATAAAGTATCAGAAAAGTAACGAGCCTAATAAAACCGTAAATATTGACATTGATGTTACTGAGCATCAAGCTAATATTAATATTAACGACAACGGAATGGGCATCCTTAAAGAACACCTCGAAAAAATCTTTACCCAGTTCTTTAAAAGCAAAATGCACCACGGTAGCGGCTTAGGACTTTTCATTGTAAAAGAAGCATTAAATAAGATTAATGGTACAATTAACGTTAGCTCAAATATAGAAGATGGTACCACCTTTAAAATAACCATACCCAATGCCAAATAGAACTGGAAAAGTGTTGCTGATTGACGACAATGATATTGACCTAAAAATCAACTATAAAATAATTAAACTGTCGGGCTTTTTTGAGGAGATTGTGCTATGCCAATCAGGAGAAGAAGGGATTGACTACATTAACAAAAACCTTGGAGAACCTACGTTATGGCCAGATTTTATCCTATTGGATATACAAATGCCAGAAATGGATGGTTTTGAGTTTCTGGAAATATACAAAAGCTTTCCTAGAGAGTTTTTAGACCACTGTAAATTGGCCATCCTATCCTCTACCCTCGATTTTGGTGATATCAAGAAAGCTGAGGCAAATCCATTGGTATTAAAGCTATTGAAAAAACCGTTATACCCTAATGAGTTGCAAACCCTATTGCACAAGCATTCAACACTGTTGGGAATATAAATAATAGTTAAAAAGAAATAGACTAAAAGGGCCTGCTTAAAATAAAGAAGCTGGCCTTTTCATTTTACTTATCTGGATGTTAACCTCTTGAAAAACGCATTCTTTGTCATACATCAGAAAATCCAAAGTTTCCAATAAAATACCCTCTTCAGTCCTGATTTCTAGCTGATGTTTACCTACAGGCACATCCTTAGCGACAAATACATTGATCAGTTCACCTGGCTTCCTCAAATCCTTGCAATCATTTACAGGACTGGGTCTGCTGGTCGTTACCAGTTGAAGTTTGCCACTTTCTTTACCATCAATAAAAAATTGGAGTTTTAAAGCTTCATGGCCTTTGTATTTAACAGCAATGGCATATTTTCCTAGCTTTTTGTTAAAGTTATCCTTGTCGCACGACGGGAGTAATAGCACAATAATAAATAATAGAAAAATCGAGGCGTTGATTTTCTTGGTCATGGTGATGTTTCAGCTTAGTTTGTTGTCGGACGCAAATATGTGGAATATTTTATTGAAGGCAAATACTCAAACATAGGTATTTGGCCAAGTCAAATAGATTTTACAAACTTTAGAAAGCTAATCAGTTTAATTACAATTCTCTACCGTGCCGTAGGCGCTATGTGTATGTGGCGAAAGAAAAGGAATATTTAGGTTTGAGGCCCTCAAAATAAAAAGTGCACCAATAAACAAAGCAAACCAGGGGATTAATTTTGGGCTATTGAACTTAAAATACCGCTTCAGATAAACACCACCTAACGAGATAATAAGCATTAAGGGAGTAGTACCCAAACCAAACAGCAACATAAAGCCAGCCCCCGAGCCAGAATTGGCAGAGCTAAGTGCGGTAGCCAATGCCAAGTAGACCATTCCACAAGGAATTAGCCCATTTAACATGCCAACAAATAAGCCCCAAAATGGTAACTTAAACACCCTACCCATTAACTTACTAATGGGCATTACCAAACGGCTTTGTAAATGCTGTAAAGAAGCCGTATACCTTCCTGTAAGTTGCAATATGGTGAAAACAATCAGCAGTGTACCAATAATTAGGCTTAAGGTTTCCTGTTTTGCAAAAACAGAGAAAGTACTGCCAAGCATGCCCACCAGCAAGCCCATAACAGTGTAGGTACTTACCCTACCCAACTGATATAATACCACTTGCAAAAGATTTCTCCAATGGTTTTGGCCATTTAATGGTAAACCCAATACAATAGGGCCACACATTACCGCACAATGTACGCTACCTAAAAAACCCATTAAGAAAGCAAGTGGCATTAAGCTCATATCGTAATTTCCTTAACAAATAAATAATCTTTGCCCTTAGCGCTCCATTTCAGTTTTAGCGACCATAAACCCTTGTCCAGGGGGCTGGCATCAATAATGATCAAATGTGCATCCCCAATGGTTTTCCCACTGCTTTTCACATCTTTCTTCGCTTCAGATGGCCTCATAAGTGTCAGCTGATAATCAGCGGCATCTTTTAACTGCAAGATCACTTGGCTTTTACTTATTTTAATCACAGGTACAGCATCGTCATTTAAAGTATTGCTTTTGGCTGCGTATTCCTGATCGTAATTAATACCTTTTTCATAATAATCATCCTCAACCAAAGCATCATTACCATTCGTTTTAAACATGTATACCACCATACCAATAATAAACAGCATAAATGCCGCCATTCCCAAAACTATTTTTGTGCCCCAATTCATTTTTTTATTTAGTAGTTAGTGGTTAGTAATTAGTGGTTAGTTTTTAGTAGTTAGTTTTTAGTAGTTAGTATTAGATGTGTAGTCCCACAAATTCCCCTCTCTTAGAGGGGTGCCCAAGGGGCGGGGTGTTTCTATTGTTTAATTGGTTATTTGTTTAACTGGTTAATTGTTAATTGCTTTCCTACATCGTTATCTCAATCGTAATTCGTAAATCTAAAATCGTAAATTCAACTATGGTTGCGAAAAAAAGGTTGTACCTGCACTACTGATCACTTTTCCACCCGTTTCCACTTCAAAACGAACTTTTGTTTTAAATCCTTCAATATTTTTAGGCTGTTTAATTAAAAAGAAAGTTAAATGCGCTGTTCCCTCCTTCGGTAAAATCGTATCTGCCTGTATCCATTGTATTTTATCCAACTGGTTGGCCGATTTAAACACAAACTTCATATCCTTATTGGTTTTATTGATCAGCTCCGCATTGTATAAATTAGCAATGCTTCCATCTGGTCTTTTCTGATACAAAGTACCACTTGCTCTTAAAACGGTCGTCTGCACATCTTCCCTTTTATAAATTAACGAGGAGAATATAATGATCACTAATACTAAGATCATAGAATACCCATAAGCTTTTGCACCCAACTTAAATGGATTTCTATTTTTAATAAAGTCGTGGTTATAAAAGCCGATCAGCTTTTTAGGCTTGTTGATCTTGAGCATTACTTCATCACAAGCATCAATACAGGCCGTACAATTCACACACTCTAACTGTGTTCCTTTTCTAATGTCAATTCCTGTGGGACAAACCTGTACACACAAACCACAATCAATACAATCACCTTTTAAACTTTGGTCCTGGTTCTTTTGGATATGCCCTCTGGGCTCGCCCCTAGTTTCATCGTAAGCCACAATTAAGCTTTTATTATCTAGCAAAACGCCCTGTAACCTACCATAAGGACAAATGACTGTACACACTACTTCTCTAACATAGGAGAATACCCCGTAAAAGATAAAGGTAAATAGCCAAATGGAGATAAATCCCACCGTGTGCTGACCAATGGGTTCGGTAATGATTTGATATAAGGCATCAGAGCCTATGATATAGGCCAAAAATACGTTGGCAATGAGAAATGATATGGCTAAGAACAAAAAGTGCTTAAATCCTTTCTTAAATACCTTCTCGGCATTCCACTCCTGTGCGTCCAATTTTCTTTGTTGGTTCGCGTCGCCCTCTATCCAATATTCAATGCGCCTGAACACCATTTCCATGAAAATGGTTTGCGGACAGGCCCAACCACACCATAACCTTCCCAAAATCACGGTAAAACATACAATGAATAGGATAAAGATCAGCATGGCCAAGGCAAACAGATAAAAATCCTGTGGGGTAAAGATCAAACCGAAGAAAACGAATTTCCTTTCCAAGAAATTAAGCAGCACCAATTGCTCGCCGTTAAATTTGATAAAAGGACTGGAAAACAAAAGCAAGAGCAATACGTAGCTTACCCATTTCCTTTGGTTGTATAAACTACCATGAGGCTTTTTAGGGTAAATAAATGCTCTGCCCCCGCTCTTTTTGTGGTTGTTTTGTTGTTTTGCCATTACTCACTTTTCATTACTACTAATTAGCACTACCGTTTCCCAAGCCCGTCATTTCGACCGCACTATGCCCCTCTTAATTCGTTGCAACTTCCTCAGCAGCGGCTGCATCATATTTCTCGCCCTGTGGTGCCTTGGCATTTGCCGGCTTAGTACCTTGCAACGACAAAATGTAATTGGTTACCGCACTAATATTAGCCGAACTCATGTTCTTCTCCCAGCTCACCATTCCCTTTTCAGGCACACCATACTTCACCACCTTAAAAATATCCTTCACACCTCCACCATGCAGCCAAAACTCATCAGTAAGGTTAGGGCCAACTAAACCCTCACCATGTTGGCCATGGCAGGCTATACAATTGGCATCAAATACCCCTTTACCCACTTCAATTTGCGATGGATCCACTTTCACACTATTCTCATCTACTGAAGAAGCATTCTTAGCCAAGAACTGTTGTTTCGCTAAATCCGCCTTAGTCATTTCGGTTTTATACTCATCATCCTGTCTTTCTCCGTACTCGCCAATGTGGTAGTAATACAAATAACCTGCTGCAAAAACTAGTGTACCATAAAACAGTACATTAAACCAAGCAGGAACAGGGTTATTCAATTCCTTGATTCCATCATAGGCATGTGGAATTTCTAAATCTTTCTCTGTCGATAGTGGCTTTAAACTCAACAACTTGGTCCAAATGGTTGGCCTATCCCCTTTTTGTTTCTGCCACTCCTCATAATCCAAAGCCTTTTGCTCGTGTTTCACATAAGGTGTAGGGTTTAATTTTTCCTTATAGATTACCTTAAAGCTATTGTACAAGGTAATGGCTACAAACAACAGGATAATGGAAAACACCAACAAGGTAATGATCAACAGTTCAGTGGTACTCAGTCCCAACGATGGTTCTGGGATCACTACCGGGGTTTCCTCTGCGGCAGCGGCGGCTTCCTGTGCAAAAACGCCGAAAGCAGACACCAACATCATCATTAATAAACTAAACTTCTTCATATTCATCAGGTTGAGGTTCGTTAATAGGTAGGTTACTCATTTCTATAATATGTGTTTTGTTCATTTTAATAAGGTAGATCCCCACCATAATGAAGAAAACCATGAATATCAACAGCGATGCAATCAGGTAAAACTCACCTCCTGCTAAATCTTTTATTTGCTTAAACATAATGTTACTGGTTAGATGGAATAGTGGTTTTATTAGCTTTAATATCAGTACCCATGCGTTGCAGATAGGCAATTAGGGCAATAATTTCTCGATCACTTTTCACCTCAATGTTATTTTGTTTCAAGTCGGCGGCAATGGCTTCGGCCTGTTCCTTTAGTTTTGCCTGTGCTACTTGATCAAAATTTTCTCTGTAAGGTACGCCTAGGCTTTGCATCGCCCTGATCTTAGCTTCCGTTTGGCTAATATCTAACTTTTGGGTAATTAACCACGGGTAAGGTGGCATGATACTGCCCGGCGACATAGAGGTAGGATCAAGCATGTGATTGTAATGCCATGCATTAGAATATTTACCACCTATACGATGTAAATCAGGTCCGGTACGTTTACTGCCCCATAAGAACGGGTGATCGTAAACAAACTCCCCAGCCTTACTATATTCGCCATAACGCTCAGTTTCTGATCTAAACGGGCGGATGGTTTGCGAGTGGCAGTTTACACAACCCTCTTTAATGTAAAGATCCCTACCTTCCAATTCAAGTGGTGTATAAGGTTTCACGCTAGAAATGGTTGGTACATTGCTCTCTATGGTAAACGTTGGCATCATTTCTACCATCCCGCCAATTAAGATCACAATCATGGAAAGCACCATAAATTTCATTGGTTTACGCTCCAATACACGGTGCCATTTTTTATCGGCAGCATCCTCATGGGTAACCACTTTTTCCAAAGCCATGGCCTCTGCCTCTTCGTTAGCCACTAACTTCCCTTTCAACATGGTTTTAGCCAAGTTGTAGGTCATTACAATAGCTCCCAATAAGTATAATGCACCACCAATAGAACGTAGAATGTGCATTGGGATGATCTGTAAGGTAGTGGTTAAAAAGTTAGCATATTTCAACAACCCTTCTGGTGTAAACTCTTTCCACATTAAACCTTGCGTAAAGCCTGCCCAGTACATTGGAATCGCATAAAATAAGATACCCAAAGTACCAATCCAAAAATGGAAAGATGCCAGCTTTTTAGAGTGTAATTCTGTTCTATAAATGCGTGGGATCAACCAATATAAAATACCAAAGGTTAAGAAACCATTCCAGCCCAAAGCGCCAACGTGTACGTGCGCTACGATCCAGTCGGTAAAGTGTGCAATTCCATTAATTTGCTTTAAGGATAACATAGGGCCTTCAAAAGTGGCCATACCATAAGCGGTAAGTGCTACGACCATAAACTTCAAGGTCACATCCTCACGTACTTTGTCCCAAGCACCACGCAAGGTGAGCAAACCATTGATCATACCGCCCCAACTTGGTGCAATTAACATGATCGAAAACGCTACCCCTAATGATTGTGCCCAACCTGGTAACGAAGTGTACAATAGGTGGTGTGGGCCAGCCCAGATATAAATGAAAATTAACGACCAAAAGTGAAGGATACTCAGCTTATAAGAATATACCGGACGGTTAGCCATTTTAGGCAGGAAGTAGTACATCATTCCCAAATAAGGTGTAGTTAAGAAAAATGCCACCGCATTGTGTCCGTACCACCACTGCACCAAGGCATCCTGTACCCCGGCAAAAACATAATAACTTTTTAAGAAAGAAATAGGCAACTGGAAAGAATTCACAATATGCAGTACCGCAATGGTGACAAATGTGGCAATGTAAAACCAAATAGCCACGTACAAATGACGTTCCCTACGTTTAATAATGGTACCAAACATGTTGATACCAAACACTACCCAAATCAAGGTAATGGCAATATCAATAGGCCACTCCAGCTCGGCATACTCATGCGATGACGTAAAACCCAATGGCAGGGTAATTACCGCCGACACAATGATCAACTGCCAACCCCAAAAGTGAATGTTACTTAACAGATTGCTAAACATACGGGCCTTTAACAAACGCTGTAGCGAATAGTAAACCCCCATGAAAATAGCATTGCCCACAAAAGCAAAAATCACCGCGTTGGTGTGTAAAGGTCTAATACGACCAAATGTAGTGTACTGGTTGCCCAAGTTCATTTCGGGCTTAAACAGTTGCATGGCAACAAGCAGTCCTACCAGCATTCCAATAACACCCCATACAATGGTAGCGATACCGAAATTCCGAACGATCCTGTTGTCGTAGGTAAATTTTTCTAGCTGCATAATATTAGAAATAGATTTGTTATAATGTTTGAAGCAAAGTTATTGTGGCCACCGCTGGTGGCTCATGATGAGCATTAGTCGGAAATGTGATCTTTATCACTTTTTTCCTCTTTTACTTCGTCATCAAAAAGTATGCGCACACTAGGCGTATAAACATCATCGTGCTGACCGTTTTTTAGCGCCCAAAAGAAAGCCCCCAGAAATATCAATGCCACCAGTACGCTACAGCCAATTAAAAAATATAGTATGTTCATGTTGTTAGTAGTTAGTGGTTAGTAGTTAGTAGTTAGTAGTTAGTAGTTAGTTGCTAGTGGTTAGGATTTGTTCATTAGTTCACTGGTTCATTAACAGGTATTGTTGTCATTAAGCCTGTCCCAATCTACAGTCCTTGTCATTCTGAGCCTGTCGAAGAATCTCCTGTATAACTTCTTAATTTTATTCCCCGCAGATTACGCTGATTTCTCCGCTGATTTTTAGTAGTTAGTGGCTAGTAATTAGGGGTTAGTCTGTTAATTCATTGTTTAATTGGTTATTTGGTTAACTGGTTATTATTGCGCTATAGCATTATCATCTCATTAGCTTATTCTCTAATCATCTTATTAGCTATCCACAACTACTAACTACTAATCACTAGCCACTAACCACTACTTCAATCCATTCCTCCTTGCAAAATACCTGGTCGCCAAACTGGTAAAACTGATAATGGTAATGGTGCTAATGGGCATTAATATGGCGGCTACCAAGGGATATAAAGTGCCCTGTACGGCATAGTAAACTCCTATCAGGTTATAGGCCGTGGCAATGGCAAAACTTATTTTAATGGTCTTTAACCCGTCGCGGCTCAATTGGATGAACTTGGGCAATAGTCCCATGGCACTGCCTTTCATGATCGCATCGCAGCCTGGGGTAAAATTGTTGATGTTATCGGTAATGGCAATGCCGAAATTGGCCTGTTTCAAAGCTCCTGCATCATTCAAACCATCACCTAACATCATTACCTGTTTGTGGCGAGCTTGCAAAGCTTTGATCTCTTCTAGCTTTTGATGCGGGCTTTGGTTAAACAATAACGGCGTTGAAGCTTTAAATACCGATTTCAGCAACTGCTCGTCCTTATTGGTATCTCCAGAAAGCACTTTAAGGTCAAAATCATCATCCAGCGCATTGATCAAGGGAGTGATGCCCTCTCGCCATTGTTGGTCTACGGTAAAGCAACCTTTATACTGCTCATCGATCACAATGTGTACACCACCATGATCTTTGGCGGCTACCTCAAAAGGCATGGCACGTTTACTACCTGCATACACCATGCTGCCATTTACCACACCCATAATGCCTTTGCCCAATACCTCATTGTATTTAGCAATGGCATAAATTTTACTGGGATTGAGCACTTTAAGCACCTGTCTGCTCAGTGGATGCGATGAATTATACAACAGCGAGGCGACCAAGAGCTTCTCTCCTGCCGACAAACTGCCTTCAAACCTGATTTCCGATTGATGCGTGCTGGTCAGCGTACCTGTCTTATCAAAAACAATGGTATCAATGGCGGCCAATTGCTCCAAGGCATCTGTATTTTTCACATAGAAACCCTTTTTGTCGAATACCGAAAGAATGGCCGACAAGGTAAAAGGCGTGCTTAAGGCCAATACGCAAGGACAGGCCACAATCACCACCGCAGTAAAGGCCGACCATGCCTTGGTACTATCATTTTGCCATAGCCAGTAACCTGTAGCGGCAAAGGCAACGACAAATACCCCTATGCTGAAATACTTGGCAATGCTATCGTTAAAGTTCTGTTTCTTTACATCGCTTTTATAGAACTCCTTGTTCCACAAGCCTGTTAAGTAACTTTGCGAAGCCGGTTTCACCACCTCAAGCTCTATCGCTTCGCCCATCTGTCTACCACCAGCATACACAATTTCACCCAAAACCTTCTGCTGGGGCTCGGCTTCGCCAGTTACAAAACTCATGTCCAGCCAAGCATCTCCCTTCATTAAAATGGCATCGGCTGGCACTAATTCACCATTACGGATCAATAGTCGATCCCCAACAACTATTTCGCTAATGGCTACGGGTTTTTCCCCGTGATCTTTAAGGGTAGTAATGGCAATAGGGAAATAAGAACGGTAATCCCTATCAAACGAAATATGGTGATAGGTACGTTGCTTTACCCATTTCCCCATCAACAATAGGAACACTAATCCGGTTAGGGTATCGCCAAAACCCGGCCCTGTGTTAAATACGGTTGAAATAGCAGTACGGATAAACAGTACTGCTATAATGAGCGCTAGAGGCGTATCTAGATTGATAAACTTTTGTTTTAAACTGGCAATGGCCGAAGTAAAATAATCCCTAGCACAGTAAAAGGTTACGGGAATACAAAAAGCCAAATTTAACCAAGCAAATAAGTACTGGAATTGCTTTTCTAAGGCCGATAGGCCGAAATATTCCGGAAAGCTGAACAACATCACATTGCCCATACAGAAACCTGCAATGGCAATTTTCCAGATCAGTTGCTTGTTTACCGAATTACTTTTCTCTTTTACTACATCCTGTAAACTGATCAAAGGCTCGTAACCTATCTGGTTCAGTATTTCAACCACCTTGCGCAACGAAACTTGTTCGTGTTTGTAGCTAATGGTGACCTCTTTCTTTAAAAAGTCGATACGTGAACTGAAAATAGCGGGATTGATCTTGTAAAGATGTTCCAACAACCAAATGCACGAACTACAATGGATGGCCGGAATATAAAAGGTAACAATGGTATTTTCCTTGTCTTTGTAGTTGATCAGCTGTGCAATAATGGGCGCCTCGTCCAAATACTCATAATGCCCTTCCTCCTTTACACGCTGTCCGGGAGCATCGTTATAAGCATAATAGTTGCACATGTTGTTTTCAGACAGGATCTGATAAACGCTCTGGCAGCCTATACAGCAAAAATCTTTCTGATCATAGCTTAATTTAACGGCAGGCAATTGATCGCCGCAGTGGTAGCATATAGAGGTTTCAAGAGTGGTATTTTTCATTTACTCCTCCTTTATTTAGATGGCTGCACTAAACAATTGCGTTTGCGGCTGTTGTTGCCATAAGCGATCGTCAAAAGCCATACAGGTATTGCGTAAAAAAGACCTGCCCAAAGGCAATATCTTTACCTCCCTGTTTCTAATGGCCACCAATCGGTCTGCAATCATGGGCTGCAAACGTTGCATTACCTCGGCCGGAACCTCCATATCAAAACAGGTACTGTTCTGACACATCAGGTTCAAAATATGCCTCCTAATGCTCAAATCCTCCGCATCCAGCAAGTGCCCTTTCTGCACTGCCAAAACACCGTCCTTAATGTGCTGCTTATACTCTTCTACCGTTTTGGCATTCTGCGCAAAGGCAGTTCCACAATCGCTAATAGATGATACCCCTAGGCCCAATAAGATCTGCGTATGCTGATCTGTATAGCCCATAAAGTTGCGATGTAGTTTGTTTTGCTTATAGGCAATATACAAATTATCTGTTGGTAAAGCAAAATGATCCATACCAATTTCCTCATAACCAGCCGCTACCAGCATTTCCCTGCCTTTTTGGTAAAGGGCAAATTTTTCATCGCCCTGCGGAAGATCTGCTTCGGTAAAATGGCGTTGCCCTGCTTTAACCCATGGCACATGGGCATAGCTATAAAAAGCAATACGATCAGGCTTTAAGCCAATTACTTCATGAATGGTTTCCTTTAAACCTTCCATATGTTGTCCCGGCAAACCATAAATCAGATCATAATTGATAGACTGATAGCCTATGCTTCTGGCCAACTCGGTAATTTGTTGTACTTGTGCAGGTGTTTGGTAACGGTTGATCATCAACTGCACCTTAGGGTCAAAATCCTGTATGCCTAAACTTAAACGCTTAAAACCCAAGTTAAATAAGGTCTGTAAATGCTCGGCGGTGGTATTATCAGGATGTCCCTCAAAAGAACAGGCCGCTGCTGTATCAAACTGAGCTGCCCCGGCAATGCTTTGTAGCAATTCCTGTAAATTGGCTGCACTAAAAAAAGTGGGCGTACCGCCGCCTAAGTGTATTTCTTTGATCTTGGGCTGTTCGCCCAATAAGGCCACATACATTTGCCATTCTTGTAACAAAGCTTCAATGTAAGGCAGTTCTACCCCATGGTTTTTGGTGATACGGGTGTTGCAGCCGCAATACGTACACAGGTTTTCGCAAAAAGGCAAGTGAATGTAAAGGCTGATCCCTTCTTCCTTATGTTGGGCATAGGCGCTCAGTAATCTCGATTTCCACTGGGCTTCGTTAAAATGCTGATTGTCCCAATAAGGTACGGTGGGATAACTGGTGTATCGGGGAGCGGCAATGTTATACTTGCGCAAAAGTTCAGTGGTTTCCATTTTGCTCCTTTGCTTTAAGTGAGGCGCCACAATCATTAGGACAGCAGCAGGCTTTGCCTACGCATTTGCCAGCCGCCCAATTATCTAAATTTTTAATGATCTGCTGCATACGGGGCATAGCAAAATCCTCGCCTTGCCTAAAAGGAACGTTGGCAATTTTAAAGCCCGCCTGTCCGGCAGCAATCAGGTCAATATGTTTGGTTTCAAAGGAAGAGGTAGCAATGTACTTAATGCCCAAAGCTCTTAAGCCCATGATCAGGTCTTCACTTAGCGGATCTTCATTAAACACGATCAGTACTTCCTTGCCCTGTGCAAAAGGCAGTGTTTCGCCACTTAGGCTGTTGGCAATAATGGTAATGTCATGTTTCTTATGGTTAGCCAACACTAGGCACTCTTTTTCCTCAGGTTTAATGTTATAGGCAATAGCTTTCATCCGTTCTTGTTATGTACCTACAAAACTAGCTAGCCCTAAAAACCTGTGAGTTGAGCGTAGTTATTGGAAAAAGTGATATTCGTCATAAATTAGGAGCTAGGAACTAGTGGTTAGTGGTTAGTATTTAGTAGTTAGTAGTTAGTAGTTAGATATTAATAGTTAGTATTTAGATGCGTAGTTCCCCAAATTCCCCTCTTTTAGAGGGGTGCCCAACGGGCGGGGTGTTTTTTATTGGTTATTCGTTGAATTGGTTATTTGTTTAATTGCTCCGTAGATAACGCCGATTGATTATTGATAACCCGTAACCGGCAACTGGTAACTGGTAACTGACTTGCCACCACCTCTATGCCGGAAGGGCATCTTCATTTTGTCTTGATACAAAACGAAGCAAAAAATCAAGGCTGCATTGCCTTCCTTGCACTGGTCTGGCGAAATGGCCTAGGGCGAAATTAGAAGGTCGCCCCGCTGCCCTATTCCTAAGCTCCGACTGCCTAATTTCTTGTTCTGTACTAGTTGAAGCATTACTGCAACCATTTCACCGCTCATTGCTTCGGAATCCAATAAGGCCGGGGGACTAGCAGGGAATGGTTGTTCATTGGTTCATTGGTTCCTTACCTCATCCCGTTCCTATTGCGTCATTTCGACCGTAGTGGAGAAATCTAATCACATGAAGATTAGTCAATCGTGAGATTTCTCCTATCGTCGAAATGACGGTAACGTGTTTATAGGCATTAGTTCATTGGTTCATTAGTATTTCGATGGGCTGTTCCCCAAATTCCCCTCTCTTAGAGGAGTGCCCAACGGGCGGGGTGTTTTTGGTTAACTGCTTAATCGTTGAATTGGTTAATTGTTTATCCCTTTCCTACCTCGTCATTTCCATCTCGGTATTGTCATTCCGCTTTTAACCTCGTCATCTCGGCTTTAATGGAGAGATCTTTGGATTATGTTCTTATAACCATCGTCTTAAGATTGCTTCGTACCTCGCAATGACGAAAATTAGAGCCAGTAGTGCGAACTGCTGCCCACTGGATACTGTTCACTGGTCACTTGCTTGCCATCTCGTCATCTCCATCTCGGTATTGTCATTCCGCTTCTAACCTCGTCATCTCGGCTTTAATGGAGAGATCTTTGGACTATGTTCTTATAACCATCGTCTTAAGATTGCTTCGTACCTCGCAATGACGAAAATGAGAGCCAGTAGTGCGAACTGCTGCCCACTGGATACTGTTCACTGGTCACTTGCTTACCATCTCGTCATCTCCATCTCGGTATTGTCATTCCGCTTTTAACCTCGTCATCTCGGCTTTAATGGAGAGATCTTTGGACTATGTTCTTATAACCATCGTCTTAAGATTGCTTCGTACCTCGCAATGACGAAAATGAGAGCCAGTAGTGCGAACTGCTGCCCACTGGATACTGTTCACTGATCATTTGCTTACCATCTCGTCATCTCCATCTCGGTATTGTCATTCCGCTTCTAACCTCGTCATCTCGACTTTAATGGAGAGATTTTTGGACTATGTTCTTATAACCATCGTCTTAAGATTGCTCCGTACCTCGCGATGACGAAAATGAGAGCCAGTAGTGCGAACTGCTGCCCACTGGATACTGTTCACTGGTCACTTGCTTCCCATCTCGTCATCTCCACTTACCACAGAGATTTACTTTGTAGCTGCTTCGCGGTTCTCGTCGATTTTGAGTCCTCAGAATGACAAAAGAAAACATGGTGAATACAATGATCAACACCAAAGCGGATTAAAGCGTATGTCTTTATTTCTTGCTCTAAAGACTAACCCCTAATTCCTAACCCCTAGCCCCTATTTCTTCGCAGGAACTATTAACCCAGGGTACAACACCCCATCAGTACTTAAGTTAAGGTTAAGCAATTTGGCAATTAAAGGCGCAATATCTTCTTGTCCCATTAAAGGCAATACCGCTCCAGACTTAATGCCCTTACCAAAAGCCACAAAACCGGTTTGTATTTCCTTAAAATTAGGCAAATAACCATGTGTACCACCACTTACCGAAGCCAATAGGTCGCCAGTAGCCGAAGCTCCAAAGCTAAACCCCTGATTTGCTGCCAAGGCCATCACTGCATTAGGGTCTCCCTGTGCTTTGGTCAAGGCATCTTTGTCCAATACCTCAAACATGCGCTGATAACGTGCTGGCAATTGCGCTAAGCCTTGCTTTACTTTAGCTAAGGTAGCTTTGTCTTTAGGGTCTTTTAAATGCAAAAAGGCCGAGCCTCCGCTCTGTTGAAAATAGGCCTTCCATCCTTCTTTATGGGCATCGTCATATAAACCCAATTGCGCCAATAATACATTGGGTTTAAACTGCGTATGGATATCCACAAAACCATGGTCGCCAGTAATGATAAACGTCGTGTTCTTTGCCATGCCTGCGGCCTCTACGGCATCAATCAAGTTTTTAATAGCTACATCGGCGCCCACTACCGCCGACCTCACTTTATCGCCATCCCTGCCCTGCTCGTGCTCAAAATGATCGGTAGCCGCAATATGTAAGGCCAAGAAATTAGGTTTATAGCGTTTAATGATATAGGCGGCCATTCTTGCTTTGTTTTGGTCGTTGCTATGGTAATCAAGCGTAGCGCCAAACTCGCCAAATTTACCAATGGCGTAATCCTGTACTTCTTGCACCAATTCCTTAGGGCTCGATTCCAGCAACATGGCCTTTACCTCGTCCTTTTTCTCGCCCTTATTTTGAGGCAGCACCACATATTCGGGTAAGTTATAGGTAATGGGCGCACCAACCGTCACAGGCCAGCTCACACAAGCCGTGGTTAAGCCAGCTTCCTTCGCGGCTGTCCACAAGGTAGGCACCTTAATGTCTTTATAATACCAGAACCATTTGCCCGAAATGCCCAAAGGCTCTACAGGTGTATTGTAATAAATGCCATGCTTTGCGGGCAGTACCCCAGTAACAATGGTGGTGTGCGACGGATAGGTGACCGTTGGGAAACTTCCTCGTACGCCTTCGGCATAGGCACCGTTCTTCATTCCCTGACGTACGTTGACCATTCCCCACTGTGCATCCAAGTAAAACTCTGGTCTTAAACCATCTACACTGATCAATATCACATGGTTTTTCTCTTGCGCCTGTGCAACAACAGTACTCACGCCCAAACCTATTAGCAAAGCAAATATTCTTTTCATCATTTTATTTTTTGATGTTGCGAATATATTGGCGCTATATGCCCTAGGTATTATGGGAATGTTAATTTTAGGGATCAGGTATTAGTGGTTAGTTTAATTGTTCATTAGTTCATTGGTTCATTGGTTCATTAGTTCATTGGGGTTTACTTCTGTCATCCAACGTGTCCCAGTTCATCGGGAAGCGCACCTGTACCGAATATTCAGTAGCGAAGACTGCGAAGCGGCTATGGGGTAAATCTCTTCAAGTGCTGGTTAATTGGTTAATCGTTTAACTGGTTATTTGTTTATTCCTCTCCTACCTTGTCATCTCGACCGTAGCGGAGACCGCGGAGCAGCTACAAAACTTCTATCGCTTTACGATTGCTAGTCGAGCTGGCCATGACGTAAATGGAAGCGGTTTGCAAACTGTTTACTGCCCCTATGTATTAACCTCGCAATACTTCCTGATGTTCCAATATCAAGCCTTCGGCTTTCTTTACCACCTCATTTACCTCTTCTAAAAAATCATAGAAATAACGGTCTAGAGCCAGCTCATCATGGCAAAAGGTTTCAATGTCCTTCAATTCCTTACGAAGCCAGTAAAAACAAATATATTGCTCCGTAGGGTCCATATCATTTTGATCAAACTGCTGCAAGGCGGCCCTCAGCGTTGCTCTCGTTTTCTCATCGCCCGGAGCAATGGTGAAATAAAAAACAATGCTATCGGTTTTAATTAAAAACTCGAACAAAAAGGCTTCATTTTTCCAAGCACTGCTATTGTTGGGTATAACATCCTGTAACGATTGCGGTAAAAACCTCACATAGTTCTTTTGACAGGTTTTCCTCACCCATTCAAATGAACCCAATTTCTTAGAAAAGTAATTCTGCAGCTCATTCAAAGGATTGGGCGTATGGTTCAAGATAAAATCGAACAACTCCTTATGATTTAAATAAACTTCTCTGGCTAAATTATTCACTTCTCCGTTTCCCATAAAATTTGTTTTGATAGTTTCGATATAATCATTTAAATAAACCATTACCGAGGGCGATATGGCTTCATGATATGAAGTGGTAATCAACTGTAAAATGGACACAATCCTTGCATAAGAGTAGTTCACATAAGCCTCATTCATACTGGCTTCTAAACCATAGGGCGTTAAAAAAACAAACACCTTTTTACTGTCCCTAAACTCCTTATCAATGGTCTCTTTGTACCTTTTCAGTTGGTGGTTACGTTCTCCAGACCATATCTTATTTTCAAAAACGACCACCAAATCCTCCATTTTGATGAGGATGTCGATGTTTTTCCATTCCCTAAACACTCTGGCCTTCTCCAATTTCAGTTTACCGATGGAAGTCACCGACACGCCTTTGGCCCTTTCATCCAATAGAATATCCGACAGTACGAGTTTTAAAAATTTGGCTCCCAAACCATGTGTTTGATTGGGATCCAATAACCAGCCCAAAAAATTAGAATGTCTAATTTCGCGATGGGCCAATCTAAGTGCATTGAAAATATTGGGCTTTTGGTATAGAAGCTCCAGCTTGATAAAATTAGGGTCTAAAAGTAAACTCGAATATTTACTCTCCAGTTGATGTTGTTTCATGAAGGGCGTTAAATCTTTTTATTCCATATGGGCAATCTGCCATGTTGTGATCGGTATTGGCTGAGCAATGAAACTTCTAAATCTCTCGGAAAATCATAGTCAAGCTCTCCATAAGTCACATACCAGTGTATTTCTATGGCTTTGATCTGCTGGGCCAGCATTCTGTTGGGCCAAGCAATTTTTCTTCGTAGCCCATCTGTTTTACCTCTTAAAAACCGACCTCGCAAACCATCTTTACGATGGATAATTTCCCCTTTTTCACTCTTCCTTCCTGATATACCGATATAGATGAGTTCTCTTTCTCCCTTAACCGTCGCGTAAATTAAATAAATACCACTACCGCTTTTGGGCGCATTACATACGGATGAAAGTTTGTCTGTTTGATTAAAAACAAAAATGCTTTTTTCTTTATATTTATTTAATTCGGCAAACATGGAGCGTTGATATGGGTTTTATAATATCTTTTTTTATCCTAAATAAATCTAAAAAATATTAATTCTTATTTTTTGTCATTTCGATAAGAAACACAACAATAAAGAATCTTTCATCAATCTTCAAACCGCTTCTTCCTGTTGAAATTTCTAATGCCTAAATAATAATAAAATATTAAAAAATCATAATATTTAAATCTCTCAAATTATTCAAACAGGTTTGGGTTTGTTATTAACATATCTTTATTTCTTATATATTTGATATTAATACAAATATCTGCAAATAGAGTTATTTAAAAATGTTTGCCTTTAGTTATTAATAAATCAATATATAATTGTTCGCAACAATTCTCAGCTATCTAAGTTTACGCATGAATACTATTTATATTCAAATTTTGAGTAATAATTTATGGACTACAAAAGGTTCAAGATTCACAGCACACTCTAGGTTAATGGCTAAACATAGAATATCAAACATAACCGTTGGAATTCTATCTTGCTATTTGATAATTTTAGGCTTGCTATCTGTTTATAACTTAATAGATACTAAACAAATAGATTCAAATTTATTAGCATTTGGCTCTACTTCTATTTCTGTATTGGTATTATTCTTTAGTCAAATAGAATCCGCAAATGATTATAAAATCAGAGCTTTACAACATCATGCATGTTCTTTAAAAATTGACAAACTTTACAGAACTATAAAAAATTTCAAAAGTAATCCCACAGAAGAAGAAGTATTAATTTTTTGCAAAAAAATGAACGGAAAGTATCATAAAATACTTAAAAATTTTGATAATCACAAAACTATAGATTATAATAAATTCAAATCATCTTATCGCTCAGACTTTAAAGTATCGAAATCTAACGCTATCGTCTATAAAATAATATATTACATTGATATATATTGGCTCTATAGCCTTTTAATTATTACTCCATTAATAGGTTTTTTTTGGATTTTATTTTTAGTAAAAAAATAGGAGCTACTTTATATAAATTACGATTACATTCCAAAGCGGAATTTTAACTCCTAAGAGTTTATATTAAATTTACTTCATACATAAAGTATAAGTCCCATTAGATGGAAGTAGCTCCTTTGTTAAAAGTAAGAATAACCTACATCCTTTTCCAAATTTTTTAAATTTTTATCTCTAAATCGAATAAAAAGATAGTCTATTTCCAGCTCCGATTTATGTGATTTAGGATCAATAATCCCTCTAAATTCCAAAAACTTCCGTTTCTTTCTATGAGTGTTATAATTATCATAATTATTTAAATAATTTCTATTTGTTCCAAATTTTATGGCATAATATGTTCTAACAAGTTTTTTCAATTCCTTCGGTTTTTTATATCCGAAGGATTTTAACTGTGAAAAAAAGTTTTCGATGATTTTATCTATCCGAAATAATAGTTGGACATCATTCATTTCAGAAAAATAAAATAGCCAACCATAATTCTTCTTATTAGATACACTACCGGTTATTACTTCATTTAATTCCTCGATAAATACCTCCTTAAAACGATCATCATCATCCAACCAGTCTGATCTTCTATGTTTATTAAATTCGCTATTTTTATACCACGTAAATTTTGATGCTACCCTACGAATGAAAATCTGTACATTCTTATCAGAAATAGAAATATTATTTTCATTTATAAAATATGATAAAAATACAAATCCATCCTTAACAGTTCCATATGATGTTTTACCTTTATTTATCTTTAAATTAATGTTATTAAGTGCTTTTCGAATCTTATATTTTCTATAATTAGAAATCTCTTCTTTGCTGATTAATATGATATCGTCAACATATCTAGAATATAAATAATCTCGCTTAGATATTTCTTCATCAAAATTATTTATATATATCTGTGCTAATATATTAGAAATCGGTAAGCCTTGAGGAATTCCCTCTTGTTTTAGAAATCTTTTTTTATCGCCCTTTCCGGTATTTGCCGAAATAGTTGGATTTTTTATTGCTTTTTTAATTAAATACAGAAATATTGGATTTAGCTTCCTATTTTCTAAAATATCTATAAGCAAATCTTGATTAATTGTGTCATAAAACTTCTCTATATCAATCTTGTAATAATAACTACCTGGGAATGAAGATATGTAGTCCTTAATATCATAAATATACTTATTGGGCAATTTTTTATTAATGCTCTCGGGGAATTTTGAATGCAATACTTCTTTCAATGCATACAAAACGAATCTATCTCTTAAGGTAGGTATTGATATAGCTCGAGGAAAATCATTCGCCCCCTTTAATTTTAAAAGTTCAAGATACGGGGTAAATTCAAATTTTTGATTTAAACATTTATTTATAATATGAGCATATATATTTACTTTATCTCTTTTTAAGTGTTCTACACTCATTTTATCAAGACCTTTAGATCTTGATTTTTGAATTTTATCATTAAAAACTTTTTCAAAATAGATAGGACTAAATAGGAGTTTGGGATATACTTTTGTCATTATAACTACATATCACTTAAAAGAGTTTTCATTATATTGAATTTTACCTTAATGACAAGTTTTTGTCGATATAATATATTTTTACTAATCAAAAAGAGAATTAATGATTTTCAATACAAACAAATCCATCTTCATCTTTATAAACTGATTGATTGAATTCGATTTGAAGGAAACCTCCTCGGTCCTTTAGTCTATAAAAATCAAGACCACCAAAATAAATTTCTAAATCAGGATCTTCTTTCTGTAATTGCTCTATCAATTCTTTAACTGTAATTTTCATAGAAAACTTTAATAATTATTTTACACCTTATTTTTTTTCTAATCTTTGGACAGCCTCCTTTAAAACAGACGCGTGTTTATAGATTTCATCTAAGCCGTTGATTTCGTATTTTATTTCTTTCTTATTATCATCTAATACAACCAGATATTTTTTGGCTCCTAAGTATAAACGACAAATGGTTTTACGATTATTATCATCCAATAAGATAGCGAAATATGATTGAGCATCACGATGTTGGATTCTTTTAGCATCAACTATCTCGCGTAAAATGGATTTAACAATAAAATAACCTTCAATTTCCTCCTCGGTCGTTATAATTTTGTCCTCAGTTCCCATTACAGGATTATTGGTTGTTTTAACCTCTATTTCATTGCTATTAGCTTCTTCTTTACCTAATGCGCTTTTTAAACGATCAGTAATTGCATCATTAAGCACTTGATTAGATGAACGTTTAACTAATTCAGTAAATTGAGTTAAAATACGTTCTGTTAATTTACCTGTGTATACCTGACTAGCAAAATGCTTTACAAAAACTACAGAAGGATTTCTCAGTTCCGAAGTAATCAACCCTTTTAATTCATTAGTATATTTTAAATCTGATGCCGTGTTAGAGATGTTTTCTACATCAAAATAAGATTTATGGAATTTCTTTAGCTCCTCTATTTGTGCATCTTTAATTTCAGCAATGTTAAATTCAAAAAATGGCTTATCATCCATTTTATTAGTATCATTAAGATCAGTATAAAAACGATAATTTAAACCATTAGTTAATAAGCTAAATTTTGCTTTAGTTACATGAAAATATCGAAACAATTGCGAATTATGTGGATCTAATTTTTCAAGGTGATGCTTACACTCTATGATAATAATTGGCTCTCCATCTTTCATAATAGCATAATCTACCTTTTCTCCTTTTTTAATACCTATATCTGCAATAAATTCTGGGTTAACTTCAAAAGGATCAAACACATCAAAACCCAATAGCTTAATAAAAGGCATAATTAATGCGTTCTTTGTTGCTTCCTCTGTTTGAATTTGAGGAAGCATTTTTTCAGTTCTTAATCCGAACTGTTTTACTTCGTCTTTGAAATCCATTATAGTTAGTTGTTTAGTTTGTAAGAACCTGATTCATGATTGCATCAAGACAAAATAGAAATTGGCATTATTAATGCCTTTAGAAAGATGCGCATCATTAAGAGAGGTAATTAACGGGTTTATAATTTATTTGGCAATGGCTAATATATAAAGCGGTAATGAAAAAAGCAAGTTCTATCGGTTCTAAAAAGCATGGTTTTTATAAGCTGAAAACTTAAATACGAATACTTTTCAGGTTTATTAATAGTTATTAATTCGAGATTTATTTTTCCATTTATCTAAAAAAGCAGCGGCCTTTGGCCACTGCTTTTCAAGCCCATCACTAAACTAACTCGTGTGGCAATCCTTAGCACAATGCACACAACCATTAATTTTCTTGAACGGATGCTTTCTTTTAGCTTCTGAAACAGCGGGTTTACAACTATTGTACCTTCCCAAGGTGTCATAGTTTAAATTAGGGTAATACCTACAATCATCACGATGTACCTCATAGTCACCATTAGACTGGATGTTTAAATTTAAACGATAAACTCTTTCCATGTTTTTGATTGTTTTAAATGAATACTAAACACGGCAAAGCTGTGCAACATAAAATAGGAATACCTACGGTTATCCGTAAGACAATCAAAAAAATACTACCTCTCCCTAAACCTTTCAAGCATTTCGAGTAAATCGCTATACCGATAATAAGATTTGCCACGGATGACAGAGCGGACCAGATAGCCCTCACTCACATAGGTCCTAAGCGTACGTTCGCTAATGTTCAAGAATGCCATGACCTGATATTTATCCAATATTTCGTTGACATATTGAACGGGTTGTTCAGATCTGAACACCACTTTTTTGAGCCCTTTAGTGCGCCCATAATTTTCATTAAAATCCATACAGTAGATATCTTAGTTTATCAAAGGATACACAAGTTACTAAATATCAGTACAATTACAAAAAAATCTCTTTTATTAAGCCAGGGTACTTGCTTGGTCCACACTTCTATCGGGTCTGCTTCGAACCTTATTCGAGACATATTCGAGACTGCTTCGGCAATTGCCGAATGGGTATGAATTGAGGTCTACTTCAATTTCGACACTGGATAGGGCCACTATGAGGTCTTAAAGCAACATTTTAGACCATTTACGCCCCGCAATATCCATGCAAAAATAAAACACCATTGTCGAAGAAGCTCGCTTAACTGCCGAAGAAGCTAGGCAATAGCCCGAGGTTTTAGGGCAAATGTGGGCTACTTTAAGGCAAGTAGCTAAACAAACGCGGCATAAAGGGTGAAAAGCTAGGCAAAATGCGGCAATATATAGGTAAAACACTATCACAACACCCTTTATATCAAAATATTAAAACCAACAAACCTACCTTGACCTCAATTAATTATTTTTTTAACCCTAAACCAAATTAAAAATGGGAAAAATTGAGCAAGGCATTTTAGGAGCCTTTTCAGGTACAGTAGGTACCGTAGTAGGAGCACGTTGGCGTGGCATTAGGTACATGCGTGGCAAAGGGCCAAGCACACGTCCAACAAGCACTGTAAAACAGCACAGGCAACGTGAACGTTTTTTATTAATGGTACATTTTGTGAGAGCAATGAGCCCCATAATTACCCTTGGCTATAAAAAGTTAGCGGTAAACATGACACCGGCCAATGCGGCACTTTCATACAACCTTAAAAATGGAGTGACAGGCACCTACCCTGATTTTGAGGTTGCTTACGATATGGTATTGCTTAGTCGAGGTGATCTACCCAACGCCAACAATGTTGCCGCCGTGGCCGAAGGAGGTTCGACAGTAAAATTTACCTGGCTAAACAATGCTGGAAGCGGCAAAGCGTTAGAGAGCGATCTATGTATGGCTGCCGCTTATTGCGAAGAGCTTGACTTGGCCATTTGCAGTATCTTAAATCCTGCTGATACCAGAGAAAAGCAATTGTTTAATTTAAATGTAAGCGATTTTGCGGGACGTAGCGTTGAAACCTATCTCACCTTTTTTAGTGCCGATGGCAAGGAAATAGCCAACAGTGCTTATACGGGAAATGTGCAATTGTCTTAAGGTAGTTGTTCTTGAAAAATTGGAACTGGAGTTTAGCGCTCTTGCTTCCAATTTTTTGTATCAAGACTTTTCATGTTATCAGTTGCTGGTTACGGGTTACCAGTTATCAATAATCAATCGGCGTTATCTACGGAACAATTAAACGAATAACCAATAAAAAATACCCCGCCCGTTGGGCACCCCTCTAAAAGAGGGGAATTTTGGGAACAGCCCATCCAAATACTAATGAACCAATGAACTAATGTCTATAAACACACTACCTTCATTTCGACGATAGGAACGGGATGAGCTAAGGAACCAATGAACAACCAATCCCTTGCTACTAGTCCCCCGGCCTTATTGGATTCCGAAGCAATGGGCGGTGAAATGGATGCAGTAACCTACAAACAGCACAGAATAAGAAATTAGGCAGTCGGAGCTGGGGGATAAGGCAAGGGGGCGACCTTCTAATTTCGCCCTAGGCCATTTCGCCAGGCCAGTGTAAGGAAGGCAATACAGCCTTGATTTTTTGCTTCGTTTTGTATCAAGACAAAATGAAGATGCCCTTCCGGCATAGAGGAAAACAGAGAAACAATGATGGCAAGTCAGTTACCAGTTATTAGTTGCCGATTACGGGTTACCAGTTATCAATCGGCGTTATCTACGGAACAATTAAACGAACAACCAATTAAACGAATAACCAGTTAACCAGTAAGAAACACCCCGCCCGTTGGGCACCCCTCTAGAAGAGGGGAATTTTGGGAACTACAAATTTAAATGCTAATCAACAAATGAACAGTTTTCAGTTAACCAAATAACAAGTGAACTAATGAACCAATGAACTAACTAAAAAACCAAACAACCAACCAACTCATCCGTTATTAAAACATGAAAACGATCACCACCCTCAGCATAGCCATAGGTTTAACCCTAACCCTAGCCTGCAATCCCGCTGAAAGAGAGCACCGGGATACCGCCGTTACACCTACCGATTCCGTGATTGACGCCACCACCAAGGCACAAGTCAGTACTGCCGACGTGGGCATGGACGGAGACGAAAAAGCATTCCTCATTTCCGTACATTCCCAAAGCCTATATACCATAGAACTGGCTACCATTGCCGCCAAAAGCCGATTACCCGAGTTGCGTACATTGGTGAAGAACATTAGTCCAAGCTACCAGAAATTAATGGCCGATATGGAGAAAATAGCCAAGGGCAAAGGTATACTCCTAGAACGTAGCCTATCCAAAGCACAACAAAAAGAGCTGGATGCTATTAAAGAACTGTCCTCGCCTACCTTAGACCAACAAGTATTGCAAAAACTGCAGACCCTACAGGCAGCCTTTACCAACATGTTCAAAGAAGGGCAAAACCTTTACCATACCGATTTAAAGACCTATGCCAGCAACGCCTTGACCATCATTCAGCAACAACAAGCGCCAACCACCAAGCTCTTTAATCTGGTGAACCAAACAGGGTCGCAAAGTACCCGCCCCGGCGAAGTATCCACACCCTAACAAGCCTTAACCATAAAAGCGTTATTTTTACTTAAAGATAAGAACATACCGCACCTATTAAACATGAAAATAGCCACCTATAATGTAAACGGGGTTAACGGCCGACTGCCTGTGCTATTGCGCTGGCTACAAGAAGCCCAACCAGATATTGTTTGTCTGCAAGAACTAAAGGCACCACAAGAGAAATTTCCCCTACAAGCCATTGAAGAAGCAGGTTACTATGCCCTATGGCACGGACAGAAAAGCTGGAATGGCGTTGCCGTACTCTCCAAAGATCCTCAAATGAAAGAAATTCAACGAGGACTTGCTGGCGACGATGAAGACCTACAGAGCCGCTATATGGAAGTATTGGTGCACAACCTGTTGATCTGTTGCCTGTACCTGCCCAACGGGAACCCTGCCCCTGGGCCAAAGTTCGATTATAAGCTCAAGTGGTTTGCCCGATTGCAACAACAAGCTAAAATATTGTTAGACAAACAACTTCCCGCCATCCTTATTGGCGATTTTAACGTGATGCCTACCGACCTGGACGTATACAAACCTGAACGTTGGCTAGATGATGCGCTCTTTAGGCCCGAAACCCGTGCTGCTTTCCATGAATTACTTAACCAAGGTTGGACCGACGCCATACGTACCCTTTACCCCAACCAGAAAATCTATACCTTTTGGGATTACTTTAGAAACGCCTACGGTAGAGATGCAGGCCTACGTATTGACCATTTTCTGCTAAGCCCCGTCCTTAAAGACCGATTAAAAACAGGCGGTGTAGACCGTCATGTACGTGGCTGGGAAAAAACCAGCGACCACGCTCCAGTATGGATCACCCTAACAGAAAAATAACCACCTATGAAAACCAGTGCAGGCATTCTCCTATACCGTATCCAACAACAACAGTTGGAGGTATTTTTAGTACATCCCGGCGGCCCATTTTGGAAAAATAAGGACATTGGTGCGTGGTCTATCCCCAAAGGTGAATACACCGCTGAAGAGGAGCCGTTGGCAACCGCCAAGAGAGAATTTAAGGAAGAAACTGGCCAAAACATTGAGGGCGATTTTATCCCCCTAATCCCTATTCAACAAAAAGGAGGCAAACACATTAGCGCTTGGGCCGTACAAGGCAATATAGATGCCGACCATATCGTGAGCAACCTCATTACCATTCCATGGCCACCACGTACAGGTAAGTTCATAGAAATACCAGAAGTAGATCAAGGCAAATGGTTTGATACCACTACCGCCCTTACCAAGATCAACCCCGCACAAGCTTCCTTTATCCAGCAATTGATCGATAGAATAACTCATGAATAGTAAGCAGTAAAGTTCAAAGTTCTACCCACTACTGTCATTGCCAGCCCTACTGGCCATCGCAAAACAGTTGTCGAGTTATTTTATTACGTTTTTAGATCCCGCATACGCGAGGATGACGAAGTAGGAAAGGAATGGTTGATTAGCAATTAACCAATTCAACGATTAACCAGTTAACCAATAAGAAACACCCCACCCGTTGGGCACCCCTCTAAAAGAGGGGAATTTGGGGAACTAATGAACCAGTGAAACGATTAATCGGATAACAAGTGTGTAAAAGAGATTCTTCGTTGCACTCAGAATGACAAGTAGGCCTAACCACTAGCCACTAATCACTAGCCACTAAAAACTACTGCTTAATATTACTTAACCGTTCAATAGACACCACATGGATCGCATTACCATGCTTTTCAATCAGTTTTTCCTCTTTGAAATCGGCTAACATACGACTAACCGTTTCGCTGGCCGTACCTACAAAGGCTGCTAGATCGTCCCTAGATATTTTTAGCGTACAAGTATCTTCATGGTCTTTGGCAAACTTTCTGCCCAGTTGCACCAAGGCCTCTGCTACCCGCTTACGTACTGAGAAATAGGCTAATTTGAGCATCTGTTCCTCCTTAAAGCGGATATTCCCAGATAGCAGTTCAATAAAGGCCGTAGCCATTTCCTGGTGGTTAAACAAGGCATCCATAAAATCGGCCTTTGGGATCAGCAATAGTTCTGTGTCAGTTAAGGTAGCCGCATTATCGGCATAGCTAACCCCACAGCACAGGCTTTCATAGCCAAAAAAATCGCCGTCCTTATAAATATTAGAAGAAAGTTCCCTGCCGTCCTTAAAGCGTTTATAGGTTTTCACCTGTCCGCTTTTAATGAAATACAGATAGCTAGGTTCATCGTTTTCTACATAAATTACCTGTTTATTGGCGAAGCTCCGGCTCTTTCCCTTTTGCTTTAGCTCCGTAAAAATGGTCTGTAGATCTTTAGGTGCTGCTTTAAAACCCACGGTTTGGCTTTTCTTTTTGAGGCGACTTTCAATAGCATTAAACAGCTCCAGATCATCAAAAGGTTTGGTCAGGTAATCATCAGCGCCCATTTCCATGCCTTTACGCATATCGGCTCTTTCGGCTTTTGCGGTCATGAAAATAAAGGGAATGCTGGCCAGTTTAGGATTTTTGCTGAGCAGGTACAATACGCCATAACCATCCAACTCCGGCATCATGATGTCGCACAGGATAATATCCGGCGAAGAACTGAGGGCCATTTCTACCCCTAGTTTACCGTTCTTGGCCGATATTGCCTCATAGCCTGCCAAGGTTAATACTTCTACCGTACCTTCTCTAATATCGTCGTTGTCTTCAATAACCAGTACCTTCTTCATGATGTTTTATTGATGCTGATGAAACAGCAAATTTTAATTTATAACAATCTTTTAATGATTTATCTCTAGCCGTCATATCAAGCCCCCGCATCCCCTCTACGTACTCCTAACCCCCCGACCTTGGCTTTTGCGGCTATCCCTATACTTGCCACAGTACAAACTTTAAAAGCAAAAGACGCAGTCGGCGACTTTTCCTCCATTTTGGTCGCTCAAAATGGAGTGCCTATGCCCGGCATAAGGGCAGGCAAGCCTAAAGCGAGGGGCTAAAACCATAGCCTATTCTTCAAAGTTAAACCTCAAAGTAAACGTAGTCCCTTTATTTTGCTCTGTTTGGCAAGCCACTGTACCATTCATTAACCCCACATATCGTTTCACAATATTAAGCCCAAGGCCAGTTCCGGGAATATCGCCCGTGTTATGCGCCCTGAAAAAAGGTTCAAACAAATTCACCTTATCCACCTCCGGAATACCAATGCCATTATCTTTTACTTCTACAATCAGCTCATTTTGTTTCAATATGGTATTGAACTGGATCATGGTATTTTCGCCCGAATACTTAATGGCATTAGAAATCAGGTTAATGATACAGTTTTTTAACAAGTTATGATCTAAGAATACTTGGGCACTAGTACCCGTATGCTCGTAAACGATCAGTTGATTTTGTTTACTGATCAACTGCATTTCTTCCACAATTTCCTCAGCAAAAGCAATCACATTAAACCAATTGGCCGTAGGTTCTACTTTTCCAGCTTCCAATTTTTCTAAGGATAAGAAATCGTTGAGAATGGTAGTCAAGTTGTTGATTGCATTTTTGATCTTCATGGTATGCTTCTCCACATTTGCCGCATCGTTTTTTGTAGTGTATTTATCAATGAGCGAAGCAGAAAGCTGGATAGAACTTAAGGGCGTTCTGAACTCATGAGAAGCCATAGATACAAACCTAGTTTTCAACTGATTAAGCTCTTTTTCCTTTTCAAATAGTGCACTTACATGTTCCTTGGCAGTTTCCAGTTCGTTAATGGAACGGATAAGGTCTTGCGTACGTTCCTTGATCTTCTGTTCCAGTTCTTCGGTATAGCTTTTGATTTTTAGTTCATCTTCCTTTTGTCTGCTCAAATCGTGGATAAATCCCGTAAAGATGCGCCTGTCTGAAAACTTTACTTCACTAACCCCCAATCTGAAAGGGAAAACAGAACCATTCTTACGTTGTCCCTGTACCTCCCTACCTATGCCAATAATATGGCGCTCACCCGTATCCCGATAGTTGGCAATATATTGGTCGTGCCTAGATTTATCGGGTTGTGGCATCAGCACCGAAACATTTTTACCAATCAGCTCACTGCTTTCGTAACCAAATAAAGTTAAAGCCGAGGGGTTAATATGCTCAATTACACCAAACTCATCAATGGTAATGATTCCATCTATCGCATTCTCGATAATCGCATTTAACAATTTGGCTCTTTCCATGTACTTAATTTAGTTGAAGTTCAAAGTTAAAATTTTTAGGGATTAGGAGATAGTGGTTAGGGATTAGTAGTTAGTATTTAGATGTGTAGTTCCTAGATTCCCCTCTTTTAGAGGGGTGCCTAACGGGCGGGGTGTTTTTACTGGTTAACTGTTTAATTGCAAATTCCCCTCCTAAATCGTCATTAACCATTCACCACTAATCATTGACCATTAATCACCACCTTCTTTAACCTTTCTTCCGACAAACTCAATTCCTTAAGTACATTCACATTAGCCAATTCGGCAAATAAACCTTTGTAATAGTTAATGCCTTTATGTAATTGTTCCTTAAAAGCATCCAAGTGTTTCTTCTTCTTTTCGTTAATATCATCCCAGTAATGCTGTATCTCTGTTTGCAGGTAATCAATATACAAGTTCAGCTCATTGACAAACACATGCGGACGTTGTACCTTTTCCAAAAGGTTAATGCTACCGTAGATATGTTTTACCATTTCATCTAAGGAGTAAGCTTTGTTGAAAAAGGCAAGATTAGGTCCAGGACAAATGGCTACTGCCTTGCTTTCCTTTGGTTTTAGCATATTGGTTTTAATATAGGTAGAAGTACATAAACCCTCACACAAACATACTTTTTCCGTAATGCGCTCATAAGCTTTCTGATGAGTGGCTTTGTCCAAATGCTGTGCTGCCAGTTCTTTTAACTTGAGTTTTTGATATTTACTTGAGGCGGTACAAATAGGTTCCTTAGTGAACTCCGTGTTACTGCAAAGGTATTTTTTAGTGCAAGGACTTCCGGGCTTTCCGGCAGCAATGCGATCTAAACGTTGTTGCTCGGCACTGCTGTACCTAAAATTATTGAACAATACCCCTAACGGTGATGAATTGCTTAAATAATAGTCCTCTTGTTTTGCCTGTGCTAATTGTTGCAAGGTCTGCTCGTCGACGTTAGTTACCTCGGGCACCAATAAAAACGGACTGCCCCAACCTGTAGCATCCAAATGGTAATATTTGAGCAGAAATTCGTTTTCCTGGGCCGTGCCTATCCCTCCCTGAACGGTAACACGTTGTTTTGGTATTCGGTTAATGCAGATATTCTTTTGTTGCAGGGCCTTTAGGTAAAGCGTTTCCAGTTCCATAAGCATGAGTGCACGGTTTTGCTTAAAATCCTCTAAGATAGGTCCAAGCAAGAAGCCATCGGTAGCAAAGGCATGACCGCCGCAGTTTAAGCCTGATTCTATCCTAAACTCCGATACCCATAAGCCTTTCTTGGCTAAGAACTTGGCCTGTATTAATGCCGAGCGATAGTCGCTCACCTTTAAAATAATGCGTTTGTTAAATTCTCCTTCTTGATTTGGATGAAAACCTTCAAATCTTTCAATGTAACTGTATAAACGTGGGTTCATTCCAGCAGAAAGTACTACAGAGGCATTCAAATCACTTTGAACAAAAGCTCTAAGAGCCGCTAAGGCATCGGTATTTTCATCGCCTAGGTAAGTTCCGTCTTTATCAAAGTTCAGTTTATCTACCTTGGCCATAATATTCACATCAATATTGCCCTTTTTCATCCGTTGGCGTAAGCGGTCTTGGAATATCTTTTTCCTCTGCCCTTCTGGGTATTCCATCATCAGCTCATAACCATGTTTGGTGACCGAGTCTTGTGGCAGTAATTCGAAATAGCGACATATATCACTCCCTGATACAAACTCCTGTTGTTTAAGGGTTTCAAACTGTTGATCAACTAATTGGTTAAGTAAGTTCAAATAAGCAGTAATACGCTGTGTACGGCTATCTTCCACTTTTTTATCAATTGGATGATAGGGAAGCTGGTTCAACTGTGAATGGTATTTGCGCATCCGTTCGATGAGTTCATCATCAACAATAGACACTACGGAGGAAATCCCATAACGGGCAACTTTTAATGGCGTATCAATGGAAAAACCTAGGCCTAAAACTGGAATATGAAATTGATGGGGCATATCAAATGAGTGTTGTACTTTTCCGTCAAAAATATTGAGCCTACTCTCCCTTTTACTGTTTACAGGTCACATTAAAAAGTGATTTAAGTCATATTTAGGAATTAGGTACTAGGGGTTAGGGATTAGTAGTTAGATATTAGTAATTAGTAATTAGTAGTTAGATGAGCAGTCCCTAAATTCCCCTCTTTTAGAGGGGCTGCCCAACGGGCGGGGTGTTTTTATTGGTTATTCGTTTAATTGATTATCTGTTTAATTGCTTCGTAGATAACGCCGATTGATTATTGATAACTGATAACTCGTAACCGGCAACTGATAACTGGTAGCTGGTTAATTGCTTATTCTTTCCTATATCTTCATTGCTATTATCACAGAGATTTACTTTGTAGCTGCTTCGCGGTTCTCGTCGCTTTGCTTCCCTCGGAATGACAAGCATGGCCAATATCACTATCAGTAACACATGTAGATCTACATCTAGCTCTTTGCTCCTTAATCCTTATTCCTTACTCCTTACTCCTAATTCCTAGCCACTAACCCCTGGTGCCTAACCACTAGTATCAATTCTATGTTAAGCCCAACAGTTAACATTAACAAAATGATAATATACACTTAACGTACTAATGCCCTAGTTTTGCAAAAAAGCCCACTCCATGAAGAAAGATAAACAGAAAGCCCAAATTAAAGCCGATCGTAAAAAAGCAGAAAAAGTAATTAAGGCTACATTGATTACCGAACTCACTACTGTAGCCAGTAAATTTGCAGAACCTTCAAAAAAATTGAAGAAACTAATTGAGAAAGCAGCATCGGCATTTGCTAAGGAAATCAATAAGAACATTAAACCAGTAGAAAAAGTAACTACCGAAAAACCAGCGGAAACTGCACCTGTTGCTGCAGCAGTCAAAGTAAGCAAACCACGTGCTACCCAAAAAACAGAAAAGGGAGCAACAAAATAGTTGTATTAATTTATTGCACATAAATAGCTGTAAAGATGTTACTTACCTCATTACAGCTATTTTCTTTTAGTGGTGTTTGGTCTAGAATTTTTAAATTCTATTTCATTTTATAGCTAAATAATTGCAACTTTGTATCGTTAATGAAAAAAGGGAACACATATCGTAAGGAGGCCACAAAGAAATTTGCGGCATTTTTGTTAACGATATTGTTTTTGACCATCCCATTAGTGCAAACCTTACACTCGCATCATGCTAATGATGTTTTCACTAAAACCAGTACGGAGAAATCCATTTCTAGTGCTACCGAAAAGTGTTTGATCTGTGAGTACACTGCCGAAATTAAAGGCAAACAGATTTTAATGGCACACACTCCAGTAATTGATATTCCAACAAATGTATGCGCTACGTTAAACACCTTCGTATACACCAGGATTTATAAGTTTACCTTACAAAACTTCTCTAATAAAGGCCCTCCTGCCCTTATTGGTTAATTTCTCTTTTACGAGGTGCTTGCTTTTCGCATAGCCACTTTCCTGTAATCCAATTATTTTTTTACTGAAAAGCCTTTGGGCATTTTCTCTCCTATTTCTTGTCTTTTTGATGGCTTTCAAGCAGCTACCTTACAACTAAAGTAAGCTGACGTTAATCATCAAATGCTAAAACCCATAGTTTCTTTATGAAGAAATGGTATGCATTTTTCTTTAGCTGCTTTTTAGCGGGCTACGCCATGGCACAAAACACCAATGTGTCTGTTTATGTAAGCAATGTGCAAAATATGCCTATTGAAGGGGCAAAAGTTTTGTTAAATACTTCTGCAACATTCACAGATGCCTCCGGAACTGTAGTGTTAAAGAACATCCCTTTGGGAAATGATGTGTTAGCCGTGCAGGCCACAGGCTATGCCGATTACGAAAAGCGTATACAAATTACCGCCAGCAATAAACACATCCACGTGAAGCTGAAACCAGAGGTCACGGAACTTAAAACTGTAGAAATTAACAGCAATGTTCTTCACATCAGGAAAAACAGTGAAGCTAGAAGTATTGACCTCGTAGACCAACGTTTTGTACAACAGCATTTGGGTGGCAGCTTGATGCAAACACTCGATCGCTTGCCTGGCATCAGTAACATTGGCATTGGCTCAGGGCAGTCTAAACCGCTTATTCGAGGTTTAGGTTTTAACCGTGTGGTAGTAGTTGACAGGGGCATTAAGCATGAGGGACAACAATGGGGTGCCGACCACGGTTTGGAGATTGACCAGTTTGCTACTGGTGAAATTGAAGTGATCAAAGGGCCATCGTCCTTTCTATATGGAGCCGATGCTATTGGAGGAGCCATTAACCTCAAACCTATCAACATTCCAATGAATCAAGGTTTAGCAGGGAGTATTAATTTGATTGGTAAATCTAACAACAACCATTATGGCACTTCCATTAACCTTTTTGGCAGCAACAAGAAGTGGTTTTTTGATGGTAGGGTTACTTATCAGAACTATGCCGACTATCGCGTACCTACGGATACGGTGTACGTGTACGACTTTGCGGTAGGCTTGCATCAACACAGATTGCGCAATACTGCTGGCAGGGAAACTGGGCTGCATTTTAACACTGGATATGTAGGCGAGCATTTTAAAACTTCCTTACATGCCAGCAATAGCTACGCTAAAAGCGGATTTTTTGCCAATGCCCATGGTTTAGAACCACGCCGGGTAGATCAAGCCCTACATGACCGTTCCAACCGTGATTTGCAGTCGCCATACCAAAGAGTTAATCATTTTAAACTTATCAGTCGTACAGAACTTATTCATGCAAGCAGTAAAACAGAGATAGAACTGGGTTTTCAGCGAAACTTTAGGCAGGAGTTTAACCATTATGTGAACCATGGTTATATGCCACCTATTTATCCTACTGATATGACTATTCCTCAACATCTGGAGAGGGAATATGACAAGTTTATTTATTCGGGCAATTTAAAGCATAACTTCTCCTTACGCCAGCATCACTTGCAAATAGGTTTAAACACTGATTATCAAGACAACAGTATTAGCGGTTGGAGCTTTTTAATCCCAGGTTTCCAACAGTTGAATACAGGACTTTTCGTGTACGATAAATATGTAGTGAACCATCAACTCATTTTACATGGTGCCTTACGTTACGATTATGGACATGTTCAATTTGAAAGGTATGACGATTGGTTTACTTCTGAACAAAAAGAGGGCAATACCACTACTATTGAACGCTTAACTCGTGCCACTAGTTTTAGTAGGGATTTCAATAGTTTCGTATGGTCGGCAGGCATGAACTATAACCCAGGAAAGCTAGGTTTTAAAGTAAACATTGGTAAAAGTTTCAGGATGCCTATTGCCAAAGAGCTAGCAGCCAATGGCGTTAACTACCATTATTTCAGCTATGAGAAAGGGAATGCCAATTTAAATGCAGAGGTAGCCTACCAAGCCGATCTAGGTATTAGTTATACCGAAAAGAAATGGTCAGTTGCTTTTAGTCCTTTCTATAACTATTTCCCTAACTATATCTACCTTAATCCAACCCCCTACCACGATTATTATTACGGTGCAGGCAATCAAGTATTTGAGTACACCCAAAGCCGTGTAATGCGTTATGGTGCAGAGCTAAAAGCCAATTATCAGTTTTTGCCTGCCTTAAGCACCGAGTTTTTGGGAGAATATCTGTACAGTGAACAATTATCAGGTGATAAGAAAGGTTTTACCCTACCCTTTTCTCCTGCTCCATCAGCATTAATTAACCTTACCTGGTCGCCAACGCTATCGGATAAGCTACGCCATAGCTATTTCTCCATCGACTATCGTCTTACCGCTTCACAAAATAACATTGTACCCCCAGAGAAGAAAACACCAGGCTATCAGGTGGTCAATGTACAAATAGGTACTACGCTAAATCTCAATAAACAGGTGTTTGAACTGAGCTTACAAGCACAAAACCTGCTTAATGCCAAATACCTTAACCATACCAGCTTCTACCGTTTAATTGAACTGCCAGAAGCCAGTCGAAATATCATCCTATCCATCAAAATGCCTTTTAAAATCAATTAAATAGCTTATTCATCATTAATTATCAAATTTTAACAAAAATGAAAACAAACAAATTTTTACTAGTAGCCCTACTTTTTGTAACCGTGTTAAACGCTTGTAAGAAAGACAACGATGAAGTGATTACACAGGCTCCTAAAATTACAGGCCTTGAAATTGGAAGTAACAACAACAAAACCGCTTATCCTGGTAATGACCTACATGTGGAAGCTGCTATTGAGGCGCAGGGAAATATTGCTGAGGTAAAACTAGAAATTAACCCTGTAAACGGTACGGGATGGAAACTAAGCACCACTTACATTGATGGTTTCAAAGGTTTAAAAAATGCAGAGTTCCACAAACACATTGACGTGCCTGCTACTGCTGCTGTTGGCAATTACAAAGTAACCCTAACCGTTACCGATCAAGCAGGTAAAATCACTAAAGTAGAATCAGATTTAAAAGTAGTAGTTGACCCTACTCTACCTTCAGTAGCTAATTTAGAAGTGGAATACGAAGGCAATGATGAAATTCATTTGGATGCGACCGTAAATGCTCCTGGTAAAATTGCCAAAGTAGTAATTGAAGTACATGGCGGTACTTACAACAAGGAGTTTGAGTTCACTGATGCAGCCATGGTGGGACAAACTACCTATAAATTCCACAAACACGTGCACATCACTGGAGCGCCAAATGGCCATTACCATATTCATGTTAAGGTCATTGACCAAGCTGGCAAGTCTATTGAGGTAGAAGATCATTTTGATAAGAAGTAAAGTAGCTAGCAGTTAACAATTGGTTAAGCACGTAGCAGTTCCCTCTCCTTTTCAAGGAGTACTTGTTCCGATTCATCGGAAGGGTTAGGGAGAGGTTTCTACTAACCAACTACCACTTTCTCATCCTGAGCTCGCCGAAGGATTACCCTCTCTGCCCTTTGGGCATCTCTCCCTACAAGGGCGAGAGAAGTACTTAGGAAAGACTTGTGCAAATAAACAGTTAACCTATTTAAACGAATAACCAACAAAAAAGACACCCCGCCCGTTGGGCAGCCCCTCTAAAAGAGGGGAATTTGTGGGACTACACATCTAAATACTAACTACTAATATCTAACTACTAAATACTAATCAATAATGAACAAATTAAAAATCACCGGTCTTGCTATATTGCTATTATTAGCAGTTATGAGTGGCTGTAAAAAAGATAAAGAGGAAGTAGACACCATTTATCCAACCATTTCCATTGATGCAGCTAATGCTTTCCCAAAGCAATGTAGTATCATTAAAAGAGGTGAGAAATTCACTTTCAGGGCTGACCTATCCGATAATTTGGCATTAGGTTCAGTGAGTGTAGACATCCACCATAATTTCGACCAGCACAGCCACAGTACCGAGGTGTTGGCCTGTAATATGGATGCCAAAAAAACACCCATCAATCCGCTGCTATACATCAAAGATTTCCCAATCCCTAGCGGACAGAAAACCTATCAAATTGTACAGGAAATAGATGTACCTGCTAACATTGACCCAGGCGATTACCATTTCTTGATCAGGTTAACCGACCAATCGGGATGGCAAACCATTAAAGGTTTAAGCATTAAAATACAATAAAAACATATGAAACCAATTAAGACCTTATTCATCATCCTTTCCGTAACTTTTATGAGCAGTGGATGTAAGAAAGACCATTCTCATGACGAGCCAGAGAAGCCCTTTGTGATCACTGAACATTACATTGCAGGAACGCTTACGCAAAAAACAGGGAGCAAGTATAGCAGTGTATTTTTCATCCAACTATTAAAAGATAACAAAGCTCTATTTATCAATTCTTCTGCTAACAATTTATCGGGCACCTACACCTTAACAGATACAGAACTGGTTTTTGAAGTCACAGGAGGAAATGCTCGTATTGCCAAGTTTACACTAGACAAAGACAGGAAAGTAACCTCGGCATACTACAAAGCATTGACTACGGAGTATGAAGCCACTGGCGAACTACTACAAGTAAAGGAAACCAATGAATTGACAGGAAAGACCTTTAGAGGTGATGAATATAAAATGGGCGAAACAGTTAACAGAACTGGACTAAGTTATAGTTTCGGAGCTACGACCTATGGTTCAGGAACAGACGTTGCCAGTATCGACAAAAACACCAATAGTTATACCCTTATTGGAGGCAGCGGATTTAAATACATTAATGGAAGTAATGTGGAACTGGGCTTTATTTCCAATAAAAAGCTGACTGTATTTCGGGTAAGCGGCCTGTATTATTATGGCAAGTATAATCAACAATAAATTAAAGATATTTTGTTTAGGTTAGTGACAATAGCCCCGGTGGATGCTGGGGCTTTGTATGTTACGGTCCTATTCTTTTAAAAAGACCTCGTAGGTTTAATATTTGTAGACTTACGAAGTTTTTGAAACTTCGTAAGTCTTATATTATGGCTGACCCTGAAATAAATTCAGGGTGACGCTAAGTCAATGCTCCATCATGCTGACCACGGAGTAGCTGCGAAGCAAATTTAGCACTAGTTTTGCGCTTCTTCAATCATTTTTACTTCTATTAGTGATTGAACTCAAGTGATTTGACTTTCGAAGTTTCTGCAACTTCGAAAGTCTTACTCTTTTAAAAACCTCGCAGGTTTTAGAAACCTACGAGGTTTAATTGCTCATCCAATATTTTGCCAATGCTATGAATGTATCAATTTACTACTATCTTGATCAAGAAATAGCACTGCCTGCGGATGTTTTCTTAATATCGTAGCGGGGTTTTCAGTGCTTATCGCACTGTTTAAAGTATTTGCTACGGCATTGGCCTTGGTTGGCCCTGGTACAACACAGTTGATATATTTTGCATTCAGTAAAGCTGGAATTGTTAAGGTCAATGCTTGTTTGGGCACCTCAGTTAAATGAGCAAAGCAACCATCATTCACCTGTTGTTGTCTACAAACTTCATCTAATTCTACTACTTTAACCGTATGTTTATCTTTAAAATCAGCTACTGGTGGATCGTTAAAAGCCAAGTGGCCATTTTCGCCAATGCCCATACAAACGATGTCTGCTGGATACTGTTGCAATAAGGCGGTATATCGTGCACATTCAACTTCAATATCATCGGCATTGCCATTAAGATAATTTACCGACTTAAAGTTGAATTTATCAAACAAACGCTCTTTCAAGAAGTTCCCAAAACCTTGTGGTGCATCAGCAGCTAGGCCAATATATTCGTCCATATGAAAGGCATTGATGCGTTGCCAATCTAAATTTTCATAACGTAGGGCTTCTAAAAATTCGTTTTGTGACGGTGCTGCAGCAAATACCACGTTGACTTCATCTTTTGTACTTAACAATTTGTTCAGTTCCTTGGCAAATTTTTCTGCGGCAGCGGTTCCCATTTCTTTACGGGTATGGTATATCCTTACGTCTAGCTTGTTTTCTTTATCGGTGTTCATTGTTGTTTGTGTTGAATTATAAATGCAACAGTCAATTAACTGAAGGCAAATTCTCCAAAAAAGTCTTTCCTATGGAAATCTGGCTGTTCGGCCTCAATCATGTTCCATGCTAGGAAATGTGGTTGTGGCAAACCATCACCACATTTATAAAAATTACCCTTTGCTTTGAGGTGGTTAAAGGACGTTAGTTGATGTTCTACAAATATTTCCCGAGGAATCACTAGCATAATTTCCCAATCAAAGCCACCATCACTATTTAATGTGCTATTAGCATTGATTTTTGAAGAAAAGCTAAGCTGCTTAATGACTTCGATGGGAAGTAACTTTCTATCGTTACGATCATTGCCATAGCCTATTTTGGTAAAACCTAAACAATTAAATTCTAGGTTGTAATAGCCTTGCTCATCAAAAGCAATGAAGAGCTCCACACAACTGTCGTTATGGATATTTCCATTGTTAACTTCATTGGCAGCAAGGTATTTTTCGGTAACGATGTATTTCAATAAAATGGCTTGTCCGTTGTGTGCCATCGTAAATTTAGCCTGTACATTGGCCTGATAGGCTGGCCAAGGATTACAGTCAATAGGTATGACAGGCAAACGGTCCATTAACTGGTTAAGCTTGTCTACTTTTTGGGTATCTTTTGTTTCTAAAAAAGGGATTTCTAATCTTCTCACTCTAATTTCCTTTGTATCGGCTTTAATTTTTCACTTCCTCTTTGGTATACACCACATTTCCTTTTACAATAGTGGTTTGGATGTTGATGTCTTCATCAAAAATGACGATATCAGCATCTTTGCCTTTGACCAACTCTCCTTTTGTATCTTGTATATTTAAGATTTTTGCAGGGGTTGTACTCGCCATTTTAACGGCATCAAGCAAAGGAACTTCGGCCAGTTGAACCATGTTCCTTACTAAACGATCTGTGGTAGCCACACTGCCTGCAAATGCCGTACGATCTGGCAGCTTGGCTACGCCATCTTCAATAATGACTTCGAGGCCATCTTTTAAACTGCCTAGTATGCTTTTCCCCTCTGGCATTCCCGCTCCCCGCATGGCATCAGTTATGAGTGCAGTATGGTCGGTGCCTTTAATTTTATAGATCAGTTTTAACAGTGGTGCCGGTAGATGCACACCATCAACAATGATTTCTACAGTCATATCGTCTAGTAAATAGGCACTTTCAATGGCTCCTGCATAGCGGAAGGCATTACGCCTTGATACGCCCGACATACAAGAATAGAAATGCGTAGCATGTGTAAAACCTACTTCATAAGCTTTCACTACCTCTTCATAAATGGCGTCGGTATGGGCAATGGCAGCTAAAACGCCCTTTTGCTGTAAGGTTCGACCAAACTCCAAAGTACCAGGCAGTTCTGGTGCGGCACTCCAACGCTTAATATATTTAGAAGCGGCCAGTATTTCTTGATATTCGGCAGGATTTGGGTTTCTGATGTAACGTGGATCTTGAGCGCCTTTTTGCGACATGGCGAAATAAGGCCCTTCGATATGGATACCTACAAAATCAGCGCCTTTAGTATTTACGGCCAGCGCTTGCTCATAAATATGGAGCGTGGTGAGCAAGTCTTCTTTTTCGCAACTCAGTGTAGTAGGCATTAAAGCAGTAGTGCCATATTTAGCGTGCGTGTTGGCAATGGTTAAAAAGGCATCTAATGTATTGTCCATAAAATCATGACCACCACCACCGTGGACATGCATATCAATAAAACCCGGAGAAACGTAATTGCCCTTGGCATTGATTTCCAATGCACCCTCCATCGCTATATTTTGAGCGCTGATCTCTGCTATCTTTCCGTCGGCAATGATCATTGTACCTTCTTTTAATAAACCGAAAGGCATAATGATATTGGCATTGTATATTTTGATATAATTTTTCATGACAGCTTATTGTTTGTGGTCCAGTTTTTAATTTTATGACCATAGAAAGCATAAAAAATGAGGTAAACATAACATGGGATCAATACCCAATAAGCTTCCCTTAGTCCATGCTGATCAGCCCAATAGCCATAAAGCAGCGGCATGATGGCATTGCCACAAAGGCCCATGATGAGCAAGGATGCTCCTGTTTTGATGAATCTACCGAGGTTATCGAGCGCTAATGGCCAAACACCCGCCCATATCATGGAATTAGCGAACCCTAGCAGTACAATAAACCAAACAGAAATATCGGTTTGGTGACCGAATAAGGTGATTTGCTTGGAAAACAGCAAAATGCAACAACTTAATATGAGCCCTAGCAGCGTACAAATTTTAAGGGCATTTAACTGAGTTAATACTTTGGGGATAAACGTAATACCCAACAAGTAGCCTATAATGGTTGCCGTTAAAGTGTAGGATGGAAAGGTTTTGGCCTCCATAAAATCCATGCCGTGATGGGTAGCATAGTTCACAATGCTATCAACCGCAATGACTTGCGAACCTACGTGGAAAAAGATGGCAAAGGCACCCAATACCAAATAAGGGAAATCTAAGATGCTGCTTTTACCTACATTGGTATTTGAAACTTCTTCTGATTCGCTGTCGGTATCTATTTCGGGCAATGGCGAGAACCTTACAAAAAGTCCCAAAAGCAATAGTAACACGGCTACCACGCCATAAGGCATCACTACCCTTTGGATGAGTGCATCTAAAGCCTCGGCTTTTTCCAGGCCCTGCATTTGTTCAATTTGCTTGAACAGCGCATTGTCGGTTGGTCGTAATACTACGGCGGAGAAAAGCAAAGGTGCAATGATGCCCGCTAGCTTATTGCAGATACCCATGATGCTGAAACGTTGAGCAGCTCTCTCTTTTGCTCCCAAAATAGTAATGTATGGATTGGCCGCGGTTTGCAAAATGGCTAGTCCTATTCCTAAAGTAAATAATCCGGTAAGAAATATACCGTAAGTTCTGGTTAAGCCTGCAGGTACAAATGATAAGGCGCCGATACACATGGCCCAGAAACCAAACATCATCCCCTTTTTGAAACCTACTTTTTTAAGTAAGTAGCCTGCTGGCAGCGACATGACCAAATAGGCAATGTAAAAGGCAAAGGCTACCAAATAAGATTGGAAATGGTTAAGCTCACAGGCTATTTTAAAGAATGGGATGAGGATAGCGTTGATCCATGTTACAAAACCAAAGATGAAGAACAACAGCCCTATAATGGCGATAGATACGGCACTATCTCTTTTGGATAGACTGCTTACCTGTACTGCTTTATTTTGCTCCATCGTTGTTTACTTTATCAATTTTTGAAATTGCACTACCCCTACCTGCTTGGTTAAATGTTCTAAAAATGAGCTGATTGTTTGCATCTACGGGTATCGTATACAGTGGACTATTGAGGGTAGGTATCGACCCGTCGGTAGTATATCTGATGGTAAAACCCGGCAATTGTACATTGGCCGACACCTTACCACCTTCTACTTTTAAACCTGGTGCAGGAATACGGTAACTAAAACCGCCCGCATAATGGTTCAAGCGCTTTAATTCTCTTTTGCCTAATTGGTTGTAAAAGCTGTAAAGTGATTGTTCATATTGTTGCTTAGCCTTGTTTTCATCGGTTTCTTCTGCCCAATCTGGACTTTTTGACCAAGCTCTTTCCGCCAAAGCCAATAATCTTGGCATAAGCAAGTACTCTAAATGATCTTTGTTCTTGATGGTTTCAGACCATATTTGTCCTTGTAAACCAACGATGTTATTTTTACCAACAGCGGTAAGCTTTTGCGCTTCGCTCAGTACTTTTTCACTCAGTTGCCTACCCAAGTAGTTTTTCTGTTGGTTTTTAAGATAGTTGTAAGGAATAAAGCTAAAAGGCTTGTCTAATTCGGTAAAGCCACCCCAATAAAAGCCCGGCTCTTCAAATTTCTTATAGTAAGCCATGTCAAAATAGAAAGTACTTACGAAAGAAATCACGACTTTGTAATTGCCATTAGCTAAACGATAAGCCAAATCTTCATTGCCTAGCAGGTTGTTCCACACGTTTACGTGTACATTTTGATTGGCAAATTTATCGTTCACCAGCCATTTGGATTTACCGTTTTCTACGGCTTTCTTTAAACCAACTTCTTCCCATCCAGACAGGTACAAACCTTTCTTTTTCAACATGGCATTTACCTTGCCGAAGTAGTAATCCCAAAGGTCTGTAGTGGTTTGGATATGGCTATTACTTTGCTTTAAAGCACTAAATGCAGGTGATTTCTCCCAAACGCCTTTAGGTACTTCATCGCCACCAAAATGGATGGTTTCTAAAGGGGCATTGGCCTCTTTATACATGGTGATGATGTCGTCGGTTACGGTTTCTAAAAAGTTATATACCGATGGCATGGCTACATCCATTACGTTATCGTTCCATTTCTGCACTGAGCGATAAACAGACTGATCTTCAAGATGACGAAGCAGGTACTTTTCGGCTGCAGCTTTATTGCCTTTTTTCAACAGGTTTTGATAGCGATAATCCATAGACTTGATGGCGGCTCTGGCATGTCCTGGTGTTTCTATTTCAGGAATTACCCTAATATGTCTAGCTGTGGCATAGCGCAAAATTTCCTTAAAGTCTTCTTTGCTATAATAACCACTTCCCGGTAATTTGTCCTTGTAAGGCCCAGATCCATAGGCGGGTTGCAAGTGACTTCCATCAGCATCGAGATGCGCACGTTTAGCCCCCACGCTAGTGAGTTCAGGCAATGATGGTATCTCTAAACGCCAACCTTCATCATCATTAAGGTGAAAGTGCAGCGTGTTGATTTTGTATAATGCAAATACATCTAAAAGCTTTAATATTTGCGTTTTTGGTTGAAAGTTCCTAGCTACGTCTAACATAAATCCACGATAGCCAAAGCGAGGGTTATCCTTCACTTCTACCCCAGTTAAAACAATTGTTTTATTCTTGTCGGTTGCAAATGCCGCTGGATCAATCATCGTTTTCAGGGACTGGATACCATAAAAAATACCCGAGTTACTGCCTGCTTTAATGACCGCCCCTTTTTCGTTGATGCTTAACGAGTAAGCTTCATTTGGCAAAGCATCTTTCAATAAACTGATGGTTGATTTTACCGCTGATGATAGTTTATTTGCATTGATTTTCTTTCCGAACAACTTAGAGAGGTCATTTGCTAGTAAATTGGCTTCGTTTTCAAAACCTGCGTCATAACCTATGGTTAAGGTCGAGTTCAAAGTCAATGACTTATCATTTTCCTCATAACTTACTGGTGTAGGAAATACTTTAGTTAGTTTATTTTCATTGATGTCAACAATGTGTTGATTAGCCTGAAAAATCATTTCAGGTGTCGTTTCCTTGTCGCCACCAACCCTAAAAAACTTTTTTTGATCGGGAGGAGCTACAAAAGCTACCGGTTTAAAGGGTACAATCTCCTTATTGCTATCCCAAACTAAATAGAAGCCTTGGGGCGAATCAGAAGTATTCACCATCCAAGAGTTAGAGAGCATTTCATATGTTAAACTTTCTCCTGGTTTAAGCCCTTCAAAGTTCTTTCCGGGTGTAAAGCAAGATAAATCGCCATTAAGATGGGTAACATCAAATGGCTGATTAGCAGTTTTTGGCGTGATTACCCTAATAAAATTGAAATATAACTTCCATCCTGCTTTTGGTAAAGCCGTTTTACCTACGTTCTTGATTTCTAATATAGACAGGCCCTGTTCATCTTTCAGGTAATTATTCTCTAGCGGCTGCCAAGTAATGGCCAAATCTAAATCTTGCGCTTTTTTTACTTGCCCAAACACAATGGTACTGGCCAAGCTAAGCAATATAGTATATAGGAACTTCATCTTAATTATTCGTTTTACTTCTAGACAATCGTTGGATCAGGAGCTTAATTTTTGCGTTTCTCAATTGGTTTTCCTGATCTAGTTCTGCATCGTACAAAGCATATTTATTAAGCGCAATAAATCTCTTATCGAGCTGGGCAGTGTCTAATTGTTTCAGCTGTTTAATGATTTCGGGCACCCTACTTTCCTTAAAGTCTACGCTATTCACTTCAATCTCTAAGACCATGTAAGTAAGGTATTGCACCCTTATATCGGCCATTAAGCGATAGTGCTCAAATTCTTCTTTATTCTTTAAAGGTTTTAGCTCATCAAATTGCTTTGCTGCAAGTTTAGCACTGTCGAGTAGTTGATTGATACTTACATTTTTATTGCTTACCACCCCTTGGTTAACTTCATAGGGAGCTTTGGTTAACGCTTCCCAAAAGGTCTTACTTTGTGCTTCATTAAATCCGTAAGTTTTAAGGCTGTAGTTTTTGGCGAATTGTGCAATGTTTAATGGTTCTTTCGTTTTCAAGGCTTCGAAATATGCATCGATGAGCATGTTAAAGCCAGTAATTGGATATACTCGTCTAATGGCATAAAGATCAACGATATCTCTTGTGGTTTCGAATACAGGCGAATATAATCCTGAGGTAGACCACGAGGTCATCACCATTCCTTTGTAGCCAAAGTTTCTAGCTGTTGGGATAAAATCTTTGATGTTTTTAAAGTGCTTTTCCCATTGGGTTAAGAAATAATTATCGGGATGGCTTCTGATGGATGGCGAACCCCATATCTCAAAACCACTTTCTAATAACTTGCTATGGTCTCCGAACATGTTGGTATCCCAACCATAATTCCAATCGATAAAAATGGTTTGCTTTGGTAAAAGCTTTAATGCATCTGGATATTTAATGGCAATATCAGCCCATAGCACGGGTCTTTTACCCAAACTTACCACTAAATCACAAAGTAGTTTGATATAGTCGCCATATAAACGGCCTTTGCCTAATTCCTGGGCTTTCTTTTTTGACTTCTCTGAATGTCCAAGCAAATAAGTTTCATCACCCCCAATGTGGATGTAATTTGAGCTGTGCGTAGAAATCAAATCGGTGTACAAATCTTTAAACAGCGCTCTGTTTAAATCTTCCTGCAAGGGATCTACCTGTGAGTAGTCTTTTTGGTCCTCTCTTTGGTTTTTATATCGATAATTACGCAGGATATATTCTACATGGCCAAAACTCTGTTGTAAAGGAATTACATCAATATGGATGGTTTTGCAGTAATTCACAAAATCAATCACTTCTTCTCTGGTATAAGCGAATCTGTTGGCAATCATCGGATGATTTTTGAATGGGTAAGTAGCTTCCCACTCCATTACCAGGGTATTAACGCCATTTTCGCTCAACTTATTGGCAAAAGCTTTTAAAGCCGGCATTTTCATTACCTGTATTCTGAGGTCTAAATGAAAACCTTTCACCGAAAAGTCATTGTTTTTAGGATTAGCCTGTGCTAAAACTACACTTGCGAAGAGCAAGAAAATGATACTGAGAATATGTCCTTTTTTCACCTGAAATACTATTTAATAAATTTGAAACTTTTGGTTTGATTCCCTATCACAATACGGGCAACATACAGCCCCGTGGGAATATTGGCAAGGTTATAATTATAGTTGTTGAGTTGTTTTTGATAATGGATTTTTTGGTTCAATACTTTCTTTCCCGAAAGGTCGGTAATGAGTACATTTCCATCTCCTTCCGCATTGGCTATAGCAGAAATATGGATGGCATCATCTGTTTTCGAGAATTGGATGTCATTGTTTAAATCAAATTTAAGCAAAGCAATTTTTTCAAATACCCTACTTTCACCATTTTTATCTACTTGTTTAATTTGGTAATAGTTGTCGCCAACTGCTGGATTAAAATCTGTGTAGGTGTAATCATTTAGTGCCGGAGATGTTGCTTTGCCTGCTACTTTAGCGATGGTTTCAAAACCGCTAGTACTGGCCGTTTTCCTCAATACTTCGAAATAATCATTATCTTTCTCTGAGGAAGTTTGCCATTTGAGGAAAGCACTATTGGTCTTTTTGGTCGCTGTAAAATCTACAAAATTGACAGGCAATGTACTTGTAGGAATAAACTTCATATCGAAATTACCAAACCTAGCAGTGGCTAAGGGTCCACTGGTACTTCTTACACCTTGTATCAATATGCTATTTAATTCTTGGCCCAGAGCTAACTCGCCGGTACGTGGAAAATTGACTAACGACGATGCACCTGTAATTCTTGCACCATTTACCCAAATGTTAAAAGTGCCTGATGGCAGTGTGTAGGTTGCTGCGCCTCTCACATAGTCTTGAGGGTTAGCATGGTTATTGGCGTAAACTTCAACATCATAATCGCCACCATTCTTGCTAAAAGTAGATGAATTGATCGTTATAGCAGAACCATCAGTACCACGATAAGAGAAAGTAATGGTAGTTGAGGTCATATCCCATCTCAAATAATTGAAAACACCAGAAAAGTTTCCTCCCTGAAGAATGGCCGTGTTATTGAAAATATTATTTCCCTCGGTAGCGCTAGCACTGTTGCCAAAAGCATAGGTAATGGCCCCGGTGGTTGCAGTAGTGTTGTCAAAAGACATTTTAAAGAACGTACTGGTGACCGCACTGAGCCCTTGAATATTATATAATGATAATTTGTTGGGAGCAGATGTAGAATTACTCGCAGTTAACGTTACAGATGCCGGTGAACTATTAACGGTAAAACCACCTGAGGAGCTTGCCCCAGTATACACCCTGGCATAACCACTTGTTGGATAAGCTAAAAATCCCGGAGTGGTGCTTGTAGCAATAGACGATTTTGCGGTTCCCGTTGCATTGTAAGTACTGCCACTATTTCCAGTACCACTGCTAAAGTCATAGTTAAATGGCGGGTTGCCTTCGCCTTGCCATACGCCCTGTGCATCAACTTTAAAAAGCTGCGCTAGCAGTAACAGGGCAATAAATGAACATCTTTTTTTCATAACCGTAACTCTATTTAGCAGCGTTCATTTGAATATTACTTAAACTGAGCGTAAGCGCATTAGGCACCGAGCCTTTGCTATGATAGCCTTGAAACAAGAAACTATTTAAGGGTGCTTCTGGTGCCAATTCGCCACTTGCCGGAATACCTGCACCACTTTCGGTAGTGATCAACTTACCGTCAACCCAAATATTTAAAGTGGCCGGCGCCAAGTCATAAGCTTTACCTAATTTGGAATATTTCTGCGCTGTTGCGCTATTGTTGATGTACAATTCTACTTGGTGCTCACCAGTTTTGGTGAAACTATTGGCATTGATCAATTTATAGCTATATGAGCCATTATTTAAGGTACGGTAGGAAAAGAAAACAGCTTTATTGGTGCTGAACTCCCAACGTAACCCCGCAAATACACCCGTTGCATCTGCTCCAGTGAGTGAAGAGGTATTCTTAAAAATATTATTGCCTCTTGCATTGCCTACACCAAAAACCACGGCTCCGTTAGTTGGGTCATTATCACTTTTAAAGGAAATGTTAAAAAATAGACTGGATACGGGACTGGCTTTGGAAATATCGTACACTGCAAACTTGTTTGCACTAGCATTATTTGATGCTTCCAATACTAATTTAGCAGCTGCATCTTTTTCTTCTATTTTAATGGCACCGCCAGCATTGGCCCCTGTAGTGATCACTGAAAATCCTGAAGATGGATAAGCTAAAAACCCAGGGGTTGCGGTAGACGAAACAGAGGTTTTAAGAGATTCGCCACTGTTAAATTTATCTCCTGCGTTGCCTGTGCCTTTTCCTAAATTGTAATTCCAAACGGTACCTTTGCTATCAAAAGCTCCGGCTTCGTTCCATACTTTGTTTTGTGCGTGGGCTATTCCTAAAAGCATGGTCAGTGCTGCTGTAATATGTAGTCTTTTCTTCATCGTTGATTAGTTTTTGGTTGGTTGTTTATTTTTGTTGATAAGCTCCTGGCGTGAACTTGCTTAAGTTTAACGTGGTACCAAAAAAGTCCTTTGCACCCAAATCTGGCAACCAGTAATTGCCTTCCATTTCACTTTTAGCGATTGCTTTGTTCAAAATTGGGCTGGTGGTTTTAAGCATAAAGCCAGTAGTTGCCGCAAAGCCTTTACCATAGCTTAACGGATTCACCAATTGTGGGTCTGTAAAAATCCCCTTATCATCTTTTACATAAAATTTCTCGTAACCGAAGTACACATTATTATTGAAAACAGCGGTTTGTCCGCCTGATTTAACCACTAATTCTCCTTGTCCTTCGTGATAAAAGATGTTATTGTAGAATTTGGAAGTAGTTAAAGCTTCATCAGCAATGACTACCGCTTCGTGCGCTTTATTGAGCACTATGGTATTGTTATGGGCGATAGCGGTTCCTCTTACATGGTTTGCCCAAACTGGAAAATCGAATACATGAAGACCTTTTATACCATCGTTTACACTCACATTGTGCCTAATGATGGCATCTTCAGAAGTACTGGTAATGAGCACAAAACCGCCTTCGTTATCATGGGAGTAATTGTACTGGATTAGGGTACGGTAAGCATCTTCATCGGCGTCAAATGCCTGTCCATCTTTACCGCCTCTTGTGTTGTACACTTCGTTGTACTGGAAAATGGTTTCGTCGGTACTACGGCACCATAAGGCCACTCCATATCTTACCAATTCTTCGTCGGCATTGTGCGTTTCCCAAACTTCATTATGCTCAACTAAGGCTCTATAGGTGTATCTCACAATTACCCCGTCGCCTGCGCAATGATGGATTTTGTTTCTTCTGATGACCAAATTAGTGATAGGTCTGTTGCCTTTAACGGCTTTTTTGCCATCCGTTAAATTGGTGAAGATACCCAAGCGCACTACGTTAGCAATTTCGCAATCTTCAATTAGGATGTCATCGAACTTACTTTCAGCGGTACCAATAATGCCAATCCCACCAGTATTTTTCCCCTTCATTTCGAAAGAATAGTCGCCCATTATGTCGTGGATGTAAAGGTTTTTAAGGTGGATATGCTTTCTAGAAGCACCGTTATCTTTCACCAACACGCCCAATCTGCTTCCTATGGTGGTGGTATTATTGGTAATTTCCAAGTGGTTCACTTCCCAATAGTCTACATCTTCCAATTTCAATACTTCTGATACCTTTCCTTCCCCATCTAGCAAGGCTTTTTTGGTACCGTTATACACGGAAACTACAATTGGATTGGTCGCATCACCAGAACCTTTAGGTATTAACTGTCCTGCCCAGCGGTCTCCAGCTTTAAAAAGCAACGAATCGCCGGCCATAAATTGATACCCATTTACTTTTTGTAGCGATTTCCATGCTTTAGCTGGTGTTTTGCCATTGTTATTATCATCACCATTTTTGGCATCCACATAAAAAGTGCTTCCCTTTCTAGGATTTACAACTTCTGGTACGTCTGCTTTTTTGCACGCAAACGCAGAACACTGTATACCAATAAATAAGAGCGCAAATGTTTTGATCTTCATTTTATTGGATGTTTACAGTGATTTTAAGTGGTGTATTATAGAAACCACCATTGTTATCTTTGGCCTCTACGATGATTTCATCAGCATTTCCGGTACCTGAATACAAATACTTGATAGAACCGTTTACTAAATCAGTTTGTGAAAAGCTTGCATTCACTGGCAACGGAATACCATACTTGACCAAATAGCCATTGACAGGTATTTTATTGATGATGTAACTGATATTCTTATCATCGGCACCGTTCATTTTTAACTGTGTGGTGGTCAATTTGGCAAAGCCTTCTTTTGCAGATACATTAAGTGGTGCAGCATTGCCAAAGGTTAAAATGGTTGCTGGCGGACTAGAAATACTCAAATAGGCTTTATATTTCCCTGAATCGAACTCTCTAGGATATACTTTCACAAAGTTATCGTTATTGTGGTTCATCAAAATGTTCAGGAAGGTTTTGTTGCTACCATACAGTTGACTTACCAAAGAGGTGACATCCATAGTGATCCATCCTGTTTGTCCGGCAGCTAACGATACATTGGCTAAACTCACACGGTCGTAGGTAGGTGCAGTTGTCCAAGTTACGGTCGTCTCATCAAAATTGGTATCGGCACCAGCGTAGGCCGTTAATGAAGATGCTAAGCCTGTGAAATACACATAGAAATTGATTTTAGCCAATCCGATCTTGTTCCCAAAACTAGGGGTAGTCAAAGGGAATTGGAACAACCCCATTCTATCCACAGAAACATCTTTACCGTTCGAATTTTTCATATCGATGCTGGTAGCATTATTGAAGTTTTTGTTTCTGTTGGCGGTACCGTTCTGGATAAAAAGATCCTTGGTTACATTAATGATGTCGGTTTGCGCACCCACTGAACCCGAAGGGGCATCAGGCACGGCATCTCTCAATTTGTAAAAGGTAAACTGATCGGTCACGTGGGCAATTCCATTCTTAAATTCCAGGTTCTGGCTTCTAATGGTTGCCGGAGGTGAGGTTAAGTCTGTAGAATTGTTGGCCGTTAACACATATTCGTTTGAGCTGGTGGCACTTCTAGTATAATAGATAAAGCTGCCATTAATGGTTTCAAACTTTTTGGTTTCACCAATACCCAAATCAAACGAACGTAGCTTTCCTTTAAAAATCTGATCAGACAAAATGTTTCGCAGCACGATGCTTGGCACGTCGTTAAGGTTGGTGTAACCTAAACTACTCACCATATTATTCACTGCCTGATTGGTTAAAAACAATACGGTATAGTTTTCTGGTTGGTTTAAAAACTCTGCTAATCCGGCTTTTTTTACCGCTTCAGCATAGAGGTTTAAATTGGTAAGGTCTGAACTATGATCTATATTAAGGAAATCAGCAAAGGTCATTCCCTTCAAGTTGGTGCCAGCATCTACCGCTTCTGGCTGTTCGTTTTTGAGGAACTCAAACTTGCCACAACTTAAGCTAGTGCAAGCTAAAGCAATAGCTAAAGATTTAATGATGATTAATTTTTTATTCATAACAAGGTTGATTAATTATTGATAGTATGAATTTTGTTTCAACAATGGGTTTAACCTGATTTCGTTCAAGAAAATTGGCCATACATAGTTGTCTTCGTTATTTAAACCATTGATAGGTTGCATTACACTAATGGCCTTACCAGTTCTCACTAAGTCGAACCAACGCTTACCTTCAAAACAAAGTTCTTTTGAACGTTCATTTAAAATAATGTCTTCTACTTGACTTTTATTCAAGCTGTTATAATCGCTAGGTTGTAAAGCAGTTTCTCCTGCCCTCACTTTCATTTGGTTGACAATGGCAATGGCATCTGCAGGTCTGTTTAACTGGTTTAAAGCTTCTGCACGTAGCAATAGGATATCTGAAAGACGATACATGATGATGTTCTTATCATCCATAGTACTTCTCACAAAGTTGGTTTTGTCAAAAAACTTGGTGATATCCCTACGTTCATTATAGCTGATGGTAGCTCGTTTATCGCTAGGTGAAAACTTGGTCATTAAAGGCACACTGACCTGAAATGCTGGCTGGAAACCTATATCGCCATAAACCTGGATGTAGAAAGACCTGGCGCCACGTTCTGCAAAATTGAAATCAATTTCAAAAATACTTTCGGTAGAAAAACCATGCGTGAACTGTCGGGCGTAGGTCGTATTTTCCAATGCCGTAGCATCTGTTAAGGAAGTCAACGAATAATTGGAGGTATTGCTGATGATCCGTTGAGAAGCAGTTAACGCTTTCTCATATTGATGACGCCACATATATAAATCTGTATAGATTGCATTTACAGCACCAGCGGTTAACAAAGCTTTTGTAGTTTGCGATGGCGAATAGCTGGTTGGCAATAAAGCTGCAGCGCTATCCAAATCCAATTCTATACGGTTATAAACCTTAGCGGTATCTGATCTTTCTACGTAGTAGTTTTCAGTTGCATCTTTTAGTGGCTGAGTTACAAGCGGCAATTCGCCCCAAATTCTGGTCATGTTAAAATAACAAAGCGCTCTTAACGCATAAGCTTGGCCTAAAGTTTGGTTATAGTCGGTTGCTTTATTCGCATAGAGGCCTCTTTGGCTCATTAACCTTACGTTTTTAATAATGAGGTTGGTTTGATTCACCACTGCATACAATTGGCTCCAGTTGGTGATCCTTAAACTCGGGTTTACATTATTGGTAAGTAAGTTTAACGACTCGGTATTTAACGAGGTTAGGTTTTGGGCTACATTGTCTGCCCTAGCTTCACCATAAAAAACCCCCTCCGGCCCCATGGCTGCCTGCAATAAGGTGTAAGCACCATTTAATGCCGCAGTAGCCTGTGATGTTTCTTTCCAAAAATTTGCGTCGGCGTATTCTGTAATGGGATTAAGCTCCAAAGCCTTTTTACAAGCGCTAAGTCCCAAAATCAGCAATAGCATATATGTAAATAGTGTTTTTTGATTCTTCATAGCACTATAAATTAATATTTAGAGAAAAGTTATAAGATCTTGTTCTTGGGAATGCGCCTCGATCTACCCCACCAGCAAGCGAGTTGGTAGATGAACTCACCTCTGGATCATAACCAGAGTATGAACCCAGTGTAAACAGATTGGAAACGCTAAAACCTACGCTTGCGCCTGACACTCTCACTTTTGACAATAGGTTTTTAGGCAATTTGTAGCTCAAAGCAATATTTTGCAATCTGATAAATGAAGCATCTTCTACAAAATGGTCTGAAACGGCATAATTTAACATTGGATCGGTTTTTACCAATCTAGGAATATCAGTCACATCTCCTTGCGTTCTCCATCTTCTCAACTGGTCTGTTGAAAAATTCTGATCTATTGGCGAAGAATCTAAACTTCTTTTTAGCTCGTTGAAAACATCTGCGCCAAAGCTGTAAGTAAATAAGAAGCTAAGACTGAAATTTTTATAACTGAATTCGTTAAACAAACCACCTGTAAAATCAGGATTAGGATCGCCAATGATCTGTAAATCGTCGTCGTTGATAATGCCATCGCCGTTAAGGTCTTGCCAAATCATATCGCCACCTTTATATACCTTGCCATTTGCTGATCCTTGTCGGTAAGGAATCACAACGCCTGTATTTTCATCTCTTTTATAAACATTATCCTCGTCTCTAGCATATACGCCTAATTTCTTTAATCCATAGAAAACGCCCACAGGTTGGCCTACTCTAGCCATGTTAAATAAATTTGGTCGATAATCTTGTCCATCTGGCAATGAAAGGATTTTGTTGCGATTGTACGCGAAAGTAAAGGTAGACGACCATTTAAAAGGCGCTACAATGTTCACACTGGTCAACGTAGCTTCGAAACCTTTGTTCTGTAACGAACCAAAGTTGCCCGGTATAGTAGTTACACCTGTAGTTCCTGGAACGGTCACATCAAATAACAGGTCTTTCGTTTTCTTTAGATAAACATCGCCCACAAAGGTCAATCTGTTTTTAAAGAAGGAAAGTTCTAAACCTAAATTGCTATGTTGTGTTGATTCCCATTTTAAAGATGGATTTGGAATACCTGATAAAATCACTGCATTTTGGCCTAAGTAAGAGCCATTGTTGATATAGCCACCTTGCCCTGCATAGTTACCAATAGATTGATTTCCGGTAACCCCAAAACTGGCACGTAACTTACCTTCATCCAAGAACTGGAATTTCTTGAAATAGGACTCTTCACTAAATCTCCATCCCGCCGAAACTGCTGGGAAGTAACCAAACCTGTTATCAGAACCAAAGCGAGAGGAACCATCTCTTCTAATTAAAGCAGAAAACAAGTATTTGCCTTTGTAATCGTAATTGGCTCTGGCAAAGAAAGAAAGTAGTGCATTTTGTGAGATATTCTGCACATAGGTAGATAGCACTGAAGCGGCACCAACGTTGGTCAATTGGGCATCAGGTAATCCCCTACCTACTAGGTCAAGGTTATCTCTGTTAAACTTCTGATAAGATTGTCCTAATAAAAAGTTAAAAGTATGGTCGTTTTTTAAGGTTAACTTATAGGTTAAGGTATTTTCATTGATAAAAGATGACGCTTTGGTTGTCTGCAGATAAGAACTGCTTAACTGACCTTGTGGAAGCAAACTTGTTGGGGTAAAATTAGACAGGTCGCTATTCTCATAGTCAAAACCCAAATTGGTGGTAAATCTTAAGTTCTTGGCTATTGAAACTTTAAACTCCTGATTACCGAACATTCTGAAACGCTTGATCCTGTTGGCCGCCAATTGTGCAATGGCCAAAGGATTTGGTTTACTGCCTTCAAACAACGGAATCAATTGTCCAGAAATAGGGTCGTAAGGATTGTAAACTGGCATAGTACTCAATGCTTGAAACACCACACTTTGCCCGCTTAAACCGGTTAAAATCCTGGTATAATCTGTATTGGATAGGTTGAAAGACGAGCTTCCAGAAATGGTTTTATTGAAGGTATAATAAACCTTTGCCGTTGCCGTAGCTTGCTCGTAATCAGTTTCTTTAACAATTGGATTTAGGTTTTTATAACCGGCACTTAAATAATAATTGATAGAGTTATCTGACGAACCACCACTTACACTTACATCATACTTTTGTTGAAGTGCCTGTCTGTACATGATTTCATGCCAATCTATCGATTTAGAATAATAAGGGTGTAACGAGTCAATTACCGATGGTTTGGTGGTCATTTGGCCCGTACTGTTATAAATGGCATCAATGTAAGCACTACGCCATTGGGGAGCATTTAACACCCCTACCGTTCTGGTCAACTCAGCCAAACTGGTATTGGCCGAAAATCTCAAAGTAGGCTTCCTGGAGTTCTTGCCAGACTTGGTAGTAATTAAAATTACCCCGTTTGATGCCCTGGAACCGTAAATAGAAGCCGTACCGTCTTTTAGGAAATCGATAGATTCGATGTCGGCCGGGTTAATATCTGCCAAAGGACTAAAGGTAGAACCATCGTCGTTTAAGCCGCCAGCATAAGTTTCCGTGTTGATTGGCACGCCGTCTACAATATATAAAGGTTGACTGCTACCATTTACCGATGAAGCACCCCTGATCCTAACCGTAGCTCCTGCACCTGGTTCTCCGGAATTTGAAGTGATCTGCAAACCTGCAATTTTACCTTGCAAACTGGTATTGATATCTCCTAAGGGATGGGTTTCTAACTGATCGGCAGATACAGAGCCCACTGCACCAGTCACCTCTTTCTTTTTTTGGGTACCATAACCTACGGTAATATTTACCTCATTAAGGCTCACCGTTTCGGGCTGTAAGGCTATTTGTAAGTTATCCTTACCTTTTACGGCTACTGATTGTGCTTTAAATCCAATAGATTTCACTAACAGTATTGGATTATTGCCACTCACGGGTATTTTAAATTTACCCTCTTTGTCGGTAATTACCGTTTTACCAGTACTCACAGATGAAATAGTGATTCCCGGTAAGGCATCGCCAGTGGTTTCGTGCTTTACCGTACCAGAGATGGTCTTGGTACTATTCACCTGAGCAAACGCAACATTTTGCATTGCGAAAATCAGGAGCACCGCAAAGAGCAACTGTTGATAGAATTTTATTCGCATATTCTTTTTAAATAGTTTTATAATAGACATTAGGTTGTTAGGGTTAAAGGTAAACTAAACGGACTAGTGGTACATTGTAGTTATAGATTGAGAACGTCGAAAAAGCTTCAACAGCCAAAGAAATTTTTTCGTTAACGTACACGAAAAATGAAAATAAAATATTTGAACGGTTCTTAACATCATCAATTCATTAAAAAAACTTTGAAGATGGCATGCTCCGGCATCTACTGGTGTGCTCTTACAGAAATCTAGACTTTTATCGTTCATCAGTTCAGCTTCGCATTGCGGATTGATCATAGAAAAGTATTCATCATTGCCCCTATTGGGGAACGACTACACCATTCTAAATATCATCAATCGGCGGTTAATATTCATCTTTAAATTATACAATTAGGCATTGCCTGTTGTACATACAAAATTAGGAGTACAGTTATATTTGGTTAACGGTAACGTACACGAAAATAGTAATTATTATTCTACTTCCAAATTTTTGATGACTTTTTTGATTCCAAGAAAGTGAAAAAGTAATGGATATTAGTTACTGTAATATTGGAAATTCTCTCTGGTAATGATATCAATTGGCATAAATTGCTCCTTTTGGATGTTCGCATTTAGCACCAAGTGATAATAGAGGCTCATCACTCCTTTGTAACCTTGCTCCTGTGGTTTTTGGCATATCAAAAAGTCGATGGTTTTGTTTTTGAGATAGTGAATATTATCTTCCAGAAAATCGTAACCAATTAGTTTAATACCTTCAATCTTATTTTCATCGAAATATTTGGCTACGGTGGCTACCCTAGAATTGGTTACAAAAACAACATCGTAACGGTCTTCCTTTAATTGTTCCGCAAGCTTCTGTTTGATATGTGGATAATCGGTTTGTTGGATATCTATTTTAGTGAGTTCATTGGTATTACCATTTTGCTCAAAGTAATTCCTAAAACCCTCCTCTTTTCGTAACAAGTGGTGATGTAAGTCTATTTCTTTAGAAATATTTACGATCAATGTCTTTTTAGCGCTAGGTGAAAGGTAGTTCACAATATGTGCCGACAAATAACCACTCTGATATAGATTTGGTCCAATGTAACACAAATTGTTATGTCCAGGAATATCAGAGTTGATAAATACCAAAGGGATTTTTTTATGGTTGCACTGTTCGATAAAGGCAATACTTTCTTCCTCGAACATTGGCGCCATTAGTACGCCATCAAATTCATCTGCTGCTATTTTAGAAGCACTGGTTTTAAAACTTTCCTTATTGTTTTGGTCGAAGAAAAACGTCACTACTTTTATCCCGAAATCCTTGATTTCATTGGCAGCTTGTTTAATTCCATGTAAGGGGGCCTCCCAATAATTAGTTTCTTCCGATACTTGAGGAATTAGGGTAGCAAATCTCAGCTTCTTTTTGGAGGCCAAACGTCTGGCAAAGATATTGGGCTGGTAATTCAGCTCTTCAATGATCTTCAGGATTTTGGCTTTGGTTTTCTCGGAAACACCTACCCTATTGTTCAATACTCTATCTACGGTTCCAATAGAAACATTGGCCAATCGGGCAATTTCTTTAACACCTACAGTTCCTGAATTCTTCTTTTCCATTGTAACAAAACTAATAAAAGTTTATTTGAAGTATTTAGAAACTATAAATTTTCAGCAGGTGTAAACGTAAAGAGGAAAGACTTACGAAGTTTGAGCGCCTCGTAAGCCCTATTTACCTGTAGCTAACAAAAAACAGGTTTTAACATCCTCTTACTTGTTTACTTAACCATTATTGATTGCCCAACGTAAGGTAACGCTGATACAATTTTTCATAAACTGCCGCTTTTTCTGCCTGTGGCAAGTATTCGGCATCGTAACCGGAGCTCATGGCTTGTTGTGCTTCGGCAATATTTTGATGTACACCACCTATTACGGCAGCAAACATGGCCGAACCTAAGGCACAAGCCTGTTCGCTAGTAGCTACTTTAATGGGTACATTTAAGATGTTGGCCAGGGTTTGCATGACATAAGCTGATTTCTTGGAGATACCTCCCAAAGCGATAACCTGCTTAATGGCCACACCTTGTGCAATGAAACGGTCCATAATGGCTTTAGAACCAAAAGCGGTAGCTTCAACCAATGCTTTAAAGATGTGTGGTGCACTGGTTCCAAGTGTAATGCCAGCAATTACTCCTTTTTTAGTCAAATCAACATCAGGTGTTCTACGGCCATTGATCCAGTCCAATGCAATCAAATCATTTTCTGTGACTGGAATTTGTGCAGCCTTTTCGGCTAGTTTAGGTAAAATAGCATCGCTTGCGGCTTTCAGTTGCTCCTTGTTAAGGGTTTCGGCCAAAATTTCCTTCATTGGAAACTCTAGTATTTGCCTAAACCAGCTATATACATCGCCAAAGGCAGATTGTCCGGCTTCCATTCCCAACATATTTGGAAGGATTGAACCATCAACCTGTCCACAAATTCCGTTCACTAGACCGGTAAACTCCTGGTTAGGAACCACTACCATATCGCAGGTAGAAGTACCCATTACCTTAACCAAGCTATAAGCTTCAATTCCTGTTCCTACAGCACCTAAATGTGCATCAATAGCGCCTACACCTACCTTTACACTTTGTGGCAAACCTAATTTGAGTACCCATTCCGGCGATAAGTTACCTATCACTTCATCGGTAGTGTAAGTATCATTATACAACCTATCTCTAAGTGCAGACAGATCCGGATGTAATGCTCCTAAAAACTCTTTACTGGGTAAACCGTTAAATTCTTCATGCCACATGGCTTTATGTCCAGCTGCACAGCGACTACGTTTTACGGTGAGCACATTGTTGTTGCCAGTTAAAAAAGCAGGCATCCAATCGCAGTGCTCCATCCATGAAAAAGCTTTTTGAGCCACTTTGCCACCTTTTTTGGTGATATGCAATATTTTAGACCAAAACCACTCGGAAGAATATAACCCACCAGAATATTTGGTATAATCAATGCCCCACTTTTTAGCTAGTTCATTAATATCATCCGCTTCTTTTAGGGCCGTATGGTCTTTCCAAAGCACAAACATGGCATCTGGATCTTCTTCAAAGCCAGGTAACAAGGCTAAAGGGGTGCCCCTTTCATCTACTGCACCAGGCGTTGAACCCGTGGTATCAATGGTAATGGCCACAATATTGGCCACTATTTCTGGGCTTGATTGGGATACGATGTTCTTGATGCTTTTCTCCATCCCTTCTATATAATCAAGGGGATGTTGTCTAAATTGTGATTGTTCTGGATTGCAATATTTACCTTCTGCCCATCTTTTGTATAAGCTTACGGAACAGGCCACTTCAGCCCCGTTTTCAGCATCAACCAATAAAGCTCGTACTGAATCTGTTCCGTAATCTAAACCAATGACATATTTTTTGCCCATCCTTAATTAAATTTTGAACCTTCTACGTCTACCGTTCCACAGAAGTGTGTTTTGATACCCAATTCTTCTAAAGCCGCAGCCTTAATTCTGCAAGCTCTGTGTGCCGCAGCCTCGTCTGTAGCATAAACTACTTGGATATGGTTCGCTTTATGACGGGCCATCATTTGGTCGCGGGTTACACCGTCCAAAGTGGCATGCATCATTGGCCACTGGTAGTTGGTTTCATTCCATCTTCTTTCTGTTTCTTCTTTTGGCAATTCAACCGACTTACCAACACCTAAATCGCAGTGCAATTCGTTATTGATGACATAAACACGGCTCCATACTAAATTACCCGGTTTGGCCACGCCTCTTAGGGTACCACCACCAAATTTAAAGAACATGGCCGGTTGACGGATACTATCTGATCCTGCATACCCCCCAATATGGTGTGCAGGTGGTGCTGCACCCGAAATTTCAAATACCCATACAAAGTCATCTACTTTATCATTTTTAAAATCTTCGCCCCAACGTAAGTCATGTAGGGTATTTTCTCCCGGCATGCCTAGTTTTTGCCATAATCTATAGGTTAGCAAACCATCTATTCCGGCACATTCGTCAACCTCATTAAAATGTGGTAAAGCTTCGCCGGCATATAATTCTTTTCCATTTTCATCAAAAACCGGTGGACGGTCTTGGTTGTTCAATAAGCCTTCTACCAAATCGCTAGCCGGAACCAAGTCTTTTAAACCTTGTTGATATTGGATACCAATGGTGTCGCAACCAAATTCATCTGCCAAACGTAAGGCAGCAATGTACATTTTGCATTGAGTAAGGGTTTGAGCTTTGGTCAATTCAGTAGCATCATCAGTTCCCCAGTCAAATTTCATCCCTTTATTTAGTAACCAGCTCAATACTTTTTCTGCATCGCTATCACTTACCGTAAGCATTTTCGCATAAAGGGTTGATTGGCTTAATCTTTCTTTAAAAATTCCGGTGGCATGTAAAAGATCATCAGGTACTATGGCGTTGAACATGCCCATACAGCCTTCATCAAAAACACCCATAATGGCTTTGTCTTCTTTTAATTTCGCTGCAAAGTCACGTCCTAGTTTCTCATCGGCAGTAGGAATTTTAACCGAAGCAAATGATTTTACATGTGTTTCTGGGTGTTGAATCTCTCCATTAGCCAGCCAGTTTTTAATTCCATTTAGGAAAAACTCATCGTCAAAATCTACACTCCATAAACTGCTATATTTAACGTTAGCTTTGGTTAGCGAACCGTTTAAGTTTAACAAACCTACCAAACCTGGCCATTGCCCGCTAAAGTTTGCCAAGGTTAAAATTGGTCCACGGTGGGTGGTTAAACCGGCAAGCACATGGTGGCTGTATTGCCAAACACTTTCAGCAACAATTAAAGGGGCATCTTTATCTATGTTTTTGAACACCTCAATGCCCATACGCTGCGAATCAATAAAACCGTGTTTTTTTTCAGGATCGTAGGCATGTGCCCTTTTAATGCTATATCCAAATTTCTCAAGAACGGCGGCTAGCGCCTTTTCCATTTGGTCTTGTGTTGCCCAGCAATTTTGATTAGCTGCAATTCTTAAATCGCCACTGGCTACTAAAAATATCTCTTTGTTCATGTGCTAATAATGTTTTGGTTGCTATTTAAAAAGGCCAGATAGCGTGATTGTGGCTTTGGTTTATTTAATACCGACAACGGGATACCCCTTACCCCCCTATATTTGGCCGTAACAATGTTACTTTACAAAGATGCCCTTTGGGGCAAAGTATTTCTTGCGGCTTATTAGCTATTTATTGTAGGATATTAGCATAATAACTATTCAATTTGGCAATATTCGAAATTATTTAGCTATAATTAAGGAATAATTGCAACCAGATATAAGCGAGTACCATGAAACCACACTTTCATAAAGTGCCTGTTAGCCTTCAAAATTCTTTTAGCATTAGGCACGATATTCAGGAAAATTTTGGCAAGATATGGCATTACCATCCAGAGCTGGAACTACATTACGTGATCAGAGGCGAAGGGGTAAGATTTATCGGCAATAACATTAGCAACTTTTCTTCGGGAGAGATCATTCTTTTGGGCGATAATTTGCCGCACACCTGGCGTTGTAGTGACGAGTACTTCCAGAATAACTCGAGTCGCGAAGTAGAGGCTATTGTCATTCATTTCCTACCCGATTGTCTTGGAAAGGATATTCTTAATTTACCAGAGGCCTATTTGATTCCCAAGCTTTTTGAAAAGGCTAAAAAGGGTATGTTGTTGAAAGGTGAACATAGGGACAAATTAGCGCAATTGATGCTGCAAGCAAAAGACGCCCAAAATTTAGACCGATTAATTGTATTGCTGTCTATTTTAAAAACCTTGGCCGAGGCTGATGACTATGCGGTGCTTAATCCGGGCAATGTGCAGTACCAGTCCGACGAATCGGATGTGATCAGGCTGAACAAGGTTTATAACTATACGCTTACCAATTTTAAGAAAGAAATAAGTTTACAGGAGGTGGCTTCGATCAGTAATTTAAGCGTCACTTCTTTTTGCCGCTATTTTAAGCAGATGACCAAAAAAACTTACTATGATTTTTTAATTGAGATCAGGGTAAGTCATGCTTGTAGGTTATTGATTGAGGATAAACATCCTACCAACATGATCTGCTACCAATGTGGTTTTAATAACGTTTCTAATTTTTATAGGCATTTTAAAAAGGTAGCGGGCATTACTCCATTAGAGTATAAAAGGAAATATTTGGCTGAATAGTTAGATGGCTACCCCACCAAACGGCGAATTTTCCGCATAAATTCGTTGATATCAAATGGTTTGGCAATGAAATCGTCGGCTTTATAGGAACCGCTCATATCAGACATGGCTTTATTGGCCGACATCATTAATATGGGGACATGTTTAAGGGTGCTGCTGGCTTTCACCGTATGACATAAATCAATACCGTTTCCATCGGGCAACATAATATCCATTACCATGATATCAGCATCTGACTGGGGCAATTGTTGCTTAAACAAAGTGGCATTGGGAAACAAAGACACGTCATAGCCTTCGTCGTCCAACAGAAAGGAAATTACTTCCCCAATATCAGGGTCATCTTCAATTACCCAAACTTTCTTTTTCATCAAGTTTCATTTGTGTTGTGTAAGCAACAAATATTGTTGTCAATTGTTCGAGATAAGATCATATTCTTTAGCAAGATAGCACCTATCTATTCATCATCAACGATTTATTTTTCCATCAAATTTCCTTAACTTTTTAAAAGTATAAAAACTGGTTTTTGCGATATCAACTACAAACTTTTACAATCATCAACTGTTGTAGAATTATTGGGGATTTGATTACTTTATTTGTGGCAAAAAATTCGCACTTGTGCCTGTAAATGCTTCTGAGTGCTGTGGATAAAAAAAAGCAATCGATTAGCCCGAAAGGAAGTAATTTAGTAGCCCCATGAGCAACCTCAATCCTAATTTATTTGAATATTTGTACGTTTTGGAAAGCGATAGTTTATATCTGGCTGAAATTAAACGTAACGACCTAGGTGACTATGCTGCCATTGGTGAGAAATTTCAATGGCTTAGGGTAGAAAAAAATACTTGGGAAATCTCAAAACTGACTTTCCGTTCTATGGATTCGTCGGAGGAAATAGAAGAAAGGTATTTTGAAGAGGGTTTCTTGAAATTCAATCTGGAGAACGGAACCTACATCGAAAAATACAACTCAGCCCAACACTCGCTTGTTAACATTAGCGCACAAGAAGTACCAACCGAACTGCACGAGCATATTAGAGTTTTACTTTTGGGAAACGTGCTTAGTGCTTAACCTTAGCTGATCAATTTAACATTTTGCGGATAACGCTCTGCATGGGTCATTACCAATTGCAGCATATAGTGGTTTCCTTTAAAACGGGTTACGCAGTCTTTAATGGCAACGGCATCAAACAACTGTTCTTCTGAAGATAGGTAGCCCATGCCATAAAACTCACCCTTTTCAATCCAAATACAGCTTTGTTCATTAGGTTCCCTGCCGGTATCTAACAACATAAAGCTAGGTTGTTGTCCGCAAATACTATCCAATAGCTTTTCTACAGCAGTGTTATGGGTTTCCAAATCGGGTAAGGCTTGCTCTGTTTTAAAAACACGCCCTTTACCATATCTGCAAAAACGCTGATCAATATCAAAAGCTTTGCTTTGTGAGGCCAAAAAGTTGAGTCCATCTATTTCTCTATCAAAAACCTTGGCACATTTCAACTGCTTTGGTAATCGACCAACTGCCAAATGACTATAGCCACTTACGGCTACATAATGGTACAAACCAAATTTAGGTTCGGCACTCTTCAATGCGCTATTATATATTGGCCATAAACGCTGTATTTCTGTACATTCTAATAATAAAGCCATAAGTTCGGAGCCGCAGCGCTCAAAAGAAATCCCATAAATTTCTTTTAAAAAATGTTGCCGTCTTGCGCTTTCATTATGGCCCACAAAATGCGAAGCCACTCTTTTTTTGAGGTTAATGGCTTTTCCTACGTAAATGACCTTCCCTTCCTGGTTATGGAAATAGTATACACCCGGTCCTTGTGGCAATGCTTGAAAATCGTCCAAAGGTACATTTGCTGGTAAACGTTGCTCAGGCGATGCACGGCGTAGCATACCGCTTATCAATTGCTGTTCATCTTTGAGCAATAGCAATGAAAACAATTGGGCAGTGGCTTCGGCATCTCCCAAAGCTCTGTGGCGATCGGTAATGGTTACCCCTATGTTGGTACACAGTTTTCCTAAACTATAGGAATTAAAACCCGGCAACAGTTTTCGGGAAAGCCTAACGGTACAAAGCTTGGGTACATCCCAAAAGAAACCAGAAGCTGCTAACTGAGTTTTAATAAAGGAATAATCGAAATTTACGTTATGGGCAATAAATACCTTATGGTTAAGCCATTCAAATATTTGAGGAGCTAGTTCTTCAAAAGTAGGCGCCTGTTCCACCATCTCGTTACTAATTCCCGTTAATGCCGTAATGTGTAAGGGAATATCCATTTCTGGATTAACCAAACTGCTCCAACGGTCGGTTACTTCTTTACCATCATGCCATAAAATAGCAATCTCCGTAATTCTACTGTTTGACGCGCTACCACCCGTGGTTTCAATATCTACAATAGCATAAACAGGTTTGTTGGATGATGACTGATTTTTAACTCCTTTTGGCATATTGCAATTTTACTAATTTTCTTAGTAAATACAAATCTGCAACGATTAAAAGTTACAGGCCTCATTCATATCAATGGTTAGTTGATAACTGCTCTGCTCTATTCGTTGGCTCACCTGATAGCTTTCGCCGCCGTAAACAATTTGGAAATCATAACTTTCATTTAAAGCCAGCAAATTGGTACTGATGTGGCCTTTATCCATATAACCTAAGTATTGAAAAGGTGCGGTTGAGCCCGATTTTCTAAAGGATACATATACGCTGGGCCTGATTTCTACATCTGCCCTATTGGGACAACGCCCAGTAAAGTTTAATGACACTTCCTGATAAACCGGCGGCGGCGGCACTACAATTGGCGGTTGTGTGTTCCCTACTCTCGAAATACCAATAGGCACTAATTGTTGTTTTTTCTCGGCCGTAAATATAATTTCCCTGCGTTGCGTGGTATATCCAGAAGCGGCAATTTCTACCGTAGTCCGAATAGGGCTTTGAGCACTTGGAACAATATTGGGATGCAAGCCTATGGTGACCATACCTTGTACAAGCTTTATATCTTTTTTACCAGAAAGCTCATAAATATGTTGGGCATTTTCTCCTAAAACGGTAATGGTGGCGTTAGCTGGTGCTGCATTTCCTGTTTGCGCATCGGTAACGGTAATCATAGCGGTGTATTTAATAATGTCGGTATCTACTACCACTTTAATGTTCTCGGTAGGTTTCTTGCAAGCCATACCAGCTAAAACGAGCATCACAAGCCAAAATTTCTTCGTTTTCATATCCACTATACTAAAATTTGTAATTAAAATTGACCTGAACTATGGGAAACCATCGGTAGTCTTTAATGTTAGATTGGAATTGTGGCGTTTGTGACGAATTGCCCGAAAGGATACCTGTTCCAATGATATTTGCTTTAGGCCGGTGCAGGTAATAAGTGCCCAAATCCATATTCACATTGAATTTCCGTTTAGGGAAACTACGCAGCAGGCCAATTCCAAGATAAGGGGCCAAACCTTTCCAATCTACTTTTAGATCTACATAACCTATTTGCTCTTCGGTGAGCGTTAAATCTCCGTATTGGTAATCATCAGATGGAATGATCCTTACATCACCCTTGGCTTTTATAAAATAAGCGAAGCCCCCTACTATCCGAAACCAATCGACACCGTTAAAAAGGGCGTAATCAGCTAACAGATGCAGGTTGTAAAAATTAGCCGAAACGTGTGAGCTGGAATTAAGTCCAGAAATCTTAAAAACGTCGTTAGCTTTGATGGGGATGACATTTATTCCGGCCCTTGCCGTGAATTTGTCTGTAAATCCATAATTAAAAGCGGCACCTATGCCTTGGGTACCGATATTTAATTGGACCGCTTTCGTATATATGGTGTTTTGTGGATTACCTGTGCTTTGCGCTAAAACTACTAAGGGGCAGCATATCAATAGTAATGGCCCTAAAAAATCAAATAACTTCATTGGAACAGCATAAATTAAATAATTAACTGAGCTGCTAACGAAGTGGTCTAATTGAAAAACAGGTGACTGATTAAAAAGTTTTGACCAAATTTATATGGTTAACTTCCTGTTTTTACCCCATAAATCAAAATTCGCTTAAAAGCATAAATTGCAGGTAGCTTGGTAAATCTTCGGGCTATTCTCGCTTTAAACTCGGTAATCAGTTCTTGCTTTTGGTTATTTTGCAAGCGATCTAAATACGGAATTAGTGCCGTGCCTGAAATGAAATCATAAAGTGCTTCGTGGTTTTGGGCAATCATAGGATATACTTTTTGAAATATTTGAATGTTAGATAAACCGTTGTCAAAAAGAATCTGTGCATAATCGTCCATTGATAATACAGGCGAATCACGGTACCAGTTTTTTAAATAAGAAGCATAAGGCTCTTCAGTTACCAGTTCGGCCAAAATCTGGTTAAGGATATTTTCCTTTTGTATGGGCATTTGGATAGCCAGCTGACCACCAGGATTGAGCATGGCTATCAATTGTGGAAATAAGTTTTCGTGATGATTCACCCATTGCAAAGCCGCATTGCTAAAAACAAGATCATAATGGGTTGCCGACTGTACTTCCTGCTCTATGGCTCCCTGCCTAAAATGTAAGCGCTCATTTTCGAAGCGTTTGGATTTTTCCAGCATTTCTGCTGATGAATCTACGCCTATAAAACTTGAACTATTTAGCTTTTCGCTCAATATAGCCGTTTGCTCCCCTGTTCCACAGCCTAAGTCGATGGCTTTAAGGTGTGCTGTAGGTACAATCAAATTTGCCAGATCATAAAAAGGCTGATAGCGCAAGTCTTTAAAGCTATCATAAAGTTCGGGGTTCCAGGCCATATTTCGTAGGTTAAGTAACCACTAAAATACAGATTATCAGATTGACTTTGGCACCTTTACATCTTATTTTGAACAAAACCCGGTAAAGGCTGGTTTCAATTTACCTTTATTTGGGTAAGCTTTTCTAACTTGCCCAGCATATCGTTTAAATCGAAAGGTTTTGGAATAAAACCATCTGCCCTACAAAAACGCTCTACTTCTAGGTGGTTCAATGCTGCCGACATGATCAACACCGGTACTTTGGCATAGTCTGAGCTCGACTTTACCATATGGCAAAGTTGCAAACCATTTCCATCAGGTAGCATGACATCCATTAACATGGCATCCATCGCATCTGGTTGAGCCTTCAAGGCAGTTTTGAATTGAGCAGCGTTTTCAAAAAGACAAACCTGATAACCCTCCTCTTGCAACCATAACAAAATTACTTCTCTAATTCCTGGATCATCTTCTACAACCCACACTTTCTTCATCATTCTTTCTTTTTTATTGAGCAACAACCAATGTTCAATAAATGTTTTCTGATGACCGTATTTGAAACATAAAGAGGTATTTATACTGCTGCAAAGGGCAAATAATTACCTATTTCACGTCCTTTCCAAACCATCAAGGTTTTAAGGTGTTCAATATTTGTGGGTTAGTTAACAAATAATATTCCCCATGCAATATGATTTATCCATATCAAAATAGCTTAAAATCACTGATGTTTGGTTTATGCCTATGCACATGGGTAGCTTGTAAACCAAAAGTGAATAACCCAAAGCCTAGCGAAACATGCTTAACTTGCTTGGCGGATATGGTTTATCATAGTAATCTTCGTTTAACAGGGCCAAACGCTAGTTTTGCGGTAAGGGTTGACGAGGAAAGCTCAGATTTAGTGAAAATGAAAGTGTACAACCAAAACAATGGTCAAACATTGGGCTGGATTGCTTATTATCCGAAACAGCGTAAGCTAGCCGAAGTATCGAGCTACCTGAGGCCTAAACCGCTTCAAGTACCAATGATTTGGCTCGAAAAATATGAAAGTTGCCGTGGTTTGTTGTGTGGCGACGAACCCAAAACCAACACGCGTATGGCAGTTAACACTAATCCTTAACGCTATTCCTTTACCTTAATACGCTCAAATAGTACGGTATCGCCTTCTGCCGTTACATAATATTCTGGAATTTGCTCATCTGTTAAATGGTAAATATTTGACACTTGTACATTGGCCCCAAAGCCGCAATAGTTGCGTTGTGAATTTGTCAATACTTCTACCCCTTCTTTGCTAAACTTAAAGGTCAGCTCGCAATTTAAACCATTGGCATCTACCTTTTGGTTATAGGTACCTACGGAACCGTTTATCACCATTTGTCCAGCCAATTGTGCCATATTATAAGAAGGTTTGCCTTTGTTTACATCCAAAAAGAACATGGCCACATCAGCGTTTATGGGCTTTATTTTCAAACTGCCTGCTGGTCCTGTATTGATATCACCAAAGCTATAAGTCCCGCCAATATTAGGCGAGCCACAACCTACACAAAATAAGACCAGGCCATACCCTAAATGTTTAATTATATTCGTCATCACTTTAAGACTTAAACAGTTAACCACCGTGCTTTGTTCGAAGCTTGAGGCGGATCTGTCGTAAAAGATTTCCTAATCTTGTTAAAGCGCCTTTAAATCGGTGATAAACTCTTCTACTTTAGTTTCGTCTGTTGCCCAAGAGGTGATCAAGCGAATGGCCGAATGGTCGGTATCAATAGGTTTCCACACATAAAACTCATACTTTTTGCTCAGTTCTTCAATGACCGTATTAGGCAAAATGGGAAAAATTTGGTTAGTGGTAGAATTTGTAAGCATGGCAAAGCCTTTTTCTTCAACCGCCTTGGCAATCTTCATGGCCATTTGATTGGCGTGAGCGGCCAACTTGAAATATAAATCGTCTTTAAACAACTCTAAGAATTGTATGCCCAACAGTCTGCCTTTGGCCAATAAAGCCCCTCTTTGTTTAAGGGCGTAATCAAATTCAGGTGCTAGATCTTTATTGTTAAAAACAATTGCCTCGCCTAACAGCGCACCATTTTTGGTACCCCCAATGTAAAAGGCATCAGTCAATGCAGCGATGTCGGTCAATTGCAAATCATTATTTTGTGCAGTAAGGGCATGGCCCAACCTTGCGCCATCCATAAAAAGGTAAAGGTTTTTAGATTTACAATATGCCGATAGTGCTTCTAGCTCTGATTTTTGATAAATGGTACCAATTTCAGTAGAGTTGGAAATGTAAACCATTTTGGGTTTCACTACGTGCGGCCTTAAGGAATACTCCTTTAATACCTGCTCAATATCTGCAGTCCTCAGTTTGCCATCTGCGGTATCAATAGTAATAACTCGATGCCCAGTTGCTTCTATAGCTCCTGTTTCATTGGCATAAATATGGCCTGTTTTGGCACTGATTACCGCTTCGTGTATGCGCAAAAGCGAAGCAATGACAATTAAATTGGTTTGGGTACCTCCCGACAGAAAATAAATGCTCGCTTGGGGGTTTCCAATTTTTTGCCTTAAGATGTTTTTTGCCTCGATAGAATAAGCATCTTCTCCATATCCGGCTTGTTGCGGAAGGTTTACTTCAATCAGTTTATGCAGGATATTGAGGTGCGCACCTTCGGAATAATCATTTTTAAAACTATACATGGACTGTAGCTGATAAATTATGGCTAAATTAATAGATAATTATCGTAATGATGAGGCCTCAATCAGATTTATCGTACCGTCCCAATTTTAATACAAATTTGATTAAGACCGTTGGCACCAATGCTCATTTTGTGTAACATAGTAGATAATTTTCATCGAGAAAAGTTGAAATACGGTAATATTTTAGGATATTCAAACAATTTAACACGCAATTAATCAGGTACATACTTAAAATTTCAGGTTTTTGCACAACATTTGCCCTACATCAATGGATCAAGGGAAGACAACATGGACATCAACTATCTAATCGAAAGCGGCATTTTAGAAAAATATGCTAAGCACCAATTGAGCTGTGAGCAAACAGCAGAGATTGAAGAACTTTTACAAAACAACCTAGAACTTGGCGAAGCACTGGAAAAAATCTACATCCAACTGGAGGGCAATGGTACTGAAGGCGAACAAAGTGGTTAGTAGATATTAATAGCAAGATACAAGCAAAAAGGCTGCGAAATTCGCAGCCTTTTGTATTGACGATCGTCGCCAATATAAACATCACTGTCTCGGTGGTTTATTTTTTTAGCAGCATATCAATCTGTATCGGTAATTTTTTCTCTAGTATAGCACCTTCAAAGCCAATGGTCCTAAATTGTAGCTTACCTTCCTGATCTAATAAAGCAATGGTTGGGATCACGGTAAAGCCTACTTTTTCGCCTATATCTTTATCATTATTAAAGTAAACGGGAAAAGTATATTGGGTATTGTCCTTTGCCCATTTCCTGGCATCGTTAATGGTATTGTTGGCACCACTGTTCACTACCATAAATTTTACGGCAGGATTGTCTTTGTATCGGTGATACACTTGTTGGAAATATGGCATTTCCTGCATGCAAGGTACGCACCATGTGGCCCAAAAGTTTAGGATCACTACTTTGCCTTTTAAGTCGGCGGCGGTTACTGGTTTACCTTGCAAGTCTACTAGGCCAGCCAATTCGGGCATGGGCTTGTTTAATACTTTTTTACTGATTTCCTGCGTAAGTTGTTGCAGTTCCAATTGCTCCAAATGTTTCACCTTTTTTTCAAACTCAGCCAAGGGTTGTTTAGCATCTAAAAAGTTTTTCTTGGCCGATTGAAGCGCAACGGTATCCGAAGGATTCTTCAATAATACTTTCCAAAGCGCATTAAAGGCTTGTTGGGGTTGCTGGGTACTTTCCAATACTTTGGCGGCATTTAACAATGCGGTGCGATCGTTACCTGTGGTTACCGCCTCTTTAGCCAGTTGTGTGGCTTCATGGCTTTTGCCCAATCTCAAATTATTGATGGCGGCTAAGGCCAACAATTCGGCTTTGGCGTCGGCAACGGCTTGCTGGCGTACGGTATCGGCCACAAAAGAAGGGATATAACCATACTCAGGAAAAAACCTGATGATGCCCACTGGCCATTGGTTTACCCTGGCTAAGGATTGCTGTATATAACCCAAGGCGGTGCTTGGGGCCAGTTGCTTATTGGTTAGTGTTTCAGCAATATCCTTATAGGTTCTAGGCAAATAGGGATTTTCCTGTTTCAGCATTTTATTGGCATGGTAAATGGCCTTGGCCGAATCGCCTAAGCTCACATAAGTTTCGAACAGGGAGCTGTGGATCGCATTAGAACCGTCTTTTTTAGGATCATCGCTTTGCTCCAGTAAGGCTTTCAGTTTTTGTATTTTAACTTTAGGATCCTTCTCTCTTGCAATAATGCTTACCGTGAGGTCTTTCCCTAGGTCAGATTTTGGAAAGCGTTTTCTGATCACCTTGCGTACGGAGTCGACACGGGTCTTCTCTCCTATCATTAAATAGGCCATAGTTACCGAGTTCATATTGCCTTGACTGGTAGGATCCGAATCCAGCTTTTGCGCAATGATCTTATGGGCTTCTTCTCTATAAGCTAACCTTTTGGCAGGATCGCTATCGCTATTCATCAGTACGTTTAAACGAGCTATTTTGGCCTCGTAATTATCAGGATAATCGGCTAATTCCTGATTGAGTAGGGCTAAGCGCAAGGGTGCCAAGGGGACCGATTTAGGTTTTTGTGCCGATAGGCTGTATGACTCGTGCAAATAACCGCTTTTCACTCTTTTCTGGTCATTGGCATAAACGGCCACATGATAATGGTTTTCTTTATCAGGCTGATCAATTTGATTACCACTTTGCAGATAAAAGGTGGCATAGGTGGCATAGCGTTGTGCTAAAAAGCTGGCTTTCCAAACATTGCCTTCTTTTTTAAGGGGCATGCGCCAAGGCAAGTCGAAAAAGGTGGAATAGGTGAATACTACCGTAATGTCTGTAGCATTAGGGCTAATGAGGGCACCTTTGGCATTTGGATCATAGGTAATGGTTACCGTTTGACCTCTTTGGGGTTTTTGAGGCGTAATTTGTACAGCGCTTTGTCCTTGTACCTGCACAAAGGCAAGCACAAGGAAGCATATATTTAAAGCATATTTCATTTGATCATCTATTGGTTATAACCTGGATTGGGTGTGAGGTTGACGTTAGATCTGATGGCTTCTGTTGGGATTGGGAACAGTTGCGCAGTAGATTTCCAAGCGGTTTTGGTTAATGGCAATACATCATCGGCACGGGTTTTTCCGGCGGCTCCTGTAGTGCTTGGCCAACGTTTAAGATCAAGCCAACGGTGCCCCCATTCGCAAAATAGTTCTACTCTACGTTCTTGCTCTACTTTGGTCATTCCGTCTGCCACACTGGTAGGGCTTACCAAATCTGTTAAACCGGCACGACGTCTGATCACATTCAAATCATCCCTACCTAAATCATATTTCTGTTGTTGTATACGGGCTTCGGCACGGATCAAAAAGGCTTCTGAAAAGCGCAACACCATCGAATACTCGGTAGCTGGCGAACCTACGGTACCTACTCTTACCTTATATTTGTAAGGATAGTACAAAATGTTGGTTGGTGTAGCTGGTGCAGCATAGGTATTGATCCAATAGCTCAATCTTCTATCCCCAGTTTCAAAAGCAGGGATAATGCCATAAGTGTCTTTGGTCATGCGGTACAAAGGCGAACTTACAGGTACAATGGTGTTTCCTTCCCAAGTGTTACGGCCCAAAGCGGTGTTTACCACCTGCAATTGCCAAACGGTTTCGTTGCTGTTTTTTAAAAATGCTTTCGACAGGTGTGCGGCATTGGTAGGATCAGGATTGTCTAACAAGCTGTAACCTGTAGTGGCAATCACGTTTCCTGCTTCGGTTTCGGCCAAAGCGTTTTGCCCTGTGTAAAGGTATGCCCTAGCTAACATTAAGGTAGCCGCTACTTTGTTAGGTCGGGTGCGTTCGCCATTACCGGGGTAGGTATTTACCAATAGGTCTTTGGCTTGTTTTAAATCATTAATGATCGCGGCATATACCTCGGCTTTTGGTGTTCTAGGTAAACTGGTATTCTTTCTTACATCAGTCGTTAAAATCAAAGGCACGTCACCAAATAAATTCACCAAATAAAAATGGCAAAATGCTCTTACAAAATAAGCTTCGCCCATTACCTGGTTTTTTACCGCTGGCGATAGCGCTGTTGACTTTCCAGCGCCTTCAATAATAGCATTGGTGCGGTAAATGTAGTTGTAAGGTTGCGACCAAAAGGTAGCCACATAAGGGTTTCCTGGTTGAATGGCATTGTTCTTGAACTCATCAAAATTGGCAAAAGTGGCGGCGTACACAAAGTCGTCGGCACTCATGGAGCCCAAAAAGGTGGTCAATACGTTAGCAAATTGATAATTCACGGAATTCATATCTGCGTAAATTCCCACAATAGCTGCCGTTGCCGTAGCATCGCTTTCAAATACTACTTTAGAGGCCAATTCATTTTTAGGATCGCCTACTTCCACGAATTTCCTACAGGCGCTAAGGTTAAGCAATAAGGCGATGGTTGTTATATAATAAACGAATTTCATGTTCTTAATTTTAAATGTTAAAACGATACTTGTACACCACCGGTAATGGTACGCAATGGTGGCAAGGCATAGCCCTTGGTTTCGGGATCAAAACCATCATAATTGGTAATGGTAAACAGGTTTTGCCCTTGCACATAAACCGAAAGGTTACTGATGAAGGTTTTGTTAAGCAGTTTACCGAAATTATACCTTAAGGAAACATTTTTTAACCTGATGAAAGAAGCATCGACCCAATTGGCACTTGATAGGCGATAATAGCTTTGATAAGCATTGTAAATGGCCTGTCCTGAAGTGGCACTGGCACCCGGGATGTCGGTAATATCGCCCGGTTTTTTCCATCTGTTCAAAGCACTTTCGTCTTTGTTCATGCGCACCCCGTTGGAGTAACTCAAGTAACCGTAATTAATTCCGGGGCCTTCTTGTTTCACCAACTGCAAAAAGAAATCGAAGCTAAAGTTTTTGTAGGTAAAGCTATTTTGGATCCCACCAAAAGCTTTAGGAGAAGTATAACCTAACATGACTAAATCCGCAGGATCGCTAATGGCATTGTTGCCGTTTACATCTCTAAATTGTGGCACCCCGTTTTGTGGATTAACGCCAGTGTATTGAAAACCTCTTACAATACTTAAGGGCTGCCCTATTTCAAAAATGGTAGCATATTCAGACCCCTCAAGATTAGGGTATTTCAGCAATTTGTTTTTAGAAAAGGTTAAGTTAAATGAAGTATTCCAAGTAAAGTTTGCATTGGCAATATTCTTAGAAGTAAACTCAAATTCGATACCTTGGTTTTGTATCAAAGCGGGCAAATTGGAAATATAGCCAGAAAAGCCTGATTGTGGTGAAAGACGGTAAGGAATCAATTGGTTGCTGGTCCTGTTTCTGTAAATATTGGTGGTTAATAAAAAGCGGTCTTCCAAAAAGCCTAATTCTAAACCTACCTCAGCTTTTTTGGTTTCTTCCCACACAAATAAAGGGTTGGCAAAACGGGTTGGACTAATACCACCTGTACCACCATATGCATAACTGGTAGGACTCCATGTATCCAGAAAATTGTAATCGCCAATTTGATCGTTACCTACAATGCCCCAACTGGCACGTAGTTTACCAAAGCTCAAAAATTTAAGGTTATTGGCTATAAAATCTTCGTTGGCAAATACCCAAGCACCGCCTATGGAACCAAAATTTCCGAATTGTTTTTGCGGACCAAATCGTGAGGAACCATCTCTACGGAATGTTCCGTTAAGAATGTATTTGCCATCGAAATTATAGGTTAATCTACTAAATATGGAGTTATAACGGTATTTGCCATAGTTGTAGGTTCTGGGGGTAACTACAGTAGCAGCGGTAATATTTTCCAACAGGCCATCGCTAATGTAACCGCTACCGTTTACTGATTGTGCTTCGGTAATACGGTGTTGCCAAGTGGCTCCTACCATGGCGGTTAGTTTGCCTTTACCTATGTTAAGGTTGTACTCGGCCTGTGGTTCTATAATGTATGAATTTTGGTAGCCATTGCCATAATAGGCCAAACTGCCAGTGTAGGTTTGGGGGTTAAAACTCAGCTTCGGATAGGTTTGTATTTGACTGGTATTGTAGCGGTTAAAACCTCCTGTTACCTTTAAAGTAAGCTGATCTAACACCTTGTAACTTACGTTAACATCGGCCAATATGTTTTGCGATTTAAATTTGTTGGTACGGTGCAAATAGGCTATTGGGTTTTGGTCGTTACCATACCAATAGTAGGAACCATCTGGATTATAGATGGGATAATTGGGTGCGATGTTAAAGAAGCTGGTTAAATCTGTGGGTAGCGTATTGTTTTCGTCGGTAAGGTATTTTACCGAGGTGATCAATTTCAATTTTTGATCTACGGAACTGTGATTTAAGGCCAGGTTTAAGGCACCTTTGGTATAGCCCAAATCATTTGGAAGTACCGTTTTCTCGTTTCTGAAAGTACCACCAATTAAAAAGCTGGTTTGATCGGAACCGCCTCTTACCGAAGTACTGATTTCACTTAACGGGGCCGAATTGCCGATCAACCTATCTATCCATTTTTGATCAAGGTTTTGGTCCCATACCAATAGATCGGGGGCGTTAGAGGTGGTTGGGGTAATGTTATCGTTGGCAAAGGCATCTTTACGCAACTGAAGATAATCGGCAGTGCTCAACATGTTCACCGGGTTATTGGTTTTTGACACGCCGGTGTAAGCATTTACATTAAACTGTACCCTACCAGCTTTACCCTTTTTGGTGGTGATCAAAATAACACCGTTTGCCGCTCTTGAACCGTAAATGGCCGTTGCATCGGCATCTTTTAAAATATCAATTTGCTCAATATCGGCAGGGTTAATGGCACTTAATGGGCTTTGGTTACCATTTGCGCCTGTATATTGGCTTAAGGATTCTGAAATAAATGGCACCCCATCTACAATGTACAGGGGATCTAGTGCCGAAGTGATAGAATTTTCGCCACGTAGCCTTACTTTATAGCCTGAACCTGGATAGCCAGTTACTGCTGAAATATCCAAACCTGCTACTTGGCCTTGTAAAGCGGCCAATGGGTCGTTTACTGGTCTAAGGGCAATATCTTTAGCACTCACGGTACTTACTGAACCGGTATTGGCTCTTTTGGTGGTGGTACCATAACCGATCACTACCACAGCATCTAAAGTGCCTACATCTGGCTTTAGGGAAATATTTAACTCGGTTTTGCCCACACGCTGTTCTACAGGGGTATAACCGATGAAACTGAATACCAAAATATCGTTCAATTCGGCATTGATGGTAAAACGGCCACTTTCGTTGGTGACAACTCCGTTGTTGGTCCCTTTAATTTTGATGGATGCACCGGGAATAGGTTGCCCGTTTTCATCGGTTACCCTACCACTTACTTGTTGTTGCTGTGGTGCTGGCTGGTTGGCGCTTTTAGCTTCTTGGATCAGGATGCTGTTGTTTACCTGTTTGTAGGTTAAGCCTGTGCCGGCCAATAGCTCGTCTAAAGTTTGAGCAACGGTTCGGTTGGCTTCGCTCAGGTTCAGGTTTTTAATGCTGGCAATTTCGGCTTTGCGGTAAGCAAACCTAAATTCGGTTTGTCGTTCTATTTTGCTCAATGCGGTTTGCAGGCTGGCATTGTTAAGCCCAACTGCAATCACATCAGTAAGGCGTTGCCCGTATACCCACGAGGCTTTCAGGGAACTCATGGTGAGCAGCGCAGTGATCAATATCAAGGTGTTTACCTTCATAAGAAAGACTAATTTTTTGGTTAATAAAGGAGTACAGCGCTCCGGTACGCGGTTTGCAAATGGCGTAGAATTATAATACATTGCGTTGGTTTTAGTAGTTAGAAAAAATTGATTAAGACCGTTTGATAAGTCCTGGTGGCCGCCAGGGCTTATTTTTTTATCTTCTTTTTTTGTGGTTATGGTGGCGAGTGTAAATATTTCATGGTTTAGGTTAGGTTAATTATCAGTTACATCCTGTTCCGCTAAGGGTTAGGGTTTGTTGTGCGTTTACGGTGAGCTTGGTATTGGTAATGTCGCCAATTACGCTAAGCATTTGGGCAAGTTCGTTGCGTTCTAAAAAGGCTGCTGTAAATTTGCATTGGCGCAAATTGGGGTTGTCGAACTGAACTTTTAATTGATAGCGTTTGGCTAGGATATTGGCCGCCTCTTCCAAGGTAATGTCGTCCATGATCAGGTCATCGGCTTTCCAAGCGGTGGCTACGTTGGTATCTACGTGGTCTTGCTTAAGCAATGGTTGGCTGGGGTTGGCCTGCCATGACAATTGTTGGTTTTGGGTCAATAGGCCCAGCACCTGTCCTTCTTTTTGCACTTTTACCTTACCGCGGGTGACGGTGACGGTTACTTGGGATTGATCTGCCGATGATTTGATGTTAAAGGCAGTACCTAATACAGTGATGGTCAGTTTTCCGGTGCTAATGACAAATGGCTGTGTTTCCTGGTGTTTCACATCAAAATAGGCCTCACCTACCAGGGTAACTTTCCTTTCTTTTAGCCCTTCAAAGCTATCAGGATAATCAATAGTACTATTGCTGTTGAGTTGTACAGAGGTACCATCGGGCAGTTTTACCCATCGTTTACCTGTATTGAGCGTTGGTTTTTCTGTGGTTTGGTGTACGGCTACAGCTTGCCCTTGTGGAGTCAGGACAGTTTCACGTTGCCACCATAGGCCTGCGCTGGCCAGTAATAAAATGGCGGCGGCTCCATAGGCCCACCAATGTTTATTGGATTTTGGGTTTAGCTCACTGGCCTTACTGATCCCTTGGTAAAGTTTGGCTTTATGTGCTTCGCTTAAATTACTTTCGAAATGATTTTCGCGTTCGGCAAGTTCCATGGCGGTTAGCCACTCACTTTCGTGTTTGCCGTTCTTAATCAAACTGATCACCTGCTCAATTTCCGCTTTGCTACACTGATTAAGTATATATTTCAGGAAGAGTTGTGTAATGGTGTTGTTCACTGTGTTGGAGGTTATTTAAAGTAATACACTTTAAATGTTCCTTACATTGACAACGATGATAAAAAAAATAAAAAAAAGCTGAACAGCAGGGCGCCACTTTTGGCCAAGTACTCTTTAATATGTTTTAAAGCTCTTACCATCTGCGTGTTAACGGTACTGTATTTGATCCCTAGTTTATTGGCAGTTTGTTGGTACGAGTGTCCTTCTTGATGGCAAAGATCGTAAATGATGCGTCGTTTTTCGGGCATTTGCGCTACGGCCAATTGAATAATGGCAGCGGTTTGTTTACTGGCGACCAATGCTTCGGTGTTTTGGGAAAGGTCAACGGCCGATTGGGTAATTTCTTCTGTTAAGCTTTGTTCTTTGGCCACCCTCCTCAACGCGTTAAGGGATTTGTTTCGGGCAATGGCAAACAGATAGGGTTTAATGGGTTTGTTGGGATCTAACAGATCTGCAGCGGTCCATAGTTTAATGAACACCTCCTGCACCACATCGTCGGTTAGGGGTGCCGATTTTAAGATGCTGAGTACATAGGCATATACTTGGCTCACGTGCGATTGGTACAATACGGCAAAGGCCGACTGGTCTTTAGCTTTCAGTCGGACAATAAGCTCTGGTAATTGTTGGTGGACAAATCGCATACTCTACAAATTTAGTAGATTATTCTTAAAACAAGTTAATGTAGTTAATTTTCCTTAAAAATGCGCAGTTTTTATGGATAAAAGGCAAATTTTGACAATAATACCTAAATTTTCAAAGTCTTTTTGGGTTAACAAAATTTAGCTGCTACCTCTGTTTGGAAAGAATTGTTTTTCATAGGCTTCATCTCTTTTAAAGTTTTCGACCACCTTAGCGCAAGTCTTAGCGCCAAGGAAAGAGCTAGGGAATGACTTGGGCTTTGGTAACGCCCAATAAAACAAAGTAACTACTGAGGGCAAAAGTCACCCAAAACTAAACCCACACGCAAGACTTGCGCCAATGTGGGGGTATAAACTTAATCTTAGTTATTTTTCGATTTTATAGATAACAGCTTCTTTTCCGTCAAATTCCGTATCTTTTTCGTATTTAAGACCAATTTTTTCAAGGACTTTTATTGAGCCGATATTTTCTTTCATAGCTCGTCCAATTATACGTTTCAATTTTAGGTTTTCAAAACCATACTTTACACAAGCAACTGCACTTTCTGTTGCATAGCCTTTATTCCATTCTTCTTCAAAGAAACGAAATCCAATATCAGTTTCATTTTCTATTTCGCTAAATTTCAATCCGCACCAACCAATAAATTTATTGGTTGTCTTATCTATGACTGCCCACCTACCATAACCATTCAGCCTATAATCCTGATAGTTTTCAAGAAATTCTTTTGCTTCTTCCACATTTTTAAAAGCTGAATTTCCTGTATATTTTATTACATTGGGATTTGAGTTTAAATCATAATTTTTTTTTGCGTCATTTGGATTTAATTCTCTTAATATCAGTCTATTTGTTTCTAAAATTTGTTTCATTTATAAACGTTTGCCAAGGTTAATCTGCACCAACAGCTAAATTACAAAAAAAGCCAACGCAAAACTGCCCACCTTAGCGCAAGTCTTAGCGCCAAGGAAAGAGCTAGGGCCTGACTTGGGCTTTGGTGATGCCCAATAAAACAAAGTAGCTACTGAGGGCACAAGTCTACCCAAAACTAAACCCCACATGCAAGACTTGCGCCAAGGTGGAGGGCTCCTACTGCGATCAATGCTAGGTAAAATTAAAGCCTTGGCTTTAGGCAAAGGCTTTAATGGATGTTTTGACGCCACGGGCGGATTCGAACCGCCGTAAAAGGTTTTGCAGACCTGTACCTCTCCACTCGGCCACATGGCTATATGCTAAAAGCAAAACTGCGATACACAAAGATAAAAATAAATACGACTAATTTAGTAGTCTTTTATTTTTATTTATGATTTTAGGCTTTAACTGGTTGTGATGCGCCAATTGCAGATGTATTTACCCGTTTTTACCGTACGATTTTGTACGCTTGTAAGGAAAGAGCTGGCTTAAAATCTGTGATTTTACCCTCGTGTATACTTATTTAATCCTCCGTTGGCATTGGAGAGTGCATCGTTGGCATTGGAGAGTACGCCGTTGGCATCAGAGACTGCACCGTTGGCATCGGAGACTGCACCGTTGGCATCGGAGACTGCACCGTTGGCATCGGAGAGTGCATCGTTGGCATCGGAGACTGCATCGTTGGCATCGGAGACTGCATCGTTGGCATCGGAGACTGCAACGGAGGCATTGGAGAGTGCAACGGAGGGTTCTGTAATGCCAACCGAGCGTTAAAATAGCGGTAGCTACCTTAAAAATAAAGGCCTGAAGGGTTAAAATAACCCAACAGACCTTAAAAAGACATCAAAGATGTCTACCCTACAGCTCTGGATTGGTTCCCTTATCGGGTTTACCTTTCACAAAGAATTGTTTAAGTTCTCTCAGTTTCACTTCATAGTTTTCGGCGCCGGTACCCACCATAAAATTGGTGTAAGAATAATCGTTAAGGGCTGCCTGAAAGTTATCGAAATCATGAAGGATTTTAGCGCTCTTTAATTTGGTGAGCAATGCCCTTAGCCTAATGATCAGGTTTTCCATCAGTAAACGGCTAGCATAATCCCTATTAAATTCGTCCCAATCTATTTGATTAGAACTTAATTCGGGTTGGTTTTGCCTAAAATTGTACACTTTGTTCACAAAGAGTTTGTTTTTTTCGTTCACGCGTCCAAATTGTTGACGTTCTTTTGAAGACAAGCCTACGCTAATGATAGACAAAGCGGTTTCTAATTGGGTAACAGCATCTTTAGCAGCGGTCACTTCCGTGGCCGACAAATGGGTGTTCATTAAATTTGTAATTCCCATAGTAAGAAAATTAGAGGTAAGTATTTGGTTAATTATCGTTGACAATTCAAAATTGGATATCGCTTCTTCAGATTCAGATCCTGGCTCATTTTGCTTAGTAAATAGCTGTCTTTCATTTCGGTTAGTTTGGTATAGTCCAAATTTAAGAGTCGGTCATCACTTTTTACTTGTGGATTTTATTAATAATGTTGCGATTTTTATAACTAAGTGAAGAAATTGGGATATTTTTTAGTCGGGCTGGCTCGATACAGAGGAAAGCTTGCCTTTAGCATCAGGTCAGAATATCATCACATCAAAAAGTAAAAAAAAATAAAAATCATGCTATGGCTTCAAATTAATATCGTAATATTGCGATATATAAAATCAGCAATGGGCATTACTAAAACAGAAATATATACAGACGAGCAAAATAAGTTAGCCTCGCTTCTTAAAGTTTTGGGTCATCCCGCAAGAGTTGCCATACTTCAATATATCATTAATCAGAAGGCATGTATCTGCAATGATTTGGTTGATGAATTGGGTTTGGCACAAGCCACCATTTCGCAGCATTTAAAGGAACTTAAAAACATTGGTATCATTCAGGGAACAGTGGAGGGAAAATCTGTGTGTTATTGTATTGACGAAAAGGTATGGAACCAAATTCGAGTGGATTTTAACCATTTTTTCGACCAATCGGTGAAAGTAAGCAATTGCTGTTGATGGCGTTTTTTTTATTTTATAACATCGTAATATTGCAATATAACTTTAATACTTATTTTTTATGAAACTATCAGAAATCAAAGAAATATTACCAGCATTAAACCATGTTGAATTTCAATTAGAAAATGGTGCATTTGTACCGGAGCACTTCCACGTTACAGAAGTAGGCCTTGTTACCAAACATTTTATTGATTGTGGCGGAACCATCAGAAATGAAAAAGTAGTCAATTTCCAATTATGGAATGCTAACGACTTTGAACACCGATTAAAACCCACTAAACTGTTCAACATCATTAAACTATCTGAAGAAAAGTTAGGCATTGAAGATGCTGAAATAGAAGTAGAATACCAGAGCGAAACCATTGGTAAGTATGATTTAGACTTTAACGGTAACCATTTTGTATTGAAGAACAAACAAACTGCTTGTTTGGCAAATGATGCCTGTGGTATTCCTGCAGAAAAACAAAAAGTAAAATTATCACAGCTAAATAACGCTTGCTGCACACCGAATTCGGGATGCTGCTAGTGAAAAACAACTACATAAAATGGAAAATTTTAATCGAAAATCTCATTGGGAGCGTATTTACGAAAACAAACCTTTAACAACTGTAAGTTGGTATCAGCCTAATCCAGAAACTTCGTTAAATTTTGTCAATGAGTTCGAATTACCAAAGACGGCTAAAATTATTGATATTGGCGGTGGAGATAGTTTTTTTGTCGATCACTTGCTAGAATTAGGTTATATGGAGATTACGGTACTCGATATTTCCGATGCAGCTATCCAACGGGCAAAAGAAAGGTTAGGCAGTAAAGCCAATAGGGTAAAGTGGATCGTCACAGATGTTTTAGACTTTATCCCCACGGAGCAGTATGACTTTTGGCACGACAGGGCGGCCTTTCATTTTTTAACGGGCAAAAATGAAATTGCTAGTTATATAGAAACTGCTACCAATGCTATTGCTCAAAATGGAATTTTAGTGATCGGTACTTTTTCTGAACAAGGCCCTACAAAATGCAGCGGTATAGAAATCAAACAATATTCGGAACAAACGATGACAGATTTGTTTCAAAATCATTTTCAAAAAATAGGTTGTATTACCGTTGATCATACCACACCGTTTGAAACTAACCAGAATTTTGTGTTTTGTAGTTTCCGTAAAAATTAAGATTTAATGATGTACGTTGCATTATCAGAAACCATAGCGCAATTACCATTACAAAACATCAGTGATGAACGTAAAACCTTATTACAACCATTGATCAATTTTGTACAGCAAAAGGCAGATAAAGGGCAGGAAATCAATCTCAATTTTATTTGTCCCCATAATTCACGCAGAAGCCATTTATCGCAGGTTTGGGCACAAGTAGCCGCGGCCTACCATGCGATCCCAAACGTATATTGTTATTCGGGCGGTACCGAAGAAACGACATTATTTCCTATGGTAGCGCAAACACTAATTGATCAGGGTTTTAACATTTTTAAAATTGCAGATGCTCCTCAACCTGTGTATGCCATCAAATATGGCGATAATGCTTTGCCTATCATTGGTTTTTCTAAAAAATATGATGCTCCCTTTAACCCAGTATCGGCATTTGCCGCAATCATGACCTGCTCACAGGCAGATGGCGGATGTCCTTTTATTGTAGGTGCCGAAAAAAGAATACCTATCACTTTTGAAGACCCAAAAATTTCGGACCATACGCCAGAGCAATCAAAAGTATATGCAGAAAGGAGTTTACAGATTGCTACGGAAATGTTTTACGTTTTTTCAAAAATCAGTAAAAATAGTAAATAATAAAAAGCCGATCATGGGTTAAATCATCCCCTGATCGGTATTAATTTATCCTCTATATGCTTTAGGGGAAAAGCCACTTTTTTCCTTAAAATAGGTAGAAAAACTAGCGGCATCCTTAAAGCCTAAATCAAAGCTGATCTGTTTGATCGAACGTTCTGAATGACGTAGCTGTTTTTTGGCCTCCAACAATAGGCGCTGCCCAATCATTTGTGCGGCCGTGATATTCAAGTGCTTTTTGCATAAGGAACTAAGGTAGTTAGGGTGCACGTGCAGTTGTTCTGCGTACCAGAATACCTTTTTGCGTTTCGCAAAGTGCTGATTGAGCAATAGCCAAAAGTTTTGGACAATGATGTTGGCGTTCTTGAAAATGGTTTCTTTCACGTAGGTTTCGGCCTCTCTGGCAATCATGGAGGCAATGATATTCATTCGTACCGACAGGATTTCTTTCCATACCTTATCGGGACTGGGCGAGCTCAGTTCGCTTTCAATGGCTTTTAGTTCCTGGTGTACCATACCAAAAATATCGCCATCGAGTTTAAATACGGGATGCAGGTTATGCCGCATCAAATAAAATATTTCGTGGCTCGAAAAGGCTTCAAACACCTTTTTCCCGATCACAATCTGCTGTGCCTCTGTCCCTTCGCCTGTTTCCCAATGATGGTGCTGACCTGGAAATAAAAAGTGTAGCTGACGTTCGCCAATGGTATAATTTACGTTATCAATGGAATGGGTACCGTTACCTTTTGCAAACAGCACCACAATAAAATAGGTGCATTTAATGGTTTTGTCGAAACTGTCCCTTTCTTTAAAGGAGGCGTAGGCAATTTCTTCGTCGTTTACCCTTATTTTGGGTCTTTCGTTGCACAAATACTGCCCATCTACTTGTGCTAATGCTGATTTCATCATAGTTATATGTTAATTGTGTTGACAAAAAAATTGCCACTCCTATATGTTGTAGCTAGTTGATTAGCCCTAAAACACACCTGAGCAGCAATAATTTGTATTTCAAAATTAGCATACAGACCGTATAATTTATTGATAAATTTATAACAAGAATTGTAAAAATTATAAATAAACGCATGTGTGTTGAGGCCAATATTGTTAAATTAAATATTTTCATGCGATGGATAAATCATGTCCTCACATGATCAGCCTTAACCACTTATGAAAAATTTAAAACATCAACCAACCCTAAAAAACGACATCGGCATCAAAGAAATTTCGGAGCTAAGCTTAGGTCTCGCTTACCGAGAAATATTAGCGACCAGATACGAATGCCACTCTCCTACCAAACTGAATTACTTTTTATTGATATTATCTGAAGGCAACACTAATACAGCAGACGCCGAAGGTCATGCTGTCCCTTTTCAAATGCAGCTTTATTTTCCAGGTCAGGAGCTTCATTGTAAAATGGAAGCCACTACCATTATACATGAAATTTCCCTTTCGTTGGCCACTTTTAATGCGGCACTTGCCAATTTCAAATATCCGCTTTCCATCAATAGAAAATATCCCAGCATTCCCCTTGAAAGGGAAACCTTTTTTAAACTGGTGAATGAATTGAAAAGTATCCACCTGGAAATGGAACTGAAAAACGGTTCGTTAGAGGTGATCCACTCCCGATTGCGCATCATTTTATTAATGATCAGCAGGGAATTGTTAAAAGCTTTGCCTCAGGGTAATCATAACCAAATTTCGCAGTTGAAAAAATTTATGGATATGGTAGGCAAGCATTGTCAGGATAGGCATAGGGTAAAGTTTTATGCCGATCAATTGTTCATGAGCGCCAACTATCTGAACATTTTGTGCAAAACACATTACCAAAAAACGGCAAGTGAGATCATTGCCAATGAGTTGCTCGAAGCAGCTAAACGTCTTTTGAGTTCAAATGGGCAATCGATCACGGTTATTGCCGCTGAACTCAAGTTTACCGATAATGCTTCTTTTTCTAATTTCTTTAAGAAACATACGGGCTTGTCGCCAAAGGTGTTTCGAGATCGGTTGGGGGGTTAGGGGTTTGGTATTTATAGTTGCTAGCTATACGATTTGTAAAAATGAAAGGTAAGTGCTAACATCGTGATATGGTCTTTTTTTTTATTATTATTACATAATAAACCCAATGATATGCTCGAAAATAAGAATGCCTTCTTAAAGAAGTTCAATATACCTGAGAGTGATTTTAAGAAAACAAAACTTAAATGGTCTGACTTAGATGAAATTTATAAAGACTATAGTGACAAAGTAACCCATTTAAGTTCTATAGGACAAACTATTTCCAATGCACTACAGGTGCAGACAGGAGTCCATTCCGTTAGATACAGGATAAAGGACCCAGAGCATTTGATAGAAAAAATTATACGAAAGGTCAAAGAAAAACCATCTAGAAAAATTAATATTAGCAACTATGATTCCGAGATTACAGATTTAGTTGGTGTTCGAGCTATACATTTGTTTAAATCAAATTGGATGCCAGTTAGCGACTATATTAAAGCTACCTGGGAATCTCATGAACAACCAATAGCATATATTCGTAAAGGTGATGCAGTAGAAACCCTTAAAGTATTCGAGAGTAATGGTTTTTTAGTAAAAGAGCATGATGTTGGGTACCGTTCTTTACATTACATAATTAAAACAAAACCCACTAAGACAGAATTTAAAGTTGAAATTCAAGTAAGAACACTGTTTGAGGAAGGATGGAGCGAGATAGACCACAAGATTAGATATCCATACGATGTTGATAACGATTTAGTCCGGAATTTGTTGATGATATTTAATAGGCTTGCTGGTAGCGCAGATGAAATGGCTGATTATGTTCAAATGCTAAGTTCTTCACTAAAACAAAGAGAACTAGAATATGCTGTCGCTTTAGAAAGCCGTGAAGTAGAAATCAATTCCCTTAAGGAAGAAATTAACAGATTAAAGCTAAAGCCAGAAGAAAAGAACAGACTATTAGTTTCTTTAGACCAATTGACTCAAGGTTATACTCCATATGGCATAAATATACCAAAAACGTCCTATATGAATAGCGTGATTTATGACCCTATTGGTTCTGGGTACTATGGTAGTAGATTACAAGGAATAGGGGAAATATTAACAGGTATTGGTAATTTAAGAACTGACTTAGATTCTTATCGGATAGACAATAGCATTGTAAAAAGTGCATCTTTTCCAACACCTAAAATTGTAGAAGATGAAGATAAGCCATAATTAACATTCCTAAATTAAGCCGTTCTTTCAATTTTTGCTCGCCAACTGGAAAGGCTTAATTTAGTCATTAGTTAGCGGTTTAATATTCGTTATGTCTATATAAGTGGAACTACCTACACTTCTCAGGCTGTAATTATTTAGGTAACACAGTGCAAACTCGATGAGTTAGAAAAGTATTCGTTCCTACTAATGTTTACATAAGAGACCATAATTACTTGTTTGGAACAGTTTAAGTCGTCGTTGCATAACTTTACCTTTAACACAATGGCTCGTTGATCAGGTGGTGAGCTTGCCTAACTAAAAACGTAATACTATATTCGTAATAGATATATTTAATTACAAGACTAAACTAACGCCAGAATGGACGAACCAGAAAATACAATCTCTCAAAGAGACGTAGAGAAAATCGAAGATTTTGAACTCTTTGAGTCTACGATAGATACTTTCATACTTGAAATAGATGCTTTAGCTGAATCGCTTCCATTAATAGGAGGATTGTTAGAATTGAAGGTAAGAAATAATTCAAAAAGACTTAATAGGTTTATGAAGGAGAATTCGAAAGTGGACGATTCTAATAAACAACAGTTTCAGATTCCTCTCGAACAGTTTAATTTATTCAATAGATTAGAAAGAGATTTCGAGGTAGCCAATGCGGCAATGGATATCCTACCAAGACATTTTATTGTATCCTTAGTTAGCCAATATGATGCTTACTTAGCCGAATTATACAGGACGCTTTTCCAAATAAAGCCCGAACTTGCTTTTTCTCTAGATAAGGAATTTACATTTCAAGAGATATTGAAGTATGATGATTTGGACGCATTAAAAGAATATGTAATAGAGAAGGATGTTGAGAATTTACTGAGAGAAAGTCATTATGAGCAGTTGAAAGTATTGGAAAGGCGAATAACGCGACATACAAATAAGGAATTTACACTTACAACGAATCTCCAAATATTATCGACCTTCGTCGAGGTCGCAGAAAGAAGAAATCTCTTTGTGCACAGTAACGGAATAGTGTCATCTCAGTATATTGATGTTTGCACAAAACACGGTGTCACGAATATTGATGACGTTAAAATTGATGATGTTCTAAATGTCGACCCAGAATATTTTGACAAGGCTTATAGAGCCTATTACGAAGTAGGTGTAAAACTATGTCAGGTGTTGTGGAGAAAGTTCCTACCTAATGAAATTGATAAGGCAGACACAAATCTTAATAACATATGTTACGATTTAATAGTTAATGGTTATTATAAATTAGCGATAACATTATTGAAATTTGCCACAGAAGAACTCCCAAGGAAAGGCAGTCAAGCAGTTAGAAAGATGCTTGTTGTCAATAAGGCTCTCGCATATTATCTTTTGGGAGATAAAAGCACTACTATTAAAATTCTGGACTCTGAGGATTTCACCATAGGAACAGAGTTTAAGCTAGCGGTGGCAGTTCTTAAAGAAGAATTTAAAGAAGCCAAGAAACTTATGATTAAAATAGGATCAGATGATGAGGTATTTGACAAAGGGGCTTATCAAGAGTTTCCTCTCTTTAAGGTTTTCAGGGAAACTGAAGAGTTTAAAGAAGCTTTCAAAGAAGTATTCAAAGAAGATGTTATAATTAAAGAAGCTCCGAAAAGGTCTTTTGTAGAATTACTTGATTCAATAAATAAAAAAAAGAAAGAGCAAACTAAAGATAAGTCCTAATATATATCCAAGTCAGGAGAACATTTATATTATTACAAACATGGTAATACCCGTTCGTTTTATATAAAAGCAGACCAAACATTCAATCATTTTACTTGGCAACCCAAATTTACTAGACTGGTGTTATAGATGACAAAGCTATTTGCTAAAGGCTTTTATTTTGTACTCGAACGAGATTTACTTCTAACCATGTATTGGAAGATTTAAGGCTTACCCTTGGTTGGTATTATCACCAATCAAAAACTGGCTCCTTCAATCTCTTAATGAACAAATCTCGAGATAAAGCTATTAAAATATATAGAGCAAACGAAAACACATTACTAAAAACCAAAAAAGCCTCTAGATATTTGCTAAAGGTTTTTTATGTTGTACTCGCAGAAGGATTCAATACCAACCTATTATTTCAAGATTTATGAGCCATAGCTGCATTTGAAGTGTCTGAGTGTAACCCAACAGGATAGAATTCGAACCAATTCATATATTTACATCATAATATGATGATGAATAAAACACTCTTAAAAATTTTTTCTGGTACTTTACTCACAGTTTGTCTTTCAGGGTGTTTTGACAATGCTTTTAAAGATATTCAAGAATCTACTGAATTGTCTAATCGGGTTATGATCGATTCGGCAAAACAAATGATGTCTAAAATAAAACTTGGACAAGATAGCATTTTAAAGAGACAAGCAGACTCTATTTATTATGCAGTTTTGGATATAAATGCATTAATTGATAATTATAAGGAGCAAATAACCAACCGTTCAATAGTTGACAAAGAAAAGGATTTAGCCTATAGGGTAGTTGCAAAACCAGATTTCATAAAAGGAGCACTTTTATCAGCCGGCTCTTCACTAGACCAAGCTGTATCTATCACACGTTCGTATGATGCAAATAAAATAGATAGCCTGTTAATAGATATCAGGAAAATAAATACCGACGCTCTTTATTTCGAAAAAACCTTTAAAGGAATCCCACCATCGAATGCTTTAGCAATCTTATCCGATTTGCAATTGCAAAGTTCTGTTGTTGGTAATTTTGCACTTGGGGCATTGATAAAAAAAGGCAAGTAAATATTCAAATAGAAAAGCCACTTATCTATAAGTGGCTTTTATTTTTTTGACAATCCCCTTAGGGATGGTTAACGATTTTGTACCCCCAATAGGATTCGAACCTATGACCTACGGTTTAGAAAACCGGTGCTCTATCCAGCTGAGCTATGGAGGCCCTTATAACGAAAACAAATAAATATCCGTTTTTGTTATGGTGGTGCAAAGATATAATTTCTACACAATAATCTAAAAAAAGTTGAAAATTCTTTTTTCTAATAATTGCCCGTAACGCCCAGTTCAAGCCCACGTAATTCGGCCAATCCACGCAAACGGCCTATGGCTGAGTAACCTGGGTTAGTTACTTTATTCAAATCATCTAACATTTGGTGACCGTGGTCAGGTCTGAAAGGAATAGGCTCCGTACGTTTCGCGTTTTCGGCGGTTACCACTTTCATCACCTCGTACATGTTTACATCGCCACCAAGATGGTCGGCTTCGTAAAAGTTACCTTCCTCATCCTTAGCCACATTGCGCAAATGCAGGAAGTAAACACGTTCCTTAACCGCTTCAAAAATCTCTACCAAGTTATTTTTGGTGCCTGCACCCAAAGAACCCGTACAATAGCAAATGCCATTGAAAGGCTGATCTACGCTACGCAAAATGTTCACCAAATCCTCTTTGGTACTCGCCACACGAGGCAAACCTAAAATGGGATACGGAGGATCATCAGGGTGAATGGTCATTTTAATGCCCAACTCGGTACAAGTATCGGCAATGCCCGATAAAAACCAAGCCAAGTTAGCCCTTAACCCATCATGACCAATGGCTTTATACTCGTCAATACTGGCACGCAATGCTTCCAATTCAATTTCCTTTTCGTTAGGAATGCCCATTAGTACGTTAATGCGCAGTTCATCCAGCTCGGCTTGGCTCATTTGCGCAAACTTAGCTTTTGCCTTTGCTACGATTTGAGGGGTATAATCGGCCTCTGCTCCTTCCCTTTTAAAGATGAACAAATCGAAAATGGCCAGATCCGTCCAGTTAAAGTAAAGCGCTTTGGCACCGTTTGGCATTTCCAGATCAAGCTGGGTACGTGTCCAATCCAATACTGGCATAAAGTTATAGCAAATGGTTTTCAATCCACATTGTGCCAAATTCCTTAACGATTGGTTGTAGTTCTGCAGATAATGTTCCGCATTGGGTCTGCGGGTTTTAATGGCTTCGTGTACAGGCACACTTTCTACCACGCTCCAGGTAAGTCCAGCCGCTTCAATAATGGCTTTGCGCTCTAAAATATCTGCTACAGGCCAAACTTCGCCATGCGGAATATGGTGCAAGGCACTTACTATGCCACTAGCGCCAGCCTGTCTAACATCTTGTAATGAAACTGGATCATTTGGCCCATACCAACGCCAGGTTTGTAGTAATTTATGTTTTTGGTTGCTCATTTCAATTGATATAAGAACATCAATATTACATATTTTAAGATACAAGCCCTATAAGATGATGGCAAAATAATTACGGAAACGTTATCGTAAACAAAAAATAGCTATGGACAAAATAGAGCCAAAAACATACGACGATCTGCAAATGTGTAAAGGCCATGGCCGACCAACAGAATGATGAGGTGTAGTGATGATCAGGAGATTGCTCTGGTTATTGTTGAGATCAGGGAGAGGCAAAATAATGAACAAAAAAACCCTCTCCCCAAATCTCGTTAAAGATACCCGCCGCCCATAAAAAAATAAACTAAGTATGTATGAAAAGAGGGCGACGGGATTAGAGGATGTTAAGATTTGCTGTACCCCAAATAGAAAGTACAGCCATAGTTTGTGGTTGGTTAATTAATTATTTCAATAACCAGTCCTTAAGGTACAAGATATACCGCACCGGAAAACCGTATTGCTTATTACAAAAAAGTTGCCTACCTTGTGTTTGCGAAGACGACAAAGCAAGAGCCCTAATGATTAAGCTTTTAAGGACTGGTGCCAAGAAAATTTTTGCCTGCCTATGATATTCACCTCTATGTCATTTGGCTTACGGCTAATTTTGCTTGGAATTTCTTATGAGCACTACGACGGGGAACAGGCGATGTCCTTAAAAAAGGTTTTTGATAATGTGTCCTGTTTCACCTCTCCAAGGTTACAACAGAAAATGTGTGTTTTTTTAGTTTTCATGACGGTTGAATTTGGGTTTAGTGTAGTTCGTAATTAGAAATACTGCTTCCAAATAAATTCCGACAGTGATCCCTAAAGTGCTACACCTACATAAAGCAAACAACTTTCTGTTTTCGCATTATGGTTAAACAATAGTACAAAAAGTTTTTCATTAAACGTCAAACTTTTTTGGATTTTTTTTTCTAAAATGAAGAAAATTAATCGTTTAGGGGAAGTGCTGCAGGAACAGGGCATCTATAACAGAGAAATAGCTAAATACCTGAATAAATCAGAAGAGACGATCTCCCGATGGATCAATAACCACCGACAACCTTCGGTTAGCGACTTATATGATATTGCTGAGTATTTGAAGGTAGACATTAGAAGCCTTCTTTATCCAAGTGAATGGACAAAAAAGGCCTAATTTAATCCTGTTTAACGGTGACCTTATTTCAAAGTTTCGGCCACAATTTCGTAAGACCTTAACCTTGCTTGATGGTCGTAAATATGTGAAGTAACCATCAATTCATCTATTTGCGTATGTTTCAGGAACGATTGAAGCTGTTCTTTCAGTTTTTCCGGCCCGGCAATAAAGGTAAAATCTAGCATTTGCTCCACCGCAGCTTCTTCAATATCGCTCCAAATGCCATCCATGCTATCTACCGGAGGTTGTAATAATCGACGTTTATTGGTTACAATTCCCATAAACAACATTTTTAAGGAAGTTGATAATCTTTCTGCTTCCTGATCGGTATCCGCAGCCACTACATTGACGCAAGAAAGTACGTAGGGCGTTTTCAATACCTCAGAGGGTCTAAAGTTTTGACGATAGATCTGGATGGCCTCAAAAAAATGCGTAGGTGCAAAATGACTGGCGAAGGCATAAGGTAATCCGTAAGAAGCCGCCAAATGTGCACTTTCGGTACTGGAACCTAAAATCCAGATAGGTACATTGGTGCCCTCACCTGGGATGGCCCTTACCCTACTGTCGTAATTATCGTCGCCCAAATATTTTTGCAATTTCAATACATCCTGCGGGAAGTTCTGTGGCGAGTGGAAACGCTCCCCTCTAATTTCAAAGGCAGTGAGTTGATCAGTACCCGGGGCCCTACCCAAACCCAGATCTATACGATCAGGATAAAGGGTAGCCAATGTACCAAACTGCTCGGCAATAATTAAGGGTGTGTGGTTGGGCAACATGATGCCGCCAGAGCCCACCCTAATGCTTTGGGTATGTCCCGCAATATGGCCAATTAATACCGAAGTGGCAGAACTGGCTACGCTGATCATGTTATGGTGTTCGGCCAGCCAATAGCGGTTGTAGCCTAGTTTTTCCGCATGTTGGGCTAAACTTACGCTGTTTTTAAAAGTATCGGCAATGGTATGTCCTTCTATAACGCCTGCCAAATCCAATACAGAGTAAGGCAACGCTGATAATTTCTTTTCGCTCATGTGTTCTCTTTTATAAAGTATCAATCAGGTCATTTAAAGCCGCAATAGCTTCTTCATTTCGTTTATAGTAAGTCCATTGACCTACTCGCGTAGCGGATACCAAGCCTACCCTGTGCAGTGTAGAAAGGTATTCGGAAATGGTTGACTGCGTTAAGCCAGATTTCTTTTGGATATAGCCTACACAAACGCCCACATCTACTGAGCCGCAAGCAGGTTCATAATCTGGAAAATGTTGCTCCGGCGATTTCAACCAAGTTAAAATCTGCAGTCTAGTTTTATTTGCTAATGCTTTAAATAGCTCTACCTGATCCATGGCACAAAGATATATCGACTTTTTCCGATATTCCAATGATAGCAAGCAGAGATGACATAAGGCAGATAAAATTAGTGGTTATTCGTTTAATTGGTTAACTGATAACTGGCAACTCGCAACTCATAACCGGTAACTCGTAACTGGTAACCGGCAACTCGTAACTCATAACTAACAACTCAAATCATCTCATTAACTAATTGTTTATTACTTTTGGACCAAACCCTAGTCTACAAAAAACGATATGTACCGAATTGGATTAGCTGAAGATGACCAGAAGATTGCTCTACTCATTAAAGGTGGCCTAGAGGAACATGGCTATGAAGTAAGTACCTATCCTGATGGGCAAAGTGCTTTAAACGCCTTCCAATCTGAAGATTTTCAACTGCTGATCTTAGATGTAATGATGCCCCAAATAAGCGGTATCGACATCTGTCAGCAATTACGCCAACAAAAAAACAACACCCCTATTTTAATGCTCACCGCCCTAGGTACTATTGACGATAAAGTGAACGGGCTTGCCATGGGCGCCGATGACTATTTGGTGAAACCTTTTCATTTTAGGGAACTATTGGCAAGGATCGAAGCATTGCTACGCAGACAAAACCTAAGCAAAGGTACACCGCAGCAGTCCAACAGTAACCTCTTACAGTTCGAAGACTTAACTTTAGACCTCCAAAGTAAAGAAGTTAAGCGTGCTGAGGTAGCTATCGAGCTTACCGCTAAAGAATTTCACCTTTTGGAGTTATTCTTAAGAAATCCCAAGCGACTACTATCCCGACAATATATTGCAGAACAGGTGTGGGAAGTAAGTTTTGATACTGGTACCAATGTAGTTGACGTTTACATTAATTTTTTACGCAATAAAATAGAGAAAGGTTTCGAGCGTAAACTCATCCATACTAAAATTGGAATGGGTTATATTTTGAAATAACTGATCATGATCCACAAATGAAAATAAAAGACCGCTTAGCCCTCTACTTTACGCTCATTAGTACCACAGTGCTATTGGCAGTGCTTTTTGCGGTCTATTTTATCTTTATCAAATTTCTGGAAAGCGATTTTTATGACCGGCTCAACGATAGGGCTTTCATCAATGCCAAGCTTTATCTAGAAGCTGATGAAATCTCCGCCGACTCTTTAAAACGTGTGAGAACGGCTTATTTGGAAACTCTTCATGGCGAGGTGGTCCGTATTTACGATAACAGTAACAGGCCACGTTTTATTAAAGATCAACAACAGTTCTGGACCAGCGACATCATCAATCAGGTACGCAAAGCCGGAAAATTGAGGTTTAAAGAAGGCTTAAGGCAAACCGTTGGTATTTTTTACAAAGACAATCAGGGCGATTTTGTCATTCTCGCCTCGGCCATTGACCAAAGTACCCATTCCCGCATTGGCAAATTGCGCATCAGCATGATTGCGACCTTCTTTGTGATCGCTGTGGGCTTGCTATTATCGTCGAGATGGGTAGCCAATAGAATTTTAAAACCGCTAAACGTATTCATCTCTGATGTAAAGAATATCAAATCCAATAACTTAGATTACAGGGTAGATGAAGGAAAGAATAAGGATGAAATCAACTTGTTGGCTCAAAACTTTAACCAATTGATGGATCATTTGGAGCAGGCTTTCATCCTTCAGAAAACCTTTGTAGCCAATGCTTCGCATGAGCTGAGAACACCCATCACCAGTCTTTTAATGGAAGCCGAAATTGCCCTGAACCAACCTAGGAGCAGTGAGGAATACCAAAAAGCCCTACGTTCGGTCATTGAGGATGTAGACAAAATGAATGCAACCATTAACAGTCTACTAAGCTTGGCACAAGCCGATTTAGAACTAGGCAATTTGCAAACGGACGCCATCAGGATAGATGAACTTTTATGGGAACTCCAAGCCAATTGGCAAAAAAAGAACGCAGGTAAGGCGGCTTTGCATATCCAAATGGAGAATTTACCTACCGAAAGTGAAAAACTTGCAATCACATTTAACAAATCACTGCTGGAAATTGCTTTTAACAACATCATTGCCAATGCTTTTAAGTTTTCTCATCAACAGGATGTTTATTGCAGCTTAACCGCAAATGAGCGAGGTTTTCAAGTAGCCATTAAAGACCAAGGCACAGGCATCCACCAGGATGATGTTTCTCAAGTTTACCAACCATTCTATACCTCTAGCAAAGAAAACTCCTTAAAAGGAAATGGCATGGGTTTATACATGGCCCATAAAATCATCACACTGGCCAAAGGCGAACTTAGTTTCGACACTAATGATAAAGGCACTACTTTCTATCTCCATTTTGCTTATTCGTGATGGCAGAAGCTATTTTAATCGCTTTTTAATTTCGATTTAATTCGCGTTTAATTCCCTCGGGATAGCTTTGGCGGCAATGAGAATAAAGCTATTATTTTTATGCTGCTCTTTAGCATGCTACCAACTTGCCGCAGCACAACAGGACACGCTTAAACTAAACTTGGCAGATGCCGAAAAGCGTTTCTTGGCCAACAACTACCAGCTTTTGCTGGCCAAATATGAAATAGAACAGGCCAAAGCGGATATAATTACCGCCAAACTTTTTGACAATCCAGAAATTAGTCACGAGAATCTTTTCTACAATCACGAGACCAAGCGCTTTTTAGAAACTTCCTTTGCTACGGGACAGTTCAACACACAAATTTCGCAGCTTTTTAAGCTGGCAGGCAAGCGCAACAAGCAAATTAAATTGGCGCAAACGGCGGTAAAAATGGAAGAGTATGAATATTACGACCTGATGCGCACTTTACGCTACCAGCTCCGTAGCAACTTCTTCAAATTACATGGATTGCAACAATCGGCCAAAACGTACAGCAGACAGATCAAAGCGCTAGAACAATTGCTACAGGTTTCCAACAAGCAATTAGCCTTGGGCAATATTGCACAAAAGGATATCATCCGCATCAAATCTTTATTGTACAACCTACAAGTAGAACGTCAGCAGATGTATACCGAAATTGTGGATTTGGGTACAGAATTGAAGCTGCTTACTCAAATTAGTCCAAACATGGTGATAGAAACTGTTGTGGAGAGTGATAGTACAAAGCAACCCGCACTCCTGCCCTACACTACCTTATTAGATTCGGCAATGACCAATAGAGTTGACCTCAAATCTTCGCAAATAGCCATTACCTATGCCCAACAAAATCTAAGATTGCAGAAAGCCAATGCCATTCCGGATGTACAACTTTCTTTAGCCTACGATTTAAAAGGCAATTACCCCGAAAAATATACCGGTATTGGAATCAGTATGCCTATTCCATTGTTCAACAGAAATCAAGGAGAGATCAAAAAGGCAAAAATCGCGATTGAAAGTCAGCAAACTACCCATCAACAACTAGAAAACACCTTAGCTAACGAGGTATTTAAGGCCTATCAGCATGCCAACCGTGTAGAAGAATTGTATGCGGGTATGGATAATAACTTCGGAGCCGACTATCAAAAGCTTATTGACGAAGTGACACTCAATTTCAGCAAAAGGAACATCAGTTTATTAGAGTTCTTAGACTTTTACGAGGCCTACAAAGACCACGTCTTACAATACAACCAACTACTTTTTGAGCGCAAAAACGCCAAAGAGGAAATCAATTTTGTCACTGGAACCAGCATATACTAAAAGCATGTCTAATTTTACATCATTAAAAAAATACTTCTTCATTTTTTCATTTATTGGTTTAATTGCGCAAAGCTGTACCACCAGCAATGCCCCTGCGGGTAAGGAGCAATTCGAGATCACGGATTCCCTACTTAGCAAGTTATTAATTGACACCGTACAATCAGCCAATAACCGCACCGATTTGAACTTTTCGGCCAAAATTACCGCTAACGAAGACCTACAAGCATCGGTATTTCCTATGGTAAGTGGTATTGTGGGCAATGTAAATGTAAAAATTGGCGACAGAGTGAGCCGTGGCCAACTATTGGCAAGCGTAAACAGTGCTGAAATGGTTGGTTTTGACAAAGAGGTGATCAGCGCCAACGCCGAACTTAAAAATGCTGAAAGAGCATTACGACAAGCAGAAGAGCTTTATAAAGGCGGCTTGGCCTCTGCCAGAGAGATGGAAGAAGCACAAAACGAATTCGTCATTAAAAAAGCGGAATTACAACGTGCTAAAAGCGTGTTAAAGCTTAATGGCGGTAACAGCAAGGGAGCTTACCAAATCACCTCGCCCATCAGCGGCTATGTCGTAGAGAAAAACTTGAACAGTCACATGCAACTGCGTCCCGATCATGAAGGTGTAGTGTTCAAAGTTGCCGATTTATCCAGCGTTTGGGCAGTCATCAATATTTATGAATCGGAACTTGCCATGCTCAAAGAAGGCGATGCCGTAGAAGTGTCTGTACTATCATACCCTGAGAAAATGTACCATGGTAAAATTGATCGTATTTACCAAACCATCGACAATGACAGCAAGGTAATCAATGCCCGTGTAAGCATCAGCAATAAAGATTTGAGCTTGAAACCTGGAATGATGGCTACAGTGAAAGTGATGGCGAAATCAGACATTAACTTGCCTTCTGTAAATCCACAAGTGGTTATTTTCGACGAAAATAAAAATTATGTACTGGTACTTGATGATAAGCAGAAAGTACGTATCCAAGAAATAGAGATTGGCCGTAAAACCAGCAATCGCACCTATGTAAGTAAAGGTTTAAGTCCTGGCGATAAAGTCATTGCCTCTAAGCAGGTATTCCTTTTTGAAAGTTTGAAGTAGCCTTGTTTTGCCTTTGCTAACTGATGCTGAAACGAGTTCAGCATGACGAAGCGTCAATTTACCGTCACCCTGAACTCGTTTCAGGGTCTGTTTCACAAGCCTATTTTAAAAAACAATCCAACATGAACAAGTTCATTAAAACCATCATCGGGTTTTCCCTAAAAAATAAATACTTCATTTTCTTTACCACGTTCATTCTCATTTTGGCGGGCTATTTCAGCTTTAAGAAAACCACTATTGAGGCCTTTCCTGATGTGACTAATACCAGTGTCACCATCATTACCCAATGGCCAGGTAGAAGTGCCGAAGAGGTAGAGAAATTTGTGACCCGTCCGTTGGAAATAGCCATGAACCCTACCGAAAAGCGTACCAGTATCCGTTCCTCATCGCTTTTTGGTTTATCCATTGTGAAAGTCACTTTTGATGACGAGGTAGACTACGCTTTTGCCCGTGTGCAGATCAACAACCACATTGAAGAAGCAGACTTGCCTGAGGGCGTACAACCAGAAGTTCAACCACCTTATGGTCCCACTGGTGAAATTTTCAGATACACGCTTACCAGCGACAGAAAAACTATCAGGGAGCTTAAAACCATTCAGGATTGGACCATCCAACGTGAACTATTATCTGTTTCCGGCATTGCCGACGTCGTTAGTTTCGGTGGCGAGGTAAAGACTTACCAAATTACGGTTGATCCTCAAAAAGCCATCCAATATAACATTAGTGCTACTGAGCTCTTCGAAGCCGTTTCCAAAAGCAATATCAATGTGGGTGGCGATGTGATTGTGCAAGCTGGGCAAGCATATGTGGTACGGGGAATTGGGGTACTTAACAACATCGAAGAAATTAAAAACGTGGTGGTAGACAACTACAATGGCACCCCTATTTATGTAAAAACCATTGCCGAGGTGACCGAATCGGCCTTGCCACGTTTAGGGCAAGTAGGTAGAGATTACGATCCCGATGTGGTAGAAGGCATTGTAGTGATGCGCAAAGGCGAAAACCCGAGCGAGGTTATTAAAAAGCTGAAAGTAAAAATTGAAGAGATCAACAACAACATCCTACCAGATGATGTCAAAATCAAAGCTTTTTACGACCGCGAAGACCTGGTAAATTTCGCCACCCATACCGTAATGGGCAATATGTTCGAAGGGATTTTATTTGTAACTGTAATTGTATTCCTTTTCATGGCCGATTGGCGTACTACATTGATTGTATCGGTAGTGATTCCCTTGGCGCTGCTATTTGCTTTCATCTGCCTAAAGTTAAAAGGCATGTCGGCCAATTTACTTTCCATGGGTGCCATTGACTTTGGGATCATTATTGATGGCGCCGTGGTAATGGTCGAAGGGATCTTCGTCATCCTCGATCATAAGGCAAAAGTCGTAGGCATGGAGAAATTCAATAAAATAAGCAAGTTGGGCTTGATCAAAAAGGCTTGTTTAGAAAATGGAAAGGGAATCTTCTTTGCCAAACTGATCATCATTACTGGCTTAATGCCCATCTTCACGTTTGAAAAAGTAGAAGGAAAAATGTTCTCTCCCTTAGCGTGGACCTTAAGTTTTGCCTTGTTGGGGGCCCTATTATTAACCTTCACCTTGGTACCGGCAATGGCCAGTATGTTATTAAAAAAGAACGTTAGGGAAAAGCATAACTTCTTTCTGGAATTCATCACCAAATACACCTTAAAAATTTACGATAAATGTTTTAAATTCAAAAAAATAGCCTTCACTACTTCCATAATCATTTTAATTGTCGGTTTGGTGAGTTTCAAATTCCTAGGAAGCGAGTTTTTACCGAATTTAGATGAAGGATCTATTTATGTTCGTGCCACTGGACCGCTTAGCATTTCTTTAGATGAAACCAAAAAACTATCCAACGAAATGCGGAAAATCTTCCTAAGTTTCGAAGAGGTAAAGCAAGTATTGTCGCAAACTGGAAGACCTAATGATGGTACTGATGCCACTGGTTTTTACAACATGGAGTTTCACGTAGACATTTACCCTAAAAAGGAATGGAAACGAAAACAGACCAAAGAACAATTGATAGAACGCATGCAGGAAAAACTAAAAGGATTTCCAGGCATTAGCTTAAACTTCTCCCAACCTATTTCTGATAATGTGGAAGAGGCCGTTTCTGGGGTAAAAGGTTCTATTGTAGTAAAATTGTTCGGCGATAATTTCGAATTCATTGAACAGGAAGAAGAGAAAATCTACAACATCCTTAAAACCGTTGATGGTATTGAAGATTTGGGGATACTCAGAAACTTAGGTCAACCCGAACTTCAAATAGACCTTAGTCAACGCAAAATGGGTTTATATGGCGTAAATACTGCCGATGCCAATGCTGTGGTAGAAATGGCAATTGGGGGTAAAGCTGCCACCCAAATTTACGAGGGTGAGAAGAAATTCGATTTGGTGATTCGTTATCCAGAAGACTTCAGAAACGATGAAACAGCCATTGCCAATCTTCGTGTACCTACTATTTCAGGTTCTAAAGTGCCATTGGGCGAAATTGCTCGTATCAAGAAAATTACCGGCCCCAGCATGATCTATCGCGATAAACATACTCGCTACGGTGCCATTAAATTCTCTATCCGAGGCAGGGATATGGGAAGTGTAATTGCCGAAGCACAACAGAAAGTAAACGCAGCCATTAAGCTGCCAAAGCCATACCGTTTAGAATGGGCAGGAGACTTTGAAAATCAGCAAAGGGCAAGCAAGCAGCTTTCCCAAGCGGTTCCTATTAGTTTATTACTGATTTTCTTTATCCTGTTCATTTTATTCGGCAATGCCAAAGATTCACTCCTAGTACTCAACAACGTACCTTTCGCCATGATTGGAGGTATTTTAGCACTGTTAGCCACAGGAATCAATTTCAACATTTCAGCAGGGATAGGTTTCATTGCACTGTTTGGCATCTGTGTACAAAACGGCGTCATCCTGATCACTAAGTTCAAAAGCAATATCACCGAGCTTAAACATCATCCCACATGGACCTTTGCCGATGCCGTGAAAGATGGTGTGGCTAGTCGTATGCGCCCCGTAATCATGACGGCATTAATGGCTGCCATTGGTCTGTTGCCAGCAGCACTTTCAACAGGGATAGGCTCCGAAGCTTCTAAGCCATTAGCCGTGGTAGTTATTGGTGGTTTAATTACCAATACTTTGTTTAATTTATTTGTATATCCCATTGTTTTTTACTGGAGTTACCGAAAGAAGGTTAAACATTTACAGCAGGTAATTAGTTAACGCTTTTTCTCATCCTGAACCCATTTTTGTCATCCTGAGCCTGTCGAAGGATATCGCTTACAGATGCTTCGCTAGACTCAGCATGATAGTCTATTAATGGATTATCAACTCAATCTTATCAACGCAATACATTATAAAAGATTAACAAAGTTCAGTAATGCCAACCTTTGCGTTCTTTGGGATACTTCAAAACTCTTTGCGGTTAATTCTTAACGCAAAGGAAAAGAAGAGCGCCACAAAGAACGCAAAGTATTTTCGTCGTTAAAAAGTAAGCATTTACCTCCACCCCTAGTATTTGACGAAAATCATTTATTACTATCTAATAAATGATTAAGTACTTTTTTTGTCATTCTGCTTGTCCTGATTGTTCGCGAGGTTAGGTATGATGGCATGTTAATTATCAACTTTGTCAATCTTATCAACGCAATACACTATAAAAGATTGACAAAGTTCAGTAGTGCCAACCTTTGTGTTCTTAGCGAATACTCAAAACCCTTTGTAGCTAAATCTTAACGCAAAGGAAAAGAAGAGTGACGCAAAGAGCGCAAAGATGTTTCGTCGTTAAAAAGTAAGCATTTACCTCCACCCCTAGGTATTTGACGAAAATCATTTATTACTATCTAATAATTATCATATTTGTAGATATCATTAACTAACAACCAAAAAATGAAAAAATTAAGTTTACTGATATTATTTGCAAGCTTCGCTTTCTTTGCGAATGCGCAAAATACGCCTAGCAAAGCATCTGCTCAAAAAATTGAGAAAAAAGCGGTGGAAGTTGCCTGTGGCGAATGTATGTTCAAAATGCCAGGTAAAGGCTGTGATTTAGCCATCAAAATTGACGGTGCAACTTACTTTGTTGATGGCAGAAAAATTGATGATTTCGGTGATGCGCATGCTGATGATGGTTTTTGCAATGCAGTTAGAAAAGCAGTGGCTACAGGCGAAGTGGTTGATGGCAGATTTAAAGCTAAATCCATTCAATTAGTGGAAGAGAAAAAAGCTCCAAAACCAAAATCTTAATCATTATTGCCACAGATATACAGATTTTAGTTTCAATTTTTTATCCGTGTATCTGTGGTTAAACCATATCTTTGTGGCATGACAAAGTTATCGGTTAACATCAACAAAATAGCCACTTTGCGCAATAGCAGAGGCGGCAATAACCCTGATTTGGTAAAAGTTGCCTTGGATTGTGAACGTTTTGGCGCACAGGGCATCACGGTGCATCCCCGACCAGATGAACGACATATCCGTTACCAAGATACTTTTGACCTTAAAGCTGTCATTGCCACTGAATTTAACATAGAAGGCAACTGTAAGGAACAGAAATTTGTAGACCTTGTATTGGCCAACAAACCCGCACAAGTAACCTTAGTCCCCGATGCAGAAGGCCAAATTACTTCTAACCATGGCTGGGACACCATCAAACATCAGGATTATTTAAAGGAAATGGTAGCTGTATTTAAAAATGCAGGTATCCGTGTTTCTATTTTTGTGGACCCTGTGGTGGAAATGGTAGAAGCGGCTGTAAGTACTGGAACCGACAGAATTGAACTTTACACCGAAGCTTACGCTCAACATTATCATACCGATAGAGAAAAAGCCATTGCTCCTTACCTAGCGGCTGCTATCAAAGCCAATGAACTCGGCTTAGGACTTAATGCTGGTCACGATTTGGATCTGCACAACCTTCAATATTTTGCACAAACCATCCCTAACTTATTAGAAGTTTCTATTGGCCATGCCTTAGTGAGCGATGCCCTTTATTTAGGGTTAGAGGAAACTATTAAACGTTATTTAGCACAACTTAATTAGCGGCTAGTGGTTAGGAACTAGTACCTAGTGTTCAAAACTAATTCCTAGTTCCTAATCCCAAACTACTTTTAATTCAACTATGTTAAGAGGTATTCTTCTCGTATTATTTGGCGCTTGTAGTTTCGGCATACTTTCCACCTTTGTGAAGTTAGCTTACAAAGAAGGTTATACCCTTGGCGATGTTACTGGCACACAAGCTCTATTTGGTGTAATCCTTTTGTGGAGCATCTATTTTATTCAGCGTAAAACGCAAAACGAAGACCAACCAAAACCTATTATTAAAACACACTGGTTAAAATTATTGTTGGCAGGTACCGTTACTGGCCTAGTAAGTTTAACCTATTATCAATGTGTAAAACTCGTTCCAGCTTCTATAGCCATTATTTTGTTAATGCAATTTGTGTGGATGAGTTCACTATTAGAATTTATCTTTTTCAAAAAGAGACCTAGCAAGCTCCAAATACTAGCAATCATCTTCATTTTGGTAGGTACCGTTGCAGCCAGCGGCTATTATGAAAACACGGGTGGTAGTCTTAGCTTACTTGGCATTGGTTATGGGCTCATTGCTGCACTTTGCTATGCTACTTTCCTATTGCTCAATGGCAATTTAGGCAATGAATATCCCCCTATTCAAAAAAGCGCTTTAATGATTACTGGCGCTTGCATCTTAATCTTTATCGTACTGCCTCCTAGTTTCTTAATCAATGGCGCTTTAGGTGGAAGTTTACTTAAATGGGGACTGATTTTAGCTGTTTTCGGGACGGTAATCCCTCCTTTATGTTTTGCCTCTGGCATTCCTAAAATAGGGTTAACCTTAAGTTCTATCCTTAGTTCTGCGGAACTTCCAGTGGCAGTAAGTATGTCGGCATTAGTGCTACACGAGCAGGTGAGCTTTATCAGATGGATTGGTGTGTTGATTATTTTATCGTCAATGATCCTTCCAAATTTGGAAAATTTAAAGAAGGCGAATAACTTTAAAAGAAAATTGAATAAAGAGGCGTAAAAAACCTCCCTCTTTAATTCTCCCTCCAAAGGGAGATACCAAGCGTATAAGCAACATGCATGTCCCCCTTTGGAGGGGGCAGGGGGAGGAAGCCATTAAAAATAAAAACTATGAAAAAGACCATACTTGCAGCACTACTAACTACCGCCCTATTCGCTTGTAAAAACACTTCCACTATCAATACAGATGAAGCAGGAAAAGTAATCACCACCTACCTGAAAGGTAATCCTGAGTATAAAACCACTAAGTTTGATTTTGGAGAACTTAAATTTAATAGCGAAAAGGAATATGCCGAACTTGAAAACTACCGTCAACTGGCTGATGATGGGTATATTACTTTAACCCTGCTCAGTTCTAAAAAGAAATTCTTATCCAAAGATAGCAGCTATGTGTACAGCGCCAAGCTTACTCAAAAAGCTAGTGAATTTGTGTTGAAACAAGATGCAAATCAAGCTACGGTTAAAGCGGTTACTTATGAACTTACGGATGAAAAGCCTGTTGATTTCTCAAAAGTGAATGACGCTACAGCTAAGGTAACGGTATCCTTAAAAAAGACAAATACTCCTTTTGCCGCTTTCCAAAGGAAACCCGAGGAAAACAGTGAATTTCTAACCAAAACCTATCGTTTAAAATTTGATAAGGAAGAAGGCTGGAAAGTGAGGAAATAGATAAGGGATCAGTGACTAGGGACAAGTAGTTAGTCAAAAGGATTTAGAAGCAATGTCCGTCATTTCGACTGAAGCGCAGCGAAATGGAGAAATCTTTTCCGCCATCCAAAAAACCTATTTAGCTGATCAATGTTCGACTTAGCAGAACTTTAATTAAAAGATAAGTTATAATCCCTATTCTATGGGGCTACTAAAGTACCATTAGTTAAAATGAAACGTTTAGGGGAAATTTTTGACTTTATCCTTATTGGTTTGCTAATTTTAATTATCGGCATTCCTTTCTTAATATTTCATATCCTAAGTTATCCTTCTCGCCGTCTTGAAGAAAAGAATTTCAAAAAAGATTATGCAAACTTCTTAAATCGAATTGACGGTAAAAACTTCTTTTGTTACAACAATAGAGAAAACGTTCAAGAATTTATTGAAACAGTCATTATACCAAGATTACCTAAAGACGTTGAAATAATCTTCCTCAATGGTAGAACACCTGAATCAGGTTATTCTAACACATTTATTTCTCATGCTTTATACTCCTTAAAAAACTATCGTAAATTTCCTCATTTAATGAAAATTAGAAATGGAGAAGTTATCGATTTTTCGTTAAACAACACCTTCTACAATACGATTAATCAACAGCAACCAGTGGACAAATTATTGGTTGAGGTCAATCATTTTTTTGATTTGGATGAAATCAAAGAGATTGCTTCGCAAAGCTCGCAATGACACGTTCCCTATTTTAGTTCCTACAATAGTGATGAATACCCTTCTGCAAGCTTGTGATGGCAATAATCTGCAGAGTGTTCAAGACAAACAGAACTCTTAACGCACTTTGCCAATGCTTAAAAAATTCTTTGCGGTTAAATTTTAACGCGAAGGAAAAAAATAGTGTCGCAAAGAACTCAAAGGCTAGTACTGTTGAACTTTGTCAATTTGATCACCCAAATGCATATAAAGATTGACAAAGTTGATGCACGGTCCTTTGTAAACTAAACCTGGTAGCAACGCCTGCCTGCGTTAGGCAGGGAAATACTTTTTGTTGAACTCCGTGAACAAACCTCGTAGGTTTTAAAAACCTACGAGGTTTAGGCAGATCCAATCACAAAAGATTGAAGTGAATAGCAGGGCTACAGAAAGTGATAAAAATCGAAACCTGCTTTTCAAAGAAAAAATTTCTTCTCGACAAACAAACGTTTGATAAACACATCAGATTAACTATCCCTCTTTCTTCTACAAAAACGATAGATTTTATCAGCTCTAAAATGACTTTTATTAAGGATTTGTTACGATAATATCTCCTGCAAAATACTTACCTTTGCGGGCATTAAAAATGCTAGCATTCAATGAGCTTAAACATCCATTACCAAGAGAACTTTAAAGACCGCCATATTGCGCCAAACGAGGCCGATACCAAGGCAATGTTAGAAACTGTAGGGGTTAATTCTATCGACGAGTTAATTGAACAAACAGTTCCTGCAACCATTAGACTAAAGCAAGGCTTAAACTTGCCAGAAGCAAAATCTGAAGTTGATTATTTAAGAGGCCTTAAACAAACGGCGTCTTTAAATAAAGTTTTCAAATCTTTTATAGGACAGGGTTATTATGATAACATTACCCCTGGTGTAATTTTACGTAATGTATTTGAAAATCCGGGATGGTATACGCAATACACGCCTTATCAGGCCGAAATTGCACAAGGCCGCTTACAGGCTTTGTTGAATTTCCAAACCATGGTGATCGACCTTACGGGAATGGAAATTGCCAATGCGTCGTTATTAGATGAAGGTACCGCTGCTGCAGAGGCTATGTTTATGCAATATAGCTTGCGCAAAAAAGAGCAAGGCAATAAATATTTTGTTTCCGAAGCTATTTTTGCTCAAACCATTGATATTTTAAAAACCAGAGCTAATCCATTTGGCATTGAGCTGGTAATTGGCAACCACGAAACCTTTGAACCTACAGCAGAGTTCTTTGGTGCTATTGTTCAATATCCAGCAGGTAACGGTGAAGTTTACGACTATACTAATTTTGCTACTGTCCTACACGAACAAAGCGTTAAATTAACGGTGATTGCCGACCTACTTAGCTTAACCTTGCTAACTCCTCCGGGAGAATGGGGTGCTGACGTAGTAGTAGGCACTACGCAACGTTTTGGTATTCCGATGGGTTTTGGTGGTCCACACGCTGCTTACTTTGCTACTAAAGATGAGTACAAGCGTTCTATCCCAGGTCGTATTATTGGTGTAACCATCGATAGCAATGACAACTATGCTTTACGTATGGCGCTACAAACTCGTGAGCAACACATCCGTAGAGACAAAGCGACGTCAAATATTTGTACCGCACAGGCTTTATTGGCGATTATGGCTGGCTTTTATGCCGCTTACCATGGTCCAAAAGGTTTAAAATTAATTGCTGAACGTACACACGGTTTAACTATTTCATTGGCCGAATCGTTAAAAGCAATTGGTTACAAAGTAAACAACCAAGCTTATTTTGATACGATTGAAGTGGAGCTTGCCGATTTAAAAGGTGCTATCCATAAAGATTGTTTAGACAACAACATTAACCTTAACTATCAAGGCGATAAAGCGACCATCTCGTTAGATGAAACGACCAACTTTGAAGATGTTAGTCTATTGGTTCGTATTTTCTCTAAAGTAAAAGCGATTGCTACGGATAGCGTAGTGGTAGTTGACCAAGTAAGCACTACTATTCCTGCTGCCTTACAACGTACCAGCCAATACTTAACGCACCCTGTATTTAACTCGCACCACTCAGAACATGAGATGTTGCGTTACATCAAATCATTAGAAACAAAAGATTTATCACTTTGTCATTCGATGATTGCTTTGGGTTCATGCACCATGAAACTTAATGCCACTACAGAAATGATTCCTGTAACATGGCCAGAGTTTGGTAAAATTCACCCTTTTGCGCCTAGCGACCAAGTTTTAGGTTATTATACCGTATTTGATGAATTGGATAAGTGGTTAAGTGAAATCACAGGATTTGCGGCCATGAGTTTACAGCCTAATGCTGGTGCTCAAGGTGAATATGCAGGCCTAATGGTGATCAGAGCTTACCATCAAGATCGTGGTGATCATCACCGTAACATTGCTTTAATTCCTGCTTCGGCGCATGGTACCAACCCTGCTTCGGCAGCAATGGCTGGAATGAAAATCGTCGTAGTAAAGTCTACCGAGAAAGGTGAAATTGATGTAGAAGATTTGAAAGTTAAAGCGAAAGAGCATGCAGAAAATCTTTCTTGCTTAATGGTTACCTACCCTTCTACCCACGGGGTATTCGAAGAAAGCATCATTGAAATCTGTAAAGTAATTCACGAGAACGGTGGTCAGGTTTACATGGATGGTGCGAATATGAACGCACAAGTAGGCTTAACTAGTCCTGCTAACATTGGTGCTGATGTTTGCCACTTGAACTTACATAAAACCTTCTGTATTCCTCACGGTGGTGGTGGTCCTGGTATGGGTCCAATTGGTGTGGCAGCACACTTAGTACCTTACCTTCCTGGTCACGCTGTAGTTAATATTGATAAAGGAAAATCTATTCCTGCGGTTTCTTCAGCACCTTGGGGTTCGGCTAGCATCTTGTTAATTTCTCACGCTTACATCGCTATGATGGGTGCTGATGGTTTAACCAATGCGACTAAATATGCCATTTTGAATGCCAACTATATGAAAGCTCGTTTAGAGCAACATTATCCAGTATTGTACGCTGGTGCGAATGGTCGTTGTGCACACGAAATGATTTTAGATTGCCGTGGTTTCAAAAACTTCGGTATTGAAGTGGTTGACATTGCAAAACGTTTAATGGATTACGGCTTCCACGCTCCTACGGTATCATTCCCAGTAGCTGGAACCTTAATGGTTGAGCCTACTGAAAGTGAGCCTAAACATGAGTTAGACCGTTTCTGTGATGCTTTAATTGCGATTAGAAGCGAGATTAGCCAAGTAGAAAATGGTGGTTTAGATAAAGTAGATAACCCATTGAAAAATGCTCCCCACACTGCTGCAGTAGTAACTGGAAACGAATGGAATCACGATTATAGCCGCCAAACTGCTGCTTTCCCACTACCTTATGTAGCCGCTTATAAATTCTGGCCTTCGGTAGGTAGAGTGAATGATAGTCATGGCGACCGCTCATTAATTTGTGCTTGTCCTCCGTTAGAAAGCTATATGGAAGAGGAAGCAACGGCTTAGACCCAACGCGTCATTGCGAGGCACGAAGCAATCGGTTTCGTAAACCTCTTAAAATAAATTAAAACACTAATAGCTCGGACAATTGTTCGGGCTATTTTTTTTTGAAAAGCAATTATAGTATTTCATTTTAACATTCGTCCTGCTGTCTGCTGCTATCTTTTTGTTTTGGCTCTTAGCACAAACCTCATAGGTTTAACTATGCATCTGTCTATTAAACCTATGAGGTTTTCCCTACCAACAAAAAGGATATCCCTGCCTACCGCAGGCAGGCGCTACCATCAGGTTTATCTTACTCAAGACAGTACAAAAAACTAAATTCCCTCCTGCATCAATCTTAGTGTAACCGCATATCACTTCATTGCGTCTTAACAATACAATACAACAAGATGAAGAAATTATTACTATTACTCGCTTTAACAGCGATGCTTTTATCTCCAGTTTATGCCCAAATCAATGAGCAAAAAATAGACAGCTTACTTTCTGCCCTATTTACTGACAAAGACGGTCCCGGCGGGGCATTCTTGATTGCCAAAGCTGGAAAACCCATCTATCAAAAAGCTTTCGGCAAAGCCAACATCGAATTAGGTACCGACATGAATACCGAAAACATTTTCCAATTGGGTTCTATCACCAAACAGTTTACAGCAATAGCTATTTTGATGTTGGAAGAACAACAGTTATTGTCTACCCGAGACCCAATTTCCAAATACATTCCTGATTATCCCAACGGAGATAAAATCACCATCCATCAGCTACTTACTCATACTTCAGGCATTAAGGATTTTACCAAAATGAAATCCATCTCCCAAATTGCACAGAAAGACTTATCGCCAAAAGAACTGGTTGATTTCTTTAAAAACGAACCTGTAGATTTTCCTCCTGGAGAAAAATTTGAGTATAATAATTCGGGTTATGCCGTACTAGGCTATATTATTGAATTGGTAGCCAAGGATACCTACGAAAATTTTATCCGGAAAAACATTTTCGCAAAGGCAGGGATGGCCAACTCTCGTTATGCAAATGATATTGCAATCATTAAAAAAAGAGCCTATGGTTACCAGAAGAAAAACAATCAATACGTCAACAAAACGAGAATCAGCTTTAACATTCCTTACGCTTCAGGATCATTAATGTCTACCTTAGGTGATATGTTAAAATGGCAAAACGTGTTAAACCAAAACATCTTACTCAAGGCTAGCAGTAGCCAGAAAGCTTTCACCGCTTACCAATTGAACAATGGCACATCCATCAATTATGGATATGGTTGGCATATTAGTAAAATCAATAGTTCTCCTTCCCGTGAACACGGGGGCAGTGTATTTGGCTTTAAAACCATGGGTGTTTATCTCCCTAAACAAGATATTTATGTAATTGGTCTTAGTAATTGCGATTGTAACTCACCAACACAGGTCACTAGGGATATTGCTAAATTCTTAATCGAAACTTTAAAAGACTGAGAGATGACTCAACGAAGGGCCTACTAAAATTTAAGAGAGACTTACGAAGTTTATAAAACTTCGTAAGTCTTTTCTAAAGAACAATTTAAAGCAGCACTAAGGATAAAGCAAATACTTCAACCTCATTTTTTTGTAGGCTTTTAAACTTGGCTCCCAACCTGCTCGTATGGTTTCAATAGGTACATCATCAATAATCTGTTGCCTAAAATCGCCACGACCAATTTGAATTTCTATATTGTTCATTTGGTTGCTGAACTTAGATTCGAAAAACTTCTCTTTTTGAGGATGTGCTTTGTAAAGTTCCTTGATCCAACTGAAATTAATCTTTTTGCTCTTTCTCAAAAGTTCAGTATCATAGTTACGCAAGTCGATACCATAACAAACTTCATCCATAAAAATTGGCGTTTCTGCCATTCCTTTGATACTTTTTGGCGTAAAGCTAAAGTTGTAAATTCCTTTGTAAGCTGGACTACCCAATACTGTGAAGGGGTTGTAAGTTCCTCTACCATGATTTACATAAACACCTTCAAACATACACACACTTGGGTACAATAAAATAGCTTGTTGTGTATTCAAATTTGGTGACGGTGGCACTGGTAATGTGTAAGGCGTATCATGTGTATAATTGGCCACCGGAATAATTTTGATAGCGGCTTTAACTTTATTGTTTAGCCAACCTTCTCCATTTACCATTTGCGCAAACTCGCCTACGGTTAAGCCATGCGACATTGGAATTGGAAACATACCAATACCAGATTTATATTTCATGTCTAACACAGGTCCGTCAATTAAATAACCATTTGGATTTGGTCGATCTAAAATTAGCAATGGCTTTTTATTGGCTTCACAAGCTTCCATTAATCTAGCCAAAGCGTTAATGTTGGTATAAAAACGAACGCCAACATCTTGCAAATCATAAATTAAAATATCTACATCTTGTAAATCTTCATTACTTGGCTTGTTCTTTTTTCCATATAACGAGATAATAGGAATTCCTGTACGCTCGTCTATGGCATCTGCAATTTTTGCACCAGCACTTGCATTCCCCCTAAAACCATGCTCTGGACCAAATACTTTCACTATTTTAACGCCTAATTTCTGCAGACTGTCTACCAAATGGGTTTTACCAATAATTGAAGTTTGGTTCGCTAATACCGCAACTCTCTTTCCTTTTAGTAGAGGTAAATATAACTCCGTTTGTTCGGCACCAGTTTTGATATTTAAACTAGCACTATCAGGTTTGGTCGCCTTAATCTTTGGCGAACATGAAGACATCAGTACAGCAAAGGCCAACAGGGATAACAATTTCATAATTATATACTTTGATTGCCTAAAGATAAAAGAAGAAATGTAAGAAACATAATTGATATTACAAGTTTTTGCAGGTTTTTGCAACATTCGCACATATATTCCTTTCACTGCTTTTATTTTAAGGGTATCCATCCTACTTTTCCATCTGTAGTGCTCACCAATTGAAAGCCCTCAAAATTCCCAATAACATTTACGGTTTTTCCAATGGCCAAGCTAGCTTTAACGCCTGCATTTACATTTGGAGAATCTAGCAATGATTGACTGCTAGCGGTAATTTTACGACTAGTCAAAGGTTTCGTTTCAACTAAAGATTTATTGGCAACATATCTGATTTTACCATCTGGCAATGCTATCCTGTAATAATTGTCCATAGCAGCCAACACCCTTACAATAGTATTCTGCTTCAGTAACTCGGGATTGATGAAGTGTTGGTTGTCAGCAACCTCAACAGGCTTGTTTAAAGAGCGAAGGGTGGCATTTAACTTCCTAATATCGCTATTGATATGAGGAATTGGCAGAACTAATGGGTCTATGAAAGGAAGTGGGTCAACTGCACCACCCCTGGTATAAACACCAAAATGAAGATGCGGTGGTGTAGATTTGGAGTTACCAGTATTTCCCATCAATCCCAAGGTATCTCCTATCTTCACTTCCTACCCAGCGCTGACCAATTGCTCGTCCAAATGAGCATAGTATAAAGTATAGTCTTTGTCTTTTGGTCTGAACCAAACCACCTTACCACCTAAATTATTTTCGTTCACACCGATAACGGTACCATCGGAAACGGCAATTACTGGTGTTCTAAAAGATGAAAAAATATCTATCCCTTCGTGCTGTCGAGTATTATTATCCCGCCCTACCCCAAAAAAACTTTGAATTTGCTTTCGGTTCACTGCTTTTAGGGGATAAGCTAATGATGGACCTATAATCAGTTCAAGGGTGTAAGATCCGCTACCTAAAAGCTCAGGCTGTAACCGTAAAAAATAGTCGCCACTTCTTTTTGCTTCCAGCTGCAAGTCTGTACCTATACTATCCGCATAAGTTAACATTTTAAAGTCGCCATTATCTTTTTGCTCCCATACATCCATGTAAATAGCAAAGCTATTTATTGATTGTTTGCTTAGTTTAGCTGTTAGCTTTTGGCCTTGCTCCAGCCTAAATCTAAAACTGGCACCATCCAGTTTATCAGCAGCGAAATAACCTGCCTCCTTATATGGCAATTTTACGGTTGACGCATTTTGCAGTAATGTATTGGCCTTATTGATCCAACCACTTCCCATTAAGCTTTGATCAAGGCCTGCATTTAACAACTTTCGTTCATACTGCTCATGTGGTGAGGATGGCTTTAACAGATTAAATGGACCGCTTTTACATGCAATCAATAGCGTGCATGCGATCAGTAAAGCATATCTCAATTTAAAGTTCATTTAATACTAAGCTTATTTCGTTAACAAAACGTCAATCATATGTGGTAAAACACCAACGTCCCAAGTATGCTGTGTGGTTTCCATCAATTCATCATCCACGTGAATATCCTTTGTATCTAATTTAAGTTTCAATTGTTTGACCGAAATAGGTTTAATGGGGAATTGAGGCTTTTTCCCGGCAATAACTTCCTCCAAGTATTTAATTAGTAATGGACGTTGTTTTGCTCTAATCAGGATAAGCTCCAGCATACCATCGCCAGGATTGGCGTTTTTTGCCAATAATAATTTGGGGCCTAATCTGGAAATGTTCAATAATTCAACCATTAAAAATTCATCGTTAAGCTCCTTACCATCTAAAAGCAAAGCGGCGGTTATTGGTTGATAATGTTTCGCCAAATGTAGTAAAGCGTTATGGGCTTCCTGTACTTCATCGTTAGGGTCTTCTAAAGGTGTTTTGGGTTGTTCATCCATCCATTTGATCAAAGCCGGAAAAAGTCCAAAACCAAAAGACTCGACAAAATGCATTTCTTCTTTACGGGTTCTAGCAATGCCCACATCTAGCTGCTGTAATTTTTCCTGCTTCCACGACTCAGCGTTTAATCTTAAATTTTCCTCAATACCTAATGAACTGGCAATATTGTTAGCCGTGCCTAAAGGTAAAATGGCGAGAGGTCGTTTATACTTCAGTTTTTTATCCAACATTCCCAACACTACTTTTCGCACGGTACCGTCGCCACCTGCAACCGCTATATATTTCACATCAGCAGCAATTTTCCTCATAAATTTCTTTTTAGAAGAAACGTAATTACAACGGTAGCCAGCTGCACTTAGCATCTCCGTTAAATGTTCGGCTTCGTGCTCCTCTGCCCCTGCTGTTGGATTATGGATCAACTGTATTTTTGTTTGCTCTATCTTCATGTTCAGCCATCTATTTTCATTTCTTCTCAACAATAAGAGCTTTATAATAGTTTTAAATACATCACCAAAAAATATTGGCAATGAATATCTTAATTACTAACGACGACGGGATTTATAGTCCTGGAATAGCTGCCCTTGCACAAATTGCGCTTACTTTTGGAACGGTTAGAATTGTAGCTCCAGATGTAGAACAATCATCGATGGGGCACGCCATTACCCATTCAAGACCGCTTACTTATAAAAAATCCCCTATTACCTTCGAGGGCATAGAAGCATTTCGCGTAAATGGTACGCCAGCAGATTGTGTAGCTTTAGGTTTGCATATGTATCCCGATACGCAAGTAGTACTCTCCGGAATAAATATGGGTCCAAACTTGGGAAATTCTATGTGGCACTCAGGTACCTTGGCGGCCGCCAAGCAAGCGGTGCTTTTAGGTGTGAAAGGAATTGCATTAAGTACCCCCGTAGGAAAAACGGAACCAGAGTTCTCAACATTGAAACCATTTGTAGAACAATGTCTTGAAATGTTATTTGAAACCAGTGAAACAGCATTATACAATGTCAACTTCCCCCAACATCCTACGCAAATTAAATGGACAAGGCAATCAGTAAGTTTGTATGATGGAACAGTAATTCCAGGTGAAGACCCTATGGGCAGAAAGAATTTCTGGATTTGGGTAAAGCCTTTAGAACAGGCCGAGGAATATAGCGACAGATGGGCCATGGAACACAACTACGTTTCTATTACCCCCTTAAGACTAGATTTAACAGATGAAATTAGGCTGAAAGAAAAAATTGGAAACTAGTAGATAGGAGTTAGGGATTAGGAGTTAGTTGCTAGCAGTTAGCGATAGGCTGTCTGACTGGCTCCTAACCCCTAACCACTAATATTACATACAGGAAACATTCAATAAATCTCGATTTCGCATTTTTGATTTCAATTTTATTAGTAAATTATGAGCTTAGAAAATAAAGTAGCCTACATTACTGGCGGTACAAAAGGAATTGGCTTCGGCATTGCTGAGGCTTTAGTTAAAGCAGGTTTAAAAGTAGCTATCTCTGGCAGAAAGCAAGCTGACGTAGAAAAAGCTAAACAGGATTTAGGTGGAGATAATGTGTTGGCAATTGCCTCTGATGTTAGAAATTTCGAGGATGAACAAAAAGCTGTAGAGCAGATCGTTGCTACTTTTGGCAAATTGGATATTGTGATTGCCAATGCAGGTTTGGGTAAATTTGCACCTATCGACCAATTGAGCTTAGAAGATTGGAACGCCATGATAGACACTAATTTAACAGGAGTATTCCATACCCTAAAAGCGAGTGTTGAGCAACTAAAAGCTAACAAGGGTTATTACATTTCTATTGCTAGTTTAGCAGGCACCAACTTCTTTGCTAACGGCGCTGGGTACAATGCTTCTAAATTTGGTGTAGTTGGTTTCACCCAAGCGGCCATGTTAGATCTGAGGGAACATGATATTAAAACCACTACCATTATGCCTGGTTCAGTTACCTCCCATTTTAATGACCACCAACCTAATGACGCAGATGGCTGGAAAATACAACCTGAAGATTTAGGCCAAATGGTGGTTGATTTACTGAACTTGAACCCTAACGTGCTTCCTTCTAAAATTGAAGTAAGACCAACTAAAACAAAATAGGGTTAGAAAGCCACAGATACATGTTCTAAATCTGTGTATCTGTGGCTAAATCTTCGCTTAACATAATTCTTCAACAACACTAAACAGTTCCATTAAGTGTTGTTCGTACTTCTCTTTATAGTTCGAGATTCTTTCAGGAGTAGCATTTTTTTCTAAATCATGAAAGTGAAATCCAGGTATACGGGTCATTCCTGTAAATTGGTTCATTTTGTGAAAACCAAATAGCACTCCTTTATCTACCGAAGTTTGATCAAAAAACTCTCCTTCTAACGTAAAAGCAGTTTCTGGTGCATTCCAGGTAGTGGTAACCATGTACTTTTTACCGTGCATCAAACCACCAGTGCCATAGTTAATTTCTGGCGTCTGCCTTGAGCGTCCATCACTGGCGTAAATTCCATTTTGGTGTCCAGCGGTAAATACTTCGTCGATATATTGCTTCAATTTATTGGGCACCTGAAACCACCAAATAGGTGTATGATAAATGATCACATCTGCCCATTTAAAATTTTCTACTTCGTCAATAGGTTCATAAGCATCGTTGATATTAGTAGTCCTGATCTCATAACCATTTGATTTTAGAAAGTCTATGGTCCAAGACGTTAAAGTGGTATTGAATTTTCCTCCAGAGTGAGCAAAATACTGTCCTCCGTTGATGATGAATATTTTTTGCATGTCATTTTATTTAAACCGATACAAAGGTCTCAAGTATTTACATATAATTAAAATAACTTAAATTGTATATTTGTATTATAATAATTATAGATATGCAATTAAATTTAGAATGGCTAAGAACTTTTAAGGCGATATATGAAACAGGAACCCTTTCCGCCGCCGCACAAGTACTCTACATTTCACAACCCGGAGTGAGCCTACACCTTAATTCACTTGAAGCTTATACCGGATATAAGTTATTTGATCGATCTGCCCGTAAAATGGTGCCCACCGAAAGGGGAAAAATTCTATATAACTTTGTGATAGACCCAATTAAGAAACTAGAAACAGCAGAACAGCATTTCCATAAACGCTCGCAAGCAGATCGGACAACCATTAGTGTAGGCATGTGTTTCGAAACTTTCCAATATACCTTAGAAGAACATATTCCCGAACTCCCCTTTAATTTGATCATTAAATTTGGTGAATATCCACAAATGCAGCACGATTTGGATAGCGGTGTATTGGACCTTATTATTACCCCACAAAAAGGCAATCAGAAAAACTTACTGTACGACGCTTTTTCTAAAGAGAGAATTGTATTAGTAGCCGGGAAAAACACTCAAGTAGATTTTCTGCAACAATGGTTAGAAGAGGGCAAATTTGAAGAAGCAACCCAATTTTTAAAACAACAACTATGGTACAGCACCGCCGGCGATATGGAGCACCTCAAAAATTTCTGGTTGAAGAATTTCGGAGAACATCCCAATTTTCGTCCTAACTATATTGTACCTAATTTCAGTTCAATACTCCGTTGTTTGAGCAATGCCAATGGCTTTTCCATTGTTCCTGATTTCCTTTGCAAAGAAGCTATCGAAAGCAACAAGGTAAAAATGGTTTGGCAAGGAACTCAACCACTGGAAAATACGCTTTACTTTGGCAAAAGGAGAAACACCATTTACCACACTGAGATTGAACAGCTGGAAAATATTTTTAAACAGAAATGGGAAACTGAATAGCTGTTATTTTTCTTTTAACAATAGCTCCTTATAACCTGCCAATGTTTCTACCTCTGCTTTTGGTAGCTTAGGAAATTCTAAGTTTAAACTCTCCAACTTTTCTGCAATAATTTGGCTCACTGCCAATCGGGTGTACCATTTCTTATCCGCTGGAATTACATACCAAGGTGCTTCATCGGTAGAAGTTTCATTCAAAGCTTCTTCGTAAGCCTGCATGTATTTATCCCATAAAGCCCTCTCTTTGATATCTCCAGAAGAAAATTTCCAATTTTTGGCGGGGTCTTCTATCCTATCCAAAAAGCGTTTTTTCTGTTCGTCCTTAGATACATGCAAAAAGAACTTCAAGATCACTACGCCGTTATCCGTTAAGTGCCTCTCAAAATTCCGGATACTCTCATATCTATTTTTCCAAAAATCTTTATCTATTTTCTCTACGGAATCATATTTGGGTAACCTTTCAGACAAAACATATTCTGGATGCACCTTACAAACCAGTACATTTTCGTAATGCGAGCGGTTATGAATACCGATCCTGCCCCTTTCAGGCAAAGCTTTATAATGCCTCCATAAAAAATCATGGTCATACTCTTCCGCATTTGGCGTTTTAAAACTATAAACCTGACAACCTTGAGGGTTCAAACCAGACATTACGTGCGCAATAGCTCCATCCTTGCCTGCAGCATCCATCGCCTGAAAAATAATTAATACCGCTCGAGAATCAGCTGCATACAAAACTTCCTGATACTTGGCCAACTCCTCTTTAACCCTATCTAATTCGCTTTTACCATCCTCTTTATCTAGGTGGCCATTATAATCGGTATCAAAATCTGCGATTTTTATTTTCTTACCTGGTTTCACCAGATATTTTTCGGTATTTGTTTTTACAGTCATATTAATTAGTTAATAGTGAAATAGATGCATTTGTAAGGATATTTTTAAAGATAGAACTAAAATTAAGAAAATTAAATACGTTAATTTGTATTGTTTGTTTTAACACTATTTAACAAATATTTTTTTACGGTTTTTATCATCTTTATAGCATGTTTAAAGAAATCAAAAATAGATATCTTAGGTATTTCATCATCTTTATATACTTTATCATTCTTTTCTTTTGTGCGCTGCAAATCAACTTCTTATGGTTGTTTGGTTATTCCCCTTCCTATGCAGATATCAAAAAGCCATCGCAGCGTGTAGGCTCAGAACTATATACCTCCGATGGAAAATTGATTGGACGATACTTCAAAGAAAACCGTACACCAGTAGCATTCAATGAAATTTCCAAAAACGTAGTCAACGCACTCGTAGCTACCGAAGATGTTCGATTTTACAAACACAGCGGTATTGATATCCAAGCATTAGGTCGTGCGGTGGTAGGCATGGGTAAAGAAGGTGGTGCCAGTACCATTACTCAGCAGTTAGCCAAAAATCTTTACAGAACACGCTACAACAAATCATCGGGTTTAGCTAAGCGCATTCCTTTAGTGAGAACTATTATTCCAAAACTTAAAGAATGGATGACAGCAATCAAGCTGGAAGCTAACTATAGCAAAGATGAAATATTAACCATGTACCTCAATACGGTATCATTTGGCAATAATACTTATGGCATCAAAACAGCTTCACGTATTTATTTTAATAAAGAAGCCAGTCAACTTTCTGTACCACAAGCAGCCTTATTGGTAGGCATGTTAAAGGCTACTACTTCTTACAACCCTATCAAAAATCCAGAAAGGTCACTGGAAAGAAGGAATGTAGTACTGTCTCAAATGAATAAGTACAATTATTTGCCTAAACCTGAGCTCGAAAAATATAAAACTTCACCAATAGGTATCGAGGCTGGGAATGATGACGAAAGCAGCGAAAACGATTCGTATTTAAGAACAGCAGTAGATAAATATCTAGAGAAATGGTGCGATGAAAACAATTACAACCTCTATGAAGATGGTTTGAAAATCTACACTACCATCGACTCTAAACTTCAAGGTTATGCGGAAGAAGCTGTTAAAGACCAAATGCGTATTTTACAACGCAGATTTTATAGTGTATGGGGAAATGAAGATCCTTGGGAAGACAGTGAACGTAAAAAGGTAGATTATCCCGATAGGGCTAAAAAATCATTGCCTATTTATGCACTATTGCAAAAGAAATTCCCGAACCAACCTGATTCTGTTGAAGCCTATTTTAACAAAAAGAAAAAGATGAAAATCTTTTCTTACAAAGGCGATAGAGACACATTGTTTTCTACCATGGATTCAATCAGATATTATGGTAAAATTCTGAATACTGGAATGATGACCATGGAACCTAGAAGTGGAAAAATCAAGGTTTGGGTGGGTGGCATTGACCACAAGTTTTTCAAATACGACCACGTAAACCAGGCTAAACGTCAGGCAGGCTCCACTTTTAAACCCTTTGCCTATTTAGCGGCATTGGAAAGCGGCATGAGTCCTTGTGATAAATTTACAGATAAACCCGTACGCATTGCTTATCAGGATAAGGGCGAAACCAAATATTGGGAGCCTAAAAATGCGGATTGGAGCTACAGCTATCAAGAAATGTCTTTACGTTGGGCTATGGGCCGATCGGTAAATACTATTACGGCACAAGTAACCGAAAAAGTAGGTTGGGACAATGTGGTGAAATGGGCACACGAATGTGGTATCGATAGTCATTTAGAATCTGTTCCGTCAGTAAGTTTGGGTTCTAATGATGTTACTGTTTACGAAATGGTAAAGGCCTACGGCACCTTCCTAAACGAAGGAAATAAAGTAGATCCTATTTTGGTAGAAAAGATCACCGACCAAAACGACAATATCATTGAAGAATTTACAGCTAAAGCCAAACGTGCGCTAAGTGAGGAAATTGCCTGGCTAATGCTTTATATGTTTAGAGGCGGTATTGAAGAACCAAGAGGTACCTCCCAAGCTTTATGGGAATGGGATTTATTCAAGAAAAACAATCAAATTGGCGGTAAAACAGGAACATCTTCTGATTATGTAGATGCTTGGTACATGGGCATTACCAAAGATTTAGTGACTGGTGTTTGGGTAGGTTGCGATGAACGTACGGCACACTTCAAAAACGGTGAACAAGGTGAAGGCTCGAGAACTGCCCTCCCTATTTTCGCTAAGTTTATGGAAAAGGTTTATCAAGACCCTAACAGCGGATATACCTACGGTCCTTTCCCTAAAGCAAAAGTAGAAATCACACGCACCTACAATTGCCCTAGCCCACGAATCCAAGTAGATACTACGCAGACCGATTCTGTTTCTGTTGACTCTATGGAAGTAGATATGCCAATTATCGACCAGCCAGAGCCTATCAAAATCGAGCAGCAGCAACCAAAAGTTGAGGAGAAAAAACCTATCGAAAATCAACCGAAGCAAGAACCTACAGCTGTAGTTCCGCTGACAAAAAAAGAAGAAAGAGAATTAAGAAGAAAGCAACGTAGAGAGCAGAAAGAGAAAGAAAAGGAGAAGAAAAACAACAATCAGTAAGCTTTTTCTTAAATTTAAATATGCTCAAAAAATGCCAATAGCCTTAAATTATTCATTTATGAACAATTTTCTAAAACAATCTATCCTTATCACATTCATCACATTGACGTTTGTTGTTACTGCAAATGCGCAGTATTTCGGACAAAACAAAGTCCGATACAAGAATGAGAAATTTAAGGTGATGGAAACACCTCATTTTGATATTTACTACTATCTTAAAAACGAGAAGATCGTAAAGAAATTTGCACAGGATGCAGAAACGTGGTACAAAATGCATCAGGAGGTCTTTAGGGATACTTTTTTCAAGAAAAACCCCATCATTCTGTATAACAATCATCCAGATTTCCAGCAAACCACAGCCTTGCAGGGCGAAATTGGCATAGGAACAGGGGGTGTTACCGAAGCTTTCAAAAACAGGGTAATCATGCCTATCATGGAGCTTGGTAGTCAAACCAGACACGTTTTAGGTCACGAACTTGTTCACGCCTTTCAATATCATATTCTATTAGAAAAAGATTCCATTCCTTTAGAAAATATAGGCCAAACACCACTTTGGATGATTGAAGGGATGGCAGAGTATTTATCAGTTGGCAAAAAAGATGCATTTACTTCCATGTGGATGCGCGATGCGCTTTTAAACAGAGATATCCCCTCTTTAAAAGACCTTACCAATTCCAACAAATATTTTCCTTATCGTTACGGACAAGCTTTTTGGACGTTTGTAGGCTCTCTTTATGGCGATACGACCATTGTTCCATTATTTAAAGCTACCGCCAGATTTGGTTATGAAAACGGCATCAGATACACCTTTGGTTATGATGACAGAACCTTATCCGGCTTATGGAAAAATGCTATTGAACAACATTATCGCCCAATGTTAAAGGCAGACAGTTCTCAAATTAGGATTTCGGGCACTAAAATTATCGATAACAAAAATGCTGGGAATATGAATGTTGCACCAGCCATCAGTCCAGACGGAAAATACCTAGCCTTTCTTTCAGAAAAGGATTTATTTGGGATTGATTTGTTTCTGGCCGACGCTAAAACAGGAAAAATCATCAAAAAATTGAGCAGCCAGATATCCAATTCCCATATTGATGATTTCAACTTTTTAGAATCCGCTGGCGCCTGGTCGCCTGACAGCAAGAAATTCGCTTTCAGTATATTCAGTAAGGGCCGAAACCAATTAATGATCATTGATATTGAAAATGGTAAAACATTAATGCGGGAAAAGATGGGCAATGTAGAGCAATTTGGAAACTTAACCTGGTCGCCAAATGGAAAAGACATTGCATTTTCTGGAATGGTAGAAGGCCAAAGTGATATCTTTTCTTACAACTTAGACACAAAAGAAGTTACTCAAATCACTAACGATGAATATTCCGACTACGCCCCTAGCTACTCGCCAGATGGTAAAAAAATCGTTTTTTCATCAGATCGTGCAGCTTTACAAGCTAAAAACCAAAATGCCGTAAATCCAATTAACCTAACTATTTACGACATTGCAACCAAAGCACTAAGCAATGTTCCTGTTTTTCCAGGGGCAAATAACCTTAATGCTCAGTTTTCTGGCGACAGCAAACGTATTTTTTTCTTATCTAACAGAGATGGTTTCAGAAACCTTTACGAATACAATTTAGAAAATAGCAACTTAAAACAGTTAACCGATTATTTCACAGGAATTAGTGGTATTACGGAGTTCTCTCCTGCTATCACTGTTTCCAGAAATGATGATATAATTTATAGCTACTATCGTTATCAACGTTATACGCTTTATAATTCAGCCTATAGCAATTTTAAGGCAAAGGATGTAAACGCCAATGATGTTAATTTCGATGCGGCCATTTTACCTCCAAAAGAAAATGTAGGAGTAAATATCGTCAATTCTAATCTTGGTAATTTCAACAGATTTGAACGTACTCACCTTGATTCGTTAAGGAATATCCCCTACCGTCCAAAATTCAAGTTGGATTACTTAGCCAATAGCGGTGGCGTTGGTTTAACAACCAGCCGTTTTGGAACAGGGATGCAAGGTGGTGTAATGGGGATGTTTAGCGATATTGTAGGTCAAAACCAAATTGTAGCCAATTTAGCCATTAATGGCGAAATCTATGATTTTGGTGGTATGGTAGGCTACGTAAACCAAGCAAATCGCATCAACTGGGGCTCAAGCATTTCGCATATCCCATACATTACAGGTTTTATGACTCAAGGCACTAAGCAAGATAGTAATGGTCAAGATATGGGGGTAATTAGCACCAACATTTTAAGAACTTTCGAAGACAGGATTGATTTGTTTGCCGGCTACCCATTCAACAAGGTACATCGTTTTGAAGTAGGTGGTGGTTTTTCAAGATATAGTTATCGTTTAGATCGTTTTAACAATTACTATGCATTAAGCGCAGATGGACAATACCTTACCTATTACCTAGGTTCAGATAGAGAACGTGTAAACAAAAGTGATGCAGAAAATGCTTTAGGTGTCCCTTTAAAAAGCTTCAACATCTTACAAACAAACGCCTATTTTGTGGGTGATAATTCAATCTTTGGAGTTACTGCTCCACTAGATGGATTTAGATACAGAATTGGTGCTGAAAAATATTTCGGTGATTATAACTTTATGGCTGTAACTGCCGATTTAAGAAAGTACTTCAGGTTTAAACCTGTAACTCTTGCCTTACGTGGTTATAGCTACATGCGTTTGGGTAGAGATGGTGAAAATCTTTATCCACTTTACGCCGGATATAATTACCTAATTAGAGGTTACGAGCCTAACTCGTTCTACAACAACCAAAACCTGAATACTGGCAACTTTGACATCAATCAACTTTCAGGAAGTAAACTAGCGGTATTTAATTTCGAGTTAAGGTTACCTTTTACTGGTCCAAAAAAATTGGCACAAATACCTTCTAAATTCTTATTTACCGATCTTAACCTATTCTTTGATGCCGGTGTAGCTTGGACAGAAGATTCTAAAGTAGTATTTAAAAGCCAGCCTAGCAATGTAGTATTGCCTGATGGACAACCTTATGAACGCGTTCCAGCCTTAAGTGCTGGTATATCGTTAAGAGTTAACGTACTTGGTGCGATGATATTGGAACCTTATTATGCCTTTCCTTTTACTCGTAAGGATATCAAAGGTGGTGTGTTTGGTTTAACCTTTGCACCTGGTTGGTAACTTATCAAGTTAAATAAGTTTATCAAAAGAGCACTAAATTTATTGGTGCTCTTTTATTTTATACGGCAAACGGCAGTAAAGACTGGTTATTAACCTTCTGATGCATATACATGTTTTCAAAATCTAAACCGGCAGTTAAATCAATCCAATCCGGATTACATGAGCGTACCAATCTTTCCTTTTGAGCCCTTGTAAATCTGCTCACCATTTTAAATCTACCTAAAGCTTGCTCTTCAGTTCTAAATTCTTCAAAATATACCAAACGGGTAAGTTGCTGCGCACTATCAAAAAAGAGATTTGGCATTTTTTTATAGAAATCAAGTGTCTTCATCAAATCAGCACTCATGCCTACATGTAAAGTGGTTCTGTTTCTGTCGGTAACGATGTAAACGATCTTTTTCATAATTGCTACAACTAATGGTTAAAAACTAATTATATTAGATAATATTTGGCGATACAAATTATAATTACTAATTTTATTGGCACAATAATACTAACAATTTTAGTAAAAACAAATTTATTTTAAATTATTTTTATATGTCTAACATTTCAGCCAACCTTAAATACCTGAGAAAGAAAAACGGCTTAACACAGCAACAATTTGCTGATAACATGGAAATTAAGCGATCTTTGATAGGTGCCTATGAAGAAGACAGGGCAGAGCCAAAATATGATTTACTAAAAAAAATAGCAGAATATTTCGAATTAACGATTGATGAATTCATCAACGAAAAGATAAATGACAATTGGAAGCCTAAACCAAAAAGTCAAGGTTCCAACTTAAGGATATTAAGCATTTCGGTAGATAAAGATGATAATGAAAATATCGAGTTAGTTCCGGTTAAAGCTAGTGCCGGTTACCTAAATGGCTTTTCTGACCCTCAATATATTCAAGAGTTGCCAAAATTCCAGCTGCCCATCCCCTCTCTTAGACAAGGAACTTACAGAGCTTTCGAAATTAAAGGCGACTCAATGTTACCTATACAATCGGGCAGTATCATTATAGGTGAATATTTGGAAAACTGGAATGACGTGAAGATTGGCGACACCTATGTTATCATCAGTAAAAACGAAGGTGTAGTTTACAAACGTGCTGGAAATAAATTTAAAGAAGACAGAGAGTTGAAATTGATCTCAGACAATAAGGTTTATGACCCTTATGCAATTCCTGCAGAAGATATATTAGAAATATGGAAAGCAAAAGCCTATTTCTCTACTGCCCTGCCTGACCCAACACCAGAACCAACGATAGAGACATTATCTACAATGATGGCCCAAATGCAAAAATCTATTTCCCAATTAAATAAGAATTAACATTTTTTAACAGCAGTTTATTTAAACCAATAGTCTTTCAATTCATCTCAGTAGTAAAATGAAACTTAATTAAAATTGAGATGAAAAAATTATTGTATACCGTAGCTTTTGTTGCACTAGGTTTTGCAACTAGCTATGCACAAAGACCAGCAAAAACTAAAATTACTGCCGAAGAGAGAGCTGATAAAGCCGCTACTGCGTTGCAACAGAAACTAAGCTTGAACGATGAGCAAAAATCTAAAATCAAGCAAATAGAACTGGATAGAATTAAAGAGCACGATGCCTTGCGCCAAAAAGACGAAGCAAAGATGAAGGCTAAATTTGAAGAAAGAAAAGCCGCCATGAAAGTTCATCAAGATAAAATTGATGCAGTGTTGACTCCAGAACAGAAAACAAAATTAGCTGCTTCAAGAGAGGAAATGAGAGGCAAAATGAAAGAACGCTTCAAAGAAAGGAAAGGAAGACCTCAAAGAGCTCCAAAAGCAGAGGAAGGTAAAATATAAACAAAAACCTTTGCCACATTGAACTTATCGGAATGTCACCACAAGATTAAAACTTCGACAAGCTCAGTTTGACACAATTCAAAACAGAACATCCCGCAAATATTTGCGGGATGTTCTGTTTATAAGCTACTTCAAATAACCACCTTTGTTCAAAACCTCGGCCCAAACCTGATAGCCGGCCGGAATCAAATGCAAACCATCTTTCGTAAGTTCAGCTTTTAGTCTTTTTTGCTCATCCAAAAAATGAGGATAAAGATCAATGACAGTAACATTTTTCGCTGCCAGTTTTCTAATCTCATCATTCAGGTACAAGATATGCTCATCTTTGCCGTAATGGTTTTTAAACTTCTCGAAAGAAGCATTCACCGGCAACAATGTGTAGAAGTAAATTTGTGTTTTTCTTGAGCCTTCCCTGATCCTTTGAACGATTTTTTTATAATTCCTCAAAATCAAACTATCAGGAATATTTCTTGAAATATCATTGATCCCAATAAGCACAAATACTTTTGCAGGCTTTCTATCGATTACTTCTTGCAAACGCTCCAACACACCAAAGGTAATATCGCCCGATATACCTCTATTTTTTGCCTGCGGTAAATTGAGTAACTTGCTCCAGTCAGTTCCAGCGGTAATACTGTTTCCCAAAAAAACACATTCTTTCTTGGTAACAGGATCAGCATTGAATTTTTCTACTAATTCTTTGTATTTATTAGGACGATAGGTAGTGTCATAGGGTTTAGTTTGTGCGTTTGAGCCCAAAGCAGACAATATCAATACGCCAAACGCGGCACTTCTTAAAAATTTCATCTTCATTTATTTAAGCTATTTATCTATTTGCTAAATTCTGTTTCTCTCTATTCCATGTAAAAGCTGTAAAGAAAACAGCCAAAACGCAAGCTATTAAAATTGCAATGAAACAAGCATCCCAGCCATAACCATCAACTAAAGCACCCACAGCAGCATTCGCCAATAGATCTCCTATAAAATAACCGAACAAACCTGTTAAACCGGCAGCGGTCCCTGCAGCTTTTTTAGGCACTAGATCTAAGGCTTGTACACCAATTAACATTACAGGTCCGTAAATAAGGAAACCAATGGCCCAAAGTGATACATTTTGCACCAACATATTGCCAACGGGATTTTCCCAGTATACAAAAACCGCTATGAATGTAAGCACCATATAAATGATCGTTACCGGAGCACGTCTTCCTTTAAATACCTTATCGCTTAATAGTCCACATAAAATGGTACCTGGAATAGCTGCCAATTCATATCCCGATGCCGACCAAGCAGCTTGAGCTGATGTATAGTGCTTGGCTTCCTGCAAAAAAGTAGGTGCCCAATTAACTATACCATTTCTTACCAAATAAACAAAAGCATTAGCAATAGCAATGAACCATAATAATTTATTGTTCAGAACATATTTCAGAAAAATCTCCTTCGCTGTAAATTCCTTTTCTTGCGAAGCATCGTAAGTTTTAGAGTAATCGTTATTATATTGTTCAATTGGCGGTAAGCCGCATGATTGTGGGGTGTCTCTAACAAAAATAATGGCTATTAACGCGAAAATAATTGCAATCAACCCCGGAAAATACAACTTTGCATGCCAGTCCATGAACAATTCTACTCCCCAAATAGTTAAGGCACCAACTAAAAACCCTCCAACATTATGTGCCAAATTCCAAATAGACATGGCCGTACCACGTTCCTTAATTGAATACCAATGTACTACTACCCTACCTGATGCTGGCCACCCCATACCTTGTACCCATCCATTAATAAACAATAACACAAACATTACCGCAACTGATGAAGTAGCAAATGGGAAAAATCCCATACAGATCATTGTTAAGGATGATAAGATTAAACCTGCTGATAAGAAGTAACGTGCATTACTCCTATCCGAAACATTACCCATTAAAAATTTACTTAAGCCGTAGGCTATAGAAAGTGCCGACATCGCAATGCCCAATTCGGCTTTGCTATATCCTAAATTATCTTGAAGGTCCTTAACTGCAAATGAAAAATTCTTACGTACGAAATAATAGGCAGTATAGCCTATAAAAATACCGGCAAACACCTGTAGCCTTAATTTCCAATACGAAGAATTGACTTTGTCTTCGGACATTAAAGGTTTATGTGGCGCTGGAGGAAAAATATTAAATCCCATATTGTTGGTTAGTTGTTAATCTGGTTAGTGGAGAGCGTTACTTAGATGTTATAACAAATTGGTATAGTCGGTAATTAAGCCATCTATCCCTAAAGCTTTTAGTTTAGTTATTTCTTCAGCAGAGTTAACGGTCCAAGGAATTACCTTTACACCATCAGCATGGGCGCTTTTTACAAACTCAACATCAACCATTTTGGAATTAGGGCTAACAATAAAAGGTTTAAAACCTAGTTCAGCAATATTTTCCGCATAGGTTTTCTTGTTGTTTACCAAATAGGAAGTTTTGATATGAGGATATTCTTTGTTAAGGATTTGAATGGTGCGCTTATCGAAAGACTGAATGACTACATATTGCTCTATCTTTTTAGATTTGATGACATCCATTAGCAACTTTACAAAAACTGCTGGTTCCGGATTGGTTACACCATCACCTTTAGCGCTACATTTGGTTTCAATATTATAGAAATACTGCTTCTTATTTTTGGACTTGATTTCGTGCTGAACGCTATCGATCAATTCTGCTAAAAGAGGAATGTAAGTTTTCACCTTTTTTTGCTGAGGAAAATCTTTATGAAACTTCGTTCCGATATCGAAGGTTTTTAATTGTGCGTAATCCATTTGGAAAACGTTATATTTTTTCGAATCAGAAGTTGGAATTTCCTTTCCGTCAGGTGTTAGCATAAACCCAGGGCTTAAATAATCATCATGGGTTACTACCACTTTTCCATCCTTTGTAATATGGGTATCCATTTCCAAAGTAGTTACTGCTGGGTAACTCATAGCATCCTTCATTGCCAAAATGGTGTTTTCTGGAACCAAGCCCCTACCTCCTCTATGTGCTTCGGCACTAAAGCTAGGGAAGGCAGCTTTTTTTATATTTGATGTTTTTTGTGCTGAGCAAGCGCTAAAGGTTGCAAATAAAATCCCAAGTGGGTAAACTATTTTGTTCATCAGAATAGGTCTTTTGTTTTTGAGGTTAAGATAACTTTTTTTCTGCGGCAAACTGTTCTCCAAAACGGTCTGTCGCTACAATTTTTACGGTTTTCACAGACGAGCTACAATGTGTCATAAAAAGATGCTCGGTCCTGGCGGGCTCAGCAAAGGGCCTACTTGCAGGTAATTTATCACCTAGATATAATCTTACAGCCTCAGGGTCAAAGCCTTTCATGATTTCCAAGGGTGTTAACACTCCGTCCAGGAAGCATTCTACCTTCCACTCAGGGTCATAGTTCCACACATTGGCGATGATACGGTTATTGCCCGTTAGCGGTTCAACATCAACACTTACTTGATGTTTTCTATCTAAACCTGTGCCTTTATAGTACCATTTCAGCTGTTTTCCAGTCACCTCGTATACACCGTAACCTCTAGGAGCCCCGTCACTACAGATTGGCCCTGTCCACCAAGCGCCACAAACTGCACCATGATTGTGTTCAAACACACCGTCACGGATTACATTGCGGTTGTAATGTGTATGTCCAGACATTACATGAACATTGGTAAAGCTTCTCAGGATGTTATAAAACGCTTCGTTATTCTTTACACTATTATGGATTGGAATATGCACGTTGATGATTACCAAGTTATCTTTGGGTACATGTTGAAGGTCTTTTTCCATCCAAGCCAGCTGTTCCTCCGTGATATAACCATCGTACTTTCTCTCCTCTCCCAAATATCTTACATCATCTAAAACGATGTAATGGGCCTTACCTCTATTGAAAGAATAATAAGTTGGTCCGTAATATTTTTTGAAAGTTCTATCCGAAGTTTCGTCGCCTCCTTGACGATAATCCATATCATGGTTGCCCAAACATTGGAAAAATGGAATACCCATTTGCTCTACTGCTTTATTGTAGTCATCAAAAAGCGGAAGATTGTCCCAAACTAAATCACCAACACCTATACCATGAACTAATTCTTTTGAACCTATATCTTTCAGCAAACGTTTAACATCTGGAACAGACGTTTCCATCATTTGAGCCACATCTTTTTTATTTTTAACTTGTGGGTCGGCCCAAATGATAAAATGGTGTTTATCATCGCTTTGCTTTAATTTTGTTAACTTAAAATCAATCTCATTACGGGCGCCCAGATTTTCATACTGCCTATTTACACTGCCAAAATCGGTTTTAAAATCGTAGCCAGAAGGTGTACTTAAGAATAGGAATTCTGATCTGTCATTAAGCTGAATAGTATAACGTCCATTAGCATCGGTTTTCACAACAGAAAAACCATCAGACAGTACCACATCGGCAATAGCTTTTTTTCCATCGGTTACAGTTCCACTGATACTACCCCCATGGCTAAGGGTATTGAAAGCATTGGATTTCAAGCTCACCACCATTCCTGTGGCTAATAATCCAAATCGCTCCAAAAAAATTCTACGGTTCATTTATGTTTAGTATTAGTTCTTGTAAATTGAAAAAACAAGAAATCATTAATCTCTTGCTTTTTGGTCAAAGTATTTCGTTTAAAGTTTATTTAATTTTGAATCACTGTAAAATCGTCGATACTTATCCTTCCATCTCTTACTCCAGATTCTTTCTTTGCTGCTTCAATACTTAGTTTATTAATTCTAAAACGAACAGGCTCTTTAATATCCATTACAAAATCAGCCGTTTGCTGTTTTGTGCTTGCGTTAGAAATGCCTTTCCCTATTTGCTTCCATGTTTGCCCTTTATCTGTTGAATATTCCAATTTCAGAATACTAGGAGTATCTTTATAGTAAACACCATAAACAAAAGTCACTTTAGAAGCGCCATTTGGTAAATCGAAATTCATTTGCAAATAGCCAGAGTTTTCTTTATCCTGATGCATACGTACTGATTGCTTGCCGTTGAAACGATCGCGATTTTCTACAGCTGCCAATATTGCTTGATCAAATGTCCAACTACCGGTTTTCAATTGAACATCTGCTTTTTTGTATTTGGCTTTGGCGGAAGTATCCGGCATTTCGAAATCTTCTGGGAACTTATCATAAATTCTACCTTTTTGGGCAAAAGCTGTAGCCGAAACCATTATAGCAATAATGGCTAAAAACATTTTCTTCATGATTAAATTGTGTTTTAAAAGAAAGAGTATAATAAAATATGGTTAGCAAAATTGCTAACCATATTTTTATACATTTCTCTATTTGAGCATTTGTGTCACACCTGCCATTTCCTCAATTACAGGCAATGTAGAGGCTTTTGGAACGGCCACATATTTTGCTACACGTTTAGTAGTTGTCCATTTCCTTAACAATGGACTAGGATTAGAGGCATCGAAAACTCCTCCAAGGTAACAAAACTGGGTAGCCTCTGGATTAGCTCCAACTTTACCAGTGTTATTCCCTTGTCTGTAAAATGGCTGATTAACCGTACCATTTTTCATTTTATAATAGTCATTATCACAAATAGCATATCCTACATTTAGCGTCGCATCAAAAACAGTACCTCCAGTTCCAGCGTAGAAAACTACATCACAAGGAACTGTATTGAGTCCCACATTAGTTGTTGGGAAAATTGCGATACCAGCTGGATTTCCACTATTCGCTAGTAAGTTCGCTGTTTTATCTCCTATACCATCATCACCTTCAAAGTTATTATAAAGCTTGCTTACTACCCAGTTTGCACTACTAATATCAGTAGAACCTGTACCTGCGATATTCTTATAACCACCTACATAGAAGAATTTACCCTTAGCAACCGTACCTCTAGTGATGTTAAATTTATAGGTACGTAATCCACCAGTTGCCCAGCCATTCATTGGAAAACCAGTTGGAGTTGAGGCACCAGCATTATTGGTGGTAATTACAGAGAATGCCTTCTGTCTAAAATCTAGGTCTTGGGTAGCCATAAACTGGATATATTCATAGTTTGCATCGGTTCCATCTGGATCCGCTAAATATCCAGTTATAATTGCCGCATTTGGTCCGATAGGAATATTAGGATCTACAATAATACTGGTAGCGGTAAAATCAGCTTTAATCCTAGGCCATACTTGAGGAACACCCGCAGAAGAAGGAATAACAATTCCTTGTACTATTGCCGACCATGGCAATAATTCTGTCTTAAAATTAGCTGTGCTATTTACATGCATCTGCATATCTCCTGAGCCTTCGTTGAAAGTTTTTATCCCTTCCAATGTTTCCACACCAATATTTGGCTCAAAATTAGCATTGTAAACTACACCAAACAAACCCTCGAAGTTCTCTGGTTTAGCCAATAAAGTAACTGCAGAGACAGGTGTTACCATTAATTTCACTCCGGATTTAATTTTCTGAACATTAGCTTCTGAAACGCCCGTAATTTGTAAGATACCATTTGATCTTTTTAATACACCACCTTCAATTTTAATGTGCACAGAATCACCTGGTACATAATTGGCTGCTGCTGCGCCAAGATTAATAGCAATCCCTCTTATAGAATCAATGGTTGCACTTACTGGTCTTCTATTCTGTATAAATAATAATCCTTCTGGCAAGTTTTTACCTGAATGATCTGAGGTTACTTGTCCAGCAACAAATGTCGCTTCTCTCATTACCTCTTTAGTCAGCGTCACATCGCTTCCTCTATACAATTTTCTCAAATCTAAATTGGAGATGTAAGGACCAGGTGTACTTAACACATAATCGCTATCTCTTTTACATCCTACAAAAATTGCCAAACATGCACCTATGATTAGTATATGTTTTTTCAAAATCTTTTTCATAACTATTTTTTCTAAAATAATATCAAGAATTAAGGTCTTTGCCACCATACTAACGTATTAATGTCATCTGGTCCTTGTGACGCAACAACGTTTTTATAATTAGTTGGATTGGTTGATTGTGTAATCAATGGATAATTTAATCTAGCTGGCATTTTGCCACCATTCACTAAACCTAGGCCTTTTGGCAATATTGGATGGCCCGTACGTCTGTGTTCAAACCACTGTTGCATATCTACCAAGAACATTGCATAATATTTTTGCAAATGAATCATTTCCATCTGGCTTTTGCTTCCAAATGTCAAATCGTCCAGCGGCAATGTTGGATCCCAAGCTATCCCGGCATTAGCAACATAGGTTGTAAATCTTGAATCTGTCGGGCTAGTAATATAAGTTGGCATCCAATAATTAATAGCATCAGCCATACCTTTATAATAGTAGTTTTGTACTGGACCATTGATCCAACCTTTAGCCGCGGCTTCTGCTTTAATAAAAGAAACTTCGGCACAGTTCATAATAATTCCAGTGTTTCTATCTGTTTGTAATGTTAATTTAGCTGGTGTCTCGGCATCTGAATTAAAATGCGACTGCATCACTACCCCCGAACCTGGGGCATATCCACTAGAAATACCTACCCAACCATCGGGTCCTCTATCTATTCCCCAACGAGGCACGCTATTCGTTCCTAAACTTGGCTCAACTCTTGGGTCATCCCAGTTAACCAGTTTACCTAAAAAGAAATCACAAATAGGCATATTCCTAAAATCTACTGCACGGATATTCACCATAAATGGAGAAGAATATACCGCAGTACTGCTATTGGTTCCATTCCATAGAATCTTGGCAGTATGGGTATTGTTTTCCATCATTGGATATTCGGCAGGATTTGTATCTACCATTTCTTTGATTTTAGCAATAGTTGTAGCAGCTACATCAGCTTTTCCAGCCGCACGCAATAACAATCTTAAATATAAGGAATTACCAAATCTTCTCCATTTAGAAATATCTCCTTGATAAACAGGATCGCTGGTAGCAACAATTGTGGCGCCATCCTTTAACAAATCATTAGCCTGTTCAAGTTTGGCAAACATATCTGTATAAATATCCTTTTGCCTATCAAAAACTGGCTGTAGATTAAATTCTCTACCTAAATTTGCCTCAGAATATGGAATATCCCCATAAGTATCTGTAAGCAAGGAAAACACCCAACTCTGAGTAATCAAGGATATGCCTTGGTAAGATTTATTCAGACTTTCCGGTTTGCTCGCAATAGTATAAATATCTTTAAGATCGGTTAAGTTAGTATACCAGTTATTCCAAGTGTAGTCTGCTACGTTTCTCCTGATGTCATAGCGGAAAACCCTACCTTCAGAATCATTAATTTCTACGGTTACCTGCATTAACTGGTTATTAAAATTCCAGTTACGCACCATATTGGTATTCAATACATTCACCAATGCTGGCGCTAAAAGCTGATGGGCTGCAACACTTCCCTTACCTATTGGATCCGTATTTACTTTAGTAAAATCCTTTTTGCAGGAAGTAATGGACAATCCCAAAACTGCTAATAGCGTATATATAATTTTGTTTCTATTCTTTCTCATGATTGCTTTTAAATTAAATGCCTACAACTAAACGTGCGCCAAATGTTCTAGTAGACGGCAACTGGCCTGTTTCAAAACCTTGTTGAATGTCAGAACCCGCAAGGGTACCAAATTCTGGATCGAAAGCTGGCCAAGGAGACCAGATAAATAAGTTACGACCATAAACACCAAGTGTCATTTTGCTGAAACCTATTCTAGACAAAAATCTTTTGCTGAATGAATAAGTGATATTAGCCTCTCTAAACTTCAAATAATCAGTCCTGAAAATGCTTCCTTCTGCTTGGTTACTTCCATATAACGACTCATAATAAGCAGCGATATCAGTAGCAATAACATCATTTTTACGGTATGTTCCATCAGGATTTTGAACCACTCCATCACCAATTACACCGTTATATCTTCCTGGCAAAGTAACCTTATGTTTACCTAGCGAAGCCATTCTTGAAAAAGTTAATGAATGTCCTACAGCACCAAGTTGAGCGTCAAATAACACATTCATGCTAACTTGCTTGTAAGTGATGCCTGTACCAAAGCTAAATCTAAATTGAGGGATGGTATTCCCTAAATAGATAAGTTCAGGATTTTCAAGTGCAACTCCAGTAGTAGCATTGTATACAATTTGACCATCAGGTGAACGAAGATAGCCTCTACCATACATATCTCCCATGCTTCCACCAACGTTAGCTACTACCTGACCACTTCCTAACGCTCCTGTACGTAATACTAAAGAGCTATCGGCTAATTCTTTAATTTTATTTCTGTTTGCCGTAAATGTACCATTCAAAGTCCATTTAAACGACCTAGTTTGAATTGGAGTACCATTTACTGCCAACTCTAAACCTTTATTATCTACCCTACCAATATTCAACACTTGCACGTTATAACCAGTAGCCCTATCTACAATCCTGTTCAAGATCTGATTTTTGGTATTACCTGTATAAGCTGCAAAGTCAAAATTCAAACGATTTTTAAATAATTTCAAATCTAAACCTACCTCAATAGTTGTAGTTACGAGTGGTTTCAAATCAGGATTCGGAATCACTCTAGGATTGTTCATTGCGTAATCAGGATAAATACCATCAGCAGCATTCACATAAGTATATGACGTTCTATATGGTATAGTACTTCCACTTCCTACTTGCGCTAAAGATGCTCTCAATTTTGCGAAGCTGATCATTTTTGGAAGTTTCCAATAATCAGAAGCGATGAAAGCCAAACTTGCCGACGGATAAGGCATACCCACATTGTCGGTTCTTATTGGCGTAGCTAGTGTACTGTTCCAGTCAACCCTACCTGTAATATCTAAGAAAAGATAATTTTTATATGCCAAAGAGAATAAGCCATAAACACTATTAATTCTATATCTTGCGGTATCAGGCACATAAACCAAAGGACTGTTATTGTTATCTAACCTGTAGATATTAGGGATTGTCAAACCATCAGCCCTAACCTCTAGCCTGTTGTATTCATTACGTAACTGGCTACCACCTAGATTTGCAGTTAAATGCCAGTTTTTATTGATTTTCTTATCATATTTCAATAAGAAATCAGCACTGATCTCATACGAACGGACATTAGCTACACGGAAAGAACCTTGTGCAAATTTATTTCCCGCTGCATCCCAAGGGCGTTGAGTTTCACGAATCTCTTTGTTTAAATCCGCAGATGCACGCACCATTAAACTTAATTCTTTTGTGAATTTGTAGTTAGCTTGAATATTTCCTAACCAACCATTACGTCTTTGTCCATTTAAATACTGCTCAGAAATAGCATAAGGGCTTTCAGGATTAGTGGTTGTAATGTTAACCAACTGACGGTATTCCATACCAGGCGCCCAATAATCACGATACCAATTTACATCTACGTTTGGTTGCGCAAACATAAACCAATACATCAAAGATTGGTTACCATAGCCTGTAGCAGGCAAATTATCACTATTTCTATTGCTATATTGAGCTTTAATATTAATGCTCAGGTTTTTGGTTAAATTAGTATTAGCATTTAAAGAAACAGAGGTACGCTCCAATCCAGTATTAGGAACAATCCACTCATTGCTACCATGACTTGCCGACAAGCGTAAACCAACTTTTTTGTAAGTTCCATCTAAACTTACTGAGTTAGTCGATTCAAATCCTGTCACGAAAAAAGCATCAATGGGATCTTCATAAGCTCTCCAAGGGGTTCTTTCTGCTCCTCTACCTTTTACCGCAGGATCATATTGAAAGTACATCCCTCCATTTGAAAACGCAGGTCCCCAAGTAGAACTGGTCGCATTTGTACTTGGCCCGTCAACAGTAGTTCCGTAAGAGAAATAAGAGTTACCATAAACGCCTGCTCCATATTCTTGTTGCCTCTCTGGTCCACGGTTCACATCCTCCCAAGAGCTATTAGAGGTAAAATTAATTCCCATTGTCTTCCTTCCTTTTGTGGCCGACTTAGTTGTAATTACAATTGCTCCATTTGCACCTCTTTGCCCGTATAACGCTGAAGCTGCAGGACCTTTAAGCACGTTCACGCTTTCTATATCATCGGGATTTAAGTCGTTCAAAGCACTACCAAAGTCGGCAGGCATGATGTCACCAGAAGTTCCATACACACCACCACCTGTGGCAGCTGTACGCCTAGAGCTACTACTAGCCACCACACCATCAATAACAATCAACGCTTCGTTATCACCCGTAAGGTTGTTCTCACCACGCAAAATAATCTTATTAGAACCCGCGGGGCCACCATTACGTACCAGGTTCAAACCCGCTACCTTTCCCGACAAAGCATCAGTCCAGTTACTCGCTACCGCATCTGTAAATTGATTACTATCAAGCTTAGTAGTCGCATAACCTAAGGATTTTTCCTCACGCTTAATACCAAGTGCAGTAACTACTACCGTATTCAATTCATTGGTCGAAGATTTCATGACAATAGAAACACCAGTTTGTGCATTAGCAAAAGTTCTGGCAACTGTGGCATAACCAATCATGGTAAAGCTAACTGTTGTACCTTTTGCTATATTGATACTGAAATCACCTTTGCCATCTGTTAATCCAAGTACTCTTTTGTTATTGTCGGTAATACTAACACCAGGTACACCGGTATTGTCACCATCATCAACTACAGTACCTTTTACCGTAATGTTTTGTGAAGTAGTTTGTGCCACTGCATCATGTAACAGCAAAAATTGAAAAAGCGCAACCAATAGAAATGCAACGCTACTTACATTTCTAAACAACCGCTTATTCAAAATACCGATTACAGAAAGCTGTGACTGCGGTTTGCTTTCACATTCCGCGGCATGTAAGCACATGCAAGCCTTTTGAGTAACTGTTTTGTTCATAATTAATTTATATCGGGTTATTTACTAGTTTCAATTATAATTCTTCCCGATTGTCGCAAAACTAGCCTGCTTTTGTTAACTATATATTAACTAAGCATTAACCTATTTGAAACAATTCGCAATTACAATTTGTATTGTTTTGTTCAAATATAGAACAATAAACAATAAATAAAAACAAATTGAAACTAAAGATAAATTATCATTTTTCAAAATAATGTTAAAAATTATTCCAAATACACCGATAATTAACAGATAGCAGGCTCAAAAACATAAAAATCAAGCCAGCAACTAAAAAGAAAGAAAAATAAAAAACAATTCGAAAACAAAATAAAAAAGCGCAATAGAAATTGCGCTCTTATTATTTATATGAGATTAGATGGCTAAACCAGGGTAACCGTAATGCCTAAACTTTCTAAATGATTGATCATTTGTTGCGAAATACCTCTATCGGTAATAATATGGTCTACATCCTCAAAACCGCATATCTTACCAAAGCCCCTTTTACCAAATTTGGTAGAATCGGCCAGCACTACCACTTTTTGCGAAACCTTGATCATTTGCCTATTTAAATGCGCTTCCATGGCATTTGTAGTAGTAAAACCATGTTCTAAATCTATACCATCTACGCCTAAAAACAAAGTACTGAAGTAAAAGTCTTGCAATACTTGTTCGGCATAAGCGCCCATTACAGAGGACGAGCTTTTCCTTAATAAACCACCCAATTGAATCACTTCCACTTCTGGATTACGCAGAAATTCTATCGATATATTCAAGGAAGAAGTTACTACTGTAATGTTTAATCCTGCAGGAATGTTTTTGGCAAAATACAACAACGTAGTACCCGAAGCAACCACAATAGAGTCGTTCTCTTTCAATAACTTAGTTGCCGCAATACCAATTTTGTTTTTTTCATTGGATTGCATTTTCTCCTTTTCGTTCACCGGACGATCAACTGTATAAGGATTATTTAAGGTAGCGCCGCCGTGTGTTCTAAAAAGAAGATTTTTATCCTCCAGCAACTTTAAATCCTTGCGAATAGTAACGGAAGATACTTTTAATTCTTTACAAAGCTCTACGACATTAATATATTGGTCTTGCTGAATACGATTAAGTATAAATTGGTGCCTTTCGGCCAGCGTCATGCTCATAGCGTTTACATTTAATCGCAAGTTAATAATTAATACAAATACCCTCATCATATTTATTGTAGAAAAATATTTTCAGTAAAGTATTTATTATTTCGATTTTGATTACTTATAATTGCTTATTGTTTCGTTTTATTACAATTTAACTATGCAAAGAATACACAAACATAACTTGGTCGACAAATCTGAGTGGGACGTAATTATTATAGGTGGAGGTGCAACGGGTCTTGGAACCGCATTGGATGCTGCCAGCAGAGGGTTAAAAACTTTATTGGTTGAACAAGCAGACTTTGCGAAAGGAACGTCAAGCAGAAGCACTAAACTGGTACACGGTGGAGTTAGGTATTTGGCGCAAGGAGATATTGCATTAGTGAAACATGCCTTAAAAGAAAGAGGCTTGATGCAAAAAAATGCCGCTCATTTAGTACATAAAGAAGAATTTCTTATCCCTTGTTACGATTGGTTCTCAGTAGCCAAATATCTTATTGGCTTGAAACTATACGATTGGTTAGCAGGTCGTTTCAGTTTCGGAACATCAAAGTTTTTCTCTAAAAACGAAACCTTACGAATTATGCCAGGTGTTAAAGAGCAAGGTTTAAAAGGCGCTATTCGCTATTTTGATGGTCGTTTTGACGACGCAAGGCTAGCAATCAACATAGCACAAACTGCTAAAGAGAAAGGCGCTGCCTTGGTGAATTATATGAAGGTAACCAGTCTTATCAAAAATGGTGAACAAATTTCAGGTATTGTCGCTACAGATACTATTACCAACGAAACTTTTAATCTTTATGGAAAAGTAGTTATTAATGCTACAGGTGTATTTGTGGATGAGATTTTACAAATGAGCAATGCCAAAGCTAAAAAGACGGTAAGACCAAGCCAAGGGGTGCACATTGTATTGAAAAAGGAATTCCTAAATAGTGATTCGGCATTAATGATCCCCAAAACTTCTGATGGCAGGGTGCTTTTTGCCGTGCAGTGGCATGACCATTTATTGGTAGGAACTACAGATACACCTTTAGACGAGCACAGCTTGGAACCAAGGGCACTAAAAGAAGAGACAGATTTCATATTAAATACTGCAGCCAGCTATTTCAAAACCAAACCTACAGAAAGCGATATTCTTAGTGTTTTCTCTGGTTTGCGCCCTTTGGCTGCCCCTACTGATGGCAATACCAACAGCACAAAAGAAATCAGCAGGGATCATAAGCTAATGGTTTCGGCAAAAGGTTTAATTACCATTACAGGTGGTAAATGGACTACTTACCGTCGTATGGCCGAAGAAACTGTTAATTTAGCTATTAAAGAAGCAGGATTACCGCAAGCAGCTTGTCAAACTACGGCATTGGCAATTCATGGCTGTAATGAAAGTACCGACCACAATTATTTAAATATTTACGGTACCGACAGAATAAATATAGAAGCACTTATCAAACAAAGACCGGAGTTGGGACAAAAATTACATCCTGATTTCCCATATACTTTTGCGGAAGTGGTTTGGAGCGTAAATAATGAAATGGCCGAAACTGTGGAAGATATTCTTAGCAGACGATTAAGAGTGCTCATTATTGACGCTAAAGCTGCCATTGAAATGAGTACTACGGTTGCAAGCATTATGGCAAATGAAATAGGTACCGACAAACAGTGGGAAGAGGAACAAGTAAAATCTTTTGTTAAATTAGCAGAAGGATATACTTACCATATAAAAAACAAAAGAGAGAATCCCGTTCTGACGGAATAATTTCGAAACCAAATATAGCAGCTATGGGCAATTACATTTTATCTCTAGATCAAGGGACAACAAGTTCACGTGCCATTATTTTTAATCACAGTGGCGAAATCATTGCCATTGCCCAAAGAGAGTTTACCCAAATATACCCACAAGCCGGATGGGTTGAACATGATCCCAATGAAATTTGGTCTACCCAACTCGCAGTTGCAACAGAGGTAATTGCCAAAGCTAATTTAACCGCTGCTGATGTCAAAGCTATTGGGATTACCAACCAGCGAGAAACTACCGTTGTTTGGGATAAAACTACTGGTAAACCGGTCTATAATGCTATTGTTTGGCAAGACAGAAGGACTTCTGAGTACTGTAACTCAATCAAGGAACAGGGTTTATCACAAAAAATACAAGAAAAGACCGGATTAATTATTGATTCGTATTTTTCTGCAACCAAAGTTAGATGGGTCTTAGAGAACATTGAAGGCGCTAAAGCAAAAGCAGAAAAAGGAGAATTAGCTTTTGGTACCGTCGACAGCTGGTTAATTTGGAACCTAACTGCTGGAAAAACACATGTAACAGATGTAAGTAATGCTTCGCGTACCATGCTTTACAACATCCATTCTTTATCGTGGGACAATGATTTGCTCGAATTATTCGGTATCCCAAAATCTATGCTTCCTGAGGTAAAATCATCGAGTGAAGTATATGGTACCACAGCGGGGAATATTTTAGCAGCACAAATTCCAATTGCAGGCATTGCCGGCGATCAGCAATCAGCTTTATTTGGACAAATGTGTACCCAACCAGGGATGGTCAAGAACACTTACGGAACAGGCTGTTTCATGCTCATGAATATTGGTAAAACCCCCAAAACCTCTACCAATAATTTGCTCACCACCATTGCTTGGCAAATTAACGGAGAGGTAAACTATGCTTTAGAGGGCAGTATCTTTATTGCTGGTGCTATTGTGCAATGGTTAAGGGATGAATTAGGTTTAATTGAAAAATCAGCCGATGTAGAGCAACTTGCAGAAAAAGTTGAGGATACGGAAGGTGTTTACATTGTTCCAGCATTTGCTGGACTAGGTGCCCCTTACTGGAACCAAGAAGCTAGAGGTACCATTACAGGTATTACACGTGGCACCAATAAATCGCATATGGCTAGAGCAGCTTTAGAAAGTATCGCCTACCAAACCATGGATGTTTTAAATGCCATGCAAGCCGATGCGGGCACTCCTATTTCCGAGCTAAGAGTTGATGGTGGTGCCACAGCCAATAATTTGCTAATGCAATTTCAGGCCGATTTACTAAATTGTACGGTAGTAAGGCCGGAAGTTACTGAAGTTACTGCAATAGGCGCTGCTTATTTAGCGGGTTTAGCTACAGGCTTTTGGAAAAACATTGAAGAAATCAGATATCAATGGCAAGTAAATAAAACCTTTACTGCTAATGCAGCTATTGACAACAGTAAACGAATTAAAGGCTGGGAAAAGGCCGTCAAAGCCGCCATTGCAAACACAGAATAGTTCTCAATTCGTAATTGACAGTTTACAGTTAGCAGTTAACTATTCAACTTTGTAACCTTTCAACATTCTAACAAAAAAAAACAACACCATGAACATTTATGTTGCAGAATTTATAGGCACAGCCATTCTGATTTTATTAGGAAACGGTGTGGTAGCCAATGTGGTACTAAAAGATACCAAAGGTAACAACAGCGGCTGGATAGTTATTACTACGGCTTGGGCATTGGCTGTATTTGTAGCAGTTGTAGTTGCAGGCCCGCACAGCGGAGCGCATTTAAATCCGGCTGTAACTTTAGCCTTAGCCATCACTAATGCTTTTGAATGGGCAAAGGTTCCTTATTATGTACTTGCACAATTAGGGGGTGCCATTACCGGGTCTATACTGGTATGGCTTTTTTATAAGGACCATTTTGATGCCACCGACGATAAAGGGTTAAAGGCTGCGCCCTTTGCCACAGGCCCAGCCATTGCCAATAAAACCTCCAATCTATTTTCTGAAATAGTAGGCACTTTTGTACTTATTTTTGTTATTTTTTATATCACAGGTGGCGAAATGGGCAATGAAAAAACACCTATTGGGCTTGGTTCAGTTGGTGCATTACCGGTGGCCTTTTTAGTTTGGGTAATTGGTTTAAGCTTAGGCGGAACCACAGGTTATGCCATTAATCCTGCTAGAGATTTAGGGCCTAGGATTGTGCACAGCATTATCCCCATGAAAGGAAAAAGCGACAGCAATTGGAGCTACGCTTGGATACCTATCGTCGGTCCATTGGTAGGCGCTACTTTAGCAGCATTGCTACATCTTTTCTTAAAAATCAATTAATGTATTTGCGAAGCTCTTCAAAAAGGTCATCAGGGTGAAAAGGCTTAGGTAAATAACCATTCATACCAACTTGTAATACGTCATCTAAAACCTGATTATTAACCGTTGCTGTTAGCGCTATAATTGGGATATTTGCCTTATTATCGTCGTCTATACTTCTAATCATTCTAGTCGTTTCATAGCCATCCATTTCAGGCATATACAAATCCATTAAGATAAGATCATATTGCTTTGCCGCAATCATTTCTAAGGCCACTCGCCCATTCTCTGCTACGTCTGGATTGATTTCCATTCTATTGAGCGTTTTTTTAATTACCATTACATTGATGGTATTATCTTCCACTACCAAAATTCTCAATTTTGACATGTCTGAAATTTTCGCTGACCCAGTCGTTTTAGTTTCTTGATCGTTAGTAGCATTTTTTTGATATGGAAATATGATATCAAAACTGAACCTTGCTCCATTTCCAATACTGCTATCTATTTCAATAGCTGAACCATAAAGTTCCAACACTTTCTTTACAATAGGTAGTCCTAAGCCAGTACCGCCATAATTTCTAGTGGTACTTACAGAGGCTTGTACAAATTCATCAAATATACCACGCTGCTTACTCTCATCTATACCAATACCAGTATCAGACACTACAAATCTAATTTTAACCTCCTCACCCATAAACGCCAATTCATTACAAGTAAGCTTTACGCTTCCCTTCTCCGTAAATTTGATGGCATTGTTGAGCAAGTTTAAAAGTACTTGTGTAATACGGGTAGGATCGCCAATTAGCGTCAGGTCATGTAATGATTCCGACACTTCAAACGTAAAATCAAGTTGTTTTTCTGAAGCCTTTAGCTCTGTTGTGGCATAGATGTTCTCCACTAAATCAAACAGATTAAAAGGTGTACTTTCAAGTTCTACCACATCAGAATCAAGTTTATTAAAATCTAAAATATCATTTACCAAAGCCAGTAAATTCTCTGCAGAAAATTTAAGCACAGAAAGGGTTTCTTCTTGGTCTTTACGAGGTTCCTGATGCAGTAATACATTGGTTAAACCTATCACGCCGTTTAATGGGGTCCTCAATTCATGTGACATGGTCGACAAAAACCTCATTCTTACATTAGATAGTTCTTTAATTTCATCTACAGTTTTATTCAACTTTTCATTGCTATCATTAAGTTGATTTTTTGTTTCTGTTAAAGTGATGATATTTTTATTAAATACTTTGAAAAAAAAGTAATGTAGGAATGCGATGGCAAAAAAATCATAGATCAGTACATAGATATATATAGGTCTGGCAACAATTTGTGGACCACCTCCCAAGAAAAAATACTCTTTATTGAAAAATGCTGCATCAATAAGCACTGGTGCAATATTGACTACAGCATACATCCACCCCAATCTGGAACCATGCATATAAAAGCCAAAAGCACAAGCAAGCCAAATATATTGCAAGGTGGCCGCGTTAATACCTTTTACATAAATCAAAATATTTGCCCAAACTCCCAATACCGTAACCAACAGCAAAACAATATGCGACAGCAATCGCCATATGTTAAAATTGTAGAGCAAATACAAAAATATAACCGCTAAAACAGAAATAATACTTGCCCTGATCAACTGGGGAACTTGCCCTGTATAAGCATAGGCTGCCGTTAATGATAGGCCAAAAAAGAAATATGCTACTAGCAAATAAAATAGCATCTGTACACGAGCCTGGTTAATCGGATCGCTTTCCCTGGCAGTTATTCGCGCAATAAAATCTCGTACAAGAGGCATGGAGCTAAATTTAGTGTGTTAACCAATTATACGAAGCTTAAATGTAAAATTCATCATATCCCACATTTAATGACAAAAAAATAAATATTCAGCGGGGTCGTACTATCTATTCAGCTTCATGAATATGGTGCAGTACCTGTGGATCATATATTTCAACCTCTCCAAAACCTTTACGATAAATCATCCACCCTATCCAAATAACCAATAGAACCGTACAAAAAACAGAGCCTTCAATACCAAAAGCACCTCCAGACAAATAAGCTGCCCCTACAGGTTTTGCCTTAATCGCTCCAGGCATTTCATTTCCACTGACGTTATAACCCAAGAGCACTCCTTGAGTAAAATTCCATCCAAAATGAAGGCCTATTGCCCAAGAAATATTCTTTCTCTGCAGGGTGTAAATACAAAAAAGCATTCCCGCTAATGTAATATTAACAAAACCAACAACAGTAAAGTTTGGATTTCCGAAATGTGCCAATGCAAATAAAATTCCGTTAAAAAAGATAGCGAACCACAAAGGGTATCGTTCTGAAAACGCAAACAAAGGGTAAGCTCTGAACAATATTTCTTCAAAAACAGCAATAAGTAGAAAGTAAACAAAATAAAGCAACGCCGCCGAAACAGCCATATTTTTCAAGCTAAAGCTTACATTTCCGCTAAAGTATAGCAATAATGCGCAAACTGCCATGAATGCCAAACCAATGGCAGAGCCTTTTAAAAAACCTGTGATTGCACCCTCTTTTCTTATATATACTGCATAAAAATCAAGGTACAGCAAAATCCTGAATATCATTAGGGTGGCACTTATGACTACAATAACCAAGCTTGCTTGTGCAGAAATATCAGCTATGAGTTGATTTGGTGCAGGGGGAAGAAAATTAAACTGTGTAATTAGGCCAAAGGGAAGAATACAAACAAAACATAGAAAGATGAATAATGTAACCCTAAATGCTGGCGCTAGATAATAAAAAATGTTATTCCTCATAAGTAAGTGCTTTCAATAATTTCACTACGGTTTTATCTGTTCTAAAAGTAACGTCATCTTCCGTCATCTCAGTAATTTTTCTCCATCTGAAGGATTGACTCAATCCCTCATCGAAATCAAAGGCTTTGGCTTTAAAATTTAATTGCAATGGGTTAACAGGTTCCACCAAGTAGTAAATACTGATTACTTGACTTTCGTTAAAAGAAGACTTTTCGTAAAAATCGGTAGTATAGAAATGATTAATAACTTCTACTTCGGCCTCACACTCTTCCATAAACTCACGTTTTAACCCGTCAATTAATCCTTCTCCCAACTCTAAGCCACCACCAGGAAATTTTGTAAAATACCGGCCTATTTCAAACTCATCACTTAATAAAATTTCTTGATTTTGGTTAATCAGCAGCCCATAAACTCTAATATTGAAATAGCTCATCTATTGAAAATGTTTCTGATTTTTGGTCACGTTTTCCATGTTCCATTGAATTTCTCCTCTAAATTCTTCTGCTCTTACCGGACAGCTTTCCATCTTACAATAGTTACAACAAGCAGGCAAGCAGGGATCAGCATGTATGAACAATTCCGTTTTGTGATTCACTGATTTATTGAGAAGCTTATCTATCGAAGATATTTCCTGATGAACGGTATTCAAATCAAAATAGTATGGTAAAGTTACATGACAATCGATATGCAAATCGGCACCATATTGTTGCGCCCTCAAATTATGTACGTCAATCCAACTTGGCTGTCTGTTTTCCTGCAACACCTTCACTACTTCTTCCACCAATTCAATGTTACTTTCGTCCATCAAACCACCTACCGATTTACGGGTAAGTTTATAGCCGCTAAAAACAATATAAATCCCCAAAAGAATAGAAATCACACTATCCAACCATAAAATTTGGGTAAGCTGAATGATGATGATACCTACTACCAAACCTGCACTACTTAAAGCATCCGCAAGTAAGTGTTTGCCGTCAGCTTCTAAAGTTAATGACTTGTTAGCTTTTCCAGTTTTAATCAGAAAAAGCCCTACAACAAGGTTAATTAAACCAGTAACAGCAATAATAAGCGCACCGTTGTATAAATCATTTACCTCGTTTCCATAAAACAAACTATATACCGATTTAATCAGAATTACCGCTCCCGCAATACAAATGAGTACCCCCTCCACAAAAACAGAGAAAAATTCTACCTTTCCATGTCCATAGGGATGGTTTTCGTCCTTAGGTAAGGTAGCTAAGTAAATGCTATAAAAGGCAAAGCCGCTAGCCAGTACATTTACAATACTCTCTGCCGCATCGGTTAAAATAGCATTAGAGTTGGTGATAAAATAAGCTACAAACTTGGCTAGCATCAATACAATACTGACACAAAGCGATATTAATATGGCTCTTTTATTCGTGGTCAAAGCTAGCTTGTTTTTGTGTTCCAAAATTACGCTTAAAAGTGTTAAGTTTACAGGCAAAAGCATTGTTTCTTTCGTCCAAAAAGAATCAAAAACATATTTCTAATCACACAAAGAAGGCACCAAAATCTTTGGAGGCAAAGCCTATTGTCAAATTATCAACAAAACCACACAAACATTAAATAAATGCCATTAAAATACATCTTTTATTAGGGTGTTACAAATAAGGTTTCTATATTTGTTATCTCACAAAAACATCATGAGCATTTTATCAGACAGAATAAATAACCTTTCAGAATCCGCTACGTTAAAAATGACCAAACTAGGTCGTGAATTAGCTGCAAAAGGCGTAAACGTAATCAGTTTAAGTGTAGGCGAGCCAGATTTCAACACGCCTGAACACGTTAAAGAAGCTGCAAAAAAAGCATTGGACGAAAACTATACCCGCTACTCTCCAGTACCAGGCTATCCAGATTTACGCCAAGCTATCGTAAACAAGCTAAAAACAGAAAACAACCTTGATTACGACATTTCTCAAATTGTAGTTTCTACTGGAGCAAAGCAATCTTTATCGAATGTTATTTTAACCCTGATCAATCCTGGTGATGAAGTGATTATTCCTACACCATATTGGGTTTCCTATTCTGAAATGGTAACCCTTGCCGAAGGAAAATCTGTTTTCATCAACACTTCTATTGAAAGCGATTTCAAAATTACGCCTGAACAATTGGAGGCTGCCATTACACCAAAAAGCAAATTGTTCATGTTCTCTTCGCCAAACAACCCTACGGGTACCGTTTACAGCAAAGATGAATTGGCTGCTTTGGCTAAAGTATTTGAAAAACACCCTAACATCCACATCCTTTCCGATGAGATTTATGAGCACATCAACTTTGTTGATAAACATGAGTCAATCGCTCAATTTCCAAGCATTAAAGATCGTGTAATCATTGTAAACGGTTTTTCAAAGGCTTTTGCAATGACTGGATGGCGTTTGGGCTATATTGCTGCCAATAAAGAAATTGCTGCAGCAAATGATAAACTACAAGGTCAAACTACTTCGGGTACTTGTTCTATTGCCCAACGTGCTGGTATCGTAGCTTACGAACAAGGTTTAGATACGGTTAACGAAATGAAGAAAGCTTTCGCTCGTCGTCGTCAATTGGTGTACGATTTGTTGAAAGATATTCCGGGTGTAAAAACTAACTTACCAGAAGGTGCATTTTATTTCTTCCCAGAAATCAGCTCTTTCTTTGGTAAAAAGGACGCAGATGGCAATGTCATTAAAAACTCTGCTGATCTAGCACTTTACTTATTGAACGTTGGCCACGTAGCAACCGTAGGTGGTGATAGTTTTGGAAACGACAACTACATCCGTTTATCTTACGCTGCTTCAGACGAAAGTTTAGTAGAAGCCTTAAGAAGAATTAAAGAGGCACTAGGCAAATTAAGCTAGTTGCATTATAGTATTAAAAAGAAAGAGCCTTGGCAAAATGCCAAGGCTCTTTCTTTTTAATACTTATTTGTCTTTTACATTACAAAGCTAAATTAACTCCTAATCGCCTCTACCGGATCTAATCTTGATGCCGAATAAGCTGGCCAAAAACCAGAAATGATGCCGATAATTACAGAAACCCCAATGCCAAGCATGATATTGCTCATGTAAAGAATCACTTCTATATCGGCCAAATTCGTGACGAGCAAGGTAAGCACGTAGACGAGCGCTAGTCCGCATAAACCACCCATTAAACACAATACCACTGATTCGAAAATAAACTGCAATAATATAAAGTAGTTCTTAGCCCCTAATGATTTTTGTATACCAATGATATTGGTACGCTCTTTTACAGAAACGAACATGATATTGGCGATACCAAAACCGCCTACCAAAATAGAGAAACCTCCAATAACCCAACCACCAATATTAATAGCCGAAAACATAATATCAAGTTGGTTAGAAAGCATGGTCGTTTTATTTAACGAAAAATCATCTTCTTGACCTGGGCTTATTCTTCTTACTGCTCGCATTTGCCCTTTCAACTCACTTTCAACCTCTTCCAAACCGATACTTTCTTTTCCCCGCACCGTAATTTGCGGGTTATATCTTTCGTTATTGATATCAAAAATGCTTTTGGCAAAATTCATAGGAATCAGCACATTTTTATCCTGCGACATGCCCATCATGTCCTCTCCTTCTTTCTTGAAGACTCCTACCACGGTAACACGCCTCCCCATTAACTTGATCTGTTTGCCTACAGGATCGTCACTTCCAAAAAGTCCTTCGGCTATTTCAGCGCCCATAATACAAACAGGGCTCCCCGACCGGCCTTCACTTTCGGTAAAATAGCGCCCGGCCTGAAATTCCAAATTCCAAGTCCTATCATACTCCTGGGTTGCAGCGTTTAAGGTTGCTCCTTCTACTGAATTACTTCTATATTTAACGGTCCTGCTACTGGCTGATATTTCAAAGCAAACCCCTTGTGCACTTTCCATTCTTTCTTTCAGCATCAAATAATCCCGATAAGAGGGCTCTGGACGGTTTACGTATTTCCACCAAGGATAGTTATCGCCGAAAAGCCAAGGCCATTTCTGCACAAATAACGTGTTAGAACCAAGCTTGTCTACACTTGCTTGTATTTTATTGCGCATGGTATCTACCCCCGTAAAAACGGCAATAATGATAAAAATACCAATGGTTATCCCCAAAAGGGAAAGCGAAGTCCGCAATTTGTTCTGTCTAAGAGCGTCCCAGGCAAACCTAAAACTCTCGCCAATAAGTCTAAAAACTAGCACCATAATCGTTAGACCAAATGTAATCAAAAAGGTTACACCTATTAGTGCTTAAAAGTAAAAAGGCAAATACAAAAGTTCAGTGCAAACTATTTCGTAAGATGACTTGTTAAAAACATCTGATAATGCGTCGGTTGATCTGCTGATATTTAATTGCAAATACAGAATATAATTTAGTAAATTTGCGCCCTAATTTACTGTATCCAAAGTGTGAAATAAGCTAAAATGCATCTACTTCTTTAAAAAAGAAATGATACTTTCCGAGCGATTTTCATCCGGCAGATAAAAAACAATATAAATTACACATGAAATTATCTCAATTCAAGTTCAATCTACCCGACTCACTTCTGGCTTCTGATCCTGCCGAAGAAAGAGACGAAGCACGTTTAATGGTTCTACACAAAGATACCGGTAAGATTGAGCATAAAATCTTCAAAGATGTTTTAAATTATTTTGACGATAAAGATGTAATGATCCTTAACAACACTAAGGTTTTCCCTGCCCGTTTGTACGGCAACAAGGAAAAAACTGGTGCTACCATAGAAGTATTCCTATTGCGTGAACTGAATAAAGAATTGCGCTTATGGGATGTTTTAGTTGATCCAGCGCGTAAAATCCGTGTAGGAAACAAATTATATTTTGGAGACGATGATTTATTGGTTGCCGAAGTTGTAGATAACACTACTTCACGTGGCCGTACTATTCGTTTCCTATTTGATGGTACTGATGAGGAATTCAGAAGAAACGTTGAAATTTTAGGTGAGACTCCGCTTCCTAAATACATTAAGCGCAAAGCTACTGAAATGGACAAAGAGCGTTACCAAACGATTTTTGCTAAACATGAAGGTGCTGTAGCTGCTCCTACTGCTGGTTTACACTTTAGTAGAGAGTTGATGAAACGTCTTGAGCTTAAAGGCATTGAATTTGCCGAAGTAACTTTACACGTAGGCTTAGGTACTTTTAGACCTGTTGAGGTTGAGGACCTAACCAAGCACAAAATGGACTCTGAGCAGTTTATTATTGAGCAAAAAGATGCTGACATTGTGAACAAAGGTATTGAAGATAAAAGAAGGATTTGTGCAGTAGGTACTACTTCTATGCGTGCGATCGAATCTGCAGTTTCTGCCAACAAAACTTTGAAAGCGGCGAATGATTGGACCAGCAAGTTCATCTTCCCTCCTTACGATTTTAGCATTGCCAATTCAATGATTACCAATTTCCACACTTCTGAGTCTACTTTATTGATGATGGTAAGTGCCTTTGGTGGTTATGAAAATGTAATGAACGCGTACGAAGTAGCTGTAAAAGAGAAATATCGTTTCTATAGCTACGGCGATGCGATGTTGATTATCTAGATATTAGTAGTTAGTTTTTAGTATTTAGATAAGTAATTTACGTACTAAAGACCAACAAAACTAGTTAGTATAATAATTGTTCTAACTACTAAATACTGATATCTAAATACTAACAAAAATGAAATTCTACGCAATAATAGTAGCTGGTGGTTCTGGAAAGCGAATGCAAACCGCAATAGCCAAACAATTTTTATTGCTAAACAATAAGCCTGTAATGATGCATACATTACAGGCTTTTCACCTTTCAGAAATCCAGCCCGAAATTATTTTGGTGCTCAATAAAGATGACCATCAATATTGGAAGGATCTTTGCCTAAAATACCATTTCAATATTCCACACATCTTGGTTGAAGGTGGAAAAGAGCGTTTCCATTCTGTAAGAAATGGCCTAATGGCTATTAAAGAAGATGGTGTAGTGGCCATACATGACGCTGTAAGACCTGTAGTTAGCCACAGCTTAATTACCCAAACGTTTAAAGAAGCGTTGGAAACAGGAAACGCAATCCCTTGCGTTAAGCCAAGCGACTCGGTAAGGAAATTACGAGACAATGCGAGTAAAATCATTAATCGTGATAAATTAGTATTGATACAAACGCCACAAACTTTTGATTTAGGACAGCTAAGAATTGCTTACCAACAGCGCTTTTCCAAAAAATTCACTGATGATGCCTCGGTGGTTGAAGCCGCGGGTTTTCCCATCAACTTAATGGAAGGCAATAGGAACAATATTAAAATTACTTTTCCAGAGGATTTGGAACTCGCATCGTTCCTATTGAAGCATCATATTCCTGGGTAGTACACCATAATCGTCATTTCGACCGTAGCGGAGAAATCTAACAATTAAGCAGAGATTGCCAATCGAGTTGGCAATGACGCCACTCATACAACCACCACTTATTTTATACCACCCTTTCAGGATTATTACATTATTAGGTAATTGTCGTCTAGAAAGAATTACACCACTTCGTGGTTATACCAAAAGTAATACTGTCGTCATTTCGATGAGGCACGAATAGAAATCTAACGACTATGCAACATCAATGACCTAGCAAATACCAATTCCAAAGATCTCTCTATTACGCTGCGCTCCAATCGAGATGACGAATAGGCAATTGTAGTGCGATTGACCGTCGCACTTCATATCCCAAAAGCACTATCCCCGTCATTTCGACGAGGCACGAGAAGGAATCTAGCAACTAATCTATTGCAGACATTACGATTGCCAATCGAGTTGGCAATGACACGACTCGTGCAACCACCACTTATTTTATACCACCCTTTCAGGGTTATTAGATTGTTGGGTAATTGTCGTCTAGAAGAATCACACCACTTCGTGGTTAGGTGATGTTCAATGATTGGTACTCCGAAAAATACCTACTACATCACTTTGTTGTTGGATGATTTCAAAAGATTATCATTCCTCCTCTTCTATAAAAGAGCACCCAAGTCCGAAGGACTGATATTATGCTAGCACTAGAGCAAATAACCAATGAACCGCGAAGCGGTGATATAAGCCACTATAGTATACGGTAACATCCCCTTCACACTCTGTTTCAGTTCAATTGATGAGGAGGCAATAAACGAAAAAAGTGCCCATGGAAACCACGGACACTTAGTTGTGTAAAAGTATAAAAGCAAATTCTTATGCGTAAGCTACGGCATCTTTCGATGGTAACTTACTATAGCCCATTAGGTATTCATCTACTTTACGAGCGGTTTCTCGCCCTTCGGAAATGGCCCAAACTACTAATGATTGTCCTCTGCGCATATCGCCAGCTGCAAAAATCTTAGGAATATTGGTTTGGTAATTCCCTTCCAATGCTTTAACATTGCCTCTTTCATCCAGTTCAACACCCAATTTTTCAATTAAGCCTTCTTTTTGAGGATGTAAAAAGCCCATTGCCAATAGCACTAATTCGCAAGGATATTCTTTTTCTGTACCCGGTACTTCTTTAAAGCCTAAAGGTCTTCCGGTAGCTAAATCAATATCCCATTCCACATCAACCACTTTAAGCGCTTTTAAATTTCCTTGTTCGTCTTTAATAAACTCTTTAGTGTTTACCGACCAAGCACGTTGTGCACCCTCTTCGTGGGAAGTCGTAATTTTTAACAACATTGGATAGCTAGGCCAAGGCATATGCTCCGTACGCAATTGCGGCGGCATTGGCATGATCTCAAATTGTGTAACTGATTTTGCACCATGACGATTAGAAGTTCCGATACAATCTGAACCTGTATCACCACCTCCAATGACAATGACATTTTTACCAGTAGCGGTAATTTCTTCGGCTTCTATCTTACGACCGCCTACGCGTTTGTTTTGTTGCTTCAAGAAATCCATCGCGAAATGAACGCCTTTAGCTTCCCTTCCCGGCAATTTCAAATCACGAGGAATGGTTGAACCACCAGCCAAAACAATCGCCTGATATTCGCGCAACAAGGTACTGATTTCTACATTTTCACCTACATTAGCATTGTACTGGAAAGTAATGCCTTCTTCTTCCATGAGCTTAATCCTTCTTTCTACCACATCTTTCTGTAGTTTAAAATCAGGAATACCGTAACGCAGTAAACCTCCAGCAACGTCATCACGCTCAAAAACAACTACTTCGTGACCAGCTTTATTCAATTGCGCTGCAGCGGCTAATCCGGCTGGACCCGAGCCTACTACGGCCACTCTTTTGCCTGTCCTGATCAGAGGTTCGTTTGCTTTGATATAGCCTTTTTCGAAAGCGATTTCGATGATATGCTTCTCAATTTCCTCAATAGATACTGGCGATTTGTTGATGCCCAACACACAAGCGCTTTCACAAGGTGCTGGGCAAATTCTACCTGTAAACTCAGGGAAGTTATTGGTGCTCAATAAAATTTCAGCAGCTTGTAGCCATTTGCCTTGATAAACGGCATCGTTAAACTCAGGAATAACATTGCCCAACGGGCAACCTGATTGGCAAAACGGCACGCCACAATCCATACAACGTCCTGATTGTTTATTCAACTCATCAGATGGCAATAGGGACACAAACTCATCGTAATGCTTTAAACGCTCTTGTGGCGCTTGTTTTGAAGGCGAAACTCTTTCGTATTCAAAAAATCCTGTCACTTTTCCCATCTTAGTTAATTTTTACTTGTTGACGTTGTAATAAAACTGCTTTGTATTCTCTAGGGAAAACTTTCACAAAGTGTTGCGATTGATTTTCCCAGTCACTTAAGATAAACTCTGCCACCTTACTGTTGGTTAATCTTACATGATTTTTTAACAGTGTCAGTATTCTTGCCTCATCTTCCGGTTGTAGCGGATCAAGGTCCACCATTTCTGGGTTACATTTGTTAGCGAAGGTTTTGTTGGTATCATAGATCCAAGCCATACCGCCACTCATACCAGCGGCAAAGTTGCTTCCTGTATCACCTAAAATCAGTACTTCACCTCCGGTCATGTATTCGCAACCGTGATCGCCAACACCTTCTACTACCGCGGTAGCACCAGAGTTACGTACGGCGAAACGCTCACCCGCTTTACCACGAACATACAGCTCACCAGAAGTTGCACCGTAAAGCGCCACGTTACCAATAATGATATTTTGCTCTGGCACGTAGTTGATATTACCAAATGGATAAACCACCAATTTAGCTCCAGATAAACCTTTACCTACATAGTCGTTACCCTCACCTTCTAACGTAAGAGTTAAGCCTTTGGTAGAGAAAGCTCCAAAACTTTGTCCGGCAGAGCCGAAGCACTTGAAGTTAATGGTATCTGCCGCCAAGCCTGCACTTTTGTGAACTTTCGAAATCTCGTTCGATAACATGGTACCAATAGATCTGTCTGTATTTTTCACATCAAAGCTGGCAAATACAGGCTCATTGTTTAAAATAGCTGGTTGTGCAGCCGCAATTAACTGATGATCTAATACTTTATCTAAACCGTGATCTTGGCTCTCAGTATTATACAAAGGTTGACCGTTTGAAGGTTCTTTATATAAAATTGGAGAAAGGTCTACATATTTCAATTTCCAGTCTGCATCAGCCACTTCTCTTGGTTTTAACAAGTCAGATTGGCCAATCATTTCGTTTACAGTTCTAAAACCTAGTTCTGCCATTAATTCACGTACTTCTTGCGCCAAGAAATGGAACAAGTTCACTACGTGATCTGCTTCGCCAGTAAATAGCTTCCTTAAATTAGGATCTTGCGTAGCTACACCCACTGGACAAGTGTTCAAGTGGCATTTACGCATCATGATACAGCCTGCGGTTACCAAAGCAGCGGTAGCAACGCCCCACTCCTCAGCGCCCAATAAAGCGGCAATCACAATATCTCTACCTGTTTTTAATTGTCCATCGGTTTGTAGCACTACCCTACTTCTCAAGCGGTTTTTCACCAAGGTTTGGTGTGCTTCGGCCAAGCCAAGCTCCCAAGGTAGTCCCGCATGTTGAATAGAGGTTAACGGAGAAGCACCTGTACCACCATCGTAACCAGAAACCAAAATCACATCGGCATGTGCTTTGGCCACACCAGCGGCAATGGTACCTACACCTGCTTTAGATACTAATTTTACGTTAATTCTAGCAGCACGATTGGCGTTTTTCAAATCATAGATCAACTGTGCTAAATCCTCAATCGAATAGATATCGTGGTGCGGAGGTGGCGAAATCAAGCCTACGCCTGGGGTAGAGTGACGAACTTTTGCAATCCAATCATCTACTTTATGGCCTGGTAATTGACCACCTTCTCCAGGTTTAGCACCTTGGGCCATTTTAATTTGTAACTCGTCGGCATTGGTTAAATAGTAACTGGTAACCCCAAAACGTGCCGAAGCAATCTGTTTGATGGCTGAGCGCATAGAATCGCCGTTAGCCATTGTTTGGTAGCGGATTTCATCCTCACCACCTTCCCCAGTATTACTTTTACCGCCAATTCTATTCATGGCAATGGCCAAAGTAGAGTGCGCTTCGTGAGAAATAGATCCGAAAGACATCGCTCCCGTAGCAAATCTTTTAAAGATGTTCTCAATTGGCTCTACTTCATCAATGCTAATAGATGGACGAGTATAGTTAAAGTCGAACAAACCTCTAATGGTATAAGCTTGTGTGGTTTGCTCATTTACCAGCTTCGAATATTTTTTAAACGTAGCAAAATCATTTCTACGGGTAGCATTTTGCAATAAATGGATGGTTTCTGGATTGAACAAGTGTTTCTCACCACGTCTTCTCCATTTATAGGTACCTCCAGCCGTTAAAATGTGCTCTGTTTGTGTATGTTTTCCGAAAATACGGTTGTGTTTGATCAATGCTTCTTGAGCAATCTCATCTAGACCTAAACCACCAATACGAGAAACTGCGCCAGTAAAGTGCGTGTTTACTACTTGTTGATTGATGCCTAAGATTTCGAAAATCTGTGCTCCGTGGTATGATTGTAAAGTTGAAATTCCCATTTTAGAGAAAATCTTCAACAAACCATCTTTTACCGATTTGATATAGTTATAATTTAACTGATCTTGGGTTAAGCCACTCTCTTTTTGGAAGGTATTAATGGTTTCCAAAGCTAAATATGGATTCACAGCCGTTGCGCCAAAACCAATTAAGGTAGCGAAATGGTGTACTTCCCAAACATCGCCAGCTTCAACTACAATACCTACAGCACCCCTGTAACCTTTTCTAATTAAGTGATGATGCACTGCGGAAACTGCCAACAACGAAGGAATAGCCGCGTGGGTTGAATCCAATGCCCTATCGCTTAAAATGATCACCTGGAAACCGTCTTCCACAGCATCCACTGCATAACGGCACAAACGATCTAAAGCTTTTTGCAATGAACCAGGCTTACCATCAGCCCTAAAATACATTTGAAGGGTTTTTGATTGGAATAAACCAGTATCAATACTTCTTAGTTTTTCTAGTTCGGGGTTGGTTAATATTGGGTGCTTAATACCTACGCAGTGGCACTGCATTTGATTTTCTTCCAATAAGTTACCATTGTTCCCCATAAAGCCCGCTAAACTCATCACTACACGCTCGCGGATCGGGTCAATTGGCGGATTGGTTACCTGTGCAAATAACTGCTTGAAATAAGAAGATAAATGCTGAGGCTGCTTAGAAAGTACAGCCAAAGGCGTATCAGTCCCCATTGAACCTATTGCCTCTTTACCATCGATAGCCATAGGCTTCAACAGCAAATCAATATCTTCTCTAGTATATCCAAATACCTGTTGGTAATTAAAAATCGATTCTTCTGATAAATTGGTAAACATTACCCTTGGTTCCGGTAATTCTTCCAATTTAATTTGATATTGGTTAATCCAGTCGGCGTAAGGACGGCGGCCACAAACTTGCTGCTTGATTTCATCATCACTGATGATACGCCCTTGCTCCATGTCAACTACAAACATTTTGCCTGGGGTAAGCCTACCCTTTTCAATCACCGTGCTTTGGTCAATCTCAACCGCTCCCGATTCAGATGCCATAATTACTCGGTCATCGCTGGTTAATACATAACGTGATGGACGCAGACCATTTCTATCTAAAGTAGCACCAATTAAGCTACCATCTGTAAAAGCAATAGCCGCAGGGCCATCCCAAGGCTCCATTAAAGAAGCGTGGAATTGATAGAAAGCTCTTTTGATTGGGTCCATATCCATGTTACCATCCCAAGCTTCTGGTATTAACATCATTAACACATGCGGCAACGAACGACCAGCATGCAACAATAACTCAACTACATTATCTAAACATCCCGAATCTGACTGTGTTTCGTCAATCACCGGCAAAATCATGTTCAACTCCTCCGGAGTAAAATATGGTGATGCGAATGATTTTACACTTGACCTAAACCAGTTCAAATTACCTTGCAACGTATTGATTTCACCATTATGGGCAATATGCCTAAATGGTTGCGCCAAACGCCAAGACGGGAAAGTATTGGTTGCAAAACGAGAGTGCACCAAACCAAATGCCGATACCATACGCTTATCGCTAAGTTCGGCAAAGTAAGTACGCACTTGCAAAGAGGTAAGCTGTCCTTTGTACACAATGGTTCGCGACGAAAACGACGCTACGTAAAAATCCTGCTTACTGTCTTTTACAGAATTGTAAATGGTTTTTGTAATGTAAGTTTTGAGCACAAATAACTTACGTTCAAAATCGGCACCAGCAGCCACTTGGTATGGACGAGATACATAAACCTGTTCGATTTCAGGTTCTACGGAAAGTGCCATTTGGCCAATATCCGTAGTATCTACTTGTACTTTTCTAAATCCAAGTACTTCAAAGCCCAACTTTTCTGCAGTGCGATAAATAATTTCTCGACATTCTTCCCTTGCTCTAATTTCCTTAGGCATAAAAAGCATGCCTACGCCGTAGTCGCCATATTGAGGTAGGCTAAATCCTGTGCGCAAGCATTCGTCGAATAGGAATTCGTGGGGAACCTGTATCATGATACCAGCACCATCTCCGGTATTAGGCTCAGCACCACATGCGCCTCGGTGGTCCAAATTCTCCAAAATGGTAAGCGCATCTGAAATGTTCTGATGTGATTTTCTCCCTTTCACATGGGCAACAAAACCTATACCGCAAGCATCATGCTCAAAACTGTCACGGTACAAACCCTGTTGTTCATTTAAATTTTCCATTTATTAGTTGGTTGTAGTTAGTGTGTAATGAACACTAAGATAAGAAAAATTATCAACTAATTATATATTTGATAAAAAAATTATCAAAAAAATATATTATACACAAAAATATACTTTCAAATTATCAATATAATAAAAGAAAACGATACCAATTGAAATTTTATCAAAGCAACAAGAAAGAAAATATGAGGTTTAAACGTTTTAAAGCAATATTTCATAAAAACTGGGCAAAATCATACAAAAGACAACTTATTGGCAATTAACTACTTAAAAAAACATTAAAATTTAGATGATTTTATATTTTGTAAAACGTATGCTTTTGCTACCTTTGTGCCGGGCAAGTCTTTTACGACCAGCTCCCTTTGAACTCCCCCAGGTTGGGAACAAAGCAAGGGTAGAAGGTTGTAGCGGTGCGATAGAAGTTGCTTGCCCTTTTTTTTACTCCCCTAATGCCTCCGATAAAATTTCGGAGTAGACTCTGAAGGGGGATATAAATTCTTCAGGTTTCCTTTATTGAACCGTTAACCAATTATAGAATTAAACATCATGAAATTTTTTATCGACACCGCCAATCTAGATCAGATTAGAGAAGCACAAGATTTGGGCGTTTTAGATGGCGTAACCACCAACCCTAGTTTAATGGCCAAAGAGGGCATTACTGGCGAAGAGAATATCATTAACCACTATAAAGCTATTTGCGACATTGTTGACGATAAGGTAAGTGCAGAGGTAATTTCTACCGATTACGAAGGTATTGTTAAGGAAGGCGAAGCTTTAGCAGCGCTTAATCCTAAAATTGTAGTAAAAGTACCTATGATCAAAGATGGTTTAAAAGCCATTAAATATTTTAGCAGCAAAGGTATCAGAACCAATTGTACTTTGATCTTCTCTCCTGCTCAAGCATTATTGGCAGCTAAAGCTGGTGCAACTTATGTATCGCCGTTTTTGGGAAGACTAGACGATATTTCTACGGATGGTTTAACCTTAATTGAAGATATCCGTTTGATTTTTGACAACTATGGTTACGAAACAGAGATTTTAGCTGCTTCTATCCGTGGTCCGTTACATATTGTTAATTGTGCTAAAATTGGCGCTGACGTGATCACCGCCCCTCTTGCAGCAATTACAGGCTTGTTAAAACATCCATTAACTGATAGCGGTTTGGCTACTTTCTTGGCAGATCATGCTAAGGCAGCTGGAAAATAAGCGATAACATATCTTATATATAAAGGCCTTCAGATTACTGGGGGCCTTTTTTATTGCTTATAATTTAATATAATTTTTAAGCTCACCGCCGCTGGGCTCTTACTTTTTTCAAGTTTGTTAATTTTTTTATAGGTTTTCAAGCTTTCGCCAATGCTCAGGTTTGACCGCAAAAAGTAACAAAAACTCTCGGTTGCTTATTTATTCAGTATGTCGTATTTGTTTTTATTTGCCTTCATGCTTGCTCCGCAGGTTTCTTTCAGAGAAAGCGGTTTGGCTTATTAGTGCAACCCGAAAAATAAGAGACCGAAGATGAGCAGAACGACTGGATTTGCAGCTATCGCTAGCGAAGAACTTTATTTCCTAATAATATGGCAGAATTCTCTAAAACTTTTCTGTTTTTACTAAACCTGTGGTTGGTGTTATCACCATACCACAAAATACGAACTGGTAAGTTGACCATACCCATCAGAGGGGAAAAGGGCAATATGCTAGATCTCTCCTAAAGTCGAGATGACGGCAGATAGTATCCTATATATTATTTAATTACCTAACTATTCTCTAAAACTTTTCTGTTTTTACTAGGTTATGCTAACTTTACCATAATGAAAGCTAAAAACGTACTTCTCTCTTTGTCTGTAATGGCGGCTACTATGTTAGGCGGCAATGCTTGGGCGCAACATCAATTATCGGCTCCGCTTTGGGAAGCTAAAGAAAACTTACCAGTACCTGAATCGGTACTTTATAAAGCTGATACAAAGGAATTATTTGTAAGCTTAATTGATGGCCCTGGCAATATGAAGGACGGAAAAGGTGGTGTAGCCATACTGAACCTAGATGGCTCTATGAAAAATGCACATTGGGTAACTGGATTGAATGCGCCAAAGGGCTTAGCCCTGCATCGCAATACCTTATATATTGCCGATCTTACAGCCGTAGTTAGTGTGGATATCCGCAGTGGAAAAATTAAAGATAAACTAGAAATTGAAGGCGCTGTTTTTTTAAACGATCTTACGGTTGATGACCAAGGAGCAGTGTATGCTTCCGACACCAGGACTCATAAAATCTATAAAATTGATAATGGTAAATATTCCTTATTTATGGATAATGCCAAAGGGGCTAATGGACTAAAGTGGCTAAACAATATGCTTTATGTATTGGCAAGCACAGAGCTTTGGCAAGTTGATGCTCAAAAGCAGGTAAAAATAATTGCCAAGGGATTTGAAAAAGGTGGTGATGGCTTAGAGCCTGTAGGCAATGGCGATTTTATTGTCACCTGTTGGGCAGGTATTATTTATTACGTAAACGCCAATGGTACTATTGAAAAATTACTAGATGTGCAGGGAAAAATGAATACTGCCGATATTGGTTACAATGCCAAGGAAAACATCATTTATGTACCCACTTTTAACCAAAATAGTGTGGTTGCCTATCAACTTAAATAAGCGACATGATGAATTAATGGGTGACAATTCTTTGTCCCCTACTGGTGAAAAATTAGGCTATTGGTAGTTATTCTGCTTGGAAAGCCGATGCCAACTCTCGCAATTGCTGCGAAGAAATTTGGCTTGGGTCTTTATACTGTTTCTCCAGCAGGTCTTGCGCAATGCTAATTTTACCGCTCGTTGTTCTGATCAAACACTCGCCATTTTCAATGGTGCTAGAAATGTATCTACCAATTTGGCGATTGACATAAGAAAAACGGAGCACTAATTCATGGAAAATAAATACCGGATAATTCATAGATTAAAGGTAATTGCTCAATGTTAACTTAACGTTAACAAAAAATCACTAAAATATTAAATAGGTTAGCTTAGTGTTAAGCACTCTTTTTAGGGCATTCTATATCAGCGCTTTGACTTTTTTCATTCGAGATCCCAAGTTTCGTTGTGGGTATAAAATAATGTTTTACCCTCTCTGTCCTTCGGACATCTCTCCCTAACAGGGCGAGAGAAGCTTTTAGCTGAGTTAGTACTTGGTTGAATGTTAGCACCAGTCAGCCCTCTCTCCTTCCCAAGGAGAGAGTTAGAGAAAGGTTTTAAGCTCATCCTCTCTGTCCATTTGGAAATCTATTGACAAGTAGTATGTTAAAGTATTTTAGTATCAATGAGTTCTATACGCTTCGGTTCTCCCTAATAGGGCGAGAGAAGCTTTTAGCTGAGTACCTAGTACTTTGTTGGGTCTGTTAGCACAGTACAGTCCTCTCTCCTTCCCAAGGAGAGAGTTAGAAAGAGGTTTTAAACTCATCCTCTCTGTCCTTCAGAATCTATTGGGCTTACTTCGACTTTAACCTACTTAAGGTTTCTTGGGAAATATTAAGGTAGGAAGCTACCATTTTATTAGAAAGTCTTTTGACAACGATAGGGTTTTCTTCTAATAGCTGATGGTATTTTGCCAATGCATCTTGTGTGAGGAAAGACATTAAGCGCTTGGTGTTATTTACATAGGCACTTTCAAGATACATTCTGTAAAATCTCTCCCATTGAGGAATCATATCCAATAAATGATAAAAGCTTTTATGCGTAATATAATATATCTCTGAGGCTTCCACGGCCTGCACATATTCATCAGATGGTGCCGTATTGATAAAACTCATCAAGGCAGTAGCAAATTGGTTTTCAAAAGCTAAATATCGTGTAGATTCGTGGCCGTCTTCATTGATAAAGAAAATTCTTAAACAGCCCTTTACCACAAAAAAGGTCCGCTGGCTTGTTTCGCCTTGCGAAAGCAATATTTGGTTCTTTTTCAGCTTCATGGGCACAAAATGAGAAAGAATGGTACTCATTTCTTCTTCTGTCACCGATATTCTGCTTTTGATATAGGCTTCTAACATTTCCTCCATTTGTATAAATCAGCATGACAAATTTATACATAAACGGTGAAGGCCAATTGTACTTATTCTTGTTTTATTTGTACAAATCATGTTTTTTCGGGAGGCGGTCATCAAACCTCCCGAAAATTGATCTCATTTTTTATTGAATAATAACACAATGATAGAAAGCACTACACTAATTCCTCCAAATAAATACACTGCCTGGTAGCTGAACCAACCCGCAATTAACCCGGCCAATGGTCCAGACAAACCTAGCGAAAGATCTACAAAAGCTACATAGGCACCTAATGCGGTTCCCCTCATTTGCGGCTTTACTTTTTGAATGGCCAACACACCTAGGGATGGGAATACCAATGAAAAACCAATTCCTGTTAAGCCACATCCAACAATGGCCATTTCTTTAGAAACCGCAGTCCAAATCATCACCTGCCCTATTACTTCTATGATCAGCGAAAAAAAGGCAACTCTGTAACCTCCAAATTTGTCTGGAAAGGAAGCAAAGAAAATTCGGGTGAGCACGTAACAGAGTCCAAACGTGATAAATGCCAGGGAAGCATCGCCCCAATGTCTTTCAGTAAAGAACAATGCAATAAAAGAAGCGATACAGCCAAAGGCCATCGATGAAAAGGCCAAGCTCAATCCTTGACCAGACACTGCACCGATCACTTTGTAGAAAGGGGTTCTTACGTGGTCTTTATCAATATGGGTTGCCGGGAGTTTCGCTGTAGCTAACCAACTGACCAAAGGCAATAAAACGATGATGGCAAAAGCGGGGAAATAACCATAGTTACCACTGATTCCTATGCTTAAAGGTGCGCCAATGGCAATACCTGCATACATGGCAATACCGTTCCAGGTCATTACCTTACCAGATTTTGATTGTCCTACTAAAGTTATCCCCCAAGTTAGGGCCGCAGTAACCAAAAGGCTTTCGGCAATGCCATGGACAATTCTGGCCAACAGCAATAAGGATAAAGCGAGGATTGGAGTTCCTTGAAAAGTAACGGAGAGCACATAGGCAATACCAGCAACGATGGCAAGTATAATGCCCGACATTTTACTGCTTTTAGCCCCTTTAGTATCGGTTGTTTTGCCTGAATATGCTCTGGTTAACAGGGTAGAAAGAAATTGCAGACCGATTACCAATCCAACAATAATGGTGTTAAAGCCTAATTGTTGCTGCACAAATTTGGGAAGTATCCCTAAAGCAATGCCTATGGTTAGGTATACGGCAAAGACGGAAATGATAATGGGAATTACGGCTTTATAGAAGTCTATAGTTTGATCTTTTTGTAATGTAGTATTCATATTTTTTACTTGATAAATTCAAGTGCAAAAATGCGAGTACCAAAAATGCAAACCTTTGACCTAGGTCAAAAAAACAAGCTATCCTTATCTCATTTTATTAAAACTTAATGGTAGATGCATTCAATGATTAAAGCTTGAGATTCAACTTTTAGTTGTTGCTAACATTTATTGGTTCTGTCGCTTCGCGGACAAACTTTTTTCCTATAGATGAAAAAAGTATGCAAAAAAATCCACGGCTGCCTGCCTGCGGTAGGCAGGCGCCCTGTTCTGTTAAAGTCAACAATAAGGCCTATTAGTACTACCCGAACAGGCCAAGGCCGATTCAGTAGTAACGTAGAGGGATTGCTTGGGCTCAACCCCACCTTCCCCTTATTGCGATAGTTTACCTCGTCATTGCGAGAAGGTACGACGAAGCCATCTCATCCTTATCATATTATTAATACGATTGGGTTTTCTATGTGCCTATGTGGTTCATTAATTAAAGAAAAAATTGAACCCATAGCTTATTATATCATAAATATCAATGGTTAGATTTCTCGCTACTCTCGAAATGACGTAATGAATTTTTTAGAGATAGTTTTCTCGGATTTCATTCCATTTTTCTCGGCTAATTTGATAGACGAAATTCAATTTAGATTGTTCTCCAAAATAAGCCACTTCTTGTTCCGCAATCTTCTCAGCACCAATGCGACCCACTGCAATTTGGGAACGCACATTGGCCGCACCTACATGCAAATTCACTTTGGATACAAACTGAAAAATATAATCTAACATCATTTTCTTTACAGATTGGTTAATTCCTTTACCCCAATATGCTGTGCCATAAAAGGTGTAGCCTATTAAAATGCTGTCATCCTGTGCGTCGTACTCATAAAACCTTGTGCTGCCTATCACATTTCCGTTAGCTTTATCTACAATTTTGAAAGCACCCTTGCTCTGCATTGCTCCATCAAAAAAGGTCTTGAACACTTCTCTTTTCCAACGGTCTTTATTAGGATGCTGCTCCCAAATTTTTGGATCTGACGCCACTTCATATAAAGATTCAAAATCGGTTTCTTGTAGAGGCACCAATCTTACATTTTCGTTCTCTAGTACTGGTTGTATGCTAAAAGTCATGGTTGGTAATTTTCGGTTTCTTGAATAAGTTGTTGTATGATCTCAGTAGTTGAACTTCCTTTATACTCATTAATAGATTGTCCGGCCCAAATGCTTACAAAATCTGCATTGCCATTGGCTTTGGCTATCTTTCTTAACTCGCCAGTAAGTTTATTTTGATAGGGATAAGGCAATATCCATTCGGTATGTTCCAGGGCATCGATAAAAGCATTTTTAAGTCCCCTGGCGTAACGTCCAGAAAAGCTTTTGGTGAGCACAATATCCGCTTCGCTTGCATTTCTTAGTCTTTGCTTTTCGAATTCTTGCAAGGCACTTTCTTTGGCTCCCAGTAATAAACTGCCTATTTGAAAGGCTTGCGCTCCCAATATTTTTGCGGCCCACAGTGTTTTAGCATTATAAATACCTCCTCCGTAAATAAGTGGTGTTTTCACACAATCATCAACCTGCGATAAAAGTGACAAACCGCCAATTTGCGGAATATCAGCATCTATAAAACTACCTCTATGCCCTCCTGCTTCAATACCTTGCACGCAAATGAGGTCTATACCTGATTGTTCTAATAAAACTGCTTCCTTTACAGAGGTGCAAGTGCCTATTAAAATGACCCCACTATCTTTAAATTTTTGAATGCTCTGCGCATCCAAATTTCCAAATGTAAAGCTTACGAACTTACACCCTTCAGCAATAATGGCCTCTACCTGTTCATGATAATCGGTAAATTTTATGTCGTCAATATCGGGTATATTCGCTTCTAAATGGTGTTGTTGTGCCAGTTTCTCCACAAACTGCTTGGTGTGCGCATACTGAATGCTAAGTTCGGTAGAAAGCTGGGGAATGGCATTCACGAAAATATTAACCGCAAAAGGCTGATCGGTTAACGCCTTGGTAGCCCGAATGGCTTCCACACATTTATCAGCAGGTAAATCACCTAGCGATAAAGAGCCCAATACATTGGCCTTAGCTGCAGCAGCAACCATTTGCGGCGTAGTTACTCCAAACATGGGTGCTTGGATCATTGGATATTGAACACCTAATATTTGGCTAATGCTATTTTCCCATTTCATGTTAACTTGTTCTTCTACTCAAAAACTACATAGTTCATTTTATCAACGCCCGTATTTCCCGTCTTCTCCTCATAGGCATACAAAATTAGTTCATAGTTTCCGGGAGTGTTTATTAAATCACTTCCTTCAAACAAATTTGTAGAAACCCATGACATTTTAATTTCCTTTAGGAATTTCCCATCCTTTTTAAGGATTCCTTTCACTTCTATATCTTCCGAATTCCATATGCCCCCCTTTTCAATCACGCAACCGCACATCATTACCACGTTGGCCTGAAATTGAAAAGGCTTATCTTTAATGTCTTTTAATGAAATGTATTGATGGGTTCTAGGTTTTAAAATATCGATGATGAATCCCGGAATTTCCAAAATAATCCCATCTCCCAAAATGTGTTTTCCGGGAATTAACCATAATTCTGTAGTTACTACAACCTGAGCCTGTTTTAAATTATAGGGCGAAATCACTTCTATACTTACAAATGTAGGTTCGTTGATATCAATGTTTGCCATAAAGCCCGCTGTCTTTTCATCGGCAATGGAGGTTGTGCGGGTTTTAGGATTTTTCATGATCAAATCTGTGTTGCCAGTGCTACCTGTGGTATTTCCTTCGGCCAATATTTGCTGATTAGTTTTATTTCTTACTATAATGTGGGCCCCTCCAAGCGAACTGCCTATAAATTTGGCATCTCTTGCCTTGGCTCTGATCATTACTTTCGTTTCTACAGCAGACGCTGCCAAATTACAAAGGAGTATAAAGGTTAATAAAAAGGTTCTCATGATTCTTTTGATTTTAAATACGATTGTTTAAATCGCTGGTGGAAGGAAGTATTTTTTAATGCGGCATCTATGTTGTCCAGGTATTGAAGGATAGCTAAATCGTTAGATAATAGTTCCAAAATGGCATTTTCGCAGCTGTGCCAAATCTGTTCCAATTGTGGGAGCATCTTTATGGCTTTTGGCGATAGGGAAATCATTTGTTTCCGCTTATCGGTTTGGTCTTTCTTAATCAGTAGATAATCTTTATCTGCCATTTTTTTCACCAAGGCCACTACTGAAGGGTGTGCATATCCCAAAGAATCAGCAATGGTTACCATCGAAATTTCCCCTCGTTTTTGGAGCAACATAAATACCAGATACCAATTGGGCTCTATATCAATATCGAGTTCCTTATATAATTTCCTCACATCGTGGGCCATACGGTCGCTAATGCGTTTAAACCGACTATCCAGTGCCTTATAGCCTAAATCTTTAATAAAGTCAACGCTCATTTTGAAATTGTTTAATCACAAATATATCAAAATAAAGAAAACTATATAGTTAACTTTATTTTTTTAGAGGTTTTAATAGAGCTTGTTACATTTTAATACGTTTGATCATATAGGATACACCCTGCCCGTCATTTCGACGACCGAAGGAGGAGAAATCCAACGATAATATTCATCTATTCAAGATATATTAAACTGATGCTGATCCCGAAAGTTCGGGACAGCATGACGGAATGTCGATGGGGCTGATCTAGCGAAGCGGAAAACTAGGCAGTAAGTTTATTCCAGAATCTGCCGTGTGGTAACTACATGCCTTACTTATTAACTTATTTCATGCAGCATCCAAATAGTACATGAATAATGCCCTGTGTTTCCTAAGGGTTGGTCCAAAGGTTTGAACCCTAATTTTTTGTAAGCGGCCACAGCAGAACTTAGCTCTGGCATGGTTTCTAAATAGATTTTTTGATAACCTTCTGCTTTTGCCCACTCGATGCATTTAAGCATGAGCTTTTTACCAATCCCCTTTCCACGGCTTGCGGCCGACATATACATCTTTACCAATTCTACGGTATCGTTTGGCAAACCGTCCGTTGGATAAATACCTGCACCGCCTAAAACTTCTCCATCTTCTTCGGCAATGAAATACCCTGCGCCTTTTATTTGAAAACTCTCAAACAAACGGTCGGTGCTTTCGTCAAAATAGGCAGTACCTGGAATGTTCAAGCCAAACTCTTCTAAACTTGACCTAAGGATATTGGCCATTGCAGCATTATCTTTCGGGGTGATTGATCTAATATTCATAACTCATGTGGCCACAAATATCGCAATAAACATCAAAAAGGCGCATCGTTAGATGCACCTTTTCTCTCATTTATTCACCTCTTTCAACCATGGGAAGATTGAAATAGTTCTTATAGCAAAATCACACGCGTGTCATCGGGTAACCACACACGTGTCATCGGGCAACGGCACGTGTGTCATTTGGTGTTCACACGCGTGCCATTTTTTAAAGCCAATCTGCCTTTTTAAAAGTTACCGCTTTTAGGGCGTCTACAATCCTTTTTCCTGGGCGATAATTCACATAAGCTTCTTTAATAAAACTGCTGTTAAACTCTTCCTTGGTAAGTGCTCCGTTACTGCTCAGTGCAGGATAAAAACTACCCAATTTATCCATACGGATTACTCTACCATTGTTCAAGTTTTCTTGGATCACGTTCTCTAGGGCAATGATCACGCCCCGAATGTCGGCTTCTGAGAGCGCCGAGAATTTTTCAATTTGTTTCGCTAGATCGTCTACACTGATCTCTCCGTCGAGTGCCACGTTGGCATACCATTTTTTGGTGCCCCCGCCTATTACGCCAGGTTGACCTTTTTCAATTAAGTTATACTTAATAGCCATTTTTTAATAGGATTAATGTTTGTTGTCTTTCTAAAGGATGGAAGATGTTATGAGGCTCACCTTGCTTGCAATAAACGTATCGGCAGATAGTGGAACAAACATGCAAAATTTTTCAATAAAATGTAGCACTTGATTGACAGTTTTTTTTAACTTTTTTTCATGAAAGCACAGCTTTAAAACCTTAAGGTTTAAACATTTATGTTTTAAAGAGCATCAGCAATCAGCAGTAAAGTCAAGGGAATAATTGGTGTTTGCCATGCCTTAATTTACCCATCAGCAATGATTGGCGATCACGCCAATTAGAAGTTAAATTTCTAACTTACGCAATCTATCAGAAGTTTAAATACTATTTCTGCCGTATGTCGTTTTCATTGATTATGGGTTTATAAAAAATCAGTCGACAAGGGCCTCCTGGCTTTTTATTATACACCCTCACCTTATACAATCCAGTAGGCAGCAGGCAAGGCTTTGCGAAAAAAATACCTTGCGAGCAGGTAAGATTTGTTTCAGCAACCCCCTTTAGGGGCTTAGCCTTGACTAGACTAATGGATAGTTCAGAAATTTGTTAGCAAAAGGTTGGATGAGAATTTCGTCTCACATTTTAAGGGCTTAATGGGAATTCGTTATTTTTACTTGAATTTCCTCAATAAGAACTTATGGGCAATATAGAGATGATAAAAGCAGATTTCGAACATGAACTATCAATTGGGCAATTTCCATTTCATGAGATAGCTACGAATCCCAACTATTTGCCGTATTTATTTGAAGAATTCTCTTTGTTAAATCCAAAACCAAAATTTCATCTTTATTTTAATGAGTTTATTAGTGAGGAAGAATGGACGAAAGACCGCACGCAAAGGCATGGCAATGTACATACTTCCAAGTCTACAGATTATGTCGCTGCAAATTTTATAGCCATGTCAGCGTTGGAGATTAAAGCAAACGATTTACACAGGAAATTTATAGATATGGTAATTAAAAAATCTGTAGATGAGAAGTATTTCGGAAGGTTTATCAAAGACATGACCACCTATGCCATTTTAGATAAAATTAACGGTGAGTTGGATAATTTTAAAAAGTATGTTTTAAGTGATGCTAATATTGATAGTTATGGCTCTTATGCTAAAGCAGCAGCAAAAAAAATCATCCATCATATCAATACCCTACCCATTGAACCATTGAAGATAGATTTGCTGGAACACATTATTGGAATTTCCCCAGACAATGACTTTAAGTTCTTTTTATGGGCAAATTCGAGCGGCACTCAAGATAAGGATAAGCTTTTTACCAACTTCAGTTATCTTAAAGCCCATGCCGATGAATTGTTTTTGGAAGCAGTTAACAGTGTAAGGAATGTAGCAATGACATATAAAAAATCTAAATATGCTAAATTAAGTCTTAGCCAACTTATTCAAGAGGGTGAAGGTAAATTCATAGAATTTAAGAGTACGATGATAGTTAATCCAGATTCAAAATTGCTTGATAGTAGACAAAAGCATAGAATAGCCAAGACTATAGCAGCGTTTCTAAATTCAGGTGGCGGTGCATTATTAATTGGAGTCTCTGACAACAAAGATATTTTAGGATTGGACGCGGATTTTAGCCACATTAAGGGAAGAAATAAATTCGATAATTTTAGAAAGAGTTTTGACGACCTGCTGTCTGTAAAAATTGGGAGTAATTATCATCACTTAATTAATTTGGACTTTCATCGGTTAGATGATATGGATATATGCTTGGTTATTGTTGATGCAAGCAATGCTCCGGTATATTGCAAGAATGAAGATAACCTAAAACAAGAATTCTATATCAGAAGACAAACCTCTACAGTAGCTCTGCAAATAAACGAGCTTAGTTCTTATATACAGTCCAATTGGAATTATGCAATCTAGCCAATAATCCCCCTGCTCTCTGGTTCAAAGTAAAAATTGAAATGGGTCTGAATCTCACAAATATGGGTTATATGGGCTTCAATTGCTTTTAATGTATTTTCGCCTTGCTTTCCGTAGGTTTTCATCAGGTTTGGGTCGTTGAAAGTCAAATCGTTTTCAGAATTAAAAATATACGTTTTTGCTTCCATAAGTATATTGATTCCCTTTTGAAATGTAATCCCCTGCATAAAGTGCTGATCAAACGCGTTGTTATCAATAGCATAATGTTGAAGTTTTAATAACACTTTTTCATTTAACGCTTTTGCAAAATTGTAGCGCGAAATAAGATTTTCGATCTCGTCCTTTGGTCTCTTGTGAAAAGTTTTTTGATAGGTAATAATGGCAATGATTGTGCATACAATCGTACAAATAAATATAATCGTATCTGTCATATTCTTTTATGAGGTTTGTGTTTGGTCTATTTTTGGTATCTAGATATAATTTGACCATCTAATTTCGCCTATTTCAGATATATTCTTTGTTTCCCTGTGTATGCTTTTTAAATTTGTAGTGAAGATAAGGACATTTTTTAAGACAAAAGAATACTTATATTTAATCCTTTTTAGTAAAGTTTAATAATTCTTTAGTTTCTCTAAATTATTTGTGCGTTATACTTGATCTTTATCAAATCAAGTTTATCACTTGCAGTTGAAGATCTCAAAGCGATAGCATTTTCCTAAATTATATCAAAAAATCAGGTGTTTTGTCCAATACAAGACTGACGACAAGAAAGCTGTGAAATTATCAAGTTATGCTTTGATTAATTATCAAGTTGAATTTTTTAGGTGAGATGAAAAACTGCTATATTCGAGTATGATAGTACCATCAATGTCTTTAAGAGAAATTCATAATGAATTAAAAAGTGATTATACCAATGTAGTTACAAAAAAGGATTTGTTTTTTAAAGAGTTTCGGAGAATGGTTTTAAAAGCGAGTAATTTTCCTTTCACAAAGACTCGCGAATACACAACTCCAATTAAGAAAAATTTATTTATTATAACATTTTCTGCTCCTAGCAGAGGATATGAAAATAAACCAGAGTATTCTGCCTATGTTATTTACAACACAGCTAAAGGTAAATATCTGGCATCATTAATTTTTAAACATGATATTATTACTATTTATGCACCGCATTTTTTTAAACGTTACAGGGAAAGGATACTTAAATGTGATTCAATCAGTAACGATGAAATAATTAGAAATTACATTAAAAAAGATAGAGGATTTATAGGAGGATTTGTCACTAAACAAGCAGAAGCTTATTTTAAAAGTTTTGAGGAACAGCATCAGGATGAACCTGTTAATTTCGCTGCTGCAACTTTAGATGGTTATTGCTTTGGTTTTAAAGAAGGTAATAATATTATGGTCAAGACAATAATTTCTCCAAAAATGGTAAAAGATGACCAAAGAGAATTATTTGCCTTTATGAAAAAACAATTTGACGAAGAAAACCTGTGAGGAGTTTTAATTCGAAATTAGAGCCCCTAGTTGAAAAATCAAGACAAAATACTAGAAGTGCAAAGAAAATCATTCTTACTTCAATTCGTACCTTTCAGGTTGATTATCCCCTTTGTCCCAAGTCTTGTATGTATGATTTAGTGCGGGAAGACTCGTAACAATTAGAAATTAATAAAAGCGCTAACTGATATAAATATGATCAGGTAGGCCACTCGTATCAAACAAAAAAAGCCTTTCATTTCTGAAAGGCTTTTGAACTTCTGTGATCCCGCTGGGATTCGAACCCAGGACCACTACATTAAAAGTGTAATGCTCTACCAGCTGAGCTACGGAATCATCCTTTGTTCTAAGGAGGTGCAAATATAGAAATATTAATTAATGGTTCAAACTATTTATTAAAAAAGTAAAAAATATTTTTCAGCGCTAAAAAACAGGCGAAAAACTAAAGTGGTTAAGAGGTTCAATAAGGGCATTTTTATCGTTGAAAACGGCACAAAAATGAGGAAATAAAAAAAGGGCCAAGAAACTAGTTCCTGACCCTACATCTACCTATGAAAAACATACCCCCGAAAGGGTAAGCCCAAATATAAAAACAATTTTTTAAAACCTATAATATTTGTGAAAATTTTATTTACTTTTTTTTAATTGACACATTATTGTTACAATTATAGGCTTTATCGCTTATTAAAAGCTAAAACAGGTACTTTGTGCTTAAGAAATTAGAGCTGTGACCGTCGATAATTTCGTTCAACAATTGCTTATTATTATCATTAAGTTTGGTGGCCACCAGCGAACGAATAGAGAAAGCTCTAAGAGCATCTACTACCGAAAGTGTCCCTTCGGCACTGTCTTTTCTGCCTGTAAATGGAAAAACATCAGGACCTCGCTGGCATTGACAATTGATATTCACCCTGCTGACCTGATTTACAATTGGGTCAATTAAGGCTGCTACTTCTTCATTAGCATTGCTAAAAATACTCACTTGCTGTCCGTGGGTAGATTCTATGAGGTAATTAATTGGTTCTTCAATGTCATCAAAGGTAACCACAGGAATTACTGGACCAAATTGTTCCTCAGTGTATAACTTCATTTCTTTAGTTACCGGATAAACCACCGCTGGGTAAACAAAGGATTCTTTAGCTTGTCCCCCATTTTCATTAACTACCTGCGCTCCTTTAGTTACCGCATCATCAATCAACTCTTGCAAGTAAGCTGGTTTTTGAGGTTCTGGTAAAGGGGTTAGGGAAACACCATCTTGCCAAGGCATTCCAAATTTGAGTTTGGCAATTTCAGCAGACAATTCCTTCACAAATTGATCGACATGTTTTTTATGTACAAAAATTACTTTCAAAGCGGTACAACGTTGTCCGTTAAAAGACAAAGCGCCCAGAACGGTTTCTTTTACAGCCAAGCTTAAATCGGCATTAGCAGTAATAATGGCTACGTTTTTAGCATCCAAGCCCAAAATAGCTCGCAAACGGTTTACTTTAGGGTGCATTTTCTTTAGCTCATTAGCTACTTTGCTTGAGCCAATTAAGGTGAGCACGTTAATTTTACCAGATTCCATTAAGCCTGGGATGATCTTATTGCCGCGTCCGTAGATGGTATTTACTACGCCTTTAGGAAAATTATCTCTAAATGCTTTTAACAATGGGTAAAATAATAAGGTACCGTGTTTAGGCGGTTTAAATAAAATGGTATTTCCCATGATCAAAGCGGGAATCAACGTAGTAAAGGTTTCATTCAATGGATAGTTGAATGGTCCCATACACAATACTACACCTAGCGGCGAACGACGTATTTGCGCTACTATACCTTGCTCAATGGTAAATCCGGCTGATTTACGATCAATATCTTTTAAGGCATCAATAGTGGCATTGATATATTCGATGGTTCTATCAAATTCCTTTACCGAATCGCCATAGGTTTTGCCAATTTCCCACATGATGAGCTTCACTACTTCCTGCTTCTTTTCCATAATGTCGCGGGTGAACTTCTCTACGCATTCAATACGTTGTGCTACGCTCATGGTAGGCCACTCACCTCTTCCATTGTTATAGGCATGTACGGCAGCATCTAAAGCTATTTGTGCTTCCTTTTCTCCACATAATGGATAAGTACCAATTAGCTTTCGCTCCAAGCCTTTTGGGGTTTTGATACAAATTGGAGATAGTACGGTGTGCACATCTCCCGACCAAGTCAACATATCTCCGTTGGAAAGATAGCTACGCTGGTCTAAGGGTCCTTCGAGTGCATACTCGGCAGGAACATCTGCTTCGGCTGGAAACAGATTTTCTAAGTTTAGGGACATGGTTGTTTTTATTTTTACTTAGTTTATAGATTTACTAGATTTTAGTTTCATTAATATATCCTCTACTGGTTAAAGAGAGGATATATCTAATTAAAGTTGAATAATCTTCATTTTAGGCACTAGGGATTTCATCACGACCCATGCAATTAAATAGGCAATTGCACAAAAAGAGAAAATGATAAAATAACCTGCTTCAATACCTTGGAAGCCCATGAATTTCATTTGGGTTTGAGCTGCGTGATCAAACAACCAGCCTGAAAATTTATTGATGAAGGTAGAGCCTACACCACCTGCCAAACCACCAATACCGGTTACAGTAGCAATGGCTTTTTTGGGGAAACTATCTCCAATGGTAGAGAATATATTTGCCGACCATGATTGGTGGGCTGCTCCTGCAATACCAATTAGGATAACAGGAATCCAATAGGAAATATGTCCCAATGGCTGTGTTAATAAAGCCAATAGCGGGAAGAAAGCGAAAATCAACATGGCTTTCATTCGGCCCTCGTAAGGGTTCATTTTCTTTTTGTCGACAAAATAGCTTGGCAACCAACCTCCGTATATAGACAACAAAGTAATGGCGTATAATACAAAAATGGCCAACTGTCCTTGGGTATCAGATGATTTGATATGATAAACTTCTGATAGGTAGGCAGGCATCCAGAACAGATAGAACCACCAAACACCATCGGTCATAAATTTACCAAACGCAAAAGCCCAAGTTTGCTTGTAACTGAAACATTTTGCAAAGGATATTTTTTGATTGTCTGTAGGCAAGGCTTCTACCTGTACTTGTAGTTCTTCATCTTGATTGATATAAGCCAGTTCCTCAGCATTTACTTTTGTATTATTTTCTGGCTTTTTATAGAGGAATATCCAAAATCCCATCCATACGAAACCTAATGCTCCGATAATGATGAAAGACATTTCCCAACCATAGTATTTAGCGATTACGGGAATGGTAAGCGGTGCACAAAGTGCTCCAATGGTTGCACCAGCATTAAAAATACTAGTCGCTAAAGCTCTGTCTTTTTTAGGGAAATATTCGGCAGTGGCTTTAATGGCTGCTGGAAAGTTACCAGCCTCTCCTACCGCCAATACAAAACGGGCAAAGATAAACAGGGTTACACTTACATTAATGATCAAGGCAACATCGTTAACGGTTTCAATGGCGTGTTTGGCGCCCTCAAAGCCTACAAACCAATTACCGGTAATGATTCCTGAAGTAGCAATACCACAAAAAGCGTGTAAAACTGCTCCTATAGACCAAATACCAATTGCCCATAGAAAGCCCTTTTTGGTATCCATCCAATCTACAAACCTGCCTGCAAGCAACATGCTTACGGCATAAAATATAGAGAACAATGCGGTAATGTTTCCGTAGTCGTTATTGGTCCAGTGGAATTCAGGACTAATAAAGTCTTTCCATGTCAGTGAAAGTACCTGCCTATCTAAATAGTTAATGGTGGTTGCAAAAAACAATAGCGCACAAATGGTCCATCTGTATTTGCTTGGTTTAACTTGGTTCATTTTGGTTATTTGGTTTATAAGGTTAATTGGTTAAAGCCCCTCTCTGCCTTTGGCATCTCTCCCCAAAAGGGAGAGAAATGTTCTTGGGAATGAAAGTGCTTATACTTAGTTTCTTATTTTATTAATAATTTCAAAGGTTTTGGTAGTTAATGATTGCAAGGTTTCGTAATCGCGTTTTTCGATGATTTGCTTGCTCACCAATTTGCTGCCCATACCTACCGCACAAACACCAGCTTTAAACCAACTCGCAATGTTATTTTCTTCAATTTCTACACCTCCTGTTGGCACAAATAACTGTCCTTGGAAAAGTTCTCTGATGGACGAAAGGAAATCTGGCCCCAATACATTTGCAGGGAATAATTTAATGATACCTGCTTGGTGCTGTTGTGCCAAATCAATTTCAGTAGGTGTCATGCAGCCTGGGATCCAAAGCAAATTTGCTTCGTGGGCCACTTTGGCTACTTCTGGGTTTACAATTGGGCAAACAATGAAATCTGCACCTACTGCAATAAAATCTTTAGCCTGCGCAGCATTTTTGATGGTGCCAATCCCAAAAAACAGATCCTGCATTTCGGTTTTTAGCGCTTCTTTGATGAACTTAAAGTTATCTAAAGCTGCCGCTCCCCTGTTGGTATATTCGAAAACACGAACGCCGCCTTTATACAATGCTCTGATAATTTCTAGGCTGATCTGAGCATCTTCGTAATAAAATAGCGGTAATAATCCTTGTTTTTGGATGGCTTGTATAGCAGTTTCTTTATTCTTAGTCATTTTGGGCAATGGTTTGGTGAACGTCTTGAACAGTTGCAGTGGTACAATCGCTTGGGATGTACAATTTGTTGTAAGCAGCTGCGGTGGCAAATTCTAAAATCTGTTGTGGCTCATGCTGATTGTAGAAGCCATAAATTAAGCCTCCCATGTAGCAATCGCCACTTCCTACGCGGTCTAAAATCTTTTCAGAAAGATATTCTTTAGATACAAATAGTTGATTTTGGGTAAATAATGTAGTGTAATACCTGATACCTGCTTTGTAATCGAACCTGAAAGTATTGGCTACGTGCTTACATTTTGGAAATTTATTGATGATTTCTTTTGAGGTAATTTCTGCTTGTTTAAGATAGTTCTCTTTCGTATCAATTTCTACAATATCAGCTGGCAAAGTGATGCCTAACATTTTTTCGGCAGCCCAAATATTTCCCATCACCAAATCGCAATAAGCTACCAAGCCTGGGATAATATCGATAGGTTCTTTACCAAATTTCCAAAGTTTAGCACGGTAGTTTAAATCGATTGAAATGGTAATCCCTCGTTCACTAGCTGCTTTTACGGCTTCTAAACAAACATCCGCCGCATCTTGATTTAAAGCGGGGCAGATGGCACTGAAATGAAACCAAGATACATCTTGAAAAATCTCATCCCAGTTTAAAGTTCCAGGTTTGATGCTAGCAAAGGATGAATTCGCTCTATCATAGATGACTCCTGCATTTTTGAGGTCTTTACCTTTTGGCAGGTAATACAAACCCAATCTATCGCCACTTAACTGCATCCTTGAAGAATCAATATTGCATTTGTTCACGTAGTTGATGATCTGTTCTGACATAAAATTATCAGGCAGCGCCGAAAAATAGGCCGATGGAACTTCCCAAAGTGCTAATGCCGTGGCCACGTTCAATTCTGCGCCTCCAACATAAAAAGGCAATTGATTGTCCGCTAACCATTGTCCATCGGTATCCGGACAGATGCGCAGTAATAATTCCCCAAAACTTAAAACTTTCATTTAGCTAGTAATTTGTTTTTTTTAAACGGTGTAAAAGGTCATGATCATGGTGAGTTCTCGAACGGATTTTGATCATGATTTCTTCAATTAAAAGCTAAAATAGGCTTTTGCGTTGTTATAACAAATATCTTCCACAAATTGGCTAACCAATTTTATATCATTTGGAATTTCTCCATTTTCTATATCAGTACCCAATAGGTTACATAGTATACGACGGAAATACTCATGACGAGGGAATGAAAGGAAACTCCTTGAGTCGGTTAACATTCCCACAAACTGACTTAATAATCCCATATTCGACAGTGCATTCAGTTGTTTGATCATGCCGTCTTTTTGGTCTAAAAACCACCAGCCTGAACCCCATTGTACTTTACCAGCTACGGTACCGTCTTGGTAGTTGCCAATCATGGTGGCCATCAGCTCATTGTCTGCCGGATTTAAATTATACAAAATAGTTTTAGCCAACTGGTTATTTGCATCTAGCTTATTTAAAAATTTAGACAATTGTCTGCCTTGTGAAAAATCACCAATGGAATCGAAACCTGTATCTGGACCCAATGAGGATAATAAGCGATCATTGTTATTACGGATAGCGCCTAAGTGATATTGTTGCACCCATCCTCTTTCGTGGTCCCAAAGGGCAAACGTGAACAACATCGCTGATTTAAATTTCAGGTTCTCTGTTGCTGTAATGTACTCCCCTTTTCTGATTTTAAGGAAAATTTGCGCTACTTCTTCTTCGGTATAGTCTTCAGCATAAATTTGCTCGAGGCCGTGGTCGGAAACTGAAGCGCCATTTTCTACAAAGAAATCGTGACGAGATTTTAATGCTAATAAATATTCTTGGTAATTGGTAATTGGTTTTTCAACGATGGTAGCAAGTTTATCTACATACTGATTTAAGCCTGCAACATCATCGGCATTCATTGCTTTATCAGGTCTGAAAGCAGGCAAAACCACTAAATCGATACCACTTGCTTTAATTTGTTGGTGAAACTCCAAGTTATCCAAAGGATCATCGGTAGTACACAGCGTTTTCACGTTCATCTTTTTCAATAAACCTAAAACGCTGTATTCTTTGGTTTGTAGCTTGGCATTGCATTCGTCCCAAATTTTCTTGGCTGTAGCAGGCGAAAGCAAATCGTAAATATCGAAATAACGCTGAAGCTCTAAATGTGTCCAGTGGTATAACGGGTTTCTTAGGGTATAGGGAACAGTTTCAGCCCATTTTTCGAATTTTTCCCAGTCAGAAGCGCCTCCGGTAATATAATGTTCATCAATCCCGAAAGTACGCATGGCACGCCATTTATAGTGATCGCCATACAACCAAACTTGGGTGATATTCTCGAACTGCTTGTCTTCTGCAATTTGCTCTGGAATTAAGTGATTGTGATAATCAATAATAGGCATATGCTTTGCATAATTATGATACAAAGTTTGTGCGGTTTCTGTCTGCAATAAAAAATTCTCGTCTAAAAACTGTTTCACTTATACTGGTTTTTATTTGTTTATTAGTTCATTGGTCATTTGTTCATTGGTTTTGAGCACGTAACTCAAAACCCAAAACTCGCAACCGTTCTATACTCCTCCGAAAATAGAGAAGCCGCCGTCTACACAAATCATTGCTCCGGTTACAAATTGCGAAGAATCGCTTAACAACCAAACTAAAGCACCTTTCAATTCATCAGGGTTACCAAAACGTTTAAAAGGAGTTTGATTGATTACGGCACCACCTCTTGGGGTATAACCGCCATCTGGTGTGGTTAACAGATTACGGTTTTGTTCCGTTAAAAAGAAACCTGGCGCTAAGGCATTCATTCTAATTTTATCGCCATAACGGTTAGCCAATTCTACAGCAAACCATTGTGTATAGCAATCTATCGCGGCTTTACCCATGTTATAACCTAATACTTTGGTAATGGCTCTTTTTGAGTTCATGGAAGAGATATTTACTATGCTTCCTCTTCCCGTTTCGGCAATAGCTTTGCCAAAAACCTGCGTAGGAATTAGTGTTCCCCAAAGGTTCAAATCCAATACGGTTTTCATGCCGTCCATCTTCATTTCGAAGATGTTATCTTCTGGCTGTAAAACGCCATCAGGCATGTTACCGCCTGCAGCATTTACCAAACCGTCTATCTTTCCGTAAGTAGCTAAAACTTTCTCACGAGCAGCGATTAGCTGTTCTTCGTTCATGGCATCAGCAACTAAGGCAATGGCTTTACCGCCGTTTTTGTTGATTTCATCTGCACGTTCGTTGGCTACTTTTTCGTTTCTACCTAAAATACCTACGGTACCTCCGGCTTCTACAATGGCGTTGATGAAAGAAAGGCCTAAAATTCCTGTACCGCCTGTAACAACGATTACTTTATCTTTTAATGAAAATGATTGTTCCATTTTTTATGTTTTTATCTGTTTAGACTTACGAGGTTTAACTTTAGTTGTTTGTTATTTTCAACTGTTAAGTTGAGGGCTTCGCCGTTTTGAAACTTCGTAAGTCTATTAATGTTCTTTGTGGTTAATTAATTATTCTATTCGCTTTAAGATTGCTTCGCAAAGCTCGCAATGACGAAATAGGAAGTTAAATTATCTCAATTCTCCCACTGCAAAAGTGTCCATATCTGCATAATCCAGATTTTCGCCAGCCATGCCCCAAATAAAGCTGTAGTTTTTAGTGCCAGCTCCAGAGTGGATGCTCCAAGATGGTGATAAAACTGCTTCGTGGTTAGCCATTACAATATGACGGGTTTGTTGCGGTTGACCCATAAAGTGAATGACCCTTTGGTCTGGTTCTACATCAAAATAGAAGTAAACTTCCATTCTTCTATCATGCGTGTGCGGAGGAATTGTATTCCAAATAGAACCGGTTGATAAGGAAGTTAAACCCATTACCAACTGACAGCTTTGGATGCCATCTTTGTGGATATAGCGAGAAATACGACGCTCATTTGCGGTTTCTAAAGCACCCAGGTCAGCAGAGAAAACATCTGCATGACTTGCAAACGCTGTAGGGTAACTGGTATGTGCAGGAGCTGAAAGTGCGTAAAAAACAGCAGGATTGCTCGCATCTTTACTGCTAAACTTTACCTCTTTAACGCCTTTACCTAAATACAAGCAATCTTTTTTGCCTAAGTTATAGCTAGTTCCATCGGCAATAATGGTTCCTTCGCCACCTACGTTAATTACGCCTAATTCTCTTCTTTCCAAGAAATATTCAGCACGTAAAATATCATAATTTCCTAAATCTACTACGCTGTTTACCGGGGTGATGAGTCCAGTGATCATTCTGTCGTAGTGTGAATAAACAAAGTTTGCTTTGTCTGTTGCTTTCAAGTCGTCCAACAAAAATCTTTCTCTGATTTTCTCCGTGTCGTAACTCTTGAAATCTTCTGCGTGTACTGCTTGTATTTGTTTCATTTTCTATATTTTGGCTATTTTGTTTCGTTTGTATTTACCCTTCAACAAGTTCAGGATGACAAACGGTTATAAAGATACCCCTCTTTTCCATGGGATAAAATCATCTTGGTTGAGCAACACTGCTTTGGGGATTACTTCGCCACTGGCTGCTTTGATGCAGTATTCCAAAATGTCTTCGCCCATTTCCTCGATGGTTTTCTCTCCTTCAATTACTGGTCCGGTATTGATATCAATAATGTCGCCCATGCGTTGGGTAAGTGAATTATTGGTCGCTACTTTAATTACTGGACATACCGGATTACCAGTTGGTGTTCCTAAACCCGTGGTAAATAAAATTAATGTAGCGCCACTTGCAGCCTTGCCCGTTGTGGCTTCTACATCGTTACCTGGTGTACAAACCAAATTTAACCCTGGTTTGGTAGAAGGTTCTGTATAATCAAGTACATCCACTATGGGCGAAGTCCCACCCTTTTTGGCTGCACCATTACTTTTAATGGCATCGGTGATCAGTCCGTCTTTGATGTTACCTGGAGATGGATTCATATGAAAACCGGAGCCCGCATTTTCTGCAGCTTCGCTGTAAGCTTTCATTAGTTTCATAAATTTCCGGGCCGATGTTTCTTCTATCGTCCTGTCAATCATGTTCTGTTCGGCACCACACAGCTCAGGAAATTCCGCCAATAATACGGTACCACCCAAAGCAACCAGTAAATCGGCGCAATATCCCACTGCTGGATTAGCTGAAATGCCACTGAAACCATCGCTACCACCACATTTCACCCCTAAATTCATTTTGCTTAAAGGGGCTGGCTTGCGCTCTATTTTATTGGCTTCTACTAAACCTTCAAAGGTTTTTTTGATGGCCAAGGCAATCATATTTTCTTCGCTTTGCGATTGTTGTTGCTCAAAAATGAATAGCGGTTTATCGAAATTTGGGTTGCGTTCTTTTAAATCGGCTGCAAAATCAGTCAGCTGTAAATTCTGGCATCCTAAACTCAACACCGTAACTCCAGCTACGTTTGGATGGTCTGCGTAAGCCGCTAATAATTTGCTCAGCACCGCTGCATCTTGTCTAATCCCGCCGCATCCACCTTGATGGTTCAGGAACTTAATGCCATCGATATTCTTAAAAAGTCGCTCGTGCTGTGCTTCATTAAAGGAAAGTGGCGCATCTAAAGCCGAAATTGAAGTACCATTTTGATAGGCCTCTACTAAATGACGGGTGTAGTTTTTATATTTTGCTGTTACTGCATAACCCAACTCATTGTGTAAGGCTTCTTTAATGACATCGAGGTTTCTGTTTTCGCAAAATACGGTTGGAATGAACAACCAATAGTTAGCAGTTCCTACCTTACCATCGGAACGATGATAGCCATTGAAAGTTCTTCCTTCAAATTTAGAAACATCTGGCGCATGCCATTCATAGTGATATGGCCTATATTCGTAAGGGGCAGCGGCATGCTTAAGATTATCGGTAGTCATGCGGGTACCCAGTTTTACTGGAAACTGAATTTTACCCACCAAGGTGCCATACATGTAAACTTCATCGCCAGTTTGCATGTCATGCATATAAAATTTGTGCTTGGCATCTACATCGTCTACCAATTGATAGTTGGCACCCTTATAAACAACAATTTGGCCGGCCTTTAAATTAGTAAGGGCCACCAAAACATTGTCTTTTGGATGTACTTTTAATACTTGTTGTTTCATTTAATACTTTATCCTCCCATCTTCCAACCGAAACTGTTCATTTTTGTTAAATCTGAACGGTTCGTTATATCTCTTTAAGCTGCGCTGATATTTGCTTGGTCAGCACCACTTCCATCCCTTCTTCCAATATTGCTTGATATTGTGCTTTCACCGCAGGAACAAAGCCTGATAATTGGTTCAAATCTGCTCCCCAAAAAGTGCTATCTGCTAAAACTTCTTCTACAAAGCTAACTTGATTTTGGCTGTATTTTTCAAATAAATAAGGTGCAGAGTCATCGTTTAACCGATAACTCGCACCATTATCCAAACCAAAATATAGATTGTTCTCCTTTCTCTGCGCACGAGAAAAGGCCAAGTAAGCGGCAAAGCCTAGGGCAATGTTTACCGGAACTTGGTTAAATATTTTATAATAATTCAGTAACAATGGAAGTATTCTGATTTTCATCTTCATACTGTACTGAAATGCAATGCTTGTCCATAAATGCTCAATGGAAGGATTGGTAAAGCGGTCCTTCACACTGTTGGCAAAAGCATCTGTTTGCTTTTTATCAATTTTATAAGGAATTGCAGGGCCTATTTCATTGGCCATTAGAATTTCGATGTAATTGGTCACCAACTCATTGTTCATGGCATTTTTAACGGTATCAATACCCAATAAAAAAGCAATGCCCGAACTTAAGGTATGCGTACCATTAAGTAAACGCACTTTTAGTTCTCTATATATTTCAATGTCTTCGGCAATGACGATACCTTCGTCTACTGTAGCAAAAGAAAGCACTTCGGCAATATGTCTACCGCCTTCAATAGCCCATAAGCGATAGGGCTCCGTCATTGAAAGCAAAGTATCTTGATAGCCCAGTTCCTCTTGCAAAGCTTGGTAGCTTACGGCATCTGGCTTTCCTGGTACAATTCTATCTACCAATGAATTACAGAAATGGTTAGCTTGTACTAACCAAGCCATAAAATTGGCTTCCAGATGATTGTAATGAGCCAGTTTAAGTACAATTTCACCTAGTTTTTTTCCATTGTCTGGAATGAGTTCTGTAGCTACAATGACCAAACCTTTATCTGGCTGACCATTAAAAGCTTGATAACGCTCATAAAGTACGGCCAATAATTTTGCAGGAAATGAAGTAGGCGGATTCATTTGAACGCTTTCTTCTACGTATTGAATTCCTACCTCAGTAGTGTTAGAAACGATTAGCTGTAGCTCTTCAGATTTGGCAATCTCTAAAATGACCTGCCAATCTTTTTCGGCAGCAATTACCCTACTGATCGCTGATGAAATGATATTTTCTGAAACAGGAATACCGTTTTCAATTCCACGTACACAAAGGGTGTATAGGGAATCTTGAGCATCAAATTCGGTAGTATTAGCTCCTGTTGACTTTACCACCGCAATACGACCATTGAAAACGCCTTCACGGTTGGCTTTATCAATAAAGTAATCTGGCAAGCCTCGCAACAGCACTCCTGTTCCAAACTGCAAAACCTTCTCTGGTAAATCAAAGATTTGCGGGTTTGGTACTACCACATTTTCACTAGCTATCAAATTCAGATTATCTTTTGATAAAATCATCTCTATATACTGCTTTTCAAATTGTTTAAGCTAATAAAGAGACATAAAGTACCTTTACTAGCATTTGGTTGAAACAATTCTACATAATTTATGCTAGTAAAATCCCGATTTTGACGCAAATATTTGCGCAATCGTTCCCGAGAACGTAAGGCGTTTTAGGTTGCTACAATTTATAGTGATGCATTATATATTTTTAATTTATCACGGCTACAAAGGTTAATTGATACGAATGCTTTTTAAATCTTCACGTCCATAAAATACTGGGAAATACATCATCTCGGCTTTGGCCGGATTTAAAGTATATTGGCCATTATAGCGAGGCATTAATGCAATTTCAAAAGTATATTTTCCTTGTTTAAGCTTGTTGCAGAAAATGGATGTTTTTTCCTTGAAATATTCTCGATGGGTTTCTACTCCCCAATATCCTCTTGATTTGTTTTCATAAGAGCATCCAGCTGGAATGGGCGCTTCAATCATCACATAATCTGCATCGGCTTTCACCTCTACTTCTATCTTTAATGTAGCTAATTCACCTGCTTTTAATATTTGAACGGCATTTCCTTTTTGTAAAATGGAAGTTCGTACCACAAAATCCTTATCCACTTTTGTGGGATTACTATTTTGAAACTGCTGATAAGCGGTGAAATAAATGGGCATCTCACCTTTTTTATTTAGTGAAAGCTGCTGGTCTTTATCCAAGTCCTGCTGATAGGGAAATTGTTTTATTATTTTACCATTTAACACAAGTTCTGCCGGCTTTTGGTCTGCATTTCTTTTCAGCAATTCAGGCAAAATGGCTTCTAATATCAATGATGATTCATAGGTGTTTCTCCACTTCCCATCCTTTCTTTGTTCCAAAAAGTAATTGATGATTTTTTGCTGTTCTTGTGGATGGCTACCCGAAGCTTTCAGTATCCTATAAGCCAATAACGTATTTTGAATATGGTTATCCCAAAAGCCCGCTTTATTTTCGCCCCAATAACTGTTGCCAAACATGGTATTCTTTTTAATTTTCAATAAACTATCAATGTTTACCTTTAACCCTGCCGACTGTTTCAGATACATTAAGCTCAATTTATCATATAAGGTTGGTACGTAGTATAAAGTCCTACTCTTTTCTATTGCATTTAACCAATCTTTAGTAACTTCTTTACTATTGAGCAATTGTAAAAGCTCTACTACTTTCAATTTACTATAGTCTTGCTGATCTATTAATTGCGTGCGTAAATAGTTATTAATCTTATCTTTATTGAGATTTACTTTATAACCTTCTTTTTCAGATAGCAGCAGCGCTTCTACAACGTGCAAACTGATCCAAATTTCCTCACTGCTATCTTGCCACCAACCCCAGGTTCCCTGACTTTTTTGGGTAGCATTTAGCTTCTTGATGAGGTTTTTAATTTCCTTTTCATACTTAAACTCTTGCTTTAAATAATTCTTCAATTGTTTTTGTAAAAGAAGGCTTTTTAGTTTTGAAGCCATCTGTTCATTACACAAATATTCATAACGATAGAGGTGCTCCATTTCGTCCAACAAAACAGGAAACACAGAGGCTTCTGCTCTTACTGTAACCTTACCCAAACGCTGATCAAAGTTGTAATTAATTGTAGTATCATTATGCAAAGCATTGAAATATCCTTTTGTCTCTTTCACTCCTTTTTCAAATACCGGAATTTTTCTGACTTCACCATCAAAATAGCCATTGTCTTGGGTAAGCGTATATTCAAAATACAAGCTATCTTTTTCAGCTACCGCTCTTACTGGAATGGTGTCAATAAACGAATTTTTGATCGCAACGGTGCTATTTAAACGCAACTGCTGATTATAGCTCATTTTTCGGAGTACTTTTTCTTCCATTGGCGAGTAGTTCATTAGTTTTCCAATAATGTTAATGCTATCGCCTTTGATTGCAAATTGAGGGGCGGTCAAATTAGCACTTAACGATTTAAAGGACTTTATTTTCGCCGTGGTTGTTCCAGCCTGTTTTTTGCCATTCATGGCAATGACGCTAGCATTCCAACTGGTCATATCATCTGGAAATTTTACCGAGAAGGTTGCATTGCCATCTTTATCTGTATTCAATTTAGGTTTCCAAAATCCTGCATCGGAGAAATTAGTACGCATGGTTTGTTGTTGCGCCTCCAATTCACCTGTTTCGTTTATGGCGGTATTCCCCTTTTTGGTTTTAACGATGATCACTCCGTTTGCTGCTCTTGCGCCATAAATGGCTGTTGCGCTAGCATCTTTTATTACAGTAATATCTACCAAATCATCTTTATTGAGGCTTGCCATATCGCCCGAAAAAGGCACTCCATCAATAATTACGAGTGGTTGTTGGTTTGCATTAATAGATGAGGCGCCTCTAATCATAATTTTATCACTTCCACCTAAGGAAACACCTGCTACTTTTCCCGCTAGCACGCTCTCCATATTAACGGAAGAAACAGCACCCGTCAATGCTCTCTTCTGCATGGTACCGTAACCTACCACCACTACTTCTTGGAGATCATTTGAACTTTCTTCCAAATAAATATCTCCCAAATTCCCTTCTTTAATTTCTCTTTCTACTGCATTGAAACCGATAGACATGATACTCAGCTTCCCTCTTTTGGGTGCATCTATCTTAAAATACCCATCTTTATTGGTATTTACCGCTTGTTTTAACCCCACTACTTTCACTGTGACGCCTGGCAAAGGAGATTTATCGCTTTTTGCTAAAACTCGCCCAGTTACCATGTTATTAAACACACCATAATCTTCTTGGTCATTGATCGATTCTAGCACTTTATAGTCGATTTTGTTCCCCCCACGTTTTAACGATTTGATATACTTATCAAGTTCCAAGCTTTTTTGGTCGGCTTTTTTGGCTTTAAGCGAGATCCATTCGTAATAGTTCACACCGTTTGATTTCACTTTCACATTTTCAACCAAGTAATAAGAATTATCTTTTAAGAGAAACATCATTTTATAGACACCTTCTTCCAATCGAATTTCCCATTGTGCACTACTGCCTGGATAAATGTGCATAAAACTTGGCCTTTCGGGTTGATAAATCACTATATTTTTCAGGTAAGGTTGTTTGGTTAAACTATCAGCCAGCTTAAAACGCAACCTTCCTATATATTTGCCTTTGGGCTGCTCATTTTGAAAGAGTGATGTGGTGTAGCTTCTTAAATCCAAATAATCATTCCAAATACTATCTATCTCAACCTTGTTGATGATCTGCTGCAAGTAGCTATCGTTGCCCGATCTAGGGGTTGAAGAAAGCATTTGATCAAAGGCAAAAGGTGTACGATACGACTTTTGCCTCACCAAATTGGGTAAAAAAGTATAGGTATAACCTGATTCGCGAATGAATTGATGGGAAAAATCTTCCGTTTGGTACATCAACAAGTTTTCCCTAAAAGGGCCTACCAATAATTCGCTGCCAGCGGTATAATTTGGAGGATTTAAAAGTACCGATGTACTGTCGTATTTCATCAATAACTTTTCATAAGGCTGATGGAAGTTGGCAATCCTGATCATATACCTATCCAATCGCTGCGCTTCTAAATCGCTGAGAACATTCTTTTCTACAGTAACGGCCGCTTTACCATTATTCAGATCTGAGGAAACGCTAAAAATGGTCTTTTTTCCTGCCACCATTTCTATTTCTTTTAAAACAACCTTATGTTTGGCCGTTCTAAGCGCTATTTCATGTTTACCAGGCGTAATATCAAACGCATAGGAAGTTAATTGGTCTGCCTTATCAAAAAACACAGGCACGTTGTCTACATAAACTACATTTACAGGTTCAATTTCTCCATCATTAATCACAAAAGGTGCAAATTGTGTAATGTTATTCTTCGCATTTTCAGTGGTCAGATATAAGCTATTGTGATTGGTAAATTTATAATACTCTATCGTATCTAATCGAAGCGACTTAGCCCATTTCGCCCAAGAAAGCTTAAAATCTCCTGAAGCTGTTAATTCATCCGCCTCTACTCTATCTTTTAATTTACGACTGTAATAGTTTTTGGTAAACCTTGGAAGATTAGGCTGTCTGACTGAGCCAAATTTAGAGGTATGCGCATAAGCGGTTACATCTATATCTGCTACCGGCTCGCTATCTGCATCGGTCACTTTTACCAGCATATTTACTTTTTGACCTGGATATACAACATCTGGTGCTATCAATTTTACATTCAGTTCATTGGGATTATAAAAGGTACTGGCCTGTTGAGTTTTTTCTTCATTGTCCCAAAAGTAGCTGATACTGATATGAATGGCTTTGCTGTTACCGTGCTTAAAAAGGGTATCGAGTTTTGTTGTGTAACCCTTTGATTTTACCATATTGCCAGAGAAAATAGTATACCAGAAAGGGACTTGATGTTCATTGTTGATTTTGACCCTTACGGAATCTTTGGTGTGCTGAGCGGCGATAGAAAGTTCGGGTTTATGATCTGTAAGGTAATAATCCTGCTGTTTATCGGCATAATATAGCTCGTAATATTCTGCCCTATAATCTGCTTTTACCTTTGGCGTATTAATCGTTATCGAATCTAAAAGCTCATCATTAAAAGAAAACGATTTGAGTAGAAAAGTTTGACTAAACGGCTTGTTTTGATGGTCATAAAAGGCCAAACTGTCTTTCTCCAGTTTAACAGTGATCAAATCCATTTCAGAATTTTCTCTGGTTAAATACACGCTCGCATTTCTGCTCTCGTTATTGGAGTTTAAAAAGTTGGCATTGACCCTAAAATTGATTTCGGCTTCTGGAAATACATGTGAAGGAATAACCACTTTTGTTTCTCCTACGGGTTCGAGTTTCATTTCTTTAGTCCACAGTGTATCAGGTACAAAAACGGAACGGTTAAAGTATTTTTTCACCTGAGTTGTGGTTACCGATAGCTTTATTCTTCCGTCGGGCACCGCCAATTCGTTTTCATCTGTGGCTTTCACAAAAAGGGTTACAGAATCGTTTTTAGCAAAAGTGGCTTTACTTGCTCTCAACTTGAAATCAATGCTCTTTAGCTCGTATTCTTCGTACATAAAACCGTCACTTAGCATCAAGCCCTCGTTGGCTTTTTTACCCTTTTCTACCAACCAGATTTGATACCTTTTGTCTAAGGTCATGTTAAGCGAGTCGACCAAAACAAAGCTATATTCATAGGCTCCATTTCGATAAGGTTTAAGCGTAGTTAAGTTTTTTTGGGTTTGGTAATCGTTAAATAGGACTACATCTACATCTTGAGGTTTGATTTCTTTTCCGTTTTGATCAACTACGTAGGCTTTAAATTGAACGGTATCCAAAGGCTTATATTTTGGTTTGCTAAAAACCATATATCCCCTGTATTGATTTTGTTTCTTATTTGAATATTTTATTTTCCTGTACAGGTTTTTGATTGGCATCCAAGTATAGCGAACAGGAGAACTGTACAGTATGCGTTTGGCTAAACTCCAATCTTTTTTATAGTTATATCGTTCGTTGATTTCGAAAGAGAAGAAGTTGCTTACATTTTCATATCTTACTTTAATTACCGCATTTTTTTTCTGATAGCTGCTTTTGTACAAACCTGTTGTTTGGTCATAAGCTACTTTTTTGCCTTTCCCTATTTGTACTTCGGCGTTTCTAATCAGATTTCCTTTTAAATCTTTCACATAGAACTGAAAATGCTTTTGATCATTCACAAAAGCGATTTCTACATTTTTATGGTCATTTAGGCTATACTGCCACTTGTTTTTAACGGGTGTGGCATATAAATAATTACCAAAAGGAAGTTTTCGAGGATATTTGGTCGCAATTTTAAAACTATCTATTTTGGTATGGAGGTAACTATCATTAATTACTAAATTACCGTCTAATGCGATGCTAAGCATTTCTTTATCGGTAAGTTGATAGATATAGGTGTAATGTCCGAAGGTTTTACTGCTAGATAATTTCTGTTGGGCAGCGACATTAAAATATACCAAGAAGGCCAAAGTAAAAAGCATAAGATGTATCTTCATAAAAATGGTTTATTTAAAGATACATTCTATATTAATATTCCATAAAGCGATGTGATTTTATATTTAGCAAATAGCCTATACTCGATTAACTCACAATTTCTATATTTGGGAGATTACCTTAGGATTTAATGAAATTATGGATAACGAAATAAAAATACCTGTACTTACCGCTGAACAAATTAGAGTTTTGGGCGCTTTGATGGAAAAAGCAAAAACTACCCCTGATTATTACCCTATGACGATGAATGGCCTAGTTTCGGCCTGTAACCAAAAGACTTCAAGAAAACCGGTAGTGAATTATGATGAAGAAGTAATTGGTGGAGCGCTAAATTCCTTAAAAATTGCTGGTCTAATTTCTACTGCAACAGGTGGTTCTATCCGCAATATTAAGTACAAGCACAATTTTGCAATTGTTTACCCCCTATTGCCATCTGAAGTAGCGGTAATGTGTCTATTGTTTTTGCGTGGTCCGCAAACACCTGGAGAAATCAATACCAACTCAGGCAGATTGCACGAATTTGAGACCTTGGAAGAGGTTCAACAAACCTTAGAAAAACTTGCTAACGAAGGCTATATTAAACAGCTCCCTAAACGCCCTGGACAAAAGGAACAACGTTACATGCATCTTTTTGCTGGCGACGTGGAGTTTATAGAAGAAGATTTTAGTACTGATGAGCCTGTTAAATCGAACTCACAGCTTGAGGAAAGAGTGGCAAAGCTTGAAACCGAATTGGCTGAGCTTAAGGAGAATTTTGAGAAATTGATGAAGGAACTTTATTAGGGGTTAGTCATTAGGGATTAGTGGTTAGCGACTAAGATAAAACATTTACAACCTAACCCCTAGTTCCTGATACCTAGTCCCTAGTTTTAAACAAACCTCTTGATTACCCTTAATTTATGACTGTACCTATCTAATTCCATGTTATAGATACCTTGGTTGTCAATAGGATCAATTCTTACTTTTCCAGCCGAGTGGATGATTTTATCATTGCTCAGCATTAGCCCTACGTGGATGATTTTTCCTTCCTCGTTATCAAAAAAAGCTAAATCGCCCATTCTGGCAGAAGCTAAGAAGTCGACCAATTCTCCTTCTTCCACTTGTTGCGAAGCATCTCTTCTTAATTGAATTCCCTGCAGTTTATAAACAGTTTGTACAAAGCCCGAACAATCAATCCCGAAAAAACTACGACCGCCCCAAAGGTAAGGCGAGTTTAAAAAGAATTTAGCTGTAGCTTCTACTTTAGCTGCAAAGTCTGCAACATTCGGAATAAACGGTTCTGTTTTCACCTCGAAGCGGTTTTCTCCCAAATAGCAATAACCATCCTGGTAAAAAGGCAAAGTACTTCCTGGGCTTAAGTAATAAACCGTTCCCGCATTATCTACTAAACGGTTATCAAAATTTACCGCTGTGACATATTGGTAACTCTGTTCATCATTGTATTGCAAAGCGGTAATCTGTTGTAGCTGTTTGTGGTCCATCCACCCTTCATAATGATCATGATGGGTTCTCACCAAGCACCATTTTTCGGTCTTTTCCAATACCAATACCCTATCACCAAATAACAACTGCGAAACAATTTCGCTTCGATCTGAAGGTTCACTTCTAAGTGGGGCTATTGCTATGCGGCAAACGTGGTACATTTCCATATTAATAAAAACTGTGTGCGATAAAAATAATGGAAATAAGTGACATATATCAGTCATTTTTGTGCCCAAATGTGGGAAACTTTATGGTTTACTATTTGTTACTTAGTAGAAACAAAACTTAAAGCCATGAATTACAAAAGAATTTTAATTGCAGTTGATAATAGCACTTGTGCGGAAAAAGCTGCAAAAAGTGGTTATGAAATGGCCGCTCTTTACGATGCCGAAGTAGCGCTTTTAAACATTGTAGAGCCTGCTCCGCCAATCGCCAACCCTGATTTTGGCTTTACTCCTGCCATTGTTGACATTTATGACAACAGCATCGAAAACAGCCATGTTTTATTGAAAGAAATTGAGAATAAATTTGGCAATGGCCGAAAAACAACCTATCTCACTGCACTTGATACGGCTACCAATGGTATTCTGCAACAGTCGGAAGAATGGCATGCTGATTTAATTGTGATTGGTACACATGGCCGTACCGGATTAAATCATTTTTTAATGGGCAGTGTAGCTGAACACGTGGCAAGAAAATCTGCCTGTCCAGTGCTTATTGTACCGAACAAGGCAGAAGTTTAACATGCTTTATATTTTTGAAGCGCAAAAACACTTCAAATTACTTCCTATAGTCCCGCCATCCATTACAAGTCCGCGCTCGCTACGCTCACTTGCGGGCTTTCCATTACTGTCGGGGCTAGTTTACAAAGGCTGTGCAATAACTGCTACGATGTCGTCATTTCGACCGTAGTGGAGAAATCTAAGCATATTTCATATGAGACTTACGAAGTTTGATAAATTTCGTAAGTCTGAATAGACCTTTAAAACCTCGTAGGTTTCTTTCGCTACAAAAATAAAAAATCTGCCTGTCCGGTGCTTCTCGTACCGAACAAGGCAGAAGTTTAGTTAGTGTTAGTTAAGGTTTTAAATATCTTCGTATTGCAAAACATAGCTTTTGTAAAGGCTACTCAATGCAAAAGTTCTTTCTAAAAGAATTAACATAATGGTTGGCAGAAATATCAGCTCCACCCAATCTAATTGATAGAATATAAAGCCAAACAATAATATCAACCTCACACATTCTAGGTAATAAATCCACTTGCGCTGTTCTAACAAAGCACCACAATTAATGAGTGTAATGAGCACAAATATTAAAATAAACAGGGCATCAAAAATATTGATATAAGCCCAAAAAGCCGTAGTTAGGGTTAATATCACCACGCTCAGTACCAGCTGTAAATTAATATATCCTTTTAGTTTAAATTTAGCCGAGGGCTTTGCTTTATGCTGTAAAAAACGACGCTCCAATTGTGGCCTGATTTCTTGGTCAAGTAGTGCAGGATCCCCGAAAACAACTTTTACCTTGCTCCAAGTACCCTTGGTTTTACGGCAGGCTTCTAAAATCTCTAAATAGTAATGAAAATGCTGCCATAAAAAACTATGACTTTTAATAGGGTGAGTTAACCCGTAGGTTGGCGGTTCTTCTTCCTTTTGGAAAGTACCAAACATTTTATCCCAAAACACAAATACATCGCCATAGTTTTTGTCCAAATATTTCTCATCGCTAGCATGATGTACGCCATGCAATGAAGGGGTAATGAATATATGCTCCAACCAGCCCAGCTTTCCAATGAGTTGGGTATGCGTAAAAAATGAATAGGCTCCATGTACAGTTAATATCACCACCACCATTAGTGGATGAAAGCCTAGTAAGGGCAAAGCACACCAAAACACCCCTCTTATTAGGGCCTGTAATGTGGTAATACGGGCTGATACGGTTAAATTAAATTCCTCACTTTGATGATGGACGATGTGGGCAGCCCATAAAAAATTAACTTCGTGACCCAATCTGTGGTACCAATACCAAACAAAATCAGTAGCTAATATTAATAAAACCCATACCCACCAGCTATTTGGGATATTAAACAAAGCGTAATTTTGATACACATAGTTAAATAGTTCATAAAAGCTGGCCGCAATAAACAAGTTTAATAATCGCTCCGCAATACCAATACTGATATTTGCCACCGAGCTTTCGTACTTAAACAAATGAGCTTTATTCTTTTTTACGGCCAGCATATATTCCAGATACACAAAAAGGAAAAATGCAGGAATGGCAAAGGCTAGATAATTGATTTTTTCCATGTTTAAGAGGCAAGGAACTGACTTACATATTCATTAAACAATTCAGGTTGCTCCATTATAGGTGCATGCCCACATTCATCTATAAAACGCAGGGTAGCATCTGGCAAATGTTCATAAAACTCTTCGGCAACCGCAGGTGGTGTTACAATATCCTGTAAGCCCCAAATTAACAATACAGGTACTTGGATAAAATGAAGCAGGTCCTTTAGATTTTGCTTTTGCGCATCTCGGGCCAGCATAATTACAGAAAGGGCTTTTGTTTTTTGCTGTACGATATCAAACACATAATTCACCATGTCCTCGTTTACCACTTCTTTCCTATCAAAAACATCTTCAACTTTTTGTTTGATGTACTGATAATCCTTTACTCTAGGAAAAGAACCGCCAAAAGAATTTTCGTACAAGCCAGAGCTACCAGTAAGGACCAAACGTGCAACCTTTTGTGGATACTTTAGTGCATACAATAAAGCAATGTGACCGCCCAAGGAGTTGCCTATCAAAACTACCTTTTGGATTTGTCTTGCATTTAGGTATTCTTCCAAAAAGTCGACAAGCTTATTAAGTCCCCCGCCCAAAAAGTGATTGAAAATAGGCAATTCAGGCACCCAAACCTTATATTTTGCAGAAAGTTCATGATGAAGCATTTGCCAATTGCTCAGATTGCCGAACAAACCGTGTAAGAGCACTACATCATTGGAATGAGCCGCACCATAATAAAGTGAATGGGAATGAAGTATTGGACCGGTTTGTAATTGCATAGTTCAAAGCTTTAAGTGGCAAAACCACCAACGGTTTCAAAAATAGCAATTATTTTTAATAATCTACTAAATCTATAGATTAAATATTTATTAATTCAACATGCACATGCCCCCATAGAATTGATTCTATTTATTCCTTAAGGATTATCGACTATCATCGGTAAGCATCATGTTCTAATGTGGCTATGTGTTTATATTTTTCTTTAATTAAATGAACCACATAGATACATAGAAAAAAGCAGTGGATTTTTTCCACAAACAGTTGGGATAAACTATGCCTCGCAATGACGCATAGGGTTAAGACTTCTCTATAGCGGCTTGAGTAGGTTGATTATTTACGGTACGCCAAATACTTAACGGATTTTCATTTTTCAATTCATCCGGTAAAAACTCATTGTCCCAGTTTTGAAAACTGACTGGCCTAGCAAAACGCTTAATCCCATCGGCACCTACCGCAGTAAATCTACTGTCTGTACAAGCAGGAAATGGTCCCCCGTGTTGCATGGATAGCGCTACTTCTACCCCAGTGGGTACTCCATTCATGATAAATCTGCCGCATTTCTCTTGTAGCACATTAATCAGTTCCGCACTATTTTTAATATCTGTTGGCGTCGCCATTATTGTAGTGGTCAATTGCCCTTCCAAATGTTGGGCTACCTTTAACATTTCCGCTTCATCACTACATTCTACCAGTAATGAATAAGGGCCGAATACTTCTTGGTGCAATTGAGCGTTGGTTAAAAAATACTTTCCTGGAACTTTGGCAATCGTAATCACACCGTCTTCTTCACCTAATTTATTATTGCTCTGGTAAAGTACATCCATATGCCGTTGAGTAATGGCAGTTTGCATGTTGTTGATGTAATTTCGGGCTATGCCTTTGTGCAACATTTGGTAAGGCGTTATTTCATGTAAGTTGACTAAAAGCTGTTTGGTATAATTATCTAAAGCTTCGCCTCTAATGGCGATCATTAAACCAGGGTTGGTGCAAAATTGTCCCATATCCTGCGTGATAGAATAAGCTAATTTTTCAGCAATCCAAGCATGGTCATTTTGCAATTTATCTGGCAATAAGAATACCGGATTTACACTACCCATTTCTGCAAAAACAGGAATAGGTGTTTTACGTTGGGCCGCCAAATCAAATAAAGCACGGCCACCGCTATAAGAACCTGTAAAGCCCACTGCTTTTACGGTTTCATGTTTCACCAAATATTCTCCTACTTTGAAATCGGAACCGTACACATGTGCAAAAATCCCTTCGGGCATATTGCACTTTTCAGCCGCTTTAAAAATGGCCTGAGCCACCAATGTCGAAGTTTCTACATGTGCCGGGTGAGCTTTTACAATTACCGGACAACCTGCTGCGAAAGCACAGGCCGTATCTCCGCCAGCCGTTGAATAGGCAAAAGGGAAATTACTGGCTCCAAAAACTACTACAAGGCCCAAAGGAACAAGCATTTTGCGTAAATCAGGTTTCGAGGGAGTCTTATCTTCATCACCGACATCAATTCGCGCTTCCAACCAATTCCCCTGCTCAGCAGCATCCGCATAACTATTCAGTTGAAATATGGTACGTTTACGCTCTGCAAGCAAACGCTTCTCTGATAGATGCGTTTCTCTTTGCGCTGTTGCAATGAGTTCCTCTCCTAACGCCTCTAATTCTAAAGCAATGCTACGCATAAAATGCGCTCTGTTCTTTAGAGAGAAATTTTTATACTGGTAAAATGCTGCTTCGGATTTCGCTAATATGGTATCTATTTCGGTAGTGGAATGGTCGGTATACATGCTATATAGTTAATTTGAATAAAGTTATGAATAGCTAACCAAAGATGTACAGTTTTTTGTTGATTTGAAATTTGTAATGCTACTTTTTAAGGTGTTTTTTCCATTAATTGCTAAATAATCCATTACTTTGAAAACTAAATATATTAATTGCACAAATGACACATCCAGAAAAACTATCTGCTATTCGTGAGTTGATGAAAAAAGATGGTGTTGCAGCCTATATCATCCCTTCTGCCGACCCTCATATTAGCGAATACTTACCTGATTTTTATAAAAGCATTCCCTTTGTTACCGGTTTTACAGGCTCTGTAAGTACCGTAGTCATTACCCAAGATTTTGCTGGCCTATGGGCTGATTCGAGATATTTTGTTCAAGCTGAAGAACAACTAAAAAACAGCGGATTTGAATTGGTAAAATTGAAAGCACAGGGCGTAGCCGAATACATTGATTGGTTGGGCGAAAAGCTGCCTAAAGGAAGTAAAATTGCCTTTGATGAGAAAACTGTTTCTGTACTTCTTGGCCTTCAATTGGAGAAGCAATTGACTTTCAATGAAGTGACTTTCGAGCATCAGGATTATGTAGGACAGATATGGAAAGACAGACCTTCTTTACCTGCTGAACCAGCCTTTTTATTGACAGATGACGTAGTTGGACAATCAGTACCTAGCAAACTTGAAGCCATTAGAACATCGCTTAAAAAACAGCGTGTCAACTACCATTTAGTTTCTTCGTTGGATGATATGGCTTGGATTTTCAATCTCCGTGGTCAGGATGTTGGTTTTAATCCCGTGGTATTGAGCTTTGCGTTAATTTCTGAAGATAAAGCAAAAATTTACTTAGATAAACATAAGCTAACTGCTGATGACTTGAATACATTAACTCGTCAGAATATTGAAGTGGTTGAATATGATGCCTTAGCATCGGATCTACAGCAGATTCCATCAGGCAGTTCTATTTTGATTGACCCTAAACGTAACTGCCTTTTCATGTACAAGCAAGTGGCTAACGGTGTACAAAAGGTTTTAGAAACCAACCCTTCTACTTATTTAAAAGCCATTAAAAACGATGTAGAGATTTCCAATACGCGTAAAACCATGATCAAGGACGGGGCTGCGATGACCAAGTTCTTTAAATGGATAAAAGAAAACGTGGGTAAAGTAGAAATTACCGAAATATCTGCAGCAGAAAAACTGAGAGGTTTTAGGGCAGAACAAGATGGTTTTGTAGGTGAAAGTTTCAATACCATTGCAGGTTACAAAGCACATGGAGCCTTGCCTCATTACGCCGCTACACCCGAAAGTGACGTTCCTGTAAAAGCGGATGGTTTATTTTTAGTGGATTCAGGTGGCCAATACCAATATGGCACTACTGATATTACCCGTGTTATTCCAATGGGCAATCATACCGAAGAGGAAAGCATAGACTATACTTTGGTGCTTAAGGCCATGATTGAAGGCTGCAAAACTCGTTTTCCAAAAGGTACCTGTGGTTATCAAATTGATGCAATTACCCGTCGTCCGATGTGGGACTATGCATTAAACTATGGACATGGAACGGGACATGGCGTGGGTTACTATTTAAATGTACACGAAGGTCCACATATTTTCAATGCATCGGCTACACCAATTGCAATTGAATTGGGCACCATCACATCTATTGAACCTGGGATTTATCGTATTGGTAAACACGGTATCCGTATAGAAAATTTGGTTTTAACCATTAAGGATACCGTTAATGAATTCAACGAGTTTTATGCTTTTGAAACCCTAACCCTTGCTCCTATTGATACCACCTTGGTGAAGAAAGAATTACTGGAAGCCTCGCATATCAATTGGTTGAATAGTTATCATCAAGAGGTTTACGAAAAGGTAAGTCCTTTGTTAAACGATGAAGAGAAGGCGTTTTTGAAGGAAATGACGAAAGCGATATAACGAATATGCACTGCGATTGGACAAGGAGATTCCTCGTTCCTCGGAATGACAAATAAAAAAGGTCGAGAAAATTCCCGACCTTTTTGTTATTTATCCCTAGGCAATTGCTCAGGTCTGTGCATTTTATATTGTGTTGCTGTAATGGATTCAAGGAACGCCGCTACAGCTTGGATTTCATCTTTAGTAAGGTTCAACTTTTTCATCAAAGGGTCGGTCACTGGGTGCATGGGGTCCGCTGCTTTTTGTGCGGCCGTTGCCGTATTCATTTGCATGCCACTATTGTAAAGGTTTAGCAGGCCAGTAATGTTATCAAACAAGCCATTGTGCATCCATGGGTTAGTGTTCATCACATCTCTTAGCGAAGGTGTGTGGAACTTACCTACGTCGTTAGGGTCCTTGGTCACATTGTAACGGCCTAAATCCTCGTACTTACGTTTGTAATAGGTTAAACCGATATTGTGAAACTGTTCGTCGGTAAAATACTGTCCATTGTGGCAATTGATACATCTGGCCTTGGTACGAAACAAATGCAATCCTTCAACTTCTTTGTCGGTTAACTGCTTATATTCCCCGTCCAAAAAGCGGTCAAAACGGCTACGTCTGCTGGTTAAGGTGCGTTGGAAACTGGCTAGGGCTTTAGCGACATGATCAAAGGTGATTTTATCGGTTCCATAAGCTTTCTTCACCAGCTCCTTATAAGCTTTAATGCCGTTTAACTTTGCGGGAAGCTCTTTTAAATTCATTGCCATTTCATTATGGGCTTCAATAGGGCTTTTTACTTGATCTTCTAAAGTGGTGGCTCTACCGTCCCAAAAGAATGTTTTACGTTCCTTTACATTCAATAAAGATGGTGTATTTCTATTACCAGAAGCATGGTCGTGACCAATGGAAACTGAAAGCTTATCTGCCCAGGATGTTTGCGGATTGTGGCAGCTACTACATGAAATCTGGTTAGAGCCAGATAGTATGGGGTCAAAGAAAAGGTTTTTACCTAGCACTACTTGAGCGGTTTCCATGATAGTGAAATAAGTTTTGCTATCAACCTCTGGCAATGCCTTAAACTCCTGCCATTTCACACCACTATCTACATTAGGCTTAGGCCACTGAGCCACTGGACGTTCGTATAAACTGCGCAAGCTGTCAACCGGCAATCCACTAGAAGTATAAGCAATTTCCCTAAACGAAAAATGTAGCAAACTAAAGATGATTAATAATCCTGTTGCCACAAAAAGTTTCATTTTTTTCATCCCCGCAAAATTAATAATATGTTTTGTTTAAATTCCTAATTCTAGCTTCTAGAAATTACAGCCTATACTTGCACCTACTATGCCATAATTACTTCCTAAAAATTGCGTATCAAAAGCTTTGGTGTAATGGTAATTTAGCTTAGCATAGGGTGTAATGTCTTGCTTAAATTTCTTAGTATATTGTAAACCTACATTTACCATTACCTTAGGTGTAGTAAAATAGTCAAATTCTTGATATAGGTACATGTTCATATCTTTCGGAACCTCACTACCAGATGGAGCAATATAAAAACCATCGTATTTAGCTATACCATTACCCGAACCGTAGCCTAAACCTAGCGTAAAACTATACATCTGTTGGGCTTTAATAAGATTTCGCTTAACATTTGCATTGGCTTGGTAGCTATTTATAGTTTGGTCTCGATAGAATGGATATATTTTAGCTGTTTGTTGGCGGCGGAAATAATTTACATTGACATCAAATACCCAAGCTGGATTTTCATACTTTATATCTTTAAAAAAAGTATAAGATAAGCTTGCTTCAAACTGCTGTTTATCTAGTACCTCTTTTCCTAAAAGCGTCACCGAGGAAGCTCCACCAGGGTTTGTTTCACGCCTATCACTATTATCATAATTAGATAAAGTATGATAATTTGCAGTTAATGCAATCTGATGTTCATTTTTATCTCCCGAAACAGATAGCATTCCATTATAGGCATATTTTTCGCCTATGTGCTCGGCAAGTACAATACTAGCAGTGCCCTTTTCTCCAAAAAATCCTTTTGGTTTGCCATAAGTAAACTCATTAAAGAGTTTAATTTTTTGATTAAAATTAAGACCTAACTGTATAGAAAACCCATGACTAAAATTAGTTAACGGTCTTGTAGCGTTATCATAAGTATAGCCATACTCTCCAAAGGTTTCTAGCCTTCCGTAAAATGCACCGAAACTAATTAGTGTAGATATTGCCTTCTCATAATTACCATAAGTTTTAAATACAATGCTCTCTATCCTTCTATCATAATTGTAATTTGCCCCAATTTCTACTACGTCATTAAGCTGATAGGTACCTCCTATTGATAATTCCATATCTAATAGTTTGTTGGTATGTCTTAAGTCTTTAGCTTTTGCAAAATTAGCTGTCTGATAATTAATACGGCCGCCAACGGTAAACTTAGAAGTTAATTCAGCACTTACTGCTCCATTCAAACTATAAGTTTCTTTTCCTTTTGTACCTTTATTATTGTCATCTAATTCTACAATATCGAAAGGATTTTTATATGGATCGATAAAGGCTGAACCACCCATATTTTTACCTTTAAAATTACTGTAGGTAAATCCTCCCTCAAATACAATCTTTTTATTTAACCTATATTGTGAATAGGCATTTAAACCATATTCGTAGCTGTTATTAGATTGATGAAAATTCTTAAACTGCCCATCTGACTTATTAAAAAACACTTCAGTATTGGATACTTTTGGCAATTTAAAATACTTTAAACCGGCAGCGTTTTTAGCATTCATCCACACATTTTGTTTGCGAATGTAATTCACATCCCAAAAAGCGCTATCAATTTGCTGTGCAGCCAAATTGGCGGAGCACAATACTCCGCCAATAAGCAAAATAACACTATGTATTTTATTAAACCTCATTAATGAGTTTTAGTTAGTTCTTAAAGTAGCTCTACTACGCATATGAAAATCGTTGGTAGAATTATTGGTGTCTTTATAAATGATACGTGCACCATTAGCAATTGAAGCCTCTGCATCTATACCACTAGGATCTGTAGAACCACTAGTTACATTTGTTGTCCCGTATTGATAGTTATAAACCAATTTTGTAGTATTTCCAGCAATGGCTTTAGTTGCTTCTTCATCAACATTACGATAAATAGAATAGCCTAAATCTCCAGTATAGTTCACGTAGCCAGCATCAACTGCTCTTGTAAATCTCTTTTGATTAGTTTTTCCAATTTCGTAGGCTTCAACAGCATCAACAACCCAAGAAACAGGAATTTTCTTATCTACCAAAACTGTTGAACCTCCATATAAGCTATTATAACTTACATCAGCACCTAATGCAGCCGGTGTCATATCTTTCAATTCGAATAGGAAAAAACCAGGAGAAACGTTACTTAACGTCCATGCATTTCCAGATCCATATCTAATGGCTTTCAGGTAGTGCGAACTAGGAATTGCTTCTGATGGTGCTTTATAAGTTGTTGCATTTGGATAGCTTGTTGTGGCAATATCATAAGTACAGTAATAATTAGCATTGGCAAAATTAATTGACTTGGTATGTATTACGGAATTGTTCACAGCATTGTTTAATGCGATAACAATTTGCTCACCAGGTTTAAGCACTACGTCTTGTTGGAAATACCAAAATCCTTGTCCAGCTGGTATCCATCTATCTTTTAGATAGGTCAAACTACCATCAGCACCGTAATAATTATTAGCACCAGTAGAATTGTAAGGCATAGTGGTAGCCAGGCAAATATTGGCCAAACTTGCATTGGTGTTTGAATTGTTATAAAGGATTACATATCTATCGTGTTTAAAAACTCCTGAAACATCCATAGGCGTTCCGCCGGTAAACAACTCTTTTACAATAATTTGAGACACTGCAGATGCTTCCAGTTCTAATTTTATAGTTTGTCCACTATCCCAACCTTCCGAAATAGCGATATTACTTTTAACACCATTGTAGTTATAGGTAGATAAACCTGTAGTTCTCTTATCTGAAGCTGAAAATTCATAAAAATCAGTAGGTAAATTAAATACTACCTTACCATCTTTATCTGTAGTGGCTTCAAAAGATGTGTTACGACCAGTTGCCTTAACTTTAACACCATTTACGGCAGATAAAGCGCTACCTTCAGGGTATTCTAGCTGTACAGTTACTGCATATACTTTATAATCTTTCTCTTTCTTACACGAAAAGAGGATGATCATGACAGAAAGCATTAGGTATACTATTTTTTTCATAATACTTGATTTTATATAGTGATTAAATGTTTTTACAATTTCAGTTTTAGCGTGGCGCCATAATTAAAAGTAGGAATGTATGGACTACCAAACAGAGAAGATTCTGAACCTCCCCAAGTTGACCTTACCTTTGCCATGTTATTAAAAAAGTTATTTGCAAAGAAAGAAAGGGTAGCGATCCTACCAATCTCCTTGGTTACCGCAAAATTTGCAGAGTAATAACTTGAAAGGGTACTTCTATTAAAATAATAATTGGTGTTACTTTTGATTACCAGTTTTGCTAGTTCATTATATAGAACAGGATCATTGGTTTTAGCCCATAAAAACTTCTCAGCAAATGGAATTTTAACAGATAAATCGTCGAGGCTAGTATAATAATCAGGATATAGGCCCACATAACGATTTCCCCCATATATATCTGATAAACCCGCGGACTCATCAAAGGCATCTTTACTGTCTAAAACAATTCCTCTTTTACCATTGCTACGTTCACTTAAATTTTGAGAATATTTATAGAAAGAGCCTTCCAATCTGGCCGAAAAAATAAGTCTAAGTTTAGGGATATGAGTAGTAACAGTTAAATTCATATCAACGGACTTAGAAATTTCACCATTTGCAGATTTTCCCCCGCCAATGAAAAAACCAATGTACTTGTAAGGTAAGCCATTTGACATGGGAGCATTGGAACTAGGCATATGAGCAGATATTGTCTCTTCTACTCCTTTGTAATAGTAATAGTTACCATCAACTCTAAATGTAGTTTTTAATGGCTTTATTTGTTTAAAATCAACTACCCAATTGATTCTACTTCTAGTCACCGGAGAGCCATTTATTGTTGTATTATTGGAAATGAAAGCATAGGTCTGTGTATAAGAAAGTACCTCAGCTGGCTGTGCTCCTGTTCTATCCGTTACGGTAACTACTCCAGTTTGTTGATTAACCGTATATATTCTATTTGCCGAAGGGATATTGGAAGCATCTAAGTGAGCTTGTGTGGTAAATTTATAATGAAAAGGTTCGAAGTTAGTAGTAGAAATATAAGGATTAGTGGTTTTATCCTGTGAAGCAGTAATATATATACGATTACCTGCAATAGTCATTCCCAATGCAATTTCCCGCTGCGTATTACTTTGCCATTTCAAGTCAGGATTAAAAATTCTAGTTCTTGGTAAAGTATAGTAAGCATAAAAGGTATCGCCATTAGCGGTAGTTCCGGGGGCAAAAGTTAAGATGTCTCTAAAAGAAGGTATGGGATATAATACATCAAATGCTGGCAATTTCACCGTTCTTCCCCAAGCTACCTTCACATTAAAATCGCTCACTAATCTATTTTCATTCTCCCAGAATGTATATTTGGCATTAACTCGCGGTGACCAGTTGTTAACAGCTCCATATTCAGAGCCATTAATGTCAGTAATTTCACCACGAATACCCGCTACCAGTTGCAAGTTAGATTTATTGAACGGAATATTTAAGGCATCTTCAGCATAAAAAGCGTAGTTTCTGGTAAAGGACTCCTGATCATAACGATATTCCCTCCATGTCGGCGCATAACGTAAATCATCGTAATAATCACCTTTACCACTATTTCCATTCACATTAAATTCTCCACCGTATACAAGGCTATTATTCAGCTTTCCAAACCTTTTATACCAGCTTGCTTTTAAACGAGCATTATAGTTAATCAATTTATTATCAATATAATGTTTCTCATACCAGGTTCCCCTTGGAATAAGGATAATTGGAGCATTTGGATTGGTTTCATAAATTTCTCCTACATGATATCCCTCCTGCTTAGTCCTTATTGATGCTATAGAGGCCGTAGTTGTCTTATAGAGATTATCTTCGCGAATTTTATCGTTGTAATTTATATTTCCAGAAGCTTCAACACTAGTGATCCAAGGCCTATTGATTAGCCATTTGGCTGAAAAATTAGCTCTAAGAACATTATCCTGTACTTTTGCATAAGTATTTGAAAATAAGTCCGGATCATTTTCTGAATTATACCCACCAATATTGCCTGTTACACCAAAATTTAATGTGATGGGCTGGCCGTTCTTTTTATTAAGTGTATTGGCATAATTGAGCGTTAAATTATTTCGCTGATAACTAGTGTAAGGTGATGCTAAACTGGAAATGGACTTTGTATGTTCGAAACTAAAATTAAGCACGCCATTTTCGTCTCCTAAATTAAGTCCCTTACTTAATGCCACTTGTTTGGTATTGGGACGAGTTTGAAATTCTACCAAATACGGCGAAACACCCTTTCGAGTATTAATCTTGACCATGCCATTGGTCATATCGCCATGCTCAACAGAAGGAATGCCTGTAATTACCTCTATAGATTCTATATTACTAGTTGATATATTCTTAGTATCTGGACCATCATATGCAACAGTTGCATCTCTTAACGAATTATTAGATATACGCACACCATCTACTTCTAATCCAACACCAAAAGTGGGATTTCCTCGCTCGCCTGAATTTCCATTGATTTGAAAATACTGCCGACCCGTAGTAGCTAAATGAAGCTGTTGTGATGTTTTACCCCCAGGCAACAACGCAGTTACATCTGTGACATTCTGCATTTGTAAATGATCAAGTGCTTTACGATCCATTACAAATGAAGTGGCTAAATCAGTTCCTTTTTTGGCAGTAATTTCTACTTGGGAAAGCGTAAGATTGTCTTCATCCATTAAGAAAATCAAATCAGTAAGATTTTTAGTCATTACGTATTCGGTTTCCTTTTTAACAAAACCCAAATATTGAATGCTGATTTTAACTTTTCCTGCAGGAATATTTTTGAGGATAAATTCACCTTTAACGTTCGCCGTAGACCATTGCCCGCTAGCTGTTATAGAAACAATGGCAAATTCTACCGGTTCTTGATTACGTTGGTTAAGTACTTTACCTGAAATGGAGTATTGGGCATTGACCATTTCTACAAACCCCAAAGAAACCGCAAAAAATAGCAAAGCTTTTTTTAAGCCACTTCGAAGTTTTACAAAAAGTACTGAATATAAATACATTAGAATAAACTACACATTATTTTGCTGATGGAAGAGCGGTAAGCCATGTAGCAAATTGCCGCAAATATACAGTTATTTAGACTAAGTCAAAATAAAAACACTGGAATAAATGACAAAAATATCCCGCTAATGAAAGGATTTATACCTTCAATCAGTCATCAAATACTTAATAAATTCTTTATTCTACTGGATGCAGGGGGTAATTAATGTTTAGTTTGAAGCCATCGCCTATACTCGATTGGATTAGATAGGCCGCATTGATCATTTGTAAGCGACTTTGGATATTCTGCATTCCGATGCCGCTTCGTTGATGGAGAACCTCCATATCAAAACCTTTACCGTTATCCTGATAAGCAATAGATAAATCTGCTTCATGTATACCGAAAATCATTTTGATTTCAGTAGCATTAGCATGTTTAAGTGTATTATCTACCAATTGTGTAAGCACTCTGAACAGTGCCAAAGAAGTTTTTTCTGGTAGTTCTACCTCTTCCAAATCATTTTCATGTTCTACGGAGATTTTAATCTGACCAGTATTATTAATTAAGTTTACAAAGGCTTCAATAGTTGTAAAAAGCCCGAAAACAGCCAAGCCCGGAGGAGAAAGGTCGTGGGAAATGTGCCTTACATCAACAATCATTTTGTCGATGAGCTCCTTGGCATCGGCAAGTACTTCTTCTTGTTGTGTATTCAATTGATTTTTAAGGGAATTGAGCATGAGCTTGATTGCCGATAAGGTCCCTCCTATTTCATCGTGCAAATCCTGTCCAATTCTTTTACGCTCAATTTCCTGCGAATCAATTACGGCATTTAACAGTTCTTTCTGTTGTGTAATTTGGGTTTCCTGTAATTGGCGTCGTTGTTTCCATACCATATTTTGGTTTCGAATGTAGAACAACAGAAATGCTGCTATGATCACAAACAACAGCAAAGTCCCATAAAAAATCAACAAATAAACGTTATCGATCATTCTCTTTTTTATTAATTAAGGAGAAACCCTTAGCAAAAGCCAAGTACATGCCCAAAACCAAAATGGAATGGACATCCCATATAATATTATTTAAAGTACGATTAGAACTTACAAAAACAAAATAATTGGAAAGTATAAAAATAATGGTGGCCGTTGGAAAATAAATTAAAATACCAATATTGATCCAGCTCTTGGGTTGTTTCAGTAAATCTTCTACAAAACCGCTACTATACAAAAACATTAAACATACCGACGTGATAAGAATAGCCTCTACTGGCCTTGTATAAGTATTAAACTCGTAGATGCTTTGAAAAAACAAGAAATTTAGGGTAAAAGCAATTGGAAGTAAAATAACCGCTCCGTACAGAACTTTTCTTATCGCTTTCTTTTCAAATATCAGCAAGAAATAGCTTAAAAAAAAGATCGTTTCGCCAATGGTATAAACATGCAGCAAAGGGAGGTTCCTAATACTTAGATAACTTAAACAAATAGCAGTAGCATTTACAAGTCCAGCAAATAACAAGTAATAGAATATAGTTTTGGTTTCCTTTCCAGCATATTTGTACTTAGGTATAAAAGTACCTATAGGAATAAGAATGCTCAATGGCACCACAATTGCTGTTAGTATATCTCTAGTCATTATAGTTAAAGTTCAAATTAATGTGTTTGCTTTTTGTGTAAGCTTAGTCTAAATCAGATGAACAGATATAAACGCTATATATCTTATTCAAAATAAAGCCGCAAAAAATGTAATAATTAGAGAGGTTAAATAAGATTGCAATTGCTGGAAACATAAGAAGCCAACATTCTGTCTATTTAGGATCAAGTAGATTTTGCATTAAGAAAGATGTCTTTATAAAGAGGCCTAAAGTGACAGGTTTCTCCTTACCGTTTGATTTGAGTAAAAGATATTTTGAATAAACAAAAATTAAAAGTCATATCAGCGAAATGCCTAAATCAACATTGTTAATTTATTTCGGGCCATGGAAAGTAGCCCGAAATAAATTAATATCTATCTATCGATATCATAAAAAATTATCCTTGCTTCTATTGAATTATCAAAAGGGACTTTTCAGTAGTAGTTTGGATAAAAATCTAACTAAATCAACATTCTAAATTATGTAACAAATAATGGGCTACTTGGATCACATTTATCTGGACAAGGCTGCGTAAAATCATAAATATCACTATCATCTTCTTCATCCCCTCCTCCTACACCATTGGTATGAGCTACAATATCTGCACCAGCTAAATCTACAGGAACAATTAATGCCGTAATATCATCAGGTAGGTCTTGATCCGTTTCTTTAACCGCGAAATATGCTCTAACTCCTGTTAACGAGTTACGGATATTGCCATGATCATCTAAAGCTTGAAATTTGTCAATAATAGCCATTAAATCGGCAATAGGAATAAACACAGCTCTAGGAATGTTCATTTCTGGCACTTTATCGATCAATTGATTGCGAAAGCGAGTAACCCTGTCAATCGCTTCTTGTAATGGCACAGTAGGCACATTGGGTACATTAATTTTAGACTTCATTTTAAGTTTATTTTTTTGTCGAATCTAATAAAAAAAAGATATTTGTAAACGCTTCAAAACGTGATTATTTCTTTAATGCTGTACACCAGAGGGATGTATTGAATGTAATTTTTAAAAAATCCTGTATTTTTTAAGCATTTTCATGAGAGATAATCAAAAAAACATCATTATAAAATACCCTGAAAGATGAAAATCAATGTTGCAATTGCCGATGACCAAAGATTATTCAGAAAAGGAATGATTGCTCTTGTAAATTCCTTTGAAAACATGAAAATCATTTTTGAAGCTGAAAACGGCAAGCAATTAGTTGATGGTTTACAAACTGAGGGAGTAAATCCAGATATTATCTTGTTGGATCTTTCTATGCCCGAAATGAACGGATTGGAAGCCTTAAAGATCATTAAAGAAACCCAAGCTAATATCGGGGTGATCATTCTTACCATTCATGAAGCAGAACACCATATATTAGCTACTATACAAGCAGGAGCCAATGGTTATTTGGCCAAAAACGCAGAACCAGAAGAAGTTGAGAAAGCAATTAGGGAAGTATTTAAAAACGATTTTTATTTTACGCTTCCCATGTTGGAGATCATGCGAAAGGGGCTCACCAAAAAACCTCAAGTGGTAAATCTCGATCAAGAAGAAAACCTACTTACACCTAGGGAAAAAGAAGTACTTCAGTTGATATGTCAGCAATTCAGCAGTGTTGAAATCGCGGAAAAGCTTTTCTTGAGTAACCGCACCGTGGAAGGGCACCGAAACAACTTACTCTTAAAAACCGGAAGTAGGAACACTGCAGGACTGGTTTTATATGCGTTAAAGCACAAATTGATAGCAACTGATCAATTTTCTAATTAAGCCATTCTTACAACTACGTAAAATTACCTGGTTACTTAGGTAATTTTACCTGTTTATCAGTACAGGCAAAAGCCCTCTATTTCATTCTTTTTAAATTTTGTCACTTAGCAGTGTCGGATTAGCGACTCTCAAACAACCAAAGTTCAAACAAAAAGAAGAAGAAGTGAATCAATTTTTTTCGTACCAAGTGAGCGCTGATGTAGAGGATGTTGACCCGCATTTTAGCTCTTTTCATCAGGATGACAATTCATATAACATTTCGGAAGAGATGAAGCCACTTGTTGATAAGCTTATTGCCCTGTGTCAAGAGCATGGTTTTTTCATCAAGATACTAAATAGGTCTACGGTGATTCGCAAGAGTTTGATCAATGATCTTGCTTTCGATTTCATAGCAGCTTATGAAACCACCAAAGAATCGTTAAACTTATCCTACCACAATTTTGGTTTAGCTTTTGGCGTGGGGATTTATGAATGTTCGGCACTTGGACACCTCAAATACCTTGACCACGAAGTGCTTTATGATAAAGTTGGCAAATTAGGCGAATCTCTTGGTTTTACCTGGGCCAGTAAACATCAATCTCTACGTCACTTAAGATATTTCGAATTAAGGCCTCAATGGGCAAAAAACTTAAACGACAAAGAAATGATGAATGAACTTTATAGAAGAAAACAAGCCAATGTAAGTTTACTTGCATCGGTTGGAAATAATTAGTACTGAATTAGCTCTCAATCAGTTTAGTTCATGCGATGTGAACAAACCTAAGCCCTGGAAAATTTCTGGGGCTTTCCTTTTTTGTAGCACTGAAGACTTAAGAAGTTTTAAAAACTTCGTAAGTCTAATACCAATGGAGAAGAAAATCTATTTATTTTTCGAAAAGCAGTTTGGGTAACACTTTAGCACTTCCAGCCCCGCTTTACAGTTTAATCGCTACGCTCATGCTCGTTTCAATCGGGTTTAGTTGGCAATAATCTTGCTTTGTATGAACCATATGGCCCTCAACTTAACTTGCAAGTTAAATCTATTAAAGACTTACGAAGTTTTAAAGACTTTGGGAGTCTGATATTTTGCTATAAAAAAGAGCGATAAACTCAATGTCTATCGCTCTCAAACTATTTATTTAACCAACTTATTTCTGCTTTGTGACCTTAAATTCGGTTCTACGGTTTAAGGCTCTGCCTTCCGGGTTATCTTTTCCATCCGCAAGTTTATTTGGTGCCACTGGTTTACTAAATCCATAACCTTTTGATGTCATACGGTCTGCCGTAATACCTTTGCTTATCAAATAATCTACACAAGATTTTGCTCTTCTATCTGACAAACTCAAGTTGTATGGTTCTGTACCAATATTATCAGTATGTGCGCTTAACTCAATTTCAATATTTGGATTGTCTATCATGATCTGATACAAAGTATCCAAGGTTACTTTGGATTGTTCGGTAAGTTCCGAACTGTCAAACTCGTAGAAGATATTTTCCAGTACAATGGGCTTGTTAATGATCATAGGTTCCAAACAAAGTGTTGAACTTAGCAAGGTATCAACCTGCACCAGCTGTGCATAATTGTAGCTAATGTTCTTTGCAAAGTATTTGTCTCGCATCACATTAATTTTCAAATCTCTATTACTTCCAACCTGAAAGTGATAATTACCATTTTGGTCTGTCTGCGAAACTTGTTCAGGAACTTCATTTCCCGTTATGGTAACAACAGCGCCAGCAAGTGGTTTTTGAGTTACACAATCGATAATAGTGCCCTGTACATTCAAATATTCACGTACCACATGAAACACTTCTAAACAACATACCGACTCTCTATCTGAGCTAATATAGCCTTCACGTCCTTTTTCATCTAATGCTGTAAAATAGATATCATCTTTGGCCGAGTTAAACGGATAGCCTAGATTGACAGGTTCGGTCCAGTCTATAAAATCTCCCACAGTTTCGTAAAAATCGTAACCTCCCAAACCAACTTTACCATTACTGCTGTATAGTAATGTTTTGGTTGCTGGTGTATAATAGGCAGCCTGTTCATCTTCGCTGGTATTAATTTTTTTACCCATGTTAATGGCATTTCCAACGGTTCCATCTGGCCTCAAAAGGGCATACCATAAATCGTACCCTCCGTACCCACCTGGTCTATCTGAAGAGAATATCAAATATTTTCCATCTCTGCTTACCGATGGTTGGATAGAGTTGTAGCCATTTATATTGATTTCACCACTCATTGATACCGGAGAGCTCCAGGTATCACCTTCTTTTTTGCTGATGTAAATATTGCGTTTATCATTTTCCTTATTAGCTGCCCAAGCAGTTAAAAACATCATTTGGCCATTTGGATGAAAAGTAGCCGCAGCGGTTTCCATCTTTTTCAGGTCGATATTGACTTTCTGTACATTTACTTTTTGGCTAGCTGGGTTGTTATCCACGGCATAGATTGTATTCACATAAGGTGTTTCTTTTTTAAGCACTTTCACCTTCGAATTACTTCCCTCCAACACCTGACTTTTACCTTCACTACCAATAGGGCGTGACGAAGTAAAAATAAATTCAGAGTTATTACTGATAGCCGGAGCATAATTTGAACCTGCTTGGTTAATGTTGTTCATTAACCTGGTTACCCTTAACAACCTTGGATACTTCATTTCTGCTAATGCATATTTGGATGAGGCGATTTCCAGCTTTGCTTTAGAAACATAATCATCATTAACCTTATAACGGGAAATAAAATTCTCAAACGCTTGAATGGCTTCTTCATATTTTAGATTGGCCCGCAAACACTCACCATACCAGAATTCGCTCTGTGCATATTTTGGGTTGGTAAATTTGTTGGAAACAGCGTACCATTTTTCTGCATCCTTGAAGTTTTTGTACAATCTTAGTGAGCTAGCCAACTGATAGACCGCATATTCATAGTCATCTTTTCTAGGACTGGCTTCTTTTATTTTTTGGTCAAACCCAAAGGGAACTACAAAGCCGGCACTATCTGGCGATATTTGAAGCATTCTTTTATAATACTCAGCCGCAGCATAATACTCTTTATTTAAGAAATAAACATCGGCAATACGTTTGGTACTTGTACCCATTTGCGCATTGGTTACACTAGCCAAGCACATCAGAACTGTTAATATTTTCAAAAATTTCATAGCTTAATTTTTTAAAGTCGAGGACAAAAGAAATTGGGACCTACAATACCTTTTCTACTACTGAATGAGATGGAAAGCTCCAGCCCTCCTTTGCTACCCGTTGCCCTGTTTAGTGCCGAGGTATTAAAATCATAGCTCACCCCAAAAACCATGCTTTTGATATGGAAGCCCAAGAAAGCAATTGCGGCATCATCTACTCTGTAATTTGAACCAAACAATAAATCTGTTTCAGCGTTCAGCATCATTTGTGCATAAGCTCCAACAGCTACTTGGTCGGCATTTCCCTGTTTTAAGAATAATGCATTTGGAGTAATATCAAACATCTGGTTGATTCTCACCCTAGCTCCACCGTGTGCTGTGTACCGCATAGGTATTTTTGCATTGCCCCCAATAAACTTATCTTTTGGTCTGTTAAGGTGTGAAACTGATAAGCCAGCGAAAACATTGATGCGCTTATAATCGGCTGCATCAAAAAACACCACTCCGGTATTGATATCTGGTGCCGTAAAATTCTGTGCTTCGAAATTTTCATTAAACCCCAACCCACCATCATAACCTACGGTTGGGTTATATTGGCTACCTAAGGTAATCCGAGAAACATCAATGCTTTTGTTAATGATACCCGCCTGTAGACCAAAATTGATGATTTTATCACCCGCCTGACCAAAACGTATACGATACGAAGCCGAAGCCAATGCATTCAACTGATTATAGTTTACAGCTCCAGCTCTTTGGTTAATCACCATACCACCAAGGGCAAGGTTTTTGGTAGGGGCGGCATCAAAAGACGCCCCTACAGTTAAATATCCATCATTTAAATTACTCCACTGCTGTTTAGCATTAATATTTGCTCGAAATGCCCCATTGGTTACTCCCGTTAAAGCCGGGTTTAACCATAGCGGATTTGCATAATATTGAGAAAAATGTGGATCTATCTGTGCATATACATTATTTGCAATAACCGCTAACATGCCTATTACTGCAACTATTAGTTTTTTCATTTTCATTGGTGCCATTGTTTAAATAAAACCATGTTGTTTAATAGGACGTTTATCTTAACAGTGTAATAGTTCCTTTAAAGGTTTTGCTTACACCGCTATTAAAGGTTACATCTACATAGTAAACGTATACACCTGTTGGCTGTGTTCTACCTCGGTAGGTACCATCCCATCCCTGTAAAATGTTCTGAGATTCAAAAACAAACTCACCCCATTGATTGTAAACACGCATCCTGAATTTGCCAATATGATTTCCATAAGCCAGGAAGTAATCGTTTTTACCGTCGTTGTTAGGGGTAAAAGTGTTAGGGATATACAGCTCATCTTTAAACGGATCGTTAGTAGTAGCCGTTACTGCATTTGAGTTGGCACTAGTTTGACAAGCAGATGCCGCCTTAGCTCTTACAATAATGGTTACTGTTTGTCCCTGAGTTAAGCTGCTTACCGTATAACTATTGGTAGGACTAGCTGTCCAAGTATTTCCTCCATCTATAGATACCTCGTAACTGGTAGCTCCAGCTATGGCATTCCAATTAAATTGGATACTGTTAGTGGTAACAGTGCCTACAGTTACTACTGGTGCTGCAAGTACTGGCAATACATTTACAGTTACAGATGTCCGAGTACCGCTTACACATCCTCCAGTTATACTTACTGCCTCTACATAGAAAGTAGTGGTAGTTGTTAATGCAGCAGTAGTATAACCAATGCCTTCGTATAACGAAGTACCTCCCGTAGCCGTAGTATACCATCTGTAAGTCACTGTTGCATCAGGATTATTCACGGTTAATACCGTGGTTGCTCCTGCACAAATCTGGCCGTTGGCAGCAGTAACATTTGCTGGCGGATTTGGTGCCGAACCTACTTGTACATTTACCTGAGCTCTACCAGTTGACGTACAATTGCCCACACTAGCTTCTACATAATATACAGCATTAGCAAGCAAGGTTGGTGTAGTAAAGGTTGACCCCGTACCCACCGAAGTACCTCCAGCTGGCAAAGTGTACCAAGTATAGGTTACCCCTGCTACCGGACTACTCACTGCTAAGGTTGCTGTTCCACCGCAAGTAGTTACGTTAGCCGAAGCAACTGTTGGTGTAGTTGGTCTATTGGTTACCGTTACCGTTACTTTTACCCTAGCTGATGCATTGGTACAGCCAACAGTACCTACTGCTTGTACATAGTAGTCTGTAGTTGCATTTAATGTACCAGTAGTATAAGTTGTTCCGGTCCATAATAATGTACCTGCTGCTGAACTGTTGTACCATTCGTAAATTACTCCCGCTTGAGGATTAGTTACGGTAAGTGTTGTGGCGCTATTATTACAAACACTGGTTCCTGCAGCGTCTACTACTGGCGCTAATGGTGCAGCGGTAACAGTTACACTGATACTAGCCACACTTGAAGCATCATTTTCACACTTATTATCACCTTTTACAGTTACATAATAAGTTTTGTTGGTGCTTAATTGCGGAGTGATAAATGTTGGACCAATATGAGCAACTGTAGTCAGTGCAGCATTTTCATACCAAGTAAATACAGGATTAGTTACTGTGGTGCTGGTAGCTGTGAGCGTAGCGGTACTGTTCTCGCAAATGTTGATATTTCCGGTAAGGTTCACATCAGAAGCTACTGCTCTTGGTTTAACCGTTATGGTTACCGTACGTGCATCAGCCGCAGGACTTTCACACCTATTATCGCCTTTTACAGTTACATAATAGGTTTTGGTAGCATTTAGCACACCAGTATTAAAGGTTGCTCCAGTATGGGCAACAGTAGTAAGTGTTGCATTTTCGTACCAAGTAAACACTGGATTGGTAACCGTAGTGCTGCTTGCAGTAAGTGTTACACTACCTGAACCACATAGTTCTGTTGATGGTGAAACTGATAAATCTGCTGCCGTGGCGTATGGTTTAACCACTACACTAACAGTTTTGGCATCAGCAGGCGAGTTTTCACATCTATTATCACCTTTTACAGTTACATAGTAAGTTTGGCTGGCCACCAAATTTGGTGTAGTGAAACTTGCTCCTGTACCTGCTACTGTGGTTAAAGTAGCATCGCTATACCAAGTAAATACCGGATTGGTTATGGTGGCAGTGCTAGCTGTTAAAGTTACACTTCCAGGTCCACAACGCTCTGTAGTTGGCGATACGGTTAAATCTGCACCTGTAGCTCTAGTGTTTACGGTTACGGTTATCGAACGTACATCTCCAGCCTGATTTTCACATCTGTTATCGCCTTTTACGGTTACATAATAGGTTTTATCGGCTGCTAAATTACCAGTCACCAAGGTAGTTCCAATAAACACCACATTCGTTAGAGCGGCATTATCATACCAAGTAAAGATTGGATTGGTTACTGTAGCACTAGTCGCTGTAAGCGAAGTACCACTATTGATACAAACCGTGGTATTTCCAGTTACCGTTACATCAGCCGCTACAGCAATTGGTTTCACAATTACGGTGACACTTTTTGCTTGCGATGCTGGGCTTTCACATCTGTTATCGCCTTTTACGGTTACATAATAGGTTTGTGTTGAGGTTAAGTTAGGACTATAACTTGGACCTGTGAATACTGGAGTAGCTAAATTTGAATCAGTATACCAAGTAAACACCGGATTAATTACTGTGCTACTGCTAGCGGTAAGCGTAACACTTCCCGTTCCACATAGTTCTGTTGATGGAGATAACATCAGATCAGTACTTGTAGCTGGTGGGTTAATATTAATGGTTACCTGTTTGGCATCTAAAGTTCCATTCTCACATTTATTATCGCCAGTTACGGTAACATAATAAGTGGTGTTAGCAGTAAGCGTTGGCGTAGTAAATGTTGGGCCAGTCCATTCAAGCACGGTTAAAGCAGCATTTGAGTACCATTTAAATACAGGATTGGTCACTGTAGTACTGCTCGCCGTTAATGTGGCTGTAGTAGAAGCACAAACATTTGGATTACCTGATACTTGAATATCTGAAGCTATTGCCCTTTCTCCAACAGTAATAGAGATCGACGTACGGTTTCCATTTGCACAAGAGTTAGCATTAACAGCTTCCACCAAGAAAGTATGTACACCAACAGGCAAGTTTGCTGGAATGGTATAAGTAGCACTGTTTAAAGCTACCGCAATACCATTAGCATACCAATTATAGGTTACGCCGGCCACTTGATTAACACCTAACGTTGCAGCGGTACCAAAGCATACACTGGTTGGATTGCCAGCTAACGGTGTTGGTGGTGCCGGTGTTGGTAATATTGTTACCTGAACTGGAGTAGCGGCGCTTTCGCAACCATTTACTACAGCCCTAACGTTATAACTATAAGTACCCGCAGCTAAATTTGTTGGTGTAGCATAAGTATTTCCATCAGCCAGATAAGTATTACCTAAATACCATCTGTAAGTAATACCTACAACTGGATTTTTAACACTCAACACTGCTGAGCTGCCTTCGCAAGCATTTGCTGTAGCTGCGTCAACTTGTGGTGCCACCCCTACTCTTTGAACATAATTGAGGTCTACCGAAGTGAAGGCACTTACTAAACCAGAGTTTAAACGAAGCTCTACCCCGTCAAATGCCTGTGTTGGCACAAAACTCAACGTAGCTGCACTGCCATCACTTAACAATTCTAAATTAATCAAAGGATTATTGGCCGACAATGCATCGTTATTGCTAGTGCCGCCATTGTAGGTTAACACACTGATTGATGGCAATACCGCTAATGATAATAATTTACCTGGCGAGGTGATGCGAACTCGTACAGTGTCACCAACATTAGATAAAGAAGTAAACCCAACTCTATGGTAAACGTAAGCACCTAATGCACCTACAGGAATCACCAATGACGAACCGCTTTCTCTATTGTTATCAACAGCCAATGCTCGGTTAAATACACCTGCCAGCAGGGCTACGCCTGACACGTCTGCGTCAAGATCAACCGTTGCCGTTGTACATGGCACAGGATTATTTCCATCTGCAGTAACCGTAACGGTTACTGGTACTTTAAGCGATTTACAACCTCCAGAAACCTCAGCTTCTACATAATAAGTATGCGTTCCAACAGCCAACGCGGGTGTCAAATAAGAAGGGCTATTTCCTGCCAACAAGGTTACGTTGTCAGCAGCATACCAATTGATCATTGCATTAGGTGTACTTGAAGTTGCCGATAACAGTGCTCTCGAATTTTCTCTAATGGTTACATTAGGAGTAGTCACAATTGGCACATCCAAAGCACCAAAATTAACTTGTGCACTAGTAGGTGCTGATGCGTTTCCACAGCTATTTTCTGCCCTAACGTTGTAAGTAGTTAGGCCAGTAACATTGTTTACGGTGTAAGTTGTACCATCTGCAAGATAATTGTTGGTTACCCCATCATACCATTTGTAAGTAAGGCCAGCGATTGGATTTTTTACCTGGATTACCGCATTACCGTTTAAACAAGTAGTAATGAGGTTAGACAGCAATTCAGGTGCTGCTGGTGTTGGCGTAATGGTCACATTTACCACCGCTCTTAAACTTTCGCAACCTGTAGCTGAAGATGCTGTCACATAAAACTTGGTCGCGGCGTTAATCGCTGGGGTAGTAAAAGTTACACCGCTAGCCTGGTAAACTCCTGCTTCGTTATACCATTTGTAAGTTAAACCTTTATCCTGAACACTCAACTGTACCGTTTGACCACTACAAGCCTCAACGTTTGCACTGGTTACGGTTGGAACTGATACCACGTGTTGGGCATAGTTCACATTGATTGAATTTAATGCCCCAACTAAACCTCCATTAAGGCGTACTTCAATTTGGTTGAAAACTTGTGTTGGAACAAAGGTTAGTAATGCTTGAGAGCCACCACTTAAAAGTTCTAAATTAATGAGCGAGTTATTTAGATTGATGAGGTCATTGTTCGAAGTTCCGTTTCTCAGGGTAGATAATTGTACTGAACCTAAAAGGTTTAATGAAAGAAGGCGTCCCGGTGAACTGATCAATACTCTAGCAGTGTCACCAATAATGCTTTCGCCAGCAAATGTTAAGCGTTGGTACACATAAGCTCCTAAAGCACCTACTGGTAAGGATAAAGTTGAAGCTGTTTGTGTATCGTTATCCACGGCCAAACTTGGATTTGAAACACCGGCGAGAAGAGCTACACCAACTACACCGTTTTCTTCACCAATTGGCGAAAGACATGGTGTTGGTGTTGGCGTACCAGTGGTAACGGTAATGGTGATCATTACCCTTGATGGCGAAACGCAGCCAGTTGTATTTGATCTGGCTTCTACATAATAAGAGGTCGTTGTATTTAGTGGTGGGGTTACAAAAGTTGCTCCTGTATGGATAGGAGTTGCTGCCGTAGGCGATGCAAACCAGTTAAAGGTAACATCGGTTTCGGTTGAGCTTGCAGTAAGTACTACAGTTTGACCAGCATTAATGGTAGAAACTGAAGCTTGTACTTGAGGCAATATTGGACGCGGGTTAACAGTGACCTGAACAGAAGCCCTGCCAGAACTGGTACAACCTTGTTGTGTTGCCTCTACATAATAGGTTTTGTTGGCACTAACATTTGAAATGGTAAAGGTAGCTCCAGTATGGATTTCTGTTCCACCTGTAGAGGTTTCGTACCATCTATAAGTAATTGCCGGATCAGGATTTTCTACTGCCAGGGTAACCGGTGAACCTTCGCAAGCAGTAATAGTTGGTGCAGCAAAGGTTGGCACATTTAGCAATGGTACCACATTTACCAAAACAGGTACACGTTCTCCATTTGCACAACCATTTCTTGAAACCTCAATATAATACGTGGTTGAAGCAGTAAGGTTTGGTGTGGTATAAGACGGTGTAGTAGCAAATGCTGTTCCGCCCGTTGCATTGGCAAACCAAGCAATTTGTGTATTGCCGTTTGCTACAGCACTAATAGTTGCCGTTCCATTATAGCAAATGGTTTGACCATTTCCGGTTATTGTTGGGTTAGGATACACAATTTGCGCTCCATAAACATCGAGGCTACTAAGAGCGGCAACAACTGCTTGAAAACGAACCTCTACTCTATCAAACTCAGCTCCTGCCGCAAATGTAGCCTCAAATCTATTTCCTCCCAGTAATTGTAAATAAACTAGTGAGGAGTTCAGCTGAAGTGTTCTTACTACAGCATTATTTTTCATAACGTTTACAGTAATTCCACCTAGCACTGATAAATCTAACAAACCTGTAGGGGTTGCTAAATCTAAACGGATGCTATCGGTAGCCAATCCTGTAGTTGGGAAAATCAATCGTTGGAAGCCTGTAGCACCTACACCAACGGATAAGGTAATACGGGTAAAATTGTTTTTATCTGCGTCAACCGAGTTGCCAGGGTTGGCCACATTACAAAGCACACATAATAATCCAGTTGTACCACTCACTTGCGCAGTTGCAGCATTACAATCTGCACCAACACCTCCAGTAATCACCGTTACTACTACAGGAGTTCTTACGGTGCTAGCACATCCTTGAGCACTTACAACTTCCGCATAGTAAGTAGTAGTTACCGCTAAATTAGGAGTGGTAAATTCTTCACCTGAACCTAAAATAGTGCCACCTGTGGGCTGTGCATACCAATTGATAGTGTTGCCTGCATCTACCGAAGCCCTAACTGTGGCACTTTGGTTAGCATTAACCGTTTGGTTATTGGTAAGAATAACTGCAGGATCAGGTGCCGGGTTGGCAGTAACATTTACCGCAACACGAGAACTAACTGCAGTACCTGAAACAGCTTCTACATAAAAAACAGTATTTGCCGTAATGTTACCAGTGGTAAAGCTGCCGTTATTATTAGTTGCTAATGGAGTACTACCACTTGCACCATACCAATTGTAGGTTACACCTGCCTGCGTATTGGTTACTGTTAAAGTAGCTGTTGTGCCACTACAAACTGTAGCCGCTGCCACTACTGGTGCATTTACATTTACTTTTATTTGATAGTTGGTAGTTACAGTATTGGAAGCAGCATCGGTTACTTTTACTGAAAAAGTATAGGTACCACCTGTGGTTGGCGTACCCGACAACTGTCTGGTAGCTGGATCAAAGCTTAATCCGGCAGGTAAATTCAAAGCCTCATATACATAAGGTCCAGTGCCGCCACTTACAGCAGGTAATGTTTGTACTGGATATGCCGTACCCACCGTACCATCAGGTAAAGTTGCGGTAGCTAAGGTTAAAGCACCATTTACCTTTAAAGCATAGGTATTGGTCGCCTGTCTACCATCGGCATCAGTTACGGTTAAGGTAATGCTAAAATTACCCGCTCCCGTTGGTGTACCGGTCAACTCCCTGGTTGTTGGATTAAAAGACAACCCTGCAGGAACATTGCTAGCTACATATGTATATGGTCCTACACCGCCTGTTGCCGTTGGTAAAGTTTCGGTAGCATACACTACACCTACTGTACCGTCTGCCAATGTTTTGTTGGCAATGTTTAATGGTGCCACTACTTTAATGGTATAGCTATTACTTGCAGTAACATTGGCTGCATCGGTAACTTGTACATTCACCGTAAAAGTTCCTGTAGTAGTAGGTGTACCTGTAATTTCGCGAGTTGCAGGATTAAAACTTAGCCCCGCAGGAAGATTAGTGGCCACATAAGTATAACCTGGTGTACCGCCAGTTGCCGCAGGAATCAATTGCGTTGGATAAGTTACACCAGTTGTACCATCGGCCAAAGATGCATTAGGTAAAACAAGTGCATTCTTAACATTAATGGTATAGTTCATGCTGGTGCTATTACCATCAGCATCGCTTACATTTATGGTCATCACATATGGTCCAGCTACGGTTGGAGTTCCGGTAATTTCCCTAGTGGTTGGATTAAAGCTTAGCCCTGGAGGAAGATTAATAGCCGCATAAGTGTAAGGTGTACTACCTCCTGTAGCTGGCGGAATTACTTGTGTTGGATAACCTACACCCACAGTTCCATCAGGTAAGTTAGCCGCGGTAAGTGTTAAGGTGCCTGTCACCAAAAGGTTTTGGGCAGTAGTCACACTACAACCTTTACTATCGGTTACAGTAATTGAAAACGAATAGGTTCCCGCTTGAGTTGGTACTCCGCCCAGCAAGCCAGCATTGCTTAAAGTTAAGCCTGGAGGAAGCGTACTTCCTGCAGCCAAAGTATAGGTGTAATTTGGCGTACCTCCGGTAGCGGCAGTTAATTGTTTAGTATAAGCTGTTCCAACCGTGGCATTGGCAAATGTTGTAGCCGCAAACGTAATTTGAGGATTTACGGTTACCGTTACTGGCACCCTCACTGATTCGTAGGCGCAGCCGATTTGCCTAGCAGCAACATAATAAGTTTTGTTTGCGGTGAGTTGTGGTGTGGTAAAAGTACCATTATTGGCAGTAGTAGCTACCGCAGTGCCCCCTTCATAAGCTTCGTACCACACCAATTCATTGGTTGCAGCGGTAGTTGCTCCTAAAGTAGCTGCTGTATTATAACAAACATTTACACTATTTGACAAAGGCGCCGTAAAAGTTGGCCTAGGTGCCGAACGAGTGACCTCGTGAATATTTAAGGATTGCGTTAACGTAATGTTCAATAGCGACGACAAGGTGACCTTTACCCTATCGAAAGAAGCATTAGGGGAAAAAGGAATGGTTACGGGTTGTCCGCTGTTCAACAAACCGAGCAAATCCAAGTTGAGCAATCCCCCTACACCTGTTCGGGTATAAACAAGGTTATTACCATTATAGGCTTCTACAGTAATATTACCTAACAAACCCACATTGGCAAGGGCTGATTCAACGCTTAATCTGATATTAAACTCATCGCCAACTCTTGAAGGGGAATTGAAATAAATGTTCTGACTAATAGTACCTGCTGCTGCAATAACACCTAAACTGATTTTAGATGAAGTCGCAGGGTTTCCGTCTATGGCATTTTGGATATTGGCTACACCTGCACTACTACCGCCTAAGCCAAGTAAGTTAATGGTAGCTCCAGTACCTTCATAGTCGGTAGCAAAAGGCGCCTCGCAACTACCCGAACCCGAAACGTAGAAAGCATTATACACCCTAATTTCGTTGGGTGTACTCAGCAACAAGGTATTGGTTACATCTTTAATAAACACACTACGATATTCAACTGTAGGCGTTACAGCTAGATAGTAGTTGCCTTGGGCATCTCGCACTAATTTAATGTTAGTGGTAGCAAAAGCCGCATTACTAGACCCCGTTAGAACGTTGTCGCCATTTGCGTTTCTGGCGCCAACTGAAAAGTAGTGGTCGCCCAACAAGACATTTCCCAAAACACTCGCCAAACTAGAGCCCAGATTACCTCCGAGCAGCGCATTGAGCAGTGTTTGATCATAGCCAATACGAATATACGTAGTTCGGTTAGCGGGTACGTTTTGTGCAAAAGTTAGCTGCAGTTCGCCGCTGTATTTTCCAATTCCCAATAATGCACCGCCATAAGATTTTACCGAAGCATAGTCGTTATTGTCAAGGGTGGCATTGTTTTCACCATCCACTTGATTAGAGACAACCGATGCTTGATTGGCAAAAATTTTTGTCTGAGCATACGAAGAACTGGATAATAACGTTATTAGGTAGAAGTGCAAGAAAAAGACCAACCATTGAGCCCTTCTTGCCGACTGAGTAGAGGTTACTTCCATAAGCCTGGGGAGTTTGATATTGTTAATTCGAAACAATATTAATTACGCAACTCCCGTTTTAGGCTGTTCATTTTATTCATCTACTGTTCAAGTACATTTTTTCTTTGTTCATTTTGTTCTTTTTAAAAAAATCAAAACAGAACGTACTCCTAAATGTTTTAATCGATTTAATAGAGATATATTAATAGATAGAATATCAGCTTTTAACGAAATTTTTGTTCGATATTTTTCATATGGAAAGAATTCTGTTTTATTTTTTTATTATATTAGTGAATACCCTAAAAAACAAGCTCTCATATGCCTCAAACGATTATTTTGGATAAAATTAGGCGACTAATCTTATTGAAAACCGGCATAAAAACAATCAGCCCGTCAGATTGCCGTTCAATTTCCCTATCCATACAAAAGGAAACACAGAAAAACATTAGCGAAACCACGTTAAAACGGCTATTTGGCTTTGCGGAGGTTAAAAACAAGTTCTCTAAGTATACCGTTAATGCTCTTTTGGAATACGTAGAGAAAAACGGTGCTTATCATTTGGTAGAACGCGAACTGTTACACCAAACAGGCATCAACGAAAAGTTTTCAAACATTCAGTCCAATGCTGCAGAAATTAGTGCAACCACTTTAAAAGCAATCAAAAGTAGAAGCACCGTCCCCTATCATTATACTTCACCTAGATCTTTTGCACGCCTAGATTTTGAATACTTTTATGATAGTAATTATAGTTTCACGGCCTTTGTGTCCCAAGCTGGCTATGGGAAGAGTATTTTGCTGAGCCACCTTGTACAGCATCTGTTTTTAGACCCTGAGGCAAAGTACCACAAAGACACTGTTTTATTGGTAAATGCTAGGGATATTTTTGACGACCAAAATGAATATTCGAACGTTGAAAATAGAATTAAAGCTAAAATTGGACTTAATAGTCGCACTAATCTAATTGCTTACTTTAAGGAAAAATATGAAAAGTTGGGCAGCAAACTGGTGATCATTATCGACGGTTTCTCAGACCTAGTGACTAACAGAGGTTCCAAACCCATCATTTTTGATAAGTTGATCAATCTTATTTCCATTATTGAAGATGAAAGCTGTATCAAAATCGTCATCAGTATGCGGTCAACCTTATGGAGCAGGTTTTATGACCAGATCAAAAACACTTCTTTCATTAGAAAAAAATGGTTTCCGGGAACTTATTTTAGCATTAAGCACCAATCAAACATTCCGCCCCTGGCTACTGAAGAAGTAGACGAAATATTAAAGAAAATAGATCCAAATCGGTCTAGGGAAATTGACCCTTCTTTTAAGGCTAAGCTCAAGTATCCATTTTATATCCAATGGTACTATCTGCTAAAGGAAGAGTTTCCAAATTTTGATTTTTTCACCAACATCCTCTCTTTTGAAATTGTAGATCGTTTTATTCATGAAAAGATATACAATGCTTCCTACGCTACAGAAAAGGCACTGTTCTGTAAAAAACTGATTCAGCTCAGCGATTATGGCAAAGGCCAGCAGGCAGTACCAAAATCCATGTTCATTGCTGATCTTTCCAATTTTAAAAATGCCTACATGGAGCTTCTTGCGGATGGTATTTTAATGGAGGAAAAAAGAGAGGAAGATAGTTTTGTTACAGACTTGGTAAGGTTTGTACATCCGCATGTTTTCGAATACTTCCTTTTTGTGGAGCTGCTCAATGCAGCTCATAATCAAATGAACACCTCATTTTTTGAAGAAGTTAATGAAAAATATGCCGGCAACACTACGAAATTCCAAATTTTACAATGGTCGGCCAGATTGCTGATCATTAAAGGAGAATTTAGTGCCATCAATAGTCTGTTAAAGCTTAAGCTTGGCAATTATGAAAAAACTTACCTTATTTATTTCATTGCTGAAAATTTAAATTACAGGCAGCGAAAACAGCCTTTACTGGCTGCTTATTTAGAGGAAGAAGAATTACATCAAATGATGATGGAGAATATCATCCATTTTGATTTTGCAGATTCTTGTTATAAGGATGCGATATCTTCCCTGTTGAGTATTTCCCGCAACGACAAGTATTCTTATATATACCAAGTCATATTATCTATTTACGATTGTTTTGCTTTTGATAAGGAAAAGCTCAAGCAACGTATTAGAGCGATGCAAACCTTGTCTTTCAAGGGCGAAGGTTTTGTTATTAATCCTATGGAAATCTTAAAAAGTATTTATGGATCATTGGCGGGGGAACCCTATAAAAATGACACCTTGAATATTGAGATAGAAGCATTTAAGCAAGGGGATAAAATATCTGGCTCCAATACAGAAATTGCCAATTTTAAAGAAATGCTTTCCTTTATCCTGTTAAGGCTACATAACAGCTTTCTTGGGGACCTTAGCGAATCTATGCGATTATTGAATGCCATGATATGTTATTTCCCTAAAATGATGTTTTCGGATAGCATTGCTTCGGCATACCTTTTTAGTATGATGGCTTTTGTAAGGGCCTTGGCGCATTTGGAAAACGAGCAAAAGGGCTTAACTGAAAAAATAAGTGTCAAGATTTTCCATATCCACTCTATTGGCAACTCTACACCTTATATCCAAACCATATATTTGGCTTCAAAAGCTTATGAAAGCAAGAACAGCAAAGATTATAATACGGCCATGATTTGTGCCGAAAAATGCTTAGAAACTTTTAAGCGAAATAATTTGGCCTTGCACCAAATTTTAATGTACAATCTGTTGATCAGCATTTACGACGAAATGGATAATTATGAAAAGAAAAACGAATATATGTACCAAAAGCTAAGCCTAGTTGATCAGAAGAAGGTAGATGCTTCCATTTCCTTCATCAAATAATGTAAGTACATCAACTAAATGGGCAGCGAAAACCAAAAGGTACTGCCCTTTCCAAATTGACTTTCTACCCAAATATTTCCCTGATGACGTGAAATGATCTCGTGGGAAAGGTAAAGTCCAATACCTAGGCCCGAAATATTTGGCGTAGCCTCATCTATTCTATAAAAACGAGAAAACAGGTTCTTGATTTTGTCTTCGGCAATACCCAAACCTTCATCTTTAACGGCTACCAGCGCTCTATCAGCGTGTTTTAAAATTTTCACTTCAACCTTATTCTTTCCCGGCGAATATTTGATGGCATTGCTCAACAAATTGACCACTACCTGTTCAATACGCTGGCTGTCTCCATTAACCATACAGGTTTCAGGTGCTTCGGTCAAAACAATTTCATATGATTCTGTAGAGTTTCTTATCAAGTCCATAGCTTCCTCAATAATTTCCCTTAAATCAAAACTTGCTACGGTAAGCTTGAGTTTACCGGCCTCTATTTTGGATATATCTAATAGATCATTTACCAACGAAGTTAACTTTCTAACCTGCATGGAGGCTTTTCCTAGGAACTTTTGCGCATTTAGATCTTTCACTAAACGACTTAAGATTTGCAAATAACCATTAATACTGGCCAATGGTGTTTTCAGTTCGTGACTAGCTAAGCCAATAAATTCATCTTTTTTATCGTTAAGCTCACGCACTTTTTCGTACAACATGGCATTATCAATACCAATAGCTGCCTGCGCTGCAATGGCAGTCACCAAACTTTCATGCTCTGCGGTAAAAACGGCAGGCTGTGGATGTCCAAAAAACAAACCGCCAATTACTCTACCCGATCGTGAAATTACCGGAACAGCTAAATAGCTTACCACTGGTAAATGTCCTTGGGGCATTCCTTTGTGCGGATGATTTTTACCATAGCGGGGATCCTTAGTTACATCATCAAGCCTTACTACTCCTTCTCCTGAAAAGGTAGGATGGAAAATCGGGGTATCTCTTGGCATACCAAATTTCTCAAAGGCTTCTTTTGATGCTCCAGAAAGTGTATAGAGCATATAAGAGTTTCCATGCTCATCTGTTTTATTATAAAAGAATGCGCCAAATTGAGCACCAGTTAGTTGAGTAGTTGCGTCAGTTACCTTTTGCAAAATATTGTTAAGGTCCAATTCTTCGGAAATGGCCTCACTGATCATGTTCAATACTTCCAAACGTTGTGTATAACGCCTGCTCGTTTCCTTAGCTTCCACTTGTGCACTGATATCCCTAGCAATTTTAGAAGCACCAATTACATTTCCTTTTTCGTCTACTATTGGCGATACGGTAATGGACAGAAATACTTCGGTACCATTTTTAGCTTTTCTGACGGTATCAAAGTGGTCTACTTTTTTGCCTTGCTTTATTCTAGAAATGATATAGGCTTCTTCCGAGAGCCTGTTTTGTGGAATGATCAACGAAATATGTTGACCAATGGCCTCTTCGGAAGTATAGCCAAACATTCGTTCTGCGGAAGCATTCCAACTGGTAATAGTGCCATCCAATTGCTTGCTAATGATGATATCATCAGATGAATCTACAATTGCTGCTAACCTGGCCTGCTTTTCAAATACGATGCGAGACCTTAATTCTGAGTATTTTTGGTCGGTAACGTCCAACACTGAGCCAATAAAACGCGAATTTTTGCTTTGTTCATCGTGATATACTTTACCTTTTGCCCTGATCCATCTCAATTTTTCGTCATCGGCACCCAAAGTTCTATAGATTACGTCATACTCGCCATTTCCACTATCTTTACCAATCACCTCGTCTATAGCAGCCAGCACTCTTCCCCTATCTTCTAGGTGCAAACCTTGCACAAAATCTCTTTCATAATCAATAGGTCTATCTTCTTTGATACCGAACAACTCGCGACAGCGGGCATCCCATTCTAACTTTCCTGTAGCCAGGTCCATATCAAAGGTGCCTAACTCGGCAGCCTCTTTGGCCAAACTTACCTGTTTGTATAATCTTTCCAGTTCCTGACGGGCAATTACCTGTGCCGTAACATCTACGGAAATAGCCAAAATGCCCAGTACTTCACCATCACTACCTCTGTAAGGCTGGCACACAAAGTTTTGATAAACCTTTTCGGATTTACCTGCCCGCTGCATTTTTAACGGACGCTCCACGGCATGATAAGGCTCTCCTGTAAGATAAACCTTGGCAATAGCTTTTTCCAACTCAGGCTCCCTGGTATCTGGCAGTACTTGAAAAACGGGCCTACCAATCACCTCCTCCTCGGTTTTACCCCAAATTTCCAACATTGCCACATTGGCCGAAGCGATTTTATATAAAGGACCTAAAAACAAACACATGGCTACAGGTGCCTGCAAAATCATGTTTCTAAAGTTCCTCTCGCTATGCTCTATTTGCTGTTTAGCAATTACCAGATCGGTTACATCTGCGGCAGTATTCATAATGCCGTAAACATTTCCCTGTTGGTTGTATAAAGGCGTAAAACTGTAATTAAAATAAAACGTAGTTAGCTTGCCATGTATGGTAAGATCAACCCTTTGGTTACGTGCATGAAAGGGTTTTCCGGTATCGAATACGTTATCCAGCTGTGTGTAAATTGACTGTTCCTTAAGCTCGGGCAGCACTTCGCTATAGGTTTTGCCGATGACCTCGGATCCCTTGCCCCACACTTCAATAATAGCTTGGTTGGCCTGTACGATCCTCATTTCTCTTCCCGCATAAACCCCAATGGGAAAAGGTGCATTGGCTACTATTTGTTGTAGTAAATGTTCGTACGACAAATCATTTTTTTCTCTTGGCAGTTGATACTGGTAATCGCAAATGCCCAATACGCCGCTAATATTGCCATTAATGTCTCTAACAGGGCTTAAATTAGCATTAAGCTGCTTAACATAAATTGTTTCCCCTTTAAAAACGGCTTCTAAATCGGGTTTTAAATTTGGCCAGGTGGCGGAACAAGGTTCACCTAAAGCGGGAATTTTTACAATGTTAGCGGTACTTTTAAAAGCATCGTTACAAAAAAAAAGGTTATTGTTTCCCCAACAAAGAAATGCTGGACTGCTATTAGGCAAAATTAAGGCTAATGATTGTTTTAAGGAATCGGGCCAACTGCTAGGATGTCCAAGTGTAGAAGCGCTCCAATTGTTAGCTAAAATAAAACCGGTTGTAATACCACCTCCTTGAAGAAAAGCAAGTTCAGTAGCATGTACAGGCGAAATTGGCATAAATACTTTTTTAGAATAACAATAATAAAAGATTAATGTTAGCGTAAAGATGAATTATTTTAAGTGCAACAATTCTTTAGCCAGTGCCAACAGGTCATCGAACTCAAAGGGTTTGGCTAAAAAACGATCGGCACCTGCCCTAGCAGCAATTTCTTTTACATCGTTATTGGCCGACACATATATTACTGGAATATCTTTTAAATCAGGCTGGTTCTTTAAATTCTGTACAGCTATTTCTCCACCGGTACTTGGAATCCAATTATCCATCAAAATCAAATCAGGGGATATTGTCCTTACCTTTTCCACCACATTGTCGCAGTCCTGAAACGTTTGAACGTTAAACCCTTCGTCTTCGAAGAGGAAACGAAAAATATTCAATAAATCTTGGTCATCATCAAATACAGCTACAAGCTTCGAATATTTCTCCATATCACTAAGTTTAGGTTATCCCAAATAAAGCAATTTAAAGTATAAAATCACAGACAGGTTGATTTTTTTTACAAAGAAAATTACTCCGCATTGAACTACAGCAGTGTAAAGCTGAAAGCAACTTTAAAACTGTTTATCTCTCCACCAATTCCTTTACCGTATCGCCATAATGGTCGGTGTGAGCGCCTTCCATTTTAAGCAATCTGCTCCATCTCTTAAAGGTATTTACAAATACGATCAGCATGAGTAACATAGCCAAAGCAGCCAATGAGGCCAACAGGTATTGTTGTTTGGGAAGATACACGTTTACTACTTGCTCATAGCCCGCCCAAAAAGTAATTACTGCCATAAAAACACCTGGAATAGCTGAGCATAGTGCATATTTCTTGCGGTTCATACGGATCAACATCGTGGTACAAACAATTAAACCACAAGCTGCCAACAGTTGATTACTGATACCAAACAAAGGCCAAATACTGCTTACGTTACCGGTGTATACCAAATACCCCCAAGAAAAAGTGAAGATTAAGCTACTGATAATGATGCCTGGCATCCAATTTTTATCGTTAAACTTAGGAATAACGCTTCCCAACATTTCCTGTAGGAAAAAACGCCCTACCCTGGTTCCAGCATCAATAGCGGTAAGGATAAATACAGCTTCAAACATGATGGCAAAATTGTACCAATAGGCCATTACATCGTCCATAAACGGAATTTTATTAAAGATATGGGCCATTCCAACGGCAAGCGATACTGCTCCGCCGGTTCTACCGTATAGATCGACACCAATTTTTTCACTGAAATGTGCTAAATCTACAGGCTGCATTCCAGGGTTTTGTGCAATAAATGAATCGTAAAGCTCCTTGGGTGTGTTAATGGCAAAGTAGTCGCCAGGTACCAAGGTACAAGCTGCAATTAAAGCCATTAGGGCTACAAAACCCTCTACCAGCATGGCACCATAGCCTACAAAAAGGATTTCCTTTTCATTGTTCAACATTTTTGGTGTAGTTCCTGTAGCAATTACGGCATGGAAACCTGAAATGGCACCACAGGCAATGACAATAAAAATAAATGGTAATACCGGCCCGCCAATAATGGGACCGCCGCCTTTTACAAAATCGGTAATGGCTGGCATTTGCAAAGTGGGATGCACAAAGATTACCCCAATGGCCAGCATTAAAATGGTTCCTATTTTCAGATAGGTTGATAGATAATCTCTGGGCACCAATAGCAACCATACGGGTAGCACCGAAGCTAAAAAGCCATAAATAGTGATAGAAACTGAAATGGTTTTGATATTCCAGTGAAATATATCGCTAATTTCTTTGACTTGCATTAAGTTATGTCCGCCTATGATACTGGCGATTAACAGTATTCCACCAATGATACTGGCCAACGTGACACTATTTTTGCGATAGCGCATAATCAGTCCCATAATTACCGCAATAGGCATGGTAGCAATTACGGTAAACAACGACCATGAGGCTTCGTGCATTGCACTGATACAGGCTAAAGATAACCCGGCCAAGGTTAAAATAAGGATAAACAAAATAGCAAAGCCAGCAATTACGCCTGTACCTTTTCCTATTTCCTTACTGGCAATGGTAGCCAAGCTTTGTCCTTTATGTCGTACCGAGGCAAATAAAACCACCATATCATGTACTCCACCGCCTAGTACACAACCAATCAATATCCATAAAGTACCGGGTAAATAGCCAAATTGAGCGGCTAAAACGGGGCCTACCAGTGGCCCTGCTGCTGCAATGGCAGCAAAGTGATGTCCAAAAAGTACATTTTTATTAGTAGCTACGTAGTCTTTACCATCTGCAAACTCAATAGCAGGAGTAACATGATTTGCATTGAGCTTTAATACTTTGTTGGCCATAAAAATGCCATAGAAACGATAAGCAATAGCAAAAACCAACAGAGCAACAAAAACCAAGGTAAGCGCATTAACGCCGTTCAAAAATTCCATAAACGTGTTTTATTTTGATTTGATTTTAAAAAGCAGTGGGGTTTTGCTGCTAAATTTTCTTGGCTACATTAGCCAATAACGAAGGTAAACATTCCCATTGAAATAGAAATTAAATTTTATTAATTTCTTACTGTTAATAAATAAAATTTATTTTTAACACTAATTAAGCAGCTGATTTATAGGTAAGTTATATCAAACATACCCTTCATTACCTGATAAGCAAGACAAAAGACACAAAATGTAGCCATGTATGAACCTTAATGCTACCCTACATGGACACCAAATGCACCTACAAAAGACAATTGTTATCCTGCATCGAGTCAAAAACCACCAGAAAACGATGTCATGCTACCCTACTTCTAGCTAAAAACCACCAGAAAACGATGTCATGTTACCCTACTTCTAGCTAAAAACCACCAGAAAATAGTGAAAAACCGCCAGAAAATGACATCATGTTACCCTACTTTTAATGAAAAACTGCCAGGAAATGATGGCAAGTTACCCTACTTCTAGTGAAAAACCGCCAGGAAATAATGGCAAGTTACTCCACAAAAACAATTGTTACCCTGCTTTGGCCTTAATGCTACCCTGCATACACACTAATTCAACCCTGCAAATTATATATTCCATTATTTAAGTATTTCAAACAAAGCTTCATAAAAAGGCCCTTCGTTTTCAAACATGGCAAAATGCCCTGCCTTAGCTATCCAATGCACCTTTACCGTAGGCTTCAGCAATTGATACTCATAAGCCATAAAAGCTAATGGGTCTTGTTGTCCACAAATAATAGATATTGGTTTTTTAAACTTTTTAATAGACTCGGTCAAATCCATTTTGCCAAACGAATTACTCATGAGTATCATGGTTTTGGTGCTGATTTTACCTTTTGCTATTTTAGCTACCACTTTATCCATATTGGTTTTATCATACAAAATGGTAGCGTTATTCAGCTTTCTGAACATGGTAGAATCTTCCTTTTTCATACTTCCTTTGCCCGCCTTTTGGTCCAGTTCCATCAAAAGCTGCATATCCATCATGCCAAAACGGACTTCTTTATTATCTGCATAAGTAGCCATTTGCGTTCCCAAATAGTTAAAGGGCGCTGGTCCTGCTAATATCAATTGGTTCACTCGAGCAGGGTATTTTGCACCAAAATATACGGCCAATAAGCTTCCATAACTATGTCCATAAATAGTGGCTTCTTTAATTTTTAGTTGATCTAAAATGAACTTAATATCATTAGCGGCTACCTCCATATTGATATTTTCTTTGTTGAGCACTTTGGGCATTGACCTACCTGTACCACGTTGCTCCACTAAAATAGCCTGATGGTTCTGCCCTACTTTGAGCGCAACGTCCTCTTGTTGCTGACATGATATTCCCGGCCCGCCGGTCAATATCACCACAGGTTTTCCTTTGCCATAAACATGATAGTACAAATACCCTCCTTCAAAGGGAATTGAATCAGTTTGTTGCGCGTTAAGCTTTCCAATACAGAGGGAGATGAGGAGTGTTAAAAAATAATGTTTCATGAATTAAGTTTTGGGTTTTGATTTATGCAAAGTAGCTTGTAATTTCAATCTCAAACAATAGTACATCGATGTAATATGCGCTCCTTTCGACCTTATCTTCAAGACATTAATTTCGTCGAACAAAAACTGAATTCATCGATGAACATTATCCACGCACTATTTAATTGAATAAACTTGCAGCATGAAAAATCGTTTTGCCCCTATTTACGAATTGCTGATCTGGTTAATTTATGTATGCTTATACAAATACAGTTACTTTTTAGAGCAAACCGAGGTACGCCATCCTTCTAACAGTTTGTTTCCTCACTTACAGTTAATGCTTTTTGCGGTGGTCATGACGGCCTATATTATCCCTTTTTACAAATGGCTGGCGCCATTATTATTAAAAAAACGTCAATATAAATGGTTTCTGCCATCGCTTATTGTCTATTTCTGGTTGGTGAGCAAGTTGAGCAACTGGCTGGTTACTTTTTTATTTTTATACTTAAATACCGACCCAGAATTGAGTGGCTACTACCAAAAACTGAACGAGATTGCAAGCATTCGTCTCCACACGGTTTTTGGATGGGACCCCAATACTTTGTTTACCGATATACTGGCCTGCCTTTCGTTATTGTTTACCCATTTTGCTTTTGATAGCATTGCCAAGCAATACCAAATAGAGAACCAGAACCTTAAACTGCAAATGGAAGCGTTAAAGGTACAATTGCAGCCACATTTTCTGTTCAATACTTTGAACAGCATCTATGGCATGTCGATGCTAAAAAGGCAGGAAACGCCCGAAATGATTTTACGACTTTCGGAAATGATGCGCTATGTACTTTACGACTGCAAGCATGACAATGTTGAACTACAAAAAGACGTGGCTTTTTTACAGAATTATCTGGAAATGGAGAAAATGCGCTACCCCAACACAACTATTGAATTTGAATTTAGAGGTACGGATAGCCCATTGAAAATTGCACCTATGCTTTTCATCCAGTTTTTGGAAAACAGCTTTAAACATGGTGCGGCAAGGATACGTAGCAATGGTTTTATTAAGGGTCATTTATATGTGAATGAACATAAACTACATTTTATGCTCAGCAACGATGTGATGGAAAGCAGCACCAGCGAAACGAATAGACCTGGTGGGGTGGGCATTACCAATGCCAAACAGCGAATGGAGCTTTATTATCCAGATCAGCATCTGCTCGAAATTCATCGTAATCATGATATATTTACTGTAGAACTTACCCTAAACATTCATTAATAAAATGATCAGATGCCTTATTGTAGATGATGAAGTAATTGCCCAACAAATTTTGGAGGAATACATTACGGCTACCCCTAACCTGATGTTGGTAGCTACCTGTCGTAACGCCCTCGAAGCTTTTTCTAAGCTTGAACAAAATACCATTGACCTTATTTTTTTGGATATAGAAATGCCCATGGTTAACGGACTTACTTTTTTAAGGACTTTAACTAAACCACCAAAGGTTATTTTTACCACCGCTTATGGCGAGCATGCATTAGAGGGATTTAACTTGGGTGTAATGGACTACTTGCTAAAACCTTTTTCGCTCAGCAGATTTCAACAGGCCATTCAAAAAGTGGAAGAAGTATTGAAAACTACCAACACCATCGTTAGCCCTGCCGAAAATGCTTCGATAGTGATTAAAGAGAAGAATAAAGGCAATTGCAAAATAGATATTCGGCAGATCATCTATATCAAGGCAAGCAAAGATTACATGAAAATTGTAACGGTAGACGAACAGTTTACGGCACTGATTACCATGTCTAAATTAGAAGAGCTGCTTCCCGAAACTGATTTCGTTCGTACTCACAAATCATATATCGTAGCGGTTTCTAAAATAAAATTCTTAAGAAATGACAATCTATTGCTTTCTGACCAGTCTTTTATCCCTATCAGTGCTAGTTACAAAGATAAAGTAGTTGCTAAATTCCATCAAAATACGGCTATAAATCAATAATACAACTAAACTCTTCTTTGTAGCACCTTCTTCTTGAGATTCACTTCGGATATCAATGTGGCAATAAAAATCAAACCACTATTCATACCATACCTTACAAAACCTCGCAGGTTTTAAAAACCTGCGAGGTTTAGATATCAAACCGTTATTTCGAGCGTAGTCGAGAAATCTTTTAAAAGAGCTAATCTATTCACAAGTCCAAAGATTCCTCCACTCGCTGCGCTATGGTCGAAATAACGTAAGATGCCAAAACTTGTGAAGTCTATGATTAACTCACTACTCTCTGTAATGCCTTCTTCTTAAAATTCACTTCGGATATTAAGGTGGCGATAAAGATGAGCGCACCTCCTAAAAGCAAACGCCAGGTAAGGTTTTCATCTAAAATGAAAAATGCGGCTATTGCTCCAAATACCGGTTCAAAAAGATAGATAACTGCTACCCGCTCAGCACTGATGTATCGTTGTGCAATATTGGAGATTGAATACATGTAGGCGGTAGAAAATAGTCCGCAAAAAACAATACCCATCCAAAAGGTGTTGCTCTCTGGAAACCAATTTGCTTGGCCATCGCTGAGCGCCAAACCGAAGGTTAGCACAGCACAGGTAGCAAACATAGGGATAATGGTAGGTACCAAATTCTTCTGGGAAGCTTTTTTCTCTACCAAAATAAGGTAGGCTGCAAAACAAAACGCACCGGCAATGGTGTACAAGTCGCCAGTACCAATGGTTAATTGTCCGTTTACAGAAATCACAAACAGTCCTACCAATGCTATAGTTGCCGCAATCCATATTTTAAAGGGTGCGGCTTTGCGATAGAGCAATAACTTAAACAATGGTACAATCACCACGCTGGTGCCTGCAATGAAAGCACATTGGGAAGCGGGAGTATTTTTAATCCCTAAGGTTTGCAATTGGATGCCTAAAAACAAAGGAATGGCCAACATTGCACCCGTTTTGATGGCGGCTAAATTTGTCTTGACCAAATGTTTCCAAAAGATAATGGAAAGCACCAACGTAGCCATTAAAAAACGATAAAAAAGAAAGGTATTGGGCGACTGACTGCCCATAGCCAGTTTGGTGACTGAAAAGGAAATACCCCAAAAAGCCGTCCCCAGTATCAACAAAATTAGTAGTAAGTTTTTCTTTTCCATTTCTTAGTTACCGTTTAAATCTTTTTTCATTAGGATATCAATCTGGCGATCATTGCCCAGTACAAAAACATGTTCATCAAAGGCTACAAAACCATTCTTTTTGTAAAATCCCATGGCCCTGAAATTCTTTTCCCAAACCCCTAGCCACACATGCTCCACCTTCAATTGTTGTGCAACCTCAATGGCTTTTTGATAAAGTAATTGCCCTACCTTTTTACCGTGATGATCTTGCAGCACATATATCCTTTCTATTTCAAGTGCATTTTTATGGGCGTTTTCTTTTTGTGCCTGGCCTGTATTGAGCTTTAAATAGCCAATTACCTCGTTATTGAGCTCAGCAAAGTAAAACTGTGATGAGAGGTTACTCAATTCCTTGCTCAATTGCCTTGTCGAAAAGCTTTCGTCCAAATACTTGCGCATGTTTTCTTCGGTATTGATATTTGCGAAAGTCTCCAAAAAAGTTTTCCTACCTATATATTGAAGGGCATTTACATCGGTAATGTTCAATGGCCTTATGATGATATTCTCCATGGATACAAATTTAAACCACAAACAAATGCAATAAAATGCTATTTTATCATTTATTAATGCATATATTGCATTAATGGATTTACAGCAAATCAGATATTTCCTAGCTTTATCCCGTGAGCTTCACTATTGGAATACAGCAGCAAAAATGAACATTACCCAATCGGCGCTCACCCGTCAAATCCAATCTCTAGAAAATGAACTAGGATTATTATTGTTCGAACGTAACAAACGAAATGTAAAGCTCACGCCGGCCGGCCATTTTTTAAAGGATAAGTGGGAAATAGAAATCAATGAAATTGAGTTTATCCATCAATTTGCCAAGCAAATCCATTTAGGAGAAAGCGGTACCGTTAGAATTGCCTACCCCGATTCGATTTCGGCTTCTATAATGCCGGATATTTTAGCACATATTGCCGCAAAATATCCAAAGTTACGGGTAGAATTGGTTCAGGTTTTATATGAAAACCAACAAGAGTTTTTAAGGAACTATAAAGTTGACCTGATCATTGCCAGAGATATTAACAACTTACAGGGGATTAAATCGAAAAAGGTTTATACTGATCATTTGGCTTTGGTGGTTCCAGAAAACCATCCTTTTCAAAACATCCAAGATCTTAGTCCAGCCACATTAGCTCAGCAAAAGTTCATATTGCCTACCATTGACGAGGGAAGCAGTTATGGCCACATCATCCAACAAGTGTTTAGTCATTTTGATTTTACACCTGATGTTTACCTGCATTCTGAATTTGGAGCCATCATTATTGCACTGGTAAGAAAAGGGCTTGGCATTGCCATTTTGCCTGATTCGTACCAATACCATGATAGTCCGGGTTTAAGATTTATCAAGCTTCCTTTTAAAACTGATCTGTATCTCAATTGGAGAACTGATGACCAAAATCCTACTTTATCTAATGTGTTACAGTTGATCTTAAGTAAGATGAACAAAGTGGAGTAGTTGAGTAGGGCTTTAAGATTGGTTTACTTCGTAGCTACTTCGCAATCTTGATTTTAAAAAAATTGGTTAGCTTGGCTTACCGCTTTAAAATTGCTTCGTACCTCGCAATGACGGACAATAGGAAAGCTGTTACATTAATTAAGGCGTCATTGCGAGGTACGAAGCAATCTCTAATACACTTAGACAATATCTGGATTTACAAAAGTTAAACTGGCATATATCCCTAACCTTCCATTCTTTTGGCTTTTCTTAAAGCTGGTGCCAATACCCTTACTCGCAAATGGTGATGTAAGGTTTCATATTCGTTAATGCAAACTGAAAGATCCGCCAATAATGTATGATAGCGTTGATACAATTTAGACAATGTCTTGGCATTTTGGTTGACAGTAGTTTCTTCGCCCAATAAGCTTTCCATTTGCTTAAGGGCATAAATAACTGTTTGGTGTTCTTTTTTACTAATGGCTTTCATATTAAGGTGTTAAAAAGATTATTTTCCCGAATGGTCGGTACTATACATCATGCCAGTAGGATTGACAAAGGCCGTAGCCTACCCTTCGTCGCTTTAAAATTGCTGCGTGCCTCGTAATGACGCTTCGATTGAAGTAAAGACGTATCTATAACGTCATTGCGAGGTACAGCCAGTCCCGACCATTCGGGAAAGCAATCTTTAGAGAATTAATTCAACTGCTTAAATAAAGAAGCTACGTCTAATTGGTTAGTGCTTGGTGTTACAAAATAAGTTTGTACCCTACCCTTTTCTCCCTTTTTAGGAATTGAAAGTGTTCCCGTAGCATATTGGCTCATCCATTCGCTATCATTAAAAGCCCACTGATCGGTAGTTCCAGCTTTCACGAAATACCAAGTGTATGTATCGCTAAGATCAGTGAAACCTGTGGTAGTGTTATATTCTGAATAGGCCCAGGTTCCCGGCTTTATATTTTTAGCGATATACACCTTTTCATCTGCTTTATTTTTCATGTAAACATCCAATGCATCATCACTTTGTGGATAATGAATATAAAAGGCCATTTTATTGGTTGCTGGATCTGCTGCAGGCACTTTGATTTCCAATGGGCTTCCGTTGAGGAAAACAAAAGGGAAAAAGCGCTCCAAATCTTTGTTGCCCAAAGTAAGCGTAGTTTGATATACTTCTTTTCCAGAAATTAAATCCTTTATTTTCAATACGGTCTGTCCCTTGGTAGATGGATAGGTATAGATACTATTGAAATTCAATAATTTATCAGGACCAGTATTAAGCTTATTGTAAACGATGGTATCTATGGTCATTTGCAACTCGCTGTTGCCCACATTATAGCCACCAATTTGTATGCTCACTGCCTTGGTGGTAATGTCGCTTTTATTACATGCTGCAAATGTAGTGACCAGTGCCACCAAGCATGCTAGTTTTTTGATATTCAAGAGGTTTTGTTTCATCTGTTTGTTATAATTCTAATCGCGTAAAAAATCTCATAGTGTTCCCTTGCGGGGCTTCAGAGAAAATGTAAAGTTTTGAAACAGCTGTACTGGCACCTGGTTTTGGCGCTGTGGAGTTAAGGGCATTCCAAGTATAACTGGTCCCATCAACATAAGGTACATTGGTGCCTGCTTTGCATATACGTACCACAAAAGATACGGAGGTCATGACACCGTTATACTCTTGTCGGGCCGTGGAAAAGGTGCCAACGCTTACTGGCGTACTGAACTCGTAGGGTTTTACGTTTTTTACCCTTGTCAATTCCTCAAAAACCTGTGGCGTAAAGTAATATTTCCCTAATACAAAATCAACCGGCTCGGTATAGTTGGTTGTAGTAGGTTGGAACATATACACCAAAGTGATTTTGTCCTTTTCGACGGCAGGTTTAGTAGGCATTGGGCCAATTTTATCATCCATGTACAGAAAGTTCACACTGGCTTCACCGTCTTCCTTTTTAAGTTCTTTTTCCAGCACCAATTTTCCAGTACCTTTTTCGACAATGTTAAGCTTGATTTTATTTTCCGACGAATTAAAAGCGTAGCCATTAGTTATATTGAAACTGGTATTGGGCGATACTGGATCGGAGAATGTCATTGACCCCAGTTTAATGTCCAATTGTTCGGTACTTCCGTTATAACCGTTCACATTAATACGGTACAATTGGTCTTTATAGAACTGTTCTTCTTTATTGCAAGCGTACAATGCCATGAGTATGGTACTTAGGCAGGCCAGGTATAATTTATTTAATTTCATTGTTGTATGTTTAAATCAATTTAAAAATGATAAGAGAGGCTTAAGCTGAACGAGGTGCCTACCTTACGGGCAAAAGTTTCTATATCACCAACACGTCTCATTTTCCCGCCATCGCTCGGTTCAAAATATCCTTCCTCGTACTTATCGGTAAAGCCATATTTCCATTCGTATACATCCGACCATTCTTTCATAAACATGGTACTGGTACCGGGCTTTATTTTATAAGTTTCCTGAGAGTTGATAAAAAAGCGGTATGGACTGTTCAACAGATTGCTCATGTTTAGTTTTGCTTCCATTTTTTTACTTTTCAGCAGCTTGTAGCTTAGTTGGGCATCTAATTGGTTACGCGGACGTTCCATTTCCGAGTGGTGGGGCTGCATACCAACGGTAAAGGTTTTATAGCCTGAGTGGTTAAAAGCTACGTTGGCGCTTAAACGTTCGCCCACGTATTGTAATGCCATATTATACAGTACGGGTACCTGTCCGTATAGCGGTCGTTTCTCTCGTAAGTAGGTTTTACTTTTATAGGAGTAAGTTCTTCCGTCTTTATCCGCTCCAATTCCCATATTGCTATAGCGGAAAGCGCTAGCTTGCACCTCTGAATCCTGTAACGTAAGGTTACCACTGAAATACATATTGCTTAAAAACTTCCAGCTACCGTTAATGAAACCTAAATTCTTACGTAAATCAAATTCCCAGCCCTTAATGTTGGCATAGTCTGAGTTAGCGGTAAGCAAATCAACCGCCCCACTGCTATTGGTAATATCCAAATACATCTCCACAGGGTTTTTAAAGTGCTTTTTGAAATAACCCACAGAAATTACCTCGCCGGCGGATGGATACCATTCGGCCCTTAAGTCATAATGAGAAATGATGGTAGAGATTACTCCTACGTTACGTTGTATACGACCATACATGTAATTGTAACGTGCGAAACTAGAATTTTCAATTAAGGCAGGTCTAACAGCTGATTTGGCATAAGCAACACGAATGTTAAAGTCGGTAACTGGCGTAATGGTCAAATTAGCAGAAGGCATGTACAGCCATCTTTTCTCATCAGCATTGGCGTCTTGAGTTTGGTGTACCAAATTACCGGTTTCTGGATCTACGTAACGTTTCTTCTCTAGATTTTGCATATCAGATTTAGCGACCTTATCGGCAGCTGAATCCTTGATCTTATCGTAACGGTAATATTCGCCCCTAATTCCCCATACTAAGCGTAACCAACTGCTGAAACGACTATCCATCATGCCGTACCAAGCTTGGTTATTATTCTTTCCAGTATAGTTATTGTTGTTAAAGTCGGAAGGGTAATAGAACATGTCGTGCAATGGATCGTTAAAGTTAATGTCCCATTGTTGTATAGGCTTAAAGGCATCGGCAAAACCTGCTGCAGCTCCAACTGGTAAAACGCTCCATGCAAAATCGCCTTTCTTCTCTAAAAATTGATATCCAGCTTTAAATAGCTGAGGATGCTTTCCAATATTGAACTTGTAACTCAAAGCTGCATCAGCCGCCCAATTGGTTTCCACATATTTGTACGAAGATCGGCTCAATGGGCCTGGGTTATTGGTAAAGTTACCTAACTGGTAAATGTAATTAGTGCTATTAAGCGTCTTAAGTGGGCCTAAGTTTGCATCTATAGCATCTTCCTCGTGGTTGCTCACCTTATTACGAGCTACTCCCCAATCTAACTTAAACTTCCCAAAATGATGTTCACCTGCTATGCGGTTTTGCAATAGGTCGATAAATTTGGGACGGTCATATTCATTAATTGCTGGATTTTCATTGTACCCAATGTCTTCGCCCCAGCCCGAAATACGAAAGAACTGGTTGGCAAATACCCTCGAATAAAAGTTACGCGACGTAATTTTATGATTTTTATGATTCCAACCCATATTCAGTAAGGCTCCCAAGCTAGTGGTGAAATTATACTGACTGGCGGTACTTTCGTTAAGTTCCTGATGGCTCACTGGATCATATAGGGTTTTATTCATCTTGTTAAAGCTACCCCGCTCGAAATGCATAATATTATCTATAGCTTGTTCATTGCGATAGCTAATAGAACCCACGAAACCGAAACGGCTGTTTTTTAGGCCATAGCTTCTACCTAGGCTAAACTGATAGTTTTGTCCGGGAGCGGTTTGATAAATGCGGGTGCCCAGTCTTTCTAAACCTCCTATCCTCTTGTTTTGTGCGGCAATCATTTCAGGGGTAATTTTTGGCACTCCAGCAGGTGGCAAAGTACCCGCGGGATTGGTAGGGTTATAGTTGGATTGGGTAAAAATCACCAAGTCCTTTGGGAAATGATCTCTGCCACCATCGTCAAAGCCAAAATAATCCTGCTTGCCTCGTTGGTAACCCAAAAAGTCTTTACCGGTACTTCCGTTGATGTACTTAGTACCGATATTTAAAGAGATAAAATCTTTGCTAGGAATGGCCATGGTGTTCAATTGCACCATACCACCTCCAAAACCAAAACTCATATCGGGCGTAGCGGTTTTGGATACGACTACGTTATCAACCAAGTTGCTTGGAATGATATCGAACTCGAAATCGCGTACCTGTACATCGGTGCTTGGCAAAGCAGCTCCATCCATCATGGCTACGTTATAACGTTCGGCAATACCCCTGATCACCACACGGCGGTTATCGGTAGTGCTTACGCCTGCAATACGTTTCAAGGTTTCACCAATGTTCTTATCTGGCAAAGCTGAAATTTGTTCGCGACTGATTCCATTGGAAATATTGGCATCTTTTTTTTGACGGGCATACAGGGCATTAATGCTTTCGGTTTTAAAAGTACCCGTTACCACTACCTGATTTAAGCTATTGGTAGCTGGCTTTAGCACCACATCAAGATTGGTTACCTGACCTGCTTTTACTTCTATTTCGGTAATGCGTTTGGTTTGAAATGAGATAAAACTCACTTCTAAAGTGTAATTGCCCTCGGGAACGCTAAGCAGATAACTTCCATCTACATTACTTTGGGCTCCTTGCCCGGTTTGTACCAATTTGATATTGGCACCGGGAAGTGGTTCGCCACGGTCATCTATTACTTTACCAGCTATACGACCAGGCTGTTGTTTTGGGGCGTTGGTAGTTTCGGCTTTTTTAGGATAAAGTACTACTGCACCACCTTGTTCCTTAAAAGCTACGTTGCTATGTTGCAACAATTGGCTAAGGATATTTTTTAGTTTTTCTTCATGATGGTTTGCGGCCTTAACCGATACATTTTTAGCTAGTGATGGATCATAAGCAAATCTTACTTTGGCTTTTGTACGTAATTGCTCCAGGGCTACGGATAGAGGTTGTCCTTCTTTAAATTGGACATCAACTTTGGTCTCAAGCGCTTGAGAGTGTGCCTCACTGGCCAACAGCGAAGTCATGATATTGATGGAAACAAAATATAGGATCAGTGATATTTTCACACCTATTTTAATTATAGACATTAATTTTTAATACTTTTATTGTGTTTACGAGTTAAACCTGGCGTTTTGCTATGATGATGACTAGGAAGCGGCAATTTTCTGTCAACAAGCAAGCGCCTAAATACCCCGGTATCTATCCAATAGGTACCGGTTTTTTATTTTGGTAGCTTATTTCATCAAGATCACCTCCTTGTTTTTGATTTGATAATGAAGTCCGTGGATGAGCTTTAATTGATCGAGTATTGTTTTAGGATCGTCTCCTCGATTAAACTGGATGGAAACGTGTAGGTTTTCAAGCGCTTTTTGCTCAAATTTCAGTTCCAACGAGAAGGCATTGCCAAAGCTTTGTGCAAATGATTTTAACGGAACATCTTCCAATATGTATTCGCCATTTAACCACTTATCGGTAGTATAAGCGTTGCTATTTTGCAGTTTCACTGTTTCATGTTGTCGGTTAAAAAAAAGTTGTTGATTAGGCAGCAATACACCCAATTGAGCTTTTTCGCTACGTACGGCCACTTTACCACTCAACAAGGCCACTTGGATGTTGGTTGCTAATGGATCATTATTGATAATGAACTTGGTGCCCAATACCTCGGTGGTAATTTGTCCGGTATTTACTAAAAATGGATGTGATGGATCGTGGCTTACTTCAAAATACACTTCGCCAGCTTCCAATTTCACCTGACGTGTTTGTTGTATAAATGGATGTGATACAGCTACTTTAGCACCTGGCCTTAAATAGATCAGGGAACTGTCGGGCAAAAGAATTTTCTTGTACTCTCCTTTCCCTGCTACATAATTGTTCCAAGTTTGCGTTATTACGGATGGATTTGAACTTTGATAGTTACGATAGACGAAAGTACCTGCTGAAATGACAACAATTGCAGCAGCCGCTACATTACGCCACAGTTTGTAAAGTTTCTGTTTACCAAGCTTGCGGCGAATTTCAATAAGCATTTCATCGCCAGTGCGTATTTTTTCCTGTTCATCTGCAAAAGCGTTAAAAGGAATATTGTCGTTGGTACGATGAAACCAAGTTTCGGCCTGTTGTTCTATTTTACGCCTTTCGGCGAATACATTTTTCTTTGCCATACATTTAACTCTTCGCAGCGAAAGCCAAAATGTACTTTAAGAAAAGGCTATGATTAGGTTAAATCTTTGTTAACAGCAGAGCTAATACTCCGGCAAGGTTAACTGGCTCTGAGTAGAATTTGCGTGTTTGCAATCTCAGACGTTCTAAAGCCATGGAAATATTGTTTCTTACGGTTTGTTCAGACAGAGAAAGTTCTGAGGCAATTTCTTTGATGGATTTGTTTTCGTAACGGCTTAAACGGAAGGATTGTTGCATATTGCTGGGCATCTTATCGATTTCGCTATCCAATAAATCTTGCAGTTCTTTAGTTTCCAGTTCAGTGGTAGATGGGGCTACCAATACTTCATCTTCATGGTACAACAATTCTCGTTGCTTACTTGCGGTTTGCTTTCTATACCAGGAAATGGCCTGTTTTTTTGCCGTTACGTTTAACCAAGGTGCTAATGATCTTTCGGCGATGATCCTATCTCGATAACGCCAAAGGTTAACAAAGATATCCTGCACAATATCTTTGGCTACTTCCCTATCGTGAATGCGCCGATAGATCAGGGTGTACACTTCGGGCCAATAGCGTTCATAAAGTGCTTCAAAAGCCTTTTGATCGCCACTTTGCATGGCGGTAATTAAATATTGATCGCTAAGGGAGATATTCACCCTGCAAAGTTACCATCGCATAGGTTATCCTATTGTTAACTTATAATGAACAAACGTGGCAATGAGGTTATAGGAAAACTGTTACCTCCGCCGAAACGTCATTGCGAGTTTACGAAGCAATCTCATTATTTATTTGTTCATGGATTTATCAGTATAAAACTTTGTCAATCCTACTGTACATTATGCCGATAGGATTGACAAAGTTGAAGACTCCTTATGTTGCTTGCCCAAAGGTTAATAAATTCGACTTGTGGTTGGTGTTATCACCATACCACTTAATTGTCTATCTCTATTGGTTGGTGATAACACCAACCAAAGTTTAATAACAATCAATCAATTTCTTTATTTAGTTTTTCAAAGTCAGCATTAGCAATAGTTTATGAATAGTTGCTCACTTCTTTCAAAATCATTTTTAATTCTCTGGTTATCGTTCCATCATTTATTTCACCTATCTCTTTTTCAAAGCAATCCAAAATCCGAAAACTTTCCTCAGCAAAAATCAAAACCCTACTGTCATACATTTTAACCATGACGGTCTCCACGCCTCTTCCATATATCCGCAATGCGGCAGTTTTTATACTCAATAGCCCCTCTATACGTACTTTTGCTACCTCGCCAATCTGGCCTTCATCCAATATGGCTACTGAAATATATCTAAGTAGTTTTCGTCTTATTTTTTTATCTGGAACGAAGTACAGTACAATCTTTTTTCCTTCTCTGTACGCATTTTCTGCCATGTATAAAGTATCCCTAATTGAAAAATCAGGTTGCAGCACCAAGTAGTTAGATGTAAACACTTTATCCATTTTCAAAAGCATTAGCGGTCCTATCGCCAAACAATAGGGAACTTACGTTCGGCTATTTTTTTAACGACAAAATATAGGTAGCCATTTTTTGGGCATCTTGTGTAGAAATATTAGGATGTGGTGCCATTGGGATATCTCCCCATGATCCCTTTCCTCCTTTCACAATTTTATCCGCCAGCATTTCTATGTTCGCTTCGTTTGCAGTGTAGTAATTGGCAATCTCTACATAGGAAGGTCCAACCAATTTACCGTCTTCTTTGTGGCAACCCAAACAATCTGACTGGGATACTAAATTCCTCCCTTCTTGTATAGTTGTATCCTCAACAGCAGGCTCAGTCTTCTTTTCACTGTTATTAGTACCGCAGCCTACCATGATGTTCGATAGTAAAGAGAGCGAGAAAAGAATAGCGATGTTTTTATGGATATAAGGCGCCATAAGTTTAGGATTAAAGTTGATTATTTTTGAATTGACTTGCTGCGTAATCACAGGCTCTAGCAGTTAATGCCATGTAGGTTAATGATGGGTTTTGGGTGCTGGTAGAAGTCATACAAGCACCATCGGTAACAAATACATTTTTACACAAATGCAATTGGTTCCATTCATTCAACAAAGAAGTTTGAGGGTTTTTGCCCATGCGCACGCCTCCCATTTCGTGAATGTCCAATCCTGGTGCTTGTTTACTGTCTTTGGTTTTTATATTGGTAAACCCAGCTTTTGAAAACATTTCTGTAACTTGAATGAAATAGTCGGCCAGCATCTTTTCATCATTCTCATCGTAACTAATGTCGATGCGTAGCTTTGGAATACCCCATTCGTCCTTTTGCTGATCATCTAACCAAACTTTATTGGTTTCCTTCGGAATGGTTTCGCCCATGATATGGGATTTAACTTTCCACGGTCCTGGCTTAGGATTTAAAATATCATTCTTCAAATCGGCACCCCAGTTTTTGGAAGATTGTTCGCTAGGTGAAGCACCAAGGCCCACGGCATAGCCACGTAAAAAGTCGGCATCTTGTTTAAACACATTTCTAAATCGTGGCATATAGCCTGATGTTGGCCTTCTACCTTCAATGGTATATTCCAATTCTCCATCATACTCGGCGGTAACCGACCCTCTGTAGTTATGAAATGCCAAATATTTACCCAATAAGCCATTATCGTTGCCCAAACCATTTGGGAATCGTTTACTTTTTGAATTTAGCAGCAATAAATTGGTGTTGAGTGCACCTGCGTTAATAAAGATGATGGGGGCATTATAAATCGTTTCGGCTTTTGTTTTGGCATTAATCACCTTTACACCGGTTGCCTTTTGCTGTTTCTCGTCATATATAATGCTATGTGCAACGCTATCGGTAACAATGGTCAATTTACCTGTTCTAGCAGCCCAAGGCAGTGTAGAGGCATTGCTACTAAAATATCCTCCAAACGGGCAACCTCTTTGGCAAAGATTACGGTATTGGCAGCTAGACCTCCCCTGCTCCAAATGAATGTCTTTTGGCTCGCTGATGTGGGCACAACGACCAATGATCATTTGCCTGTCTTGGTAATTACTTGCTATTTTTTGTTGCAGCATTTTTTCTACCTTGGTCAATTCCATAGGAGGCAAAAAATCACCATCTGGTAGTTGCGGGATATTGTCCTTATTGCCAGATACACCGATGAATTTTTCTACATAACTGTACCATTTCTCCAAATCATTGTAGCGAATGGGCCAATCTACGGCAAAACCGTCTCGTTTTGGCCCTTCAAAATCGTAGTCGCTCCAACGTTGGGTCTGTCTGGCCCATGTTAACGATTTTCCTCCTAACTGATAACCTCTTACCCAGTCAAAAGGTTTTTCTTGTATATATGGATGTTCGGCATCTTTCACGAAAAAATGCATGGCATCTTCTCTAAAGGCATAACATTTACTGATGATGGGATTGGCTTGTTTGATTTCCTCGGTGAGCTCGTTTCGGTGTTCAAACTCCCATGGGTTTTGATTGGTGGTAGGATAATCTTTGATATGTTGCACATCTCTGCCACGCTCTATCACTAGTGTTTTCAATCCTTTTCCTGTCAGTTCCTTTGCTGCCCAACCACCGCTAATGCCCGAACCGATGACGATAGCATCGAAATTGGTTTCTATATTCTTGCTCATTTGTGTGTTCAATTTTAAACTACGTCCTTTTTACACTTCCCGAAAAATGCCCAGGCACTAAGATGTAGGGTTTTAATTTGGTCATTACATATTCTGATTGCTCGTAACCTTTCAAGGTTTGCTTTCTCACTTCTTTTAAAAAGAATTGCAGATTGCTTTCTTTGTTTTTAGCCTCCATAATTTCTTTCAACAGGTTGATTCGTTGCTGTACTGAGCTATCTGTGAACTTTGCTCCACCAATATTTTCATTCTCAAAAGTTTGCAGTCCATCCATAAATCGCTGTTGTTCTTCTTTCGGGCGGCAATCGTTAACCATTTTCAATACAAAAAGATGAATACCTAGCTCCTTAGCTCCGGGCGTATCAGTTTTAGGAATGATGGTTTCCACCAACTCAGCCAGTAGTTGTTCTTGTTTAGCGGTAATGGTGATATGTTGTAGCGATATGCTTGCTCCTTGCTGATTATTGAAACATGAGGGCAAAAGCATAGCTGAAGCACACAGCAAAGCCATGTGCCTAATTGCTGTACGTCTTTCCATTTTTACTGGTTTTCTTTAACTATTTTTCTGAAATTATTTACGCTTGTGCTTACATCAGGAACACTGTTTTCCCAGTTGTATTCATATTCTGCGGATAATACACCCTTAAAGTTTTGACGTTTTAACTCTGTGATTACGCCCTTTATATTACTGAAACCTGTTCCCCAGTATACATCGTGTGCTTTTACATTTCCAAATTCGTTAAGATCTTTAACGTGTAATTGGATCACGTGCCCTTCAAGTTGTTGCAATGCTTTAACAGGATCTAAACCGGAACGCACCCAATGACCAATATCGGCACAGGCACCCATTCGTTTACTTTTCCCTTTTATAGTATTCAATACGGTTTGTGGGTTCCAATAAAATGAAGGATTTGGATGGTTATGTATGGCAGCGTTCATTTCATATTTATCGCATAGCTGAGATACTAATGGAATATCTTTTTCCTCTGGCTCACAGGTAATATTCTCAGCGCCCAACGATTTGGCAAAAGCGAATATCTTTTCCCAATCGCTACTGTCCTTGGTTTTGATCACGCCGTAAGACACCAAACGGATGCCCTTTGCTTTTAACAGTTTTTGCACGTATGCCTTACTTTCTGCCGACATATGGAAATCCATTTTTTCGTTAATACCGCCCCCAATTACCTGTTGCGGATAGGCTTCCACATAACGCAAACCGCAACTATCAATCTTATCCAAAGCTTGGGTAAAACTAAACAGTTTGAAGGTGTAGGCCTGTGCGCCAAGTTTCCAGCCCAAAGCGGTTTCTGGGTGGTTATTTACTTTATTGGTTTGGGTTTTGCATGCCAGTTGTACCATTACAACCAACAGCACTATGATCAATCTATTTGTTTTCATCTACGTATATTACAATTTTTTGTAAAAAAGGGTTAACGATGAAGTGTTTTTTTTACAGACTCCTCGCTATTTCGTTACGCTAATAATTAAATTTTGTGGAATAACGATGTCCACTATCAGTTAATAATGTACCAATATAAATACCTTTAGGCAACCAAATTGGGAATTCGAAAACATTGGCTCCTTTTTCAAGTTTCAAAGCAATCTCTTTGATTGTTTTCCCTTGGGTATCAACAAGCTTTAATTTAGCTTTTTCATGATCGGGATGTGTAATCATCAATTTCGTAGTAGTTCTATCAGCATTTGGAACGATATGAATAGTGGTTTGATTAGCCATTCCAAAGGACACCTTTATAACTTCCGAAAAATCTTCTTTTCCTTTTTTATCAAGTTGTTTTATTTGATAATAATTTGGTCCAATTTTTGGATGGTTATCCGTATAGCTATAAGCTTGGCTACCCTGCTTTGCAGTGGTTCTCTCCGCTCCACCTAAATATTTAACGGTCTTATCTTCTTCTATGCGATACACTAAAAAAGGATTATTTGCTTCGGTCTGTTCATTTTGCCATTTTAACACTACCCTATCGCCAAGTGTCTCTCCTTTTAAGGAAGAAATATTCAAAGCCAATGTAGGCGCTGTTTGATAGTTAGTTATGCGATGAAAGGTAAAGTAGTTATTATTGTGGGCACTATTGGCACCGCCTAAACCATCGTCATACGCCGTTCTGGAAACAGCAATAATATCATTGCCATCGAATTGCCAATCTACATATTGAAATGCGTGATAAAGTGTATCTGGATGATTTAAAATGGTAGAATCAATATCCCAATTTACCAAATCTGTTGAAGAACATAGGGCTAAGGTATTACGCACTTTATCAAGAGAAATATCACCTCTATAAGCCACAGGTACATAATTAGATAAGGTCCAATATTTATTTGAAGTACTATCATACCTGATGGTGAACTTCTTACCTCCACCCGGAAAATCCTTAAAGCCGGTAGTGGCATTAAAAGACGAAGTACTACCCGTTGCATTTACATTGATCAGGGCTACTCTTTCTCTGTATTTATCAAAAGTATGTACCCGGGCTACGTTAAGCATATTACCGCCTGGGCCTATTACGGCATTCCCTTCCAACCAGCCATAAAAATATCCTCCTACGTAAGAAGCGTCATAAGGCATTGCATTACTGCTTAACCAATTGGCTGCGTCAAGTAAATCATCATCTTCATCTACCGACATCATAAAGGCTCTGAACATTTTAGGCCAAGTCTGAATATCGCCCTCCACATCTTCCATGGCCCGCCATAAACGACCATTATGCGACACCACAGGTGTTGGTGCCGTATGAAAACGTCCTACTTTTAATATGCCGTTGGTACTACTGATTGGTGTGGTCCAAGTAACTCCTTGATCTGTTGATTTTCTAATGACTACATTACCTGAATTTCCAGCCAGGCCCATCATATAGAGGTTGCCCTTATGTACAAAAAGGTTCGACATGAATTGTTCCACCAAGTCTGTAACGATATACCAGGTTGCCCCTCCATCTTCTGATTTATATATACGTGTTACCGATTTTCCATCAACTCTAGCCTCTGGATTGGGGCCAAAAAAATCATTGGAGGCAATCAGATGTCCATTGGGTAATTTACAAATGCTAGGCGAACCTAAATAAATATTGGAGGCTCCGGCTTTATGTCCCAATACCTTACCTGGCACCTGAATGTTGCTTAAAAAGCCCTTAACAGAAATTGCGTTTAGGGTAGATGATGATTTTCCAATACTAAACGCTGTGATGGTATTATCGACGATATTATTGCCACCCCAAACATATAATCTAAATATGATCTTAGTAGCTGATGGAATGTTGTATAAATTGGTAATTGGAACTTGTGGCTGTACGGTTCCGTTATTGTTCAAGTCTGTTAAGGCAACATCTGCATTTCCAATTTCGAAGAAATTAACGCCATTATCCAAACTGTACATCCAACGGTAAGTATTGGCAGAGTTGGTCTGTATTCTTAACACGGCATCAAGCCCTGTAAGCGACACAAAGTAACCGGGCTTAGCCTGTACAAAAAACTCAAAGTAGCTTTGGTTGGTTTTAGCTGCCGCCTTGGTAGCAGAGTATACCATGTTGGCATTGATGGTATTAGTTGAACTGGAATTGGCCAAAGCCCCAGCTCCCCTGCTCATGGTTGAGGTTAACAGGTTGGCGTTGGTGGTGGTAGATGTGCTGGTTGTTTGCTTACCGTTTTGGCCATTGAAGTGAAAGGCCAAAATTTGGCTTTGCGCTACTACGGTAAGTGTTAACCCCATGATGATGAATGGAATCAACAAAATAGCTTTTAATTTTTTCATTTGATTTAATTGATGGTTTAACAATTATTTTGTTGCGACTACATAACCTGTTAAGGAAATGGCATTGCTCCCTTGAATGCTAGATTTGCCTATTCCAAAGGCTCTATTGCCTGCAGATGAAGAACTACCTCCCCATGCATATAGTCTAAAAATTACTTTCTTATTAGCTGGTAAATTTTGTAATGTGGTATGTAGTGATAGGTTAATGGGTTCTTGTTGAGAACCATCATTTTCATAATTGGTCAACTTAACTTCCGATGGGCCCAGATCCATAAAAGTATTGCCCCCATCAACACTGTAAACCCACCGGTAAACATTTGCACTATTTTCCTGAGCCCTCAGTATCACTCTTAAATCTTTTAGGGAAACGATATAACCTGGCTTAACCTGTGTGAAAAATTCAAAATACGCTTCATTCTTTTCAGCCTCTGCCATGGTTTGACAGGGATACATATTGGCTACTATTGACCTCGCGGAAGAAGCAGAATTGTCTTGCGCACCTTTTCCTCTTGACAATACCGATTTCTCTAAATTGGAATTGGTAGTCGTTGATGGACTCGACCATTGTTTACCATTGTCCTGATAAGTAAATTTAAAGGCTAAAATCTGTTGCGCTTTTAACTTTTCAGGCAATATAAAGGCCGTTGCAACGATTAATATTGCACATAATTTTAATTTCATAAAGCTTAACGCTGTTTAGGGAGTTACGGTTACTTTTATTTGCCTAATGATCTTTTTTGTTTCGTTTACGTTAGCATTCATAGCCATAAATGTGGCGGTGTATATACCTGGTTTTGCATAAGTATATTGATAGCTACGCATTACTGGATCTGATACAGACTTAATTGCTGTTGGCAGATCTGGTCCCAAGTCTTCTGCGATTTTTACATTGATAGCCTTGGTAATTGCCCAAGCTTCATGCTCCACTTCTTTATTGGTTGCATTACTTTGGAAAGTGATGTTATTGGTATAAATATATCCTCTATTTGCTTCGTAATTACTGGATTTTACCGACTGCCAACCACCTGCGGATTGCGCCATCACTGATATTTTACCGTTATAATCGCTCTCTGTTTGCAATAGTAAGTTTTGTACTCGCCATAAGTTGAACTTACCATTGGCCGTTTCTGGTTTGGCTAGATATTTAAAGGCAATGTAAACTTGTTTGTTGTTCACTAATGCATCTGAAATATCCTGCTCTCCAGAACCTACCAAAGCCCTATTGTCGGCATATGTAGCAATACGGAATTTGGCAGTAATGTCTGTCCAATGTGCAGCTTTAACATTTTCTAAAGTGTAAGTTCCATTAAAATCTGTGGATGCCAGTACCGAAAACTGGTTCTCTTGAGCACCATCCAAAATCTGTGAATCGAAATTTAGGAGGTACTTATATTTTACGGTTCTACCTGCGGTAAAGCCATAATCTTTGGTGAGTTCTCCAGAATAAAATGATAAAATATCAGGCTTTCCACTAAAATTAAATGTTACGGGTTCGTTTACTTTAACCGTGGTATTTGTAGACTGTATTTCGAATTCCGGCTCGGTAGTTTCCTCGCTTTTTTTGCATGAGGTTAAAAATAGCAGTAAGTATATGGGGATTAAAAATATGATTGTCTTTTTCATGTTCTATGACTTTTAAAATTACCAACCTTTATTTTGTGTAAGTTTCGGGTTTACGCCTATTTCATAGCTCGGAATTGGCCATAGTACATCTCTTTGAGAAAAGTTATTGTACAGAATGACCGCATTGTTTCTATCTACTGTGCTCGATGCGCTATTCACTTCATTTTTAATAACAGTCATCTGCTCCATAAACTTGCCCCATCTTACCAGATCACCTTTTCTTAACAATTCAAAGCCTAATTCCCTCGAACGTTCTTCCTGTAGTGCAATTCTAAAAGCAACTTTATCCGAAATGTCGGCTGCGGAAAGATCGGCATCCGTAATTTGTGTAAGGATGGCGTTTGCTTTTGCACCAGAGCCTCCACCTCCTGTTATGGTAATTGTTGGAGGTGTTTTAAATTTAGTACCAGGGTTTACAATGTTTATTGCGGTTACACTACCACCAGATATTGTTGCCGTTGCGGTTGCTCCAACACCATCCCCACCACTGACGGTTACCATTGGGGCCGAGGTATAACCACTACCACCACTGGTGATGGTAATTTGTTTTACACTTTCTGAAACAGCACCCATGCCGTTTAGGTATTTTCCATAACCTCTTCTCCTCACTTCATTCACAACTTCTATGGCTCTTGTAGGTACATCCTGTCCACTATTGGCCTCATTTAGAGCTTCAGCATACATTAACAGCACATCCGAATAGCGTAATAGCGGGAAATTTTGAGGATTACGGGTATCGTTCTTCGGAAGGAGAATTTCATTTTCCCTACGCCATTTGCCACAATAACGTTGGTGGATCTGATTAGTAGCCCAACTTAGCTTGATACTTGTATTATTTCCAGAATAACTAAAGGGAGCTATGGTCCAATCTCTTCTAAGATCCATAGAATGGGTAGCAGAGGCCAATGCAAACCGATCAAAAAACCATTTTGTAGGATGTAGGTAACCCGGCGAATAGCCGATTGAAGGATCTCCACCACTATTTTGCCTAATGCCATTATTCCTGCCTACCATTCCACCTATTACATTAGCGGTACTGTTGTTTCCCCAAAATTCAACTTCTAGAATGCTTTCTCCAATATCATATTTATCTTGGGCGTAATTAACAAATACCTGTTCAAAGCTTGGATTTAATTTGTGTGGTCCTGCCAACATGACCTTTTCAGCCCATTCTTTGGCTTTCTCATACTTTGTATGATCATTGAGCGGATTACCTGCCATATATAGGCATACTCTTGCCAAAACTCCCCATACCGCCGACTTGCTGACCCTTCCTCCAAACTTGATGGCATTCGCGTCATCTACCAATGTTGCCGCTTCTTCCATATCTTTCAAAATCTGCTCATAAACCAATTTTACGGTGGCTCTAGGTACTTGAATATCTGCAGCAGAAGCTGTTTTTGGTGTTTCGAGAATTAAAGGAACTTCACTAAAATTACTGACCAACATAAAGTAAAAATACCCTCTAAGAAATAATGTCTGTCCTTTTATTTTACCTCTCTCGGTTTCATCCATTGTAGGCTTATTGATATTTTCGAGCAAGGTATTAGCCCTGTTAATGCCCGCATACAAAGCTTGCCAATAACCGGCTACTTTAGCGTCGGTAGTTGACACATTATACCCCGCTACCCCCGTTAATTCGGCGGCATTGCTACAAAAACCTTCGTCTGCTTCAATTCCCATACGGGCCAGCATATTGTTGCTATACAAGCTTTGGTGGGCCAAAGTAAAATACACCCCATTTAAGGCAGTATTTAATTGTTTCTCAGTTTCATAATAATTTTTCGGACTCAAAAAATCTTCTGGATCTGTATTTAAAAACTTTTTACAGGATGAAAATCCTATTAAAAAAAGTACTGTTATCAATAGAAATGCTCTTTTCATAAAATGATCTTTAAACTTTTTTACAATGAGGCTTTTACTCCAAAAACTACGGTTCTCTCTCTTGGATAAGCAGAATAATCAAAGCCAGGGGTCAAAATTGAATTAGATACAGACACCTCCGGATCCATACCCGAATACTTGGTCCAAGTGTATAAATTTTGCCCGGTTACGAATATGCTTGCTGATTTAATTTTTACACTAGACAGCCATTGCGAAGGCAGATTATAAGAGAGTGATACCGTTTTTAGTCTTAGGAAAGAGCCGTCTTCAATAGTTCGGGAAGAAAACCGCCCTGCTGGTCCCTGCCCACCAAACCTGTAATACTCGTTATTTGGGTTGTCTAGTGTCCATCTGTTAACGTAAGTGGCATATTGGTTAAGCCCAAATCGGGTGTAAATATTCCCCTCAAACATATCTCTATTGGCATTATAGATATGGTTACCGTACGACCATTGGAAAAATACATTTAGGGCAAAATTCTTGTAGCTAAAATTATTATTTAGTCCGCCAACATGTTTAGGTAAGGCACTTCCCATCACTACCCGATCTTTTTCGTTTACAATGCCATCTCCATTAATATCATCGTATTTAATATCTCCCGGTTTAATGTTTGTTCGGGCATTACCGTTTGATGGCACTGTTTTTTTCAACAAGTAGCTACCATCAGGCTGCAAATCAAAATCTGCGATTTGGTAATTGCCAACCCATTTGTAACCATAAAAAGCTGCCGCGGGACCTCCTACTTTGGCCAGGTATAACTCGGCTGCACTATATGGTGCCGGAAAGCCAATGGTAGAAATCATCGTCTCCTGGTTATCAGACAATGCCAATATCTTATTGTTGTTGAAAGCGATGTTAAAATCAGTGGTCCACTGAAATTGATCAGATTTAATATTGGTACTGCTTAACGTAAACTCAATCCCTTGGTTTCGAACTTTACCAATGTTCTTAAAAATACTGTTGAATCCGGTGCTGTAAGGCACGTTTGCTTTCAACAAAAGGTCTGATGTGGTTTTACGGTAAACATCAATGGTTAGGCTAAATCGTTCTTTCAGCAAATCCATATCCAAACCAAGATCAAGCTGCTTGGTACTTTCCCATTTTAAATCGTTATTACCGTAATTATTCAATATTGCACCCTGTTGTGGGGTTTGATTGTTAAAAGAGTAATAGCTGTTATAAGGGAAAGAGATGGAAGAGAGATAAGAAAAATCGCCGATACGGTTATTTCCAGTAAGGCCATAACTTGCCCTAAACTTGGCATTAGAGATAAAGCGAACAGATTTCATGAAGTTCTCCCTGCTAAGATTCCAAGCAAATGCACCAGATGGAAAATATCCCCAACGATTTTTTTCATTGAACTTGGAAGAAGCATCGGCACGGAACGATGCCGTAAAGAGATACTTGGACTTAAAATTATAATTGATACGGCCTAAAAATGACGCTAACGTAAATACCGACTTTAAAGATTTTAATGAAGACATTTCTCCTTCGTCTATACCACTAATCCCCAAGTCTTCATTGGGTACATTTTTAGATTGGTAGCCGTCCTGTTGGCTGTTTACCTTTTGCACGGTAAAACCTCCAACAACATTCAAATTATGGTCTTTATTAAACCTCTTTTTGTAGGTCAATAAGTTTTCGTTAAGTAAACTGGTCAATTGGCTATTGGCTATAGAACCATTGATTCCCAAAACATTATCAGGGAATGGATAGCCTTTTGAAGTTTGCGAATTATAAAACTCTTCGTTCTTTACGGCGCTATAGTTGATACCTCCGCTTACAGCCAATTCCAGTTCTTTGGTGATACTGTAATTGATTTTACCGTTGGCAAAAATGGTGTTATTGGTACGTTGTCTAAATTCGTTAAGGGCAGATATGTAGGGGTTAAAACGGGCGTCATTAGCTTCGGGGTCTGTCATTTCGTTTTCTAGGTCTAGTCCTGCGGAAACAGGTCTGGCACCCCAAACTTGGTACATGAGATAAGTAGAATAAGCTTGCGTACTGGAGGCTCTCGCCGAAGCGGCCACTCCCCCAAAATTACGTTCGTTACCTGCGTTAATATTCAGCAAGAATTTAACTTTCTCATTGATCCTTTGGTCCAACATTAACCTACCCTGGTATCTTTTATAACCAGAATTGATGATGATACCTTTTTGGTCGAAATATGAACCGGAGGCAATGTATTTAGTATCTCCAGTACCTCCAGATAGCGAAATATTATGTTGCTGTACCAATCGGGAATTGAACATTTTGCTTTGCCAATCCAAAGCCTCTACATTTTTATAATCGTCCAAGGTCTTCCCCGGCTCCGTTAAATATACCGATTCACTTTGCGCTGGATTAATTTCCAATTGGTACCTCACAAATTCATAAGGGCTCATCAATTCCATTTTCTTGGTCACCTTGTTTACTCCTAATGATGATTGATAGTCGACAACAGGTTTACCTATTTTCCCTTTTTTCGTTTCAATGATCACTACGCCATTTGCACCCCTAGCGCCATAAATAGCGGTAGCCGATGCATCTTTCAAAATGGAAATAGATTCAATATCATTTGGGCTTAGTACTGCACTCAAGCTCTCTTCTACCGGAAATCCATCGATAACATATAAAGGCGAATTGCTTTGTGTCAAAGAGTTTCCTCCCCGTATCACAATGTTCATATCGGCCCCAGGCTGACCGTCTCCCGAGCTTACTTGTACCCCGGCTACCCTACCCGCTAAAGCTTGCTCAAAAGTTGCGACTGGAGCCTTTTGCAAATCGCTCATCTTTACATTGCCCACGGTACCTGTAAGGTCTTTTTTGGTTACTTCGCCATAACCTATCACCACCACTTGATCAAGATCGGTTTGTTGCTGCTTTAAGGTGATGTTCAGCGTGGCATTGGCGTTTACTGCTCTCTCTTCGGTTTCATAGCCCACATAGGAAAAAACCAGCACCGCTGCATTTGACGGAATTTTAATTTTATAGTTACCATTGGCATCAGTCACCGTAGCCGTGGTGGTATTTTTCACCTTTACGCCCACGCCAACTAAAGGGCCGCCTTTGTCGTCGAGGACTTTCCCTTGGATATTGATTTCTGCTTTACTTTGTTGCAAAGAAATTGGCTTACGCTTAATAATGACCAGTTTTTTATCAATATCATAGGTTATTGGCTGGTTGGCTAAGCTGTAACTCAGCACCTTTTCAAGGGGTTCATTAGCAAAATTGAGCGTAACGTTTTTGGTGTCTTTAAGGTCATCTTCTTGATATAAAAAGCCGTAGCCTGTTTGTTTTCTAATTTCTTTGAACAAGGCTTTAAGGCTGATATTATTGGCCTTGATATTGACAGATTGCGCATAGGTTGATGCGCTTACCTGCATAAAGGCGGCCAACATTAAAATCAAAATCATCTTCATCGCTAATAGATATGGTTTTAAAGAAGCATGACAAAAACCGCTGCAAATATTTGCAGTATTTTTTTTATACATTTGAATATCAGGTTTAGTTAATATTTGGTTCTCTTATCAAATGGACGATTACCTGTTTTGCCACTATCAAGGCAACAAAAATCAGGGGCGGGCCAACGCCTCTGGTTTTCTGGTAATCGAAAGGGGGTTATTTTACCGCATCACGATGATCCTCCTTCCCTCAACTTTAAAGCTCACGTTACCGAAGCTTTCCATATGTTTCAATAAGTCGTTAATGTTAGCACTACGTGGAAAAGCTCCACCAAATTTTTGCTTGGTTACCTCACCTTTATAGCTGATATCTACATTATACCAGCGTGAGAGTACGTTCATGATCGATTGTATGTCTTCATTTTCGAATACGAAATAACCATTTTTCCACGCTACAGCTTCCTCTACATCTACTTTTTCAATCATTAAAGGGTTATGAAGACTTGTAATGGCCTGCTGTTCTGGCTTGATGATGATTGCTTTCGAGGGTTGATGTAACGGTGTCACCTTAACACTGCCCTCTAATAAAGTGGTTGCTATTTCGCTATCATTGTTATAAGCTTTGATGTTAAAATGCGTACCCAAAACTTCTATCTGTTGTCCTTTTCCATTCCCTAAAGCATTGGTGGTAACGATAAAAGGCATTTTCTTTCTACCTTTAAGATGAACAGACGCCACTTCGAAATAGGCTTCACCTGTTAACTCTACCCTTCTCTTATCGCCCGAAAAACGCGATGGATATTTAATACTGGAAGCAGAATTGAGCCAAACTTTTGTACCATCTGGCAATTGCACTTGGTACTGTCCACCCCTTGGAGTTTCTAAGGTGTTCATAGCTATGGCCTTGTTGGTTGCTCCATGATCAACATAGGCTAATTGACCATCATCGTGTTTAATGATATTTACGCCTTGTTGCTCAGCCAAATTGCCATTCTCTGCACTGTCGAGCATCAGTTTGCGCCCATCTGAAAGGGTTAACATGGCCTTATTGCTACCCGGTAATATCTCATGAGATATTTTTGCAGCAACAGTCGTGTTATTTTTAGCGGCTTGTTTTTTGAACCATACTAAACCAATGCTCACGCAAAGCAGTAATGACGCCGCTACAGCCACTCGAGGCCACCATCTGACAGTCTTTTTTCCTGCCAGTTGACGCTGCAATTGGGCATAGCCAATGTTTACTTCGTAAAGCAAATCTTCGGAGGTTAAGTCAGAAGGCGGCGTTTTATATTTAAGGTACCAACTTTCTACCACGGCCTTTTCTTCGGGGGTAGCAAGTCCGGCATTATATTTCTCTAGCAGTTCTTCTGCATGTTTCATACGTTCTACGCAATGTGAGGTTAGTATATTTGGCTATTTATATACTAAACACGCAACTTGTGGGTAGAGGGTATATGAACTAAAAAAAAATTGAAAAAAGATTAGCGCCCAGTTTTGTTCTTAGTATCCTGAGGGCACTACGCACTTGGGTACGTACCGTGTGAGGGCTAATATTGAGTTCATCGGCAATTTGTTGATGGCTCATTTCCAAGTTACGGCTCATCTCAAAAATCAACTTCATTTGAGGGGGTAAAGCGGCTACTTCCTTTTCAACCAAGGCAATCAATTCCTTTTCCCTCAGCTTTTCATCTGTTAAACTACCTCCATGATCCATAAAAGTTTGTAAAGATGCCAGATAGGCTTCTCTTACTTTCTGGTTGCGATAGCTATTCAACACCCTATTTCTTACCAGCGTGTACAAATAGGACGACAAATTAGTATTTTCAGCAAGCTGAGCTCGTTTATTCCAAAGGATCACCAAAGCTTCCTGTATGATATCCCTCGCCTCTTCCCGATCTGGTAGTCGTCTATAAACGTGACTATACAAAAGTCCATAAAAACGTCTATATATTTCTTCCATTACATCGGCCCTGCCCAGTCTTAAATGACCGAGCAGCTCTTCGTTGCTTTGGTTTTCATACTTATACATTTGGTTGTTCTTCCTAGCAAAGATATTATTCTTCGCAAAGAAAACAAGTCAACAGGCGCAAGCACATGATATTACTTTATCATAGGAAACACCTCAGAAAGAGTAGTAAAAATTTACAAACCAAGCCTCTATTTCAGCCTATTACATCTTAATTTTCAATAATTTCAAAGTATTGATTGATTTTAGCGCTTAAGTAAAAGCAGAAAACTTTCTCTTCAAGAAGGAGCAATTTATGACAACATCATACATAAAAATGATAAAAACGGCTAACAACTCTCACTAATCATCCGTCATATTTGTATATTCACCGACACCGATAACCAGATTGTAGAAACTAAGCCTATCCTTGATCAAATTTTTAGCATAGGCCAGATTGTTAAATTGTATGAACCATCAACCTGATGAGCAGTTGTTACAACAGCTAAAAACAGGTCAATCGCGAGCTTATGATGCTATTTTCTTAAAGTATTATAAACTGCTTTGCGTGAACGCCTATTTTTACCTGCACGATGAACAGGAAGCCAAAGATTTGGTTCAGGCTTTCTTTTTGGAAATGTGGGAGAAGCAAATCTACATGCGCTTGAGCGGTGATATTAAAGGATATTTATATCGGTCGATACAAAACCGTTGCCTAAACCATATCAAGAAAAAAGAAACCTTAGAAAAAAGACAAGAGGTTTACCAACTCACGGAAAACATGTCCTCTACCGAAACCAATGAGGAAAGGGAGCAAACTTATATGAAGTTGGATAATGCGGTGGGAGAATTACCAAACCAACGCAAAGAAGCCCTAAAGTTGGTATATTTACAAAACAAAAAATATCAAGAAGCCGCTGATATTATGGGCATTAGCCTCAATTCACTAAAGACCCATTTGAAGATAGGCCTTAAAAATCTTCGTGAAGCTTTAAATTTATTTTGAAAACCCTTAACCTGTAATCGCCTTTTTGGTGTATTAAAAACAAATGATAGCTGAACACGAATATATTCGTCAATTATTTCTAGAAAAGCTTGCTGGGACGATCAACCCAACGGATGAAAAAACATTGCAACAGCTCATAGAAAAAAATGAGGCCAATAAAGCGTTTTGGGCATCACTTACCGAGCAGAGTAAACAACTTAATGCCGAAAAATTTGTTGCAGATCTAGATGAAACAGCAGCTTTAAAAAATTTAAAACAACAACTACCCCATCGTAAATTGCCGGTATGGAAATATGTAGCAGCGGCGGCGGTATTGATTGTTGTAGGCTCGGCGGTATGGCTTAACTTGCCACATGACAAAAGCAATTCTCGTGATACAGTTCATCAAAAAACACCACAACTTGATCATAAGGCTATTCAATTACAACTGGATAATGGCGAAGTGTTAACGCTGAACAAACAAGACAAAAACGGGCTTATTGATGTTGATGATGTTAAAATCCATACTTCTGAAAAAGGTATAGAGGCCATAAATGGAGGAAATGACAACGCAAAGACTACATTACATGTACCTGCCAAACAAGATTATCAGATTACATTGTCAGATGGTACCAAAGTTTGGTTAAACTCAGCTTCTAAACTACAGTTCCCTATTCGTTTTAGTGGCCCGTTAAGAGAAATCTACGTTGAAGGAGAAGCTTATTTAGAGGTAGCCAAAGATGCTAAAAGACCTTTTATTGTGCACACCCAAATGACAGATGTAAAAGTACTGGGCACTAAGTTTAACGTGAATACCTACGATGAAAACGCAGTCAAAACCTCATTGGTAGAAGGAGCCGTGCTATTAACTTCCAACCAAAAATCAATAAAGCTTAGCCCTGGGCAGCAAGGGAATTTTAGTGGTGGTCAAGGCTTTTCAGTAGCCGCTTTCGATAAAGAACAAACTTTAAGCTGGATCAACGGCACCTATTATTTCCAGAACAATTCACTGAAAGAAATTGCCCAAGTCATTAACCGTTGGTTTGATATTGAAGTCATTTTCGAAAACCCTCAATTAGCCAGCTTCCGCTTATCGGGCATGTTAGAAAAACAGCAGTTAGCAGCCTTTTTAAAAGATTTAGAGGCAGCTAGCGATATTGAAACCAAGTTGGTTAACAACAGATTATACTTCAAATAATTTTTCTTGATTCACCCATTTCAGCATGGGCGATGTATTTAAGGTAAGTAACCAAATATTAAATACATCATGAAGAAACTATTACCCGTTATTTTAGCGCTATGCGCAAATTATGCCCATGCGCAAATCCTCTCACAAAACTTTAACTCTTCCAACAACAAACGAACCTACATTGGAGGCGGCACCAACCAATTTGATGGGATTACCGACTTTAAAAATTCAAAAAGCAGTATTGAAACCGAAAACGGTAATCGCTTCCTACGTTTCGACAAAATAGGGTCTTCATCGGCTATCCTGTCGAAAAACACCCCATTAACCGGTAATAGCAACTTAGCTTTTGTTCAATTCAAGTTAAGAATATCAGCACCTGAAACCACAGAAACACCTGCGAACCAATTGGCTGCGTTTTATTTGGGCAATGGAGATACGGACAGTTTTGAACCTAGTAACACGGGGAGTCTTGCCAACGACCATCTATTTGCCTTCTTAGGACTTAGGGTTTCCAAGGATGAAAGCAATACGTATAGGTTCTACATCAGTTCAGTGCCACAGCACACCTATACAGGTTGGCAAAACATTACCTGGGTGGCCAATAAAACCGGAGCCCCAATTAGCTTTAAAGCTCCAAATGGACAACATTTCACGTTACAAAACAATAAACAAGCCATTTGGATAGGCGATGTATTGCAGATTGGCTCTGGCTCCCTCAATGGCGCCCAAACCACGTTCAACAGATTTAAACTACGTTTCCCTGCAGATTATGCTAACGCTAAAATTGATATAGACGATTTGGCCATCAGCAATGTAATTCCTAAATAAACAACTGAATTAAAGACCATCAAACCCTTTTAAGATGAAAAGAACTCTACTCCTACTATTGATCTTACTATCCGCTAAAAGCTACGGGCAACTTTTTTCGCAAGATTTCCAATCAGGCACTGATAAATCAGCCTATATTGGAACTTCCAGCCATTTATTTGATTGGCTGTCTAGCTTTGCCAATTCACCAAGTACCATTGAAACCGAAGGTACAAACAACTTTCTACGATTCAATAAAACAGGCTCGTCTTCTTCTGTCATTACCAGAAGAACAGATCTAGATGCCGGTACTACCAAAAATGTAGCCGTCATTAAATTTAAGCTAAGGATGTCTCCTCCAGATGTAGAGGAAGCAACGCCACCAAATAACATTGCTACACTTTATTTGGGTGGAGGCAACCCGCTCCCATCGGCTTTTGATAACGATAACGTGTCTGCCGTTCCAGATGCAAACATGTTCAGCTCCCTTCTTTTGAGGGTTCAAAAAGTTAGTGCCAGTCAATATCGTTTTTTTATCAGTTCAACCACTACTTATTTTGAAGGTTGGCAAGATGTACTTTACATTGCCAATAAATCAGGCGCAGGTATTACCTATAAAAACCCTTTGGGAGCCAATGCTACCTTAGCCACAGGAAAACAGGACATCTGGATTGGAACGACCAAAGTGATTTCCGCAGGTACCATTTCGGCCAATTACGCACAATCTGCCTATAACCAGTTTAAAATCATTATTCCCTCAAATTATGCCAATGTAAAGTTCGACATTGATGACCTCAACATGTACGATAAAGTTAGTGTACTACCTGTAAACCTCATTTCTTTTACGGGTAAACAGGTAGGTTCATCAGCACAACTAAATTGGCAAACTGCATCAGAAACCAATAACTCTCATTTTAATCTATTAAGAGCTGGTCAAAATGGTGTTTTTGAAAAAATTGGTGAAGTAAAAGGTAAGCAAAACACTACTGTCATTACCAATTATGTTTTTACTGATTTCAACCCACTAGCAGGCACTTCTTATTACCAGTTACAACAGGTTGATCTTGATGGCACCATACATGCCTATGAAGAGACTATTTCCCTCAGCTTTAACCAAGGGCTCACTAAGCTTTCAGTAAGTCCAGCATCAAGCATTGCTATGAATGTCCTTATCAGTGGAACCAAAGCAGGGCGAGCAAAACTTACTATTTCCGACATCAATGGAAGAATTATTGCCAGCAAATCGCTTTTACTAACCGACGGTAGCAACTATACCGATATTCCTGCACCACGTAGTAAAGGTATTTACATTGCTACTTTGCAAAGCGCAGAAGGCAAGGCCAACACCAAATTCGCATATTAAACCTAAACAGAACCACCTAATAAAATTTACGATGATTGCACCATTCAAAAAAATAGGCTACCTATTACCCCTACTCTTTCTAAGTCAAGTAAGTCAGGGACAAATTTTCTCGCAGCCATTCAGTGCTTCAAGCGTTAGAACCGACTACATTGGCTCATCGGCCAATAAGTTTGATGGCATTAGCAATTTCGGCAATGCCCCATCTACCATCACCAGCGGCGCTTTACGTTTCGCAAAAAATGGGGCATCTTCCGCTTTTTTTGTGCGTACCACATCGCTCGGCACCGCTACACCTAACTTCATCAAATTTCAGTTTAAACTGAATGTATCTATCCCTACCACGCTTAACAACAACCAAAGCTACGATGCCTCTCTCTACATTGGAGATGGTACCGACGTAGGCTTCTCCGACCCTTCGCAGGTAACTGCACCAGCTACCACCAGTACACACACTAAACTTAACATTAAGCTATTGGTATCGGCTAGTTCCGCTAAATTTTCTATCAACAGCAAAGAATACAGTGGTGCACAAACCATTACGCTTTTTGTAAATAACACTGGCGACACCATTCCCAAAATATATACTACGCCTAACGGTAAAAAGGCAATGGTTGCCCATAACAAGTTTGATGTTTGGGTTGGAAATGAGCAGGTGATTAACGAAGGCACCGCTACAACAGCCAATGTAGCCCTCAATAAGTTCAAATTCATTTGTCCTTCTGGTGCGCCTAACGCCATTCTCGACTTTGATGATTTCAGTATTACCGACAATGCTTTTGTAGTGCCGCCACTATGGAAAAGTGTTGTTAAATACCAGGCACCATCAAGTGGCATATATTTGGGCAGCCCTAGTATCCTCAAACTGGCCAACGGAAACATCATAGCCAGTAACGATTACTTTGGTCCCAACAGGCCATCAGATAGTCAAGGTAGATCTAATTACACCAGCGTATATCGCTCAACAGACAGTGGACAAAGCTGGAGTTTGATTTCCAATATTTCGGGAATGTACTGGGCCAACTTATTTGAACATAAAGGCAATGTGTATTTGTTAGGTGTTACTGCTGCTACTGCAAGTATAGCCATCAGGAAAAGTACTGATGGTGGTGTTACTTGGACTTCTCCAACTTCCACAACAACCGGATTACTTTTCAACGAAGGCATCTCAGGCACTGCCCCACGATACCATGGTGCGCCCACTCCTGTTTTAAAAGCCAATGGCCGATTGTATAGAGCCTTTGAAAATATCGAAGATACCAGCTTATCTGGCTACAGAGGTTATAGTGCCTTCGCCATCTCTATCGATGAAGATGATGACCTAATGGACGCTTCCAAATGGACAAAAACCAACGAAATTGCCTTTAATAGCACTTGGGACCCACCAGGTTCCGCAGCAACAACCGGCTGGCTTGAAGGAAATATGGTACAAGGCCCTGATGGGAAAGTATGGAACATGCTAAGGGTAAATTCAACACCTTTTTTTGATAGGTCGGCTAAAATTGAAATCTCTTCGACGGGTAGTACTGCCACATTTACCCCTTCTAATTTCTTTACCTTTCCCGGTGGGTCTTGCAAATTTGTCGTTAGAAAAGATACCACGTCTGGCGTTTATTGGGCCATGCTTAACGACAATACCAATGGTGTAGAGCCCAACCAACGCAATGTACTGGCACTATATGCTTCTACAGATTTAACCAATTGGTATTTGGCCAAAACCTTAATAGAAGACGACCAAAATTACACGGCTACCGAATCCATCACTTATACGGGTTTTCAATATCCTGATTGGCAGTTTGATGGCAACAACATTATTTATTTATCCAGAACTGCTTATGGCGACGATGTACCAAGATCACACGATTCTAATTTCATCACCTTTGGTACAGTCGAAAACTACAACAACTACCTTCCTTCCGAGCTATTGACCACGCTTTCCACTTCAAACATCTCATTTACAGGAATCAACGAAGGCAATCAAGTTAAATTGGCATGGCAGGCAAAAGACGCTAAAACGACCAAATCGTTTATGATCTACCGCTCTACCGACAATAAGGATTTTGAATTGGTGGGCACTACAGATGTCCATTCACAAACCGATTATCAATACACTGATCGTACACCTTTTGCTGGAAACAACTATTATAAACTTTCGTTAAAAGATGCCGATGGCAAACTAAGTTCCGTTGACAAAGTAGTAAAGGTGAATACCGAAACCAAGGAAAATTCTATCAGTGCGTATAAAACGGAGAACAATGCCAAAGTAAATTTTTTCTGGAAAGAAAGTCCTTCTACGGCCTACCTTTCTATTATTGATATGGGTGGCAAACTTATCTCTAAACAAAAAATAACTGTTAATAGCGGCTACAATAACTATTTGGTCGCCCTGCCCAGTAAGAATGGATTTTATGTAGCACAATTGCTCATTGGCAAACAGTCATTTTCATTCAAGTTTTAGTTTTATATAAAACCACCTTTTAAGTTTTTTCTGTTATCACTTATTAAACATGAAACGATTATTCATTATTCCATATCTTTTGGTATCTAGCCTAGTTTTTGCTCAAAACAACGCTTCAAAAGTCCCATTTTTTTACTTTTCCAACACGTTAAAAAAGCAGCAGCAAGAACTAAAATCTAATCCTTTAATGTTGCGTTTTCAGGAATCTAGAAAAAAATATGAAGCAGATAAATACCGACCCATCTATCATTTTACGAGCCCTGAAGGCAAGTTGAATGACCCTAACGGATTAAGTTTTTGGAATGGAAAATGGCATTTATTTTATCAAGCCTATCCACCCGAAGACCCAAGACAGCATTGGGGGCATGCCATTAGTGATGATTTAATTCATTGGAAAGATCTTCCCTATGCCATATATCCTGGCCCAGAGAGAGCTGTTTTTTCTGGTGCGGTAATGATTGAAAATGATAGAGCTTTGGCTATATATTTCGGTACAACAAAAGGTATTATGCTTGCAGAGTCAAAAGACCCATTACTGCTTAACTGGCAAAAACTTAATGAAGCAAAACCTATCATTCCTTCGGTTAGCAGCGATGGAAAACCACTACCCTACCGAATTTACGACCCGTTTTTATGGAAGAAAGACCAGTGGTACTATGCCCTTTCTGGTGCTACCAAAATAGATTCAATTCATCAAAAAATTAGGGGTGCCCAATTCCTCTTCAGGTCAAAAAATCTGATTGATTGGGAATACATGCACGATTTTTTAAAAGGAGATCGTTTTACCGATTTGGGAGATGATGGTGCCTGTCCTTATTTTCTGCCCATTGGCAATAAGCATTTACTAGCTTTTTTTAGTCATAGAAGCGGTGGCCAGTATTTTTTAGGTAATTATGATAAGAACAAAGATGTTTTTAACATAGATAGCCATGCCAAATTCAATTTTGGTGCTACATCTCCGTCGGGTGTGCACGCACCTAGTGCTTTTCCCGATGGTAAAGGTGGCATTATAGCCTTATTTAACATGAACCAGGGCAGGCCCAGTATTGATGGTTGGAACCAGCTCATGACCCTGCCACGTAGATTAACTTTGGCCGAAAACGAACAGGATATTTTAGTTGAGCCTGCCGGCGACATAGCAGCGCTAAGAACCAATCATCAACATTTGGAGAAAATTCTGTTACCTGCCAACAAAGAAATGGTGATTAAAGAAATACGAGGTAATACGATGGAAATTATGACCGAAATAGATACCAAAAATTCCCGCATGTTGGAAATGAATGTACTACGTTCCAAAAACAAAGAAGAATATACCAGTATTAAATTTTTTAGGGAAAAAGGTTACGAAGAGTCAAAGCAATTTGCAGAACCTCCCAAGGGAAAAGTGAGAAACAGTGTGGTGAGTATAGAAACAGCCTATTCTTCTACCTTGCCAGACACCAGCCCTAGGCCAACCGAAAGCGCACAGGTTTATCTTGCACCTAGTGAAAAGCTTAAACTGAGAATATTCATAGACAAAAGTGTATTAGAGGTATTTGTAAACGGCAAACAGTGTTTATCTGTAAGGGTTTACCCAGGATTGGAAGATAGTTTGGGCATTTCATTTAGGTCTCAGGGGCAATCTGCCGAAGTATTGTCGCTAGATGCTTGGCAAATGAAATCTATCTATTAACCGCTTTATATCCATCAAAAAACATGAACATCAAAAAATCGAACATCGCTACAGTTGTACTGAGCATTGTCATATCCACCTCAAGCGTATGGGCGCAAAACAATATCGACTCGCTCAAAAAGCGCTTATGGATCAGCGAAGTGAAATTCCAAGACCCAGCGACTAAAACCTATTTGGGAAGTCCCTCCATTTTAAGAATAAGCAAGAAAGAGTTGCTGGTGACCTTAGATTATTTTGGAACCAATCGACCGAAAGACCATTTGGGGCGCTCCAACAGAACAAGTGTTTACAAATCAGCAGATGAAGGTAAAACATGGAAACATTTAACCGATATAGATGGCATGTACTGGGCCAATTTGTTTGAGCACAAGGGAAAAATATACCTGTTGGGAACCACTTCTGCCAATGGAAGCATTGCCATTAGACGTACAGACAATGGCGGCAAAAGTTGGACAAATCCCACCAGCGAAAAAACTGGCTTACTATTTAAGGAGGGAGAAAACGGCACTGCCCCACGTTACCATGGCGCACCTACGCCAGTAGTTAAGCACAACGGACGTTTATATCGTGCTTTTGAAAATGTGGAAGACAATACACTTAGGGGAATGCGTGGCTATAGGACTTTGGTCATTTCCATTGCTGAAAATGATGATTTGCTCGATGCCTCCAGATGGACCATGAGCAATCAACTGACTTTTGATGCCGCTGCTTGGGATCCTCCTAGATCTTTCCCCACTACGGGCTGGCTAGAAGGAAACATGGTAGAAGGAACCGATGGCAAGCTTTGGAATATATTAAGAGTAAACTCCACGCCATTTTTTGACAGGGCGGCAATGATAGAGATTAAAAACAATGGCACAGAAGCTGTTTTTACCCCTGAGCATTTCATTAAATTTCCGGGAGGCCAAAGTAAGTTTGTCATTAGAAAAGATGCCAGTACCAAAATTTATTGGGCTTTGGTCAACAACAATACCAATGGCAAAGAGGCAGTGCAACGCAATGTGCTATCCTTATACGCCTCCAAAAGCCTCACCGAATGGCATCATGCCAAAACCTTGATAGAAGACAATCTGGGCCTTACTGAGAAACAATCCATTGCTTTAACCGGCTTTCAATATCCCGATTGGCAATTTGATGGCAACCACATTATTTACCTGTCCCGTACTGCTTATGGGCCAGGCGTACCCCGCTACCATGATTCCAATTACATCACTTTTGGCCGTATCGAAAACTTCAGAGCCTATTTACCCGCAGCATTAAAATAACACCAAAATTTCATGAAAATACTTTATAGCCTATTACTCCTATTAGGTTTAAGCTTGCCTAGTTACGCAGGTCAACCCAAGCTCATGCCTATGCCCAGTTCCGTAGTATTTAAACAGGGTGAATTCCGTTTAAATGCTAATTTTAACATTGCCCTTACCGGAAATTTTGATGACCGTATCAACCGTGCTACTAGCAGATGGTTAAAACGATTGAGTGAACAAACGCTATTGGTCCTCAACCCCAAAGAAATTGGCAAGCAAAATGCTCCCTTTAAAATACAAATCACCCAACGTGCAAAAATTGCTTTACATGAAGATGAAAGCTATCAACTTGCCATTAAAAACAACCAAATTATCCTATCGGCCACTACTGACGTAGGCGCCATACGTGGTTTAGAAACCCTATTACAATTGCTACAGGCAGATGCCAAAGGCTACTATTTTCCCTCAGTAGAAATTACCGACCAACCCCGTTTTCCTTGGCGTGGTTTACTAATTGACGTTTGCAGACATTTTATCCCTATTGATGTCATTAAACGTAATATTGACGGTATGGCGATGGTTAAACTGAATGTATTACACCTGCATTTAACCGACGACCAAGGTTTTAGGATTGAAAGCAAAACCTATCCCAAGCTACATCAAATGGGTGCTAACGGACTATTTTTCACCCAAGAACAAATCAAAGAAATTATAGCCTATGCTGCTGACCGAGGCATACGTGTGGTTCCTGAATTTGACATACCAGGGCATGCCACCAGTTGGTTTGCCGGCTATCCCCAATTTGCAAGTGCCCCTGGCCCTTATCCCATTGAAACCAAATTGGCAGGTTTAGACCTTGCGCCTACTTTTGACCCCACTAAAAAAGAAACCTACACCTTTCTAAAGGCTTTCTTTAAAGAAATGGCAGCCTTGTTTCCTGACGAGTACATGCACATAGGTGGCGACGAAAATAACGGCAGACAATGGAACAACAATCCGCAGATACAAGCATTTAAAAAGCAGCACCAAATGACTAACAATCACGAATTGCAAAGCTATTTTAATCAGGAAGTGCGCAAAATATTAGTGCAAAATCACAAGAAAATGATGGGCTGGGACGAAATCTTTCAGCCAGGGACTTCAAACGACATTGTGATACAATCGTGGCGAGGCAAAAAATCTTTATTTGAAGCCGTTAAACAACATTATCCGGTCATACTTTCCCATGGCTTTTATATTGACCTGCTTCACTCTGCAAAAGACTATTACTTAAACGACCCCTTACCTGCTGATCATGGTTTAACACCCGAAGCACAAAAATATATTCTAGGAGGCGAAGCTGCCATGTGGGCTGAATTGGTCACCGCAGAAACAATCGACTCTAGAATTTGGCCAAACACTGCTGCCATTGCCGAGCGTTTATGGTCGCCAGCCAATGTGAACAACGTGGAAGACATGTACGAGCGTTTGGCCGCTATAGATACACAATTGGAATATCTGGGATTATCCCACCAAAAAAATTACGATGTTTTACTCAAGCGATTGACCAATGGTGGCGATATTAGTGCTTTAAAGACCCTAACAGATGTGCTTGAACCCATGAAAGGTTTAAGTAGGCGAAAACAGAGCATTACCTATTACACCTATACCCCACTCACCATGATTGCCGACGCCGCCAGACCCGACAGTAAAGTTGCCCGCAAGTTCGAAAAGCTTGTTAAACTATTTGCGAGTAACCCCAACAGTCAAACTGCCGAAGAGTTGAAAACATTATTGCTACTTTGGCAAAACAATGATCAACCATTACAATCCGTCATCAACCAATCGCCTTCGTTACGTGAAATTTCTTCTGTTTCAACCGACTTAGCCAGGTTATCAGGTACGGCCTTGGAAATGATAGAATATCTGGAAAAAGACAAAAAATCAAATCCTAATGCTTATTCCGCATTGTGGCAACAACAAACCAGCAAACGCATACAAGATGCCCGTTTACCAAGAGGTAGTGTCGAAATCTCGCCCACATGGTTAGACGCTATCACACAACTTACCCAACTTGTTCTTCAAAAATAATTTTTAAAGATTCACCCTAATTGACCAGCAAACGGTATTTAATTAAACTAACCAATAACAACTAATTGAATGGGACAAGCAAAACCTTTGAGTATGAACCCTATTGCCCAAATATTTAAACAGGGCATGATCATCATTACGTTTTTAATTCTTTGTACTTCAGCTTACGCACAAAATCAGGGCGGCGAAATCAAACTCACCGTTACTGGAAACAACATTACCTTGGCACAAGCTTTCCAACAGATCAAAAAGCAAACTGGTCTTACCGTATTTTACAATAATCAACTGCTTAACGATAACGAAAAAACAAGTATCGACTTAAAAAACACCAGCCTAAATGTGGTGCTTAACACTCTGTTAAAGGGCAAAAACATTGCTTACGAAATACGCAGGGACAAAGTAATTGTGCTCAACAGCAAGCCTGTTACAGCACAGCCCAAGCAAGAAGACCTTTCTGTAGTGAAAGGAAAAGTGATGGATGCCGAAACCAATCAGACTTTAATAGGTGTGTCTGTAATGGTAAAAGGCGACAGAAGCAGATCAACCATTACGGATAAAGATGGAAATTTTTCGGTGAGAGTAGCCAAATCAGACCTGCTAACTTTTAGTTATGTTGGTTACTCTCCTATGGATATGGTGGCCAGTAATATTAAAAACGAGGCCATCAAATTGTCTTCAAAATCAGGCGACCTAAATGAAATTGTGATCATTGGTTACGGTGCCGTAAATCGTAAGGATTTAACAGGCTCTGTAGCTCAGGTGAAAATAGAAGACATGCAAAAATCGCCCGTGGCTTCTTTTGACCAAGCTTTGGCAGGCCGCATTGCAGGGGTTCAAGTTTCTACCAGTGAAGGCCAACCCGGAAGCGTGGCCAATATTGTGATACGCGGGGGTAATTCCCTCACCCAAAGCAACACGCCTCTTTACGTAATTGATGGTTTCCCTATGGAAGATGCCAATACACTGGCCATCAATCCACAGGACATTAAATCTATCAGTATTTTAAAAGATGCTTCGGCCACTGCTATTTATGGCTCTAGGGGTGCAAATGGGGTTATTGTGATCGAAACCAAAGATGGAAAAGTTGGTAAAACAAGTATTGCTTACGATGCCAACGTAGGTACGCAAACCGTTACCAAAAGAATGGAATTGATGAATGCCTACGACTTTGTGAAATATCAGGCAGAGTTTGACCCTGTTTATGCCGACCAAGCTTTTTTAAACAATGGCGCTACCGTAGAAAGCTACCGCAATACCCCTACTATCGATTGGCAAGATAAATTGTTTAGGCAAGGTTTAACCCAAAACCATAACCTATCGGTTAATGGCGGTAATAATAACACTAAGTTTTCAATATCGGCCAATATCTCCGATCACCAAGGAGCAATTATCAATTCAGGCTTTAACCGCTACCAAGGCAGGGTCTTTGTGAACCACAACGTCAACAAAAACCTGAGCTTTAACCTACAGGCCAATTATGCCAAATATAAGAGCTACGGTGACCTGGCCTCTTCCAATACTTCTACCAACCAACCCTATGCAAGTTTCCTGCTCTATCGTGTTTGGGGCTACCGACCACTTAACCGCAACGGCAGTACCGCAGATTTTGAAGAAGAACTCATTGATAGCGATGGTAACGACCAAAGATTCAACCCCATCATTGACTACAGTAATTCGTTGAATGAACGCGTTAACGAAAACTTTAACACCAGCGGAAACCTCTCCTATAAACTATCAAATAATTTCACCTTAAGGATACGAGGCGGTTTAAATAGCAGAAGATTACAGGAAGTGACTTTTTACGACTCCAAAACATCCAGAGGTACGTCTTTATTGGCATCTAACACCAAAGGAGTTAACGGCGGCGTAAGGTACACCGATTACATCAACTGGGTAAACGAAAATACCTTGACCTATAAGCCTCGATTAAAAAATGGGCATTCCTTTGATGCCATGGTTGGTTGGACCATACAGGGCGACAAATTCAATCGCTTTGGTTTAACAAGCGAGAATTTACCTAATGAAACACTAAATATTTATGGTTTAGAAGAAGGAACTCCCGGTGCAAACACCGCTACCATGCAAGAAAGTATGCTCATTTCCTACTTAGGTAGAGTAAATTATTCATTGAAAGACAAATATCTTTTCACAGCCTCCTTAAGGGCTGATGGTTCCAGCAAATTTGCCAGCAATAACAGATGGAGCTACTTCCCTTCGGCCGCTTTTGCATGGAAAATCACCAACGAGGACTTCATGAAAAACCTCAGTTTTATAGACGATGCCAAACTAAGAACCTCCTACGGACTAACAGGTAACAATAGGATAGATCCTTATGCCATTTTCTCACAAATGACCTTGCCTTATAGTGCCTACTATTCCTTCGGCGATAAAGTAAGCCAAGGCATTACGCTAAGCTCATTTGGCAATAAAAGTTTGAAATGGGAAACTACAGAACAATTGGATATTGGCTTAGACCTTTCCCTATTCAAACAGCGCGTTAACATTACGGCCGATTGGTATAAAAAAACTACCAAAGATCTCTTGTTAAGAGCAAACGTGCCCTACTCTAGCGGCTACTCAACCATTTACAAAAACATTGGTAAAGTAGGCAATCAAGGCTTTGAGTTTAGTCTCTCTACTGTTAACGTGAAAGGCAAATCTTTTAAATGGGAGTCTGATTTCAACATCAGTTTCAACAATAATAAAGTGTTGGCCTTGGCCGATGATGAAACTAGGTTGTTAAGCACCGTAAGCTGGGGCAACTATGGATCCACTAATCTTTACATTGCAGAAATTGGTAAGCCCGTAGGGCAATTCTATGGTTTGCTGTTTGATGGGCTTTATCAAGTGAGCGACTTTACCTGGCAAAACAATAGCGACCCAAGCATTGCCCATGCCAATAGGACCTACACCCTTAAAGCAAATGTCCCTCGTAACGGCGCTTCAACCATTAAACCAGGCGACATCAAATATGTAGATGTGAATGGCGATGGCACCACCAACATACAGGACAATGTGGTTATTGGCCGAGGCTTGCCCATACACACGGGAGGTTTCAACAACAACTTCTCCTATAAAAATTTCAGCTTGAATGTGCTGTTCCAATGGTCGTATGGTAACGATATTATGAACGCCAACAGAATTTATTTGGAAGGCAATGATGCCAGTAGGTCTGCCCTCAATCAGTTTGCTACCTACGCCAACCGATGGACCTATGAAAACCAGAGCAGCAATATTCCAAGGGCCGGCGGACAGGGACTTAGCAACTTTTACAGCACCCGCACGCTCGAAGATGGCTCCTATCTCCGTTTAAAAACTGTGCAATTGAGCTACAATTTCCCTACCTCTATCACTAAAAAACTAAAAATGGAAAACTTAGGCGTGTACATCTCCGGACAAAACCTATACACCTGGACCAATTATTCAGGCATGGACCCCGAAGTTTCCACTAGAAATAGTACGCTCACACCAGGCTTAGATTATTCATCCTATCCCCAAATGAGAATGTTTGTTTTCGGATTAAAAACTACTTTTTAATTGCCTACACCATGAAAAGAATTACACTAACCATTATAGCCATTGCAACCATAGGATTAAACGCCTGTAAAAATATATTAGACATTGCCCCTAAGGATTCTATTGCTCCCGAATCGTATTACAGCAACGAAGCCGAACTACAAACGGCACTTAGTGGCATTTACTCCACTTTCATTAAAGGCGGTACTTTTTTAAACAACATGAGCCGTATGGGGCTTGATGCCGACGAAGCCTACAATTGGAGAGAGCAAAATCAAGTTTCTGATTACTTTACATCGCCCGGCGACACCAAAATCCTAAACTTTTGGCGAGAATATTATGCCGGAATAGAAAGAGCCAACAAGCTTTTGGCTAATATTGACAAAAACACCGAAATACCACAAAATAAGCGAGATGTTGTAAGAGGTGAGGCCCTTTTCCTGAGAGCCTATTTCTATTTCCAACTCGTTTCCAACTTTGGCGGTGTCCCATTGATCCTTAAATCTATTGAAACCTCAGATGCCAGTGAGCTGCAAATTCCTAGAACAGATAGCAAACAGGTTTACGAGCAAATTATTGCCGATATGAAAACGGCCTCAACCTTAGTACAGGACATTAACATCATTGGAAATGGCGGCCGTGTCAATAAATCGGCAGTTTACGGTATGTTGGCACGCGTATGCCTGTACATGGCGGGTAATCCCATTAACGACGTAAGTAAATATGCAGAAGCCAAAACATGGGCGCAAAAGGTAATGGAAAACCCTATCCATAAACTAAACCCAAGCTATCAGCAAGTTTTTGTGAACTATGCCAACGACAAATACGATATTGGTGAAAGCTTATTTGAAATTGAGTTTTATGGCAACGGCTCAGGCTTATATGCCAACCTAGGCGGCTTTGTGGGCTTTAACAATGGAATTAGATGTACAGATGTAAATGTGGGCTATGCCTTTGACTACCTGCTTTGCACTGCCTATGCCTATAATAGCTTTGCCACTGCCGATTTAAGAAGAGATTGGGCCATTGCTCCTTTCCAATATACCACTACCAATAACGTAACTACCAAAAGTAATTGGCCTGCACAAAACCTTTTCAACAGAAACCCCGGTAAATTTAGAAGAGAGTCAGAAACCTCTACGGCTAAAACATCGGCCAGAACCAATCAGAATTATCCACTGTTACGATTCTCAGATGTACTTTTAATGTTTGCAGAGGCCGATAATGAAATTAATCAAGCACCCACTACAGCAGCCTATGAAGCCATCAATAAAGTACGCAGACGAGGCTATGGCTTTGACCAAAACACACCCAATACTACCTCTGATCTAAGCAACCTTAACTACCAAACTTTTAAGGAACAGCTACAAGCAGAAAGAACAAGAGAATTGGCCTTTGAAAACATGCGCAAGCACGACTTGGTAAGATGGGGGATTTTTGTACCCAAAATGAAATCTACCTTGGCCGATGCTAAAATAGCCCCTTCCTTTACCGGTTTACTAAGGGCACAATCAGCCTATGAAAATGCCTCCCAACGAGATGTTTTATGGCCAATACCTAGCTATGAAATTGGCGTAAACCCTAAATTAACCCAAAACCCTGGATATTAATCACCGATAAAAGATGAAAAAATTATTGTTTTTACTTTTCATAGCAAGCCTAAATACCGCTTGTAAAAAACTGGAAGATGTGTCGGAACCAGCGTTTAATGTCACCACTTCAAAAACCAGCTATAAAATTAACGAGAATGTTGATTTCGCTTTTTCTGGCAATGCAGATGTGATTGCCTTTTATTCTGGCGAAATTGGAAATGATTACGATTATATCAACGGACGTATCATGCCATCTAGTTTCTTGGCCAACTTCGAATCTCAAACCCTTGATGGTACCCAACTTAACCAAGTAGGCGTTTACGTCCTAAAAAATTACAAGAGTACCAACTCCTTAGCCGGCGTTTACGCTGCCGATACCATTGATGTTTCAAGCCACTTTAGGTTTGCCAAGCCCGCCGACAACAGGGTATTTGTGAACAGCGGCTTTGGCGATATTTCCAAATATCTGGACCTTACCAAACCTACCACTATCAATATTGCCATTAAACAAACCGTCCGTAATCAAAACCTTTATGGCACGGGCAATATCAACAGGGTTAAAGCCTTTAAGCTGATCGCTTCAAACGATGTTAGGGAGACCACTATTTTTCAGCATACCAGCGTTAACCAATGGGAATTATTTTCAACCCCTAACAAAATGCCAGGCAGAGCTTTAATTGAAGCTACGCAACTAACTCTTAGAAACGGATTTGGAGCCGCATATGTGGCTGAACATACTGAAGATTGGGCAGTAAGCCAACCCATTACCATTAGCCCTATTACTGATATGGGCCCAGATTATGCCGTGGGCGTAAAAAGCGTGGCCGATAAAATGCCAAAGCTTTATCAAAAAGCCTATGCCAAAGCAGGCAAATACATGGTCACTTTTAAAGCCATTAACCAATCCGTAAAAGGTAGAACAGAAATTATTAAACAAATTCCAATCAACATTGAAAACTAATCACATTATAATCAAAGGCCTATTTGCCTGCTTATCATTTTTAGCCCTATTCAATCTAGCTACCTTTGCGCAAAAAGTACCTGGAACAGTTGTGGCGTTTAAAGAATCGTCAAGCAAATCGTATGTGGGTTCACCAAGCCTATGTGTATTGCCTAACGGAAGTTACTTGGCTAGCCACGATTTTTTTGGTAAACAAACCCCAGAAAACCAAAGCGTTATTTACCGCTCAGACGATAAAGGGAAAACTTGGAAACAAATAGCCCAATTACAACAGTTTTGGAGCGAACTTTTTGTGCACCATAACGCTGTATATTTTATTGGCCCAATAAAAGCCAATGGTGACTTTGTCATCAGGAAATCGATCGATGGAGGTTACACCTGGACTAATCCTACCGATGAACAGAACGGTTTAATATTAAAAGGCAAATATCATTGTGCGCCTACGCCTGTAGTTGCCCATAACGGCAGACTATGGCGAGCTTTAGAAGATTCCAGCACGCCCAAAAAATGGCCTATGCTGTATCAAACCATGGTGATTTCCATTCCTACCAACGTCAATTTATTGGAAGCCAAAAACTGGACGGCTACCAATCGTTTAGAACATGATAGTACAGCGCTTAACCAGCAGTTTTTAGGTTGGTTGGAAGGCAACATTGTCATTGGACCAAACAAGGAAGTATTAAATGTTTTAAGGGTGCATACCCTAGATCAGCATAAAGAATATGCGGCCATTGCCCACGTAAGCGCCGACGGCAAAAACATCACGTTTAACCCTGAGCAAGATTTTATAAACATGCCTGGTGGCAGTAAGAAATTCACCATTAAATACGATCAAAAATCGGGTAAGTATTGGAGCTTGGTGAACTATGTACCTGCACCCTACCAAGGCATTATGCAGCTTGACCGCATTAGAAATACCCTTGCTTTGGTATCGTCCAGCAACCTTAAAGATTGGACCATCAACCATATTGTTTTGCAACATGAGGACTACAAACACCATGGTTTTCAATACATCAACTGGTTCATAGATGGCAATGATATTATTGCCTTATCGCGTACCGCTTTTAACGATGGTGTAAGCGGTGCTGCAGACTACCATAACAGCAACTACATGACTTTCCATCGCATTAAAAAATTTAGGAAGTTGAAATAAACATCCTTTATACGAACCTCACATCAAGCAAATGAAAAAAATCATCATTGCAGTATTCTTCCTATTTACTTTACTTTCTTTTCCGTTATTCCTATTTGCAAATTTAAAGCTGCCAGCTGTCTTTACAGATGGGATGGTGCTGCAACAAGAAAGCTCGGTAGCTGTTTGGGGCTTGGCTTCTTCTAATACCAAAGTAGAGGTACTTAGTTCATGGAAGCATCAAACCTACACCACAACCAGTGATCAGCAAGGACATTGGAAAATGAACATACGCACTCCAAAAGCTGGAGGCCCATACCAACTCACCATTAAAGATGATCAGTCGAAAATAACGCTCAATAATGTACTTATTGGTGAAGTTTGGATAGCCTCAGGGCAGTCGAACATGGCCATGTCCATGAAAGGCTTCTCGGCCAAAGAACCGATACTGCATAGCGATAGCATCCTTGCTGCTGCTAACAATGATCAAATCCGATTTTTTATGGCTCCGCAAACCTCGTGGGCACAACCTATGCAAGAGTATAGAAAGAGCAATTGGAATAGCGCCAGCCCCACTACGGCCAGAAATTTCAGTGCCGTGGCCTACACCTTTGCCAGTGAACTACAGCAAAAACTAAAAGTCCCCGTGGGCATTATTCAAGTGGCCTGGGGAGGAACCTTTATCCAATCATGGATGAGCGCCAAAAGCTTGCAGGCATTTCCCGAGGTAAAATTGCTTCCTGAAAAGGACGTAGCTTTTGAAGATAAAAACACGCCGGCTGGCTTATTCAATGGAATGATCAATCCCTTGATAGGCTACAGCATTAAAGGTGTAATTTGGTATCAGGGTGAACAAAATGTACGGGACCCCAAACTATACGCTAAGCTTTTTCCTTTAATGGTGAAAGACTGGCGCAGCTTATGGGGACAAAACTTTGCCTTTTATTATGCCCAAATTGCCCCTTGGGATTATAAAAGCGCTAACCATAAAGCGCCTTGGCTCCGCGAAATGCAGTTAAACGCCTTGAATGAAATTCCAAACGCGGGGATGGCCGTACTTACCGATATAGGGATGGAAAACACCATCCATCCGCCCGATAAACAAACGGTGGGCAAACGCCTCTCCTATTTAGCATTGCAACAAACTTACAGACAAACAAAAATAAAAGCCCAAGGGCCTACATTTCATCAACTGAAAATAAAAGATAACCAGTTATGGCTCACCTTCAAGCATCACGAAGGATTATATCTTACCGAACCAGAAAGCAGCACCTTTGAAATTGCCGGGGCCGACCAAGTATTCTACCCTGCACAAGCCATCATCAACAACGGAGAAATCATACTTACTTCTCCAAAAGTAACTAAGCCCCTAGCTGCACGCTATGCTTATAAAGGTTGGGTAAAAGGCAATTTATATAATAAATATGGACTTCCTGCTTCTTCATTCCGTACCGATAATTGGGAAATTAAGCCTCAGTAAAATAAATCCATTTGCATTTTAATTGGGCACTTAAAAACAGTAAAAATCTTGTTGATAAATAGGCTAACCTTTTTCACTTTTTCTATATTGGCGGAAATATAAGAACCTATGCGAAAAATTACCCTATCATTCATTGCTTTACTACATGCAGGTTTAGCTTTGGGCCAATCAACCAATAATGCCTACAAATTTTCAGAAGATATTCTACATAAAATCAATAATGACTCTACCAGTTGGAAATATCAGGTAGGCGCAACAGAGCTATCATTTTCAGGGTACTACAAACAGGTTTTAGAAATTTGGGACAAAAATGGTGCTCGTGCTCCAAAATACAATAAGATAGATAGCTCATTTTTTAACAACTATAGTCAATTAAATGCCCGCGACTATATTATTGATCGATCTAAAAACGAAGAGATCATCTTTATTAATGAGGCGCATCATATTCCCCAACACCGCATTTTCACCAAATCGTTACTCCAAGGCCTTTATGATAATGGATACCGATACCTTGGATTAGAAGCCCTCTCTGATAAAGACATTAACCAAAGAAAGTTCCCAACCATAGAAAGTGGGTATTATATCCAAGAGCCCGAATTTGGGAATTTAGTAGCCGAAGCCCTAAAAATAGGTTTCGTATTATTTGGCTATGAAGCCACAGCAGGTAAAAATGGCAAGGAAAGGGAGATTGAACAGGCCAGAAACATCCAAAAATTTATTGAAAATGCTCCCAAGGGAAAATACATTATCCATTGTGGATACGCACATGCTTTTGAAAGTGATTACCCTGCCTGGGAAAAAGCTTTAGCAGGACGCATCAAAGAATTTATGAAAATTGACCCCTTCACCATTGACCAAACTATGTTTTTGGAAAAGTCGGACGAAAAAAATGAAAGTAAATTCATTGGCTTAAACACCAACAACTACCCTATCCTTTTACGCAATAAAGACGGCAATATTTACACCGGCAATAAAGCAGTTAACCAAACCGATATAGTAGTTATCCATCCAAAAACAAAATACGTTAATGGCCGACCTGATTGGTCAATGCAGGGCAAAAAGAAATATACATTAGCTCAACATAAAATTTCCCAAACACCCCTATTGGTTTTGGCCTATAGAAAAGGAGAATTTGAAAATAATGGCGTTGCCTGTGAAGTAGTAGAAATTACCGAGCAAAAGGTAAATAGATCGCTTTTTCTACCTAAAGGAAACTATAAAATTGTCATCAAAAACAAAGACTATGAGGTTGTTGATCAATTTGAAATTCAAATAAAATAAGCCCCCATTAGGCAACTCTTTCAGGCGCAAGCGCCGCCTGTGCCTACTCAACTTAACCTGTTAAAACACAAGCTCTACTGCGCCAGAGAGGGATTGACAACGTTAAACCGTTTACTTTCATTGGTTTAAGATTGCTTCGTACCTCGCAATGACGCCATAGGTACGTCTTTACTCCAATCGAAACGTCATTGCGAGTTTACGAAGCAATCTTTTTAGTGATCGATTAATTGTCAAGAGCAAAACGCAAATAAACCTCTTTTTCTAGCAAAGTCTTATTGCCGGCGTTCGCTTGTGCGATTTTTGCCAGGTTTTGCTGTAATCAGGTCGGCTATTGCCGCAAAATTGCCAGGTTTTGCCTAGCTTGTTCGAGGTTCTTCGGCATACCGTTCCACAATACCCATTGTTTTTAGGGTAAGCAAACATCTGCTAAACCTAGCTTCATGCTACTATCAGCCGCAATATTGGCCTTGATACAGAATGCAAACTGAAAGCTACCCCAATCCACCCTTCTTCGGTACTTGCCGAAGCGGTCTCGAATATGCCTCGAATAAGGTTCGAAACGAAGTGGTATTAAAACCGACAAAAAAATCTCTTAAACTTAATCAAAATAATTGCAGATAACTTCCCAACCCAAGCTAAGGTAACACAAGAATAAACTCTTATTTTAGAAGCATAGAAGTTGTTCGAAAGATAGTCAATGATTAAAAAAAGAATATTTAGGTTTTGGATGGTCAATGTACTGATGAGCATTGCCTTATTCATCATTTACAGAATGGTAATTGCCGAGTCGAAACCAGTTGACGAAAGTTGGATAGAGAAGCTTTTATATATTTTGGATATGCTCTTGAACTTGGGATTTTCGACCATGTTTCTTCTTGTCATGTTAGTCGGCTCCCTTGCCATTTTCTTAAACCAAATAGAAAAAATAAGAAATAACTATTACTTATCGCTTTTAACATTTCTAGCTATTCCCATAGTCAGTACGGTTGGCTTATTGATAAAATTATGGATTGATTTTCATACCTACGACCGAAGTATCATTAAAACGGTAGCCATTTTCTCTATCTTGCACCTGTTGCTCAATACCGCAATATTTTTGATGTTCAGAAAAAGGATGGAGAAAGTTAGAGAAAGTGATGCGTAGGCTTTGAAAAGCTGTACACATCACTCAGTTTTTGGTTGGTGATAACACCAACCAAAGGTTAAATAGCTTTCATATTAAGTATTGAAAAGATTGCTTCGTCATTCCTCCTCGCAATGACGGCATAGGTAAGCCTTTACTTTAATCGAAGCGTCATTGCGAGTTTACGAAGCAATCTTTTTTGTCAATTAATCGTCCAGGACAAGCATAAATAGACCAATTTTCCACCTTTCTAGCGCAAGTGTCCGCTTGTAACACAAGCACCGCTGCGCTAATGCTTGCGCTAGAGGGCATACCACCAACTTGTGGTGGTGATAACAACAACCAAAGGTTAAATGGATTTAGGATGATGAACATTTGTATGATGTGGTTATCTAACATTGTCAACCCTTGTTCTAACTTTAAATTGATCTGGAATTAGGGCCTTGACTTTATTATAGGTAATGTTATTATTGATTTCTGCTAAAAAGTCATTCCCCGACTCTCCATTTATGTCATTTTTATAATGATTATCAACAACAAAAGGTATGTTGTTAAAGATAAGCTCAACTCTAACACTGAACTCATCTGTAGGGTCGGAATTCGGTAGAATGGATCTCGTAATATTAAGTATAGTACCTCCCTTTTCAGATCGGGAGCTAGAAAAAGATAGCTCATCATACCCCATGAAATAGCCGTATTTTTCTAAGTATTCAGAATGATATTCCTTATCTTGATCATAATCATCTGGATAGAAAGTAATCTGCTTATCTTTATTGTAGACCTCTTGAATTGTCTTTATAATAATTTCAGTAGTGACTTTGTATTCTCTGTCAATATTCCAGATTGCCAACTCTATTTGTGTCTTTTTATTAAAAATATTCATTTCAATTGTAAGGATCAATCTTATTGAATCACCCTGCTTAATTGCTAAATTTTAAAAAAAAAGAGCCACATTGAATGGCTCTTTTTAACTGTGCTAATGTAATTCAATTTTACAATGCCAGTTGAATCTGTCCATCAATTATTATCCTGTAATAGAATACTCACTCTGGCGCAAGCTTCCGCTTGTGCCTACTTAACTTGTGATTAATGTTATCACGATATCACTCAATTGTTCATCTCTAATGATTGGTGATACCACCAATCAAAGGGTTAGTGGCTTTCATATTTAGATATTGAAAGAGATTGCTTCGTCGTTCCTCCTCGCAATGACGACATAGGTACGTCTTTACTTTAATTGAAGCGCCATTGTGAGGTACAGCCAGTCCCGATCATTCGGGAAAGCAATCTTTCTTGTCAATCAGCTCTTCTGCTAAAGAAACAAAGTCAAGAAAATCATCGCATTTTAGAACAAAGCTTTATAAATGGCCTTTCCCCAATAATCACCTAAAATATAAGCACCTTCTTTATTAGGATGTAGATAGAAAGCACCAAACTTACCCTCTTCTGGAGCGAGATATTCTTTGTGGTGCTTTTTAAAAAATTTAAAGGCTTTGGTATCGCCCATATACACGCTATTAGGGTTGGTCTTTTGATATACTTTTACCAATTTTTGAAGTTGTGGCCCATAGGTTTGCAGTCTATTTAAGCCTTCTTCCATATAGGTAGAGCGGTTATGTGTATTTGGACTATACCAAATAGGTTGTTGATAGATGATCTTACATCCCGGAAAGGCCGACATTAAACTATCGGTAATAGTTTTGAGGTTCTGATAATAATCTTCTTTAGATACAGGTGCGCCTTTAGGTCCCTTTACTGCACTGTCATTAGTGCCTAATTTGATAGAAAAAACCAAAAGGGCATTAGGATTAGCAAACGACTTTGCCGCTTTTAAAATCCTGGGGAAATCGGTATTGGTTTGCGGCAGTACATCAACACTGGTGTGACCACTCACGCCCTGATTGGAAAAGTTAACCTCGCCCACGTTTTTCTGATTGCGCAACCAAGCACAGGCTTCGTTAGGAGGTGCATCTTTTCTATCGGCCAAACCACCGCCATAGGTAATGCTATTGCCTACAAAAACAATGTTGAGGTCTTTTTTAGGTTGTTGTGCGGAACAGTCTGCGATGCCTAAAAGCAAACAAACGCAGAGATAAAGATAAGGGCTAATTTTCACGCCACAATATACTGAACAAAACGATATCTAAGCAAGCCTGTATTAGGTGTTTTCGCCATTCTTTTTCTCCATATACTCCGATGGCATATAACCAAAGTATTGTTTAAAGGCGGTAGAGAAATAGGAAGGCGAGTTAAAACCACACATGTAGGCTACCTGTGCAATGGTGTAACGTTGTGTTTGCATCAATTCAACAGCCTTCGTAAATCTAATTCGCTTGATAAAGTCTGTTGCTGATTCTCCGGTAATGGCCTTAAACTTAAGATACAGATTGGAACGGCTCATGCCTATCTCTCTGCTGAATTTGTCTACCGAGAAATCAGAATCAGATAGGTGGTTTTCGATAATGGCAATGGCTTCCTTTAAAAACTCTTCGTCGAGGGTGTTAAAAGCAATATTCTCGGGAACAATCTCTTTATTTTCGGCATAATATTCTTTAAGTCGCTTACGCGATTTTAGAATATTAAAGAGCTTAGCTTTAAGCAAGGGTGGCGAAAAGGGTTTAGTAATATAGTCATCGGCACCCATTTCCATGCCTTTAAGCTGCTGAGAAAGCTCTGATTTGGCGGTTAACAAAATTACCGGAATGTGTGAGGTGTTGATGTTTTGCTTGATCCTTTTGCATAAGTGCAAACCGTCTAGCTCTGGCATCATCACATCACTAAGTACTAGATCAACAAGGTTATTTTCCAGATACTGAAGTGCTTTTTGTCCATCAACAGCAGTTTGTATTTCAAAACTATCTTGCAGGAACTCCTGTAGGTAGCTTAAAATTTCTTCATTGTCATCAACCAATAAAATCTTGGCGGTTTTAAATGTTTCATCCTGTATGGGTTCTGTTTCTTCTTCACTACTGTCCTCTACCAAACCTAACGCTTCAACTTTACGTTCAAGGTCTTCAACCTCCATTTTTGGTTTGCTATCTTCGGTATAGTAATGTTCTGGCATGGGTAGTTCAATCACAAAATCACTTCCCTTGCCTAGTTCACTTTCTACGTAAATACGGCCGTGGTGCAATTCAACCAAGCGTTTGGTAAAGGCTAAACCTACTCCTGAGCCTAGATTGGCCTCGCCACCATCTACCTGATAAAAGCGGTCAAATACTTTATCTAGTTCCTCCGCGGCAATTCCCATGCCCGTATCACTAACTTCGAGTACTACAACATCATCTTTGACCAATAAAATGACACTGATGCGTTGCTGGGGCTGGGTATATTTAAAGGCATTGGACAGCAAATTAAAAAGCATTTTCTCTACAGCATCCCTATCAAAAAGTAAGGATAACGAGGACATGGCAGGTTGATAGGTGTAGTGAATATTGTTTTTTTCGGCCAGTGGCTTAAAGGATTCATAAATTTCCTGTACAAACTTCACCATATCTCCACGGGTTACTCTTAGTTTACGGGTACCTCGTTCTGTTTTCTTAAACTCAAACAACTGATCTACCAAATGGTACAATCTTTTGGCATTCGAAAGCATCAGTTCATGTTGTTTGCGCAACCACTTATCTGTCCCTACTCTTTCTAGCATTTCTTCTAATGGTGCCAATAGCAAGGTTAATGGAGTTCTCAATTCATGGGAAACATTGGTGAAGAAATCCATTTTTACTTGGTTAATGTACTGCACCTTTTCTTTATCCAATCGTTCCATTTTCAGTTGATGCAGGGTGCTCATCCGTTCGGCAACAATGCGGTAAGCCAAATATGAAAGGCCAATGAGCAATGCTGTTAACAATAAGTAGAACCAGGTAGATTTATACCAAAGGGGCTGGATTTTAATTTCCAGTTTTTTGATATTGCTTTCTTCACCATTTGGCCCAATGGCTTTGACCAAAAAGGTATAGGTACCTGCCGGAACATTACTATAAGCTACCTTTGGGTCCTCTGTAGGTTGCCATTCGGCATCAAAGCCATCTAATTTATACAGGTAATTGGTACGATTGGCGGATAGGTAGTTAAAGCTGTTAAAGTAGAGGTTGAACTGCTTACTCTCAGGTCCCAAAACAATTTTAGAAACTTCGTCAATAGGGCCTTCCAAGATATCTGTTCCATCATTAGAAACTATATTTTTGCCAAGCACTTCCAGACCTGTTAAGCGTAGTTGCAATTTTACCGCTGCCTGCTTTACCCACGAAGGATAGAAATACGATATGCCCTTGATTCCACCAAATAGCAGCATACCATCTGAGGTCCGGCAGAAAGCATATTCGTTAAATTGGTTGTTCTGTAAGCCATCTTTTTCATCGAAAGTGTGTATGCTGCCCGTATCTGGATTGAATTGCACCAAGCCATGGTTGGTAGAAATCCACAAATTACCCTGTTCATCAGGCACAATACCGTAAACGGTTCCGGTTAAAAAATTCTTCTTTGTTTCGTTAGTGATGAAAGAACGACTGGCTTCATCATACAAACTGATGCCTCTACGTGTACCAATCCAAATGCGGCCTTTTTTATCTTCGGTAATGCAATTGATCACATCGTCGGCCAATTTAGAGTTGGCAAATAAGCCAAACAACTGATTATCTGGATAGAATTGTGCTACGCCACTAGTGGTCCCTACCCAAATACGTTTTTGATGGTCCTGAAATAAATAGGTGATCTCGTCTGAACGCAAACGACGACCTGCTTTATCTAAAAGAAAATGGGTAAATGCACCTGTTTGAGGATTAAACTGGTCTAGACCTGTATAAGTGCCCACCCAAATGCGCCCTTTATCATCTTTAAGCAAGCTATACACCAAATTTCCTGCAATGCTCTGCGGATTTTGGTCATGGTGCAAGTAGTGTTTAACGGTACCTGAGTTTCTGTCTAATACGTTTAGGCCACCGTTATGGGTACCAATTAACACCTGATTGTTTGGGCCAAACGCCAAGGATTTTACATTATTGGTATTTAAGTGGTTAGTACTGCCATCTTTAGCGGTATAGTAGCTGATATAGTTCTTTTTGCGGTTCCAAAAGTTCAGCCCTTTATCGTTGGTACCTATCCAAATATTACCTTCGTTATCTTCCTTAATGATACTTACTACTTCATCATTGAGGGATAGTTCTCCAGTTTTCTGACTTAACAGGTTAAACCTGATGTAGTTTTCGTGGTAATAGTTTATCCCCCCGTAATAGGTGCCTAACCAAATGCCGTTTTGTCTATCCTTAAAAATACAGCGAACAGAATTTTGACTTAGCGTAAAGGGTTGAGATAGTTGATGGTAGTAATTTTGAAAGGTGTTGGTTTTTGGGTGATAAATGGACAGTCCACGGAAGGTACCTATCCAAATGTTGCCCATTTGATCTTTGGCAATGGCACGAACATTATTGTCTGCCAACGCATTTACCGTTACAGCGTATTGATCAGTTTTAACTACCCCCGTTTGATAATGTAGGGTTAGCAAACCATTTCCTTCTGTTCCTAATAGCAGCAAATCGCCATCAACATAAGCGCAGTTGATGGTTGGTTTAGTAATTCCTAGATCAACAGGCACAAGCTTTAATTGCTTGGTATGCACTTGATAAAGGCCAAGTTCTGTACCTATGAGGGTTTTATCTTTCCACAGGGTGATGAAGGAGATATGTTTAATGCCATAAGCCCGCACATCAATATTTAGGGGTGTGAATTTTTGGGTTGTTTTTGAATAGGTAAAGATATCACCTCCGGTAGAGCTTACCCATAAGTTTCCCTTATCATCTTCGGTAATGCTAGAAATACTCCATTCGCCAGCGGTACGGGCTAAAGGATAATTTTCAAAATTATCGGTGTCATAGTTGTATTTGCTTACGCCACGATTACCCCCTACCCATAATTGGCCTTGGCGATCCACATACAGATAGCTGATGTAACTTGAGGCAATACTTTTAGGATTTTCAACTGCTGGTCGGTAAACAACAAAACGCTTACCATCATAACGATTAAGGCCATCTTTGGTTGCTATCCATATGAAACCCAAGGTGTCTTGCGTAATGGAAAATACGGTGCTTTGCGAAAGTCCTTTTTCTACTGATATATTACGAAAGTGTTTTTCTTGCTGTTGACCAAAAACAGTTGCTGTACCAAGCAGCACAAGGAACAAGCTTAAATACAAACGCCAAAGGGCACACCTACTTTTCATTAACATGATTTAGAAAAATAGGAAGCCACCCTAAGGGCAGCTTCCAGCAACCAAATATAATTATTGTTAATTTAGCACAAACTTTTTGGCCAATTGTAAACCTTCTCCTTTAATGGTCACCACGTAAATCCCATTAGCTAAATTCAATGGCATTTCATACTGATTAAGCCCTAAAGCAATAGCCACTGGTAATTTAGCCATTACACGTCCGGTAATATCGGTAATGTTAATATTCCCGCTTTTAAATGCTTTGTCGCTATTTAGCGATATGTTCACGCCTGATTTATTTCCTTTAACCATTAAATCGGTTGATGATAGGGAAACAAAAGCAACCGCTGGACCGTAGGTTTTGCTTTCACCATCGTTGTCTACCTGTAACAGCTTATAATAGTTGTTCCCTTTCGGCGCATTGTGGTGGGTAAAGTTATATTTTGCACCATTGGGCGAGGTGGTTTGGCGTTGACCTATTTGATTAAAATCCTGTCCGTTAGTAGAATGCCATATCTCAAAACGATTGCTGTTCTGTTCGGATGCTGTTGCCCAATTTAAGGCTACGTTGGTGCCTATAGGCTTAGCAACGAGTGATTGGGACAAAGTTACGGGAAGTACTAAAGGCGTAAGTGCATTTGAATAAACATAATCATCAAAGTAAACTACAGAGGTGGTTGCATTCCCTACTGAGTTGATAAAATTCATATCTTCTATGATCATGTCCGACGCTAAACCTGAGCTGGCGGCTCCAGCTAATACCTTTGTTCCATCTACCCAAACATCATAAGTGCCAGCGGCCATGTTATTGCTTCCACTAGCAACGTAAGACTGTACAGTTGCCTCGTTGTTCATAAAAATTGTTATGGCATGGGTAGCGTCCTTTGAAATGGAATTTGCTCCACCAATAAAATCATTTCCTATATATCCGTTTGTTGCACCTGAATAGTGATTGATTACTACGCTGGTACCTATGGCAAACCTTAACACTACTAAATTTTGGCTTACGTTAGGTCCAGAATTTGCTGATGCTGCGGCCGCCCCATTCCCAAAAGCAAACACATAACTTCCTGTAGTAGAAGTACTAGGTACATGAATTTTAAATTTTACTGTAGCTACTTTAGTTGCCCCTGCATGATTGTATACTCCAAATTTTGAATTGATATCAGCAGTTGAACCGGTTGTAAACTTTAGATAGCTTCCGGTAAGGCCAGTAATTGGACTATTAACCAATTGAACATTACCAGCAGTATTATTTTTTGAAACAACACCAATAGTGCCAATACCTGATATTGGCAGGTAAGGTGAGCTTGTGTCTAAAGGCCATTGAGTAGCGCCATCAGCATACAGAGGGGCAATGGCTGCTTGGTTGCTTGTGCCGAAATCATAAGTAGTTTGGGCTTTTAATTGTAAAAATAGAAATGAAAGGGCAATAGAGAGTAAAGGTTTTTTCATATCACTTGGGTTTAGTAATAGAAGTGTATCACTTCAGTTTAATAATTGGTTAGCGCAGTATTTACTGCTAACCAAAACTAAAATCCCTTAGTGTTGCCTTGTTTCAATTTTAATTAAATAACATTCAATTTTGATCAGAACTATTTTAAATGTGGGTTTTGCTTCTGTTTTTTATAAGCTTCGCCCTCTACGTCTTTCCCAAGTAAGCGGAATCGTAAAGCGGCAACAAGATTTAGCGGCTGCATTAGGATATCCAATCAAATTGGGTATGACGGAAAATCGAGCTGGTTAAATTATATTCCTGAATTAAACGAATCGCCATTGCGTTTACACCATTGCTTTAAATAGGTACGCATGCCTTTTAACTTTTTAGCATAGTTTTTATCGAACGCAAGGTTTTTCATCTCTCCTGGATCTTTGCTCAAATCAAATAGCTGTTCACGGATTTCGCCTTGGTTGTAAACGATATATTTAAAATCTTTGGTAATCATTGCCCTACCGTTGATTCCCATTAGCTTTTCATTGTCTGCAAAATCAGTTTCTATCACCAAAGTATCACGCAATTGATGGTTGGGATTAGTAATTCTTTTGCTTAGGTCTACACCCTTAAGATAGCTAGGTAATTTAACTCCTGTAAAACCACCAATGGTAGGAATAATGTCGATCCCATTGCAAACCAGCATGTCGTCCACCCTTGGCTGCCATTCCCCTAGTTTGGAAACAATAAATGGTATTTTGGCTGATTCTTCATATAAAATCTGCTTTTGGTTCCAACGGTGCGAAGCGTAGCCATCACCATGGTCTGCAGTGAAAATGATGATGGTATTCTTCTCCAATCCGTATTTCTTTAAGGAAGCCAACAACATCCCGATGTATACATCTACCTTTTCTACCAAGCGATTGTAGGCCCATCGATACTGTCGCCATTGGTCGCCAGTCCAATTAACGGTTGGGTAGGTTCTGAAACTTACTTTCTGTTGTTCTCTTACTATTTTAGGTTCATTGGCCTGTATATCCCAATTAGCGGGTAATTCAGGGCACAAGTGTGGCGGAGGTGCGTCTTCCAGCACATCCATCTTTAAGGCATCACCTCTTGCCCACTCGCAAATGTCGTGGGGGTTTAAGAAAGAGGCCACTAATAAAAATGGATTGCTCTTATTTTCTTTGAGGAAACGGGCGCAATAAGAAGGTGTAGCGGCATCGTTATAATCTAAAAAGTTGGTGTTTTCTATATAATCGAATCCGTGCTGGCTTACTTTGGTGGTAGGGATGGGTAAATGCCATTTGCCTACGTAACCGGTTTTATAACCTCCGTTTTTCAACATTTTTCCCATCACCAATAAACTGTCGGCCCACAAGCCGTCCTTTTCAGGTGCATTGCCTACAAAGCCTGTTTCGTAAGGCATTTTACCACTAAAAATGGCAGTACGTGAAGGTGTACATAAGGGCTGCGCACAATAAGCTTTGGTAAACTTAACTCCATTGGCTGCCAATCTGTCCATAGCGGGCGTGCGCAAATTTTTGTTGCCAGCATTGCTCATGGCATCAGCAGTTTGCTGATCGGTCATGATCACCAGAATATTAGGTCTGGTTGCCGTTTGCGCATTGGCACCAATTGCCAAAAAGCAGCACCATAATAGGTATAGAAAACTCCGTTTTTGCATTTTAACTGGAATAAAGGGCTTCTTAAAGATAATTAAATTTAGTTTTTTGGACGTTTATATTCTCTAGCGAATTTAGTCCAGGCCGTTCTCTGTTCAGGGCTCATGATTTCCTGCTCCTTTTTGCTTTGGACTTTACTAAGTTCTTCCAATTTTGCTTTTTTCTGTTCCTCTGTCAAACTTGTATCTTTAGTAATTTCTGTCTTTGCTTTACTGGTTTCTAGAATAAGGTCATGCATTTTTTGCTTGTTTTCATCCGACAGTTTAAGCGAGGTAAATACAGAGTCTCTTACTTCTCGCATGCTTTTTGGCTTAGTTTGGCCAAATAGTGTGGTTGCCACTAAAAGCATTAAGCCCGTTAATAATGGTTTCTTCATTGCTTTAGTCTTTTTTAGTTAATATCCAGGGTTTTGAGTAATTGATTTATTTACATCTGTTTCACTTAAAGGAATTGGATAAAGCTCATGTTGGTTGGGTCTAAAATTGGTGGCTGATACATAAGTGTAATTTGCTCGAATAATTGATTTGGTATAGGCAATTTTTGCTCCTAGGATATTCCAGCGTACTAAATCGCCCCTTCTACCGCCTTCAAAGCTCAATTCAAGTGCTCTTTCTTTTACTATGGCATCAAAAAAAGTTTGTTTATCTAATCCAGTTGTCAAATCTGCGTCGCTAGTGGTTGGTTTGGTAATCAGGTTGGCTTTTACCACTGCAGTACTTGCATAAGTAAATACAGCTCCTGTACTTGCCGCAGTTGAATTACCAGTTGTATGTGTTGGAGGTGTATTGGTAGAGGTACCTGCAGTAGCTACTCTATAATAATTATTTCCTTGCTTCACATAAGTACCTACGGTATAAGCTCTTGCTGCAGCCCAATTGGCTGTATTATCTGGCCAAGGATTAGTTACGGTTACTGTAGGTGCACTGGTGTAGCCATAGCCTGCGTTAATGGTATTAGGATAACCTGTAGGAACAATAGTCATTGGACCTAAGGCACCGGTAGAGGAAATTAAGTTTGCACCTCCAATAGCACCTGTTCCTCCGCCGCCGGTAATGGTAAAAGTTGGAACTGCTGAATAACCGCTTCCTGCTGAAGTTAATTCTATAGCAATGCTATTGCCCGTAGTATTGATACCATAACCTCTTCTTCTTACTTCGTTAATGGCTTCATAAGCTAAGGCATTTGGGCCTTCATTCAGCTCGTTCTCTACTTCTGCCCTCATTAAAAGCACATCGGAATAACGCATTAAAACAGTGTTGATATTGGTACTCTGTTGTTCCTGTAAAGCACCTGTTTGATATTCCCTGCTCCATTTCCCAACTCTCCAATTCTCTTCACCTCTTGACGCTAGGTAAGGCACTTTTAAGCCTGCGGCATTGATCTGATAGGCCGCTACAGAAAAATCTCTACGGATGTCTTTGGTATCAAAAGAATCGAAAAATGGTTTGAGCACTAAAACTCTGGCATTCCCCTGTCTATAAACGCCATTAGCAGTTGTTGGTATATTAAATTGACCTACTGCATTACCGCCAACACTTGAACTGGCCTGATTGAAAAAAGCTACTTCAAACAAACTTTCCTTAGGTTCTAAAATATGCTGGCTTTGATTTTTGAATACTTTGGTATAATCAGCGTTCAAAGCGTATAAGTTACTTCCTATGACGTCATCAATCTGTTGCTTGGCCAAAGTATAATAGGTTTTATAGTTGGTGGGTCTTTCCATTACGCCAACACCACCTTTATTACGCAATGAATATCCACCTGCATATAAAGCGACTCTGGCCAATACGGCTTTTGCACCCCATTTGTTGATCCTTTCATCTGTTGGTAAGGTTGCTGGCAATACCTCGGCCGCTTCTTTCATGTCTTTGATGATTTGGTCATAGATCACATATCGATCAGTTGAGGGCACATCGAATTTTTCACCAGCCTGCGAGGGGGTAAGTTTAAAAGGTACATCGCCAAACAAGCGCACTAAATCAAAATAGAAGTAGGCACGCAGGAACTTGGCCTCACCCAACAACCTATTTAAAACTGCTTTTTGGGCCGCTGTTCCGTTGTTATAGCTTTCCATTTGAGGAATTTGTGCTATAACTACGTTAGCTCTTCCCACACCTTGATTAAGGGCTATCCAAGTTTGGTCTAAAAATGCACTTTCTTTGGTAATTGCATAGTGAGGAATGGCTCGCCATTGGTTAGCATCCACATTTCCATCGATTTGCGAAATATCAGTATCATTGTCGTAAACCAAATTGATGTACCAACCGTAGGTAGCTTGTTGACCAAGCGATTGGTAAACACCTAAAGTTGCCATGTAGGCTTGATTTTCATTTTCAAAGAAATTAGCACTGGTAAAAGACGAATATGGTTGTACTTCTAATGCTTTCTTACAAGATGTTGCAAAAAGTGATAAACAGATTGCGCTCAACAACACTTTATTATTTATGAATTTCATTTTCATCTCGATTATAATTATAGGGATAGATTGATACCTGCTACAAAAGATTTTGCTCTTGGATAAGCACTAAAATCAACACCAGGAGTTAATGCGCTTCTCATTACGCTCACTTCTGGGTCGTAACCAGAATATTTGGAGAATACGTGCAAGTTATAAGCGGTAACGTAGATACGGGCATTGCCTATTTTTGCTTTACTTAACCATTTTTGTGGTAGCGTATAGCCTAAGCTTACGTTATTGATACGCAAGAATGAACCATCTTCAATCATTTTATCGTACAAACGCCTATCCTGTGTTCCAATAGTGTTTGGAATGGTTTTACCACGGTTCAGTTCTTCCAGTTCTGCAGGTGAGGCAAGTTGACCATTGGCATTAATGGTAGTCCAACGATTGGCCATGTAAGCAAAATCATTGCTGTACTCATCCAAAAGCTGCATGTTTAACTTGTTGGCATTATATACCTTACCCCCAACCGACCAGTTAAGGAATATACTTAAATCAATTCCTTTATAGCTGATCGTATTGTTAAGACCTCCGGTAAACTTAGGGTTTCCATTGCCTAATACGGTACGGTCCTTTTCATCTATCTTACCATCGTTATTTAAATCCTTAAACTTGATATAACCTGGTCTAACGGTAGTGGCATCGGTTACTACACCACTTTTAAGCGTATAGGTATTGTTGGTAGAATTATAATCGAAATCGCTTACCTGATATAAACCATCTTGAATATAGCCATACATGTTACCTACTGGTTTTCCTACTTCTAAAATATAATCGTTGGTAGTAGTGTAGCTGTTAACCACCATAGAGGTTTCATTTTCACTTAAGCTCAACACTTTGGTTTTGTTAAAGGCAAAGTTTAAGGTGGTGTTCCAGTTAAAATTGGCATTACGTAAATTAACGGTATTCAAGGTTACCTCTACCCCTTTACTTGAAGTGGTACCAATGTTTCGCAATTGTGTAGCAAATCCAGAGCTTGCCGGAATACGGGAACTGAATAGCAAATCTTTAGAACGGTTACTGTAAACTTCGGTGGTCAACATAATTCTTTGTTTAAACAAGCCTAAGTCTAAACCGATATTTGCACTTTGTAGGGCCTCCCATTTTAAGCCCGGGTTAGGCAAAGTGTTTAACACTACACCGGTAGTTGGTTGGTTATTTAATGGATAGCTGATATTTCCGAAAGTACCAAAGGCTAAATAATCGCTGATCCTGTTATTGCCCGAAGTACCATAGCTAAAGCGTAATTTCAAATCTGAAATAGCTTTTACAGATTTCATAAAATCTTCTTGAATTACTTTCCAAGCCAAGGCTCCTGAAGGAAAAACACCCCAACGGTTATCTTCTCCAAATTTAGAGGAACCATCTACACGCAAACTGGCCGTTAACAGATATTTGCCTTTGTAACTGTAATTGGTTCTACCAAAAAACGATAGCATTTTTTCGTCACGAGCAAAAGAGTTTGGTATGGTAGAGATGGTTCCAAAGCCAAGGTTATCCCAACCCACATTTTCTGCTGGAAAAGCAGAGGCTGATACAGAAAAACCTTCGTTATAATTATAGATATATTCTTGTCCTACGGAAACATCAAATTTATGTTTCTTGTTAAAAGTATTTGCATAGGTAATGGTGTTGTTATAGTTAAAACGAGTAGACGCATTTTGCGCAACGTTTCCAAAAGCTCCACCACTCCTCACAGCCACAATAGACCTCGCATCTGTAAAGGCTTTGGTTTTATTGTTAATATCCGAATAGCTTACCAAACCACGATAAGTCAGGTTCTTCAGAAAGTTATATTGCAAACTCGTGTTTATATTCAAGGTCTTAATTCGATTATCTCTTTGGTTAGATTCGGCGGCAGTTTGTGGATTTTGGAAGGTAGGTGAATTAGGATTAGGATCTAGTGGGTCCACATCTTGAGATAATAGATCCTGATCGCTACCATTTAATCCCATAATTGGACGATATTGCAAAATATTCTGCAAAAAACTTAAGCGGGCATTACCTCCTTCGGTAGTACCAATACCGGTAATTTGCTGATTGGCATAATTAACAATGGCATTAACAGAAAACTTTTTGCTTACGTTATGGTTCACCGTTAGTTTGGCAATATCTTTTACCGAACCGCTGGAAAGCATAATTCCTTCATCTTGGTTATGCGAGTAAAACACGTTGAACTGTGTTTCTGCTCCACCGCCGTTCACACTAAATTTATGGTATTGGCTCATGGCTGTATTGCCAAAAAGCACACCTTGATAATTGTTTCCCGGTCTGTTTTCATAGTTCTTCTTCAAATCGGCAAATGTTCCGTAAGCAGATAAAAATTTCTGTTGAATGGCCGCCGAAGAGTTTGCTGCGTATTCATATTGGCTCAGCACATAATCGTACCCTGATAGCATGGGCAATTCGCTAGTTATCTTCTTAGCTCCTATATAGTTGTCGTAGCTAACTCTCACTTTGCCAGATTTAATTTTCTTAGTAGTGATCAGGATAACGCCATTGGCCCCACGGGCACCATAAATAGAAGTCGAAGAGGCATCTTTCATCACATCAACGGATTCGATATCCATAGGATCTAGAAAAGCTAAACCATCGGTTTGTGGCACACCATCAACCACATAAAGCGGTTCGTTGCTCTGGCTGATTGACATTCCACCACGTAAAGTAATTTTTGGTTCTGAACCTGGGGTACCATCGGCCATGGTAACTTGAGCACCGGCGACACGTCCTTGCAATGCCTGCGCTACATTTTGTACTGGCACCTTGGCAATTTCTGTACCTTTTACTGACGATATTGCCCCCGTTAGATCACCCCTAGTAGAGGTTTGTCCATAGCCCACTACTACTACCTCGTTCAGGTTATTTTGATCATCCTGCAAGCGGGCATCAACCGTAGTTCTTCCGTTTACTCTTTGTTCCTGTGTTTTAAACCCTAAATAGCTAAACACTAAGGTAGCTCCGGCCTTTACTTTAATTTGATAGGTTCCATCGGTACCAGAAATGGCTACGTTGGTAGTACCTTTTTCGGTAATGGTAGCACCGGGCACTGGTTGATTAGTTTGATCTCTGACCATACCCTTAACTAGGGTCGCATCTTGTCCATAACTCTGCAAAACACAGAAAACGAACAAAAAAAACAATGAGATTTGTTTCATGTTAGGTTAGTTTGTTTAATTAGCTGCTCAAATACCAAAATATAGTAGCCGAGAAAGCACAAGCTTTAATTACTAATCAACCCAAAACATTATAAAAGATTAAAGGGCAACCCTTCGCTATTCTATGGTTTGTTAGCTGAGCAGAACTCGGTCATATTTGGTAGGAGCGAAAATAGTGATACGTCTTGCTATCAGGTTTCAAATTTGGTTAAAATACTATCAAATTTAATTAATTGTGAAAAACGGATAGGAACGTTTGCTTCACCCTTCCGACGTACCAGAACACGTACTTATTTATACCTAAAGGAAATTAAATAGTGCCATAGCATATTTAACCACATTCAACAAAATCAAAAGCATTATACCAGAAATCAAAAGCCCATGGAAAAAGCATGCACTAACTTCACCTTTCGTTAACTAACAAAAATATAAACCAATTATTCAGCTTTAATGAGAAAGACCTTTAGGACCTTACTAATGGCTACTGCAATTGTCTATGGCGGATATGCCCATGGACAAATTGATAAAACACAACAAAAGTGGCTTACCCATGCCACAGATGTGATCAGCTCCCAATTAAAACAAGCAAGCAACACCTATCAGCCTGGTAAAAATCCACGTTCAACCAACCCAGATGGTTCGGTGAGGCTGGCCAATTACAAAGACTGGACTACTGGTTTTTTCCCTGGATCTTTATGGTACGGTTATGAATTGACTGGTGATCAGAACTTGGCCAATCAGGCTAAAAGGTTTACGTTGGCATTAGACTCGGCCCGATACCTTAAAAACACACATGATGTTGGCTTTATGTTATACTGCTCTTATGGCAATGCTTTTCGCATTACTGGCGATAAAGCTTATTTACCTGCATTAGCAGACGGTGCAAACAATCTTTACAATCGTTTTGATGCCAAAGTGGGTGCTATACGTTCATGGGATTTTTCTTGGTGGCATTATCCAGTGATTATCGATAACATGATGAACTTAGAATATTTGTACTGGGCGGCTAAAGAATTTAAAAAACCTGCTTATACCAATGCAGCTAATGCGCATGCACTCACTACCATTAAAAACCATTTCAGGAAAGATTACAGCTCTTACCACGTAGTGGATTACGACCCTAAAACAGGAAAAGTACTGGCTAAACGCACCCACCAAGGAGTTACAAATGAATCGGCATGGGCACGTGGCCAAGCTTGGGCACTATATGGTTATGCCATGTGTTACGAGAACACCAAGAAAAACACCTTCTTAACTCAGGCAGAGCAAGTGGCTAAATTTATCATGAACCATCCGCGTATGCCTAAAGATAAAGTGCCTGTTTGGGATTTTGATGTACATAACGCTTTAGATGTAGAAGAAAAAGCACCTAGGGATGCCTCGGCAGCAGCTGTTATTGCATCAGCTTTGCTTAATTTAAGTACGCAGGTAAAGGATGGGCAAAAATATTTCAACTATGCGGAAGACATCTTGAAATCATTGTCTTCTGAAGAATATTTGGCAAAAGCTGGCGAGAATAACTTCTTCATTTTAAAACATAGTGTAGGCGCATTTCTCTACAACTCGGAAATAGATACCCCTTTAGATTATGCCGACTATTACTATCTTGAGGCCTTAAAGCGATATATTACTATTGTTGGTCAACAAAAACAAGCCATGAAATAATTAGGTTGTTGTCTTTTTATATTATCTAAATGATTTTGTTTAAAAAAATCCTTCTTGGCATTACGATGATTACCTTAGTCCTGTGCTGCGATACAGCAAAGGCACAATCGCTCAATAAAGAGAGTTTTGCGATCATCAACCTAGACCATCCCGGGTTGGAAAAGGTAAAAAAAGCAGTACAGGCTTCCAAATATGAAGCTGCTGCTACGGCTTTATTGCAATACTACCGCGAACGCACCCATGTGCGACATCTTAACTTTAACAGTGATGAAGTGGCTAAGTTTGCAGGTAAAAAAGTGAATGCCGATTTACAGCAATTGGCAGATGATATTTTGATTCATAAGTTTAAACCACATAAAGGCTATCCTCGTTACGATTACGGTAAAGACATTAATTGGCAATATCGCCCGGTACAGGACCAATTGTTGACTACCTTTTTGCACCGTACAGCATTTTGGGAAAGTCTAGGTCTTGTTTATCGTGCTAACGGCGATGAGCGTTATGCTAAAGAATGGTTTTTTCAGGTACAGGACTGGATCAAGAAGAATAAAGAAGGTGCCTACTCTGATGATAAAGAATATGCATGGAAAGCGTTTGTAGTTTCTTTTAGGTTAAATCATTGGAGTGGGCTTTTTAACCTTTTCCTCAACTCACCAAATTTCAGTCCTGCTTTTTTAATGACCTTTTTACAGTCGTACCACCAGCAGGCCAACTATGTAATGGCTAATTATACGGATATAGGCAATCATCGTTTATACGAAGCTTTGCACCTGATGTATGCAGGAGGTACTTTTCCCGAACTGAAACCTGCCACAGCATGGCGAAAAAGTGGCATAGAGGTGCTGAACACGGAGATTAAAAAACAGGTATTACCTGACGGTGTCCAGTTTGAGCTTTCTCCAGGTTATCATATTGGCACGATTAAGATTTTTCTGGATGCCTTGCGCATCGCCCAATTGGCGGGTATCGCAAATGAATTTCCACAGAGCTATACGCAATTGGTAGAAAAAATGGTACTAGCCATTGGTAAATATTCATTTCCAGATTACACCTACCCTTTGTTCGGTAATTCTTTCAAAACCACCAAAGAGGCCATGCTAAAAAACTACAAAGAATGGGCAAAGGTTTTTCCGGACCACAAAGTCATCGAATATTATGCTACCGACGGCGCTGCTGGACAAAAGCCCAACTATCTATCGAGCGAACTGCCTAATGCTGGTTTTTATGCTTTTAGAAATGGTTGGAATACCAATGCTACCGTAATGCAGATCAAAGCAGGCCCACCAGCGGGCTTCCACTCACAACCAGACAATGGCAATTTTGTACTTTGGGTAAAAGGCAGAAATTTCACTCCCGATGCGGGAAGTTTTGTGTATGCTAACGTTGGCGATCAGGAAAACGCTAAAAGAGATTGGTACCGTAGCACCAAAGCGCACCAAACACTTACTCTTAACAATAAGGATATTGTAAACGATGCTAAGCTTCAAAAGTGGCAAACTAGCGATACGCTTGATGTGCTGAGCTATCTTAACCCTAGCTATCCTAATTTACAGCACCAGCGCATCTTCTTATTTGTAGATAAAACCTATTTTATCATCATAGACCGTGCTACAGGAACGGAAACAGGTACTTTAGGCGTCCATTTCAACCTAAAGGAAGGCAATGAACCGTCGTTAGACATGACCAACCGGCGTATTCATACCACTTATACCGATGGCAACAATTTATTGATACAGTGCTTTAACAAGGAAGCCAATCTAAAAAAAGAAGAGAGTTTTGTTTCTTACGAGTATCAGAAGGAAACGCCTAGACCGGCTTTTGTATTTGAACAGGCCAAAAACAATGCATCGGCGCAAACTTTTATTACGGTGCTTTATCCTTATCAGGGAAATATTGCACCTACCATTAAGGTTACCGAAAACAGTGCCCACAATTTGGCTAATGGCCACATTGATTTAAGTATCAGTTCTCCAAACAAAACCAAAAGAATACAATTGAACCTTTAACCAATATACCAGATGAACAGGAAATCGATATTACTATATTTTACGCTTTCATTGATGGCAAACTTTTGCTTTGGGCAACAGAACATCACCAAAGAAAGCTTTCAGGTCATCAATCTGAACTATCTCGGATTAGAAAGCGTAAAAAAGAGCTATGAGAACGGCAAATATGAACAGGCTGCGCAAGCTTTATTGAACTATTACAAACTTAGAAACGCTAAAAAAGAACCTGATTTCAGCAATGCAGAAGCAGCCATAGACGTTAAACAAGCTTTGAACAAAACTACCAAAGCTACCGCCGATAGTGCTTTAAAGCATCGTTTCCAACCTCACAAGGGCTATGGCTTCTTTGATTATGGCAACGATATTAACTGGCAAAATTGGCCAATAAAGGATAACGAGGTGCGCTGGCAACTTCACCGTGTAAAATGGTGGACGGCCATGGCACTAACCTATTACAGCAATAAAGATGAAACCTATGCTAAAGAATGGATGTTACAATTTTTGGATTGGGCAAAGAAAAATCCACTGGGTTTATCAAAGGATAACGACCGTTTTGCTTGGCGTCCTTTGGAAGTATCAGACAGGGTGCAGAGTTTAGTGCCTACTTTTGATATTTTTATCAAATCGCCAAATTTTGATGCTTCTTTTTTAATGGCATTCTTAAACAGTTACCATCAACAGGCCAATTACCTCCCTCCTAACTATGCAGAGCAAGGAAATCACCGCTTATTCGAAGCACAACGAGTATTGTTTGCCGGAGCTTCTTTTCCAGAGTTTAAAGATGCACCAGCATGGAGAAAGAGTGGTATTGAAGTATTGAACACTGAAATCAAAAAACAGGTGTACCCTGATGGTATGCAGTTTGAGCTTTCTCCAGTTTATCACGCGGCATCAATTGACATCTTTTTAAAAGCTTATCGCTCTGCTCAAAAAGCAAATGTGGCCAATGAGTTTCCTGAAACTTATAAAAAAACGGTTGAAAACATGGTGATAGCTTTTGCCAGCATCTTATTCCCAGATTATAATGCACCCATGTTTGGTGATTCATGGATGGCCGAGAAAAGGGCGAGACTTAAACAGTTTAATGCTTGGTTAGAGGCTTTTCCAAAAAATGAGGCCATCCGCTATTTTGCTACCGAAGGAAGAGAAGGCAGAGCACCATTTTTTTTATCTAAAGGTTTAACTACTGCTGGTTTTTACAGCTTCCGCAACGCTTGGAAAGACCCTGCTACCATCATGGTGGTAAAGGCTAGCCCCCCAGGAGAATTTCACGCACAGCCCGATAATGGCACTTTTGAGCTTTGGAAAAATGGCAGAAACTTTATGCCTGACGCTGGTGTGTACGTGTATAGCGGTGATGCCGAGATCATGAAACAAAGAGAATGGTACCGTCAAACGCGTTTGCATAACACCTTAACGCTCGATAACAAAAATATGGTGATTACTAAGGCTCAATTAAAGCAATGGAAAACCAGCCCTATTTTAGACCAACTTACTTACGTAAATCCTAGCTACCCGGAACTTGAACACCAAAGAACGGTACTTTTTATTGACCAACAATATTTCTTGATCATTGATCAGGCCATTGGTAAGGCTACTGGAAAAATCGGCGTTCATTTCCACTTAAAAGAAGATAGTAAGGCAACGAAAAATGATACTCAGAATAGTATACAAACCAATTATGCTGATGGCAATAATTTATTGATCCAGTATTTTGGAAAAGATAAAGCTAGTTTAAGTGCCGAACCAAGTAAAGTTTCTTATGAATACAGAAAAGAAATGGAGCGACCTGCATTTGTATTTGAGAAAAACAAAGCCGATGGCAATACACAAACTTTCGTTTCAGTAGTTTATCCTTTTCAAGGGCAAAAAGCGCCAATGATCAGCATAAAAGAAAATGCTGGAAATGATTTCTCTAAAGGCCAAATCAACCTTACTATTACTGTTAATGGCAAGACCAAAAGCATTAAATCGTTATTGAACTGATCATTGTAAAATGGATATGAAAAGTTTTATTTATCTCGCGGTTACAGGCATTATTGTCTGTACTGCTTGTGGCAAAAGTGATACACCAAGCACATCGCCAGAGAAAAAAGAGCCTAATACCAATAGCGTTCAAAATAGCACTACCGCCAATAGCGATACTATTTTGAATGTTACCTACGAAACAGGCGCTTTAAATGGTGGTTTTTCAGAGATTGTTGCGACAAAAGCTACCGCTAGTGATGCAGCCAGTATCATTACTCCTGGACGTAGTGGCAATTATGCCATTTCCCACAAAGTGACCTTGGGTGATGCGAGCTACTACTCTAACGAGGCCTATCGTAGCGAAGCTGATGCCATTAACATGAATGATGCACTGTTTTTTCCTGGTCAGGAACGCAGGTATGAATTTAGCTTATACCTTAAAGATTGGGGACAATGGAACACTGCTAATCCTCCTTATGGTGATAATATTTTTCAATTAAAGGTGTCTGGAGGCGACCCTGTGCCTGTGAGGTTGCTTACCAAACGAAATGCGATTGTAGCCAGATATGATGCTTCTGGGAATGGTACCGTAATCACCGATTTTCGCCCTCAAATTAACAAGTGGATTGATTTTCGCATAGATGTAAAATGGACTTTGGATAACACGGGATATTTCAAGATTTACACCAAATATCAGGGTGAGCAAGATTTCACCCTGCGTTTACAAAATTTGAATGCCCGCACATTTACGGGTACACAATTAGCCAATGGGCAAAAGGGTTATATCAAATGGGGTGTTTATCGTGAAGCTGGAGAAGATAGCAACGGCAATGTTATACTAAACGATAATGTACTTACCCGAATTGCCTATCATGATAACATTAGAATTATCAAATTGAATTAATGATGAGACGAGAGACCTACGAGGTTTTAAAAACCTCGTAGGTCTAAAAAATATTATTTAGCTTTTTTAGCTTGTTCTAGAAGCCATTGGGCTACGTCGTTAGCAGCTTTGTCATTCTCAAACCTAGCCGGTAATCTGCCATTGGTGTATTCATTATAAAGCCAAGGATCACCTACTGCCAAAACTGTACCTTTGCCATATTTAGCACTTACGATGGCATTTTTACCATCTTTGGTCTTAAGTACAGGCATTGCGCTATGCTGAATAGCAATAGATGCCGCATTTTTGATAAATATATTTTTTGACGTTTTAAACAGACTACTTCCTGCGGTAGAAAGTCCACCATCATCAAAGTGAGCATCGTCCTTTACTGCTAAAATAATATCGCTATTGAAAGTAAAACCAAATTTAGCCGTAAGGATATTAAAATGCTTCAAATCGGCATTCGCTTCATCATTGCCCATTAATAACAATACACCGCCCGCTTTTACCCAATCAGCAATTACTTTGACCCCATTTTCGTCCATATAGTTAGGGTTTGGATTATCACCTACATGATCAGGATCCACTATAATGTATATATCCGTTTTCTTTAGGTTCTGCTTACTTGGTGCTTCGGTTAACGTAGTTAAAGCTTTTGCTCCATTTTTTAAAAATGTTTCTCCAAATTTAGAAAAGCCCGGCATTTCTTTATCGGTCCATAAATAGTGGAAGTCTTCGGTCCTACCATCTTTCGTTTTTCTGGTTTCCTTGTTATAATAATTATCCACGGTAACGGTTTGTGCACATGCCGTGAAACCCATAGTCAATGCAGCTAAAGCGATGCTAATTTTCTTCATTTTAATATTGATAAGTATCTATTGTTAATTCTTTTATGTAGTTATACCTTCCTCTAATTTAGTAGGCAAATAAATAGTTTCAAAATTTGTTTGATTGGGATCTTTGATCAACTCCAACAATTGTTTTACGGCTGCCATTCCCACTTGATACGCGGGTTGAACAATTCTTGTAGGATTTCCAATAAGCAGGTCGGAAAGTTCGCTGTTGCAAAAGCCAATCAATGGAATGTTAATTTGTAGTTTGTTCAAGCACCTAATGGTGGTCGTTGTAAAAGTATCTGTTGTTGCAAAAATCGCATCAAATTGGGAATCGTTTTTTAGGGATTCGATAAATATTTGTTCCAACTGCAGCATTAACTGTTCTTTATGAGTAGGATCAACATTAACCACCTTACAGGTATGTTCGTTAGGAGCCAGTTCATTCATTGCATTTAAAAACCCATCTACCCTCTCCCTGCTTAACCAAACTTCATCTAAACAGCCAATGACCAATACCTTTTTCATGCCTTTGCGCAAAAGATATTCGACAGATGTTCGTGCGCCCAAAAAATTATCGACAGCAACCTGATGTGTTTTAATTTGTTGACTAATACGGTCAAATAATACTATTGGCAATCCTTTGGCTTGTTGTTCAGCTAAATAGCTCAAATCAAAACTATTGAAGCTTGGTGAAATCAGCAGTCCGTCAATTCCATTATGCAATAAGCGCTCTACACATTCCTTTTCCGCAGTAAAACTTCCCTTGCTTTGCATCACTAAAAACTGATAGCCTTCTTGGTTACAGCTATCATAAACGCCGTTGAGTACCTGCGCCATAAAAGGTTTGTCAATAGCGCAGATCACTACACCAATGGTTTTTGTTTTACCTTCTCTTAAACCTTTAGCATATCGGTTTACTGTGTAACGTCTCTCTGTAGCGTAACGTTTTACTTTTTCCTTGGTTTTTTGGCTAATCTGGTAATTATCAGACAGGGCCCTGGAAATGGTAGAGGTGGATAGTTGTAGTTCTTCGGCCAGTTGTTTTATCGTCGTCCTTCTCATCGCTCATATTTTAATCAATAAACCTAGTACAGTTTAACAAATTTAAGTATTGAACCATCCCAATACTTTTGATTTGGTATAAAAAGCTATCAACTTTGTTGAAATAACCTCAATTGCTAAGCTTACCGTTTTAGCAGGGCAAAATACTCTTTTTTGGAAATTAACCCTTAAAAAAATCCTGATCAGCTTTGCCAACCAGGATTTAAATGGGTCAAGCCCTTTGTGTGTATTTAAATGATTTGAAATAACGTAGTTTACATAGCCTTACGCTTTGCTGCCCGCCACGGAATAATAGAGCCTAACATTACAGCAATGGCAATAGAGATGACCATGGTATTTCCTTTGGCGGTAATAAAGGCCAGTATCAGCAATAGTACCGACATAAACAACAGCGAGAAGCTGATCATTTTTAAACCAAAAACATTCTGCTTTTTAATCTGTAGTGCCTCTTCTTCATCAATCTCCAAAGCTTGTTGCTTTTTCTCTTCCTTAAATACTAAATAGTCTTGGTAATCCTTACTTACTTCAACTTTTTTCCTCATCCATATTTCATACACCAATAACATGAAGAAAGGCAACAATACGCCTAATAGCATTTCACTGGCCCGCGACAATTTATAATCATTGGTTAGAGGTAAGATGATTTTGAAAAGCAAATTCACCGAAAGCGATATAAGGGTAATGTAAATAGTAGCTTTTCCGGATAGTTTCTTTGAAAACAAGGCCCAGATTGGAGGCAGTAGCAATGGCCCGCCGGTAATAGCGCCCACACTTAAGGTAAACTCTACAATTCCTCCAATGTAAGGAACAATCAAAGCGATTAAGATCATGAATATCCCAAAAAACCACGAAGATGCTCGAGCAACGAACATCAATTTTTTATCGTCGGCATGGGGATTAATGGTACTTTTATAGATATCGTTTGTAAACACTGCCGACACTACGTTGAGTGCGGTATTGGCAGATGCAGAAGTAGAAAAATACATTCCTGTGAGCATTAAGCCCAACAATCCTGTGGGAAGTACCTGTTTACAGACCATGATATAGGCGTTCTCGGCATCTAAACCTGAAAGTGAGGGATTAATAACGCGATAGGCCATTGGCGGCAGCATCCAAAGTATAGGACTTAGGATGTACAGACCTGCAAATAGATAGGCTACTTTTGAGGCGCTTTTAGGCGAATCAACACTGGTATAACGCTGTACAAAGGTCCAGTTACCACCAATGTAGAAAATGTGATAAACGGCAAAAGCGAAGATAAACCCCCAGGTATATTCTCCATGTACGAGGTTAAAAAAGTCATCCGGAGCTTTATCTAAAAAGCCTTGAATTCCATCTACTTCACCAGAAACCAAGGGAAGAATAATCAGCACCGCAGCGGTAAGCACTACAAATTGTAGGATATCGGTTACCATTACCGCCCATAAGCCCCCAATAGCGGTATAGGAAATCATTAAAATACCCAGTACTACGGTTACGGGTGTTAAAGGATAACCTAACGACGCCGACACCAATTTAGCTACAGAATATAAAACAGAGCCCTTGATAAATACTGAAACAAGGGTAAAGATATAAATGTAGCTTTTTTGCACACTGCTGCCCAAGCGCATTTTAATGAATTCAGCTGCGGTAAGGTTACCCGTGGCTTTCCATTTGGGGGCCAAATAGAAGCCTGTAATTAAGGCTCCAATACACATGGTCCATTGAATGGTAATGGCGACCCATCCGTGTTGATAGGCAATAGCGCCCCAAACCACAAAGGTACCGGCAGAGAAGAAGCTCATGAACAGCGACAAACCTCCAATAAACCAAGGAACGGATTCGCCACCAGCAAAGAAAGACTTTAAATTTCTACCTGTTTTCGAAAAGCTGATGCCCACCAGCATAATGAAAACCGAAAAAACAACAACTACGACTGTATCTATCATGTTTAGTTTTGATTTAGGGCGTAACACCTCAACGAAAATAATGAAGCTGGCACATTAACCGAGGGGTGTTCTAATATAATTCTTAATTTCTTTGTGTTTATTGGTGATTCAAATACTACTTCATCCTTGGTTTGGTAGTTATCGCGCTTGCGGTAAATCACTTGCCCTTGCTCGTCTTCAATATGGTAATTTCTTACACAAAACGGCATCACGGTTTCGGGATGGGTCATTAACACCGACTCCATGGGGTGGTCTGCATCGGTATCAAATACCAAGTCTATTTTTCCAATGGTTTGGGCTTCGTTCCAATTGATTTCAATAACAGGAGCATTGTCCGTAAGATCAGCTACCCAAGCATTAGGTTGTACGGTTGGTCGGTCTAGTCCGTTTTTAAGATGATCTGCCGAGAACACGTGAATAGTTTGCTTAAACTGCAAAGCGATATTATGGCCTTCTGGTCTTCGCTGTGGACACCAAAATTCGAACGTATCTACACCAGAGCCTTCAGGAGCTACTTGTTTACCATTATTAGAAACCGCTTTGTTTACGCCATTGAAAACAGAAAGTAAACCGGTCAATCGTTGTTGGGAATAAGCTAACTGTACCTTTTCATTGATCAAGAAGCATACGAATACATATTGTTCCTTATCGATAGCGATGTCAAAATCAATATCTACTTCCTGTTCACCGGCTTGTAATTCAATTGTTTTTGTCGCTAACGTGGTATCTGGAGTAAAGCCACCATCTCTGGCACTAACCCTTAGTTCCACATTTAAAGTGGTTAATGCATCAGCTTTAAGCAATGCACTAAAAGCTGGAACTTTACCAGGTTTTAAGGGTAGCATTTGTCCCGCAGCAATAGAAAGTGGTTTAAAAATAACATTGGTTCTGTCAAAGCCGTTAAATTGCAGGTTTGAGCTAGTAGTTAAATCTGCTGCTGAAACGAGGTCTTCACTATCCGCCCAAGCTACATTTGGAATGTACTGACCACTTCTGAACAGTAACTGTTGTAAAGCTGGCATATGACCTTCCTGATATAATTGTGCAGGTAATTTATCATTTTTCACACACCATGCTGCAGCCATAGCAGCCGCCTGCGCTACATAGGCACAAGTACCCATTACACGTGTGCCACCAAAGGCAACATGGCTTACGCTAATGATTCGCCCCGCTAGGAATAGGTTTTTAATGTTTTTACTGTAAAGGCTTCTGTATGGGATTTGGAAGATGCCTTTGCTATGCCACTGGTTACAAGGAGAACGGTCGCTAAACACACCATCGGCAGGATGTAGGTCAATAGACCACCCACCATAAGCTACGGCATCGTCGTGTAATTTTTGTTCAATCAAATCAGCTTGGGAAAGAATATAATCGCCCTCAAACCTTCTGCTTTCCCTTTTGCCGGGTACGGTTCCTACCCATTCCAAAGTATAGTTATCAGCTTCAGGAAAATTGCCAGAGTTTTTGATGTAATCCCAAACGCCGTAAATCACCTTCCATAGCTCCCATTTGATTTGCTCGGTATCATGTACGGTATCCATTCTACCTCCGTGCTCTACCCACCAAAGCTTGCAACCATGTTCTTTGGCGTTAAAGCTTTTATAACGTGGAATTTCTTTTTGCACATCCAAGGCAAAGGCTGGAGCAGTAAACTTCACTGGTTTCCCTACATCCTTGGTATAAAAATAAAGCGAGTGGCCTAGCAGTTCGCCATAGCTTGCGTCTGGCGCCATGGGCTCATTGAATTCATCGGGTGTTTCGGCACCCATTCTAAATGCTGCGCCCGAAAGAAAGCCTACTACGCCGTCACCAGAAGCATCACAAAACAATGGTGCATGAATGATATAGGTGGTTGAGTTTTGGCTACAAAGTGCTTTTACACTTTCAATAGTATCTGAATTACTTTTATGCACTTCATATACCGCAGTGTTTAGCAAAAGTGTAATGTTGGGCTCTTGCTTTACTTTATCCAGTAATATCATATCTAAAATCACAGGGTTTCCCTCTGGATTTCTATAAGTATTTTCTACCAACAGCTCATCAATTACACCACCTTCCCTACTCCATCTATTGTTGTTGCCCATGTGCGAGGTAGCGCCCAATATCCATAACCTCACTTCGCTTGAGGCATTACCGCCCAATACAGGTCTGTCTTGTACCAACACCACTTTTATGCCTTGTCTTGCCGCAGTAATTGCCGCACACACACCCGACATCCCCCCACCAATTATTGCTAGATCTGTTTGATAATTTTCAATTTTTAAGCTCCTACTTTCTACAGCTTCTTTACGTATCATTTATTTCTTCTTTATTTTCCTAATTCTGTTTTTTGGGATTTCACCAACTTTCCGTTTACATCCGTCAATTCCAAATAAAAACTAACTGGTTTTCCTTTCTCCACAGGGATGGTAAACTCAAATGGATATTCGTTCTTATCTAATTGCTTTTCTGTTTTTCCGTCAATGGTATAGTGTATGGTCGCCTTCTTCCATTTGGTGTCATCTTCCTGAAGAAAGACGAACAATTTTTCGGCATAGGCGCCTAGTTTAAATAACAAAGCTTTGGTATCTCCCTGTGGGATATGGGCATAATCAGTTCTAGCATCTTTGCTCATTTGAAGAAGCTGATCTTGGAAACCATTTGGAATGTTAATGCCAGAAATGGCTACAGCCGTTATGCCCCCTGCGGGCACATTGACTTGGAATACGCCTGTTTTTAGAGGAGTAGATTTACCTGCTGGATTGAGGTTTTTAATACTGGCTTTGTTTGAAAATGCCACACGAGCAGGGTCTATCGTTACCTTGGTGTTTACTGCCTTAGCAGATTGGTTCATGAAAGCCAAGAGCAAAGTATCGCCTTTTCTAGCGCTGATATAGTTTAAGGCTATATTATCAATTTGCAGCAAACGCGATGGCATCCATAATTGGGCACCTCCAACGTGAAAGAACTTTCCTTTTTTAGCACCATAAAACTTGTTCTGCAAATAGGCATATCCTTCAATGTACTCATTTGGAAAGTTGATTTCCCCAGCACTCCTCACGTAAGCATCTGAAACCAAATAGTCGATAAACATGGAGGCCATTGGCAAAATATGATTGTAATGAAAGGAGTTGACACTTTGAGCCTTATGTTCATGCAAGGGGAAATCTGCCTTTTCATATGCTGTAGTTCTTTCGGTATTCATGTGGTAGCCTGGAAAACTTTCAGAACGACCAACAATAGAAGCTTTGGCCACGTTCATTAAAAAAGGATCTTTGGTATGATAGCCTATCCTAAGCAACCAAGGGGCATAAGTAGACATAAAGATGCCACGATGGCCTGTAGAGGTTCCGGAGGATTCAGGGGTAAGTCCCACTTCAGAAAGTCGCCAAGCGGGCACAGTTTCTTCCGGATAATACATTTGTTGGTGACCTTTTGATTTTAGGTACCAATACATAGGTGCTTTACCGCCCTTGTTTACCGTAATTTGGGTATTGGGCACTTGCGGAGCCATCCATGTAAACAAGGTATAATGCCTCGCCCCATCTTGTGCAGCTTGCAAATATCGTGGGTAGCCTGTAAGTTCATACAATTCTAATAGTGCCGACCAATGATTGGTAAATGTTGGCCAAAAAAAGTTGGAACTGAACAGTGGATCGCCAAATTGTGTAATCTTCTTAGCCACCCTTTCTTTCAAATATTGATCCGCCAGTGAAATGCTCAACTTCAGGTAAACAGAATCTGAGGTAAGTTTAAACATATACATCGCGTTCACCCAGTTTCTCCCTTTTTGCTCTTCATCCAAATTTCTAACCCGTGCAGTACCAAATTCTTTCTTAGCCATTTCAGCATAGAAGGAATTATTTCTGCCAAATACATTATACAGCACTTGTAATTCAGATAATGGGGCAATAGGGCCTCTTAGCTTTCTGGATGGAGACTGGATTTTCTGATTACTGTCGATGGCAAAAAGAAACTTCTCCCGCGAAAGCATGAACTCCATTAAAGGATAAGCCCTTTGCTCGAACATCTCCTTGTCATCCCTTACAATGGATAATTCCAAAGGATTTAAACTTGATACATTTTTTACCGCTCCAGGTACATCAGTAGAATAGGCAAATCCTTTTAAACTATCTATAAACCAAGCATATTTCGTTTTCGAATAATCAATGAGGTTATCTAAAGTAGTATTCATGGAGACAGTGGCATTGGTTCGGTAATCCTTAAAACCAAATACTGTTGTGGCCATTTTTTCGAAGGTTTTGGTGATGCTTTCGGGTTCTACCACTAAATTCATCGTAAATTCAAAAGGATTGCCAGCTTTCATTTTTGAATTGATACCACCTGGCATAGGAGCAAAAACTTGTGGTTGCAATTGTAGCTTTTGGTTAAGCAAGGCTACACCAAACTGGCTATTGGTAAAAAGTGGCAAGGGTTGAAAAGGCAAATACTTGGCATCGGCCAAAACACCAATGGAATTTGTACCGTCATTAACCAATGTTGTAGGTAATGTAGCCATAAAGGCTGGTGTGAGGTAAGGTTGCGGTGGCGTGCGCTTTTCTGTCCAAATTAGTGGCTGCCATAATTCCTGTACCTCTTCACTTTTAAAAGCTGGGGCACCGATATAACCTACACTATAAAAACCATCCTTTTTAGGGATGAACAAAAAGCTAATGCGTGCATAAGGCAAACCACTTTTTTGAACCAACCACGCTTTTAAGGTAAACATGGGATGCTCTGGAAAAGTATAAGCAATGGAGTCGCCCATTTTTTGAGCTTTGGTAGCGCTCAAAAAGTAGGTGGTTCCCGCATGATAAATATTGGCTGTCCTGTTTTGCTTTGCACTTCTTAAAATCTTATCATCAAAGCCATCACCAGCCATGCTGGCACTTACCGCTTGCTGATTATAATCGGCCAAATTACTTTCTGTGGTTTTCCAAGTGGGAATGTTATAGGGAACCTTTTTTATTCCAGAGGGCTTTAGGGCAATTTCAGGGTCTTTCTCATTAAAAATCACCACAAAATCTGGCTTAAAAGCATAGTTTTTACCCTTGGCTGCAATTTCAAATGTAGTGCCTTTGGTGTTTTGTGCGTTTACAGTATACACCCCACAAAAGACCATTAGTAAACAGCAAATGCTGGCGTATCGGCTATAGATCATATTCAACCTCATCTTCATATTATTTTTTTAAGGATTTTAATTGGATGACGAAACCTCCATTTGGTGGGAGCGTAATTTGTTGTTGATGGAGCTGCGAGAGTTCTTTAACTGTTGAAAGAAAACCATTCCCACGATCTTCAATAAGCGTAGCCTTATAATTTGACAGCTTTTTAATAAAAGATAAGTCTAGCACCACTTTCTTTTCGGTATTTAATCCGTTGATGGCGGCTACATACCAATCCTTCCCATTCTGTTTAGCCACCATAGCACAAACGCCTATTTCACTACCATTCAACACTAAGGTATTGTCCCAAGTAGTGGGCAAATCTTTAATCAAAGGAAGAATAGGCTGATATATCGGATCGCTAAGCAGGGTAACTGGATTTTCGGCAATGCATTGAAATGGCGAATCAAACAGATAGAGCAAAGCCAATTGATGGCTCAATGTAGTAGCGGCTCGGTTAGAAAAAAATGCAGGCGTATAATCTGCAGGGCCAGTCATGAAGCGGGTAAATGGAAGTGCTGCATTGTGCCAAGCCGGAATGGGTTCGTTCATGATGTTGAGCTCCATTCCACGGATACCTTCCCTAGTCATTTCATTAGGATAAGTTCTGTATTCGCCTGTAGAGGTGTGACAGCCGTGAAAATTGACCATCAACTTCTTTTGCGCGGCTATTTTCAGGAAATTGATTTCAAAGTCTATCAGCTCCTTGGCTTCGCTATTCATGAAGTCAATTTTAATCCCCGCCACGCCTAAACGACTTAGGGTATCTAAAAAAGCAGTACAATAAGAGTTATCTCTCAAAAATTTGGAGTCTTTCCATACCCATACTTTAACATTCTTTTCTTTGCCATAGGCGATTAAATCCTTAAGCGTTTCCCATTTATTTTTCCATTTCTCTTCCCAGCCGTCATCAATTAAGGTATAATTAAAGTTGAGTTGTGATGCGGCATCAATAATTTTCTTTTCTGTGGCAGGTTCTAGGTAATCTTTACCTCTAGTGATCCAGCTCCAAGCACTTTTACCAGGCACGATGTAATTGATATTTGCAAAAAGCGAAGAATCTGGTTTTTCATTGAGCGCCGCCACGATGTTTTGGTTGGCTAATTCGTTCAAATTGGCCGCCAAGCCTATAATACGCCACGGCGTAAATGAGTTTTCGTTTGCTGGTACCACAAAGCCCTGATCACCTTCAGTAAAATCTACCGAGAGGCTATTCTTGTTGGCTTTTAACCGCATGCCACTGTAGTTGTTCAACGCGGCTTCGGTAATAAACAGATAGCTTTGATCTGCCAATTGCGCTACAATGGGCTTTCCTTGAATGGTACCTGTTTTAGAAATTTTATCGAGGCTATCTATTCGGGTTTGGAGCCATAACCCTGCGTAAGACTTGAGTTTCCAGTTGTTATTACGCTCAAAAAACCAAGCCCTTGTGCTTCCGTCTAATACAAAACTTGTTTGCTCACCCGTAACATGCACAGTGGTATTGGGTAATTGGTAGCGTATGGCACAAGCATTATCGAACAAAGCAATTTCTATCTTGTTTTTGCCGATACCAATTTGATACTTTTTGTAGGTAACCTGCCTAAGTTGAGCGTTATAACGTAGCAGTGCAAAGGATTCTTTAACTGCCTTATTGCTTAAAAGTACTGGCTTTGTATTTGCATCCAACAAAGGCTTTCCTGAAATACTCAAACCCAATTGTGAAGGCATAATCAACACCTTACCATTTAAAGACATGGTATAAAAAAATCCTTTGTCTTTTTCCTTAAATACGCTAACGCTTACTTTGCCAGAGAGACTTTTGATCAGCAAGGGTTGCTCCGTACTTTGAGCACTAGCAAAACCCAACAGGCAAAACAAGATGGTAAGCAACGGTCGGCCAAGGTTAATTTGATGGAAGCAGCTCATTTCAACAGCTCCCCTCTCAATAAAATTCTTCCCAAATAAATCACTGTTTGATCGTACTTAGCAGGATTCTGCTGAATATCAGCTCTTTTATCGGCTGGCAAAATCTCCGTTTTATTGGCTTTCTGTGCAGATACTTTTACGGTAACCACATGAATGCCATCAGGTACTTTCAGTACATCAAATTGTCCGCGATAACGGTTATTGCAATAGGCATTGAATCTATTCAGTGCATCCGGCGTGGTAGATTCAGTGGTTTGGTAATAAATAAAACTTCCTTGCTTTTCACGGCTTAACTTTACGGGCTTACCATCAATGAGCCATTCCAACTGGCCCACTTCTGGACCGCCAATATCGAAGAGCCCAATCATATCGCCCTTAAAGCGAAAACTGAAACTGGCCTCTGGCCTATTTGCGCTAAGCACTTCGGAAAACCACGGGCTAAATTTCTTAAGGTTAGGTTGCTCAGCAGTGGTCAGCAACTGCCAACCATTTTTGGCTATGTCCAATTTTGCAGGGTCTATCATGGTGGCGTTGTCCCATGCTGAAGTGATTAAGGGTTTAGGCAATGAGCTATTTTGCGGTTCTTTTACAGTTTGCATTTTTGCTAATGCTCTGGCAATGGCCGCAGCGTACAAACTCCCACCTGCTGTAGTGGGGTGAATACCATCTTCGGAAAACAATAACTGATCTGAACTCACCGATCGAGGGTTTCCTTTCCATACCAATTTTCCTGAAGCTTCTAAACTGGCAGCTTCCATACCCAACTGTATAGACAGCAAGTTGTAATGTGCCGCTACTTTTTCTAATCCTACGATGTTTTGGGGGATTTCATTTTTTTGATAGAAGGCGGTTTGACCGTTTAAAATGGTGTAGATTAAACAGATTTCTACTTCTGGATTGGATTTAATGGCCTGTCTGATCATGCCCTCCATCCCATCGGCATAAGCGCCGTTCACTGCAAATTCAATAAAAATAAGGTCTGGACGATAATCGAGCACTTGTTCTTTTATTCTAAAAGCACCTAATTCGGTTCCCGTGCCTGATACACCTGCATTCACCCATTTAAACTTGGCATTTGGATATGTATGCTCCAAATAATTGGCAGTTTGTAAACGATAACCAAAATTTGCTTGCGTAATACTTCCCCCAATAAAGGCAACTTTAATGGCTTGCCCAGTTTTAGCTTTGGCAATAAACCGAGGCAATCCACCGCGAACCTGACATTCCTGTACATGATTAAAATTGCCCGGCTCAACCAATGGAATATTTACACCAGCTGTTTCAAAATAGATGGATGAGGCTCCTGATTGTGAAGCCGCAATTTTGTCCCTATCTACATTTTCCTGAGCAGATAAGAGGTTAGCAATCATCAACAATCCAAGTGACATTATTTTTATTTTATGTTTATTTATTTCCATTGATCACCATCTTTTTTGATTTTACTTTCCCATCCTCGCTTTTAAAAGTGAGTTCAATGGTTGCATTTTCATCCATCGCCAATTTGTTAAAACTCCACTCGAAAGGATATTGATTTATTTGCTGCGTTTTGTTATTGCAGGTTACGGTCACCGAGTAACCTTTTAAAGGCGCTGTTTCGGCAAAACCGTAAATGCTATCCCATCCAAACGGTGAACGGATGCGGAATAGATAGATTTTACCCCAAGGCGCCCCCAGATCAAAAGTCTTCATCCCGTCTTTAATGGGTTGATATTTAACGGCTACTGGTGCTGTTGCCAATGGAATAGAAATGGCTTTAAAACCTTTTGCAGGAATGCTAACATTAATCTTCGCTCCGTTAAAATCAGCAGAGACAGATTTTCCATTGTTATCATAAATCGCTGCCTTTCCATTTTTTAGGGCGTTTGTAGCCTCACTCCAATTCACTGCCACTTGTTGCACACTTTCAGCTTCGGAGGAAAGCAGAACCCAAAAGTTTTGATCTGAAACGGCAGTCACGTAATTGATTCCCGGATGCTGAACTTTCACCAAATCTTTGCGCATTCGCAAGGTCACGTCATTATCTCCAAAAACCTTCCCCTTGGCTCCGCCATATATTCGGTTGTTGAACCACACAAAACCTTCCTGCTTGCTGTATGGAAACATGACATGTCCATTGGCACGCTGTATGGTTTCGGTAATGAGGTAATCTAAGCTAAAAGCCAAATGTGGTGGAATATGATGGTAATAAATAGAACTTACATCAGGACCTTTATAAGGAAAGTCGGCAGACATAGGCACATCGGTAAAACCAGTACTATAATAGCCAGGATAATTTGCAAAACGGCCAATCACGGCATTACGAGCATATATTTCGTAAATAGGTTTGTTAGCATGTTGGAATAAACGCAACAAATGTGGCGCCCAACTACTCATCATTACAGGGTGGACAGTTTGTCCTTTTACCCTAGTGAAATAAGTGCTAGGTTGCTCCAGACCTAAGCCCACTGGAGAAACTAACCACTCGGGCACTTTCTTTTCTAATACATCATCTTTTTTCCGTGGAAATCCTAAACGATAGGGCGCATCGCCTTTCCACCAAATTCGGGTTACCCCATCGTATTTGTTGCCAGGGTGTATGGTTTGCAAGGTATCTTTTACTGTGGGATAACTCCTTACGCCAGCGATGGTAAAATAAGCTCCGTATTCTGCTGCTTTTAAATATTTCTGCTCTTTAGTGACTTCGTACAAATCCATCAAATCCCACCAAGGCGCATAAAAAGTGGCATTATAAAAAGGAATATGGCTCAGTACCTTATCGGTATTGTTATATATTTTACGTTGAATAAAGATATCTGCGTCTTTTTTTGCCTGCTGCAACCATTTAGATTGTCCCGTAAGCTGGTAGGCCCAAAGCGATTGGTTCCACGAGTGGAAATCTGTAGAATACCCCTTAGCCATCCTCAAGCTATCTTCGGGCAAGGCAATGGCTTTTATCCAAGGGTTTAATTTTCCCAGCAGCTGATCTAAACCTACATAGTAGGAAGTGGTAAATTGCGAGGTAAACGGATTCATCTCTAAGGTTTTTCTGGTGGCGTTAAATGCGGTAGGCACAATATCAGTAGCCCAGCGATAACCACTCCTCGAAAGCGTAAACTCAATGGTTGGTAGTGAACGTTTGAGGTAAAACTCTTCATCGTTTTGCAATACGGATAATGATATATTGGCCAAAGGCGTAGCATTTACCACTGTAGGCGCTGTAGTAGGATCACCTTCAATATCATAAAACCCTTTTAATTCAGGTGCCCAACCACCAGCGTTGTCATTTTTGATCAGCTCAATCATGTTAAACACCGCATCTGTTAATGATGCTTGTTCTTGCTTGCGGTAATCCTTTACTTCTAATACTTCTTTAGAGACCTCATCTATCGCTGTATTCCAGTCGCCCGAGGTTAAACCCAATGCAAACTCTCTGTCAATTAAATCTCCTGTGGCATATTTAGAATCTTTCATGCCCATTACGGGTGAAAACATTACGGCCTGTAGTTGATTGTTGTGATTTTTAAGCGTAAAACCTGCTGGTGCATAGTCTACAGAACCCCAATCTTTTCCCATTAATGCCGTTCCTGCAGCCACATAACTGGAAACAATTCCAGTGGGTGTTTTTGAAGAAACAATGGCTGCTGGTTGTTGCATCATCGAAGTAAGCATCATCTGTGGACCGTCGGAAACACGCTTATATTGAAACATGGGTGCCATCGACACGTTTTGGAGTTCTTGCTGGGCAATAGGCTGAAAAGCGGCAACTCCCATGCTGTAATATCCTGGCTGGGCTGTTTTACAAATCAAGCGCAAACGGATATGTTGTTGTTCTGGCCTTAACGACCATAATCCTTTGATGGTGGAACCGTTGCGAGTAACATACTGCACTTCTATGGTTTGTGGATCAAGCGTTTTCGCCGAAACGGGAATGGCCTCACTCAAATTTCCTGCCTCAAAAGGATTAAAATCATCGCCTGGTTTGTGTACGGCGTGCTTTTCATCTTTAAAACTAAAATAGGATTTTGGGGTCTGTGAGTCCCAAGTTGGATAGTATTTGTTATAACGGATAGCCGTTTGGTTACTGGTAACCAGAAAAACACTATGGTCTTCCATTTTAGTTCCCAGGGGCTCCTGCCATTTCCCTTGACTTTTGAAGGAGGTACGGCAAGCAATAGCTTTTTGATTGGCGCCAGCCGCTAAAAATTGTATGCGTACTAAGCCGTTTTCAATCTCAGCAATTACTCTATCGCTATCATTTAAGCGTATCGCTGGGGCGGTAACCTTTTTCTGCTCGGTAAATACCTGTTGCTCCAGAGGTTGTTTTTTCCAAGAAAGCAGTACTTTTTTATCAAGATTATTGGGATCTACCTTATCATCTTGCGTAAATAAAATGGCGTCGCATCGCCCATAATTGAAATTGTGCAATCTCAATAAAGCCTCTTCTTGTTTTAGATCAATGTAACCCAACTGCTCCCAAGCGTAACCCACTTTTCCATGTCCGCCAGCTTTTTTGAGTTTGGTATTGTCTACCGATAGTTGGAACAAACGTGTACGAGGTGAGGTTTCGAAATCAGGGGTACGTATCCAAACCGCATAGCGACCAGGTTTTCCAATGTGAAGTACCGTTAAGGCATCCGAGGTATTGTCCAGTTCTCCATCTAAAAACCTTAATATATTCCCGCTAATGCCTTCTTTGTTGGCTTCGGTAAACCATTTTCCTTTAAATTGGAAATCGGCTCCTAATACCAAGCATTTTCCGTCTTGGGCAATGGCGTTGGCCGCATTAAAAAACAGGCATATAAGGATAAATAAACGTATAGCGTTTCGATACAAATACATGAGCTAAAATTTATTGGTATTTAAATGCGTATACCTGCAAACCATAGGGTGAAATTTTAATCTTTTCACCAGCCGCATAGGGGATTTTAGTGCCAGCCGCCGAAAAACATTGTACCGTTTCTGGCTTTAAGCGGGATTTCCCAATGAGATGCGAGGGATTGAGTTGCAGTGCACTTTCCTGAGTTTCGTTGTCGTTGTTGAGCACAAAAAGATAAAATGTTTGATCTTTCTTATTGATGGCGCAGACGTAATCCATGTTAGGATTTGCTAAGGAAACTAATTGATCTACCAAGACTAAATCTCCCTCTTTGTCAAAAATCTTCCCTTTCTGAAATCCAAAGGTTTTATGGGGGCCCACCTTCGGCGTCACAAATCCAGCTGGAAAATCTATTTTACCATTAGAACGTAAGGAAAGTTCGGCCATCAGATAATCGGTGATCCATCCTACTTGCCACCAAGCATGGTGCGGAAACGGACCTGCTCCTCTATTCATGGCACTCCAATAATAAGAGGCTACGCCTGTAGCTGGATCCACAAAGGCATCTTTACTTAAAGCAGCGGTTCTGGCCATTTTAAGATAAAGTGAGTCTTTGGTCAATTGAAATAACCTTACAAACATTCCCGCATGACTTGCCAATAAAATAGGGCCGCTGTTATTGGCAGATCCCAAAATACCGCCATGCTCAAAGCTTAAGCCCACTTGGCTGATCTGCCATTCTTGAAGTTGTCTTGGGCCATTCTTTTTATTGCTATGGTTTGGAATAGGGTGCGAATAAATGGAAGTGGTATAAAATTGTGCAGTTTTAATGGCAGCCTGCTTAAAGCGTGGTGCTTTAGTGATGTCATAAAGATCAAGTAATGCCTGAGCACTTTGTCCTGTCGCAAAATCAGGAGCAAAACGGGCATCACCACAAACGCCCAAAAAGTAGCCTTTATCTACGGCATTTTTAATAAACCAATCAGCACTTTTAATGGCGGCTTTTAAATATTTTTCATCTTTTAGGATTTGATAGGCTACCAATAATCCATAAAAAGTGGGTCTATAATCCTTTTGATCAGTAAACATGGGCTGATAAGTGGTATTATGATAAGCCACTTCCCAATCGCCTTGTGGTTTCATTTTTGCCAATAACCAATCGGCAGCTAAGCGTATAGCCGATTTAAGCTGTTGGTTATTTCGTTCAAACAGATAAACATTGCCCATGTCCAACAACATGTAATAAGTGGTGGCAATAGGCTCGGTATAAGGTCCCCATTCTTCGGTGAAACGGTTAGAGTTGTAGAGGTAATATTGACCTGCGGCCGCACCTTTAAAAAATCCATTGTGGGTATTTTGTTGTGCCAATTTAAAGTTCAATGCATGTTGCAACCTTTTGTGCATCAAAACTGAATCTTGCGTAAGGTTGGCCAACATCCACATGGCACCGTAATCGGCGTTTTTCACAGCGTCTTTCTCCGATTCGTACACCCCGCCCAAATAGTCCTGTGCACCAATGGTAAGTCCATTGGAGTTGAAAGTACGCCAACGTGAAGTGCTGTCCTTTTTGACGTAATCCAACAATTGCAGCATACGTGACGATAGCGATTGGTGAGTTTGTTTCAATTGCAACAGTTTATCGAATTGATAAACATCATTCACTACGTGCTGATAAACTTGATACCAATCTGCAGATTTAATGATGTACCTGAAATCAAAAGTAATGCTCTCTCCTTTTTTGAGATATGATTTCTTTTGCCCCAGTACTGGATGATATAGCGTTGGGCTCAAATTTTCTTGTCTATTGATTAAGGATAGACCTAGGTTCCAATTTGATTGTGTTGATTTATCATATTCCCATGGATCGCGACCAGTTCCGGGTTCAGCAGTAACTGCCATAGTAATACCCGCTTTGTTGGTCAGGATAGACGTAAGTGCAGCCGCTGTTCTTTCTCTCACCACTACAGGTTTGTCTGGCACACCATGACCATAAGCATAGGCATCTACAAAATTGGAATTGATAGAACCACCTTGAAGCACTCCAGGGATGCAGGCCCATTTAAATTCTTTTTTATCAGCTACGGCCAATTCTGGGCTAGCAATGGAATAATAGCCATCTTTATTGGCTGTTAACTTAATTGATACAAGAACATCGTTTTTGTACACAGGATCCAATTGCCATACGGCTTCAACCGCCGCTACATTGGTTTGCTGCTTAAATACATATGTATGACCAGCCTTTTGATATTGTTTTGGGTAAAATGAAATCACACTTCCTTCTTTATTTAAGGAAACCGCTGAAGTATTGGCCTTCCAAGTAGGGATGATGTAACGATATTCGGGTTCAGGAAACAAAATTTCCTTTCCGTTGGCATCTTTCAAAGTGTAATCCATTTGAGGTTGATCAGCACTGTAAAGCAAGGTATATCCGCCGTTCACATTGCCTATAGATTGCCAACCTTTGGCTCCTTTTACCTGCAATTGTTTGAGCTGATATCCTTTATTGGTATTTTCCCAACCCATGCGAAGCGAGCCATTATTTAGCTCAGTTTTAGCAGCTGACTGGGCATAGCTGTTGCCTGCTGACACCGCCAATAAGGCTAGTTGAAAGATGATCGTTAAGTGCTTATTCAAGTTAATTTTCATGGTGTAATCGTCAATTCAAGTTCTTTCACTACGCTTTCAGATTTTTTCAGATTAGCATTGGTGGCTACAAAAGTGACTTTGTAAGTACCCGCTTTGGTATAAATCCTATCGAATGTTTTTAAGTTTTGAGAGATGTTTTTAATGGGTTCTCCTGCATCTGGCAAAGTACTGTTAGGATTAAATTGCTTGGTCACTACCCAATCATCATCAAGGTCTGTATTGTTTCTTACGGTTAATAGCTGGGCCGAGGTAATGCTCCAATTGGTTGCAGGACCACTAAAATTAAATGCTACCCATCCGGCAGTAGCCATGGTAGCCAAAACGCTTTCCTCTCCCTGTTGATTGGTTCGTTTTAAGTCAAATGAGCGGACTACCCATCTGTTTTGCTGTGCTTCAGGCTTTTGTACGGTAGTTTTATATACCAATGCGATGGCGATGGCTTTATTTTGTGAGGCAAAGCTGGTTAAATCAATATTGCCTGAAGGCGTTTGATCTGCACCCGAAGAAAGGGTGGCCTGACTGGTGATATCGTTCCAAGTAGCAGCTTTTACATTGTCGTTATCGTACTTCCCGTTAAAATCAGTAGACACGTACAATTTGATTACTGATTGATCTATAGGCATTAACCCAAATTGTGCAAAGGTTTTAAAGTTCAGTGAAACTGTATTCCCTTCTACAAAGGTTCGTTTTCTGAATTCATATTTACGGCCTGCTTCGCCCGACCAAAACACAATGTTTTCAGAGTTTCCGTTAAAAGTAAATCTAACGGTTTCTCCCACCTTATAGCTTGCCTTTTCTGTACTTACAGCAAAATCGTCTTGAGGTTCCAAATCATAGGTTTTCTGGCAAGAAGTGATTGATAGGAACAACACAAATGCTACTAATAGCTTATTCATGTGTATTAAATTTAAAGTTACCATCCTGTATTTTGTCTAATGTTTGGATTAACAGCTAGTTCACTATTTGGAATAGGGAATAAAACAGCCCTATCGGTTACGCGTTGTGCTTGTGCAATGGCAGCATCTCTCAAAGCTACTGGCATATTGGTTTGATACTCTCTTGCTTGAGCCTGCATTACTGACGGATAAATACCCCAACGCACCAAATCATGTTTGCGCAGCCCTTCAAAAGCCAGCTCACGTAAACGTTCATTTTTGATCAATTCCTCAAAATCTTGTCGAACTAAGCCCGCAGGTGCATCAGCCACGGCATCAGGTGTGGTGATGCTTTTTCCGTAGCCTCTTCTTCTCACCTTGTTTACCGCATCATAGGCATCGGTAGTTGGACCATTCAAATAATTTTCGGCCTCTGCAAACATCAACAGCACATCCGAATACCTTAACAAAGGCCAGTTAGTACCCGTCATGTTTTGGTTCCTAGGCAATGTCAATTCGTATTCACGACGCCATTTACCATTACTTCTATCATAAATTTGATCGGCAGCCCAATTCGTGCGCACCGCAGTTTGTCCGCTAGTGACATACCTATAAGGAGCAACGGTCCAATCTCTTCTTAAATCACCAGTACCATAGGCATTGTAAAGTTTGGCCGTAGCATGTACATAATCGTAGCCGTAGCCTATTTCAATAATTCCACAGGTAATCCCGTTATAACTCCCTATCGTTCCTCCTTCCTGAATCTCTCCCTGTCCGGTACCTTTAAACTCCACTTCCCATAAATTTTCCTTAGTGTCAAATACTTCTTTCACATGGTTGATATAAATCTGGCTGAAATCTGGGGTTAGGTCATGTAATCCAGATTTGATGACCTTATCTGCGTAAGTTCTTGCATCGGTGTATTTGGAAATATCATTTAACGGGAAGCCTGCCATAGTCAAATAAACCCGTGCCAATATACCCTGTACGGTTGTTTTGGTGATACGTGTATTGTAGCCATAGTCTGAAACTGATTTCACCAAATTTTCGGCCTGTTTCATGTCTGCCACAATACGTTCATAAATTTCCTTAACGGGTGTGCCTGGAAGAGGCTGTTCTTCAGGTGTTTTGGTTGATTTCAACTTCAACGGAACTGCTCCAAATTGATCTGTTAGCAAAAAATAATAGTAAGCTCTTAAAAAAAGTGCCTGTCCTTTAATTTCATTACGTTTAGTTTCACTCACCTGATTGGCCTTATCAATATTGTCAAGCAACATATTTGCTCGTTCAATACCAGTATAAAGCGCCTCCCAATGTCTATTCAGTTCCAAAGTAGAAGCGTCTACAATGTTGGCATTCATCCCAGATATTTGGTTTTTCATAAAGAATTCGTCACTAAAAACCATATAACAGGCCATGCCTTGAGCATAAACCCTATTGTCGCCCAAACGATCGTAAACCCCTGCTAATGCCGATTCTAATTCACTTTCTGTATTGTAATAATTTACGGGTGACACAAAGTCCTGGGGAGTAGTGTCGAGAATTTTTGAACATGATGTAGCTCCAAGCGCCAGCACCAATGCGATATAAAATAAAACTGTTTTCATTTTTAAAAACATTTATTGTTAAAAAGTTAGATTCATACCAAGGGTGATGGTTCTTGCCCGTGGATAAGGGCTCCAATCGAAACCTGGTGTAAGTGCCGAATGTCTAACCGATACTTCTGGATCTAAACCGGTATAATTAGTGATGGTTGCTAAGTTTTGCGCCGAGATATGAACTCGAGCCGACTGGATTTTCCATTTCTTCATTAAAGAAGCTGAAAAATTGTATCCTAGGGAAACTGTTTTTAACCTAATGAAAGATCCATCTTCGATATTTCTGCTAGAGAAAACATTTGGCCCATAACCGCCTGTTGCTGGAAGCGTACCATCTTGATTATCCAAAGCCCATCTGTCTTCGTAAGTTTTAAACATATTTAAGCTTTGTCTGGCTTCGGCGCCTTCAAATACAATACGGTTAGCATTTAGGATATCATTTCCATACGACCATTGCAAAAACACGTTTAAATCAAATGCACCATACCTGAAGTTATTGGAAAAACCACCAATGTGCTTAGGATTGGGATTTCCAATAATGGTTTGGTCATTTGCATCCACTACACCGTCGCCATTTACATCTTTATACTTAATGAAACCAGGTTTGATGATTGAGCGGGCACTACCGTTATTAGGTACTTCGGGCTTTAGCTCGTAACTACCATTAGGTAAGGCATTAAAATCGGATAGCTGATATAAACCATCATATACATAGCCATAAAATAAGGCCACTTGGCGCCCTGGCAAGGCAATATAAGGTAAAGAGTTGTTAAAGTTAGAGTTCCAGTTCGTCACCCTTGTGATCAAGCTTGGCTGATCGCCATTAAGCTCTTTAACCACGTTGGTGTTAAAGGCGATATTGAAATTTGAGCTCCAATTAAATCGTTTTGTTTTAACGTTAATCGTATTTACGGTAAATTCAAGACCTTTGTTCACCACTACACCAATGTTTTTAAATGCAGTAAGATAACCTGTAGAAGTAGGCAGTGAAGCATTTAACAATAAATCTGTCGTTCTCTTATAGTAATAATCTGTAGTTAGGCTCACACGGTTGTTAAACAAACTGAAGTCCAACCCTACGTCTAAGTTACCGGTGCGCTCCCATTTAAGATTTTCGTTACCTACGTTAACGGGCACCGTACCTTTAACGTATACACCATTGAAATAATAGCCACTTCTAGTATTACCCGAATTGGCTCCTACTTCTTGGTCTAAAACGCTCAGATAGGCAAAATCAGACACACGGTTATTTCCGGTTACGCCGTACGACAATCTTAGCTTAGCAGAAGAAATGGTTTTGATTTTTTTGATGAAACTTTCTTCTCCAAGATTCCAAGCAAATGCTCCTGAAGGGAAATACCCCCATCGGTTGCTAGGAGAAAATTTCGATGAACCATCGCTACGGAAAGATAGCGTGAAAAGATATTTAGAATTGAAACTATAATTCACACGCCCCAAGAAAGATACCAGGGTTGCATAAGACCCCGACATTGTTTTTGAAAGCACTGTGCCCTGATCCAATCCTCTTACGCCCAATACCTCGTTAGGAAGCAAAATAGACACATAACCATCTCCCTCGGCACTGGTCCTCTGCATGGTAAAACCACCAACGGCATCTATCCTGTGTTTTTTGTTAAATGTTCTGTTAAAGGTGATTAAATTCTCGTTCAACAGGTTGCGGATGCCTAAATGTTCTATTGAGCCATTAAGTCCATAAGTAGCGCCATACACCGTACGAGGGTTTCCCGCTGCTGTTTTGGAATTGTTAAAACGCTCAAAAGTCAAATTGGTTTCTGTAAAACCACCTTGAACCCTAAATTTGAAATATTTCAGAAAAGAATACTCCATAAAAGCATTGGCAAGCAGCGATCTGTTGAAAGCATACATGTACATATTGTTGGAGTTCACAATAGGATTGATCCTTAAATCTGTATTTCCCGCTACGTCATCGTCAAATGGTTGTTCAATAAAATTGTCTTCATCGCCTTTGCCGGTCACTGGACGATACCCCCAAACACTATACAACAAATAAGAACTTGCGTTTCCAGCAGAGCTGGTATTCAGGTTATCACCAGTTAAATTTGCAATTTGTCCTTTCTTGATCCCATAGGTATAATTGGTATTTAAGCCAATCCTGAAATTTTTACCAACGTTCTGATCAATCTGAAAACGACCTTGATATCGTCTGTAACCACCGTTGATCACAATCCCGTTTTGGTCAAGAAAAGAACTGCTCAATGAATATTTTGTAGCTGCTGTACCTCCACGCAAAGAAAAATTATGGTTTTGCATAAATGCATTCTGCAATACGTGGTCTTGCCAGTTTACTCCTTTTTCATTTTTATAAGATTCTAGGGTCTTGCCATCTTGCAAATACAAATTGGTAGCACTTGTTTTATTTAGTTCCAACTGGTATTTCACAAAGTGATAAGGACTCATCACCTCTATTTGTTTAGTTGGATATTGATAACCAAGCCAGTTGTTATAGGTGACCACCGGCGGGCCAGTTTTTCCTTGCTTGGTCTTGATCATGATGACCCCATTTGCTCCCCTAGCACCGTAAATTGCGGTAGAGGAGGCATCTTTCAATATTTCTATCGACTCGATGTCGTCTGGATTGATGATATTATTATCTGGGCTTTCTATGGGAAAGCCATCAATTACGTACAAAGGGGAGTTAGATTGGGTAATAGAATTTCCACCTCGGATGGTAATATTACTCGTACTACCTGGTTGTCCATCACCGGAGCCTACCTGCACTCCCGCTATCCTTCCTGCCAAAGCATCTTCAAAAGATACCACTGGCGCCTTCTCTAGATCTTTCATATTTACCGAACCTACTGAGCCGGTAAGATCTTTCCGTTTCACCTCTCCATAGCCAATAATGACTACGTCATTTAAAGTTTGGCTACTGGGCAACAACTGTACCCTGTACTGATTTTGGCTGGTTACCACAATGCTTTTTGTGGTATACCCGATCATAGAGATTACCAGTAAATCGCTTTCTTTAGTATTAGAAAGACTAAACTTACCTTGGGCATCTGCAACAACTGCGGTGGTTTTTCCTTGAATAATGATTTTTGCACCTGGTAATGGTGCTTCGCTTTCATCTACAACAGTTCCGGTAATGGTTTTTACTGCTTGCGCCAAAGTGGCCAGCGGAATCCCCAAAACCAAAAACACCGTTAAAATTAAGGTTGGTTTCATATTAATTTATATTTGGCTTACTATTTATTACAATTGGGATTTATATCCCTATTGCCATAATGACCATACACCTTCATTATCATCACCTAACTTTACTGGTCGTTATTATCTTTTATCCGCGTCATTCGGTTATAAAATAAACGAAGAATTAAAAGAGGTTTCTATTCATACAGTAGAATAACAAATAGTCTGGTCTGGACTGGTTTGTTTTACCAAATATAAAGCAATTTATTTCTATAAAAAAAATAAATTTATAAAAATGCATTTTGGGGTCAATAATGAGGATTTATCAAAAATTAAGATTAGGCTGGTTTGGTTTGTATGGTCTATTCCTTACATTTGTTCAAAACCCAATACCTGTATGATCAACTCTCAAGGTAAAAATTCGCCTCAAAAAAGTGTTCAAAGCAAATTGAAATACCAACAGCTTGCCAATCATATCACTTCATTAATTGAACTAGACCAACTTCATATTGGTGACCAACTGCCCTCGCTTAAGCAATTACAGTTGCATTTGGGAATGAGCAAGGAAACCCTTTTAAAAGGTTTAAATGAACTTGTAGAAAAGGGCATCATTGAATCTGTATACAGAAAAGGCTATTATGTTCGCAAAAAAGCCATCCATCACAGCTACCGCGTTTTTCTTCTTTTAGATAAGATGAATATTCTGCGTGAACAGTTTTACAGAACACTTTTCGCACAATTGGAAAACAAGGCCGACATTGACATCTATTTTCATCACCATAATTATCACGTTTTTGAAAACTTAATTAAGGAGAATCTAGGTGCTTACACACATTATGTAATTGCTACTTTCTTAAAGGAGGATGTGAAGCCCATATTAAACCTCATTCCTGATAAAAAGCGGATCATTATTGATTTAAATGAACAGGGTTTATCGGGTAACTATAGCAGCATTTATCAAGATTACGGCTATGATATCTACCATAGTCTTCACAAATTGAAAGATGAACTGAAAAAATATAATCGATTGATATTGGTGGCCCATCCTGAAGCGGTACATGCCAAGCTGGTGATCGAAGGTTTTTTACGTTATTGTACAGAAATAGAGCATCCTTATTTGATACAGTCGGAAATTGACGAAAAGAACTTTCAGAAAGGCAATGCCTACGTCACGTTTAGCAGATACGATACTGACGACGTGATGCTGATCAAACTGGCCAGAAAAAAGAATCTCAAATTAGGTAAAGATATTGGACTGATTTCCTACAATGATTCGGACGTTAAAGAAATATTGGAAGATGGTATTACCGTGATTTCTACAGATTTTGAGGCCATGGGCAAAACAGTCGCCCAGTCCATTATCGAAGAAAAAATCATTGTCGAAAGAAATCCTACCAGGGTGATCAAAAGATGTTCGCTTTAGTCTGAACTATTTCATCAAAAACGCTATGCTTTGTATGTTCCAAACAGTCGATCCCAAATAGAAGTATAAAAGCCAAAGTTCTTTTGTTCGTTCAAATGGTGCTGGTTATGGAATTTTGTAGTTCCCAAAAATAATCTTTCTGTCCATTTCGGAAAAAATTCTCGGTTTAAATGACCAATGGTTCCCCAAATCAGATTGATGAATAGATAGGTTGTGATGGAAAAAATAGAAAAATCATACAACATAAAAACGAAAACCATCATCAATCCAAAACCTAAGGTTTCAAGTGGATGCAATACAAAAAGGCTCAGGAAATTAGTGCTTGTATGTTTGTGATGTTTACGATGGAGTATGTTGTAAAGAAGCGGATGATGCACGAAGTAATGGAAAATATACATCAATACATCCATTATTAAGGTTATAGCCACTATTTCGACAACAATGGTAAAGATATTTTTAGATTCATTTAAGGTGACCCATCCTAATTTCCATAAGCAAACACCAGTCAACATCACAACAATATTGAGGAATAAGGTTAGAAAACTTACATATAAATCAGCTTTTAGGAAAGGATGATCTGTTGTTTGGATCTTATTTTTCCGGCAAGTTTTATCAATAACAATATAGAAACCTATTGAAAACAGATACAGGAATGTATTAGATATTATGCTAAAAATAATCCATTGCGGCCAAGATAAGTTTTCGAGAAGTGACAAAAAATCCAAAGCCGTAGGTGTTAAGATTAGTCTACAATACAAATTGCAGGCAAGATAAAGAAACTTAGAATCTTTTTACGCTAATTTCCACTCACATCTTTCACACATCTGAAACCTAAATTATTTGATGCACTTGAAGTCTCGCCCTTGCCCCTACTGCCGGCTTTATAACGGTTACAATATTCATCACTACATAAAAATGATCCACCACGTTGCACGTGCTTTTCCAATCCAGGTTCATAAGGATCATAACTATCTGTGGGACCTTTAGGGTTGTCTTTCGGGCTGTTTTGGTAATAATCTGGACGATAATAATCGCTGCACCATTCCCAAACGTTGCCTTCCATATCGTATAATCCAAAGGCATTTGCCGGGTAAGATTTTACAGGGGCCAAGCCAATAAATCCATCATCCTTATTATCCTGATCAGGAAATCTCCCTTGAAAGATATTGGCAACCCATTTACCTTCGGGTTTCAATTCACCGCCCCAATAATAAGGCTGTGCTTCAACACCTGATCTGGCAGCATACTCCCATTCCGCTTCTGTTGGCAATCTTTTCCCAGCCCATTTGGCATAAGCTAGGGCATCGTTATAACTTACTTGTACTACTGGTTTTTGAGGCTCAATTTTACGTCCATCGCCAAATGGGTTTTTCCAGCTGGCACCAGCAACGTATTTCCACCAATTAAGGGGATTATCTAAAGGAACTTGATGGTCTGGCGGGCTAAAAACGGCTGAACCGGAAACCAGTTTCTCTGCTGGAACATTGGGATAATCTTTTGGATCAAGTTTTTTTTCAGCGTCGGTGATATACCCAGTAGCCTTTACAAATGCTTCAAACTGTTCATTGGTCACTTCATGCTCGTCCATCCAGAAACTGTTCACCTTAACCTGGTGTGCAGGCAATGCATCTCCAAAACTTTCATCTATGGCACCCATGGCAAACTCACCACCTTCAATCAATACCATTCCATCTGCCGAGCGCTGAATTGGTTGGTGAGATTTTTTCTTTTCAACACTTTTATCTTTTGGTTCAAAATGACATGCCGACATTAACATAACAGCACTTACCAGTAATCCATATCTATAAGACATACTTTTTATATTATGATGTTAAAAATAGCCGAAATATTGTAAATATGATTTATCCCTTCTAAAGAAGCCACGCCTAAGGGTGTAGAATTCCCCCGAATTTACTCACCCTAATGGCATGGACTATCTATTCATTAATCACTTCTTTTGAGCGAAGTGTTTAATTTTCGCATATCGTTTAAGTGCTTCCAGATAATAGTAATCGGCATAAGCTAGCGGCGTATCTATTTCAGAATTAAAAAGGAATGCTCCAACGCTATGCTTTAAGATAAAGAAGTTGTTTTCACCAGGTTTAGCTAAGTATTGGTCTCCTGAAAGTGATTTCAATATATCTTCTGCATAATCCAGATACTTTTTACCATCTTTTACCTGGGTGCTAAGTTCGATCAGAGCAGAAGCTATCACAGCAGCGGCCGAGGCATCACGTGGTGCTCGCTCACTTTTCACATTGTGTACATCGTAATCCCAAACCGGTATTTTATCTGCTGGAGTATTTGGATGATTCATAATGTAAGCTGCTATTTTCTCAGCTTGATCCAAAAACTTTTGATTTTTAGTATTCTCATAACACATGGTGTAGCCATACAATCCCCAGGCCTGCCCACGTGCCCATGCCGATTCATTAGTCAACCCTTGATGCGTTCCTTTTTGCAGAATAGCTCCTGTTTTTGGATCATAATCCACTACGTGGTATGAGCTATAATCTTTTCTAAAGTGATTTTTCATGGTGGTAAGCGCATGTGTATTGGCTACCGTGGTATAATTGGGCTGATGAAATTGCTGTGCAGCCCAATACAAATATTCCAAGTTCATCATATTATCAATAATCACAGGATATTTCCACTCGCCAAAATCCCAAGAACGGATCACTCCAGTAACTGGACTAAAACGAGCACTTAAATTTTCGGCTCCCTGCTTAAGGACTGGTAAGTATTTTTTATCTTTCGTAATTCGATAGCCATTGCCATAAGAACAATAGATCATAAAGCCCAGATCGTGGGTGTGGGTAAGGTAACGAAGAGAGTCGAGTCCCAACGTAAAACGTTCAGCAGCTTTTGCTAGCTTATCTTCGCCTGTAAGTTCATAACCATACCATAAAGATCCTGGAAAAAAACCCGTGATCCAATCTTTATAATCAGCAAACCGTGGAGATCCGTCTTGATTTGTAGATCTAGGATTTAGTCCGGGCTGATAAGCACGAGCGGCCGCTTCTAATTGTTGGGAAGCAACCTTCACCGATTTCTCAAGCCATTGAGGAGCCTCAGCCACAGGTTTAACCTGGGCCTGCATCGTAACCGGAAAAAGAAAAGCGAATAGACAGATTGAAAATCTTAAATTCATCATAAGAAATATTAGGATTGTATTTTTTTGTTTTGCTGATTGTTTATCCAACAAAAGTAGCCCTATCCCAAATCTTACTATTTAGATTTTCGCTATAAATGTTTCGATTTTTGAAAATTCCATCTCATTGCCTACATCAATAATTAAATCCAATACTTTTAATGACTAGCGGTAAAAATATTGTTTTAAACTAGCTAGAGCGCTTTAGCAGCCCTATTCCGACGAACACTTTTTAGCATTCCAGAGAATTTCACAATTATCAAAAATTAATATTTTATTAGCAATAATTGAAAGTCATTGCTACACCCGTCAGCTAAATTTGACCTAAACTAACAACCTATATAAACTTTCTTTAACGAACGAGGTATGAAAAAACTATTACTACTATTGTTGATCACTGTAGGATGTACGGTCTTGTTAAAGGCCCAAAATCCAAGCCTTATTAAAGGTACAGTTGTAGATGACACTTCCTTGCCCATGGTAGGTGTAACCATTACCATAAAGGGCACTAACAAAACTACCATTAGCGACAGCAATGGTTCGTTTAGCATTAATGCCGATCGCAACAGCGTATTGGTGTTTCAATTTATGGGCTTCCGTAAACTTGAACTTGCTTTAGATGGCAAAACAGAAATTAAAGCCACTATGCAAACGGACGATAAAATTCTTAACGAAATCGTAGTTGTAGGTTATGGTACTCAAAAACGTAAAGACCTTACTGGCGCCATTGCCTCTGTAAGTGGGGCCGAAATAGCAAAAGTACCTGTTCAAAACGTTGCCCAAGCCTTACAAGGACGTCTTGCAGGTGTTCAGGTGACCATGTCTGACGGGTCTCCGGGTTCCAGTCCTTCTATAAAAATCCGTGGTGGAACTTCAATTACCCAAAGCAACGAACCGCTATATGTAGTTGATGGTGTACCACAAACAGATGGCCTTGCTTTTCTAGATCCAATGGACATCGAAAGTATAGATGTACTAAAAGATGCTTCTTCGACCGCAATTTATGGGGCAAGGGGTGCCAATGGGGTAGTATTGGTTACCACAAAACAGATCAAAAGCGGAAAAGTAGCCATTAACTATGAAGGATATGTTGGCGCAAAAAAGATAACGAATGAAATCCCAGTAATGAATGCCTATCAGTATTTGCTGCTAGATTATGAACGTTCGCTTGGAAATGCCACGCTAGAAACAAGTTTTGCAAACAGATACGGCGCTTTTGATCAGTTGCAAGCCAATTATGGCAACAGATCAGGTAAAAACTGGCAAAAGGAAGTTTTTGGGAGCACTGTATATAATCAATACCACAAAGTTAGCTTAAATGGCGGTGGCGCAGACACGAAGTTCAACCTATTTTTTGCTAATAATAGCGATGAAGGAATCATGATCAATAGTGCTTCGAAAAAGAATATTGGAAAACTAACCTTAAACCAAAAAGTTGGCCAAAACCTTACGGTGAATACCATTGTCAATGTATCAAATCAAAAAATAACTGGATTACCTCCTACTGAAGGTGGTAATGCAAGGCTTACTGTATTGCAAACCTTACTACAATACAGACCAGTAAACTCGCTTAACGAAGATGATGACCAGCTTTTGGACCTACAAACAGACCCATTTGAGGGAGCAAGTACGGCTGCATTTCAAAGTCCTATTGTGAGTGCACAAACCAGATTGAGAAACCGTATCATCAACACACTAAATGCGAATACAAGCGTACAATATAAACTGAGCAAAAAATTAACCTATCGTGGCTTGATCAACTACACACTTAGAGACAACAAGTATAAAGAGTTTAACGAAGCTAGGTCTATTGTGGCCATACGTAGCGGAGGTCCTTTTGGAAGCATCAGTAATGCTAAGGATATCCGTTTCAACTACAATAATACCCTTACCTACAGCCAAACCTTTGCTAAAGAACACAAATTAGATGTAACTGCTGGACAAGAATACATTTACAACTATAGTGAAAATTTCCGTGCCAGTGCATCTAATTTCCCTGCTGTAAACAACGGATGGGACAATCTTTCACTAGGTACTGTAGTAGGCGTACCTAGTTCTTATGCCGAAGACGACAAACTACTTTCATTCTTCGGAAGATTAAATTACTCTTATGGAGATAAATATTTGTTAACTGCTACCCTACGTGCCGATGGATCATCAAAATTTGGCGTGAACAATCAGTGGGGCTATTTCCCATCAGTAGCATTGGCTTGGCGTGTAATCAATGAAGATTTCATGAAAAAAGCCCCCGTATTTTCTGACCTTAAATTACGTGTAAGTTACGGACAGTCTGGAAACAACCGCATTCCAAACTACACTGCCTTGGGTACCTATACCACAGGGTTGTATCCAATCAACAATACCAATGTACTATCGGCTTTCCAAAACAATTTACCCAATCCTTTCCTACAATGGGAAGCTAACGAATCTGTCAACGTGGGTTTAGACATGGGTTTCCTAAAACAACGTATTACCCTAACTACGGAATGGTATGATAACCGTTCAAAAAACCTGTTATTTGATGTTCGTATACCGGGCAGCACAGGTTTCTCAAGTCAGTTTCAAAACATTGGAAAAACGGCTAGTAAAGGTCTAGAATTCTCATTAAACACGGTGAACATTACCGGTAACGGCTTTAACTGGAGCACCAACTTTAACATTGCCTTTAATAAAACCAAAGTTCTGGAACTTAGCGAAGGCGAAAATTTTAAAATTGTATCAAGTTACACCGACATCAACGATTTTATCTTACAGGTTGGGAAACCAGTGGGCACTATGTACGGATACCTCACTGACGGTTTATATCAGGTAAGTGATTTTGATTATAATTCAACCACCAATACCTACACTTTGAAAAACGGTGTAGTAAAAGATAATCGCACCGTACAACCTGGTTACCAAAAATTTAAAGACATTAGCGGGCCTAACGGCGTTCCAGATGGGGTAATTAGCGATGCCGACCGTACCATCATTGGCAATGCAAACCCTAAATACACCGGTGGTATTGGCAACTCGTTCAGCTATAAAGGAATTGACTTGAGTGTGTTTTTGAATTTCTCCGTAGGTGGTGATATTTATAATGCCAATGTACTTAACAACTCGGCCTTAAGCAATCAATACAAAAATAGCTTGCAACGCTTTGCTAATAGATGGACAACCATCAATGCAGCTGGCGCACGTGTAACAGACCCAACTGAATTGGCGGCCTTAAACCAAGGTAAAACAGTGCCGTCTTATGTAGGAATTGTTTCTGACAGACCATACAATACCCTTATTGAAGATGGTTCCTTCTTACGCATCAACAACGTGAGCTTAGGCTATACTTTTCCAAAGGAACTGATACAGAAAATAAAGCTTAGCAATGCCCGCATTTACTTTACAGCTTACAATCTTCATGTTTTCACGAAGTACTCTGGTTACGACCCTGAAGTAAGTACGGTAAACAATGCGATTACACCGGGTGTCGATTTCAGCGCCTATCCAAGAGCAAAATCCTTTGTTTTCGGGCTTAATTTATCACTGTAGGCTTTCATCAACTATTCACAACCCAAATTGGATAAAAACCATAAAAAACTAATTTTTATGAAACAGAAAATATATACACACCGAGTTTTAATACTTTTATCGGTGATCTCCCTTTCCATTTGTTCCTGCAAAAAAGCATTGGAAACTACCCCCTATTCTTTTTTTGGCAGCGAAAATTTCTATTCGAGTACCGCAGAAGCAGAAATGGCCACACTGGGTGTTTATTCTTCCGCATCTACATGGGCTGCGTACGGCTGGTACATCCCACAGGTGTTAGACAATGACAGTGATATTAGTCAAATTTCTGGTAACTCGGCCGATAGCTGGCGAGTAATCCCACATTATACCGGCATCCCAGAAACCGATATCTATTCATCAACTTGGAATGTATTATATCAAGGTATTGACCGTGCAAATGTGGTCATCGAAAGAATTCCTAAAATGCCACTTTATACCAGCGGTAATGATCAAGAAAAAGCAAAATTGAACCAGTATTTAGGCGAAGCCAAATTCCTACGTGGATTCTATTATTCGGAATTAGTGCGTATGTGGGGCGATGTACCATTTAAAACAAAAAGTTCGGCCGTTGGCGATGATATCAAAAACCCATTGGTAGACCGTTACAAAATATACGAACAAATTACAAAAGATATGCTGGAAGCAGCCGAAGCATTGCCTCCTACTTCACCAACCAGCGAACGCGCTACCAAATGGGCCGCCAAAGCGTTATTGGCCAGAATATCCTTATTTGCAGGGGGATATTCTTTACGTGCCGATGGACAAATGAAACGTCCCGACAACTACAAAGAGTATTATGCAGTAGCCCGCCAGCAGATCAACGACATTATGGTTTCTAATCCATACAAACTAAACCCAAGCTATCCACAAGTATTTATTAACCAATGTAAACACCTACTTGAACCTACCGAAAGTATTTTTGAAATTGCGTTTTTCTCGTTAACTGGTGGAGGTGGCGAAACACCAAATAGCTCACGCGTAGGTTTTTGGAATGCGCCTACCACTGCTGCAGGTGTTTACGCTTCGACAAATTTGAGGCAAGCTACCATAAGGCCATTTTATGAGCTATTTCAGGATGGAGATTATAGAAAAGACTTTGCGGTAGCAAGATACAGCATCAACGCAACAGGTAACAGACAATATTTACTTACTGGCAACGGTGATCAAAACTGGGCACCTGGAAAATGGAGCAGAGAATATCAAACAAATAGTCCTACAGAAAACGTAAACACCAACATTAATTATGTAGTCATGCGCTACTCTGATTTGTTATTGATCCGTGCCGAGGTAGAAAACGAATTGAATGAAGGCCCAAATAGCATAGCCTTAGATGCCATTAACCAAGTGAGAAGACGTGCTTATGGATTGAATATGACAGGTAGTAGCATCGCCTTAACAGTCACCAACGGTGGTGCGGGCTATACAGCCAATCCAACCATAGAAATCACAGGTGGTGGCGGAAATTATGCCTCAGCAGCGGTTGCCACAAGAACTTCAAATAGAGTTGCTACACTTACCCTAAACAATGGTGGTTACGGTTATACGTCGGCACCTACCGTAACTGTAACGGGCGGTAATGGCACCGGAGCAGTAATTACAGCAAGTTTGGTGGCCAAGCCAAGCACAACTGCAGTGGATATACCCACAGGGTTAAACAAACAACAATTCTTCGATATTCTGGTAGATGAACGTGCCAAAGAACTTTGTTTTGAAGGATTACGCAGAGCGGATTTGATTCGATGGAACCTATTAGGGACAAAAATCGCGGAAACTTTGGTTAAAGTGAGAGCCATCAGAGCAACTTACCCATACCTTGCTGGAACCAATTTCGTGGTTGGAAAACATGAACTTTTTCCATTCCCGCAAAACGAAATGGATGTGAATACCGCTATTACAAGACAAAATCCGGGATGGCGTTAATACTAGCAAAGTAAATTTAGGAAGCCATACCAATACTGGACAAAACCATACCAAAGGACAACACAAAATGACAAGGTATATTTATCAAACATTTGCATGTGTATTTATAGCTACAGGCCTATTTGCACAAAAACCTAATACCCCTGTAAAAACATTACCAAATGCAGTGATAGAAGAGTGGCGAATAACCGCACAGCCCAACAATGTAACGGTAAAAACAAACCCTCCTAGTTTACTTTGGGCATCAGAAAAAAAGAATAGCGGCAGAAACGTACGATATAAAATTTATCTGAGCCAAGACGCTGCTTTCCCTAAAAACAAAACCATAGAAAGCAAGCTCCAGCAATACTGTTTTTTCAATCCACATCAAAAAATGGCCATAGGCAAATGGTATTGGAAGTATGAAATCATTGCTGGTGCAAAAACGGAGACAAAGGGCATTTACTCCTTTTCAATAGACCCTTCGGCAAGTAATTTTGAGACACCCAGTTTTGAACAGTTTCTGAGCAATATTACCAAACAGCACCCAAGGGTGATGAACCAAGGAAGGGATATGGAGCAAATTAGAAAAGATGCACCTTCGCATCCTTTGTATAAAAGCATTATCGCTTCAGGAGAAAAAGCGCTAAAAATGCCTGTATATACTGGCAGCGTCATAGGTAAAACGCCAGCAGAAGAAAGGGCCTTGAACATTAAAGCAGGAAAAGAGCTTGATATTTATCAAAACCTGCTCGAAGCCTATGTTTTATCGGGGAACAAAGAGATGTTGGAGAAAATAAGGGAAAGGATGAACATATTGCTCACTTGGCCTACCGATGATCTTTTAGGTTCTAAGGTAATGATCGCATTGGCAAAAGGGTACGATGTACTTTACGCCAATCTTTCTAAAAAAGAGAAAGACGACCTATTAAAAGTAATAGCCAAACAGCTACAGCACGGCCTTAATGATTGGCCTGGCCTAATTGAAGCCAGACACGTAGAAAATCACTTTTGGCAAATGGAGCTTGCTGGAAATTTTATTGCAGCGCTTGCCACGGCACATGATTTACCCGAAAGCCATGCCATGCTTGAATATACCTACGAGCTCTTCTTGGCTCGTTTTCCTAACCTCGCTACGCAAGAAGGCGGCTGGTCGGAAGGTATTGGTTATTTTGGCGTGAACAAATTGGCCATGGTAGATATGGCCATATTGATGAAGAAAATAGGCAACGTCAATGTATTTAACATGCCTTGGTATAAAAATCTGGCCGACTATTTTCTTTATTTCGCTCCAGTGGATGGCCGGATTTCTGGCTTCGGCGATATGCACGACCGCGTGTACTACGGCAACGTAGGCCATGAGATGATGCTTACCGTAGGACAAGAAAATCATGATGCTAAAGCCCTATATCGTTTATCGGCCTTACTACGGTCAAAAAAACAAGGACAAGAAAGAGAAGAAGAACAACTCCCATCCAAATCTTTACAGAAAGTAGAACCATGGTATCAAATTGTAAATAACATACGCTTTGATGCGAATAAGATAGCTACACCTCAAAATGTACCTCAAGCTAGACTATTTGAGGGCGTAGGCGAAACCGCCATGCATACCAATGTACTCAACAGCGCTGATAATACAGCAGTATATTTTAGGTCCTCCCCTTTTGGCGCCAAAGGCCATATGCACGCTAACCAAAACAGCTTCAATATTTCCCGCAAAGGCGAGCCGGTGTTTTATTCCACAGGTTACTATACTTCTTTTGCCGATCCACATTCCTTAAGCTCGTACCGACATACCAGAGCGCATAATAGCATTTTGGTAAATGGTATGGGACAAGCTTTTGGGCATGAAGGCTATGGCTGGATCAAACGTTTCATTAACGGCGAAAATATCAGTTATGTATGTGGCGATGCGACCATGGCGTACAAACCAATTGTAGATAAACAATTTATAGATCTTTTGTCGCAAAACAAGATCAAACCAACACCCGAAAATGGCTATGGAGATGCCAAGCTAAAACTCTTTGAAAGACATTTAGTGTTTTTAAGACCGGGTACCATTATTATTTATGATGTGTTAGAATCTGAACAGCCTTCGGAATGGTCATTTTTACTCCACACCATGGATAAGCCCGAGCTGAACAACCAAAACCTGCTTACTTTAACCAGTGGTTCCAATTATGCCGAAGCTTTTGTAACAGGGTCCAGCCAACTAAAAGCAACACTTACCGACCAGTTTTTTTCGCCAGCCATAGATTTTAAAAAGAAATATAAGTCTGTTAAAAACCAATATCACCTATCCTATCAAACAGAAACAAAATCAAAAAATATGCGCTTTATGGCCGTGCTACAGCTAAACGATGCCGGCAAACTGATAGAAAAAGTAGTCAAAGTAAGCGACGGCGTATATCAAATAGGAGATATCAAAATAGAAGCTCAACTAGATGCTACAAAAGCACCGATGCTTTTAGTAAAAAAGGGCGATGAAACACTAAATATCAAAGCGAACAATACCGTACTTGAAGAAACAGTTAAAGGGAAAAAACGAGTAGTGTCCGCTGCTAATATTCCTTTATCTGAGGTATTACAGTAGTCTCAGACAAAACAACCTTCAAGAATATTTTTTAACGAAAACAGAATAAATATGAAAAAATCCGCAAAGTTCCTCTTGCCCCTATGCCTCATGTTAGTAAGTTTAATGGCTTGTAACGGGGAAAAGAAGGAAACAGCTAAACGTCCCAATATCCTGATGATCATGTCCGACAACCAATCATGGAACCATGTAGGGGCTTATGGCGATAGTATTGTACGTACCCCTAATATGGACAAATTGGCCAAAGAAGGTGTTCAATTTGAGAATGCTTTTTGTAGTGCCCCTTCTTGTACCCCTGCCCGCGCAGCCATGTTAGCAGGACAAGATACATGGAGATTAAGAGAAGGTTCGAACCTGTGGAGCATTATGCCCACACAATATAAAATTTATACAGACCTTTTAGAGACAGAAGGTTATCAAGTTGGTTTTCAAGGTAAAGGATGGGGGCCTGGAAGTTTTGAGGCTAATGGTCGCAAACACAACCCTGCAGGCCATCCTTTCAACAGTTTCAGTGACTTTTTACAGGTAAAGAAAACCAATCAACCTTGGTGTTATTGGATCAGTAGCCATGAGCCTCATCGTCCATACAGCGTAGGTTCCGGTACTAAGGCTGGCATCGACTCAAATCGTATAAAAGTACCAGGTTATTTGCCAAACGTACCAGCTGTAAGAGGCGACATTGCCGACTATTATGCAGCCATAGAGCAATTTGATAGAGAACTAGGACAAGCTCTAGCTGAATTGAAAAAAAGTGGTGAACTCGAAAATACTGTTATCGTTGTATGTAGCGATAATGGATGGCAAATGCCACGTGGATTGGCTAATCTTTATGATTTCGGCACACACGTACCGCTGATCATTTCGTGGCCTGGCAAATTTAAACAAGGTTTGATCACCGACCATTTGGTTACCTTAAACGACCTTGCCCCTACTTTTCTGGAACTAGGAAAGGTAGCGATACCTAAAGAAATGACAGGTAAAAGTTTGTTGCCAATTGTGCAAAAAGATGCAGAAACACCAAATCAACGTGAATTTGTGGTTTTGGGACGCGAAAGACACGCTTTTGTTCGTCAATACGGCTTAGGTTATCCGGGCAGAGCCATACGTACCAAAGACTTCTTATTGATAAAGAACTATGAACCTAGCAGATGGCCAGCGGGCGATCCTCCTTTTTATGGCGACATCGATCCTTACATGCTTAATTGGCCAGGAGAAACCAAATATTACCTCATGGAACATAAGGATGACCCTAAGGTTAAACGCTTTTTTGAGCTAGGCATGGGAAAACGTCCAGAAATAGAATTGTTTGACATTAAAAATGATCCCGATGAATTACATAACCTTGCCAATGAACCAAAATATGCAGCCATAAAAGCAGATTTACTTAAAAAAATGGATAGCTATCTGATCAAAACCCAAGATCCACGTTCAGTTGCTGGCGACACCAAGGTATGGGATACTGCTCCTTACTTTAGCGAGGTCGACAAAAAGCCAAAACCTAGCAAAGAAATGCAAAAACGCTTTAAATTAGACACTGCATACGATTATCTAAAATAAATACAAATGCAGGAAAAATTTGCAATAGGAATAGATGTAGGTGGTTCTTCGCTGAAATGCGGTGTGGTAAACCGAAATGGTGAAATTGTACACTCATTTTTGCAGTCTTTAGAAGAAGTTAGCACAGAAGAAGAGGTGATTACAGCAATTGCAGATGCGGTGTCACGATGTGCAATGGCTGTAAATAATTCGGTGGAAGGAATAGGGATTGGTTTTCCTGGTATTGTAGACCAAAATGTGGTGATTGGCGGAGCCGATAATCTTCCAGGTTTTAACAACCTTCCCCTAGCCCAAATCATCGAAGCAAAAACAGGTTATCCCGTGTGGATAGACAATGATGCAAACATGATGGGCTACGGTGAATTGAAATATGGCGCAGCCAGCGATAGTGAAAATATTGTATTTCTTACCGTTGGAACTGGTATTGGCGGCGCCATCCTCATTGACGGGAAGATATTTGGCGGTCACCAAAATCGTGGTGCAGAGCTGGGACACATCATCATTAACCATGGAGGCAAACCCTGTAGCTGTGGTGCTAAAGGATGTTTTGAAGCTTATGCCTCCATATTGGCCCTAATCGAAGATTTTCGTGATGCTGGTGGAACTGTTGCCGCAGGGAATCAAATCACTGGACGGAGCATTGTGGCAAAATACCACGAAGGCAATCCAATAGCGAAAGCTACCCTACAGCAGCATTTTGACTATATGGCTACCGGCATTGCCAGTTTCATCAATGTATTCAGTCCACAAAAAGTAGTGATTGGTGGTGGCATTAGTGAAGCAGGCAGTTTTTACATAGATGAAATCAAAACCCGTGTGCTTCGTCTGGCCATGCCCGCAGCGGCACAGTTTACCAATATTGTTGCCGCTACATTAGGCAATAAAGCAGGACTATTGGGATGTGCTGCAAAAGTATTTGACCATGTAAAAAACTAAAAAACCAGACTGAAACTTTTAAACCATCAGCATTTTATGAAATACAGGAGCACATTCATCACTAATATGCTGCTATTAGGCATATTAACCTTTAGTAATGCTGTTAAAGCACAACAGCCCAATATTGTCATCATTATTTCCGATGACCACGCTTACCAAACCATTGGCGCCTATGGAAGCAAATGGGCACCAACTAAAAATATTGACCGATTGGCCAAAGAAGGAGCAATTTTCACCAAAACTTATGTAACAAACTCCATTTGTGGGCCTAGCAGAGCGGCTATCCTTACCGGAAAATATAGCAACAAAAATGGTTTTAAGGACAATGAAAATTCCAATTTCAATTTTAACCAAGACAACTTTGCTAAGGAACTTCAAAAAGTAGGCTACCAAACAGCTTGGATTGGTAAAATGCACTTAGGTGACAATACTCCTCAAGGTTTTGATTATTACAGCATTCTGCCCGATCAGGGACGCTATTATAATCCCGATTTTATACAGATGGATAACACCAAGAGGAAATTTCAGGGATATGTAACGGATATTATTTCAGAGGAAGCTGAAAAATGGATGAAAAAACGTGACGATTCGAAGCCATTTTGCTTGGTTATTGGCCACAAAGCTACTCACCGTACTTGGATGCCAGCTTTGGAGGATCTTGGCCGATATGACAGCATAAAATTTGAATTACCGAGCAATTTTTACGACGACTACAAAACCCGTAAAGCGGCTGCTGTACAAGACATGAGCATTGAAAAAACAATGACCCTACGCAATGATTTGAAGATGTACGACGGTCAACCGCTGAACCATTCAGGTGATATTAGCGACATGACCGAAGATCAGCGAAAACAATGGCATGCCTATTACGACAAAATAAAAATGCAGTTCGAGAAGGAAAAACCAACTGGCCGAGCGCTTACCGAATGGAAATACCAACGCTACATGAAAGACTATTTGTCTACAGCGGCCTCACTTGACCGCAACATCGGCAAAACATTGGAATACCTAGATAAAAGTGGATTGGCAAAAAACACCATCGTCATTTACCTTTCAGATCAGGGATTTTATATGGGCGAACATGGCTGGTTTGATAAACGATGGATGTACGAACAATCCTTTCGCACACCAATGCTCATGCGCTATCCAGGAGTAGTAAAACCTGGTACCAGTATTGATCAACCTCTTTTAAATATAGATATTGCCCCTACGCTTTTGCAAGCAGCTAGCGCCGTGGTACCAACTGAAATGCAAGGGCTTTCTTTCCTCCCTTTATTAAAAAAAGAAAAATATACTCCTCGTGAGGCCATTTACTACCATTACTACGAAAATGGTGAACATGCTGTATCTCCTCATTTTGGAATTAAAACCAATAGATATAAACTGATACGATTTTACAAAAGAGTAGAGAGTTGGGAATTGTTCGATCTTCAAAACGACCCTGATGAACTCCATAATATTTACGATAGCAAAACTGCAGCACCAATTGTAAAAGAGATGAAGGCCACGCTAAATGCTTCAATTAAACAGTACCAAGATACAGAAGCAGAAAAAATCCTAAACACAGCAATAAAAAATTAAAGATTCATGAGACAGAGAAGTAGTTTTTTGGTGGGCGTTATACTAATTATTTGGTTTGTCATTTCATTTGTAACCAATATACTGGGCCCGTTGATGCCCATCATTATCGAAACTTATCAACTAAGCCTCACCATGGCAGCTTTTTTACCATTCTCTTTCTTTTTGGCCTATGGGGTGATGTCAATACCCGCTGGGGTGATGATAGAAAAACTGGGCGAAAAAAAATCAATGCTGATTGCTTTTTCACTCAATCTCGCAGGAGCATTGCTTTTTGCATTCAATCCACAATACAGCATGGCGCTTGCGTCATTGTTCATTATAGGTATTGGCATGGCCATGTTACAGGTAATCATTAACCCGCTAATGCGTACCGCTGGTGGCGAAGAAAACTTTGCCTTTTATTCTGTAATGGGTCAATTGGTTTTTGGATTGGCATCATTTGTAAGCCCTTTTGTATATGCCTACCTCATGAAAGCGCTCGGCGAACAATCACCCGATAATCCCCTACTCAGTACATTAAATTCCCTAGTAAAAAATGGCTTGCAATGGACAGCCCTATACTGGCTCTTTGGCTTTATCTTTTTGTTGATGCTTGTACTGCTTAGTTTGATAAAAATACCTCGTGTAGAACTAAAAGACGATGAAAAAGCAGGCACCGCCTCAGCCTACCTGGAACTGCTCAAACAAGGCAAAGTATGGTTCTTCTTTTTAGGTATTGTAGCCTATGTAGGTACAGAGCAATCGTTGGCCAACTGGATGTCGGAATTTTTAAAACGCTATCACGGGGCCAATCCAGATACTATTGGCATTAATGCCGTGGCATGGTTTTGGGGTCTAATGACTATAGGCTGCCTGCTAGGACTTGTGGTTTTAAAGTTATGGGATTCGAAGTTAGTATTAAAAGTAGCTACTATCCTATCCGCCATTGCCCTTACACTGGCCTTATTCGGTAGTCAGGACATTGCCCTTTATGCATTTTCCGTATCAGGTTTTACCATTTCTGTGATGTTCTCCGTCGTATTTTCATTGGCTCTCAACTCAGTAAGTAAACATCATGGTGCATTTTCGGGCATTCTTTGTTCAGGCATTTTTGGTGGGGCATTGGTTCCGTTTGTGGTAGGGTTTATTGGTGACCTAGTTGGTTTGCGTTATGGATTAATGTTTCTTTATATTACACTGGGTTATATTTTTTTAGTGGCTTTATACGCCGCTCCGCTGGTCAATAACAAAACGGTAAAACTCAAAGATGTATTTAAAAGAGGTTAAGAAACTATTTAAATTTCGGTCGAGCTTTTTACTTGTCAGTCTGAGCTTCCCGAATAATCGGGAAGCTCAACATAACACCTGTGTTTTATGGAAAAGAAATTTAAACAGTTTCTAAATAGCCTCAATTTAATTATAGGTTATCGCATTATTTTTCAAAAAAGTTTGATGTATATTCACGCTTGTTGAAGATTTGTTTACAAAAGATTGAGCAGGAAAATTCACATATGTTGTTCGTTGATATTGTTGCTTTGCAGCAATATCGTGTTCGGCCAGGGAGACGCCAGAAATTTCAGGAGCATTTCGGTCGACAAGGGCTTATCGCAAAGCACAGTGTACACCGTTGCACAAGATCCTCTGGGATTTATATGGATGGGTACGCAGGATGGCCTAAATCGTTACGATGGCAAGGGTTTCACCGTATTCCGTCCCTCAAAAACAGACGTTAACAGTATTCAATCTTACAATATTCGTTGTCTGGTTACAGATAAAAAAGGAAGATTATGGATAGGCGGTAACGAGGGTGTAAGTTTGTACGACTATCACACCAATCGGTTTACAAATTACCCATTAAAATCTAAACCTGGAGAATGGTTCATCAGTTCAATTATCGAAACCAAAGATGGCACCATATGGGCAGCAGGAACCACAGGAGAATTATTTAAATTAGAACCCACAGCTCATCAATTTCAACGCGTAAAACTTTCTTCCTCTGGTTATCGTATTTCAGAAATTTATAGTCTTTGTGCTTGGGGAAATCAGCTACTGTTAGGTACAGGCAAAGGCGCTTTTGCCTTAAACGTTGCAAACAGCTCGCTTAAGCCAATCAAAACTGGGATGGACCAGTTCAGAATCCTTGTGATATTTCCCGATGGTAACGACTTTTGGGTTGGCTCCCAAGGCGGTGGTGTAACCAAACTTAACGCCAAGGATTTAAGTTATGTTAATTATAGCAATAGAAGCGGAATACCCGGGTTAATTAGCGATGAAGTACGAAGTATTGGAAAAGACGCCGAAGGAAATATTTGGATAGGTACGTTCAAAGGTCTATCCATACTGAATACTAAACAACAGTTTGAAAATTACTATCACCAACCCTATGTACCCACCACCCTCAGCCAAAATTCTATCCGATGTATTTATAGAGATCATCAAATGGGCATGTGGTTGGGCACTTTCTACGGCGGTGTAAATTATTACCATAAAAACGAAATTAGTTTTAACCTCCTGGGACAAGGAACTATCAGAACTGCGCTTAATGATAACGTGGTTAACGTGATCAAGCAAGATAGTTATGGTAATTTCTGGATTGGTACCAATGATAAAGGTTTAAACTATTGGAACCCTTCCAAGCGTTCTATCTCCTACTTCACCGTAGACAATCAGTTAAGCTCAAACAATATTAAATCCATCGCATTTACCAATAATGGGAATGTACTACTAGGCACTCATAATGCAGGCTTAAATGTACTCGATCCTCGAACAAAGAAGGTCACAGTCTACAAAAATATCGCAGGCAATCCCTCTACCATATCAGACAATATGGTTTATGCTCTACTTAAAGATCATGCTGGGCGCATTTGGGTGGGAACAAGATCTGGAGGGTTAAATTTATTTGACGACATTAACAAAGAGTTTAAAACCATCAAACTTGATAGGCAGGGCAAAAGTTTTACTTCAAACGAAATTACCTACCTTCTCGAAGACAGCAGGCATCGCATTTGGGTAGGGACATCAAATGGAGTAAATATTTTCTACCCAGACAATATGACTATCGAGCAGCTTTCGCCAGCTTTGCTAAGCAGTGAAATTGTCAACTTTATTGCTGAGGATAAGGAAAAACGAATTTGGATTGGAACTAGAGATGGGCTGAACCTTTTTGATGAGAACAACAAGAAGTTTATTACCTATGAAAAGCGCAGCAATTTGCCAAAAGGCAACATCAATGCCATTTTAAATGACGATAAGGGAGATCTATGGATCACCACCAATACCAGTTTAATTAAATACAACCCTACTTCGGGAAAACGTCAGGTTTTCGATGCAAACGATGGGCTGCAAAATCGTCAATTTACTTTGTCCGCTTCCTGTGTAGCCGCCAATGGCATGATGCTGTTCGGAGGAATCGATGGGGTAACCTACTTTTATCCTGAAGAGCTTAATCAGAACTCCTTAAAGCTAAAAGTTGCCTTTACAGGTTTGGAATTGTTCAACAATACCGTCACTCCAAAAGATAGCACCGGAATCCTTAGCGAACATATCGACCAGACAGCATCCTTGCAGTTCAATCACGAACAAAAGCAGTTTTCTATCTTATTCAATACGTTCAATTATATATCTACCAACAGGACAACCTACTTTTATAAACTACAAGGTTTCGATAAAGATTGGCAAGAAACAAGGGGCACTTCAAAAGCTACCTACACCAATTTACAACCCGGAAAATATACCTTTTACGTAAAGGCAGTTGGCCCCTTGGGCGAACTCAGCCCTACCCGTACGTTATCCATCAAAATAAACCCGATATGGTATAAAAGTTACTGGTTTTATTTCCTACTTGCCATCGCGATCATTGGCGCTACCATATTTCTGTACCTGATACTTACAGAACGTCTGCGTGCATTACATCAGTTAAAGGTGGAACGTATTCAGCAGGAAAAAATAAAATACATTAACCAGCTTAAAACAGATTTCTTTACGAACGTTTCACACGAACTGCGCACACCTCTTACACTCATCATGGCACCGCTCGAAGAGCTTTCAACAACTCCTGTAGACGGTAATAGGCTTCAAGAGCTTTGTAAACTAATGCTCATGAGCACCAAACGCCTTTACCAATTGGTTAATCAGCTTTTTGAGTTCCGCAAGGTAGAAATGGGCACAAGGAAATTAAGGGTCGAAAAAATGGATTTGGTGGCCTTTACGGAAGATGTATACGTTTCCTTTAAACCCCTGGCCGAAAAAAATGAAGTGAAATATCTTTTTGAAAGCCAAATTGATAAATTAAATGTCTTTTTTGATAAAGATGCACTGGCAAATATCCTCTATAACCTGCTTTCAAATGCTTTCAAATATACACCACCTAGCCATAGCATTACCATTCGCCTATATGTGGCCAACGAAAATGTGGTATTGGAAATTGAAGACACTGGCATGGGTATTGAAAAGAAACATTTGGAAAGAATTTTCGACCGTTTTTATCAAATTGATGGGCAGCAAACCAATTTGGGATCTGGTGTTGGCCTCGCCTTTACGAAAAATCTAGTGGAACTGCACCATGGGCAAATTGAAGTAAAAAGCGAACCTGGAAAAGGATCAATTTTCAGAACTTCCCTACCTATCAACGACAGTGCATACGCCAACGATGAACGAGGAGAAGCAGCCATGTGGCATAATGATGCAGCTCAGGTCCATATCTCGGTAAAAAAGACTATCGAAGAGGATACCATAGATAGTTCAAAAGAAGGTCAAAAAACAATCATGCTTGTTGACGATAATCATGACATCATCGATTATCTCAAAAACTATTTTGGAGCAAAATATAGCCTATTAGTGGCCAACAGTGGCCTCCAAGCCATTGAGTTATTGGAGAATCATCAGCCCGATTTGATCATTAGTGATGTAATGATGCCAGAAATGGATGGACTTAGTTTTTGTAAACACATTAAGCAACATATAGCAACAAGCCATATTCCTGTAATTCTACTGACCGCTAAAAACGAAAGCGCTCAACAAATGGAAGGTTTTGATCATGGCGCTGATGATTACCTGACTAAACCATTTTCCATTTCGTTGCTAGAAGCTAAAATTGTAGCAGTTTTAAGATTAAGGCAAAATATAAAAGACTACTATGCGACTTCGAAAAAGGTTGAACCAGAAAAAATCGCTGGCAACCCGCTTGATCAGGAGTTTTTAACGAAAGCCATTAAAATTATAGAAGACAATTTAAACGAGTACGACTTTTCCGTTAATAAACTAAGTCAGGAACTTAACATGAGCCGGGCAAATGTCTACCTGAAAATTAAAGCCCTTACAGGCGAATCTATTTCATTATTCATTAAACGTATCAAGTTCAAAAAAGTGGTGAGCTTACTTGAAACAAGAAGATATACCATCTCCGAAATTTCCTACATGTGTGGCTTTAACAGCCCATCATATTTTTCAACGGCCTTTAAGCAATTTTTTGGTTGTATGCCTACAGAATATCTTGAGCGAAAGGACGAATCGTAATTGTTTGCGAAGTAGTCAGACTTTATAGCATCTATAAAGGGCCGCTAAGAATTTAGAAAATTGATAATTTCATTTCGATTATGTTTAAAATAGCCATCAGCGCTTGCCAGAGGCCTTAACATATTCGTACCTTAAAGGTTATGAAAAAACAGTTATACTTATTGATGGCACTGTTTGTTGCCCTTGCAGTAAAAGGCTATTCCCAGGCCAAAACCGATGTAATTTGGAAGGAAGTGGATGGGGTATCAATGCCAATACCACCAAAGACACATCCAAGGTTATATATCCGTGAACAGCAGGTTCCAGATTTGAAAAACAGGATGAACGATCCTGAACTGAAAAAGGTTTGGGCCGATTTGGTTAAGATGCAGGAAGATTGGAAACCAGAGGATATCCCTGAAGTTAAAGACTTTCGCTTTTATTTTAACCAGAAAGGGCTCACCGTTAGGGTTGAGCTAATGGCCCTGAAGTATCTCATGACCAAAGATCCTAAAATAGGAAGGGAAGCCATCACTTCTATCATAGATACCCTTGAGACGGCCACCTTTAAAGAAGCTGGAGATATTTCCAGAGGAATTGGCCTGTTTATGGTAACAGGTGCTATTGTATATGATTGGTGCTACGACCAGTTAAAACCCGCAGAAAAAACACGTTTTGTAAAAGCTTTTGTAAGGCTGGCCAAAATGCTGGAATGCGGTTATCCACCGGTAAAAGATAAATCTATTGTAGGCCACGCCTCAGAATGGATGATCATGCGTGATCTGCTTTCGGTAGGTATTGCCATTTACGATGAATTCCCAGAGATGTATAACTTGGCCGCTGGCCGTTTTTTCAAAGAACACTTGGTAGCCCGTAACTGGTTTTATCCTTCACATAACTATCATCAGGGCATGTCGTACCTAAACGTGCGGTTTTCCAATGATCTCTTTGCCCTCTGGATATTAGATCGCATGGGTGCGGGCAATGTATTCCATCCCGGACAACAGTTTGTGCTTTATGATATGATCTATAAGCGTCGCCCCGACGGACAGATCCTAGCAAGTGGAGATGTAGATTATTCCCGCAAAAAGCCAAAATACTATTCCCTACCTGCTTTTTTGGCGAGCAGCTATTACAAAGATGAATACCTGAATTATGAATTTTTGAAGGACCCACGCGTTGAGCCCCATTGTAAATTGTTCGAATTTTTATGGCGCGATACCAAGCTGGGCAGCCGCAAGCCTGATGATTTGCCATTATCTAGGTACTCAGGTTCTCCATTCGGCTGGATGATAGCCCGTACGGGTTGGGGGCCTGAAAGTGTGATTGCAGAAATGAAAATCAACGAATACACCTTCTTGAACCATCAGCACCATGACGCGGGAGCCTTTCAAATCTATTACAAAGGTCCATTGGCTATTGATGCCGGCTCGTACACCGGTTCTTCAGGTGGTTATAACAGTCCACACAACAAAAACTTTTTTAAACGTACCATTGCCCATAACAGTCTGCTGATTTATGATCCTAAAGAGGTTTTCAATATTTCGGGATATGGTGGACAGGACCAAACAAAATTTGCGGCCAATGACGGCGGACAACGTTTACCCGGAAAAGGTTGGACTGCCCCACGCGACCTTGAAGAAATGTTGGCAGGCGATTTCAAGACCGGAAAAATCCTTGCCCAAGGTTTTGGCCCCGACAGTCAGGCACCAGACTATACCTATCTGAAGGGAGACATTACCGAAGCCTACTCATCTAAGGTGAAAGAGGTAAAACGTTCTTTCATATTTCTAAATCTTAAGGATACAAAAGTTCCTGCTGCTATGATTGTTTTTGACAAGGTAGTATCGGCCAACCCCAATTTTAAGAAATTCTGGCTGCTGCATAGCATCGAGCAGCCCGAAATAAAAGGCAATCAAATGACCATAAAGCGTACTAAAAATGGCGACAATGGTATGTTGGTGAATACCGCTTTACTACCCGATGCTGCAAATGCCGATATCCAATCTATTGGTGGCAAAGGCAAAGATTTTTGGGTGTTTGGTACAAATTACACCAACGATCCTAAACCTGGTACTGATGAAGCCTTGGAACGTGGTCAATGGCGGATAGAAATTAGCCCTAAAAAAGCAGCTGCTGAAGATTACTACCTAAATGTAATGCAAGTTGCCGACAACACTCAGCAAAAGCTACACGAGGTTAAACGTATTGATGGCGATAAAATAGTTGGGGTACAGCTTGCCAATAGAGTAGTCACTTTTAGCAAAACATCAGAGATAATTGACCGTTCTTTTACCTTCTCCGTTTCAGGAACAGGCACCTTCCAATTTGCTATTACAGACCTTTTGCCGGGCACATGGCAAATCCTGAAAGATGGAAAGGTGTTTAAATCTGCAATTGTAGCTAGTGGAGATGACAGCAGCCTGCATTTTACTGGAACCGAAGGAAGCTATCGTTTTCTGAGATAAGCTGTTAAACAATCTTTGTAGGTATAGATTCCCGCAGCTAAAGCCAGTGATAGTTTCACTGGCTTTAGCTCTTTTGAGGCAAGTCTATTTAAGATCAATCAAAGGAATTGTATAGTTTCAAACCACAATATGGACTGTAAAAATTGCGTTTATAATTTTAAATATCTATATTGTTAGTATGGCGCCAACCACAAAAAGGACATATTATTCAAAACCAGATTCGAAAGAGATCATTGAACGTTCAAAGGCTCTTAGAAAAGAAAGTGCCATGACTTCAAAAAAGTTAGCAAAAGTGCTACGGGAAGGAGAAAAATTTCTTCATGAGCATGATACGAACGAAGAAACATCACCAAACAAGCCAAACAACCCTTAATGCCCTGTTTTGTTAGGCCGATGAGGTTTTGCACTTGTTAAAGTCGTCTGGACGGGCTATGCAACATATTTTTAAAATTCATCCTATCATTATGAAATTCATCCTATCACTTATTTTCATCGGAATGCACGTGATGTTACATGCGCAAAATCTGATTCCTTACTATAAAAATGGGAAATATGGGCTTAGTGACACTAAAGGAAACCTAAAAGTTGAGCCCCAGTATACCAATATATCGTTTTACAAAGAAAAATTGAAAGGCTACTCCATTGAAAACAACGGTCGCTTTGGTTTGATGGACCAAAATTTACAGGTAGTGATTCCTCCCATAGCTGATCAACCCATATTTGATAACGGAGAACATTTTGTCGCTAAGATCGGTAATGAATTAATTTACTTTAACAGAAACTATAAAGAGGTAAAAAGACAGCAATTAGATACTTCGGAGCAGAAAAGTGGATTGATGTACCCGGCCGATTACCCACCGCAACTTGGGTATAGCCGAGAGGAAGTACTGAGCCTGTTTAAAGAGAAATACGGAACTAAATATACATCCGAGCGTTTCAATATCGTTGCGGCAAACAATACCTATTTCATCATCGAATCGTTTGCTCAAGGCAAAAGAAATAATGAAGGATTGTTTCTGCCTAAAATCAAAACCTTTTTGCTTAACAATGATCAAATCAATTACCGTTCTGCGGTTTGGGTACCTTCAAAGAACGGTTACTATATCAGTGTAATGGATATGGCTAACCACAAAGGCATTATGACACACGACGGTAAAACAATTTTTGAATTAAAGGACTATCCTTACCTTGCCGTAATGCCAAATTATATCGCCTACACTGAACCTGGCAACACTTCTAGTCAAATTGCCTTTTATTACATGATCAGTACAGGGAAATCCCTTAAAAATGAATTTTCATATTTTAGATATTTCACCTCCATATTGGATGACGGAAAACCGTTTGAAGTGTTCTCCGCAACGGTGAACAATCCCCGCCTACAAAAAGGGGAACAGGTATTTATTGGTGAAAACGGCACCAAATACTATGACTTGGAGGTGGTTAAATAACCCTAACCAATGGGGATTTTGCACCTTTAGATTACTATAGCTTTTACTAAAAAAGCATGGCGGAATCCTCCACACATGCTTCATCTATTACTAACGCTAAAAATTTATGGGTATTCATCTCTAACAAATTAGGTCTATCCAATATGTTAAAGCACAAATGCCGCTATCTAATGCTTGCGTTAGAGAGATCTATAACTCCTTTCTCATTTGATTACGTACAGGAGGTTACAAGAGGCCAAGCAGTTATTATTGGGAACTGGATTATCTATCAAAGAGGTTGCATATCATTTAGGGTTTTCCGATTCATCCCATTTCTCTACATTTTTCAAAAAAGAAACGGGATTCGTTCCTAAAGATTTCTTGCAACTAAGACTAAAAGGATTTAAAAATTAATATGGTTTGGATGATTTGAACATCATCCAAAATACGCCAAATCAAAAAAAGCTCCCCATTTTCATGAGGAGCTTTGTGGGCCATGCTGGGCTCGAACCAGCGACCAAAAGATTATGAGTCTTCTACTCTAACCAACTGAGCTAATGGCCCGCGAAAACACTGTTAGGTTTTGCGAGTGCAATGTTACATATTTGCATCGAATTTTGGAACAATAAATGGAAAAAATTAAAAATATTATCTTCGACTACGGCAATGTGATCTTTGCCATTGACTTCTTAAGAACCCAAAATGCTCTTTCCCAATTAGGTATCCCTAACGTTACCGAGTTCTTTGCTCACAAGGGCCACAACCAGTTATTTGATGATTTTGAAACCGGAAGCATCACTCCGGCACAATTTAGGGATGGCATTAGAAAAGTAGCCGAAAAATTAGAGCTTACCGACCAGCAAATCGATGACGCCTGGAATAGCTTATTGATAGGTGTATCAGGAAATAATCATGATGTTTTACTAGAGGTTAAGGAAAAATACCGCACCTTCCTATTAAGCAACAATAATAAAATCCACTACGATTGGATCATTGCTTACCTACAAAAAGACTTCGGTTTTAACAATTATGATGATTTCTTTGAAAGGGCCTATTTCTCGCAGGACACCACCATGCGCAAGCCTAACCCGGCCATCTTTGAGATGGTGCTAAAGGAGAACAATCTCCTACCAGAAGAAACATTATTTATCGACGATAGTCCGCAACACATTGAGGGGGCAAAAAAAGCAGGTTTAAACACCTTACTCATGAATGTACATCCAGAACATTTGCGTAATTTCTTGGTGAACCATCATATTTTATAGATACAGTATTCAATTTAGGAGTTAAAGTCATCTTTAGCTCCTAAACATCTAAAAAGCCTCTACCTCCAAAAAAGGCTTTTGGCAACAGACTTAAAAGACTATCTTTAGCGTAAGAACTAATGGATAAGGATATGGCTGAACAACAAAAAAAATATCGCTCACTACAAGAGTTTTACCCTTTTTACCTTAGTGAACATCAAAATACCACTAGCCGTATCTTACATTTTATTGGTACTGCTTTGGTAATCCTTTCCTTAATTGCAGGTATTCTTTTTCACAACTGGCGTTTTTTGTTAGCCATCCCTTTTTTAGGCTATGGCTTTGCTTGGGTAGGGCATTTTTTCTTTGAAAAGAACAAACCTGCCACCTTTCAATATCCAGGTTATAGCCTAGCAAGCGATTTTATCCTGTTTTGGGAACTACTCAATGGCAAGCAATCTTTTAGGATCAAGAAAGATAGATAAGTCTAAGCTATTCTATTTTCAAAACAGATAATTCCCCACTACAAACACCTTGCACCTATCTTATTGTCAAACATTTACAACTTCTTGATATAAAATTGATGAAAATCATCAATAATCTTAACAAAGAATATTCTCACTCAACCATAGATTTTGTAAATTAGAAATACAAGAAATAGCTTTTACCTATTAGCCCATAGATAAAAGCACTTTGACAGGGCCACCCTACAAGCGTATCTTTATGATTATTCAAAAAGGTATAGACATGGGAAACAAAACAAACAGCGAAATGTCCCTTCAATGCCTGCGATAGGCCATTGGAAAATACCAATACATCATTAACAAAAAATTGATTAAGCATGGAAAACAAAGGTTCAGACATCAGCAAATGCCCATTCCACAACGGCAGCATGAAAAGTAACGTTGGCGGTAGCGGCACCAGAAATCGCGATTGGTGGCCAAAACAGCTCAAACTCAACATTCTCCGTCAGTACTCTTCCCTATCCAATCCAATGGACGAGGAATTTAACTACGCCGAAGCTTTCAAAAGCATCGATTACCAAGCTTTAAAAAATGATTTGCATACCCTCATGACCGATTCACAAGATTGGTGGCCGGCCGATTTTGGTCACTATGGAGGTTTGTTTATCCGCATGGCTTGGCACAGTGCAGGTACCTATCGCGTAGGTGATGGTCGTGGTGGTGCGGGGCAAGGGCAACAACGTTTTGCACCGCTGAACAGTTGGCCTGATAATGTGAGTTTAGACAAAGCCCGCCGTTTACTTTGGCCTATCAAACAGAAATATGGTCGCAAAATATCATGGGCTGATTTGATGATTTTAGCCGGAAACGTTGCCTTGGAATCAATGGGTTTTAAAACCTTTGGTTTTGCTGGAGGTCGTGAAGATGTTTGGGAAGCCAGCGAGGATGTATATTGGGGTTCTGAAACTACTTGGTTGGGTAACGATGAGCGTTACTCAAGCGGTTCTGAAGGATTAGCAGAACATGGTGTGGTCTCTTCTGATGAGGATGCTGATGGACAAAAACATTCAAGAGATTTAGAAAAACCGCTTGCCGCTGCGCATATGGGCTTAATTTATGTGAACCCAGAGGGCCCCGATGGTAATCCCGACCCAATTGCGGCTGCAAAAGACATTCGTGACACCTTTGGACGCATGGCCATGGACGATGAAGAAACAGTAGCCTTAATTGCTGGCGGCCATACCTTTGGTAAAACCCATGGTGCTGCTTCTTCTGAGCACGTAGGTAAAGAACCCGAAGCAGCAGGATTAGAACAACAAGGTTTTGGTTGGAACAACAATTTTGGCAGTGGCAAAGGTGCCGACACCATTACCAGTGGACTAGAAGTAACTTGGACCACTACCCCAACTAAATGGAGCAATAATTTCTTCGAAAACCTATTTGGTTTTGAATGGGAGTTGACCAAAAGTCCAGGTGGTGCACACCAATGGGTGGCTAAAACCAATGAGGAAATTATTCCTGATGCTTTTGACCCTTCAAAAAAACATAGACCTACTATGTTAACTACGGATCTTTCTTTAAGATTTGATCCTGCCTACGAAAAAATATCAAGACGCTTTTTAGAAAATCCAGATGCTTTTGCGGATGCTTTTGCCCGTGCCTGGTTTAAATTGACCCATCGTGATATGGGGCCAGTTTCTCGTTATTTAGGCCCTGAAGTACCTAGCGAAGAATTGATTTGGCAAGACCCTATACCTGCAGTCGACCATGCGTTAGTAGATGAAAACGACCTTGACGGTCTGAAATCCAAAATTCTTGCCTCAGGATTAAGTGTGTCGCAATTAATAAGTACGGCTTGGGCCTCGGCCTCTACTTTCCGTGGTGGCGATAAACGTGGTGGTGCTAATGGTGCCCGTATTCGTTTAGCGCCGCAGCGTTACTGGAAAGCCAACAATCCTACCCAGTTGGATCAAGTACTGAGCACTTTGGAAAATATCCAAAAGGAGTTTAATGTTGCACAAAGTAATGGCAAAAAAGTTTCGTTGGCCGATTTAATTGTACTTGCAGGAAATGTAGCGGTAGAAAAAGCAGCTAAGGACGCCGGGCAAAATATAAAGGTGCCTTTCTCTGCTGGACGTACCGATGCTAGCCAAGATAAAACAGACGTAGAATCATTTCGCTATTTAGAACCTGTTGCCGACGGTTTCCGTAACTATAAAAAGGGCCGTACTTTCTCTTCTACGGAGGAATTGTTGATTGACAAAGCGCAACTATTGACCCTTACTGCTCCCGAAATGACAGTACTTGTGGGCGGTATGCGTGCCTTAAATGCTAATTATGATGGTTCTGCCAATGGCGTATTGACTAATCGTCCCGGACAATTAAGCAATGATTTCTTTGTCAATTTATTGGACATGGCTACGGCATGGAAAGCGGTAAGCGACGACAAAGAATTATATGAAGGTTACGACAGAAGCACTGGACAAACCAAATGGACTGCTACCCGTGCCGATTTGGTGTTTGGTTCTAATGCCGAGCTTCGCTCCATTGCTGAAGTTTACGCAAGCAAAGACGCACAGCAAAAATTTGTGAACGACTTTGTAGCTGCTTGGAACAAAGTGATGAATTTAGATCGCTTTGATTTAGTGTAATCGCAAGCCGCTTTAACTTTGACAATCTTGATTCCCTTTAGGTTAGAAGATTGTCAAAGTTTTACAATTTCTGAGCATAGCAAAGAATCTACGGTTATAGTTTCTAATTCCTCACACTTTAGCTTTGAATCTTTAGCTAAAGATTATCGAAATTGTCATTAACCATCTCTATCTATTTCTTTTAGAAGTAGAACTAGGGATTTTTGTTTTATAAAGTATTAGCTCCGTTGATCACATTTCCAATCCCCTCTCCTTTCCAAGTGCCGCTTGCTCCGTCATTTCGACGATAGGAGAAATCTAACGATTAATTTATTTAAAATAACCCTCTCTACCTTTCAGGCATCTCTGCCAAAAGAGAAAGCAGCACAAATTAACGTATTGGAGTTTTTCTCAAATTAGTATCCCTTTTCCTTCCCAAGTACCACTTGCTCCGTCATTTCGACGATAGGAGAAATCTAACGGTTAATTTATTAAAATACCCTCTCTGCCTTTCAGGCATCTCTCCCAAAGGAGAGAGCAGCATAGATGAACGTATTGGAGTTTTTCTCAAATTAGTATCCCTTTTCCTTCCCAAGTACCAGCTGTCCCGTCATTTCGACGATAGGAGAAATCTAACGGTTAATTTATTAAAATAACCCTCTCTGCCTTTCAGGCATCTCTCCCAAAGGAGAGAGTAGCATAGATGAACGTATTGGAGTTTTTCTCAAATTAGTATCCCTTTTCCTTTCCAAGTGCCAGCTGTCCCGTCATTTCGACGATAGGAGAAATCTAACGATTAATTTATTAAAATAACCCTCTCTGCCTTTCAGGCATCTCTGCCAAAAGAGAAAGCAGCACAAATTAACGTATTGGAGTTTTCCTTAAATTAACATCCATTTTTTCCCTTTCCTTCCCAAGGGTTCTACGTCATTCCGAGCATAGCGAGGAATCTAACGATTAGTTAACTAAATTGATTTTCACTAGACTTCTTAAGACCTGGCAACTTGCTAGATCTCTCCATGCTGTCGAGATGACGAAAAACAAAAGCAAAGTCCTTTAATTGTAACAAAGCCCTTTACATTTGCTTTTTTCAACTAACAAACCCATCTTTGTGGTAATGAGTAAAATGGCAACATATAAAATCAGCAGCACTTTCTGTAAAAAGAAGAATGTTATCGCTATGCCTTTTACCATCTCCAAAAAGCTAAATTTCTGTACGCCCTCAAATCCTGCAGCACTTAATCAAAGTAAGGATTTTATTAACTAGACCCCGATTTCAAATTCTTTTTTCTTAAACGATTTCGGGGGATAACCACCTCTAAATACTTTTTTATGCCTTCATTTCTGGAGGCTTATACTATTCATTTAAACTTATTGAAATGGAAACAAAATCAATTTTATTATCTAAAAGCGACTACAAATTTTTAAGCGAACATTTAGAAAAGGCAGTCATGAGCGACTACAACAAATCTCGTCTTAAACAAGAAATTAAAAATGCCAAAATATTTGATGATGAGGCACTACCCATTGATGTCGTTTCATTATATACAGAAGCACAAATTGAAAGCACAGAAAACAGTCAACAGTTTGTCTTTAAACTAGTTTTACCAAAAGATGCCAATATAAAACAACAAAAAGTATCTATCTTTGCACCCATTAGCATTGCATTGTTAGGTTATCAAACCGGCGATTTGATCCAATGGGAAATGCCCGATGGGATCAAAGAGTTTAAAATCATAGCGGTGAGAAAACTGGAAGAGCACGAACATTAAGCTCAATAATGCACGGCTAACCATTCTATTCCTTTTACAATTGAAGATCATGAATGCAGAAAAAGTAGAAAAACTAAAAAAATGGATCAAGAAAGTTGGTTTCTGGGGTTTTCTATTCTTTTTGGTGAAAGGTTTGGTATGGTTAGCTGTAGGTTATTTCATTGTGAAATAACGGCTCTAAAATCATCCGCAGCATTCAAATGCTGCTCCATTTTCATCTCAAATATCAGATTGTAAATTCATGCACACCAACTTATTCGTCATTACGGGTGGTCCTGGCGTGGGCAAAACCACACTGATTAACGAACTAAAAGACGCTGGTTTTTTAGTGGTTGAAGAAGACGCCAGAAAAATTATCCAAGCGCAAATGCTTAAGGATGGTGATGCCCTTCCGTGGAAAAACAAAACACTTTATGCAAAGTTAATGTTCGAAGCTTCTTTACATAGTTATGAAATAGTGGAGCAAAAACAACATTTAGGCACAGTGTTTTTTGATAGGGGTATTTTAGATGCCATATGCTACATGAACATGGAAAACATCCCTATTTCAACAACGGTGAATGAAATAGCACTTTCAAATCCCTATGCCTCTCAGGCTTTTATCCTACCACCATGGAAAGAAATATATCAAACCGACAACGAGCGCAAGCAAACTTGGGAAGAAGCGATGTTTACTTTCGAAAAAATGAAGGAAACCTATATCAACTACGGTTATCAAGTTATTGAATTACCTAAAACTGACGTAAAAACCAGAAGAGAGTTTATAGAAAAAGAAATCAATCAATTATAGTATCATTCCCAACCAACTAATTCATTTTAGATAGGTGTTTTAGCATTACAATTAATTATATTTAGTTGTTTTTCTGTTTTATCTGGTATGAACATCAAATACCTCTCCTTATTATTGCTCTCTTTTATTTTTTTACTTGGTAAGGCGCAAACGCAGCCTCAGGTAAGTATTGGCTTATTTGAAGACCAAAGTGCTTCTCTAAGTGCAAAGCGTATACAGGATTTATACCAAGCAGGAAAATTCACTGCACTTGGCACGCCCGCATTTAATCCCGGCTATACGGAATCTATTTTTTGGTTAACTATTAAACCTGAGACTTTACCTGATGGAAAGGAATGGTTGTTGACTGTTGACAATCCCCATATCAATATTTTAACCTATTATCAAAGCGATAGCCTTGGCAACATCAAACTTTTATATCAAACTGGCGATTTCTTTCCTTTTAAACAACGCCCCTATCCAGAGTTTACCGGTTACGCTTTGCCCTTGCAAAAAACAGAAGGTGTATATTTTCTTAAAGTAGACAAACGAAAAGAAAGCCTGCAGGCACCTATGCGTATCATTAGTTATCATGAACTGGCCGAAACCGACATGAACGCCAATCTTATTAATGGCCTACTCTCTGGCGCCATCATCATGATGATTTTCTTTAGTCTTGTACTTTGGATCAGCACCCGTAAACGCCTTTATTTATATTATGGGCTATATATCACCGCATTACTACTTTGGATCTGGAGCAATAAAGGGCTTGGCTTCGAATATTTATGGCCCAACAGTAGCTTTTTTCCAAGTAGGGCTCGTCCTGTTATGCTTTTGCTAAATATCATTTTCAGCATACAGTTTTTACAGCTTTTTATTGGGCAAACTAAAAAGAGCTATTTATACTACCCTAATAAAGCTCTTCAATTGGTTGGCTTTGTTTTTCTGGTGCTCGTTCTTTATCCCACATCTTACCAAAATTCAGTAGTAACGGTTAAATATGCACAAAACATTCTTACCATTATTGCCACCTTACAGTCAATATTAGTGATAGCTAGTGTGCTGGAACAAATTTGGAAAGGTGTAAAAGAAGCCAAGTTTTACCTTGCCGCAATATTGGTATTGGCGCTTTCTGGATTGGCCGAACAGCTTTACATGTACGGATCCATCATGCTAAATTATTATATAGCGCAGTTTGCCTTATTGGGTGGCTTAGTGGTAGAAGCAGCTATCCTACTTTACGGTTTAGCGCAAAAATTTAACCGATATAGAAAAGAGCGAGAAACCTTATTGTTTGAAAAAAGCGAGCAGCAAAAAATCCTAACCCATACCATTGTAGACGTTCAAGAAAAAGAACGCAAGATGTTTGCCGACCGTTTGCATGATGAAATTGGTTCTATGCTATCAGTGATAGGCATTCATTTAAATACTCTTAAGAAAAATAATTCAGCACCTACCGTTAACCATCAACATCAATTGGAACAAGCTGATGAAATGTTGGGACAAGTAGCAGAAACAGTACGCACGATGAGCCATCAGATCAGCCCCGTAACCATAGAAAAACTTGGTTTTGTGAAAGCTTTGGAAAGCCTGGTTCAAACCATTAACCAATCTGAAAAGTTATACATAGAACTGGTATGTATTGGTTTTACGGAAACAGATAATTACCCTAACAATTACCTCAACAATATTTATCGCATTATACAAGAACTATTACAGAACATGATCAAACATGCCGAAGCCACTAATGGCATTATACAGCTTATTGAACATGATGATGTGGTGGTGATCATGGCTGAAGATAATGGAAAGGGCCTAACGCAAGAACGATTAGAAAATCCATCGGGCTCTGGAATGAACAGCATACTATCCAAAGTAGATTACCTACAAGGAAAAATAGAAATAGAAACGCCTGGAAACGGAACTTTAATTAACATTGAAATACCAAACCAAAACATACAAACAGCCGTAAATGAATAATATCAATATTTATATTGCCGATGACCACCAACTTTTAATTGACGGGCTTGTTTCTGCCTTGGCCGATTATCCTGAAATTAGGATTATTGGAGTGGCCAATGATGGAAAAAAGGTATTAAATGACCTACAATATCATAAACCACATGTGCTTTTATTGGATCTTAACATGCCCCAAGTCGATGGTTTACAGGTGATAGAACAGGTGAAAGAAAACTACAAAGGTGTAAAGATATTAGTATTATCTAATTACAATGCGGCCCATATCATTAAAGAAACGCAACAAAAGGGCGCCGATGGTTATTTACTGAAAAACGGTTCCATTGGTGAATTGATCACCGCAATTAAAGCATTGTACGAGGGTGGGAACTATTTTGGGCACCTAGAACACAATCCTCCAACAAAAGAAACTAGTTATTTCATGGATGATTTCATGAAGGAATACTTACTGACCAAACGCGAACACGATATCCTCATTTTAATGGCAAAAGGTAAATCGAGTATTGAAATTAGCGATGTGCTCTTTATCAGTGCAGCCACCGTAAATACGCATAGGAGAAATATCCTTAAAAAACTAGGCTTAAAAAGAACATCGGAAATCATGAATTTAGCTGCTGCTAAAGGCTGGCTAACGATAGATTGACATCATAAAATTAGATAATATGATGATTGGCTGATCATCACATTATCTAATCCCCTACTTATAAACCTCTTCTGGTCTTCTCTCTACTGATCAAAGAAAGCTCGCGGCCAGTTTGCCCAGCTACAGAAGTATTTTCCTGTGCTCTTCTGAACAAATAAGGCATTACCGCTTTAATAGGACCATAAGGAACGTATTTGGCTACGTTATAACCTACATTAGATAAATTGAAGCTTAAATTATCGCTCATTCCCAATAACTGGGCAAAATAAACATGTGGATGATTGTGGGCAATGTTGTTTTCGTCAATCAGTTCGGTAAGCAAACGGCTACTCTCTTCATTGTGGGTACCACATACAAAACCAATTCGGTCAATATTAGCTACGCAAAAACGCAATGCTTCGTTATAATCTTTATCAGTAGCCGCTTTATCTACTTGTATTGGCGATGGGTAGCCCATTTCTTCTGCACGTTTACGTTCTTTTTCCATATAAGCACCACGTACCAGCTTGGCACCCAAAATAAAATCGGCTTCTTTGGCAATTAAGTGGTCAGCTTGTAAACTGGCTAATTTATCGTGACGGTAAATCTGATAGGTATTGAAAACAATGAGTTTCTCTTTGTTAAACTTCATCATCATTTCAATAGCCAATAAATCAATTGTATCTTGAATCCAAGTTTCCTCGGCATCAATCATGACAGGTACACTTCTTTCATAAGCCGTACGGCAAATTTTCTCACAACGTTGCTTTACACGCTCAAATTCTTCTTTCTCTGCAGCATTCAATTCTTGTTTGGCGTCCAATTTTTCTAACAAAGCGAAACGGCCAATACCTGTTACTTTAAAAACCGTGATTGGAATTCTTGGATCACCATCGGCACGAATAATAGTCCTAATAATTTCTTCACAGGTAAAATCAAATACATGCTCTTCATCCTCTCCTTCTACCGAATAATCTAAGATAGTACCTACCTTACCTTGGTGCAATTGCTCAATCGTGTGTTCACATTCTGCGATGGTTTCACCCCCACAAAACTGCTTGAAAATAGTGGCTTTAATAGCACCTTGAATGGGTAAGCCAACATTTAACATGAAATTGGTAATGGGAGGACCAACTTTAGTCAAGAAATTACTCCCTATGATTTTAAACAACCAGTAGGCTTGTTTCAACTCAGCATTAGATTTGTGTCGAAATGCTACTTCAGTGTTATTGAAGTCTATTTTTTGCTTGGGGGAAGCATCCATTTTTATAAGTATTTAGTCAGAACGCTGCAAAAATATAAATAACTAGCTATCTAAGCACGAAAGACTTTTAAATAACCTGTAAATTTTCGCAGCAACAATATAAAAGCTTTTAAATTAACTCATTAGTTTTCAGAAGCCGGGTTGTGTAATTACATAGCCTGTTTTAGCCTTTTCCTGATCTACCATTTCTTTCACTTCTTGTAAAAGCTTTTTAGCATCGTATACAATACCATCTTTAATGGTGTATTTAACACCTCCTACTCTTTTGGGCTTATTGTCGGCACCTAAACTGATTGCTCCCGTACCATAAAGCACTTGTAAGTTTTTAAGTGGATTTTGATCTACAATTACAAAATCGGCTAGCTTTCCTATTTCAATACTTCCCAAATCTTTTTCCATCCCTAAAGCTTGCGCACCATTTAAAGTAGCCGATCTAATGATTTCTAAAGGATGAAAACCAGCTTCTCTTAATAATTCTAACTCTCTCACATAGGAGAAACCATACAATTCATAGATAAAGCCTGCATCTGTACCAACCGTAACACGTCCGCCTTTGTTTTTAAACTCATTTAAGAACTGCATCCATAGCTTGTAATTTTCTTTCCAGTTCAGTTCTTGCTCTGTTCCCCAGCTATGCCAGTATGAACCGTGAGAGTTCCAATTTGGCGCATAAAATTCCCATAGTTTAGGCATGGTATAAGTATTATGCCATTCAGCTGTACGGGCACGCATCAAATCGCGATTGGCTTCATATATATTTAGCGTAGGATCCAAAGTAAAATCAAGCTTGATCAAATCGCTCATGATCTTATTCCAGGTTTCACTACCCGGGATTGCTGCCTGCTTCCATAAGGTACCAGCTTCGCTAAAACGGTCTTGCTCGTTCTGATAATTGTAATCGGGAGAATAATGTTGTACCGTTTTATCTTCAAACATAGATTCTGGTAAGCCATACCAATGTTCTAGAGATGTTAATCCGGCCTTGGCACTGTTCATGGCATTCCACCTGCCTACATCTGTTTGGGCATGGTGCGCCATTGCCCTTAGTCCAAGTTTTTTATTTTCGTCAATCGCATTGGACATCACTTCTGGCGATGCACCAAAGAATTTGATGCCATCTGCTCCTTTTTTAGCATTTTCTCTTGCCCATTGTCTTGCCTGTTCGCCAGTATAAATAGGTGTTGTTGATCCTTGTCCAAATACGGTATAGGCAAATATGCGGGGCGCTGTGATTTCATTCTTTAAACTCTTTTGTTTTTGATCCAGCACCCAGTCTAAGCCATTCATGCTTCCTGGCTCTCTTATGGTCGTAATCCCGTGAGCCATCCAAAGTTTAAATACATAGTCTGCATCGGCACCTTTCTCGGCTCCGCCAATATGCCCGTGCATATCAATAAAGCCCGGTAGTATGTACATTCCTTCGGCCCATAGTTCTTTCCCTCCGGGCTTTAGCTGAGGTCTACGATTGGCTTGTATAGGCAAGCCCGGCGAACCTACTGTTCTGACAGCGGTAATGCGGTTATTCTCCACTACAATATCAGCCGGTCCCATGGGCGGTGCTCCTGTGCTGTTTATGATGGTTACCCCTCTGATGATCAATTGGGAATATGGTCCGTCGCCTTCTTTTCTAGGTGCTGCTTTTTTTACCGTTGGCCTACCGCCTTGTGCAAATGCCATGGTAAACATGCATATACTACCTAATGCTAAACAAATTGCTTTTTTTGTTAAATCCATTGCTTTAGATGATTGTTGTTGATTACATCTGATATGCTACACCTGGTTTTATCTTTAAACCGTTAATGTTCTGCTCTAATGCCTTGATTTGATCAGTTGCCTGAGTATCTGTATAAGCACTACGTAAAGCTTGATAAGCAACAAATAAATAAGGGTTATATTGCAAAGCTTGATTTAAGTTCTGGACATATTCTCCTTTATTGTTATCTGCTTTGCTTAAAATTGCTTTGGTAAAAGCATAATCGGCTTTCGAAGGCATATCCATCCCTTCTTTTTCTTTTGCAAAAAGCTGTTTGGCGGTTTCCGTATCACCTGATTTCACCAATAACCTTACCGTTCTCAGTTGGTCTGCTCCACGTAAAGGCGATTTAGCAGAAAGTACCACATTGATGTATTCACTTGCTTTCGGCTTATTTCCTTGGGCCAAATAAAACTCAGCTAAACGCATGTTATAGTCGGTTCTTGAGTTATTTGAAGCCGCTAAAATTCGCTGAGCTTCATTAATGGTCTTGATGGCTTCATCATATTTGCCCTGAACAGCTAAAGCATCTGCCAACAGGTTACGGTATTCGTAATTTTGAGGTTTTTTAGTTACCAAATCTCGCAATACTTGTACAGGTTCAGCATAACCTAGTTCTGCTTTTAAGGAGGCTGAGAATGCTTTTGCATCATCTATGCGGTCTCTAAGATAGGTTGATACCGCAGCTCCATTCTTCGCATATTCTAATCCTGCGTCAATAGCTTCGGGGTAAAGTCCGTTGCTTTTGTACATTTCTCTTAATTGTCCATTTACCCTTGCCAATTCAGCATAATCTGTTTCCATTTGATATGATTTCTGCAGATATTCTGCCTGCTTCTGTATGGCTTCTGATTTGGCAATCAAATTATTATCGTACTTAGCTTTAGTTAAATTAGCATAAGCGGCATAGATGGGTGCATATTTAGGATCTATTTGCTCAGCTTTTTTCAACCATGCTTCAGCATCATCTAGTTTTTTCTCCAAGATGTTGATGCCTGAGTAAGCTAACATGGCAGGTAGGTATTTTGCATCATAGGTCAATGCGGTATCCAGATACTTTTTAGCCATATCTCTATTTTGCATACGGCTACGTTGGCTCAAATTAAGATAAACCTGTGCCCAGTTACTGGCCATGGCTTCTTTTTTACCATTTAAGTAGGCTTGCTCTTTCTTAACCAATGCATCTATAAACTGGTACATCTCTGGGTCTTTAGTTTTCAAATCGTTGGTGGTATTCATCGATTTAAAATCTAAAGGATGCACTTTTACAGGTTCAAAATATGCTGGGTAGGTTTGGGCAAAGTATTCAGACTCGTTATTCTGAGAATAATAATCTAAGGTACGTCCCTCTTTCATGGCTTTGTAGTAATGCGCTCTAATGGCCCTATTCTCTGCATCAGTTAAAACACGGCCGTGGAATAAGTGTACATATTCATGCAAGATTACATTGCGTTCTAAATAGGCTCCACGTTCTACATATTCAATAGCCGCAGCTCCGCTCCCTACCCCACGGATGTCCATCCATTGACGGTTATCAAATGTGGTGCTTGTACGGAAATATGGCGAATTCATGGTTTCTGCCAAATCTTTATGCAATGGCGGTATCCTGAAAGCATTATCGCCTTTGGTGAGGAAAGGAAAATATACCACTGAGGTAAAAAGTTGGTTCCAAGCCATGGCCTTTACCATATCGCCCGAATAATAGCTCACATCTGGAAAAACCCGTTTAAAGTTTTCCATATCCTTTATTTTGGTTTGATGCAAATGATTAGTTATTGAATCATAGACAGCTAAATAAGGGATACGTTTGGCTTTGATTACCGCTGATAGACCATTATGTGCGGGCCCGTAATGCCTCTTTCTTTTTAAAATCCCTCTGAAAATATGTTCGGCAGAATCAAGGCCAGCTTTGCGGTCCATATCATAGGCAACATGGTACAATGAACCACGGTGCATTAAGGGTAAAACCGAATTAGGATATTTTGCCTGTATTTTTCTGGTATAATCTAAAGCTTCTTTGAGTTTATTTTGCTGAAAAAGCTCATCGGCAGGTTTCAGTTCTTTTCTTACCTGTTCATCTTCTGGTTGCGCATAGTCTGCATAGGTCAAATTGGTATGTCCATTACCCCAATGCCAATGGGTTTGAAAATGCAATGGATTAACGGCTAACGCTACTTCCCATTGGGCAGCCATGGCGTTAAGCAAAGTCGCATCAAACCTACGCCAAATGGCATAACCATAGCTAAATCTGGCATCGGCATTAAAAGGGTCTATTGTTATAGATTTTAACAAGGGCGCTTCGGCCAATTGAGGTTTTTGGTCCCAGAAATAAACATCAGCCTCGAGCATTAAAGCAGCCGCATTTTTACGGTCGGCTGCTTCAACGTCTTTGGCTAAGCTCAATGCTTTTTTATAGTCTTTCTGCAACAATTTTATCCTGCCCAGCATCAATTTAAGCTTATTTGAAGGATTGGTTTTAAGGGCATTTTCACAAATTTGTGCAGCCTGTGGAAGTTTCCATGCCTGCATCTCTAAAAATGCTTTCAATAAAACAGCCTTTTCTTTTTTCTTATTGGTGCTATATACTTGGTTTACATATTTTTCAGCCGATTTAAAATCATTGTTTAAAATATAGTAATCTGCATATAACAACTTATAATCATCTGTTAAAGTTTTCTGTTTTTTGATCTCGGTCAGTACATTATCCCACAAGCCCAGCTCAAGCATGCGTTCTAGTACTTGAGCCTTATTTTTACTTGCAGGTAATGTATTCACCAAGCCCATTTTTACCTGCTTAAGCTTTTCTAGAGCTTGTTTGGTACTATCGGGCGATATGGTTTGCTGAGCATAGGCATTTCCTAAAGCTGTAAGTGATAAAAGGCAGATGGATAAAATTGTTTTTTTCATGTTGGTTTATTTAGCTGGGGCTGCATTGATTTCCCTTAAAACATCGTCATACATTTTATCTGCATCTTTCTTGGTCTGTACCAACGACGGCTTATGAACGTACAGCATATGTCCGGATTCGTAATAAGTAAAATTCACATTTTTCTTTTGTTCCGGTCTTAACCCCATGGTACTAAAAGTGTATTCTGCAGCAAAATATGGCGTTGCCAAGTCGTAATATCCACATAATACCCAAACTTTCAAGTAAGGATTTCGTGACATTGCTTTTCTCAAATCTTCGGCCACATTGAGATAACGGTTTTGAACATTATTGTAATTCCATGGCGATACCCTGCCTCCCAAAATTTCATATGAAAGATCATTTTTGAACTTAAGTTCGGCTCTTACATAATGGTTCAAGGCCGCGCTATATGGTCCTGAAATGGTTCCATCGTTACTTGGATCAAACTCGGGCTGATCTCCTACATCATTGTAATCTCTTCCAGTGTACCTACTATCTAAACGCCCAACGGTTAACCCTTCCTTTCTACGCAATTCTTTATCATACTTTTGGATATTAATTCGCAGATTGGTCTGGCGAATATATTCTTTAGAAAGTCCGGTGTACCTACTCAGTTTGTTCACGATGGTCTCATACTCATCAGCAGTTAAATCGCTGCCCTTCATCAATGCGATATTGTATTCCTGCAAAGCAAAATCTTCAACTTCTTTGAGTACGGTTTTTAATGGTTTTGATTGTAAATCCGCAGGTAGTTTTTTATGATACCATGAGGTAGCTGTATAAGTTGGCAAAAACAGCGGATAAGGCAAATCGTTGCCAATATCAAAACGGGCCGTTTGCATGTTTAAAATGGAACTGATCAATACGATCCCGTTTAAATAAAATTTGTATTTGCTTTGCAAGTAATCAGACAAGCCCGATGCCCGTGTGGTACCATAGCTTTCGCCGGCTAAAAATTTGGGAGAATTCCATCTTTCATATTTGGTACTATATAATCTGATGGCTTCTCCCATGCTCTGGATATCTTCTACATAACCGTAAAATTGTTTCTCGTTCTCTCCTGTAACGGCCCTACTGTATCCAGTCCCAACGGGATCAATAAAAACCAAATCTGTTTTATCTAACCAACTGTATTCATTATCTACATAGCTGTACGGAGGTGGCAATAAATCACCGTTATCGGTAAAAAGAACTCTTTTTGGCCCCATAATCCCCATATGCAACCATACCGACGATGAACCTGGTCCACCATTAAATGTATAAGTGATAGGTCTTTTATTTTTATTGGCGACGCCATCTTTGGTATAAGCCGTAAAAAATATATTTGCTTTGGGTTTTCCGTCTTCGTTCCTAAGTTGCAAATAACCAGTTGTAGCGGTATAGGTAATCACTTGACCTTTAACCGTAATGCTATGTTTGGTCACCACCGGAGGAGGAATATTAGGTGAATTGGAAATAATTTCTCCGTTAGCATTTACCGGCAAAGGAACAGGCACATCTGTTTTGCTTGTTGATGCTGATTGAAAAGCAGAAGGTGCTGGTTGTGCGTTTCCTCTTCCCGGCTGTGCGGCAGCTTGCATGGCAAAAACGGATAATACAAATGCCATCGCAACATACGTCGTATTTTTTTGATAAGACATGGTCTTCATTAGTTAATTTCCTTTAAAGTTTTACCATAAAAAGTATCTGCATCTACTTTCATTTGTTTTAATGACGGCATATGGATGTAAAGCATATGTCCAGCTTCATAATAGGTGAAGTCTACATTCTTTTGCTGCTCAGGACGTAAGCCCATGTGGTTAATGACATACTTTGAAGCAAAATAAGGAGTAGCAAAATCGTAATAACCACCTAATACCCATACTTTCATAGAAGGACTTTGCGCCATCGCCTTACGCATATACTCGGCAACATTTAAATAAGAATTTTGAACGTTACTGTAATTCCATCTGCCCAAACCACCACCTAAAGTATAGTAAGTCCAATCGTTGGTATAATTCAGTTCTTTACCAAAATAGCTTAAAATTCCGTGGGTATAAGGTCCCGATATGGTACCTGTGTTACTTGGGTCATATTCATTTTGACTACCGGTATCGTTGTAATCTCTACCCGTAAAACGACTATCCAAACGACCTACAGTTCTACCCTCTTCTCTTAACAGTTCCTTATTGTATTGAGCCAAATTAATGCGCAGGTTGGTTTGTCTGATAAATTCTTCGGAAAGGCCGGTGTATTTACTTAGGTTCTTTACCACATTACTGTATTCTGCCGCCGACATACGGTCGCCCTTCATCAAAGCAGTGGTATATTCATTAATCGCATATCTCTCTACTTCGGTAGTCAATGTTTTCACATCTTTTGCCTGTAGCTCAGGGCTCAGTTTTTTATAATACCATGAGGTAGCTGCATAACTTGGCAAATACAATGGATAAGGCAAATCATTACCTACCACAAACTGTATGGTCTGGAAATTCAATACCGCAGAGATCAGCATGATACCGTTTACGTACATTTTAAAAGCACTTTGCAAGTACATGGATAATCCTGCCGCTCTTGTGGTACCATAGCTTTCGCCCGCCAAAAATTTAGGCGATCCCCATCTTTTATTTTGCGTGGTATAGAGTTTAATAAATTCACCTACTGATTGTATATCTTCATCATAACCATGAAACTCTTGTTTATCTACACCATTTACCGCTCTACTGAAACCTGTTCCTACCGGATCTATAAAAACTAAGTCTGATTGGTCTAACCACGAATATTCATTATTAGTGTACGAATATGGAGGTGTTAAAGCCTCTCCTTTTTCAGACATTACTATTCTCCTTGGGCCAATCACGCCCATATGCAGCCATAGAGAAGCCGAACCAGGGCCGCCGTTAAAAGTATAGGTAATGGGTCTTTTGGTCAGATCATCTACACCATCTTTGGTATAAGCCGTAAAGCCCATTTTTGCTCTTACTTTACCATCTTCTGATTTGATTTCCATGAAGCCAGTTGCAGCTGTGTAATTGATGACCTTGCCATTTATGGTTACGGATGATTTGGTTGTTTTGGTTAATGCACTCTCTTTGGGTGCCTGATTTTCCAAAACCGCTGTATTGTTAGCGGTTTTGGAATCATTCTTTTGCGACCATGCAAATTGTGAAGCAGATAACGCAATCAGAAATATGAAAATCTTTTTCATTAATGTATCTCTTTAAAATTTTAAGGACGAACATCCCAAAATACTCTTGCCATCATATCTGTACGGGCAGGTACATTAGGGTTACTATTTTTTTCATATTGAGGATAAACCAATGATCGTGGAATTTTATCATAAACCGCTACTGATATTGGCAGAGCAACTAAAGCTGGATAACCTGTTCTCCTCCAGTCTGTCCATGGTTCCATGACCACACCGAAGTTTGCAGTATATTTTTCATTGATGATCTGTTCCAATTTTTGCTGATCGGTACCAGTCAATGTGCCATTTGCGGTAATATATGTGGCAATATCTCCTGCACTTACTCCTGCATCTAACATAGAGGCTCTGATGCCATTTTCAAAAAAGGTTTGTGCACTGCCTGGAGCGCTTAACATTAAAGCAGCTTCGGCACGGATGAAATTATACTCTGCAAAGGTTAACAATCTAGCAGGCGCCTCGCCTCCCCATGTAATGCTTCCGTCTTTAAGCGAACCATCAGAGTTCATGTTTATCGTATTAATGGTAGCCGTACCTTTAAGGAAAGTATTTAATCTAGAATAGGCAACAGAGGCGGCTTCAGTGGCATTTCCACCTTTATAAGTCGCCGGTGAAGAATTGTACGGAAATGGAATGAAGTAGGCCGACCTGCGTGGATCGGATTTTGCATTCATCATACCAACAATAGTTTTATTGGGGAAAAACGCATTCTTAAACTGACCACCTTCTACACTTGCATTAGGATTTTGACGACCCGCAACTGCCAAAAAGGGCATCACAAAACTATCGGCATTAGATTGCATAAATTCTGCACCGCTATTGATCAAATCATTGATTTTAGTAGAGGCGTAGGCTGCATCTTTTGCAGTATAATGGATAAACAAACGCAATTTTAAAGTATTGCCAAAACGTGTCCACTGTTTTTTAGATACGTTCCAGTCTGTACTGGCATAAATGGTGGTATATTTAGTTGGTGATAAAACAGAAGTCGTTTTATTTACATCTGCAATACCTTCATCAATCAAACGAACTAAATCTTTGTAAATATCTTCTCCTTTATCAAATTTTGGCTTCAGATTATTCAAAAACTTTGTTGCTTCGGTATAAGGCACGTCGCCCCAAGAATCTACAAGCAATTGAAAGATATAAGCTTTCATCAATTTGGCTGCCCCTGCATAATGTGGGCTGTTTTGCTGAGTTGATTTTTCTACCAATTTATCAATATCAGCCAAAATACCAGCATAAATATTTGACCATTGATTGTTTACGTCGGAACTGTTAATATTATATCTTTCGTATTCTTTAAAAGTTTGGGACACATTGGTAGTATTCCCAGTAAACTGTTGTGCCATTAAGCCGCTGTAACGATAAAGGTCGCTAGCACCTACGTAACCTACAGCCACGGTAATAGAAGGTAATAATTGTTCTATGGGTGCCTCCTGAATACTATTAGGACTGTCGTTCACGTCATAAAACTTTTTGCATGATTGAGAGGAAATGCTCAGTAATGCTATTCCGGTACAGGCAATTATTTTATTTATTTTCATAACTTATGTTTTGAAATTTTAAATCAATTAATTAAAAAGAGGCTCTTAGGGTTGCTCCAAATACTTTAGAAACTGGTGTGATCCCGAATTCTAGACCTCTGGCATTAGAAATACCTGTTAAATTTTGTTCAGGATCTAAGTGTGGGAAATTTGGTGCATAAGTCCACAGATTCCTTCCATAAGCAGAAAGTTGTAATCTGCTGATGAATTTTGTTTTCTGCAACAACTTTTTCGGAAGCTCATAAGTAAGCGTAACCTCTCTTAATTTAAGGAAAGTGGCATCAAGTACATAACCTTCCCAAGCCACATATTTACCACTTAAGCCCCAGTATTCCTGTGCAGAAACATAGGTAGTATTAGGTTGGCCATTGGCATATACCCCTTCAAACAAGTATGGTTTTGCAATAGACCCATCTGCATTAAAACGGTTGTATTCAGCGGTTTCTTTCGCCACTCCGTTTATTCTCAAATCACCAATGGTACGCGACATTAAATCACCTTTATATTTGAAGTCAAATAAGAACGACAATCCGAAGGCTTTGTATTTGAACGAGTTGGTTAACCCTGCTGTAAATCTTGGATTTGGATTTCCTACTGCAAACACATCGTTGGTGGCTTGCGGCAAACCATTGCTTTTAATGATCATTCTGCCCTGAGCATCTCTAAGATATTTGTTAGAGTAAATCAGCCCGTATTCTTGTCCTGTTACTGCCTGAATGTTTGGTGAGGTAAAACCACCCAACGAAATCAGTTCCACACCTGGCGCCAATTCTTTAACAACTGATTTGAATTTGGTGAAGTTTAGCGAGGCTTCCCATGAAAAGTTGCTAGTTTTAACCGGAGTACCGCTCAATAAAAACTCTATCCCTTTGGTAGAGAGTTTACCTGCATTTTTTACGGTAGAAGTAAAGCCTGAAGAATAGGCTACAGGTACATTAAATATCAGCTCTCTTGAATCTCTTTTATATACCGAAAAGTCTAAACCTAATCTGCCATTAAACATTGAAATATCCGTTCCTAACTCTATTTCTCTTGTAAATTCGGGCATCAACTCAGGATTACCTGCGCCATTTGAATAGGTATAACCGGCTAATCCGTTATAAGGGAAATTTACGCTGGTCGAGCTGAAGCCATCTGCAGAACCTGCCCTGCTATAATAAGTAGCTGTCTCGTAAGGACTTCCACCTTTACCTACCTCACCACCATTTGCTCTTATTTTCAATGAATTTAACACGTTGCTTTTCAATGATGGGAATGCTTCTGTAGCTACAAAACTTATGGCAACCGCTGGGTAAAATATAGACCTGTTTTTAGGAATAAGGGTTGAGGAGAAATCATTTCTTGCTTTTAAGTTGACGTTTAACCAAGATTTATATTGTACCGATAAATCACCAAATACACCCATCATACGGTTTTTACTATACGAGTTACTGGAATTTATCAACGTAAAGTTATCTAGGTTTTGAAATCCTGCTACAACAATCTCCAAACCTGTTGTAGATAAGTTATTGGCATAATTAGAAATGATTTCATTACCTAAGGTGAGAGAAAGATTAAAATCGCCATAGGTCTTATTACCTGTTAAAGTGAAATAACTGTTCAGGTTACGACGCATACTTCTCGATTGTACCAAACCACCTTTTCCGGCAGATCCTGTGTTCGCATTACTACGCACACCTTTATCATCAAAACCTGTATTCATCATCGAAAATACGTCGGCACCTACTTTCAGGTCGGCTTGCAACCAATTGGTAATGTCGTATTTAAGGTTAATATTTCCAAAGAAACGGTTCAGTTCTTCATTACGTTTGATATGTTCAATTGACCAATAAGGATTTTCTTCTGAGGATGAATACCAGACCTGATCTCCTGCAGCAGTAGTTACCGGCAAACCAGTTACGTCATAACTGCGAGGGGCATAAATACCTCTCCATAATGGGTTGGCACCTTGGTTACCTGCCTGAGTTCTATCAGACATATTGTTGGTGTACGAGAATGAAGTACTCAATTTAAATTTGTCAGTAATATTTGCCCCAGCATTTACAGAGAAATTATTTCTGTTCATTTTATTACCCGGCACCAAAGCGTCAGTAGTGCTATTGGCATATGAAACACGGTAATTGAATTTTTCATTTGCACCTGAGAAACTAATAGTATTATCTAATCCGGTCGAATTTTGAAGAATATCTCTCACGTTATCAGGATAGGCCTGTAAAGGCACGGTTTGGCCTAAAATATTCTCTACAGACTGACCAGTAATTCTCGGTCCCCATGAAGTAGAACGAGCTACCCACCTATTAGGATTGGTTGCATCGCCATAAATTCCGTTTGTACCCTGTCCATATTCATTTTGGTAATCAGGAAATATATTCATACTTCCTATGTTGATACTTGAGGTTAATGATATTTGAGATTTTGCTCCGCCTTTACCTTTTTTAGTAGTGATCAAAATGACACCAGAAGCAGCTCTAGAACCATAAAGCACGGTAGCTGCAGCGCCTTTAAGTACGCTGATGTTCTCAATATCTTCGGGATTGATATCAGACACCCTATTAGAAGTTGAAGCACCTTGATTTACACTATTGCCACCTCCACTGTTATCAATAGGCACCCCATCAACAACATACAATGGCTGGTTACTTCTTGTAAAGGACGAGAAACCACGTATGGTAATGTTAGAACTGTTAAATGCACCTCCAGAACCGGAAACCTGTACGCCCGCCACTTTTCCAGCTAGGGCATTAGAAACATCAGGCGTAGGCGCATCTGTTAGTTTTTCTGCAGACACTGTTCCCACTCCGTAACCCAAAGTCTTTTTATCTCTTTGGATGCCGAATGAAGTGATCACCACGTCTGCAAGTTGTTGCACATTCTCTCCTATTTCTATTTTATAGGTTGAGCTGCTGGTAACTGGTACTTTCTCGGCAATATACCCGATAAAAGAAACCAATAAAGTAGATCCCGGTGGTACTGTCAATGAAAACGCACCTTTTGCATCGGTTACTGTTCCTATTTTAGTTCCTTCTACCACTACCGAAACTCCTGGAATCGGAAGTTTATCGGATTTACCGATCACGGTTCCACTAATTTTCTTATCCTGCGCCAGTGCTTGATAGCAAGCAGAAAACAGCACAAAAAAAACAAATAAGATTTTTTTCATAATTATTGATTTTGTTTTAGTTGGTTAGGTTAGCTTATCACTTAATGTGGCTTTAAAGTGTCTGCTTAAAACAAATGTATAAGAGGGAAACCAAAAACCGATGTGGTATAATTATCACTTGATAATCAAAAATTGTCCTATTATAAAGCAAAAAAAAACCGTAAAAACATTTTATTGCTTCTACGGCTCTTTTTAATATTCAAAAATTATCCCAGGTTAATCCACCACTTTTAACAACGGAAAAGAAGAAGGTCTAACTTTATATAAGGTAATGTACTCTTTAGGTACCATGCCTGTAATCTTTTTAAACACTCTATTAAAGGTAATAATACTGTTAAAACCTGTCTCGTAGGCTATTTCCGAGATATTGTTATATCTGGCACTTAATATCCTTTTGCAGGCTTCATTAACTCTTATCTCATTTAAAAAAGCAAGATAGGTTTTACGAGTATGCTTTTTAAAATACTTGCAGAAGGCATGTGGTGTAATACAAGCCACTTCCGCTATTTTTTCTAAGGTAATAGCTTCCGCATAATGTTTCAAGGTATACTGATAAACTTCGCTCATCCTAAAATGATCTTTATTATCTGTGGCATGCTCAACCAGGCCCGTCGCTAAAGATTTGAAATCGTTGCCATTCACACTGGCATATTGAAGAATATTGATCAAAGATATTAGCCTTAATAAGCCCGCATTGTTATTGGCCTCTATGATACATCCTGAGACATAACTTTTATTTCCGTTCAATAGTTGCAACCCGGCCGAATCCTGATTTAAGAAATTCCTAATCTCAATCATTTCGGGAAGACTTAACAAATTGGACAGCCTTTCAAGATCAAAGAAAATATGAATAGCGTGAATACGATTGGGTAAAAGGCTCTCATAATCTTCTTCTCTCGAAAGAAAGACATGAGGAACATTTGGCGATATGAAATAAATATCGCCCACTTTTAGCGGTTGCATATAGTTTCCTATGACCGCTGTACCCTCGCCCTTTAAAATAAGGGTAATTTGGTATTCTTTGTGTTTATGAAAGTACTTATAAAAGAAGGGAAGGACATCCTCCTGTATTACAATTGAAAAATCATTTGTATCAGGAACAGTAAATTCTAATGCTTTAGACATAATTTTACATTTCTAACTTTCGCCAAATAAGATTATTCACCAGAAATCGATCATATCTGGTCATGATATGTTCAAACAAAAAGTACCTGAGAGCGTCCTTACACTGAGTGTAGTTTAAGTCAAATTAATAAGTACCTTATCTTATGTGAAATGTAAAATTGATTTTTAATCCGGTGGTTGTTTACTCCTATCATAGTTATAAGTTTAGTTGTACTTCCAAGAATTAAATGATAAACGTTTCTAGATACTATAGAAGTCTATCTCTTTTAGCTCAATAAAACGAATATAGCTAACGGTTTTTGGTTTTTCAACCCGCACACTGTAACAAATTTAACAAAATTTAACAAATTATATTTTAAAAAATACACGAAAACAAAATAAAATTCCAAATAGTTGTTAGAAGATTTTGGAGAGGTTTGCTATAGACTGGTAAATAATCAGTATCTAGATAGCCAAAGCAATCAGAAAATCGTAAATTTGCGCCGCCATGATTAAATTTAAACTTGAAGGAGAATTTATTCCCCTAATTGCATTGCTAAAAGCAGCGTCGCTGGTACAAAGCGGCGGAGAAGCACAATCTATTGTAGAAGAAGGTCTAGTTAAAGTCAATGGAACTACGGAGGACCGTAAACGTCTAAAAGTACGTGTAGGCGACAAAGTTGAATTTATGGGCAAAATAATTGAAGTTATTTAATGGAAGCGCTAAAAAACAACGATCATTTTATTCATTTCGAAAGTGGATTAGCTCCATTAAACGATATTCTAGCTGAGAAAAAGTATAGTAAAGTATTTGTTTTTGCCGATTCAACTACGGCAGAAGTATGTATGCCTGTTTTCAGGGATTTCTTGCCAGACTTGGATAACTTCGACATTATTGAAACCGATGCGGGGGAAGAAAACAAAAACATCGATTTCTGTATTGGCATTTGGAAAACCCTATTAGATTTTGAAGCCGACAGAAAATGTTTGATGATTAATTTAGGCGGCGGTGTAATTACGGATATGGGTGGTTTTGTAGCTTCAACTTACAAACGTGGTATCGATTTCATCAACATTCCTACTACCCTACTTTCACAGGTTGACGCTTCTGTGGGTGGCAAAACAGGAATTGACATTGATAATGTAAAGAACATGGTAGGTACTTTTGCTCTACCACAAGCGGTATTTATCGAGAATAGCTTCTTGAACACCTTACCTGAAAGAGAAATGCTATCAGGCTTTGCTGAAATGATTAAACACGGTCTTATTGCCGACGCAGCCTATTACCAAGAGCTGAAAAACAGTAACTATCGTGAAATTAGTGCTCAAGCCATTTATCATTCGGTAAAAATCAAAAACGAGGTGGTGCTGACCGATCCATTTGAAAAAGGGTTGCGCAAAATCTTGAACTTTGGCCACACTATTGGCCATGCTGTGGAGGGTTATGCACTGGTGAACGACAAAACGCCACTGACACATGGCGAAGCCATTGCCATTGGAATGGTTTGTGAAGCTTACTTATCTGCTAAATACTGTAATCTTTCCGCTACTGAACTTGATGAAATTGCAGGCTACATTTTATCGCTTTACCCAAAATATCATATCAAACCACAAAGTTTTGATGATTTAATGACCTTGATGCAAAGCGATAAAAAAAATGAAGATGGCTTTATCCTTTTCTCTTTACTAGACCAAATTGGTCATTGCGTTTTCAATTGCAAGGCAACCAAGGAAGATATTTTTAATAGTTTAACATACTACAATAGTTTATAAGATATGACGTTTACCGGAAGTGACATTTCTGTAGGCACTTTATTTAGTTTTGTCATTGTGCTTACCATCGTTGAAATGTATTTCAGCTATAGGCATGATAAAAAACTTTACACTAAGAGAGACACTTGGACCAACATTTATTTAATGACGTGTGCCGTAGTGATCAACCTCAGTATGAAGTTTGCTACCTTCTACCTATTAGATTATTGCTATCAATTCAGGCTTTTCGAAATCAAAACCCCTTGGATCTATTGGACAGTATTGGTACTAGCGCAAGATTTCCTTTATTGGTTTTTGCATACCGTAGGCCATTATGTGCGTTTCTTTTGGGCCATGCATGTCACCCATCACTCCTCAGAGCACTTTAATTTAACTACAGGTTTCCGCTCAACAGTGTTTGAACCTTTGTATCGAGTATTCTTTTACTTACCATTGGCCTTCATGGGCTTCAGTGCGATGGATATTCTTTTTGCTTACCTTGTTACCCAAATTTACGGCAACTTGGTGCACACACAAACCGTAATGAAATTCCATCCTATTTTTGAATACATCTTTGTTACACCTTCTCATCACAGGGTTCATCATGCTTGCAACGTACGTTATCTGGATAAGAACATGGGCATGGTACTTATTTTATGGGATAGAATGTTTGGCACTTTTCAAGAGGAATTACCAGAGGACGAAATAAAATATGGCCTAACTACCCAACCAAAAGATACAGGACCAGTAAATATCATTTTCCATGAGTTTATTGCCTTAGGAAAAGATGTTAAAAAAGCGCCAACTTTTTGGGATAAGATAAAATACATAATTAACCCTCCAGGCTGGAGTCATGATGGCAGCACCAAAATTGCTAAAATTATGCAGCAGGAGCTACAGGAAGAAGAAAAAAGAAATAAAGTCATCGGAAATAGTATTAAAACCTTCAATTAAAAATACCGTTTCGTTATTCGGTATAAAAACAACAAAATTAAATTCCGATAAAAATATTTTCACTTCACTATTGACAAATTAAATTTGTTGCTGTACATTTGGCAACATAAAGCAAAAAATGAATTTTAACACTACATATTGGTTTGGTTACTTTTACTACTTTAGTAAGAGCCAGGACTAGTATGCAGAAGAATAGATAAAAATATTTAAAATGTATGAAAGGGTCCTGGCTAAATAAGCCAGGACCCTTTTTTGTTTAGCAATTTATGAAATCAAAAACAAGGGTAGCCATTCAAGGCATTAAGGCATCATTCCACGAAGAAGCAGCTTACAAATTCTTTGGTAGAGACATTGAAACTGTAGAGTGTAATTCTTTCAAACAGACTTGCGATGTATTAGATGACGACAAAGCTGATTTTGTGGTCATGGCCATTGAAAATTCAATTGCAGGTAGCTTGTTACCTAACTACACCTTAATCCGCGAATACAATTTCGCAGTGGTTGGCGAGGTTTACCTACCTATCCAATTGCACCTATTGGCTTTACCCGGAGTAAAATTTGAGGACATTAAAATTGCCACTTCGCACCCTATCGCCATCAGACAATGTGTAGATTTCTTTGAAGAGTTTCCTCAAATACAAGTCATTGAAGGTAATGATACTGCTGCCTGTGCCAAAAAAATCAAAGATGGCCAATTGAGAGATACCGTTGCCATTGCTAATGCGCTAGCTGCTGAAACTTACGGACTTGACATCATTGAAAGAAGAATAGAATCGAACAAAAAGAACTTTACCCGTTTTTTAATCCTTAGAAAAGATAAAAGAGAAGTAGAAAAAGGGATTAACAAAGCATCTATCTGCTTTCAGGTAGGTCACCATGTAGGCGCCTTAAGCCAAGTGTTACAGATATTTGCAGAGCTGAACGTAAACCTAACGAAAATACAATCAATGCCCGTTTTAGGCCGTCGAAATGAGTACTATTTCTATGTAGATATTGAATGGAAAAGCATTGAAAACTATGATGCTGCCATCAGAAAAGTACTAAAGTTCACGGTCAACTTCAACATCATGGGCGAGTATGTGAAGAATGATAAAGTGTAAAAAAGTTAAAAGTTAAAAAAGCAGGATGTCAAATCTTGATACCTGATACTCAAATCTCAATACTAAAAAATCGTAAACAAATTAAATATCCTAAAAAATGAAACTAAGCTTAAACATCGAGCCTTTAGAAAACTGGCTTACGGCTAAAAATCAACCGTTATTAATTTCAGGTCCTTGTAGTGCTGAAACCGAAGATCAATTATTAACCACTGCACATTTATTGGCTGCTACTGGTAAAGTAAGCGTATTAAGAGCCGGAATTTGGAAGCCTCGTACCCGTCCAGGAGAGTTTGAAGGCATTGGCAGCATTGGTTTAGAGTGGTTGAAACGCGCTAAAGCAGAAACTGGCTTGCCTACAGCAGTTGAGGTAGCAAATGCTAAACACGTTGAAGAAGCTTTAGCAGCTGGCGTTGACATCCTTTGGATTGGTGCCCGTTCTACCGTAAACCCTTTCACCGTACAAGAAATTGCTGATGCCTTAAAAGGTCATGATGTGCCGGTATTAGTAAAAAACCCAGTAAACCCTGATCTTCAATTATGGATTGGTGCTATTGAGCGTATCAACAAAGCAGGTATCACTAAAATTGGTGCAATCCACCGTGGCTTCTCTTCGTTCGAAAAATCATCGTTCCGTAACGAGCCAATGTGGGAAATGGCTATTCAATTGAAAACCCTTTGCCCTGAATTGCCAATCATTAACGACCCAAGCCATATTTGCGGTAACCGTGAATTGATTCCTTACATCTCTCAAAAAGCTTTAGACTTAGATATGCAGGGCTTAATGATTGAGTCGCACTTAGACCCTTCAGTAGCTTGGACAGATGCTAAACAACAATTGACCCCAGCAGCAGTTAACGAATTAATGGAGCGTTTAACTGTACGTGAACCAGAATCTCAAAACGAAGCTTTTGTAGATAAATTAGCTGAACTACGTAAACAAATTGACAAAATTGACGACTTGTTATTGCAAAAATTAGGTGAGCGTATGAAAATCGTTGAGAAAATTGGCGAGTACAAACGTGATAACCAAGTAACTGTTCTACAAGTTAACCGTTGGGATGAAATCCTTAAAAAAGGAACTGCTTTTGCTAAAGCATTAAAATTAGACGAGCACTTTACCGAAAAATTCTTGGAATTGGTACACGGCGAATCTATCCGTTTACAAACTGAAATATTAAACGAAGGCAAAGCCACACAAGAAGGCATTGCCGCAGAGCAACATGCTGAAGTAAAAGCATAAATGCTATATTTTTTAGGATATAAAACCTTTGTATTCCGTCATTTCGACGAGGAACGAGGAGAAATCTAACAACTCGCTAGATTTCTCACCCGAAAAATTATCGGGTTCGAAATGACGGAATAACTCAGGCTTTTAAGCCTAAGTCGACCTAACACAAAACCAACCATGCATAAAAATGCTATCGTTTCTTTTAAAGGAACACAAAACATACAAGCGGAAATACAACTGACAGGTTCTAAAAGCGAATGCAATAGAGCACTGATCATTAAATCGTTGAGTAAAAATCTGGTAAAAGTAGAGAACTTATCTAACGCTGCCGATACCGTTACCTTAAATGCAATCCTTTCTGATTTAGATACACATGAAAGTGATCACAATAGCACAAAAACAGTAGATGTTGGTCCTGCTGGCACTGCCATGCGCTTTTTATCGGCCTACCTAGCCGCTAAAAATGGAAATTTTCTGTTAACAGGAACCGAGCGAATGAAACAGCGCCCCATCGGAATTTTAGCAGATGCCCTAAAAGAAATTGGCGCTGACATTAGCTATGCGGAGAAAGATGGTTTCCCTCCGCTTGCCATTAAAGGACCACTAACACAAGCAACTTCTCACATTCAAATCAAAGGAGATATTAGCAGTCAATATATTTCGGCTTTACTAATGCTAGCACCTGCCCTACCTCAAGGACTAACCTTAGAAATTGTAGGTGAATTGACTTCCAAACCTTATGTAGAAATGACTTTGGCCATGTTGTCCGAATGTGGTATTTCGCATGAATGGAATGGTAACTTAATTACCATTGCTCCTCAAGATTTCAAACCTTCTACTTTAATTGTAGAACCCGATTGGAGTGCTGCTTCTTATTGGTACAGTATTGCGGCATTAGCTAAACATGCCAAAATTAGCTTACCATACTTAAGAGACAAAAGTTTGCAGGGCGATAGCCAAATCAAAACCATTATGGAAATTTTTGGTGTAAGCACTTCTAAAACTCCTAACGGCATCTCTTTCGAAAAAAACCAAAGCATTAAAGACGCAGACAAAATTCTAGACTTAAAAACTTGTCCAGACTTGGCACAAACCATTGTGGTTGTTGCTGCTGCTCTGGGATTAAATATGGCTTTTACAGGGTTAGAAACCTTAAAAATAAAAGAAACAGATAGAGTAGCTGCTCTACAAAATGAACTGGCTAAAATTGGTGTAAAACTTATTGAAGACAATTTGGTATATACCTTAGATTGTTCTAATTTGAATTTTCCAAAGAAAGTTAGCATTGCTACTTACGAAGATCACCGTATGGCTATGGCTTTTGCCCCCTTAGCCCTATTGATTGAAGAATTAGAAATTGAAGACTATAACGTAGTTGAAAAATCTTATCCTTATTTTTGGGAGGACTTAAAGAAAGCGGGGTTTGAAGTAGTGGAACAAAGATAAAAGAGCAAAGAATAAAGGCATAAACGCCTAAATGGGCGAAATCGTAAATCTAAAATCGTAAATCAAAAAATAAAAATGGCAGGCAACTCATTTGGACAAATTTTCCGCATCACCACTTTTGGCGAATCACATGGAACGGCAATTGGCGTAATTTTAGACGGTTGTCCAGCAGGCTTAACCATAGACCTAGATTTTATCCAATCGGAATTAGATAAAAGAAAACCAGGCCAATCAAAAATCACTACGCAGCGTAAAGAAAGCGACACAGTACAAATCCTTTCGGGTATTTTTGAAGGCAAAAGTACAGGTACGCCTATTGCGATGTTAATTCCTAATGAAGACCAACGCAGTAAAGATTATGGCCATAATGTAGATGTGTATCGCCCTAGCCATGCAGATTATGTGTATGATGCTAAATACGGAATCCGCGATCATCGTGGTGGTGGTCGTTCATCTGCTAGGGAAACTGCTGCTCGTGTGGCCGCAGGAGCTATTGCCAAGTTATTCTTAAAACACCAAGGCATTGATATTTTTGCCCACGTAACTGCGGTAGGAAAAATTAATGCACCTAATTTAGAAAGCAATGACATTAACGAACTTCTTGAATTAAGAGAAGCAAATATTGTTCGTTGTGCGGATCCAGCTACGGCAAATGAAATGATTGAATTTATCGACAGTGTACGCAAAGACGGCGATACCGTTGGTGGCAAAATTTCATGTGTAATTAAGGGTTGTCCTGCTGGATTGGGAGAACCTGTTTTTGATAAGCTTCATGCAGACTTGGGCAAAGCGATGTTGAGCATTAATGCCGTACATGGTTTTGAGTATGGTTCTGGCTTTGATGGTACCGAATTGAGAGGCTCCGAACACAACGACATTCCTCTTCCTAAAGCAAAAGAAGAACAACAGTTTAAAACCATTAGCAACCATGCTGGCGGCATTTTAGGGGGCATTTCTAACGGAATGGATATTACCTTTAAAGTAGGTTTTAAGCCCGTGGCTACCATTATGCACAATCAACAGACCATTAATGCTGCTGGTGAAGCTGCTGAAATAAAAGGTAAGGGCCGTCATGATCCATGCGTAGTTCCAAGAGCGGTGGTGATTGTAGAAGCAATGGCAGCGCTTGTTTTGGCTGATCATCTATTAAGAAATCGTACTGTAAAACTGTAGTTTACAAATAAAATATTTCATCTGTGTATCTGTGGCCAAACTTATTTGCCACAGATACACAGATTTTTTTTTAGTTTTAGATTATGAATATTAAATTGATCTCACTCGCCTTACTATTTGTCTTAAACTTCTCTGCTTTTGCCCAAAGCTTTAACGAACAAATTGCTACTCACCGCGAAAAATACAAAGCAGATTTCATTAGCAATGAGCATTCACCGCTTAAAGAGCAAGACTTAAAATACCTCCATTTCTATGATGCAAATAGCAATTACCAAATTGTAGCAAAAGTAATGGTACTAGAAAATGAAAAACCTTTTAAAATGCCTACTTACGCTGGCACTACTGCAGAATACATCCGCTATGCTAAGTTAAGCTTTGATTTACTGGGCCAACCTTTACAGCTAACGTTATACAAAAATATTGCGCTATCGGCTAATCCTGCTTATAAGGATTATTTGTTCCTTCCCTTTACAGACCTGACCAATAATAAAGAAACTTATGGCGGTGGTAGATATATGGATTTAAAAGGATCGGATATTAAAAACGGAACCATTACACTCGATTTCAATAAAGCCTATAATCCTTATTGCGCTTATAGTGATGGTTATCGTTGCCCTATTCCACCAGAAGAAAATGATTTAGGAGTAGAAATCAAAGCTGGTGAACAAAAATATACTGGCGAAAAGAAGCATCGAAATTAAGTAGTTGCTAGTGGGCAATCTAATTAATAGACCCTGAAATAAATTACCTTCGGTGAGCTCGCTAAGGCTCGGTTTATTGCATAGCTTTCCGCTTCGCTACCTGCCTACCGCAGGCAGGCAGGTCAGGGTGACGGTGGTCAATCGTCATGCTGACCACGGAGTAGCTGCGAAGCAAATTTATTTCAGCATCAGCATTCAAGCTAACCCTTTTATCGTATAGAACATTGATGCACAGAAAAATATCCAAAAATCAAGTTAAATTATATTTAAAATAAACGTGGTATGAACACCAACTATAAGTTTAATTACAAAATATTCCCCTCTCCTAGAGGGGTGCCCAACGGGCGGGGTGTTTTATAGTTACAAAGTTCAACGATTTCTCAGCTACGTTAAACTTCGCTCGAAATGACGGCTTTTCTGAAAACCACAAGTTTAACAGCGAATTACAAAAATAAAAAAGGCGATATTTCTATCGCCTTTATGATAATTCCCAATTTATCAATCTTTAATATAGTTTTGGATAACGCTCAGGGTTCCCTTCATTCATCATGGCATAGGCCACTTCTACAATGTCATCCACTGACGGTTTAGAGAAATAATCGCCATCAGAACCATAAGGCGGTCTGTGGGCCTTTGCTGCTAAAGTTTGCGGCTTACCATCCAACAGGTAATAACCTTTTTGGTCTTCCAAAATATTTTTAAGGATAAAAGCACTTGCACCACCAGGTACATCTTCATCCACAATAAGCAATTTATTGGTTTTTTGCAGGGATTTTGCACAAGCATGCTCCAAATCAAAAGGCAACAAGGTTTGTACATCTATTACTTCTATTGAAATGCCAAAAGCAGTTAATTCCTCAGCGGCTTCCTCCACTAATCTAAGTGTTGAACCATAGCTCACTACCGTGATATCGGTTCCCTCTTTAATGGTTTCGACTTTGCCCAATGGCACGGTAAACTCGCCTACATTATCTGGTAATTTTTCTTTTAAACGATAACCATTTAAACATTCAATTACCAAAGCCGGCTCATCAGACCTGAATAAGGTATTGTACATCCCTGCAGCCTGTGTCATGTTGCGAGGAACACAGATATGCATACCACGCAAACTACCCAAAATCATGCCCATTGGTGAGCCAGAATGCCAGATTCCTTCCAATCTATGTCCCCTGCTTCTGATGATTAATGGCGCTTTTTGTCCAGCTTTTGTGCGGTAAGACAAAGTCGCCAAATCATCGCTCAATACATTAATGGCATAAAGCAAATAATCAAGATATTGTATTTCGGCAATTGGCCTCAAGCCTCTCATAGCCAAACCTATGCCCTGCCCTACAATAGTAGCTTCCCTAATGCCCGCATCACTCACCCTTAGTTCGCCATATTTGGCTTGTAAACCGGCAAAACCTTGGTTAACATCACCAATAGCCCCTAAATCTTCTCCAAAAGCAAGTAACCTCGCATCACGGGCAAAATTAGCATCAAAACAAGCATTCAAAATCTCTCGTCCATCTAGCATTTTGCCGTCTTCACTGTATTGTGCAGCAACTTGGTTCACCTTAAATGGACTTTCCAAGCCTTCTGTAAACAGTTTAGAATTATATAGTTCTGTAAAGAATTCCGTTTTCCCTTGGTACCAATTAATTAATACCTCACGCTCGGCAGAAGGTGCATTTACACTTAGTCTAATTGCCTTTCTAGCAGCAGAAACCACTTCCTTACGTAAAGCATCATGTGTAGAAGCTAATTGAGCCGCAATTTTGGATAAGCTTGCATCGCCGTTGGCCAAATTGTTGATCATGCGTACCACATCAGCTTGTTCTTGCTTAATGGTATCCAAGAACTCGTTCCAAGCTTCTTTCTGCACTTCTTTTACATGCTTCTTAGCGGTCTCTTCTAGCTCATCTAGCTCCTCTTTGGTCGCAATGGCCGATTCGATCATCCATTCACGCATCTTTACGATACAATCATGTTCACGCTCCCACTCCAAGCGTTCTTTGCTTTTATAACGTTCGTGTGAACCAGAAGTAGAATGTCCTTGTGGTTGTGTCACCTCGGTAACATGTATCAAAACCGGTACATGTTCGTTCCTACAAAGTTCTATCGCTTTTAAGTACGTTTCGCATAATGTTGGATAATCCCATCCGCGTACCTTAAAAATTTCATATCCATTGGTTCCTTCTTCTCGTTGGAAACCTTTAAGGATTTCAGAAATATCTTCTTTAGTAGTTTGATATTTTGCTGGAACAGAAATTCCATATCCATCATCCCAAACAGAAATGGCCATGGGTACCTGTAATACCCCAGCCGCATTAAATGCTTCAAAGAACACCCCTTCTGAGGTAGAACCGTTACCGATAGTACCAAAAGCTACCTCATTACCATTCACAGAAAAGTTTTTCAGGTAATCGAGCTCCTTATTTTGTTTGAATAATTTAGAAGCATAAGCCAAACCCACCAAACGGGCCATTTGACCACCGGTAGTTGAAATATCTGCAGAGCTATTTTTAACCTCTGTTAAATTTTTCCATGTACCATCGTCATTTAACGAACGGGTAGCAAAGTGGCTATTCATTTGCCTGCCTGCCGATGCTGGGTCCGCATTAACGTCCGGATTGGCATACAGCTGCGCAAAAAATTCTTTAAGGGTAGATATTCCGGTTGCAAAAGCAAAAGTTTGATCCCTATAATAGCCTGCACGCCAGTCGCCGTTTTTGAAAACTTTGGCCATAGCCAATTGAGGCACTTCTTTTCCATCGCCAAATATTCCAAACTTGGCTTTGCCTGTAAGCACCTCTTTCCGACCCAATAAACTCGCCTGACGACTTTCTACTGCAATTCTGTAATCGTTTATGACGATGGTTTTAAAGTCCTCAAAACTGAGTTCTGAAGCATCAATCTCATTGGTCATAATTTTCCCTGATGAAATCATAAGCAAGAAGTTGGTTAGGTGGCAAAGATACAATTCTTTCTTGTTCTGCCTTAAGGAAATCCCCAAATAATATTTGGAATGCTTTTTGTTTTAAATTATAAAACATTAAATTTGTGTATATACTAAACTCAAATCAGCAGACATGAAAAAGCTATTATTGTTATTGGTTACCGTGGTTGGCTTAGGGTTTGCAGCTAACGCTCAGACAAAACCAGCAGAATTTAAATTTGACTCAGAAACACATGATTTAGGTAAGATCAAGCTTGATGTAGCGGTTTCTTATACTTTCAATTTTACCAATGAAGGCGATGCACCATTGATCATTTCTAAAGTTGAACCTACCTGTGGTTGTACCGTTGGTGAGTACACGCAAACTCCAGTAAAAAAGGGCGAGAAAGGTTTCATAAAAGTTACAGTTAAAAAATCGGGTTCACCATCACCTTTCAACGTAGCCATTACGGTAACTTCAAACGCTAGAACCACTACTAAAGTGCTTTATTTAAAAGGCGAAAGCGTTGCGAACGCAAGCAAATAGGACGTAATTTATTACACGAATATTTTAGTAAAAACCTCGTTATTACAACGGGGTTTTTATATTTTTGCGCTATGCCAAAGATATCAGAAAAAGGGCTACAAATGCCCGCTTCTCCAATTAGAAAACTTACTCCTTTTGCAGATCAGGCAAAAGCAGCCGGAAAAAAGGTATATCACCTTAATATAGGCCAACCAGATATAGAAACCCCTGAAGGAATGTTAAATGCCGTTAAAAACATTGATTTTAATGTTTGGGCCTATACTCCCTCTGAAGGAACTTTAGTTTATAGAAAAAAATTAACCGAATACTATAACAAATTGGGTTACAACATTAGCCCAGAAAATATTTTGGTAACCGTAGGTGGTTCAGAAGCCATTACTATTGCCATGCAAACCTGCGTGAACGAAGGCGATGAAATCATTATCCCGGAGCCTTTTTATGCGAACTACAATGGCTTTGCTTGTATGAGCAACGTGGTCGTAAAACCTATCTTGTCTTACATCGATAATGGTTTTGCACTACCTCCTATTGCCGAGTTTGAAAAGTTGATTACCGAAAAAACCAAGGCAATTATTATTTGTAATCCGAATAACCCTACAGGTTATTTATATTCAAGAGAAGAGCTAGAAGCCTTAAAGGAACTATGTGTAAAATATGACCTATTCTTATTCTCTGACGAAGCTTACCGTGAATTCTGCTATGACGGCCGCGAATTTATTTCACCAATGCACCTTGACGGGTTGGATGAAAACGTAGTGGTAATGGACACCGTTTCTAAACGTTATAGTGCCTGTGGTGCTCGCTTAGGATGCTTAATCACCAAAAACAAGGAAGTAATTGCCTCTGGATTAAAATTTGCACAGGCACGTTTAAGCCCAGGAATGGTAGAACAAATTGCCGGCGCTGCCGCAGTTGATACTCCAGATAGTTATTTCGAAGCTGTAAACAAAGAATATACCTTACGTAGAGATACTTTGGTGGATAGGCTGAATAAGATAGATGGCGTTTTCTGTCCAAATCCAGGTGGTGCCTTCTACGTAGTAGCTAAATTCCCTATCGACGATGCTGATAAATTCTGTCAGTGGATTTTAGAGAAATTTGAACATAACAATGCTACCGTAATGATGGCTCCTGCTACCGGTTTTTATTCAACTGCTGGCTCGGGTAAAAATGAAGTACGCATGGCTTATGTACTTAATGTAGATGATTTAAATGCAGCCATGGATTGCTTGGAACTAGCCTTGCAACAATATCCAGGAAGAGTTTAACACTAGGAGCTAGTGGTTAGTAGCTAGTGGCTAGTATTTAGCAGCTATTAACTAAGGAATTATAGTAAATCGAAGGCTTGCAGAGTTTAACAACTTTGCAAGCTTTTTTTGTTTATAAACCTCGCAGGTTTTTAAAACCTACGAGGTTTTCAGGAATATGATTCTTTTTATCTACCATAATAACAAACCATCTCTCTACGTTCGGAATGACAAGCGACTCTTTACTATTCATTAAGCATTTATCTTTAACCATTAATCATTAAAACTAACTACTAATTCCTAACCACTGATCCTAGTCCCTAAGGGTTATTCACCCCCATGGCGTACATGATAATGTTTATGGCAAATTTGGTATTGTCCTCGGCTAAAAAGCGTTTGTTTCTGAAATCATAGTCCCACTCACAGCCGTAGTCCTTATTACTATACAACACCCCTATTCGTCCGTTAATGGTAATGGCTTTTAAATAATCATGAACCAAATCGTCGCCCCAACCATTTAATTCAAAAGAAGTAGCTGGAGGGCCTTTTTCAAACTTAAAAAAGGAACTATAAATGGCATGGTTGTTTGGTATTTTCTTTAATTTTCCTGCGCCAAAAAGATTGTTCATCTGCGTTTCAAAAGAGCGGGCAAATAAACCGTCAATGTCGTGATTGCAATCATCTACAAAAACAAAACCACCATTATTTACATATGCTTTAAAGTTAGCTGCTTCTTGCTGGTTAAATTGTACCAGTTTATGTCCGCTTAAGTAGCAAAAAGGATATTTAAAAATATCTGCACTGCTTAGTTCCACAATCTTCTCTTCGGGCTCCAACGGAACGGTAGTGTATTCCAGCAGCGAATTGAGCACGTTAGCAGGCATACGTTGGTCTGTATCCCAATCGCCCGAGGTATATTTTATTCTAGCAAACGTAAACTTTAAATGATACATCAACCTAAATTAAGGGCATTTTTCGCTAAAAGCCATTTTCTTGACCGCTAATGTTGTAATTTTTTTGATATTCTTTAAAGCTTGCTTCATTTTTCATTCCCATATGCGCTATATTGAGATATCAATTTCTATTTAACTAAAGATTTGCTTCGTGGAAATTTCAACAGAGAACCTAAACAACCTTATTCAAAAAACCACTTCCTTAAAAACTGAAATCCAAAAGGTAATTGTGGGGCAAGATGAAATCATTGATGAAATGCTGATTGCCCTAATGGCTGGTGGGCATTGTTTATTAGAAGGTGTACCCGGACTGGCCAAAACCTTGATGGTACGAACCATGGCGCAAGCATTAGACCTTTCGTTTAGACGGATACAATTTACGCCAGATTTAATGCCTACCGACATTATTGGTACTGAAATTTTGGAAGAAGACCATACCACGGGCAAACGCTTCTTCAAATTCAATAAAGGACCATTATTTGCCAATATCATTTTAGCCGACGAGGTGAACCGCACCCCTCCCAAAACGCAATCGGCTTTATTGGAAGCCATGCAGGAATTTGAAGTGACCTACGCCGGACAAACCTATCCCTTAGATCGTCCGTTTTTCATATTGGCCACACAGAACCCAATAGAGCAAGCCGGAACTTACCCCTTGCCTGAAGCCCAGCTAGACCGCTTTCTACTCTACATCAAAATAGGTTACCCAAGCGCCACCGAGGAAATCAAAATTCTAAGCAGCACTACTGGTGCCAAACAGGCCAAAGTGAATGCCATTATTGGCGCCGAAGAAATCAAGCAATTGCAAAAGCTTACGCGTGAGGTAAGTATTAGCGACGACCTGATCAGTTTTACGAGCGAATTGGTTCGTGCCACCCGGCCCGAAACCACTACCGTACCTTTTGTAAAAGAATGGGTACGCTGGGGTGCAGGTCCGCGTGCAGGGCAGGCTTTAATTCTTACGGCCAAAGCTCGTGCCTTATTCAAAGGCAGATATGCCGTAGTGATGGAAGATCTTCAAACCATGGCTTACCCAGTGTTACGTCATCGGGTATTGATGAATTTCAAAGCTGATGCCGAAAATATCACTGCAGATCAAGCGACAAGTGAATTATTAAAAGCAGTATCAAGGCCTAAAAACAGCATTTAATGAGCAAGCTCCTAGATCCTAAAGTACTAATGGCCATTAAACCTTTATCGTTAGCTGCCAAAGCTACGATAGATGGCTTTATGCATGGGATCAACAAAAGCACCATTAAAGGCCCTGGGATGGAGTTTAGCCAATATAGAAGCTATCAGGCCGGTGATGATTTACGTTCCTTGGACTGGAAAATGTTTGCCCGTTCTGACCGTTACTACATCCGCGAATCTGAACTAGAAACCAGCATTTCGGTTCGTTTGCTCATTGACGCGAGTGCTTCCATGAACCATAGCGATGGGAATCAAACCAAAATGGATTATGCTTGTTATGCCGCTGCTTCCCTAGCCTATTTGGCCAATTTACAGGGCGACGCCGTGGGTTTGTACATCTTTAAAAACACGGGACTATTCGCTATGAATACCCGCCAGGATTACCAACACTTGAACCGTTTGTTTTACCAACTGGAAAATATTAAGCCCGAGGGAAATTTCACACAAGCCATTCAATACAAGGAAATGTTTGCTGGTCCACGTAAAAGAGAGCTGCTGATTTTCTTCACCGATTTTTACCAGCAAAATGACGAGCTATTTAAATTATTGGATACGCTGTTGCCTTTAAGGCATGAAATCTTGGTATTTCACCTGTTATCAAACAATGAACTTGAACTCGATTTTAAAGGCTTCTCCTCTTTTGAGGATTTAGAAAGCGGTCAAATTGTTCAAATTGATCAGAAAAAAGCAAAAAGTGCTTATCAGGAAAGAATGGCGGAATACTTACAAACCACACGAGCAGAAATGCTGAACAGGAACATCTACTACAGAACGCTGAATACCAATCAGGCGTTAGATCAGGCATTAAGAGATTTTTTAAACCAAAGAAATAAGCTAAACCATTAAACGTGAATTTGCTATACCCTATAGGTTTATTGGCCCTAACGGCACTCTTTGTTCCCATTATTATTCATTTATGGCGAATAAAACAAGGCAAAACCTTAAAGGTAGGTAGCATTTCCCTAATGGGAGAAAGCGCCGCATCAAACGCGAGAAGCTTAATTTTAAGTGATTGGCTGCTACTAATTCTACGCTGTTTACTGTTAGCAATATTAGCATTCATATTGGCTGAACCTTTTTTAAAAGGCAAACCCTTAGCCAAACAAGGCGGTTGGATTTTGGCAGAACAACAGAAATTAAAGGAAACTTACCAAATCCATCAAAAAACCATTGATTCCTTATTGAACAAAGGCTTTGAGTTCCGGCATTTGGGCTTGGGTTTTAAAACGTTATCACTTAAAGACACGGCCAATGCTATTGTTGACAGTCTGCCTAAATTAAGTTATACCTCTTTGCTTAAACAGGCCAATCATCAACTTCCTAATCAATATCCTGTTTGGGTATTTACCTCTAAAACTGCGTTGGGATTTGACGAAACTTTACCTAAACTCCATTTACAGATTCATTGGCAAGCAACACCATCAGATACCCTTCAATCCTATCACAAGTCTTTTCTAAACCTCAACCTAAGGGCAAAAGCGATCGGCAATACCGTCATTTATCAACGTGAAAAAAGTTCGTCGGCTACGCCTATGCAGGTACTGCTCCATTCTAGCAATCCGTTAGATGCCAAATATGTACGAGCAGCCATCAATGCCATTAGCGATTACCTTGATCAACCTATCAACATTTACACCCAAACTACGCAGCAACCTTTGGACGCTGCTTTTTGGTTGGCAGATAGCGAAGTACCCAACGACATTCGCAAAAATTTAAAAGCTAATGCGATGCTGTTTAGGTATGCAAAAGGGAAAGTGATTGACGAAAACAGTTTGATCAGCTTTGGGAATACCTTACTCAGTGATGCTTATCCTGCAAAGGTTTTGAAGAGAATAGCAAGCAAAGCAACTGGAAAAAAGCTTTGGGAAGACGGTTTTGGCGAAACACTTTTAAGTGTACAGCAACAGCAGCAACAATATGAATATATTCTTTACAGCAGATTGAACCCGCAATGGACAGATTTGGTATGGAAAGATGAATTTGTAGAAGTGCTATTTCCTTTATTATACGGTAAGACCGATCGTCAATTCGGTTTCGAGAAACAACCTTCTACGGCTCAAGTTAACGAGCAGCCCATTGCTTCTTTTGAAAATGCTAAAAACAATATCGCATTACTTAGTCCTAATATTAATGTAGATAAATACCTCTGGGTAGCAGCATTCTTGGTGTTTTTAGTGGAACGACTATTAACTTATCGTAAATCCTCTGACCCTAAGCGATCATAGCATGGAAGGCAAGGCATACATACAACGGTTAAAAGTCCGAAGGATTTTGCTGCTCTGCCTACAGGGGCTGGCTTTAAGTTTGGGTATTGCCATGTTAGCGGGCGGTCTATTTAATCATTTCCTTGGCACAGGCTATTGGGTTTATGCTATTGCTTTTGCTTTGTCTGCCTTGATTTTTTTAGTCGCACACCCTCTATGGAAAATCAATGAAAATCATATTGTACGTTATCTGGATACCCATTTTCCAGAACTAGAGGAAAGTACAGGTCTGATTTTAAAACCACAGGAACATTTGGGGACATTAGCACATTTACAAATCAATAAGATTTTACCACTGCTACCTAAAAACGACATCTTTAATGATCTTCACAAAAAAAACTGGATCAGCGTTGGTGTTTTAGCAATTGGCTTAGGAAGTTGCTTTTTAATCCCCTTACTCCCTTCCATTAAAACCCATACCGTTACCGATCAACTTGAAACAAGCCAAGCAAGCCTCCGTAAAGTGGAACAGGTATTGCCACAAATATCAACTTATTCGGTGCAAATTACCCCGCCTGCTTATACAGGCAAATCTAGCAGACAGCAGAAGCAATTTTATCTTAAGGCCGAATTAGATGCCAAAGCAGTTTGGACCATTCGTACTAATAAATCTATCCAAAATTTTGTTGTACGTTTCAATGACACGGAAAAGCTGCAACTTAAACCGTTGAATGCAGATTCTACTTCATGGAGTTTTGCTAGGAAATTAGATAAGCAAGGCTTTTATCAGTTGGAAATGGATGGCAAGAAATCTGACCTTTACCAAATTGAGGTCATCCCCGATTATCCCGTAAAAATTAGCATTACGCAACCAAAACCACAACATACTATAGATATTGGTCAGCCGATGCAAATCAACGTTAAAGCACAGTTAACTGACGATTACGGTATTAGCAACGCCTATATTTCTGCAACCATGGCTAGTGGCAAGGGCGAAAGCGTAAGTTTTACAGAGAAAAAGCTCCAATTTGAAACCTCGTTTGGCAATCGCAAAAGTATCGCGCTTCAAAAGCTGATCAACTTACGCAGCTTGGGAATGAAACCGGGTGATGAACTTTATTTCTTTATTCAGGCGCAAGACAACAAAGGACAATTAAGCCGTTCAGATGTTTACATGGTGAACATTGTAGATACAGCCGAGTTGATGAGCATGGCAGGCATGACCTCAGGTGTAAATCTAGTACCCGAATATTTTAGAAGCCAACGCCAGATCATTTTAGATACCGAGAAACTGCTTGGTGAACGAAAAACCATCAGCACGGAAGATTTTAACAAAAGAAGCAATGGCTTGGCTATTGACCAAAAACTACTCCGGTTACGCTACGGCAAGTTCTTAGGGGAAGAAAACGAGACTTCCATTGGCGGCGACCATGAGGAGCACGACGAGCATGATGGCCACGATCACGGGGAGGAAAAATTTGGTGACGTGCAAGCCATTATGGACCGCTATGCCCATAAACACGATATTGCAGAGGATGCCACCTTTTTTGAGCCCGCCATTAAAGCACAGTTGAAAGCCGTACTCAATGAAATGTGGAAATCTGAGCTTCAATTGAGGATTTACAAAGCCCAAGAAGCACTTCCCTTTGAATACAAAGCTTTGCGTTTGCTGAAAGATTTGCAACAAAAATCAAGGGCATATGTGGCAAAAACCACCGTTAAAACCGCAGCACTAAAGAATGAAAAACGGCTCACTGGCGAATTGGACAAAATTGTAGAACCTCGACAAAATGTCTACTTCGAAAATAAGAATGGCGATAATGAAGAGCTTCGCACACTATTGTCGCTGTTAAATATACATAGAGACGGAAAAGCTTTCACTACTAATGATAGGGCCTTACTGCAGAGTGCTGAAAAACATTTGGTAACGGCTGCATCAAGTCATCCCGAAAGCTATTTAGATGCCCTTAAAAGCTTGCGTAATTTAGCTCAAACCAAAACCCCTCAGGCCAAAGACCTTGACCAAGTTGCTAAAGCCATTTATCAGCTCATTGGTGTTCAAGCAGCACAGCCTCAGCCTCAAATTGGTGGAACGGTTAAAAAATTAAGCGACCGTTATTTTAATCATCTTAAAAACTAAGAACAGCAATGGGATTTAACATATATGTCATAATTGCTTGTTTGTTGTTGCTATGCTTTTTGGCCTATCATGAAATCAGAAGGCCCAATAAACACTGGCTTGGTGCAAGATTAGCAGCCATTCTAATCGCTGTACTAACATTTGCTTTGATGGTGATACCTTTGACCATTAACCGTGAAGTTAAACAGCGAAATACCCAATTAAATGTAATCACTGATGGCTTTGATGCAGATAGCTTAAATGCCATTTCGCATCAAAAATATTTCGTTGACGAAACATTAGCTTCTCAATTAAAACGAGAGGCCCGCTTTATCCCTGATTTAGCCTATCATTTAGCCTTACATCCAGAAATCAAAAAATTAAGTGTATTTGGCTACGGATTAGCTGATGAGGAGTTGAAAAAGCTAGGAAATATTCCCATTGAATTCCATCCTGCCAAAAAACCAAGTGGCATTATTGCTTGTCATTGGAAAGATCAACTTAAAGAAGGCGAAACGCTAATCGTACAAGGTCAATACCGCAATACCTCTTTAAAAATAGTAGACCTTAAGCTAATTGGCTTTGGAAAAACATTGGATTCTGCAAAAATCTCTGCAAATGCAATGTTTCAGTTCTCTCTTCAACATCAGTTGAGGCAAAAAGGACAGGCACTTTTAAAACTAGTCGCGTTGCAAGGTAAGGACACGCTTAACCAAGAAGATATTCCAGTGCAAACCTTAGCTAAAAATGCACTAAAAGTAGTAGTTCTAGGTTCTTCGCCAAGCTTTGAATACAACTTCCTGAAAAGATGGTTGTACGAAAACCAGTACGCACTGGCATTGAGAAATCGCATTAGCAAAGACAAATATAATATCGAATTCCTCAATAGAAACAGTACAGAAATAAATAGGCTCAACATACAATCGCTTCAAAAAGAAGATGTATTGTTGATCGACCAACAGGAATTCGAAAACATCACTGCACCAGAAAAACAGGCCATTAAACAAGCAGTGGCACAAGGATTAGGTTTAGTGATCTTGGTTCAAGAGTCCATTAGTACCGAACCCTGGATCAAAAGCTTAAACTTGATTGCAAGCAAAAAACAGGAAAAAATCAATCCGCTCCTATTGAACCAACAGCAAATAAAGTTAGCAGTACTACCCGAACAAGTACCACTTTTAATTGGAAGCGCTTCAGATCAACAAGCTCTTGTATCCGACGGGCCATTGGCCGTCGCCATTCAAAAATTATATGGCAAGGGGAAAATGGTAGCCAGCACCTTGCCTAATACCTACCAATGGAATTTAATGGGGCATCAGCAAAATTATAGTTTATATTGGTCAACGCTTTTTGAAGCCGCCTCACGATCAGCTGTGCCAAAATATTCGCTGCAGATAAAAAGCGATGTGCCAAAAACCATGAACAGGATTAATTTCAGTTTAGCCACTCCTACTTCGGCCATTCCTGCAATTCATAATGGTCAACAAACTTTGAGCAGCAAACAGAACATGCTTTTTGATAACCGTTGGCAATTCCAATACTGGCCAACGAACTCAGGTTGGAAAAGCTTAACCATTGATGGGCAACAACAACATTTCTTTGTTTTTGGAAAAGAAAAATGGCAAGCACTGAATGCCAATCAGCGTTTGGAGTACAATACGGCTTATGCTTTATCACATCCATCCTCCAATCATTTACCTGAAACCACACTTGTGATCAAAAAAACAATTTCCAAGTGGTGGTTCTTTATTGCGTTTGCATTTGCTTCGGGTTTTCTTTGGCTCGAAAGCCGCCTTTACAACAGAAATTAACTTTGAAACTAAAATGTTATACTTTGTATAGGGTAAGTGTTTAGGCATTTAACTAATTTGTGGTTATTAATCACCTAAACCGAACCACTTTGAAAAGAAAAGATTTCCTTTATCTATCCGGAATGGGAATGGGTGCCTTAATACTCCCTGATCTATCGGCCTACGCTACGCCGATAGACCCCGAGCAGGCACTGGTCCGAGTAGATCCAAAAATTAAAAAAGAACTGGCCGATATTGCGCTCAATGCTGCAAAATCAAAAGGAGCTTCCTATGCCGATGTACGCATTGGTAGGTACCTGAACCAGTTTGTAGCCACTCGTGAAAAGAGAGTACAGGGCGTTGCCAATACCGAATCGTACGGTGTAGGCATTAGAGTAATTGTAAATGGTTGTTGGGGTTTTGCAGCAACCAACAAGGTTACTAAAGACGGTATTGCCAAAGCTGCAGAGCAAGCGGTTGCCGTAGCCAAAGCCAATGCTAAAATACAGGGTGAGCCTGTACAACTAGCTCCACAGAAAGGTTTTGGCGAAGTAAGTTGGAAAACACCAATCGAGATCAATGCCTTTGAAGTTCCCGTGAAAGAAAAGGTAGATCTATTATTGAACGTGAACGACATTGCCATGCAAAATGGTGCTACTTTTGTCAACTCGGCTATTTTCGCGGTAAACGAGCAGAAATATTTCGCCTCTACCGATGGTTCTTACATTGATCAGGACGTACATCGTATTTATCCAACCTTTAACGTTACCCGTATCGACAGAGCTTCTGGTCAATTCAAAACCCGTAACTCCCTTAGCTCACCAATGGGCATGGGTTACGAATATATGAATGCCCGTCCTGAAGATAAAGTTGCAGGTATTGTAACCCGTTACAAAGGTCGTTACGACATGTTGGAAGATGTGAAATCAGCAGCCAAGGTAGCTTCTGAAAAAGTAACTGCCAAATCGGTAGAACCAGGTAAATACGACCTTGTTTTAGATCCATCGCACTTGTGGCTCACCATCCACGAATCTGTAGGCCACCCTACCGAACTAGACCGTGTGTTAGGTTACGAGGCTAACTACGCAGGAACCAGTTTCCTAACCTTAGATAAATGGCAATCTAAAAACTTCAAATTTGGCAGCAACAAAGTGAATTTGTTTGCAGACAAAACACAAGTAGGTTCATTAGGTGCCGTAGGTTACGATGACGAAGGAGTAAAATGTAAAAAATGGGATCTGATCAAAGATGGTGTATTGGTCAACTACCAAGCCATCAGAGATCAAGCGCATATCATTGGTTTAAACGAATCGCAAGGCTGCTGTTATGCCCAAGGTTGGGATGATGTACAGTTCCAAAGAATGCCAAACGTATCCCTACAAGCAGGTAAAGAAAAACTAAGCGTTGATGATATGATCAAAAACGTGGAAAAAGGTATTTACATTATTGGCGATGGTAGTTTCTCTATCGATCAACAGCGTTACAACTTCCAATTTGGTGGACAGATTTTCTATGAAATCAAAAATGGAAAAATTGTGGGCATGCTAAACGATGTGGCTTATCAGGCCAATACCCAAGAGTTTTGGAATTCGTGTTCTGATATCTGCGATGAAAGCGATTATCGTTTAGGCGGTTCGTTCAACGATGGAAAAGGACAGCCTTCGCAAAGCAGCGCTGTTTCCCACGGCAGTGCCACCACCCGTTTTAATGGAGTTAACGTAATTAATACAGCAAGAAAAATATAACTATGGCCATATTAAGTAAAGAAGAAGCACAAGCAATTTTAAAAAAGGTATTGAGCTATGCCAAGGCCGATGCTTGTGAAGTAAGTTTAAATGGCTCTGATGGCGGTAACATCCGCTATGCAAGAAATGCCGTTTCAACCGCAGGACAAATAGATGTAATGAGTTTGGGCGTTAGTGCCACTTTTGGTAAAAAAACAGGTACCGCTACCATTAACGAGTTTGATGATGCCTCCTTACAAAAGGTGGTAAAAAGAGCCGAGGAATTGGCCATGCTTGCCCCTGAAAACCCCGAATACATGCCTCCTTTGGGGCCACAAACCTTTGCGGAATCATTAACCTATAATGCCAACACCGCAGCCATGACTCCTGAAACCAGGGCCGAAATGGTTGCTAAAAGTCTTGGCGTATCCAAAGCGGGCGGTTTAGAAGCAGCTGGGTTCTTGGAAAATGCGACCCGTTTCAATTCCATTATGAATTCGAAAGGCTTGTTTGCCTACAACAAAAGCACTAACGTATCTTTTTCCGTAACTATGCGTAACAAGCAAGGCACAGGCTCAGGTTATGTGGATCAAGATTTTAACAATTTGAGCAAAATGGACACCTTGGCATTGACCAAAATCGCGGCCAGCAAAGCCAATGGATCTGCAGGTGCCAAAGCCATTGAGCCCGGAAAATACACGGTAATTTTAGAACCTTTAGCCGCCAGTGATATGCTGGGCAATATGTTCAGAGGTTTTGATGCCCGTAGTGCCGACGAAGGTCGTAGCTTTATGAGCAAAAAAGGTGGTGGTACGCGTTTAGGTGAACAATTGTTTTCAGAAAACGTGAACATCTATTCAGATCCACTTAACCCCGAAGTACCAGGTTCAACTTGGAGTGGCGACGGTTTGCCAATCACCAAAACACAATGGGTGCAAAATGGCGTGGTTAAAAACCTATCTTATTCAAGATATTGGGCCGCACAAAAGAATGTACAACCGCTACCTTTTAGCCGTAGTTTGGTGATGGAAGGTGGAAATCAATCTTTAGAAGATTTAATTAAGAGTACAGAAAAAGGCATTTTGGTTACCCGTTTTTGGTACATCCGTATGGTAGACCCTCAAACCTTATTACTAACAGGGCTTACCCGCGATGGTACTTTCTATATCGAAAATGGTGAGATTAAATTCCCGATCAAGAACTTCAGGTTCAACGAAAGTCCAGTGATCATGCTAAACAATGTGGAAGCATTGGGCAAGCCTGTACGTACTGGTAGTGGATTGATTCCGCCAATGAAAATCAGAGATTTTACATTCTCATCGTTATCTGACGCGATATAAAAATTAAACTGTCACATTGAGCTTGTCGAAATGCTATCCTTCGACAAGCTCAGGATGACATCAAAAACTAGAAATCTTGAAAAGAAGAGACTTTTTATACCTCACAGGCATTAGCGCAGGTGCTTCCATGGCCGCTAGCGTTCCCGTATTTGGCCGGATGATTTCCGTGGAAGAAGCCCTTACCCCTGTTGATGTAGCCCTAAAAAAGAGATTGGCTGATGTCGCTTTAAATGCTGCTAAGGCAAACGGCGCTAGCTATGCCGATGTACGCATTGGACGTTACCTTAACCAAGTGATTGCCACTCGCGAAAAAAGAGTCGACAACATTGCCAATACCGAATCATACGGCATGGGCATTAGGGTTTTAGCCAACGGTGCATGGGGTTTTGCCGCTACCAATAACCTCGACAACGACAGCATTGCTAAAGCCGCAAAAATGGCAGCGGCCATCGCCAAGGGCAACGCCAAAATTATGGGTGAACCCGTACAACTGGCTCCTCAAAAAGGTTATGGCCAGGTTTCATGGAAAACACCTATCCAAACCAATGCCTTTGAAGTGCCCATTGCCGATAAGGTTGATCTACTGCTCAATGTGAATAACGAAGCCCTCAAGGGAGGTGCAAAATACATCAACAGTAACCTGTTTATGGTGAACGAACAAAAGTATTTTGCTTCTACAGACGGTTCTTATATTGATCAGGATATCCATCGCATATGGCCTACTTTTACCCTCACTAAAATAGATGCCGCTGCTGGGAAGTTTGAAACCCGCAACGCTTTAAGTGCCCCTATGGGGATGGGTTTTGAGTACATGCAGCCGCTAGATAGTGAAAAAATCAAAGGTGGCCCTGTAACGCTATATAAAAAACGTTACGATATGCTAGAAGATGTTCGCGAAGCCGCCGTACATGTAGATGAAAAGCTGAAAGCCAAACCTATTGCCCCAGGCAAATACGATTTGGTTTTAGATCCTTCGCACCTGTTCCTTACCATTCACGAATCGGTAGGTCACCCTACCGAGCTAGATCGTGTATTGGGTTATGAGGCCAATTATGCAGGCACCAGTTTCTTGACGCTAGATAAATGGGAAAGTAAGAAATTCAATTTTGGCAGTAAGGAAGTTAACATTGTGGCCGACAAATTGGAAACGGGATCTTTAGGTGCCGTAGGCTATGATGATGAAGGCGTGAAATGTGGCGAATGGGATATTATTAAGGATGGTATTTTGGTGAATTATCAAACCATCAGAGATCAGGCCCATATCTTAGGCTTAAAAGCTTCACAAGGTTGTTGCTATGCGGATAGCTGGGACAGTATCCAATTCCAAAGAATGCCAAATGTATCTTTACAAGCAGGAAAAGCACCTTTATCTGCCGCTGATATGGTCAAAAATGTAGAGAAAGGCATTTATATGTTTGGTAGGAACTCCTACTCTATCGACCAACAGCGTTACAACTTCCAGTTCAGTGCGCAATTAGCTTATGAAATTAAGGAAGGAAAAATTGTGGGCATGTTTAAAGATGCTGCCTACCAAGCCAACACCCAAGAGTTCTGGAACTCCTGTGTACAACGCTGCGATCAAAGCGACTACCGTTTGGGTGGCACCTTTTCTGATGGCAAGGGGCAACCTAGCCAATCAAGCGCAGTATCTCATGGCAGTCCAACCACTCGTTTCAACGGCGTAAACGTCATTAATACAGGCAGAAAGTTGGGATAATGGTTAGTTGTTAATGGTTAAAAGGAACTAGATGCCAGTGGTTAGGAGTTAGTTAAAAAGCACTAATTACTAGCCACTAGTTACTAAATTACCAGTACCTAACCCCTAGTTCCTAATACCTAATCCCTATTTTTCACATTTTATTCGTACATTTGTAGCCTAATAGCAGCGATTACTAAACACTAATCACTAGTTACTAGTTACTAACTACTAAAATGGGGCTGTTCCTGGATTTGACAGGGTGGCGCTAAGTATGTAAGCATGCAGTGCGTTGTACGGTGAGCACTTTAAAGAGAACGTTCAAAACAATAATTGGCGAAAATAACTACGCCTTAGCTGCCTAATTTAGAATTACGCAAGCTTTTGTCTCGCTAACTGCCGCATAGTTAGGTTAGCATCAGAGGCAT